>Ga0008834_1000027_pt1 | contig 169288 bp, 156 predicted proteins | sample HotLakConsUCCL28_FD_62213 | JGI IMG/M metagenome (GOLD analysis project Ga0008834, IMG submission 62213) | Hypersaline microbial mat communities from Hot Lake, Washington, USA - Hot Lake Consortium UCC-L28 | ecosystem: Environmental > Aquatic > Non-marine Saline and Alkaline > Hypersaline >... | reverse complement strand
CGCCCGGGCGATGAGTGGAACGTCATGCTGTGGGAGTCGATAGCCCTCGAGCTCGCCTCGCGGTGTGGGGTGCAGGTGCCCGCGTGGCAGATTCTGCCGATCGACGGCCGCCAGGTGCTCGTGCTGCAGCGATTTGATCGCTTGGGCTCTCGCCGCATCGGCTACATCAGCGCACTCACACTGACGCAGGGTCGCGACGGTGAGCTCGGCGACTACCTGACCATCGCCGACGAGCTGGCCGCCCACGGTGCCCAGGTTGCGAGCGACCTGCGTCAACTGTGGCTGCGCATCGCGGTGGGCGTCGCGCTGCACAACACCGATGACCACCTGCGCAATCACGGCTTCCTGCGAGCCAAAGCGGGCTGGGTTCTTGCCCCCGCGTTCGACATCAACCCTGAGCCGGTCGCAGCGACGCGGCACGCCACAGCGCTGGGGGGCCGTGATGATTCCCGGGGGATGGCTGAGCAGCTGATCGAACAGGCGGCAGCGTTCGACGTCTCGACCGACGAAGCGCGGGCGCACTGCGTTCGCGTTGCCGACGTTGTGAGTCAGTGGCGTGAAGCGGCTCAGGCGTCCGGCGCGCTCGAACGCGAGATCGAGCGCATCGCTGAGGCGATCGACACGGGGGTCGCATCGTTACGTGCCGCAGTGTGAGGGCTGAACGCGACGTCATCGCGCGCTGCGTGTGCCCTGCGCTGAGTGTGCTCCGCGCTGAGTGTGCTCCGCGCTGAGTGTGCCCGGCGTGGCATGTGCCGCGCGAGGCACACAGCCCGAACGACCAGTCGCACCGCGCTGGCGGTACCGGGGGTGCGCATCGAGTGCGATGACGACGACGCGCATCGTGCCGGTCGCCAACCTTGCGGCTCCTCCCCAGCGACGAAGCTCTGACCGGTGCGCACCTGACCGGGCAACACAGGGTTGCGGGCGGCGCGAGCCGGGCATACTGCCCTGCATGACCGGAGCCTTTCGCACCTACCGCCCCCTCTCTGACGACGACCTCGAGACCCCGGAGGCGAAGCTCGCCTACGCGCTCGGGCCGGCGAGAAGATGGCAGCTGTGGCTGTTCTTCCCGCCTAACGCGGCCGGGTTCGAGGGTGCCGCCATGCCGTGCGACGACCTCCCGCGGCGCGCGCCTGCTGAGGCGGCCGACGTGCTCCGTACCGTGATCAGCGCAGTCGTCGATCGCGCACCCGCCGACGAACTGATCCTGGGTCTCGAACGGCGCGGCGGCCCTGAGCCCAGCCGCCTCGATCGCGAGTGGATGCTCGCCACGGCTGACGCTGCCGACCGCGCCGGCGTGCGCCTGCGCTCCGTGCTCATCAGCCACGCCCGCGGAGTGCGCGAGCACGCACTGCCCGCGCCGACGCTGAGCGGGTTGGCGGCAGGGGTCGCGCGCGACCATGCTTAGTTCACTACACTTAGTTCACATGGTAGACCAGGTGAACGTGCACGAGGCGAAGACGCGGCTGTCAGAGCTGCTGGCACGGGTCGAGCGTGGTGACGAGGTGGTCATCGCGCGCGGGGGCACACCCATTGCGCGACTCGTGGCGTTTGAGTCGCCCACCGAGCGTGAGCTGGGGTTCTTGCCCGGGCTCGACACGCCCGACGCGTTCTTCGAACCGCTGCCCGAGTCAGAGCTTGCCGCCTGGGAGGGCGGGGGTAACGGCGCGGGCTCGGCAACGGGGGAGCGATCGGCGTGACCCTTCTTCTCGACACGCACGTGCTGATCTGGGCGCTGGGTGCCCCTGACCGGCTTCCCGCGCCGGTGCGCGCTCGGCTGGTCGATCGTCAGCAGCACCTCGCCGTGTCGGCAGCCAGCGCATTCGAGATCGCTACCAAGCACCGCCTGGGTCGACTGCCGGAGGCTGCGGGGCTCGTGCACGGTTTCGAGCAGCAGGTTGCACGGCTCGACGCTTCCGTGATCCCGATGCAGGCGAGTCACGCCATCACCGCCGGCTCGCTCGAGTGGTCACACCGAGACCCCTTCGATCGGATGCTCGCCGCCCAAGCCATGAGTGAGGGGTTCGAACTCGTCTCGGGAGACACGGCGTTCGTCGGCCTGCCGGGCCTTGCCCTGCTGTGGGGTTGAGCGAGCCGTCCTCATGGCTGTCGGTGGTCGCCCGTAGCCTGGCAGCAACCGACCGAAAGCGAGCCCCGTGTACCTGACCACCGACGAGGCCGGCGAGCAGTTGCTCGTCACCTCCGCGAGCGACCTCAACCGCGCCGCCGAGTGTGAGTTCGCCATCGCGCGCGACCTCGACGCGCGCCTCGGTCGCCTGCCCGCGGTGGAACAGCCCGTCGATGACATGCTCGCCCGCACCTCGGCGCTCGGCGACGCGCACGAAGAGGCAATCATCGCCGACTTTCGCGCGCAGGGTGCGGTCGTCGAGATCGCCCGTGCAGGCTCGGCCGGCCTCGACGCCATCGCGCCCTACGCCGCCCAGACGCTCGAGGCACTGCGGGCCGGTGCGCCCGTCATCGTGCAGGCCACCTTCCTCGACCGCGACTTCGACCGCGGGGAATCCGGTGAGGTGCCGATCGCCTTCGTGGGCTACGCCGACTTTCTGATCCGGATGCCCGGCGGCGCGTACCGCGTGCAAGACAGCAAACTCGCCCGCCGCGCGAAAGTCACCGCGCTCCTGCAACTGGCCGCCTACGCCGCGCAGCTCGAGCGGCTCGGCATCCCCGTCGACCCGCAGGTCGAGTTGATCCTCGGCAATCGTGAGCTGAGCATCCACCGCCTCGACGACATCGCGCCCGTGCTGCGCGCCCGCCGCGCCCGCCTGCACGAGCTGCTGCGCGACCGGTACACCGCCGGCGCACCCATCGAGTGGCGAGACCCCAGCGTCACCTACTGCCGCTCGTGCGCCTGGTGCGAGCACGAGATCGCCGCGCACGACGACGTCAGCCAGGTCGCCGGGCTCACCGGCGCCCAGTGGACCAAGCTCGGCGCCGCCGGCATCACCACCCTCGGCGAGCTCGCCGGCTCCACCGGTGCGGTCGACGGTATCGCCGCGAGCACGCTGGCCACACTGCGCTTGCAAGCCGCCCTGCAGCACCAAGCCTCGTCGGCCCCCGCTGACACCCCGCCGCCCGTGCGCGTGCGCGAGGCCGCCGTGCTGCACGCACTACCGGCACCCAGCCCCGGCGACCTCTACTTCGACTTCGAAGGCGACCCGCTCTACACCGAGCACGACCCGGCCCGCTGGGGCCTCGACTACCTGTTCGGCATGGTCGACGCGGGTTCAGACGACACCGACAGCGCCTTCACCGCGTATTGGGCGCACAGCTTCGCCGACGAACGGGATGCCCTGCTCGCCTTCCTCGCCGACGTCGAAGCCCGCCGCACCCGCCACCCCGACCTGCACGTGTACCACTACGCCGCCTACGAGCGCACCCACCTGCGGTCGCTCAGCGCCCGGCACGGGGTGGGGGAGGACATCGTGGATGAGTGGCTCCGCAGCGGCCTGCTCGTCGACCTGTACCCGGTCGTGCGCACAGCGCTGCGGGTGGGCAGCCCCAGCTACTCCATCAAGTACCTCGAGCCCATCTACTGGCCCGAGGCGCGCGAAGGGGCGGCCGTCGCGCGGGGCGACGACTCCGTCGCCGAGTACGTGCGGTCGCGCGAGCTGCGGGCCGCGGGTGACGTAGATGCCGCGCAGCAGATACTCGACGACATCGGCGACTACAACCGCGTCGACTGCGTCAGCACCCTGCGGCTCGCCTCGTGGCTGCGGGGGCTCGCGGCGGAGCATCCGTCGCCGGTCTCTGCTCTGTTCGATGACTCGGAGGAAGACAACGGGGATGACGGGCCCGACATCGACGACTCGCCCCTGCGCACCGCCCTACTCGAGCTTGCCGCGAACGACGACGGCACTCCTTCGACCGAGCCTGACCGCACCGCAGAACAGCGCGCCTACGCCTACGCCGCCGCCGCGATCGACTACCACCGCCGCGAACACAAGACCTTCTGGTGGGAACACTTCGACCGCCTCGTCGCCCCCCTCGATGACTGGGCCGACGTGCGCGACGTCTTCACCGTCGATCGGGATGCTCCCCACGAGTCCACCCCGTGGGGCAAGACCGGCAAACAGAGGTCGCTGCGCCGCACGCTCACGCTCTACGGAACCTGGGCCCCCGGCTCACGCCCGACCGTCGGCGGCATGAGTGGCCCGTTCGCCGTGTACGACCAGCCTGCGCCGATGCCCTCCAACAACCGCGACCGGCTCGCGCGCTCCACCCGCAGCGTCTCCATCGCGGCCGTAGCCGACGACCACGTCGTCGTTACCGAGACGCTCGCCGACGGGGTCGACGAGTACGACGACCTGCCGGTCGCGCTGACGCCCTCGCCCCCGCCGCCGGCTGGTCAGCAGAAGCCCGCCATCGAAGAGTGGGGTGCTGCGCTCGTCGACGAGCACCCCGATTGGCCGCGGGAACCCGTCGGCGACCTCCTGCGGCGTAGGCCGCCGCGCACCCTCAGCGGCGACGCCCTCGCGCCGGTCACGCTCGACGCTGATGGTGAACCAGATCGCGTGGCAGCCGTCGTCTCCAGCCTGCTCGACCTCGACCGCTCCTACCTCGCTGTGCAAGGCCCGCCCGGCACCGGCAAGACCTACCTCGGCTCGCACGTCATCGCGACCCTCGTGCGCGACCACGGCTGGAAGGTCGGCGTCGTCGCCCAGAGCCACACCACGGTGGAGCACGTGCTTGACGGGATCGTCGAGGCCGGCCTCAGCGGGCGGCTCGTCGGCAAGGCGCCCAAATCGAGCGCCGAGCAGGCCGACTACGCGACCGCGCGCTGGACAGTGCTCGGCAAAGCCGACCAGCTCGCCACTTTCACCCACGACCGACCCGAAGGCCACGTCATCGGCGGAACCGCGTGGGATTTCGCCCACCCCAGGCGCGTCGGCCGCCGCAACCTCGACCTCTTGGTGATCGACGAAGCCGGCCAGTTCTCGCTCGCCGCCACCATCGCCGCCAGTGTGAGCGCCAAGAACTTGGCTCTGCTTGGCGACCCGCAGCAGTTGCCCCAAGTCAGCCAGGGCAGCCACCCGGAACCCATCGACGGCAGTGCCCTCGGCTACCTCAGCGCGGGGCACGACGTGCTGCCCGCCGAACTCGGCTACTTCCTCGCCGAAACCCGCCGACTGCACCCCGCCCTCGCCGAACCCGTCTCTCGGCTCAGCTACGAAGGGCAACTGCACGCGCACCCCAGTAGCTCCCTGCGCGGGCTCGACGGCGTCGCACCCGGGCTGCACCCCGTGCCCGTTGAACACCACGGCAACGCCACCGAGTCGGTCGAAGAGGCCGACGAAGTGGTCGCGATCATCCGGCGCCTCATCGGCAGCAAATGGACCCCAGGGCCGGATGCTGCGCCGCGGCCGCTCGGAGACGACGACGTCATCGTCGTCACCCCCTACAACGCGCAGCAGCACACCATCCGCGAACGGCTCGACGCCGCCGGGCTCAGCGGCACGCGCGTCGGCACGGTCGACAAGTTCCAAGGCCAAGAAGCAGCGGTCGCGATCGTGTCCCTCGCCGCCTCCAGCTCGCGCGACGCACCCCGCGGCATGGAGTTTCTGCTCAACCGCAACCGACTCAACGTCGCCATCTCGCGCGCCCAATGGGCCGCGTACCTCGTCCACTCGCCCGGGCTCCTCGACTCGCTACCCGCCACGCCTGGCGGTGTGGCCGAGCTGAGCGCCTTCATCCGCCTCACCGAAGAGCGGCCCGATCGACAGGCGCCGTGAGCACGACCTACCCCTCCTCCGCGTGAGGCTGTAGCCGCAGCGAGCCCACGGCCGACGCTGGTGTCTGAGCGCGAGGAATAGTGATGAAGCACCATTCCTCCCATGACCTCGGGACTGCCGCCCGCGCACAGTAGTCCGGTGTGGACAGCCGGTGCGCCAGTCCCAGGCGCTCCAGCATCGAACGGTCAGACGCGATCAACGCCGCGACAAGGGCGCTGTCGGTGGTCGACGTCACACTGCTGACGTGGCCACCCGACTTGACACCTCCACTGACCAGCTGCTGCACGCTCAGCCCGAGCCGTTCCCGTATGCGTACCTCATCAACGGGCGCGCGCCCCAGTCGCTCACCAGCTGGCCGCAGCTGAGCGACCTGCTCAGCCTCGTCGGCATGACACCCGACTGCTCCTTCCTCATCGTCGAACGCACCGACGGCGTTGAACGATGGGCGCAAGCCATCGGGTACGCCCACGCACTCGTCGTCGAACTCGGGCTGCCCGACAGCCGTACCCCCGACAGCTCGACGCCATCACCCGCGGGCGCCACCGCTGACCTCGACCGCCCCCACACGCTGAACACTTCCGCCAGCACCCAGGTGCAGGCACGCCGCAGCGACCTCTGGAACACGGCCGAGGCAGCCCTGCTCATGCGCGCCTGGCTCCACACCGCCACCCTCGGCCTCGACGGCGTCACCCTGCGCACCCCCGACGACTGGCATTGAACGGTGCGGGCCGCACTGTGCGCGTCGCGCACCCGGCGCGTCAGGTTGCGGCCACTCCACGACCCGAGAGAGGCTAGAGCACCGCACCGACCGTCACACGACACCGACGGAACAGACACCGACGTAAGAGACACCGACGTAAAAGACACCGACGTAAAAGACACCGATGACTGACTTGCTCGAGCCTCCCACCGTCCACGATGCCCCCGCCGGCACCCGTCGTCTCCTGCGCGGTCTCGCCCCCGCAGCCCTCGCCGCCGCCCTCATCCTCACCGGATGCGCGGCCGACCCCGGCGAGCTCAGCGACCCTGCCGAGCCCAGCGACCCCGCCCCCGCCGAGGACACCCCCGCCGAGGACACCCCCGCCGAGGACGCCCCCGACGACGCCCAGCCCGACGCGGTCGCGCGCGGCACCGTCACCGCCGGCGGCACCAGCTACGTCATCACCGAGTTGCGCAACTGCGAGCCGTTCGAGATCGAGGGAATCGACGTCGAGCTCGAATTGCAGGGGCTCGGCCAGAGCGACACCGGCGAGGGCGTGCAGATCGACGTCTACATTCAAGACATCGGCGGCGCACCCTTCAACGACGTCTCATGGTCCGGCCCCGAAGGTGTCTTCGGCGGCCCAGACGGCGCGGATGTTCAACTCGCCGACGGTCGCGTCAGCGGCTCGGCCACCCTCGTCGACTCGCTCGAGCAAGTCGAGCTGCTCGACATTCAGTTCGACCTCGAGGTGCCCGACGATCTCATCGCCTGCCGCTGAGCTCCAGCTCGCCCAGCTGTTGGGCCCACTGCAGCAGCTCGGGCGCGAACGAGAGCACAGCGAGGGCTGTGCCGACCCCGACCCGCACACGCGCTACGGTCGAAGCGACATGACCGCCCGCGCCGACCCGCCCGCGCCGCCCCGCCCCGGGTTCGCGCGCACCGTCGCCGGTCTCGCCGCCGACCTCGGCTACATTGTGCGAGCCCGCCTGAGCCCGCTGCGCCTCGGGATGCTGCCGCCGCAGGCCCTCGACCCGCCACGCGACCCGTCACACGAGGCGCCGCGACCGCCGATCCTGCTCATTCCGGGCGTCTTCGAATCGTGGCACTACCTGCGCGCCATCGGCGAGCGGCTCACCGCCCGCGGCCACCCCGTGCACCGGGTCGCCGCGCTCGGCCTCAACCACCGCCCGATCGAGCACGCTGCCGCGCTGCTCGAGCAGTACGTGCACGAGCACGACCTGCGCGACGTCGTGCTCGTCAGCCACTCCAAGGGTGGGCTCATCGGCAAAGCCATGCTCCTTGCTGACGACGCCGCCGCCGGGGTTGACGCTGTCGCGGCTCCGCAGCGGCGTCGGCTCACGCGCCTCATCACCGTCAACACGCCCTTCGCCGGCACGCCCGTCGCGCGCTGGGGGCTCGGCCCGTGGCGGGAGTTCCGCCCCGAGGCGGCCATCATCCGTGCACTGGATGCCCAACCCGAGGTGAACGACCGCATCACGTCACTCGTGAGCGCCGTCGACCAGTACCTGCCGGCCGGGGTCACCCGCCTGGCCGGCGCCGAGAACGTCGTGCTCGACCAGGTCGGGCACTTTCGCGTGCTCGGCCTGCCCGCCGTCATCGACGAGATCGAGCGCCGCCTGCCCTGACCGGGCGGCACCGGTGGCGCGGCCCAACCCACGGGTCGACATCGGGCTTGCACCTGAGAGGATGACTGCATGCCCCTCGCTGACGCCAGCCCCGAGATCGCTGCCCCGAAGGCCTACTTCAGCTGGAAGCTGCTGCCCGCAACCATCGTCGCCACGAGCGCGATTCCGCTGTACGGGTTCGAAGAGCGCCTCGTCGGCTACCCGTGGCTCGCCGTCGGCCTGATCATCGCCTACTTCGTCGACCGAGAGTTGCTGCGCGACCTCGTCATCATCGCGGCCGGGCTGCTCGTGGTCAGCACCGTGAGCGTCAAGGCCGACATCTCGTGGCCCAACTTCTTTCTGCTCGGCTTCGTGCTCAGTGCCGCCGTCGCCGTGCCCTTCGTCATCGACCGGTTCATCTACAAGCGCAGGGTCATTCGGTTCCCGTGGCGCAGCGGCCAGAGATGGCAGCCGTGGGAGAAGTCGTACCTGTTCGCCGTGCCGTTCCTCGGCTGGCTCATCCTGCCGTTTTACTTCATCAGTTCGGGCGCGTACCAGAACTGGCCCGCCGTCTCGGAGACGAGCGAAGTGGCGCGGCTGTTCGTCGGCGTCAACGCCGTCGGCATCTGGGACGAACTCTTCTTCATCTGCACCTGCTACGTGCTGCTGCTGCGGCACTTTCCCGTGCTGTTCGCCAACATCCTGCAGTCGATCATCTTCGTGTCGTTCCTGTGGGAGCTCGGGTACCAGGAGTGGGGGCCGCTCATGACGATCCCCTTCGCGATGCTGCAGGGCTGGATCTTCCACCGCACCAAGTCGCTCACCTACGTCATCATCGTGCACCTGCTGTTCGACCTCGTGGTGTTCCTCGCGATCGTGCACGCCCACAACCCGGGCGTCTTCCCCTTCTTCCTCATCCCCGCGCCCGGCTCGTAGCCGCGCGGGGCGGGTCTCGCTAGCTGCCGTATTCCGCCGAGCAGTCGAAGGTGCCCGCGTCGTCCACGAATGTGACCACCACACCGAGAGGGTCGAGCACACCGAAAGCGATCGCGCAGTCGGCGATCTGCGTCGTCGCCTCGAGCGTGCCCGGGTAGGTGAACGTCACCTCCAGCGGGGCGGTGAAGGTCACGCGCGGCTGCGGAGTGCGGCCCGACGCGTAGGTCTCGGCCGTGATGACGATGAGCGAGTCCTCCACGAGCTCCTCGCCCTCGACGACGACTTCGCCGTCGTCGGCCGGCTCAACCGATTCCGCGGTGGACTCGTCGTCGCTACTGGTGCCGGTGCTCGTGTCGGCCGGCGGGGCGTCATCGGCGGGTGCCGACGCGGTGTCGGGGGCGGCGCATCCCGCAAGAATCAGAACGGCGACCGCGGGCACGACGCCCGCCGAACGCAGGCGTCGCCACCACCGGCTCGAGACACTGTCAGGTTCCATGCACTCACAGTGCACCACGGCGCGCCCGCGGCGCAACGGACCGTGCGAAGTTCGCCTCACGGCCGAGCGCCCCTGCGTCGATCTCCACAATTCAGGAGTTCGGGATGCTCGCACCCTGTCGACACGCCGTGCGAGCATCCCGAACCGCCGTTTCTGAGCAGGCAGTCCTGAATTGTGGAGACGCTGCCCGCGAGCTGGCAGTCCTGAATTGTGGAGACGGCCGGGTGGGGCAGACTCGAGGGGTGACCCTCCTCGACCGCATGCCCGCCCCCTACGAGGCCGGTGCTGCCTTCGACGCGATCGAGAACTGGGCCACCGACGAGGGGCTCACGCTCTACCCCGCGCAAGAGGAGGCGATCTTCGAGCTCGTCGCCGGCGCGCACGTCATCCTCGCCACCCCGACCGGCAGCGGCAAGAGCCTCGTCGCCGTCGCCGCGCACGCGATCGCCCTCGCGCAGGGCCAGCGCAGCTACTACACCGCCCCCATCAAGGCGCTCGTGAGCGAGAAGTTCTTCGCGCTCGTGGAGATCTTCGGCGCGGAGAACGTCGGCATGGTCACGGGTGACAGCAGCGTTAACGGGGATGCGCCTATTCTTTGCTGCACGGCCGAGATTCTCGCGAATCAGGCTCTGCGCCACGGGTCTGAGGTCGAGGCGGGGCTCGTCGTCATGGACGAGTTCCACTACTACGCCGACCCCGAGCGGGGGTGGGCGTGGCAGGTGCCGCTGCTCGAACTGCCCAACGCGCGGTTCCTGCTCATGAGTGCGACCCTCGGCGACGTCACGCCCATCGCCGAAGACCTCGAACGCCGCACGGGCCACCCCGTGAGCGAGGTGACGCACGCCGAGCGGCCGATTCCGCTGACCTTCGACTACGTGAAGACTCCCGTGCACGAGACCGTGCAGACGCTGCTCGATGACGGGCAGGCGCCGATCTACGTCGTGCACTTCAGCCAGGCGGCCGCGATGGAGCGCGCGCAGGCTCTGTCGAGCATCCGGATCATCACGCGGGAGCAGCGCGACGAGATCGCCGACGCGATCGGCGACTTCCGCTTCACCACCGGGTTCGGCACGACGCTCAGCCGCCTCGTGCGCAGCGGCATCGGCGTGCACCACGCCGGCATGCTGCCCAAGTACCGCCGGCTCGTGGAGGTGCTCGCGCAGCGCGGGCTGCTGCGCGTCATCTGCGGCACCGACACGCTCGGGGTCGGCATCAACGTGCCCATTCGCACCGTGCTGCTGACGGCGCTCAGCAAGTTCGACGGCGAGAAGATGCGGCAGCTAACGGCGCGCGAATTTCACCAGATCGCGGGGCGCGCTGGTCGCGCCGGGTACGACACGGCGGGGCTCGTCGTCGTGCAGGCTCCCGATCACGAGGTCGAGAACCACGCCGCGACCACCAAGGCGGGCAGCGACCCGAAAAAGAAGAAGAAGATCGTGCGCAAGTCGGCACCAGCCGGCTTCGTGACGTGGAGCGAGACGAGCTTCGAGCGGCTCATCGGAGGGGCGCCCGAACCGCTCGAGAGCCGCATGCAGGTGTCGGCGGCGATGCTCATCAACCTCATCGCGCGCGGGGGCGACGTGTTCGGCAACGCCCGAGCGCTGCTCACGCAGAACCACGAGCCGCCGGCGCGGCAGCGCGAGCTCGTGCGCCGCGCGCTCGGCATCGCGAAGACCCTCGTGCGCGCGGGTGTCGTCGTCATCGAGCCGGGCGACCGCATCACACTCACTGTCGACCTGCAGCCGAACTTCGCACTCAATCAGCCGCTCAGCCCCTTCGCGCTCGCGGTCATCGAGTCGCTAGACCCGGAGGACGACACCACGACGCCCGCGCCGCCCGACCCGGGCGCCGACGACGAGCACACAGGCCCGGGTGCCGAGCCTGAGGCCGCCCCGCACTACGCGCTCGACGTCGTGAGCGTCATCGAGGCCACGCTCGACGACCCGCGCCCGGTGCTGCGCCAGCAGGAGCACAAGGCGCGCGGCGAGGCGATCGGCCGCATGAAAGCGCAGGGCATGGAGTACGACGAGCGCATGGAGGCGCTCGACGACATCACCTACCCGCGCCCGCTCGCAGCCCTGCTCGAGGCCATGTTCGAGACCTACGCGGCCACCCAGCCGTGGATCCGCGACGTCGAACTGCGCCCGAAGGCCGTCGTGCGCGACATGTTCGAGAAGGCCATGAGCTTCACCGAGTATGTGAGCCACTACCAGCTGGCCCGCAGCGAGGGCCTGCTGCTGCGCTACCTGAGCGACGCCGACCGCGCGTTCCGCCAGACGATCCCCGACGATGCGAAGACGCCCGACGTGCTCGACATCATCGAGTGGCTGCGCGAGCTCGTGCGGCAGGTCGACTCGAGCCTGCAGGACGAGTGGGCGCAGCTGAGCGCGCCCCCTTCCGACGTTGTGGAAGGCGAGCCGATCCTGCCGCCGCCCCCGCCCGACGTCACGACGAACCGCCGCGCCTTCACGGTGCTCGTGCGCAACGAGCTGTTCCGCCGCGTGCAGCTCGCGGCGCTGCAGCGCGACGACGACCTCGTCGAGCTCGACCCCGAGGCGGGCTGGCCCGAGGCGCTCGACGCCTACTACGCCGAGCACGAGACCGTGGGTACGGCGGGCGGCGCGCGCTCAGCATCCCTGATTCAGATTTCCGAGAACGATCCGGATGCTGGGCCCGGCTTCTGGAGCGTGCGCCAGGTCATCGACGACCCGGCCGGCGACCACGACTGGGGCATCCACGCGACCGTCGACCTCGCGGCGAGTGCCGAGCGCGGTGAGGCGGTCGTGAGCGTGGAGGGGTTGCGGCGGCTGTAGCCCCCGGGACTGCGAACAGCGCGGGCGAGAACAGGTCGAGGCTCACCAGTGCCGACGCGACGATCCAGAACACGGGTGTCGAGTCCAGCCCGGTGAGGACCGGGGCGGCGAGCTGCGCGATGACGGCGACGAGGGGAGTGAAGGCGAGCATCCAAGCCGAGAGGGCGGTCGTGCCCACGGAACGCGTGGGCGAGCTGCGCGGCGGGGGTGACACCACTCTGGTCGTAGAGTTCTGCGCGCCCTGGGTGGTGACGTCGAATCCCGCCCCAGCCCCACGACGGGGAACTGGATCTGTTTCCGTCAACGGACGCGTTCGCCCGGTGCACCACGAACTCAGCCGGCGGCACGATCCAGATCGCCGAGTAGCCGCCACACGGTGGTGGTGAGGTCGGGGTGGTCCAGCGCGATCTGGCGCAGCACGCGGTAGTCGCGCGAGGAGCTCGGTGCGCGCCCGCCGTCGGCGCGGATCGTGTCGGCCCGCAGCATCCAGACGACCAGTTCATCCACCGTGGGTAGCTCGGTCATGAAATCCCACGGGTCTTCACCGTCGCGGCAGCGGGCCATGATGACGGTCTGCAACTCGTCGTGAGCTTCGGCGCGCAGCACCTCCAGGCTTGCGCCGCGCGGTCGGTCTGCAGTGCTCACCCCCCGACCCTACGTCGCGCTGGAGGATGTACGCAGTGTGATGCCGGTGTGCCGTGCCTCACTCGTCGACGTTCGGTGCCGGGAGTGTGTCGCGAAGATCTTCGGGTTCCCCACGACGGTGGTTCGGTCGTCGGTTGTGGTGTGCTGCGAGTGGCTGATCACGCACAGTGAGCATCTCAAGATCTTGCCGGGCGTGCAGACAACGCGGTCGCCTAGCGAACGAAGGTAAAGACCCCCCAGTCGTCGACCTGCCAGGCGATCCAGCCGTTGGCACGCTGGAGGCTCACCGTGACAACGAGGTCCTCTTCGGAATTCGTGTTGGTGGCGGGGCACCGCAACTGCTGGCCGATGAACAGCGGTGGGGAGGCCGGGCAGTTGACGTCGAGCGGGGTACCAATCGAGCGTGCGTTGGCTTCGATCGTTTCCGAGGCCTGGTCGGCGAAGACACCCGGCAGTGCCGCGACGACGAGACCCGGCACAGCGAGCACGGAGGCCCCGACCAGCCCGGTGAGCAGCAGCCAGACGGCGACGGGGCCGAAGCCGGCACTCGAGATGCGGCTCAGCTGCACGGCGCGCGCGGCGAGGTAGACCGGTGCTGTGCCGAGAGCCCACAACCAGCTCGCGGGGGCATCGACCCCGCGGCGCTTGAGCCCGCGAGCGTCGAAGTAAGCGAGGAGGGCGACGATCGGATACGGCAGAACCCAGATGGCCGCCATGAACGCGATGCTGGGGCCGGTCGTGAACGCGGCGACAACGAGCAGGCTGAGGAGCAGCTGCATCATCGGGATGAGCGCGATCGCCCACGCTTCGACGGTCTGCACGTTGCTGCTGGGGGCGCCGAGGGTCTGATGGGTGCCACTGCGGCGCATCTCGGCGGCGGAGAGCGGTGACTCTTGCGAGTAAGGCGAGTAAGGCGAGTACTGCGGGGCGCCGGGCGCCGACGCGAAGCCGGGAGCGGAGCCCGGCGCCGACCCGTAGCCGGGGGAGTTGCCGTACTGCGGAGCAGAACCGTATCGGGGCGCAGATCCGTACTGCGGGGCGCTGCCGTAAGGAGGTGCCGAGCCGTACTGCGGTGCTGAACCCTGCTGGGAGGGCGTGGAACCCGGCGTCGACCCGGGGGCCGAGCCCTGTGCCGACCCACCGTCGCGCCGCAGCGGAACCCACGGCGACCCGACCTGCTCGGCGCTCTGCGGTGGCTTGAGAGCTGACTGGGGGCTGAGGTCGGCGAACGCGGCGGCGGCGAAGGCCTCGGCGGCGGAGTTCGCGGGCTGCCCGGGCGCGGGCGGCGCCGACCGGGCGGGGCCGGGCTGGTCGTTCTGCGGCTCCACGTGCTGGGGCACGGTGTTGGTGGTCGGTGGCGCCAGCTGCTTGAGAACGTTGGCCGTGGGCTGGTCGAGCGGTGCTTCCTCGGGCGTGGACGCGCTACGCAGGTCGCGGCGACGACGGGGAAGCTCCTCATCATCAGCGAAGATCGTGGGAGCGGGCGGTGCGCCGTCGGCGGGCACCATCGGCTGGCGTGCGTCGGAGACATGCTCCGTCCACGCGTTGTTGTCCCACCAGCGCAGTTGCGGCAGCCCGAGCGGGTCGGGATACCATCCCGCCGGCACGCGACCGTAGTCGTCTTCCGCCACGATTATCGTTCCCCCTTGTGCGCCGGCACGGTGTCACCGGCACCGCCAGTGTACGGGCCTGACGCCCCGTCAGGGAGTATGCATCATCCCCCAGCGGTGGTGTCCCCCGTCTGGGGGTGTCGACGTGCGAGCGCGAGCCACGCGCGGCCCCGCTCAACCCGACCCGGCTCGGCGATGAGCCGTGGCCCGATGCCGGCCGCGGTCGCGACCCACTGCGTCGCAAGGCGCACACCGTGCAGCGCGCTGAGCACCCACAGCTCGGCACCGTCAAGGTCGCGCGGGTGGGCGCGCACCTCGCGCACGGGGATGCCGTGCGCGTTCGCCGCCGCGACGACAAGGTATTCGGTGACGCTCGGGATGCGCGGCACAGCCTGCTCGACGCGGTGCAGCACGCCCTCCCGCCACCACACAAGCGAGCTGTACGCGCCTTCGACGATCTCGGCGGTCGGGCTGAGGATGATCGCCTCGCCCGCGCCGGCGGGCTGCACGCGGGTGCGCAGACCCTGCAGCGCGTCGAGGTCGGGGCCCTTGACGCGGGGCTGCAGGCGCGGGTCGTGCGGCGCGGTGGCGACGACGACCTCGGTGCCCGTTGCGGGTGTCGGGCGCACCCGCAACGAGAGCTGTGCACCGTCGCCGCGTGCGCGCAGTTCGACACGGGGGAACCAGTCGCCCGCGGGCGGGACGAGTTCGACAGCGGCCGCCCAGAACGCCTGCGCCTCCGTCGGCTCGCCAAGCAGCGTGGCGGCGCTGGCCAGAAACCGGTCGCGGTGGTGGTCGAGCCCCGCCACCGCACCGTCGATGACGCGCCACGAGTCGGCGACGAGCACCGACCCCGCCTGCGGGTCGCACCAGTCGACCGGCTGCCACGGCCCGCCGGGCGCGGTCGTGCCACGCCAGACGTGCAGGCCTTCACTCATAAGATTCAGCTTATGCGTGCCGGTCTGCTCGTCGAGTCTGCGGCACCCCAGCTCGCGCTGACGGGTGACCTCTCCGAGGCGGCCGAAGCACTCCTGCTCGCGCTCGACGCCGCCCACCCGGGCGCCGACGGGCTCGTCTGGCTCGACAGTGGGATGGGCGCGCGCACGGGCGTGAGCCTGCTCGCGGTGGGGGAGCGTGTGCGGCTCGACGACACGCAGCCCGTGCTGCCAGCCCTGCGCGCGGCGCTCGCCGACCTGCCCGCTCTCGCCGCGGCCGCCGAGGTGGTGCCGCTGGGGCTCGTCGGCTGGTTCGGCTACGAACTGCGGGGCGAGACGATGGGTATGCCCACTCCGCCCGTGCCGGGCCACCACCGCGCGGCTTGGCTGCGCGTCGACCGCGGCGTGCTGCTCGACCACGAGACGGGCACGCTGCGACTCATCGCGCTCGACGCGCACGGCAGCGGAGACTGGATCGGCGACCTCGCCGACTGGCGGCACCGGATGCTCGGGCTCATCGCTGGCGTGAGCACAGCATCCCCGCCGCCCCTTGACGAGCCCCCGCCCGCGAGTGCTGCGTGGCGTGTCGACGACGCCGAGTATGCGCAGCAGGTGCGGCAGTGCCAGGAGGCGATTCGTGAGGGTGAGGCGTACCAGTTGTGCCTCACGACGCAGGCCACCGTGACCGGGCGGCACGACCCGATCGCGGTGTACCGGAGGCTGCGACGGGGCAGCCCCGCCCATCACGGCGCCCTGCTGCGCATCGGTGGCAGCACGCTGCTCAGCGCGAGTCCCGAGACGTTCCTGCGGGTGACCGACCGAGTCGTGAGCACTCGACCCATCAAGGGCACCCGCGCGCGGCACCACGACCCGGTGCGGGATGCGGCGCTCGCCGCCGAGCTGTCGGCGAGCGACAAGGAGCAGGCCGAGAACCTCATGATCGTCGACCTCATGCGCAACGACCTCTCGCGGGTGAGCGAGGTGGGCACCGTCGCCGTCACCGGCCTGCTGGAGGTGGAGAGCTACGCTCACGTGCACCAGCTCGTCTCCACCGTGCAGGGCCGACTGCGTGATGGTCTCGACGCACTCGACGCGGTCGCCGCCTGCCTGCCCGCCGGGTCGATGACCGGCGCCCCGAAGCGGCGTGCGATCGAGCTGCTCGCCGAGCTTGAGTCAGCCCCGCGCGGCGTCTACTCGGGCACCTTCGGCTACCTCGGTGTGGACGGCTCGGCAGATCTCGCGATGGTGATCCGCAGCATCCTTCTCGAGAACAAGGGTGGTGAACCGGCCACGGTGACCGTCGGCGCCGGCGGTGGCGTGACCGCGCTGAGTGATCCGGATGCGGAGAGGGCCGAGATGCATCTCAAGGCGCGGGCGCTGCTGGGAGTGCTGGGCGTGGAGGCTCAGCCGGTACCCTGAGAGTTCGTGCCGGGCGCGGCCATCGCCGCCTGCGCTCGCGCGAGCACCCACCCCCTGCAGCATCGCGAGTGAGAGAACTGTGAGCAGCGTGAGCCACCACGACAAGCACGACGAGAACGACTACGACTTCCGCCGCATCGAGGCGCACTGGGCGCCCGTGTGGGAGGAGCTTGCGCCGTTCTCGACGTCGGACGCGACCGATGCCAAGCCGCGCAAGTACATCCTCGACATGTTCCCGTACCCCTCCGGTGACCTCCACATGGGGCACGCCGAGGTCTACGCGCTCGGCGACATCGTCGCCCGCTACTGGCGCCAGCGCGGCTTCACCGTGCTGCACCCCATCGGCTGGGATTCGTTTGGCCTTCCCGCCGAGAATGCCGCGATCAAGCGCGGGGCTGACCCGCGGCAGTGGACGTACCAGAACATCGAGCAGCAGAAAGCGTCGATGAAGCGCTACGCTGCGAGCTTTGACTGGGATCGCGTGCTGCACACCTCCGACCCCGAGTACTACCGCTGGAACCAGTGGCTGTTCCTGGAGATGTACAAGAAGGGTCTCGCCTACCGCAAAGACAGCTGGGTCAACTGGGATCCGGTCGACCAGACGGTGCTCGCCAACGAGCAGGTGCTGCCCGACGGTACCTCCGACCGCTCGGGTGCGGTCGTGGTCAAGAAGAAGCTCACGCAGTGGTACTTCGCGATCACGAAGTACGCCGATCGCCTGCTCGACGACCTCAACCAGCTCGAGGGCTCGTGGCCGTCGAAGGTGCTCGCGATGCAGCGCAACTGGATCGGCCGCTCGGTCGGCGCCGACGTCGACTTCGTCATCGAGGGGCGCGAGCAGCCCGTGACGGTCTTCACGACCCGCCCCGACACGCTGTTCGGGGCGACCTTCATGGTCGTCGCGCCCGAGAGCGACCTCGCGGCCGAGCTCGTCGCGGGCTCCAGCTCCGAGGTGCGCGCCGCCTTCCAGGCATACCTCGAGTCGACCCAGAAGAAGAGCGAGATCGACCGGCAGGATGCCACGCGCGAGAAGACAGGCGTGCCCCTCGGCCGCTGGGCGATCAACCCCGTCAGCGGTGAGCGGATTCCCGTCTGGGCGGCCGACTACGTGCTCGCGGACTACGGCACCGGCGCGATCATGGCCGTGCCCGCTCACGACCAACGCGACCTCGACTTCGCGCGAACGTACGACCTGCCCGTGCGCATGGTGCTCGACACGCTCGCGCCCATGACGGGCACGATTCCCGTCATCACCGAAGAGATGCTCAACGAGGAACCGCCGACCATTGACCCCGCCATCACGGGGGAGGCGCTCGTCGGCGACGGGCGCATGATCAACTCGGGGCCCCTCGACGGCCTCAGCAAGTCGAACGCCATCAAGCGGGCGATCGAGCTGCTGCAGGAGCGCGGCACGGGCCGGGCATCCAAGACCTATCGCCTGCGCGACTGGCTCATCAGCCGTCAGCGCTATTGGGGCACGCCGATTCCCATCATGTATACGGAAGACGGCGAAGAAATACCGCTGCAGCAGGATGCTCTGCCGCTCGTGCTGCCGCCCTCCGACGGCATCGACATGAAGCCGAAGGGTACGTCGCCCCTCGGCGGCGTCGAGGAGTGGGTCGTGACGACCACGCCCGACGGTCGCCCCGCGCGCCGCGACACCGACACGATGGACACCTTCGTCGACTCGTCGTGGTACTTCCTGCGCTTCCTCAACCCGACCGACCCGACACAGGCCTTTGACCCGGCCGAGGCTGAGAAGTGGGCCCCCGTCGACCAGTACGTGGGCGGCGTCGAGCACGCGATTCTGCACCTGCTGTACGCGCGCTTCATCACGAAGGTGCTCTTCGACCTCGGCTACGTGAGCTTCACCGAACCGTTCAGTGCTCTGCTCAACCAGGGCATGGTCATCCTCGACGGCGCCAAAATGTCGAAATCGAAGGGCAACCTCGTGTACTTCACCGAGGAGCTCGACCAGTTCGGCGTCGACGCCGTGCGCCTGACGATGGCCTTCGCCGGCCCGCCGGAGGACGACATCGACTGGCGTGATGTGTCGGTCACGGGTTCGCAGAAGTTTCTCGCGCGCGCCTGGCGACTCTCGGGCGAGGTCACCGCGCCTGTCGGCGCCGACCCCGACACCGGCGACCAGGCACTGCGCCGCGTCACTCACCGCTACCTCTCAGAGGTGCCCGGGCTCATCGAGGCCTTCAAGTTCAACGTGGGCGTCGCGCGCACCATGGAACTCGTCAACGCGATCCGCAAGGCCATCGACACGGGGCCCGGCGCGGGCGACCCCGCGGTGCGCGAAGCTGTCGAGGTCGTCGCCATTGGGCTGTCGCTCTACGCGCCGCACACGGCGGACGACATGTGGCAGCGGCTCGGCCACTTCGACGGCACGAAGGAGACGCTTGTGGCGTTCGCGGGCTGGCGCAAGGCCGACCCGCTGCTGCTCGTCGACGAGCAGGTCACCGCGGTCGTGCAGGTCGACGGCAAGGTGCGCGACCGGCTCGAAGTGAGCCCCAAGATCGGCAACGACGAGCTCGAATCGCTCGCGCGGGCCTCCGCAGCCGTGCAGCGGGCGATCGGCGATAAAGAAATCGCGCAGGTCATCGCGCGGGCCCCACGAGTCGTCAACATCGCGACCAAGAAGTAGGGCTCTCCCCGGTTGTCGGCGCCGCGCTCGTGAGTGTCGGGGGTGCGCCTAGCCTCCGTGCGTGAGCGACCTTGCCCCCGCGCAGCCTGGCGGGCCGCCCCGGCGCGGTGTGCGCGTGCGGGCGGCCGCGACGGGAGTTGTCGTGCTCGCCCTGCTCGGGGTGAGTGCCGCCGTCGTTGCCGCGATCGTGACGCCGGGCGGCGAGGCGGTCGTGGTGGAGGACGCGTCTGCGGGCGCGGGCGGCGAGGCTGGCACGCTCGACGGTGAGGATGCTGGGCCGTCGTCGGGCGAGGGCGCGGGCATCCCCGCCCATGATCCGGCCGCCGCGCGGCTCGTGCTGCACGTGCACGGTGCGGTCGTCGAGCCCGGCCTCGTCGAGTTAGCCGCCGGTGCGCGCGTCGTCGACGCGATCGCCGCCGCGCGCGGGCCCACCGACGACGCCGACCTCGGCGCCGTCAACCTCGCGCGACTCGTCGCCGACGGCGAGCAGCTCTACCTGCCGCGCGTGGGTGAGGCGCCGCCGCCGAGCGCGGGCGGTGAGCCGGGCGCGGGGCCGGGCGGCGGTCTCGTCAACATCAACACGGCGGATGCGGTCGCGCTCGAGTCACTGCCGGGCATCGGGCCCGCGCTCGCGAGCCGCATCATCGCCTGGCGTGAGGCCAACGGAGGCTTTCGCTCCGTCGACGAGCTGCTCGCCGTCTCGGGTATCGGCGAGAAGACCCTCGCGGGGTTCCGCGACCAGGTGACCGTGTGACCGACGCGCGGCTCGCCCTGCCGGTCGGGATCGGCTGGGTCGTCGTCATGCTGCTCATCGGCACGCCGCACCCTGTCGCGTGGGGTATGGGCGTGACGGGCGGGGCACTGCTCGTGGGCCTGGTGTTGTGGGTCGTGGGCAGACGCGACTCGCTTGAGCGGGCCGCTGCCGCCCGTCGCGCTACCGAGCTCGCGCTGCCCTCCCTTCTGGTTGTGGCGGTGCTCGGCACCGCGGTCGCGCTCGCCGCGGGACCGCGCGAGCCACCGCCCGTGCGCGAAGCCCTCGCGTCGGGGGAGCGCATCGAGGTCGTGCTGTCGCTCGAGCAGACGATCGGTAGCTCTTCAGACGGCGGCACTGCGGGCGTCGAGGCTACTGGGGCGGGTGACTGGCGCGGGGCATCCGTTAATGCGCGCCTTGAGCGCATTATCGATCGCGACGGCACCGGCTATGCGGTGACGGTGCCGGTGCGCCTGCTCGGGGTGCAGCCGGTCGGGCGCTGGCCGCTCGGCACGCGCCTCGAGGGTGCCGTGACGCTCGTCGCGGTTGATGCGGGCGACGATCGGGTCGCCCTGGCCCGCATGCGCGGTGAACTCACTCCGGTCGGGGCCTCGCCGCCGCTCTTGGGGGCGGCCGACGACCTGCGCGAGCGATTCCTCGAGCTCATGGAGCCGTTCGCCGGTGAGGGCGCCGCGCTGCTGCCGGGGCTCGCAATTGGTGACACCAGCGCTGTCTCTGACGAACTCGACGCCGCGATGAAGCGCAGCGCGCTCAGCCACTTGACCGCCGTCTCGGGGGCCAACTGCGCGGTCGTCGTCGGGCTCATCATGGGCCTCGGGGCGCTACTACGCTGGCCGCGCATCGTGCGCATCAGCGTCGCCCTCACCGCCCTCGGCGGCTTCGTGCTGCTCGTGACGCCCGAGCCGAGTGTTATTCGCGCCGCCATCATGGCGGCCGTTGTGCTGCTCGCTCTCGCGAGCGGCCGACCCGCGCAGGGGCTGCCCGTGCTCGCCCTCGCCGTGCTGGGCATCCTCGTACTCGACCCGTGGATCGCGCGCGCCTACGGCTTCGTGCTCTCGGTGCTCGCGACCTCCGCGCTGCTCGTGCTCGCCGGGCCGCTCGCCGAGCGCCTGCGCACCCTGCTACCCGCGGGTCTCGCCCTGTGGATCGCTGTGCCCCTCGCCGCGCAGCTCGTGTGCCAGCCCGTGCTGATCCTTCTCGCGCCTGAGGTGCCGCTCACGGGCGTCATCGCGAACGTGCTCGCGGCGCCTGCCGCGCCCGTAGCGACGATCATCGGGATGATCGCGTGCGTGCTGGCCCCCGTCGCACCTCCGCTCGCCACCGTCGCCGCGGCCATCGCGTGGTTGCCCTCCTCGTGGATCGCGGGTATTGCCACCGTCTCCTCGGGGTTGCCGGGCTCGGTGCTGCCGTGGCCGGAGGGTGGCCTCGGCGCCGTGTTGCTCGGGCTGCTGACCGTGGTGGCTCTGCTCGCCGTCGGGGTACCGGCGCGGCTGGGGTCTGATCGTGTGCGCCGGCGACTCACCGTCGTGGGCGTGAGCATGGTCGTCGTCATCGCGGGGGCGACCGCGGGCGCCCACGCGCTCACGCTGCTGCAGCGCCCCGCCGACTGGCGCATCGCCCAGTGCGACGTCGGGCAGGGGGATGCCGTGCTCGTGCGCGACGGCGGGCAGACGGCGCTCATCGACACGGGGCGCGATGCCGAGCTGCTGCGGCGCTGCCTCGACACCCTCGGCGTGCAGCGGCTCGACCTGCTCGTGCTCACCCACTTCGATGACGACCACGTGGGAGCCGTGGAGGTCGTCGAGGGGCGCGTCGATACGGTGCTCGTCGGGCCCGTGGGGCGACCCGCGGACGAGGCGGTGGTGGCGGCGCTGAGCGCGAGCGGGGCATCCGTTCAGACGGTCTCGCAGGGCTGGGAGGGTGCGCTCGGCGGGTATCGGTGGCGTGTGCTCGCCCCGGCCGCGCATCGAGGCGTCGTGCCCGGCAACGACGCGAGCCTCGTGACCGAGTGGCGTGGCGGGTCGTCGTGCGGCCGCTGCCCGAGCCTGCTGAGCCTCGGAGACATCGGGGCCTCCGGGCAACGGTTACTGCTCGATGCCGTGCGGCCCGTCGACGTCATCGTTGTCGCCCACCACGGTGCGGGCGATCAGTATGCCGAGTTCTACGCGCGCGCCGACCCCGCCCTTGCCCTCATCGGGGTCGGCGCCGACAACGGGTACGGGCATCCCACTCTCGAGGCGCTCGAGGCAGCGAGCGCGGCGGGTGCCGTCGTCGCGCGGTCGGACGCGCACGGGACGGTGCTCGTCGCTCCAGGGGAGGAGGCGGGCTGGCTGCTGTGGGCGCAGCGCGGCACGGTCTCTGCGGGCTCGCCGCCCGCACAGCCGGGGCACGGGCTCGGCGGCGCTGCGGTCGGTGGCGCTGACTAGGCTGAGGGAGCCGCATGCCGGCACTCACCCGAACTCGAGCGCCAAAGGAGCGTGATGGCCGCCACGAAGAGGTCGTCGGGCTCAGCGCGTGCCAAGGCGAGCATCCCGCAGGTGGCCTGGCACGACATCAGGCCAGCGCCCGTCGTCCTCGTCACGGGCCCCGAATCCTTCCTCGCCGACCGCGCGTCGACGATGCTGCGGGATGCCCTGCGCGCGCACGACCCCAGCCTCGAGGTGCACGACCTGGGGGCTGATACGTATGCGCCCGGCGAGCTGCTCACCCTCGCGAGCCCCTCCCTGTTCGGGGAGCCGCGGCTGATCCGCGTCAACACGGTCGAGAAGTGCACCGACGCGTTCCTGGAGGACGCGCTGGCGTTCCTCGAGCAGCCGGCCGACGACACGGTCGTGCTGCTGCGCCACGGTGGGGGAGTCCGCGGCAAGAAGCTGCTCGACGCGATCCGCAGCGGCACGGGCGGCGGCATCGAGGTCATCTGCGCCGAGCTCAAGCGCGACAGCGACCGGGCCGACTTCGCGGCCGCCGAGTTCCGCCACGCGGGTCGGCCGATCGCGCCGCTCGCCCTGCGCGCCCTCGTGAGCGCGTTCGGCGACGACCTGGGTGAGCTCGCGAGCGCCTGCCAGCAGTTGCTCGCCGACACCGAGGGTGAGATCACCGAACAGACGGTGACCAAGTACTACGGCGGCCGCGTCGAGACCAACGCCTTCGCGGTCGCCGACGCCGCGATCGCCGGGCGTCACGGCGAAGCCCTGGGGCTGCTGCGGCACGCGCTCGACACCGGAGCCGACCCCGTACCCATGGTCGCGGCGTTCGCGATGAAGTTGCGCACGATGGCAAAGGTCGGCGGCACGCGCGGGGGAGGCGGTCAGGTTGCCTCGCAGCTGGGCCTCGCCCCCTGGCAGGTCGACCGCGCCCGCCGCGATCTGCAGGGCTGGGAGGAAGCCGGGCTCGGTCGCGCGATCCTCGCCGCCGCCGAGTGCGACGCGCAGGTCAAGGGCGCGGGCCGCGACCCCGTCTTCGCCCTCGAAACCCTCGTGCGCATCGTCGCCACCCGCGGCCAGGGCCACTAGCCCAGCCGCCCCACGCGAGCCGAGCATCCGCAGAAACGACGACGCCCCGCCGACCCTTACTGGGTGCGGCGGGGCGTACGTGCGCTGTGTGCGACGCGGAACGCGCGTGGCGGAGGTGCTAGAGCGCGGCGACCTGCTTGGCGATGGCCGACTTGCGGTTCGCGGCCTGGTTCTCGTGGATGACGCCCTTGCTGGCGGCCTTGTCGAGCTTCTTCGTCGCGACGACGAGAGCCTCCGAGGCGGCAGCCTTGTCGCCCGTCGCGATGGCCGCGTGCGTGCGGCGGATCGCGGTCTTGAGCTCGCTCTTGATGGCCTTGTTGCGCTCCTGAGCCTTCAGGTTGGTCTTGATGCGCTTGATCTGCGACTTGATGTTCGCCATGTATCGACTTTCGTGTGAGGTGTGGTTGATGTGTGACGCGGCCGGGGTGGGGGTGCCCGCGAAGCGTGGTGCTTCGTGGCGAACTGACCCAGCCGCATTCCGTGTCGAAAGAGAGAGGGCTTTCTGACACGCAAGCCAACAGGCAACATTACCAGGGCGCGGCGCTGGGCGACAATCAGCCGGTTCGTCGGGCCCGCCGGTGCGTGGGAGAATGGCCCACAATGTCTCCTCGCGCTTCCACGACCCTCGCCCCCGCCGCGACCGACCCGACGCTGATCCGCAATTTCTGCATCATCGCGCACATCGATCACGGCAAGTCGACCCTTGCCGACCGCATGCTCGGCATCACGGGTATCGTGAGCGACCGCCAAGCCCGCGAGCAGTACCTCGACCGCATGGACATCGAACGCGAGCGCGGCATCACGATCAAATCGCAGGCTGTCCGGATGCCCTGGGCCGTGCCTGCCGCCGAGGGCGGGAAGCCTCAGACCTATGCCCTGAACATGATCGACACCCCCGGTCACGTCGACTTCACCTACGAGGTGAGCCGTAGCCTGGCGGCCTGCGAGGGCGCGATCCTGCTCGTGGATGCCGCGCAGGGCATTGAGGCGCAAACGCTCGCGAACCTGTACCTCGCGCTCGAAAACGACCTCACGATCATCCCCGTGCTCAACAAGATCGACCTGCCGGCGGCCGACCCGGAGAAGTACGCGCGCGAGCTCGCGAGCCTCATCGGCGGGTCGCCCGAGGACGTGCTGCGCGTGAGCGGCAAGACCGGGCAGGGCGTCGAAGAGCTGCTCGACCGCGTCGTGGAGCGTATCCCGCCGCCCACCGGCGACGCCGAGGCTCCCGCTCGCGCCATGATCTTCGACTCCGTGTATGACGCGTATCGCGGCGTCATCACCTATGTGCGCATGGTGGATGGGCATCTGAGCCCGCGCGAGCGCATCCAGATGATGTCGACGCGCGCGACGCACGAGTTGCTGGAAATCGGCGTGAGCGCTCCCGAACCGACACCCAGTAAGGGGCTCGGGGTGGGCGAGGTCGGCTACCTCATCACCGGTGTGAAGGATGTGCGGCTGTCGAAGGTGGGCGACACGATCACCACCGCGCAGAAGCCCTCGACTGACCCCCTGCCCGGCTACACCGACCCGAAGCCCATGGTGTTCTCGGGCCTGTACCCGATCGACGGCAGCGACTACCCGGTGCTGCGGGAGGCGCTCGACAAGCTCAAACTCTCCGACGCGAGCCTCAACTACGAGCCGGAGACCTCGGTGGCGCTCGGGTTCGGGTTCCGCTGCGGGTTCTTGGGGCTGCTGCACCTCGAGATCATCACCGAGCGGCTCGAGCGAGAGTTCGGCATCGACCTCATCTCCACGGCGCCGAGCGTGACCTACGAGGTGGTCACGGAGGACGGCAAGGAGATCACGGTCACGAACCCGAGCGAGTTCCCGACCGGCACGAAGATCGCGAGCGTCACCGAGCCGATGGTCGCGGCGGGCATTCTCGCCCCCAAGGATTACGTGGGTACGATCATGGAATTGTGCCAGAGCCGCCGCGGCCAGCTCATCGGCATGGAGTACCTCGGTGAGGACAGGGTCGAGATTAAGTACACGATGCCGCTCGGCGAGATCGTGTTCGACTTCTTCGACCACCTGAAGAGTAAGACCGCTGGTTACGCGAGCCTCGACTATGAGCCCAGCGGCGACCAGGCGGCCGACCTGGTGAAGGTCGACATTCTGTTGCAGGGCGAGGCGGTCGACGCCTTCAGCGCGATCGTGCACCGTGAGAAGGCCTACGCCTACGGCGTGCTCATGACCGAGCGCCTCAAGAAGCTCATCCCGCGCCAGCAGTTCGAGGTGCCCATCCAGGCCGCGATCGGTGCCCGCATCATCGCGCGCGAGTCGATTAGCGCGATGCGCAAAGACGTGCTCGCCAAGTGCTACGGCGGTGACATCACCCGTAAGCGCAAGCTGCTCGAGAAGCAGAAGGAGGGCAAGAAGCGCATGAAGATGGTGGGCCGCGTCGAGGTTCCGCAAGAGGCGTTCATCGCCGCCCTCTCGGGTGACGTGGAGAGCAAGAAAGACAAGAAGTAGGCATGGGTACCGACCGCGACGCCGCGCGCCACGCGCAGCCGGTCACCTACGGCGCCGTCGGCGCGAGCCAGGCGCCCGAGCTGCTGCGCTACCCGCCGGAGGGCTACCGGCCGCTGGAGCAGCGCGGCCGTGTCGGTCACGGCGATGAGCGGTGGGAGTGGGCGGTGGATGCCCTGCTGACGGGCGGGGTGTACCGCGGCGCGGGCTTGGGCGTGCGCATGAGCCCGGTCGACGCGATCGAGGCGGAGCGTGTCTACCAGCCGGTCGAGTTCGACGAGCAGGGCGAGCCCGTCGAGGCCGCTGAGGTCGGCGCCGTCGAGGAAGTCTTTACCGCCGAGGGTGCTCGACACCTGCGGCCGGGCGACATCATCGTCGTCGGTCGCCAGGTCGGGTCGCGCCTGTGGCTGCCCCTGCCGGGCCGCGTCGTGCTGCTCGAGCAGGACGAGACCCGCGTCATGTATGCCGTCGGCACGCTGCCGGGGCACGCCTTCTCGGGCGAGGAGTCGTTCACGCTCGAGCGGGAGGAGAACGGCTCCGTGTGGCTCACCGTGCGCAGCTTCGCGCGTCCGGCCGCGTGGTGGGCTTGGCTGCTGCTGCCCGGCCTGCTGCTGGCGCGCACGCTGATCGCCCGGCGGTTCATCCGCGCCCTCGCGGTGCCGCTGTCCGCTCAGGAACGCTGACATACTCTGATCGAGATGATCAGCGAACCCCCTCAGCGCATCGGTGAGCCGCGGCCGACCGGTAGCGGTGTCGGGCGTGTGCTCGTGGCCGTGTACGCCGTGCTCGCGATCGCCGCGCTCGGTCGGTCGAGCTATCAGATCGTCACCAAGTTTGAGGTGGCGCCCCTCGCCTACAGCCTGTCGGCTCTCGCCGCCCTCGTGTACGTGCTCGCGACGATCGCCCTCATCGCCCGCGGTCAGACCTGGTATCGCGTCGCCGTCGTCGCGATCGTCTTCGAGCTTGCCGGTGTTCTCGTCGTGGGGACGCTGAGCCTGCTCGACCCCGAACTGTTCCCCGCCGACACCGTGTGGTCGGTGTTCGGCCGCGGCTACGCCTTCGTGCCCCTCGTGCTGCCCGTGCTCGGGCTCGTGTGGTTGCGCCGCGTGGCGCTCAGCCGGCGACGGGAGGCCGCGCTGTGACGGGGGCGATCGTGCACGGGTTGGACGCTGTGCCGCAGCCGACGGTGCCCTCGATCGTCACGATCGGCAAATTCGACGGCGTGCATCGCGGGCACCGCACGGTCATCGACCGTTTGAGGGATGCCGCAGCCGGTCGCCGCACGGTCGTTGTTACCTTCGACCGCCACCCGTTGTCGGTTCTGCGACCGGAGGCCGCACCGCCACCCCTGTTGAGCGTCGACCAAAAGACGGAGGCGCTCGCCAGCGCAGGGGTCGACCTCGTCGTCGTGATCGACTTCACCCCCGAATTCGCCGCGCTCAGCGCGGATGACTTCGTCGAGCGCGTGCTCGTCACCGGTCTCGGAGCCGCCGAGGTGCTCGTGGGGGCAGACTTCCGCTTTGGAGCGGGCGGCGTCGGCACGGTCGAGACGCTGCGCGCTTCGGGGGAGCGCGACGGTTTCACCGTGGCGCTCGTCGACGACGTGTGCGAGTCCGACGGTCGGCGGGTCTCCTCGACGGGCATCCGTGCGGCTCTCGAAGCCGGCCGCATCGCCGAAGCGACGGAAGCTCTGGGGCGCGCCCCGCGCATCCGGTCGCTCGTCGTGCCCGGCCACCAGCGGGGTCGCGATCTCGGCTACCCGACCGCCAACCTCGCGGCGGGCGCCGAGGGCTACATTCCCGCCGACGGGGTCTACGCCTGCTGGCTGCACGTCGACGGCGCACGATACGGCGCGGCCGTGTCGATCGGCAACAACCCCACCTTCGGCGACGTGCCCGACAAGACCGTCGAGGCGCACGCGATCGACGTGCAGCTCGACCTGTACGGTTCGACGGTCGAGCTCGAGTTCGTCGAGTTCATCCGCTCGATGCGTAAGTTCGAGTCGGGTGAGGCGCTCGCGACACAGATGGGCCTCGACGAGCTGCGCATCCGTCAGGTGCTGGGGTTGCCCTCCGACGACTCCTGATCGGTTCCGTCGATACGCGGCGGAACCCCGCCGCGCCCGGCGAGGAACAGCACGATCGAGGCTGCTGTCGCTGGCAGCGCGGGGCCCGTGCCCACCTGCCACTCGCTGTCCACCGCCACGAGGGTGCGTGCCGTGAGAACGCTGCGGCGCGGCGCGGGCGCGCGCACGGCGAGGTCGATCGCCACGGCGCCGCTGGCGAAGGGGTCGACACCGAGGTCAACGTCGAGCGCCGTGCCGAGGTCGAGTGCCGCGACGAGGATCTCGCCGAATTCGCGGATCGAGCATCGTGCGCGGGCACCGGAGAGCGCAACCGCGTCCTCGCGCACGACGGGGGCCAGCCGGTCTGCGTCGATCGCGGCGACCTCGGGGCTTGGCGACTCCTGCGCGCCGATCGCTGAGGCGAAGCGCTGCCAACGATTCCATCGTCGCTGAGTGAGCAGTTCGCGCACGGCGGCCTCGACCGTGACGCCGGGGCGCAGGGTCTGCCTGGTGAGGGCCTCCGGGTGCGACTCGAGCAGGCTGGCGAGTGAGAGAAGGAGGCCGCTCGCCGGGCGGGACCACGTGCGGGAGACCGCGGCGTCTCCGTCACGGCCACGGTTGCTCATCGGCAGGTAGCGGGCCCAGTCGGTCACGGCTCCACTGTACGCGGAGAGCCAGCCGCACTCTCCTAGGATTGTGCGGTGATCTCAGCCCCCGCAGTCTCCCGCCGGGGGGCATCCCTTCTGGGGATCGCGGGCATCCTGCTCATCGCGGCGACGCTGCGCTTGCCGGTGGGGGCCTTGTCGCCGCTCGCGGAGCAGATCGCTCTCGACATTCCGCTCTCCGCCGCCGCGCTGGGAGTGCTCGGCATGATGCCGCCGATTGGCTTCGCCCTCTCAGGGCTCGTCGCGCCGCTCGTCGCGCGTCGGCTGGGTCTCGAGACAACGCTCCTGCTCGCGGTCATCGTGATGATTCTCGGGCACGTCAGCCGGGCTCTCGCGAGCGACTACCTCGTGCTTGTGCTGGGCAGTTTCATCGTGCTGCTCGGGGCGGGCTTCGGCAACGTGCTGATGCCGAGTGCGGTGAAGCGTTTCGCCCCGTTCGCGATCGGACCCATGACGGCGGCCTACGCGATGATCATGGCGGCGGGGTCAGCGGTGCCGCCGACCTTTGCGGTGCCGCTCGGTGAGGCGGTCGACTGGCGTTTCTCGCTCGCCTCGTGGGCGATCCTCGTGACCGCGGCACTGGTGCCGTGGCTGCTGCTGGCCGTGCGCGCGGCCCGTGCGCGGGCTCGCGATCGCCTGAGCGAGCCGGATGCGGGCATCCCCGAGCCAGGCCCGCACCGCTTCGTGACCCTGGCCCGGTCGCGCACCGTGTGGGGCATCACGATTCCGTTCACGATCTCGAGCATTTCGGCGTATGTCACGTTCGCCCTGCTGCCGGTGATTCTTCAGGATGTCGCGGGTGTCACCGCGTCGGAGGCCGGGTCGCTGCTCGCGGTCTTCGCCATCAGCGGTCTGCCGCTCGCGTTCGTCGCGCCCGTGCTCACGGCCCGACTGCCCAGGCCGACCGTGATCCTCGTGGCCTCGATGCTGCTGTTTCTGCTCGGCTACGGTGGCCTCCTGCTAGCCCCGCAGCCGCTCGTGTTCGTGTGGGTGCTCAGCATCGGCCTCGGGCAGGTGACGTTCCCCATGTGCCTCACCCTCATGTCGATGCGCACGCAGTCGGCGCAGTCGGCGGCGAGCGTCAGCGGCTTCGTGCAGACTGTCGGCTACGCCGTCGCGGCGGTCGCCCCCCTGGCACTGGGCGCCCTGCACGAGATCACCGGGTCCTGGGCGCCGAGCCTGATCGTGCTGCTCGTCACGATCGCGCTGACAGTCGTCGCCATACCGATGCTCGGTGCGCGAGGTGTTGTCGAAGAGGAGCTTTAGGGAACGAGCTCGCTGAGGTGCACGAGCGCGGCCGCCCCGATGAGGGGCCCCTCGCCGCTGAGAGTTGAGGCGACGACGCGCGTCTTGGTGACGAAGCCAAAGTCGCTGTGCTCGGCGACCGCGCGGCCGATGAGCGCAATATAGTCGTCACTCACGTGACTGAAGCCGCCCCCAATGGCGACGACATCGAGATCGACGAGAGCGCTGGCGGAGGCAATGGCACGCCCTACGGCGGTCGCCGAGCGCTCGACCGCGGCGCGCGCGATCGGGTCGCCCGCCTGCGCCGACGAGGCGAGATCCTCACCCGTCGACCCCGTCCAGCCCTGCTCGCGCGCCCACAGCACCGACCGAGGGCCGGAGGCGATTGCCTCGAGGCACCCGCGAGCGCCGCACGCGCAGCGATCGTCGAAGCCGCTCACGGCGACGTGGCCCATGTGCCCGGCGTTGCCGGTGGGGCCCGCGATGACCCGTCCGCCCAGCATGAGCCCGCCGCCGACACCGGTCGAGACGATCATGCCCATGACGTTCGTCTCGCCCTGAGCGGCGCCCTTCCAGACTTCGGCGAGGGTGATGCAGATGCCGTCCATGCGGAGGGTGATGGGGGTTCCCGGCAGCAGTTGCTCGACGAGTCCGCCCAGGGGGTAGTCGCGCCAGGCCGGGAGGTTGAGCGGGGAGACGTCGCCGCTGGTGCCCGCAATCGGCCCGGCCGAGCCGATGCCCACGCCCATCACCTCGTCGCCGCGCGGGCGGGCGGCGAGGGTCTCGGTGACCGCCGCGGTGACGGCCGCCGCGAGCTCGTCCGAGGTGGAGGACGAGCCCGTTGGGCGACGGTGCCGCGACCCGGGGATGACGGCGCCGTCGGCGGCCACGAGCGCAGACTCCACCTTCGTGCCCCCCAGGTCGACGGCAAGAGCGAGGTCGGTCATGGTGCTCCTTGAGCGTCGAGGGGTGGTGGGTGAAGCGCAACGGGCTTCCCCCAGCGTATCGAGCCGCCGCTCGTCGTCCGAGCGCCGCTCTGCTCATCTGAGCAGGATCGCCAACATATGTTGCCCCGGCCGACTCCGCCCGCCTACGCTGGAGGAGCCGGGAACGCCCGGGCACCGACACTGACTCGCGCCGCGCGATGACATCGGCTGCCGGGGGGAGGGAGCAGACGTGGTCGACACCGACAGTGCTGCCGCCAACGAGCTTCTCGCCGTGCGCGCCGCCGAGCTCTACTACGAAGAGAACAAGACGCAGGACGAGATCGGCGCCATTCTGCGCGTCACGCGCTGGAAGGTCGGCCGCCTCCTGCAGCAGGCGCGCGACCGCGGCATCATCCGCATCGAGATCGTGCACCCGCGCGCTCGCCGCCTCGCCCTCGAGCGCGAGCTCACCGCCCGCTTCGGCCTGCGCGACGCGATCGTCGTGCCCGCGCCGACGGAGGACCGTGAGCTGCAGGCGCGCGTCGCCGAGGCCGCTGCCGACTTCCTCGTCAGCCTGCGCCCGATCCCGCGCCTGCTCGGCGTCAGCTGGGGGCGCACCCTGCACCAGGTCGCCGAGACCCTGCCCGAAGGCTGGTCGACCGGCGTCAACGTCGTGCAGATCAACGGCGGCGTGAGTCTTTCCAAGCGACCCGGCACCGCCGCGAGCACAGCGGTCATAATCGCCCAGAAGGCCGGCGGGGAGGCGACCCTGCTGCCGACCCCGGCCATCCTGGAGCGGCTCGACACGAAGCGCGCCATCGAGGGCGACCGCACCGTCGGCGGGGTCATCGCGCGAGCGCGCGGCGCCGCGGCCTACCTCTACAGCGCGGGCGTCGCCGACACGACGTCGGTGCACGTCGACAGCGGCTATCTCAGCGCCGAGGAGATGGAAGGCCTTGTGGCCCGAGGCGCCGTCGGTGACGTCATCGGCCGCTACATCACCGCCGACGGCGAGATCGCCGACCCCGAACTGGATGCCCGCACCCTGGGCCTCACGCTCGACGAGCTGCGCGGCGCCACCACGAGCATCCTCGTCATCGGCGGCGAGGCGAAGCACCCCATTGCGCACGCGATCGTGCGCCACGGGCTCTGCTCGGTGCTCGTCACCGACGAACACACGGCGCGCGCCCTCCTCGACGCGCACGACGACCCCACCCCCCCAGGATTGGATTCCTTATGACCCTCGACCATCCGGTCGCCCTGGCGCCCGCAGACCGCGCGGTGCAGCTGCTCGGCGGCGACCTCACCGAGAAGGCCCTGCGCCTGCACCTCGACGGCCTGAGCGGCGTCGACGCCGTCGGCCTCGAACAGCGCGCCGCGGGCCTCTCGACGCGCTCGATCAAGACGAGTTCGAAGGCGTGGGCGCTCGACACGGTCATCCGCACGTGCGACCTGACGACGCTCGAGGGTGCCGACACGCCGGGCACGATCCGCTCGCTCGTGGCCAAGGCCATCACGCCCGACGCCACCGACCCTGAGACGCCGCGGGTCGCCGCCGTGTGCGTGTACGGCGACATGGTGCCCTACGCCGTCGAGGCGCTCGGCTCGCTGCACGCCGCAGGAGGCGAGTCGGGCCTCCAGGTCGCCGCCGTCGCGACCGCGTTCCCCTCCGGGCGCGCGAGCCTCGCCATCAAGCTCGCCGACACGCGCGAGGCGGTCGCCGCGGGTGCCGACGAGATCGACATGGTCATCGACCGCGGCGCCTTCCTCTCGGGCCGCTTCGGGCTCGTCTTCGACCAGATCGTCGCCGTCAAGGAGGCCTGCCAGCGCGCCGACGGGTCCTTCGCCCACCTCAAGGTGATCCTCGAGACAGGGGAGCTGCAGACCTACGACAACGTCAAGCGGGCATCCTGGTTGGCGATCCTCGCCGGTGCCGACTTCATCAAGACCTCCACGGGCAAGGTGAACCCCGCCGCGACGCTGCCGGTGACGCTGCTCATGCTCGAGGTTATCCGCGACTGGCACCGCCTGACCGGCGAGAAGATCGGCATGAAGCCGGCCGGGGGCATCCGGTCGTCCAAAGATGCCGTGCGCTACCTCGTCACGGTCGCCGAGACCGTGGGCGAAGACTGGCTCACCCCGCAGCTGTGGCGCTTCGGCGCCTCGAGCCTGCTCAATGATGTGCTTCTGCAGCGTCAGAAGCTCCGAACCGGTCACTACAGTGGCCCCGACTACGTGACGGTGAACTAGATCATGGGCTTTCTCGAGTACGCACCCGCGCCCGAATCAGCGGCGATCCTCAAACTGAAGGCCGAGTACGGGCTCTTCATCGACGGTGAGTTCGTCGACGGCCACGGTGAGGTCTTCGACACCATCTCGCCCGCGACCGAAGAGGTCATCGCTTCGCTCGCGCAGGCCGATGAGCGGGATGTTGACCGCGCTGTGGCCGCCGCTCGCCGCTCGTACGAGAAGGTCTGGTCGCGCATGAGCGGCAGCGACCGCGGCAAGTACCTGTTCCGCATCGCGCGACTCGTGCAGGAGCGCAGCCGCGAGCTCGCGGTCGCCGAAGCGCTCGACAACGGCAAGCCCATTCGCGAGACGCGCGACGTCGACGTACCGCTCGTCGCCGCGTGGTTCTTCTACTACGCCGGCTGGGCCGACAAGCTCGAGTACGCCGGGCTCGGCCCGAACCCGCGCTCGCTCGGCGTCGCCGCCCAGGTGATCCCGTGGAACTTCCCGCTGCTCATGCTCGCGTGGAAGATCGCCCCGGCCCTTGCCGCGGGCAACACCGTCGTCATCAAGCCCGCCGAGACGACCTCGCTCACAGCCATGCTGTTCGCCGAAATCCTCCAGCAGGCCGAGCTGCCCGCCGGTGTGGTCAACATCGTCACGGGCCCCGGCACCACCGGTCAGGCTCTCGTGACGCACGACGACGTCAACAAGGTCGCCTTCACGGGGTCGACGGGCGTCGGCCGGATGATCGCGCGCTCCGTTGCCGGGACGACCAAGAAGCTCACGCTCGAGCTCGGCGGCAAGGCCGCCAACATCGTCTTCGACGACGCCCCCATGAACCAGGCCATCGAGGGAATCGTCAACGGCATCTTCTTCAACCAGGGCCACGTGTGCTGCGCCGGCTCGCGCCTGCTCGTGCAAGAGAACGTGCACGACGAGGTCATCGAGCGGCTCAAGCACCGCCTGTCGACCCTGCGCATGGGCGACCCGCTCGACAAGAACACCGACATCGGGGCGATCAACTCGGCTGCGCAGCTCGAGCGCATCCGCACCCTGAGCGACGTCGGTGAGGAGGAGGGTGCCGAGCGCTGGACAGCCGACTGCGTCATCCCCGACAAGGGCTTCTGGTTCGCCCCCACGATCTTCACGCAGGTCTCGCCCGCGCACCGCATCGCGCGGGAAGAGATCTTCGGGCCCGTGCTGTCAGTCATCACCTTCCGCACCCCCGCCGAGGCCATCGCGAAGGCGAACAACACCCCGTACGGTCTCTCGGCCGGCATCTGGACGGAGAAGGGCAGCCGCATGCTCGCCCTCGCCGACCAGCTGCGCGCGGGCGTCATCTGGGCCAACACCTTCAACCGCTTCGACCCGAGCTCGCCTTTCGGCGGCTACAAAGAGTCGGGATACGGCCGCGAGGGAGGCCGGCACGGCCTCGCCGCGTACCTGGAGTCGAGCGGCTGGGAGGCGGCGGGCTCGAGTGCAGCATCCTCGTCGAAGACCAGCAGCACCCCCAAGAAACAGCGCAAGGCGACCCAGAAGGCGGTGGCGAAGTGAGCCGGCTCACCGTGCCCAAGACGTACAAGCTCTACGTGGGCGGCAAGTTTCCCCGCAGTGAGAGCGGCCGCACCTACGAGGTAACCAGCCGCAAGGGCGCGTTCCTCGCCAACGCGGCGAAGGGCTCGCGGAAGGACGCGCGGGATGCCGTGGTCGCCGCCCGCAGCGCCGTCAGCGGCTGGGCCGGCGCCACAGGCTACAACCGCGGCCAAGTGCTTTACCGCATCGCCGAGCTGCTCGAGGGGCGTCGCGCGCAATTCGTGGACGAGATCTCGCAGTCCGAGGGCGTCTCGGCCGCCGCCGCGGGTGCGCAGGTCGACGCGGCCATCGACCTGTGGGTCTGGTACGCGGGCTGGGCCGACAAGTACGCCCAGGTCGCGGGCAGCGCGAACCCTGTATCGGGGCCGTACTTCAACCTCTCGGTGCCCGAGCCGACGGGCGTCGTGGCGATCATCGCGCCGCAGCACGGCACGGGAGCCTCGCTGCTCGGCCTCGCCGCCGTCGTCGCCCCCGCCATCCTCACCGGCAATACCGTCGTGGTCGTCGCGCACGAGCGCGCTCCGCTGTCGGCGATCTCGCTCGCGGAAGTGCTCGCGACCTCGGATGTTCCCGGGGGAGTCGTCAACATCCTCACCGGGTCGCCGGCCGAGATCGCGCCGTGGTTGGCCGCGCACGCCGACGTGAACGCGCTCGACCTGGCCGGTGCGGGCGACCTCGAGTGGGTCGACCTGCAGATCGCCGCGGCCGAGACGCTGACGCGCGTGCTGCAGCCCGTACCGGGCATCCCATCGCCGTCGCTCGACCGCATCGGCGCCTTCGTCGAGACGAAAACCGTCTGGCACACCAAGGCGATGCTCTAGCCGAGCCGGCTCCTGCCTCGGGTGGAGCGGCGACTCCGTCGCGCGGGGGAGGTGCCGGTGTGCCGCCGCTCGGTAGCGTGAAAGGCGCCACCCACCGCACTGATCGAGACGGATGCCCATGCTCGCCGACCTGCAAGAGTTCACCGCGACCGTTGACCCGGTCTGGCAGTGGCTCGTCATCATGCTCGCGGCGGCGGCACCGTTCATCGAGTCCTACGGCGCGGGGCCGATCGGCATCATCGCGGGCGTCTCGCCGTGGATCGCGATTGCTGCCGCGATCATCGGCAACATCGTCTCGATGGTGCTTGTGGTGCTGCTCGCGGGTCGTGTGCGCGGCGCGACCGGTGCCGACGAGCAGCCGCTCACGCCTCGCCGCGCGCGCTTCAAGAAACGCTTCGACAACTGGGGTGTTCCCGGCGTGAGCCTGCTTGGCCAAACCCTGCTGCCGAGCCAGATCACCTCCGGCCTCATGGTCGGCTTCGGAGCCTCGCGCCAGCGCGTCATTGTGTGGCAGATCATCTCCATCACGCTCTGGGGCGTCGGCTTTGGCCTGCTCGCCAGCGGGTTCGTGGCGGCGATCACGGCCTAGGCGCCCGCAGCCGCAGAGTCCTCAGCGGTGGCGCGCTCGAGCACACGCTCGGGGCTGAGGAACGCGCTTGACCGTTCGACCTCGTGCACGAGCTGCACCATGAGCGCGTTGACGGGCGTCGCGACACCGTGCCGCGCCCCCGCGGCGACGACGGCGCCGTTGAGAGCATCGATCTCGGTCGATCGCCCCCGCCGGATGCTCTGCAGCGTCGACGCCGGATTCGGCACGCTGCCCATCCCCGCCGCAAGAGCTCGCGGCACAGCCTCGCCCGCCGCCGAGTCACTCGACAGCAGCACCGCGAGCTGCCCCGGGCCTAGGGCACCGAGCGGGCCCAGTGTGACTCCCGCGGCCCGCGCGACGTATGCCGTCTCGCGCATGCCGCGGGTGAGGAGGGCGCGCAGACCGTCGTGGGCGACGACCTCCTGCACGCTCAGCCCCGTGATCGCCGGCAGGGCGTTGACCTGGTTGACGAGCAGCTTCGTCCACTGCGCGCCGACGATGTCAGAGCTCACGGTGACCTCCGCCGGCAGCGCCGCCCGCAGCGCGGGCAGGGCTGCCGCGACCGCCGGCGCGTCACCGCCCATCGTGAGCGGGTTCGGCCCGGTCACCGTGACGTGCCCCGGCTCGAGCAGGCTCACCGCGAAGAGCGCCAGGCCGATCGCGACGGGAGAGTGCGGGAGGGCATCCCGTACAGATGCCTCGCCCCCCAGTCCGTTCTGCACGACGAGCACCGGGGTGCCATCCGCGTGCGTCACCGCGGCCAATGCTGCCGCCGAGTCGTGCACCTTCGTCGCCAGCACGATGAGATCGAGGGGCGGCGTCACCGACTCCACGACCTGCACCCGCGCCCGGTGGTCGCCCCAGCCCCCTGAGAGGCGCAGGCCCTCACGGGTGATGGCCGCGCCGTGCTCGCCCCGGGCCGTCACGACGACTTCGTGACCGGCGCGGTCGAGCAGGGCCGCGAGCGTGCCCCCGACGGCCCCGGCTCCCAGTACCGCGATGCGCATGCTCGGCATCCTACGCACCGCGCATCAGCTGGAGTGCCGGGCGGTAGCGTGGAGGCTGTGACCGCCGGGATGCTCTTCGTCGACAAGCCTCACGGCCTCACCAGTCACGACGTTGTCGCTCGCTCGCGCCGCGCGCTGAACACTCGCAAGATCGGCCACGCTGGCACGCTCGACCCGATGGCGACCGGGTTGCTCACCCTCGGTGTCGGTCCCAGCACGCGTCTGCTCACCTATCTCGTGGGGCTCGACAAGACCTACGAGACGACCATCCGACTGGGACACGGCACCACCACCGACGATGCCGAGGGCGAGCCGCTCAGCACCCCTGACCCGGCGGCCCTCGAGGCTGTGACCGACGAGCACCTCGCGGCGGGCATCCGGGCCCTCACCGGCGACATCGAGCAGGTGCCGAGCGCGGTGAGCGCCATCAAGGTCGACGGGCGCCGTGCCTACGACCGTGTGCGCGCGGGGGAGGAGGTCGAGCTCGCCTCCCGCCGTGTGACGGTCGCCGCCTTCGACGTGCTCGCCGTGCGTCGGCACCCCGACGCCATCGAGGTGGAAGCCCGCATCGACTGCTCGAGCGGCACCTACATTCGTGCGCTCGCCCGTGATCTCGGCACCGCGCTCGGCACCGGTGGGCACCTCACCGCCCTGCGGCGCACGAGGGTCGGGCCGTTTTCCGTCGACCGTGCCGTCGCCGTCGACGACATCGACGCGGCGCGCCTCGAACCCGCCGCGACCGTCGCCGCGGAACTGTTCCCCGTGCTGCGCGTCGACGCCGACCAGGCGCGTGATCTCGGCCACGGCAAAGTGCTCGCGCTGCCGCAGCACCCCGACGGCGAACCCGTCGCCGCTATCGACGCGCACGACAGACTCGTCGCACTCATCGCCGTGCGCGGCGGCTCGGGTCGTACGCTGGTGGGGTTCCCCCAGGAGGCTCCCGCATGATCGAGTGGTTCACCCTCGCGCAGATCGCTGTCGCACTCGCCGTTGGCCTCGCCTGCCTCGTGCTCGGCGGCATCGGTAAGGCGCCCAACGACGTGTCGATTCTCGGCACGGCCCTCGTCATCGTGCTGCTGCTCGCTCAGATCATCGTCTCGATCGCGGCACCGTTCGCGGGCAACACCCCGACGGGCGACCCGGTCGAATACTGGATCTACCTTGTGACCACCCTGCTGATACCCGTGCTCGCGGTCGTCTGGGCCCTCATCGATCGTTCCCGCTGGGCGACGGTCATCCTCGGTGTGGCCGCCATCACGGTCGCGGTCATGCTGTACCGCATGAACCAGATCTGGTTCGTGCAGGTCTTCACGCCCGTCGTCTAGGGCGCACCCTCAGCCGTCGAGCTCGGCGATCGCCCGCTCGACCGCGGCCCACCCTTCCGACAGGTCGGGCACGACGACGATCGCCCCCGTCTCGCGCAACTCGTCGACCTCGAACACCCCCGTCGCGACGGCGATGAACGGGATGCCCGCCGCCACCGCCGCCTCATCATCGCGCGGGGTGTCGCCGATGATCACGAGGGTCTCCTCGGCCAGTGCCGCGCGGGCTGCGCGCGTAATCTCGCTGCGGTCGCGCGCGGTTGCGCCGAAGAAGGAGCGGCCCCAGTCGAAGGCGGCGTCGCCGAGAGCGTCGGCCGTGAGGCCGGCACCCTCGAGCTTGACGCGCGAGCGCGTGAGCGAGTTGCCCGTCAAGAGGGCGTTGACCCATCCGTGGGCGGCGCACGCGCGCAGGGCATCCTCGATGCCGGGCGCCACCTCGCGACGATCGCCGCGCTGCGCGCGCTCGGTCGACAGCTCGTCGAGCGCGTCGCGTGCGGGCTCGTGCCACTCGTCGCCGTACCCGAAGTGGGTAAGGATCTCGCTGAGGATGAGACCGTCGGGCTTGCCGTGCGTGCGCGGCAGCGGCGGGCTCAGCTCGCGACCCACGGCGCGCTCGACCGCCGAGTGATAGAGCTCGCCACCGCCCGAGAAGGCGTTGAGCAGCAGGGTTCCGTCAACGTCCCAGAGAATGGTCGTGGTCACCCCACCACCCTGCCAGACGCCGCCCCCATCCCGGGGCTGGGAGGATGGGGGGCGTGCCCAGCGCCCTGCCCCTCGCCGACCCGGCCCCCGAGAACGGGATGCTCCCCGCGAGTGTGGCCGACGGCGCCGAGCACCGCGACCTCGGTGTGTACCTGCACGTGCCGTTCTGCCGCGTGCGCTGCGGCTACTGCGACTTCAACACCTACACGGCCGACGAGGTGCGCGGGGTCAAGCGCAGCGACTTCGCCGACCAGGCGATCGCCGAGCTCGACCTTGCCGCGCGCGTGCTCGACGATGCCGCACTGCCACCCCGCCCGGTGAGCACGGTCTTCCTCGGCGGCGGCACCCCGACGATCCTGCCGCCGGCCGACCTGGCCCGCATGATCGGGGCGGTGCGCGACCGGTTCGGCCTCGCAGCCGATGCGGAGGTCACGACCGAGTCAAACCCCGACTCGATCGACGCGGCGGGCTTGGCCGCGCTGGCGGAGGCGGGCGTCACGCGCGTCTCGTTCGGCATGCAATCGGCGGTGCCGCACGTGCTGCGCATCCTGGAGCGCACGCACGACCCCGAGAATGTCGCGCGTCGGGTGGCCGAGGCGCGAGCGGCGGGTCTCTCCGTGAGCCTCGACCTGATCTACGGCACCCCGGGTGAGAGCGCCGCCGACTGGGAGCTGAGTCTCGACGCGGCTCTCGCGCAGCGCCCCGACCACGTGAGCGCCTACGCCCTCATCGTTGAGGAGGGCACGAAGCTGGCCCGCCAGATCGCGCGCGGCGAGGTGCCGCCGGTCGACGATGATCTGCACGCGGCCGCCTACGAGGCAGCGGATGCTCGCCTCACGGCATCCGGATACCACTGGTACGAGGTCAGCAACTGGGCAACCTCCCCGGCCCAGCGCTCACGGCACAACCGTGCGTACTGGACGGGGCAGGACTGGTGGGGTGTGGGCCCGGGAGCCCACAGCCACGTCGGGGGTGTGCGCTGGTGGAACGTCAAGCACCCGCACGGCTATGCGCAGCGGATCGCCAGCGGGCTGAGCCCGGCGGCAGGCCGCGAGACGCTCGACGATGAGACGCGGCGCGTCGAGCGGGTGCTGCTCGAGACGCGACTGCGAGAGGGTCTCGATCGCGAGCTGCTGACACCGGATGCGCGCCGTGAGGTTGCCGGGCTGCTCGCCGATGAGCTCATCGAACCGGTCGCGGCGTTCTCGGGGCGGATCGTGCTGACCCTGCGGGGGCGGCTGCTCGCCGACGCCGTGGTGCGTCGCCTGCTGCCGCACTAGCGGCAGCCCCGGTTGCGGTGCCGAGGTGGGTCAGCTGACGAAACGAATGGCGACCGGGTAGTAGTACTCCTGCCCGCGGTTCGCGGCGATGGCGGCGATGATGCCGAACACCACGACGAGCACTCCCACGGCCAGGAGCACGAGGAAGCCGATGAAGAAGAACGCTGTCACGTATCCGATGATGTACCCGAGCAGCATCGTCAGCTGGAAGTTCAGCGCCGTCGTGGAGTGCCCGCGAATGAAGGGTCCGCGGTCGCGCAACGCCAGATACCCGACGAGCGCGGGCACAAAGCTGAAGAAGATGCCCCCGACATGCACGAGTGTCGCCCACAGTTTCTCGTCCTCAGGGCGCATCGGTGCCGGCGCGGCGGCGTACGGGTTGGCGGGAGGCTGCTGGCTCATGGGGCCATTAAACACCGCGAGGGGCTCGGCGCTCTAGCGCTCGAGCCCCTCGACGGAGTCGTGTCGTGACCTACTTGATGAGGCGCACCGAGGCGGGGTAACGGTAGGCGACGCCTTCCTTGGACTTCGTGAATCCGAGGATGGAGAAGATCACGCCGGCGATCCAGACGGCCAGCGGGAAGATCCAGCCGATGAACGTCCAGAGGCCGAACGTCACGGCAGTGAGGATCGTGTTGAGGATGAAGATGACGACCTGGGCGATCGCGATCGTGATCTGGAAGTTGAGGGCTTCCTTACCTTCCTGGTTGGTGAAGGTGCCGCGGGCCTTGAAGACCAGCCAGATGATCAGGGCCGGCAGGAAGCCGAGGATTCCACCGAGGTGGGCGAAGGACGCCCACTGCCGGTCCTCGGTCTCGCTGAGGGGCTGGGCCGGCTGAGGGGCGGCGGGAGGAGGAGTGGACTCAGTCATGGGGTGCTGCCTTTCGATCGTCCGATGAGGATGGGACCCGGGGTGGAGTCTGCTGGTTCTGCTCGCAACGCTGCGGTGCTGTGTCCTTGCCCTACGTCGTGCGAGCACATGAACACCGTAGTGCGCACCCCGGCCGGAGGCAACGATGCGACGCTGGTGTGGCGGGGTAGAATTGGCAGTCAGGGGAATCGAGTGCCAGAGCGCTGGCGACGATTCCGGCAGCACAGCGACGAGGTCGAGGAGGGTGACGATGGTCTCGGAACGCGCACTGCACGTGCTGCGCGCCATCGTGCAGGACTACGTCGCCTCGCGAGAGCCCGTCGGCTCCAAGGCGATCGTCGACCGCCACCAGTTCGGGGTCTCTGCCGCCACCATTCGCAATGACATGGCGCTGCTCGAGGAGGAGGAGCTCATCTCGGCCCCCCACACCTCCTCCGGCCGGGTGCCCACCGATAAGGGCTACCGCGTCTTCGTCGACCAGTTGGCTGACCTGCGACCGCTCAGCGCGGGCCAACGGCAGGCGATCGCCGCCTTCCTCGACCAGTCCGTCGACCTCGACGACGTCTTCGCCCGCACTGTGCGCCTGCTCTCCTCCCTCACCAACCAGGTCGCCCTCGTGCAGTACCCCACTCTGGGCAATGCGCGCGTGCGCCACATCGAGCTCGTGCCGATGAGCCCCACGCGGCTCATGACGGTCTTCATCACCGACGGCGGGCGCGTCGACCAGCGCATCATCGAGTTGCCCGTCGACGCCGATGAGATCTTCGTGGGGGAGCTGCGCGCCAAGCTCAACGCCGCACTGTCCGGTCGTGCTCTCGCCGAGGTCGGCAGCGTCGCCGGCAGCCTCGACACCCAGTTCGCCCCTGATCGGCGTGAGGCGGTGCGCGTCGTCGCCGACGCCCTGCTCGGCCACGTCGACGAGCATCGATCTGATCGCCTCGTCATGGCGGGGGCGGCGAACCTCGTGCGCACTGAGCAAGATTTCGCGGGCACCGTCTACCCTGTGCTGGAGGCGATCGAAGAGCAGGTGACCCTGCTCAAGCTCTTCAGCGAGATGCAGCTCGACAGTCACGGGGTGTCGGCACGCATCGGTCGAGAGAACGACGCTGCACTGCAGGAGGCGGCGGTCGTCACGAGCGCCTACCAGGTGGGTAGCGACTCGAGCGCGAAGCTCGGGGTGCTCGGCCCCACACGCATGGATTACTCGAACAACATGGCAGCGGTCCGCGCCGTGGCGCGCTACGTGTCGCGACTGCTCGGTGAGGAATAAGTGGCAGACCATTATGAGGTGCTCGGCATCGATCGCGGTGCGAGCGCCGACGAGGTGAAGAAGGCGTACCGCCGGCTGGCCCGCGAGCTGCACCCCGACGTCAACCCGAGCGGGGAAGCGGCCGAGCGGTTCAAGCAGGTCACGCACGCCTACGACGTGCTGAGTGACCCGCAGCAGCGCCAGCAGTACGACATGGGCGGCTCGGGCGGCATGGGCGGAGCATCCGGCTTCGGAGGCTTCGGCGACATCTTCGAGACGTTCTTCGGTGGCGGCCAGTCGCAGCGCGGCCCCCGCTCTCGCCGGGAGCGCGGGCAAGACGCGTTGCTGCGCGTCGAGGTCGAGCTCGATGAGATTATTTTTGGCACGCACCGCGAGATCGAGGTCGACACGGCCGTGCTGTGCGAGACGTGCAACGGTTCGTGCTGCTCGCCCGGCACCGAACCGGCGACGTGCGACATCTGCCGCGGCTCCGGCCAGATCCAGCGCACCGTGCGCAGTCTGCTCGGCAACGTGCTCACCTCGAGCCCCTGCGGAACCTGTCGCGGCTACGGCACCGTCATCCCCAGCCCCTGCCCGACGTGCGCGGGCCAGGGTCGCGTACGCGCCCGTCGCTCGGTCGCCGTCGACATCCCCGCCGGCGTCGACACGGGCCTGCGCATCCAGTTGCCCGGTCAGGGCGAGGTCGGGCCCGCCGGTGGCCCCAACGGCGACCTGTACCTCGAGATGAAGGTGAAAACGCACGAGACGTTCAGTCGCAACGGCGACGACCTGCTGGCCACCGTTGAAGTGCAGATGGCCGACGCGATTCTCGGCACCACAGTGACGCTCCCGGGCCTCGACGGCGATGTGAGCGTCGAGCTCAAGCCGGGCACGCAGAGCGCCGAGATCCTCACCATCAAAGACCGCGGCATCACGCGTCTGCGCGGCTCCGGGCGCGGCGACCTCAAGATCGGCGTGCAGGTGGTCACCCCCGCGCGCCTCAACAGCAAAGAGACCGAGCTCATCAAGCAGTTCGCCGCGAGCCGTCGGCCCGTGCCACCGCAGTTCGCGACGTTCCAGCAGGGGCTGTTCTCGAAGCTGCGCGACCGGTTCCTGAACCTCTAGGCGAGCCACGGGGCCGACGAGCATGGCGCACTTCTACCTCGACGACACGCTCGCCGCCCAGTGGAGCGCGACCGGCGCGACGCCCGGGGCGCTCGTCGCACTGCGCGGCCCGGATGCCCGGCACGCCGTCACCGTCGCGCGAGTGCGCTCGGGCGAAAGCCTGCGGCTCGGCGACGGCGCGGGGCTCGTGCTGCACGGCACCGTGACCGAGGTGGACCCAGGGGAGCTGCAGTTGCGCGTCGACCGCGTCGAGCACCACGAGCGACCCGGGCCGCGCATCCTGCTCGCCCAGGCCCTCGCGAAGGGCGACCGCGACGAGCTCGCCGTGCAGGCGGCGACCGAGCTCGGCGTCGACGGCGTCATCCCGTGGGCTTCGGCGCGCAGCGTCTCCCGCTGGGAGGGGGCGAAGGTCGCCAAGGGTGTCGCACGGTGGCAGTCGATCGTGCGCGAAGCGAGCAAGCAGTCGCTGCGGCCGTGGCTGCCCGAGGTCGAGCAGCTCGCGTCGACGGGGCAGCTCGCGGCACGCGCATCCGGGGCGAGGGTTCTCGTGCTCGACCCGCTCGGTTACCGCGCGCTGACCGCGCTCACGGCTGACGAGCTCGGCGACGGCGACATCGTGCTCATCGTCGGGCCCGAGGGCGGCATGACCGACGCCGAGCTGGCTGAGCTTGCGCGGGCGGGGGCGCTGCGGGTGCGACTCGGCGAGACGGTGCTGCGCACCTCCACGGCGGGGCCGGCCGCGATCGCCGTGCTGAGTGCGACGCTGGGGCGCTGGTAGTCCAGGCGCTCTAGACTGGGCCGCATGACGACCAGCGAGCCGACGATCTTCGAGCGCATCATCGCGCGCGAGATTCCCGCCGACATCGTGCACGAGACCGACACGGTCATCGCCTTCCGTGACATCGCCCCGACAGCGCCCGTGCACCTCCTCGTGGTGCCCAAGACGCCGCAGTACCGCGACGTCGCCGAGCTCGCCGCGGGCGATCCCGGCCTCCTCGCTGAGGTGGTCGCTGCGGCCCAGGTGCTCGCCACCGAGCACGCCGACGGGGACTTCCGTCTCGTGTTCAACACTGGCCCGAACGCGGGTCAGACCGTCTTCCATGTTCACGCCCACGTTCTCGCGGGCGGCTTAGCCGAGGGATCCCTTGCCGACTGACGATCTCGCTTCGGGTGCGTCCAGCTCCGCTGATGCGAACCCCGCGACCGTGCGACGCAGCTTTGATGTGGACGGCGTCGCCATGGTGCGACTGCTCGGCCCGCAGGATCGCCTGCTGACCACGCTCGAAGCCCAGTACCCGCTCGTCGACGTGCACGTGCGCGGCAATCAGGTGACCCTCGAAGGCGACGCCGACCAAGTGGCGGCGGCGGGCACGCTCGTTGACGAGCTCATCCTCATGATCCGTCAGGGGCAGGAGCTCGGGCCGGTGGAGGTGACCTCGTCGGCGCGCATCCTCGACGCCGGGGCGGGCAGCCCCGCCGAGGTGCTGAGTCAGGCGATACTCACGAGCCGCGGCAAGAGCATCCGGCCCAAGACGCTCGGCCAGAAGGCCTACGTCGACGCGATCGACCTCAACACGATCGTCTTCGGCATCGGCCCCGCCGGTACGGGCAAGACGTACCTCGCCATGGCGAAGGCCGTGCAGGCGCTGCAACGCAAGGAGGTCGAGCGCATCATCCTGACCCGCCCGGCCGTCGAGGCGGGGGAGCGGCTCGGGTTCCTGCCCGGCACGCTCACCGACAAGATCGACCCCTACCTGCGGCCGCTCTACGACGCGCTCAACGAGATGATGGACCCCGAGCTCGTGCCCAAGCTGCTGACGACGGGCGTCGTCGAGGTCGCCCCGCTCGCCTACATGCGCGGGCGCACGCTCAACAACTCGTTCATCGTGCTCGACGAGGCGCAGAACACGTCACCTGAGCAGATGAAGATGTTCCTCACGCGGCTCGGTTTCGGGTCGAAGATGGTCGTCACGGGCGACATCACCCAGGTCGACCTGCCCGCGGGGGCGAGCGGCCTCAAGCTCGTCACGCGGGTGCTCGCCGACATCGACGACATCCACTTCGCCCGGCTCACCTCCGACGACGTCGTGCGGCACTCCCTCGTCGGCCGCATCGTCGACGCCTACACGACCTATGACGCTCAGAAGCAGGCGCAGCAGTACGAGCGCGAGCACGGTCGTGACGGGGAGGGTCAGGATGCCCGGGGTGGCAACCGCGCGGACCGTCGCGCCGGCCTCGGCGGCAGTCGCGACGGTGCGGGCGGGCAACCGCGCGACCGGTTGCCGCGGCGCCCGCGACCCGGTGCGGGGGGGCGCTGAGCCGTGTCGATCGAGATCAACAACGAATCCGGGGTCGACGTCGATGAGTCGGCGCTGCAGCGGCTCGTGCTGCACGCCTTCGACTTCCTGAAGGTGCACCGCGATGCCGAGCTCGCCATCCAGCTCGTCGATGAGGGCGCGATGGAGCGCCTGCACATCGAGTGGATGGACGAGCCCGGCCCCACCGACGTGCTGAGCTTCCCCATGGACGAGCTGCGCCCCGGCAGCGACGAGGAGCCCACCCCACCCGGCCTGCTCGGCGACATCGTGCTCTGCCCCCAAGTCGCCATCGCTCAGGCGGAGGTCGCCGGTCACTCGACCCTCGACGAGTTGCTCATGCTCACGACGCACGGGCTCCTGCACCTCCTCGGGTTCGATCACGCCGAGCCGCAGGACGAGCGCGAGATGTTCGGCATCCAGCGCGACATCCTTGTCGGCTTCACCCTCACCGAGCGCAAGCGACCGTCGTGACCACTCTCGCGATCGCGTTCTTCGTCATCGCCCTCGGGCTCGTCGCCTTCGGCGGGCTCCTCGCCGCGATCGACGCGGCGCTCGGAGTCGTCAGCCGCAACGACGTGCTCGACCTCGCCGCGCAGCGCAAGAACCCGCAGAGGCTGTACGCGGTCGTCGGCGATATCGGTGCGCACGTCAACGCGCTCAACTTCTTGCGCATCGTCGCCGAGACCTTCGCGGCCGTGCTGGTGACCCTCGCCTTCGCCTCCATTTTCGAGGAGTGGTGGACCGCGCTGGCGCTGAGCGCCGCCATCATGATTCTTGTCTCGTTCATCCTGGTCGGCTCGAGCCCGCGCAGCGTGGGGCGCACGCATCCGCGCGCGATGCTGCGCTACACCGACTGGCTCATTCGCGGTGTGCGCCTGCTCACCGGGCCGGTCGCCGACGCGCTCGTCGTCATCGGCAACCGGGTGACACCGGGCCGACCGCGCAGTGCCGCGTTCTCGAGTGAAGAGCAGCTGTTGAGCATGGTCGATGAGGCTACCGACCTCGAGGTGCTCGACGCCGACGACCGCCAACTCATCCACTCGATCTTCGAGTTCAACGACACGATCGTGCGTGAGGTCATGCTGCCGCGCACCGACATGGTGACGATCGAGCTGGGCTCGAAGGTGACCGAGGTCATGGCACTCTTCCTCGCCAAAGGCGTCTCGCGCATCCCGGTCATCGGGGGGAGCAGTGACGACGTTCTCGGCATCATCTACCTGCGCGATGCGGCGCGGCTCGCCTACGAACAGCCCGAGGCGTGCGCGACAATGCCCGTCGAAGAGCTCGCGAGACCTGCGCTGTTCATCCCCGAATCGAAGAAGGCCGACGACGCGCTGCGCGAGATGCAGCTCGCCTCGAACCACATGGCTCTCGTCGTCGACGAGTACGGCGGCATCGCTGGCCTCGTCACCATGGAAGACCTCATCGAGGAGCTCGTGGGCGAGATCAGCGACGAGTACGACCGCGACGTCGCCATGTCAGAGCAGCTCGGCGAGAACGAGTTCCGGGTGAGTGCTCGCATGCCCGTCGACGAGTTGGGTGATCTGTTCGGCATCGAGCTCGATGACGACGAGGTCGACACCGTCGGCGGCCTGCTCGCCAAGCACGTCGGTCGACTTCCTGTCGTGGGGTCGACCACCGAGGTCGACGGTGTGCACCTCACCGCCGAACGCACCGAGGGGCGTCGCAAGCGCGTCGTGACCGTGCTCGTCTCCGCTGGCCAGGCACTCATCGACGCCAAGCTCGCTTTTGCGAACTCCACCGATTCGGGGTCGATCCCCATCCAGGACGAGCTCGACGAGCACCGCGTGAGCGCGCGGTGAGCGAGCACCGCGCGGGCTTCGTGACCTTCGTCGGCCGGCCCAACGTCGGCAAGTCGACCCTCACGAACGCCCTCGTCGGCGAGAAGGTCGCCATCACGAGTTCGAAGCCGCAGACCACGCGGCGGGCGATCCGCGGGATCGTGCACCGGGCATCCGGCCAATTGATCGTCGTGGACACTCCGGGCATGCACCGCCCGCGCACGCTGCTCGGCGAGCGGCTCAACGCGGTCGTGCAGGACACCCTCGGGGACGTCGACGTCATCGGCTTCTGCGTGCCGGCGGGGGAGCCGATCGGGCCGGGCGACCGCTTCATTAATGAGCAGCTTGAGAGTTTTCCGCGCACGCGCAAGATCGCGATCGTCACCAAGACCGATGACGCCTCTCGCGCGCGCGTGGCCGAGCAGTTGCTCGCCGTCTCGGAGCTGCGGGAGTGGGATGCCGTCATTCCGCTCTCGGCCGTGACGGGCGACCAGGTCGAGCTGCTCGCCGACGAGCTCATCGCCCTCATGCCCGTCTCCCCGCCGCTGTACGAGGCGGATGCAGTGACGGAGGAGACCGCGATCGATCGGGTCGCCGAGCTCATCCGCGAGGCGGCGCTGGAAGGCGTGAGCGACGAGCTGCCGCACTCACTCGCCGTGACCATCGACGAGATGACCGAGCGCACGGGCTCGGCCGTGCTCGACATCTACGCCAACGTGTGGGTGGAGCGCGACAGCCAGAAGGGCATCATCATCGGGCACCGCGGCTCGCGCCTCACGGAGGTCGGCACGCGGGCGCGGCACTCGATCGAGGCACTGCTCGGCCAGCGCGTGTACCTCAAGCTGCACGTCAAGGTCGCACGCGAGTGGCAGCGCGACCCCAAACAGCTCGGCAAGCTCGGGTTCTAGGGTCGGGCGGCTCGAACTGCTTGCGCGGGGTCAACGGCGGGGCAGCAGCCCGTGGTCGTGCGCGTAGAGCACCACCTGCACGCGGTCGCGCAGCCCGAGCTTGGCGAGGATGCGCCCCACGTGCGACTTCACGGTCGCCTCGGAGACGAACTCGCGCGCGGCGATCTCGGCGTTGCTGAGCCCCTCGGCCACGGCCGTGAAGATCTCTCGCTCTCGCCTGCTGAGGTCGCCGAGCGCCTCCTCGCGCGCGGCGGAGGTTGCGGCGCGGTCGGGCCGCGGTCGAGCATCCACGTGGGCGAGCAGGTCGCCGATCGCGCCGGGCGCGACGACCGCGTGACCGCCGTGCACGGCGCGGATGGCGGCGAGCAGAAACTCGGGCTCGGCGTCCTTGAGCAAGAACCCGCTCGCGCCCGCGCGGATCGCCCGTAGCGCTGCATCGTCGAGGTCGAAGGTCGTGAGCACGATGACGCGCGGCGCGGTGCGGCCCGACTCTGCGGCACTGCGCAGGATGCCCGCCGTGCCCGCGATGCCGTCGGCCCGGGGCATCCGGATGTCCATGAGCACGACCTGCGGCGCGTGCTCGACGGCCGCCTCGATCGCCTCCGACCCGTCGCCGGCCTCGCCCACCACGGTCAGGTCGGGCTGCGAGTCGATGAGCATGCGCACCCCGCGCCGGAACAGCGGCTGATCGTCGACGAGCAGCACGCGGATCGCGGCGGTCATGAGCGCAGGCTCCACGGCAGGGTCGTCGCGAGGTCGGCGTGGCGGGGGAGCGTCACGAGGGTGACCTGCACGACGACCGGGGCGGGAGGGGCGACCGTGGTCATGCGCGGGCCTCCGCCGGCTCGGGCGCTGCCGCGGTCTCGAGCGGCGTGGACGACTCAGGCGCCGCAGTAGCGTCGCGCGCCTCGAGTGGCAGGCGCAAGCGCACGCGGAACGTCGCGCCCTCGTGCACACTCAGTTCACCTCCGGCGAGGGATGCTCGCTCGCGCATGCCGTCGATACCGTGGCCGCGCTGCTCGACGGCGGGGGTGTCGACTGTGGTGGTGGTGTCGGCGGCGGCGTCGGCCCGCGCGGTGTCTGTGCTGGGCGTTTTGTCGCGCAGGGTGTCGGCGCGCGAGGTATTCGTGACGACGAGATCGACGGCGTCGGCGCCCCACTCGAGGTCGACGGTGGTCGTCTCGGCGGCCACTCCGTGGCGCAGGGCGTTCGTGAGCGACTCCTGCAGCACGCGGTACAGCGCGAGCGCGCGGCTCTCGGTCAGGCGTCCGCGGTCACCGAACTGCCGCACGGTGAGGGTCAGCCCGGCCTCGCGCATCGAGTCGAGCAGCGCGTCGAGGTCACCCAACCCGGGCTGGGGGCCGTCCTCCTGCGTGTGCCGCAGACCGGTGAGGAGCACGCGGACGTCGGCGAGGGCATCCCGCGCTGTCTGCGCGATCGTCGCGAACGCTTCTGCAGCCTGCTCGTCGCGCTGCGCCGTCGCGTAGCGGGCGCCGTCGGCCTGCGCGATGACGACCGTGAGGGAGTGCGCGACGACATCGTGCACATCGCGGGCGACGCGCGTGCGCTCGGCCTCGAGGTCGGCGCGCGTGAGGGCGGCGTCGCGCTGGGTGCTCACGGTCGCGACCTGGGTGCTGAGGGCGCGCCGATTCCGGATGCTCCGGACGAGCTCGCCGAGCAGCCAGGGCAGCAGAGCCAGGGTCGGCCAGGCGCTGTAACCGATGAGCTGCACGACGAAGACCGAGGGGTACACGCGCCCCGGATCACCCAAGCCCAGGACGACCGTGATGATGACTCCGATCGCGGTCACGACGGAGAGCGCGAAGGAAACCCGTCGTTCGTGGATCCCGCCGTAGGCAGCACCTCCGAACACGACGATGGCACCCGCCACGAAAACGACGGGGTTGATGGATACGCCGAACACGAAGGTCAGAAGCAGTCCGATCACGCTGACCAGGAGTGAGCCTTGCGCCCAGGAGGGGCGCACGCGATGGAGGGCAACGCCCGTTCCGACCGCCAATGCGACGCCCAGGTTGATGGCCGCCTGCACGACGCTGATGCCGCCCGACCATGGCTGGCTGAGAAGTGCGGCGAGGCCGATGAATGCCCCGAGGGCGATCTCGAGGGGGAAGGCGAGCGCCGAGCGGCGCTCCGGCGTAAACCACGTGATGACTGAATCGAACATGCTCGCCACGCTAGGCCCCGCGCGGCCCTCGGTCACCCGAAACGCGCGCCGCTCACCAGAGCGGATGAGCGTTTTCATCCGAAAGGCTGAGGTCGAGCATCCCGAACCGCCGTTGGCGACCCCGCGCAGCGCGGGTGTACTCTGAGAGGGTGATCGGCCAGCTCCTTCTTCGCTGCCGCGACGAGGCTTAGACAACCAGCCTCCCTCGTCGCGGAGTTTGTCGTCGGCTGAAACCCCGACCAGTACAGACCAGCAGGAGCACATCATGGAGAATCGCCAGCAGCCCTCCGGCATGCCGACGAGCAAGTATCAGCCGTACCACGAGCAGCTGCGCGTCGAGCTGCCCGACCGTACGTGGCCGACCAAGCGCATCACGCACGCACCCCGCTGGTGCGCCGTCGACCTGCGTGACGGCAACCAGGCCCTCATCGACCCGATGAGCCCCGAGCGCAAGCGGGTGATGTTTGACCTGCTCGTGAAGATGGGCTTCAAGGAGATCGAGGTCGGGTTCCCGAGTGCGAGCCAGACCGACTTCGACTTCGTGCGCACGCTCATCGAGGACGACCTGATTCCCGACGACGTGACCATTCAGGTGCTGACGCAGTGCCGCGAGCACCTCATTCAGCGCACCTACGAGTCGATCAAGGGTGCCAAGCGCGCGATCGTGCACTTCTACAACTCGACGTCGGTGCTGCAGCGCGAGGTCGTGTTCCGCAGCGACCGCGAGGGCATCAAGCAGATCGCGCTCGAGGGTGCACGCCTGTGCCGCTCGTTCGAGTCGATGGTGCCCGGCACCGAAGTGTTCTACGAGTACAGCCCTGAGAGCTACACGGGCACCGAGCTCGAGTACGCCGTCGAGGTGTGCAACGCCGTGCTCGAGGTGCTCGAGCCGACGCCCGAGCGCAAGGTCATCATCAACCTGCCCGCGACCGTCGAGATGGCGAGCCCCAACGTCTACGCCGACTCGATCGAGTGGATGAACCGGCACCTCGCCCACCGCGAGAACGTGCTGCTGAGCCTGCACCCGCACAACGATCGCGGCACGGCCGTCGCCGCCGCCGAGCTCGGCTACCTGGCCGGCGCCGACCGCATCGAGGGCTGCCTGTTCGGCAACGGCGAGCGCACCGGCAACGTCGACCTCGTGGCCCTCGGCATCAACCTGTTCACGCAGGGCATCGACCCGCAGCTCGACTTCAGCGACCTCGACGAGATCAAGCGCACCGCCGAGTACTGCAATCAGCTGACCGTGCACGAGCGCTCGCCCTGGGCGGGCGACCTCGTCTACACGGCCTTCAGCGGCAGCCATCAGGACGCCATCAAGAAGGGCTTCGAAGCGATGGATGCCCGAGCCAAGGCCGAGGGCGTCAGCGTCGATGATCTGCACTGGGCTGTTCCCTACCTGCCCGTCGACCCGAAGGATCTGGGTCGCTCGTACGAGGCGGTCATCCGCGTCAACTCGCAGTCCGGCAAGGGCGGGGTCGCCTACCTGCTCAAGACCGACCACAAGCTCGACCTGCCCCGCAAGCTGCAGATCGAGTTCAGCCACGTCGTGCAGGCCAAGACCGAGGCTGACGGCGGGGAGGTCACGAGCGATCAGATCTGGGAGATCTTCCAGGACGAGTACCTGCCCGCGCCCGAGGCGGACGCCAAGTGGGGCCGCTTCGAGCTGCTGTCGACCCGCACGGCCTCCGACATGACGGGCGAGGTCACGCTCAACGCGACCCTGCGCGACGGAGAGGAGATCGCCGCGACCGAGGCGACCGGCAACGGTCCCGTCGCGGCATTCCTCGCCATGATGGAGCGGCAGGGCATCAGTATTCGCCTCTTCGACTACGTGGAGCACGCCCTGAGCGCGGGCGGGGATGCTCTTGCCGCGAGCTACGTCGAGCTCGAGGTCAACGGCCGCACCCTCTGGGGTGTCGGCATCGATGCCGACATCTCGACCGCGTCGCTCAAGGCCGTCGTCTCGGCGGTCAACCGGGCCATCAGGCTCGACGCCTCCGACCGCGCCGGCGAGCTCGTCGGCGCCTAGCTGCGCGCGCGGCTGGCTCCGGGGATGGGGGAGCGGCGGCGCACGGCTGTATCGCGTCGGCGGGCGACGACCGGCGTGGACTGTGTGGTGGGGTGCAGGTGGATCACTCCGGTCGTGGTCGGTACGGTGCGCGCGCGGCCGAGGGAGATACGGGGGATGCGCGGCACGCGCGGCAGGCGCTCGATGCTGCGCTGCTCGGGCAGCGACCAGCCGAACAGCACGGAGGCGATGCGCACTGCGAAGGTGATCGACACGCCGATGGTGGCCGCGAGCAACACAGGCACATTCAGGGCGAGCAGCACGGCGATCATGCCCGCGCCGGCCGCGGCGGCCACCGCGTAGAGCGACCCGACGTGCATGAGCGCGATCGGCAGGTTCAGCAGCAGGTCGCGCAGGATCGACCCGCCGACGGCGGCGAGCACGCCGACGAACACGGCGGCGACTTCGGGTAGACCGAGGGCGAGGGCTTTCGTTGTACCGATCGCGCCGAACAGACCGATGGTCATGGCGTCGAGGGCTGTGATGAGCGGGTTGACGCGTGACAACACACGCTCGAGCAGCATGCCGAGCAGCGCGGCCCCCGTCGCCACGATCACGTACCAGTTGGTCTGCAGGGTTGCGAGCGGAACATTGAGCAGCAGGTCGCGCAGCAGACCGCCGCCGAACCCGACCACGATGCCGATGATGGCGACACCGAGCCAGTCGAGTCGCCGATCGCGAAACTGCGCGGCGAAGAGCGCCCCCTGCAGCGCGCCGATGCCGACCGCGAGCAGGTCGGCCCAGAGCGGGATCACGAAGAGGTCGTCCACGACCCCATTCTGCTGCCCGCGCCAGGCTCCATGTTTGAGTGTCTGTGACACGAACTGGTAGACTCTGTTCAGGTCAGTACGACTGTAAGTGCGATCGCAGGGTGCGACGCCGACGAGGAGAGGTGGTGTGCGGATGTCCGCAGCAGTATCCGACATCGGTCTCGCCGTCTCGACCGTCATCTTCGCCCTCCGCCCCAACGACGACGCCGCGCCGAGCGTGTGGCTGCCGCTCGTGAGGCGCATCCGTGAACCGCACCTCGGGCGGTGGGCGCTGCCCGGCGGCTCCGTCGTCGTCGACGAAAGCCTCGAGGTGGCGGCCCGACGCACACTCGCTGAGACCACTCAGCTCGAACCCACCTACCTCGAGCAGCTCTACGCCTTCGGCGACGTCGACCGCTCGCCCGACCGGCGCATGGTGTCGATCGTCTACTGGGCGCTCGTGCGCCCCGACGAGGCCGAGCAGGTGAGCCTCGGGGAGAACGTGCGCTGGTTCGCCGCCGACGACCTGCCCGAGCTCGCCTTCGACCACAACCTCATCGTCGACTACGCCCTGTGGCGCCTGCGCACCAAGATGGAGTACTCGCGCATCGCCCACGCCTTCCTCGGCCCCATGTTCACCCTCGCCGAGCTGCGCAGCGTGCACGAAGCCGTGCTGCAGCGGCCGCTCGACCCCGCGAACTTCCGCCGTCAGATGGAGTCCTCCGGCGCGATCGTCCCCACCGACCAGGTCGTCACCGGCGGCCGCCACCGGCCCCCGCGGCTCTACCGCTACAACACCGACATCGAGCTCGTCGATGCCGGCCCCCTGACCACGGCGCGCGAGCCCCGCGCGACCCTCACCCGCTAGGAACCCCGCATGACCACTCTCGACACGACGATCCGCGCGATCACCAACGGCACCGCGCCAGGCGACACGTGCACTCCCGACCTCGCGAAGGGCCCGTGGGAGTTCGACGCGACCCCCGGGTACGGCCCCGGCTCCTCGATGTTCGACGTGATCCCGACGGGCTCGCCGCGGCAGGGAGCGCTGCCGGCCGCCTACCAGGATGCGTCGCCGGAGGACCTGCACCGGCGCATCCGCGAGGCCAAGGATGCTCTGGGCGACCGCCTCGTCATCCTCGGGCACTACTACCAGCGTGATGAGGTCGTGCAGCACGCCGACTTCCTCGGCGACTCGTTCCAGCTCGCCAACGCGGCGCTGACGAAGCCCGACGCCGAGTACATCGTGTTCTGCGGCGTGCACTTCATGGCTGAGACGGCCGACATTCTCGCGCGTCCCGAGCAGCGTGTCATCCTGCCGAACCTCGCCGCGGGCTGCTCGATGGCCGACATGGCCGACGAGGACTCGGTCGAGGCGGCGTGGGAGGAGCTCGTGAGCGTCTACGGCACGGAGCCCGATGAGTCCGGTCGAGTGCCTGTCATCCCCGTGACCTACATGAACTCGTCCGCCGCGCTCAAGGCGTTCTGCGGCAAGCACGGCGGCATCGTGTGCACGTCGTCGAACGCCGCGACGGTGCTCGAGTGGGCCTTCGAGCGCGGGCAGCGCGTGCTGTTCTTCCCCGACCAGCACCTCGGGCGCAACACCGCCAAGGCGATGGGAGTGCCGCTCGAGCAGATGCCGATGTGGAACCCGCGCAAGCCGCTCGGCGGCTCGACGCGCGAGGAGCTCATGGACGCCCGCGTCATCCTCTGGCACGGCTTCTGCAGCGTGCACAAGCGCTTCACGGTCGACCAGGTGGCCGCGGCGCGCGAGTCGCACCCGGGGGTGCGCGTGATCGTGCATCCCGAATGCCCTATGCCGGTCGTGGACGCGGCCGACGAATCCGGCTCGACCGACTACATCCGGCGCGCCGTCGCCGACGCCACCGAGCCGACCACCTTCGCGATCGGCACCGAGGTGAACATGGTCAACCGGCTCGCGGCGGAGCACCCCCAGCACACGATCTTCTGCCTCGACCCGGTCATCTGCCCGTGCTCGACGATGTACCGCATCCACCCCGGCTACCTCGCCTGGATGCTCGAGGAGCTCGTGGCCGGTCGCGTCGTCAACGAGATCGCGGTCGCGTCAACAATTCAGGACGACGCGCGCGTGGCCCTCGAGCGGATGCTCGCCGCGAAGCCGCGCGACTAGGCCCAACTCATGGCGCACATTCTTGTCATCGGCAGCGGCATGGCCGGGCTCATCACAGCGATTCGGGCCGCGCGGCACCACGACGTGACGATCGTCACGAAGGACCTGCTGACCGCGGGGTCGACCTCGTGGGCGCAGGGCGGCATCGCGGCGGCGGTGTTCGGCGACGATAGTCCTGAGTTGCACGCGCGCGACACGCTCGACGCGGGGGCGGGGCTGTGCGACCCGGCCGCCGTGCGGGTGCTCACCTCCGAGGGGCCCGCGCGCATCCTCGACCTCGTCGCACTCGGCGTCGAGTTCGACGCCGCCGGTGGAGCGGTGCCGCCGCTCGAGCCCGTGCGCGACTGGGCGCGCGGCCTGGAGGCGGCGCACTCGGTCGCGCGCATCCTGCATGCCGGTGGGGATGCGACCGGTCGCCTCATCGAGGCCGCTCTCGCCGCCGCCGTAGGGACCGGGCGCATCCGGGCGCGGGAGTTCTCGCGCGCCGTGTCGCTCACCGTGCGCGACGGGGCCGTGACGGGGGCGGTCGTGGAGTCGCGCGGTGTTTCAGAGTCAGTTGCGGCCGACGCCGTCGTGCTCGCGACGGGCGGCAGCGGGCGGCTCTACCGGCACACGACGAACCCGCCCGTGTCGACGGGCGACGGCGTGATGCTTGCCTATGCCGCCGGTGCGGCACTGGCCGATCTCGAGTTCGTGCAGTTCCACCCGACCGTGCTCGCCGGGGGAGGCCTCGTCTCGGAGGCCGTGCGCGGCGAGGGTGCGACGCTGCTCGATGCCGACGGGCATCGCTTCATGCTCGACATCGACCCGCGCGCCGAGCTTGCTCCGCGCGACATCGTGGCGCGCGCGATCGCTCGGCAGATGCGGCTGCAGGATGGCCGGCCGGTGATGCTCGACGCCACCATGCTGGGCGCCTCGGTGCTGCGCGAGCGGTTCCCGACGATCGACGCGCTCGTGCGCGCGACCGGAGTGGACTGGACCCTCTCGCCCGTGCCGGTGACCCCCGCGGCGCACTACGCGATGGGCGGAGTGCTCACCGACATGGACGGCCGCACGACGCTCCCTGGCCTGTTCGCTGTGGGCGAAACCTCGTCGACGGGTGTGCACGGAGCCAACCGCCTCGCCTCCAACTCGCTGCTCGAGGCCGTCGTCGTGGGCTGGCGCGCGGGGGATGCGGTGTCACAGCCGCACGAGGCGCCCGCTCTCACGCTGGAGACCTCCACAACTCAGGAGTCGCCGGGCGGTGCCGTCGTCTCCACCATTCAGGAGTCTGCGTCTGGCGACGCTACTGCGACCCCCGTGCCACTCGAGTTCGCGATTGCGCCCGACGCCCTGCAGAACGGAGGGCGCGCGTGGACTGCTGACGACATCCGCGACCGCGCCTGGCAGTCGCTCGGCCTCGAGCGCGACGGTGCGGCCCTTGCCGAACTCGCCCGTGACCTGGCGGATGCTCGGCCCGCCGACGACGAGGCTCGCAGTCTGTTGCCGCTCGCGCGCCTGGCCTGTGCCGCCGCGCTCGCTCGCACCGAATCACGCGGCGCGCACGCCCGCACCGACTTCCCGCAGCTCGACCCTGGCCAGCGCGTGCGGCGTGTCGTCGCGCGCCCGACGACGGGATCTCCTGAATGGTGGAGATCGGCGGCGGGTGCGCTGCCTGACCCCGCGGAGGTGGGCGCATGAGCGAGCACGCTGGCCCCAGCGCGGGGCTTGTTGGCACAGAGGCCGCTCGCGCCGAGACGGCAGACCCGCCCCGCTCGGCCGTGCAGGCGGTCGTCGCGGCCGCCCTGGCTGAGGACGCCCCCTGGGGCGACGTATCGAGCGAGGCGGCCATCCCGGCCGACGCGCGAGCGACCGCGACCGTGGTGAGCCGCGTTGACGGCGTGTTCGCGGGCAGCCTCGCGCTCGAGCTCGCCTTTCTGCATGCCGACGCGAGCATAGAGGTCGTGCGGCACCTCGACGACGGCGCCGAGCTTGCACCGGGAGCCCTCGTGGCGACCGTGCGCGGCCCAGCCCGGGGCATCCTCCTGGGGGAGCGTGTCGCGCTCAACCTCGCCCAGCGTCTCAGCGGCGTCGCCACGCTCACCCGCCGCTACGTCGACGCGGTCGCCGGCACGCGCGCCCGCATCGTCGACACGCGCAAGACCACGCCGGGCCTTCGGATGCTCGAGAAAGCCGCCGTGCGCGCCGGCGGCGCCCACAATCATCGCTTCTCGCTCTCGGACGCCGTGATGCTGAAAGACAACCATCTCGCCGTCCTGGCGGCGCAGGGGCTCGACCTCACCGAGGCGATTCGCGCGGTGCGCGCGCGCATCCCGCACACGACGCACCTCGAGGTCGAGGTCGACCGGCTCGACCAGCTGCGCGCCGTGCTCGCCGCCGAGCCCGACACGATCATGCTCGACAACTTCAGCCTCGCCGACCTGCGGGAGGGGGTCGCCCTCATCGCGGGCCGCGCGATTGTCGAAGCGAGCGGCGGGGTCACGCTCGACACGGTGCGCGCCATTGCGGAGACGGGCGTCAACGTCATCTCGGTTGGCGCGCTCACGCACAGTGCTCCCGCGCTCGACCTGGGGCTCGACATCGTCATCGACCCCGGCGCTGCCCCCGCCCTCACGCGCACGACGACATCGTGACCCTCATCGACCTCGACCAGGCCGCGACGGGCGCGGTGCGCCGCGAGGTGCTCGAGGCGATGTGGCCGTACCTGACCGGCGACTACGGCAACCCGTCGAGCACGCACGCGCTGGGTCGCAGCGCGGCCGAGGGTCTCGATCGAGCGCGCGCGTCTATCGCCCGTGCGACTGGTGTGCGGCGGCCGCAGGTCGTCCTCACGAGCGGCGGCACCGAGGCCGACAACCTCGCTGTGATCGGACTCACTCTCGGTGCGATCGCGAGCGGCCGCGACCGGCACGTGATCGTGAGCGCCGTCGAGCACGAGGCGGTCCTAGCCGCGGCCGACTACCTGGAGCGCTGGCACGACGTCGAGGTCACGCGCCTGCCCGTCAACAATTCAGGACAAACGAATGCTGCGGCCCTGCGCGCCGCCCTCCGAGACGACACGGCTCTCGTGAGCGTGCAGCACGCCAACAACGAGGTCGGCACCGTGCAACCCGTGCGCGCATTGGGCGAGGAGGCCCACGCGCGCGGCGCGCTGTTCCACGTCGACGCCGTGCAGACTGCGGGCTGGGTGTCGCTCGACCCGGCAGATAGTCCTGAGTTGTCGACGGGAGCCCTCGCTGACGCCGGGCTCGCGACGGCCGACGCCGTGAGCATCTCAGCCCACAAGCTCGGCGGGCCCAAGGGCGTGGGCGCACTCATCCTGCACACTCGCGCGCGGCTCGAGCCGATCATCCACGGCGGTGGGCAGGAGGGCGACCGACGCAGTGGCACTGAGAACGTGGCGGGAGCCGTGGGGCTCGCGGTCGCGCTGCATCTCGCGGGGGAGGAGCGCGAGGCGCATCCCGACCGATGGAGTGCGGAGGCGCGGCGGCGCGACGCGTTCATCGCCGCGGTCACCGAGGCGGTGCCCGGCGTCGAGCTCACGGGCCACCCGGTCGAGCGGCTGCCCGCGCACGCGTCGTTCGTCGTGCCCGGGCTTGGCGGCGAGCCGCTGCTGCAGGCGCTCGACGATCGTGGCATCCTCGCCTCGAGCGGGTCGGCGTGCGCCGCCGGGCGCGACGACCCCTCGCCCGTGCTGCTCGCGATGGGCTACGAGCCCGACACCGCCCGCACCGCGATCCGCTTCACCTGGGGTGTCTCCACAATTCAGGAGTCGCTCGACGCAGCAGTGCGCACTCTCGCGGAATCAGCCGCGACTCTGCGCCGCGAACGCTGACCCGCGGCGAGATCTCCTGAATTGTGGAGATCGGTCCGGGGTGAGCAGGGAGCACCCCGCGAGCAGGATCTCCTGAATTGTCGACGCCCCCGCGGGGGAGCGGCAGCCGCGAAGGAGCACGCGCGATACTGGGGCGGTGCCGACCTACCGAGACGAAGCCGTCGTGCTGCGCACCCACAAGCTGGGCGAAGCCGACCGCATCATCACGATGCTCGGCCGAAGCCACGGCAAGATCCGCGCCGTAGCCAAAGGCGTGCGGCGCACGGCGAGCCGCTTCGGCAGCCGCCTCGAGCCGTTCATGGTCGCCGACCTGCAGCTCTACCGCGGCCGCAGCCTCGACATCATCCAGCAGGCGGTGAGCCTCGGCTCGTACGGCGACGAGATCAGCGCCGACTACGCGCGCTACACGGCCGCGAGCGCCATGGTCGAGACGGCCGACAAGGTCACGGGCGACGACGGCGGTGGCCCCCAGCAGTACCTCCTCCTCGTCGGAGCCCTGCGCTCCCTCTCGCGCGGCGAGCACCACGCGAGCCTCACCCTCGACTCGTACCTGCTGCGCGCGCTGTCGATCGCGGGCTGGGCGCCGAGCTTCGCCGACTGCGCGGTGACGGGGTCGCCGGGGCCGCACAGCGCGTTCGTCGTGCAACTGGGCGGCATGGTGGCGGATGGCGTGGCGCCTCCCGGCGCCCCGCGCGTGAGCCCGGCCACACTCGAGCTGCTCGGCGCCCTCCTGACCGGCGACTGGCCGACCGCGGATGCCGCCGACGAGCGTGCCCGTGCGCAGGCCAGCGGGCTCATCGCCGCCTACACGCAGTTCCATCTCGAGCGCGGGCTGCGCTCGCTGCCCCACGTCGACCGCACCCTGCACGTCGAGCCCGCTCTGCACCTCGCGGCCGAGGAACGCCCCCACCCCGAGCCGACGCCCTCCACAACTCAGGAGTATGCGTGAGCAGAGCATCCCGACACGCCGAGCCGCTGCGCCCTCTCGACTGGACGGGCGAGCATCCTCCTGCATTGCGGCGTGAAGCCGTGCCGCAGCACGTCGCCATCGTCATGGACGGCAACGGCCGTTGGGCCAACCGCCAGGGCCTCACGCGCGTCGAGGGTCACCGCGCAGGCGAGGCGAGCCTGCTCGATGTGGTCGCCGGCGCCGTGCAGATCGGCGTCACGCACCTGAGCGTCTACGCGTTCAGCACGGAAAACTGGAACCGCAGCCCTGACGAAGTGCGCTTCCTCATGGGCTTCAACCGCGACGTGCTGCGCCGCCGACGCGACCAGCTCGACGCCTGGAACGTGCGCATCCGCTGGGCAGGTCGCCGCCCGCGCTTGTGGCGCAGCGTCATCAGCGAGCTCGAGGAAGCCCAGCGGCGCACGGCCGGCAACACGGGCCTCACGCTGACGATGTGCGTCAACTACGGCGGTCGCGTCGAAATTGTGGATGCTGTGCGCAAGATCGGCGACGAGGTCGCGGCCGGGCGGCTCACGCCGGGGCGCATCAGCGAGCGCACGATCGCCCGTCACCTCTACGAGCCCGACCAGCCTGACGTCGACCTGTTCGTGCGCTCGAGCGGCGAGCAGCGCACGAGCAACTTCCTGCCCTGGCAGAGCGCCTACGCCGAGATGGTGTTCCTCGACACGCTGTGGCCCGACTTCCGCCGCCGGCACCTGTGGGAGGCGATCGCCGACTACGCCGCGCGCGACCGTCGCTTCGGCGGCGCGGTGGACGCACCCGCGGCCGAGTAGCCCGCCGACACCCGCGTCGGGCCGGCACCTGCATCTGAGCAGTCGAGGATGCTCGACTCACGTCCCTCGCGGGTGAATGCTGTCGGCATGACCACACGTCTGAACGACGCCCGCGATCGCTTCGGCGACACCAGCGGGTACCTCGCTGTCGCGTCGATGGGCCTGCCCACCCGGCAGACCGTCGACGCGATTGCCCACGACCTCGAGCGGTGGTTCGCCGCCGACCGCGACCCGCAGGGGTACGACCGCCATGTCGAGGCGACGCGCATCCACTACGCCCGCATCGTGGGCGTTGACCCTGCCCGCGTCGCGATCGGTGCCCAGACGAGCGTCATGGTGAGTCTGCTCGCCGCCGACCTGCCGCCGGGGGCGGAGGTGCTCGGCGTCGAGGGTGACTTCAGCTCGGTGCTGTTCCCGTTCCTCACGCGCGGCGACCTGAGCGTGCGCACGGTGCCGCTCGAGGCTCTCGCCGACAGCGTGGGGGCCGCGACGGCGCTCGTGGCGTTCTCGCTCATCCAGTCGGCACGCGGCCAGGTCGCGGATGCCGCGGCCATCGTCGAGGCGGCCCGCGCGGTCGGTGCGCGCACGCTGTGCGATGTGACGCAGGCCGCGGGAGTGCATCCGGTCGATGCCACGATGTTCGACGCGACCGTATGCCACGGATACAAGTGGTTGTGCTCACCGCGCGGGGTCGCGTTCCTGACCCTCAGCGAGCAGTGGGGCCGCACGCTGCGACCGCTGCAGGCCGGCTGGTACGCCGGTGAGGATGTCTGGCGGTCGGTCTACGGGCCCGCGATGACCCTCGCGCACGACGCACGGCGCTTCGACGTCTCACCCGCCTGGCAGGCGTGGATCGGCGCCGAGCCGGCGATCGCATTGTTCGCCGATCTCGACATCGCCGAAGTCTGGGCGCACGGTGCGGGCCTCGGCGCGCTGCTCACGGCGGAGCTCGGGCTGCCCGAGCAGCGGCAGGCGATCGTCTCGATACCCGATGCGTCGGGCCGGTTGCTGGCGGCGGCCATGGGGGCGGGCATCCGGATCAGCGGGCGTGCGGGGCGTCTGCGCGCGTCGTTCCATCTCTGGAACACCGAGCAGGATGTCGCGGCTCTGGTGCGCGTGATCCGCGAGGCAGGCGGGCCCGAGGACGGCTGAGAGGTCGGGCGGCCGCGCGTGGCTCACTAGACTGGGCCCTCGTGTCGTGCACCCAGCCCGGCGGAAGAGGGAGACCTACGTGGCATCCAACAGCCGACTCGATGCGGTCATCGCGCTCGCCAAGCGACGCGGATTCGTGTTTCAGGCGGGGGAGATCTACGGCGGTTCCCGCTCTGCGTGGGACTACGGGCCCCTCGGTGTGGAGCTGAAGGAGAACATCAAGCGCCAGTGGTGGCGGTCGATGGTCACGCGCCGCGACGACGTTGTCGGGCTCGACTCGAGCGTCATCCTGCCGCGCAAGGTGTGGGAGGCCTCCGGTCACGTCGACGTCTTCAGTGACCCGCTCGTCGAGTGCCTCAGCTGCCACAAGCGGTACCGCGCCGACCACCTCGAGGAAGAGTTCGAGGAGAAGAAAGGGCGGCCGCCCGAGGGTGGGCTCGCTGACGTCGTGTGTGTGAACTGCGGCACGCGGGGGCAGTGGACCGAGCCGAAGGAGTTCTCCGGTCTGCTCAAGACGTATCTCGGCCCCGTCGAAGAGGAATCCGGGCTGCACTACTTGCGCCCGGAGACCGCTCAGGGCATTTTCGTCAACTTCGTCAACGTGCTCAACGCGGCCCGTATGAAGCCGCCGTTCGGCATCGGGCAGATCGGCAAGTCGTTCCGCAACGAGATCACGCCCGGCAATTTCATCTTCCGCACGCGCGAGTTCGAGCAGATGGAAATGGAGTTCTTCGTCGAGCCGGGCAGCGACGAGGAGTGGCACCAGTACTGGATCGACGCGCGCATGGCCTGGTACACGGAGCTCGGCATCAACCCCGAGAATCTGAGGCTGTACGAGCACCCCGCCGAGAAGCTCTCGCACTACTCGAAGCGAACGGTCGACATCGAGTATCGCTTCGGCTTCTCGGGGTCGGAGTTCGGTGAGCTCGAGGGCGTCGCCAACCGCACCGACTTCGACCTGTCGACGCACGCCGCGGCATCCGGCGTCGACCTGTCGTACTTCGACCAGGGCAAGAACGAGCGCTGGACGCCCTACGTCATCGAGCCTGCGGCGGGCCTCACGCGCTCGCTCATGGCGTTCCTCGTCGATGCCTACGCCGAAGACGAGGCGCCCAACACGAAGGGCGGAGTCGACGTGCGCACCGTGCTGCGACTGGATCGCCGGCTGGCTCCCGTCAAGGCTGCGGTGCTGCCGCTGTCGCGCAACGAGAAGCTGTCGCCCGTCGCCCGCGAGCTCGCCGACACCCTCCGGCAGCACTGGAACGTCGACTTCGACGACGCCGGCGCGATCGGCCGACGCTACCGCCGCCAGGACGAGATCGGCACACCGTTCGCGATCACCGTCGACTTCGACACGCTCGACGACCAGGCCGTGACCGTGCGCGAGCGCGACACCATGCAGCAGGAGCGCATCCCGCTCGCCAAGCTCGAGGGGTACCTCGCGGCCGAGCTGCTCGGCGCGTAGCCCCGCGCGGCCGGTTGCCCGGCGTCCGAGGCGCGGGAGCCGCCCAGCCCGCCCAACCCGCCCAACGCGAGCTCGATCTCCACAATTCAGGAGTCGCGGCGTGCGAGAGGGCATCCCGGGGCTCGTGTCGGCGTGTCGCGCGCTCCTCGCGCCTGCACCTCCTGAGTTGTGGAGGGGCTCGGGGTGGGTCGCCCCTCCCCGTGAGGGGGAGCCTCAGCAGACTCCACGAACCGGCGCCGTCCGCGCCAGAGAAGTTCAGCAAGCCGCACCCTTCGACGATGGATGCTGCACTCATCGTCGCTCGCCATGGCGGCGCTCTCGACCGACGTCGACTGCTCGAGCTCGGCGCCACCGACCACGATCTGCGCCGAGCACTGAAGTCCGGAACGCTCAACCGCCCGCGCCGAGGTTGGTACTCGACCTGGCCCGAGGGCGACCCGCGGTTTCGCGCGATGCGTGTTGGCGGCCGACTGACCGGCATCAGCGCCATTGCTGCGTGGGGCGGCTGGGTGCTGGGTGAGCATCCGGTACACGTCGCTGTGCCGACGAATGCGGCCCGTTTGCGCACCCAATGGCGCCGCGATCACCGTCGAACGGATGCTCAGCCCGACGGCGCCGTGGTGCACTGGGTGGCCCCGACGCACGACCGGGGCTCGTCGACCGGAGTTGTCGACCTGCTCGAGGCGCTCGAACTCGTGTGCCGGGTCGAACCGCTCGAGCAGGCCGTCGCGGCGATCGATTGGGCGCTCACGACAGGGCGGATCGACCGTATCGACCGAGCCGCGCTCGCCCAGCGTATGGGGCATATCGGGCCGCTCGTCGACCTTGCTGACGAGCGTTGCGAGTCGCTGCCCGAGAGTCTCGCGCGCTCGCGGCTGCGCGCAACGGGACTGCACGTTCACACACAAGTGCGGTGGAAGGGCGGGCTTGAGCGCATCGACCTCGTGATCGAGGGTGTCGTCGCGCTCGAGGTCGACGGCGAGCAGTTTCACCGCGACACTTTCGAAGAAGACCGGTGGCGCGACCTCGAATTGACCGACGCGGGGTACCACGCCTTGCGTCCGAGTGCCCGGCAGGTGTTCAGACGGTGGCGGGTCGTGCAGGCTGCGGTGGAGCGCGCGCTACAGGCGCGCGGCATCCACGTGCTTCTCCACAATTCAGGAGTCAAGGCGCTCAGACAGCCCGCGACACGCCGATGGGCGGCTCAGCACGCCGCCGCACGCACTCCAACTCCTGAATTGTGGAGGTGAGGCCGGGGAATACGCGCGCCGGGGCCGCGTTGTCACCAGCATGAGCAACCCGTTGAGCGTGCAGATCTGGTCAGACGTGCAGTGCCCCTGGTGCTACATCGGCAAGCGCAAGTTCGAGGCGGCCCTCGCCGAACTCGCGACCGACCCCGACGCCCCCCAGGTCGACGTCGTGTACCGGTCCTTCGAGCTCGCCCCCGACACTCCGGTCGACTTCGAGGGCACGCCCGTCGACTACCTCAGCCAGCGCAAGGGCATCGCCCCCGAGCAGGCCCGCGAGATGATCGACCGCGTCACGGCCATCGCTGAGTCAGTGGGCCTCGACTACCGCTACGACGACATCCACCAGACCAACACGGTGCTCGCGCACGAACTGCTGCACTTCGCGAAGGCGCACGGCAAGCAGCTCGAGCTCAAGGAGCGCCTGCTGCGCGCCTACTTCACCGAGGGCCGCCACATCGGTCGCGCTGATGAGCTCGCGGATCTCGCCGCGGACGTGGGTCTCGACAAGGACGCGGCGGCCACCGCTCTCGCCGAGCACTCCCACCTAGCGGAGGTCAAGGCTGACATGGCGCAGGCTGTGGCGTACGGCATCAAGGGTGTGCCGTTCTTCGTGATCGACGATCGTTATGGCATCTCGGGAGCCCAAGAGACTGCCCATTTTGTCGCCGCCCTGAGGCAGGCGGCGGCCGAGCGCGCCGAGGCTCCGGCATGACCCCGGATGCCCACCCGCAGCCCCTCACTCTGCTGACCCCCGCGGCTCCGGCCGATGAGCTCGCCGCCTGCGAGGGTGACACGTGCCTCGTGCCGGGCGCTCGCACGGGCGCCACGACTGCCGCGGGCGCGGGCAAGGTCGCGCCTGCGATCTCCACAACTCAGGAGTAGCTGCCGCCCAACCCGCGCGACACGCCGTGGTCGCGCTCTCAAGAGGCGCACACCAGCCCAGACTCCTGAATTGTGGAGATTGGCGCGGGGGGCGGGCGCGCGCGGGCTACTGGCCCGGCAGCGGCTCGGTGATGTCGGCGACGGTCGCCGACAGGGCGGCGAGCAGCTCGTCGGCGGAGACGAAGAGCGAGGCACCGTGCGTGCCCGCGCCGAGCGACACCCGCTCACCCTGGAGGCGCGAGTCGGCATAGACGGGCCACGCCGTCGTCGAGCCGAGCGGCGTGATGGTGCCGCGCTCGTACCCGGTGGCGGCCAGGGCATCAGCCGCGTCGGGAAGCCGCAGCTTGTTGACCCCCACGAGCGCCCGCAGTTTGGGCCACGCCAGCTGACGGTCACCCGGCACGAGCGCGAACAGGTACGTGCCGTCGCTGCGCGCGATGACGAGCGTCTTGACGATCGACGCCGGGCTGATGCCGAGCAGCTCGGCGGCCTCCTCGAGCGAGCGGGCGCGCATCCGTTCGACGAACTCGACCTCGAGCCCGAGGCGTTCTGCCGCCGCGGCGACCCGTTCCTGAACGCTGTCGACCTCTGTCATGCTTCTCCTCTCGCGGCGTGGCTCACGCCGCCACGTAGGCTGAGCCCATGAGCACTGGCGCACCGATCAGGACCGGCATCATCGGCTTCGGGCTCGCGGGTCGAGTCTTCCACGCCCCGTTCGTGGCCCGGAACCCCGCGTTCACCCTCACGACGATCGCGACGAGCAACGCGGATCGTGGCGCGCAGGCGTCGGCCGCGCATCCCGATGCTGACATCACGACGACGGATGCCCTGCTCGAGCGCGCTGCCGCCGGCGACCTCGATCTCGTGATTCTGGCCTCCCCGCCGCACGTGCACCGCGAGCAGGCGGTGGCGGCGCTCGAGGGCGGCGCCGCGGTCGTCATCGACAAGCCGTTCGTGCCGAGCGTCGCCGACGCCGAGGCGATCATCGCGGCGGCGGAGGCCGCGCAGCGCCCCCTCACGGTGTTCCAGAACCGTCGGTGGGATGGCGACTTTCTCACCGTGCAGCGACTGCTCGAGCGCGGGGCGCTCGGCACCGTGCACCGCTTCGTCTCGACGTTCGAGCGCTTCGGCGCACCCAAGCACGACCAGTGGCAGGGGCAGATCACGCCCGCTCAGGGCGGCGGCATCCTCTTCGACTTGGGCAGTCACCTCATCGACCAGGCGCTCACCCTGTTCGGCCCGGCGACGCTGGAGGTCGCCGAACTCCGCTCGGTGCGCGAGGGCCTCGCGAGTGAGGATGATGCCTTCTTGTCGTTGTGGCATGAGAGCGGGGTGCGCAGTCACCTCACGATGAGCCGGGTGGCGGCGCAGAGCGGCCCCCGGTTCCGGGTGCTCGGCGACGAGAGCGCCTACAGCGTGTACGGGCTCGACGGGCAGGAGCCTGACCTCAAGGTCGGTCGTTGGCCGGGCGACGAGGGCTATGGCGAGACCCCGCAGGTGCAGTGGGGTCTGCTGGGGGTCGACAACGGCGAGCAGCCGCTGACGCCCGTGCCGACGGAGGCGGGCGGCTACCCCGAGTTCTACGCGCGGGTGGCGGCGAGCATCCTTGATGGCGCTCCCGTGCCCGTGGATGCCCGCAGCGCCCTCGAGACGGTGCGCATCATCGAGCAGGCGCACGCCTTCAGTGCGCGCTGACTCAGCGCGCACTGCACCCGCCCGGCGGCCGCCCGCTGACCCCGAGTGGCCCCGACCGGTCTGCGGTGAGCGCGCGGCCAGCCCGACCTGGGAGAATGGGCGAGCCATGTCCTCCGCACTCGCTCCGGCCGCGCCCGCCACGGCCCCGCTCAGCATCGGTCCGATCCCGCTGAGCGTTCCCGTCGTGCTCGCGCCGATGGCGGGCATCACGAACACGGCGTTCCGCCGCCTGTGTCGCGAGTACGGGGCGGGGCTGTACGTGAGTGAGATGATCACGAGCCGCGCCCTGGTCGAGCGCACGCCCGAGAGCATGCGGCTCATCACGCACCATGAGTCAGAGACACCGCGCAGCATCCAGCTGTACAGCGTCGACCCGGCGACGGCCGCCGAGGCGGCGCGCTTCCTCGTCGGCGAGGGGCTGACCGACCACATCGACATGAATTTCGGATGCCCGGTGCCTAAAGTCACCCGCAAGGGCGGCGGTGCCGCGCTGCCGTGGAAGCTCGAGCTCTTCCGCTCGATCGTCGAGGCGACGGTGAAGGCCGCGGGCCCGATCCCGGTGACGGTGAAGATGCGCAAGGGTATTGACGCCGACCACCTCACCTACCTGGAGGCGGCGAAGGCGGCCGAGGGTGCGGGCGTCGCGGCGATCGCCCTGCACGCGCGCACGGCGGCCGACTTCTACAGCGGCCACGCCGACTGGGATGCGATCGGAAAGCTCAAGGAGACGATCACGAGCGTCCCCGTGTTGGGTAACGGCGACATTTGGTCCGCTGAGGATGCCCTGCGCATGGTTGAGCAGTCGGGTTGCGACGGCATCGTGGTGGGGCGGGGCTGCCTGGGCCGGCCGTGGTTGTTCGGAGACCTCGCTGCGGCGTTCGCGCGCGTCGAAGCAGAAAGCGACGCACCGCGTCGCCGCGACGCCAGCGCCGACGAGGCTGTGCCTCGTCGGTTCGAACGAGGGCGCATCCAGCCGAACCTCGGTGAGGTCGCCGACGCCTTCCGCCGCCACGCCGAGCTGCTTGTCGAGTTCTTCGACGATGAGGTGAAGGCGTGCCGCGACATCCGCAAGCACGTTGCCTGGTACTTCAAGGGTTACCCCGTGGGCGGCGAGCTGCGGGCGCGGCTGGCGGCGGTGGAGAGCCTGCAGCACATGGATGACCTGCTGGGCGAGCTCGACCGCGACGTGCCGTACCCCGGCGCGGAGGCGGAGGGGCCGCGTGGCCGGGCCGGAAGCCCCAAGCGGCCCGCCCTGCCGGAGAACTGGCTCGTCGACCGCGAACTCACTGACGCTCATCGTGCGGCGATCTCGGCCGCCGAGCTGCACCACAGCGGCGGCTGATGCCGGGCGGTCTGCCTTGGGTAGCGTGGACTCCGTGACCACTTCCCCCTCCGTGTACAGCGAGCACGATGCGACCCGCCGCCTCCCTGAGCAGCACACGACGAATCGCGGCCACTTCGCCCGTGATCGTGCGCGCGTGCTGCATTCGAGCGCGTTGCGGCGCCTGTCGGCCAAGACGCAGGTTCTGAGCCCCACGGCGGGCGTCGACTTTGCTCGCAACCGGCTCACGCACTCGCTCGAGGTCGCTCAGGTCGGCCGCGAACTCGCGGTCGCGCTCGGGCTCGACCCCGATGTCGTCGACACGGCGTGCCTCTCGCACGATCTGGGGCACCCGCCATTCGGGCACAACGGCGAGGGTGCGCTGAACGCGTGGGCGCACGATATCGGCGGTTTCGAGGGCAACGCGCAAACACTGCGGCTGCTGAGCAGCCTCGAACCCAAGGTCATGGGCCCGGATGGTGTGAGCTACGGCCTCAACTTGACGCGCGCGAGCCTCGATGCGGCCTGCAAGTATCCGTGGCCCCTCGCGGAGGCGATCGCTGATCCGGGCGGGCGTCAGAAGTTCGGCGTGTATGCCGACGACGTGGCCGCTTTTGACTGGATGCGCGAGGGCGCGCCCGCGCGCACTCCGAGCATTGAGGCTCAGGTGATGGATCTCAGCGACGACATCGCCTACTCCGTGCACGACTTTGAGGATGCGATCGTGGGGGGCGTCATCGATGCCGGCATTCTGGCGAGCCGCGAGCACCACGAGGATCTGGTGCGGGGCGTGCTGCGCTGGATGGGCGATGAACTCACGGAGGATGACGTCCGGGCCGCGTTCGAGCGACTGCAGGGCATCGAGACGTGGATCACCGAGTGGTCAGGCACGCGCGCCAACCTGGCGCGACTGAAAAACCTCACGAGCCGGCTGATCGGCCGCTTTGCGCATGAGGCGGTGCACGCCACGCGCGCGGCACACCCCCAGAGCTCGCTCGCGCGTTATGCGGCGGGCGTCGTCGTGCCCGTGCGCACGCGCGCTGAGATCGGGGTGCTGAAGGGCATCGTGGGCACGCTCGTGATGGCGAACGACGAGCGCCAGCCGCTCTACGCTCACCAGCGAGCACTGCTGACCGATCTCGCCGATGCGGTGTGGGCGGCGGGCCCGCAGGCCCTGCGGCGCATCTTCCGCGCCGACTTCGAGGCGGCCGCCGATGACACTGCGCGCCGACGCGTCGTCGTCGATCAGATCGCCTCCCTCACCGACCAGTCGGCGACGACCTGGCACGAGCGCTGGGTGGAGGGGCGCGTCGGCCTCGGCTGACGCACCTAGAATCGCCCCTGTGGCAGGTCTGATTCGGCGCAGCGACATCGACGAGGTTCGCTCGCGCACGAACCTGGCCGACATCGTCGGCGACTATGTGACGCTCAAGAGCGCCGGCGTCGGGTCGATGAAGGGGCTGTGCCCGTTCCACGACGAGCGGAGCCCGAGCTTCCACGTGCGCCCTCAGGTCGGCTTCTACCACTGCTTTGGGTGCGGCGAGGGCGGTGACGTCTACTCGTTCCTGCAGAAGATGGACCACGTGACCTTCCAGGAGGCCGTGGAGCGCCTGGCGGGGCGTCTTGGCTACACGCTGCATTACGAGGATGGCGGGCAGGCCTCGGATACGGGCAACCGCAGCCGCATCCTTGCCGCGAACACGGCGGCGGAGGAGTTCTTCCGGGAGCAGTTGAGCACGCCCGCGGCTGAGCCGGCGCGCGCGTTTCTCGGCTCGCGCGGCTTCGACCCGGCGGCGGCGGAGCGCTTCTCGGTCGGCTTCGCTCCCGCGAATTTCGACGTGCTCGGCGCCCACCTGAAGGGGCGCGGCTTCACGCAGGAGGAGTTGCTCGCGAGCGGACTGCTGAGTCAGGGCGATCGCGGCGCGTACGACCGGTTCCGCGGCCGACTGGTCTGGCCGATCAAGGATGTCACGGGGCAGACGCTGGGCTTCGGCGCGCGCAAGCTGCTCGAGACGGACCAGGGCCCGAAGTACCTCAACACCCCGGAGACGCCGGTCTACCACAAGTCTCAGGTGCTCTACGGGCTCGACCTCGCCAAGCGTGACATCGCGAAGCAGAAGCGCGTCGTCGTCGTGGAGGGGTACACGGATGTCATGGCTTGCCACCTGGCGGGCGTGACGACGGCGGTGGCGACGTGTGGCACGGCGTTCGGCACTGACCACATCAAGGTGATCCGCCGCATCATGGGCGACACGGCGAACGCTGACACGACGCAGCTCGGCGAGGTGGTCTTCACCTTCGACCCAGATGAGGCCGGTCAGAAGGCGGCGAGTCGTGCCTTCATCGAGGAGCAGCGTTTCGCGGCGCAGACGTATGTCGCGGTGCCGCCGGAGGGGCTCGACCCCTGCGATCTACGACTGGAGCGCGGCGACGACGCCGTGCGCGCCCTCGTGTCGACCCGCAAGCCCATGTACGAGTTCATGGTGCGTCGCCAGCTCGATCGCTTCGACCTCGAGACCGTGGAGGGTCGGGTGTCGGCGCTGCGCGCGGCCGCTCCGATCGTGGCCGACATCCGTGATCAGGCGCTCTCGATAGGCTACGAGCGCTCGGTGGCGGGATGGATCGGCATCGAGCCGCGCGAGGTCGGCAGAGCCGTGCAGGCCGCACGGCAGCAGGCAGCCCGCACGCCACGCCCCTCGACGTCGGAACCCGCGCGCAGAGATTTTCAGGGCAGAGACACTCAAGGCCGCGCGCCGATCGCCGCGGGGGACGCGGCGGCCGCGCAGGCCGACGCCGAGGCGCCGACGATCGGCCTTGCCCAGCTGCCGACCGATCCAGTTACGAGGCTCGAGCAGGAGCTTCTCATGGCACTGCTGCAGCATCCGGGTGAGGTGCCGATCGAGACGGCGCGCACGGCCCTGCAGACGACGTTCAGTCAGCCCGCTCTCGCAACGGTGCGGGATGCTCTGCTCGTCGCTCTGGAGCACTACGGCACTCCGGACTGGGTGCGCAGGGTCACGGAGGAAGCGCCCCGCGCGTTCGGCCCCCTCGTGACCCAGCTCGCGATCGCACCCTTGCCGATCCGCGATGGGCACGTGGCAACCTACTGCCGCGGGGTGACGACCTCGCTCATCGAGCGTGACCTGCTGCGCCGCAAGACGGAGCTGCTCGGAGCCCTGCAGCGCATGGATTCCGCCGCCGACCCGGATCGCTACCGCGCCCTGCAGCAGCAGATGGTCGAGATCGAGGCGGAGCGCCGTCGCGTGCGGGGCGATTGACTGCCGGCTCCTGTCCGCAGACAGCGGGGCGACGACACCTGTGCGTCGGCGCGCGAGGCGGATGGAACCCTCGCGTCTGCTCGCTAGGCTGGTCACGCATCGGCCTGTGCGAGGGGAGCCGCCGTGCTGGAGAAGACCGCCACGACGTCGGAGGACGCCTCGAGCGACCCGGTGAACACGCGCCCGGCCGTGATCGCCCACGATCTGACGCTGCGCTACGCACCGGGTGGCAGCCGATACTCCGTGCAAGCGGTGCGGGGAGTGAGTCTCGAGATCGCCTCTGGCGAGACGCTCGCGATGATCGGCGAGTCGGGCAGCGGCAAAAGCACTCTGGCCCGCGCGATCGCCGGCTTGACGTCGCGCACGATTGAGCGCGGCCCCCGCATCACGGGCGGCGAACTGGAGGTGCTGGGGCGGGATGTGCGTCGCCTGCGCAAGCGCGACGACGCCGATCTGGCCCTGCGGGTCGGGTATGTTCCCCAGGATGCCGGAGCTGTGCTCGACCCTCACCTGACGGTGGGTGAGAATGTGTCGCTGCCGCTGTTCGAGCGCGACCCGAAGCTCGACCGCACCCTCGCGGGCGGGATCGTTGCGGAGTCGATCGATGCGATGCACTTGACCCTCGCGACAATTCCGAAGTACCCCCACGAGCTCAGCCGCGGGCAGCGTCAGCGAGTCGCGATTGCCCGCGCGCTCGTGCTCGACCCTGAGTTGCTCGTCGCCGACGAGGCCACCTCGGGCGTGGACGCCACAGTGCGAGCGACCATCCTGGGTCATCTGGCCGAAGTGCAACGGCACCGCGGGTTCGCCGCTTTCGTGATCAGCAGTGAAATCGGAGAAGTGCGCAGGCTGTCGCACCGCCTCGCCGTCCTGCACCGTGGTGAACTGGTCGGCATGGGTGCGATCGACGACGTACTCGAGACGGCATTGCACCCCTACGTTCGACGCCTCGCGGAACTCACGCAGGCCTGACTCTCTGGAGCCATCGTGACTGAGCAGCAGCACCGCGACCCTCTCTGCGGTACGGGGGCTCTGCCCTCGCAGAGGTGTGAACCTGGGCCGATCGCGGTGCTGCCGAGCGCTCCGAATGCCTTCGTCGAGGCTGTGGTCGCGGGTGGCGGGGAAGTGCGCGATATCGACGCGAGCACCCGCGGTGTGGTGTGGCTGAGTGAGAAGCGCGCCGACGAGTTGCGGGGGCTGCTGAGGGCGCATCCGCAGATCGGCTGGGTACAGCTTCCGTGGGCGGGGGTCGACGCGTTCGCCGACCTGCTGAGCGACTACGCCGACGGCTCGGGCCCCGTGTTCACGAGTGCGAAGGGCGCCTACTCGGAGCCCGTCGCCGAGCACGCGGTGACGCTCGCCCAGGCCGTGCTGCGCGAACTCGCGCCGAAGGCGCGCCACGCGCAGTGGGCACAGCAGCGCACCGGCCAGTCGCTCTACGGCCGGCGCGTCGTACTGGTGGGGGCGGGCGGCATCGCTGCGGAGGTTCTACGCCTGCTCGCGCCGTACCGCGTGCACGTGACCGTCGTGCGGCGCACGGCGGCGCCGATGGTGGGTGCCGATGAGACCGTGACCGCGGATGCCCTGCACGAGGTGCTCCCGCGCGCCGAGGTGCTCATTCTCGCGGCGGCAGCCACGTCGGCGAGCCGCCACCTCATCGGTGAGCGCGAGCTCGCGCTGCTGCCTGAGGGCGCCGGGCTCGTCAACATTGCTCGGGGCGCGCTCGTCGACACGGCCGCTCTCGTGCGGGCGCTCGCCTCGGGGCGTCTCGCCGGCGCGGGTCTCGACGTGACGGAGCCCGAACCGTTGCCGCCAGACCACGCCCTGTGGGGCGAGCCGCGCTGCCTCATCACCTCGCACTCGGCGGACACACCCGAGATGACGGCTCCTCTGCTTGCGCAGCGCGTGACCGAGAACGTGCGCGGGTTCCTCGGCGACGGTCGCCTCGTCGGCCTCGTCGATCCTGCCGCAGGCTACTAGTCACGACACCCCCAGCGTCGTGCCCGCGCGACCTGCTCGGCGTCCGGCGGTACGGGTGGGGTCTGATAACGTAGACGCGCCGTTCAAGACGATCCTCGATAGCTCAATTGGCAGAGCAGCCGGCTGTTAACCGGCAGGTTGTTGGTTCGAGTCCAACTCGGGGAGCCACCGCTTCCTTCCGCCTCGCGCACCGCGACTCCCACCCGGGTTTCGCGGGGCCGTGCGCGGAGCACGAGCGCCACGGTAGCGTGGCAGGTGCCCCCTCTTTCTGGCGTGGGGCGAGAGGCCAGCGTCGAGCATCAGGAGCACACCATGGATGAGTGGATCGCCGCCAACGCGATGTTCCTCGTGCTGATTCTGGGGCCGTCTGCCGTCGTGCTGCTGCTGACCACGCTCGTTCTGCTGGTCGCGTGGATGCGCGCCCGGTCTCGCGCGAAGCGCACGGCGTTCGACCGTGCGGCGGCCGAGCGCGAGCGCATCGACCTGGAGCTCTCGCTGGCCGAGCAGACGGGTCGACTACGCGTCATCCGAGAGTTGCACGAGCTGTCGGTGCACGCCATTTCGACGGTCATCTCCCGCGCCGACGGCATCCGGTTCACGGCGGAGCGTGAGCCGGCCACGGCGGCGCGCGCCGCGGAGGCGATCGCGGAGACCGCGCGCACGACCCAGGCCGATCTGCGCCGCGTGATGAGCGTCGTGCGCGAGGGGGAGGCCAGCGCAGAACCGCACCCCCAGCTGCGCTCGACCCGTGACCTGTTTGCGGTCATGCGCGACTCGGGGCTCGACGTGGTGTTTGAGGAGCACGGTTCGCCCGTCGACCTCATTCAGGGTGTCGAACTGGCGATCTACCGCATTTTGCAGGAAGCGCTCGCGAACGCGCTCACGTATGGGGGGGCGGGAACCGAGGCGCGGGTGAGCTTCATGTGGTCCGGCGACGGCCTGCAGATCCAGGTCGAGGATGACGGTGTGCGCGCGGCAGCTCGACGGGAGGGCATCGACCCCAACGACGCCAAGCAGCGCGCGTACACGCTCGACGACGACCTCCGTGCCCTCACCGACGACGTGGAGGGTCAGGGCATTCGGGAGATGAGGTCGCGTGCTGAGCTGTATGGCGGCATGCTTACCGCGCAGCCGGTTCCCGGTGTCGGCTTCTCGCTCACGGTCGTCTTCCCCTCGATTCGCGCGACGATGACGGCGCCTCCGCTGGGGGCGACCGGAGGTTCGTCATGACCCTGGCGGTGCTCCTGGTCGACGACTCGTCACAGCAGCGCTTCGGCTGGCGCATGATCCTCGAATCCCACGACGATCTCGAGGTGGTGGCCGAAGCTCCCGACGGCGCTCGCGCGCTCGCGATCGCGCGACGGGTGCCCCTCGACGTGATCGTCATGGACGTGCGCATGCCTCGGGTCGGCGGTCTGACGGCGACCGAGCGCATCCGCGGGGATGCGACGGTGCGCGAGCAGGGCGGCCCTCCCGGCGTGGTGCTGATGACGTCTCTGGACCTCGAAGACTTCGTGGGCGCCTCCGCTGAGGCCGGCGCGGATGCTCTGCTCTACAAGGACGTCGAGCCCGAGCTTCTGCTGGCCTCCGTGCGTGCGGCCGCGGCCGCCCGTGGCGCCCACCGCTGAGGGCCGGATCGCCCGCCGAGCGTCGCTCGCGGTCGGTCTCGCGGTGTCGGCCTACGGAGTGTCGTTCGGCGCGCTCGCTGTTGCTGCGGGCCTCGACGTGTGGCAAGCATGTGTGCTGAGCCTCCTCATGTTCTCGGGCGGCTCGCAGTTCGCGCTGATTGGCGTGCTCGCGTCGGGTGGTACGGCCGCCGGGCCCGCCGCCATCGCGGGCGCGACCCTGCTGGGGCTGCGCAACACCCTGTACGCCGTGCGGGTGTCGCCGATTGTGGGGCCGGGATGGCTCAAGCGGCTCGCCGCCGGCCACCTCACGATCGACGAGTCGACCGCCGTCTCGACCGCCCAGCCGACCCCGGAGGGTCAACGGGTCGGGTTCTGGACAACGGGGCTCGTGATCTACGGCGGCTGGAACCTCACGACCCTCGCGGGAGCCCTCCTCGGCGACCTCCTGGGCGACGTCAGCCGGTTCGGTCTCGACGCGGCCGCCGCCGCGGCCTTCCTCGGCCTCGTGTGGTCGCGTCTCACCGCGCTGCAGCCCGTCGTCGTCGCCATCGCGGCCGCGGTCGTCGCGACGGTCGCCATCCCGATGCTGCCGCCCGGCCTGCCCGTGCTCGTCGCCGCTCTCGTCGCCCTCGCCGTCGGCCTGCCCAACCTTTTCGGGCCCCGCCCCGGCACCGAGCCGCTCACTCCCCATGACCCGGCACTCGAGGAGCACGGCCCGCCCGCGCCCGACGCAGGGCAGGCCCACCGATGACCGTGTGGCAGATCATCCTGCTCGCCTCGATCGCTGTGCTCTCGCTCAAGCTCGTCGGCTACCTCGTGCCGCCGCGCGTGCTCGAAACGCCGACGGCGGCCCGCACCGCCAACCTCGTCACGGTGGCGCTGCTGTCGGCGCTCATCGTCGTGCAGACCGTGAGCGTGGGGCAGCAGCTCGTGCTCGACGCACGGCTGCCCGCGATCGTGGTCGCGGCGGGTCTCCTGGCGATCCGCACGCCCTTCATCCTCGTCATCATCGTCGCCGCGCTCACTGCAGCAGTGCTCCGGATGCTCGGCTGGGCTGCCTAGGTACGCCTCACGCGTCGAGGTCGTCGCGGCCCGGCAGCCAGCTCTGACCGGGTGAGCCCCAGGACTGCTTCTTGATGGCCTTGAGGGCCGCTTTGCCGTGCGGGTGCGCGAGTCTGTCGACGTAGAGCACCCCGTCGAGGTGGTCGTTCTCGTGCTGGAAGATCCGCGCGAGCCAGCCGGCGGCGTGCACTTCGAATGGTCGACCCTCCAGGTCGGTCGCGCGCAGCAGGGCGCGCTCGGAGCGTCGCAGCGGGAACCGCTCACCGGGCACCGAGAGGCACCCCTCTGAGTCCTCGTCCTCATCAGGCTCGCCCAGGGGCGGGGGGCTCACGAGCAGCTCGGGGTTGATGGCGACGCCCTCGTGATGGGCGCCGCTGTCGTCGACCCAGTCGTAGACGAAGATGCGCGCATCCACCCCCACCTGCGGAGCTGCGAGGCCGACCCCCGGAGCCGCCCGCATCGTCTCGATCATGTTGGCGACGAGCGTGCGAATCTCGTCGGTGACTGCCTCCACGGGCGCGGCGGGGGAGTGCAGTACCGGCTCGCCGGTGATGCGGATGGGGAGCACGGCCATGTCAGCCAGAATATCGATCCTGCGGGGAGTAGATTGACGCCCGTGCCGCCCGAGCTGAGTGATCTGGCTGACCAGATCAGCCTCACGCCCTTCCAGGCCCTCGGCATCCCCATCGCTCTTGTCGGCGCCGTCTTCCTCTCCCTCGGGGCGCAGTTCCAGCACCGGGGGGTCTCCAAGGTCGAGGTATCCCACGGCGACGGCAGCCGGGCTGGCTTGAGCCCGCGGCAGCTGTTCCATCTGCTTGCGCGGCCGTCCTGGGTGCTCGGCACGATCATGCTCGGGCTCGCGGTCGTGTTCCAGCTCACCGCACTCGGGTTCGCACCTCTCATCGTCGTGCAGCCACTTGGCGTCGCAGCCCTCGTCTTGACCGCGATCGTCAACGCGCGCGTGTCGCGCATCCAGCTTGATCGCTACGCGATTCGGGCCATCGTCCTGTGCGTCGTCGGGGTGGGGATCTTCGTGGCCATCGCCGCAGTGTGGGCTGTGGAGCGGGTCATCGACGAGCGTCAACTGCTCACCGTGCTGGGCATCCTCGGGGTCACGACGGTCGGCTTCGGGGTGGCCTTCATGATGGTGCGCAAGTCGGCCTCAGCGATGTTCTACATCGTGGGCGCGGGCATTCTGTTCGGCTTCGTGGCGACGCTCGCGAAGGTTGTCATCAACCGCGTCGTCAACGGCAACTTCGACTGGCTCACCGTGCTCGCCCTCGTGGCGCTGCTCGCCTCCGCGGCCGTCGGAGGATACTTCGTGCAGACCGCCTACTCGGTCGGCTCGCCCGATCTCGTGATCGCGGGCCTCACCGTCATCGACCCACTCGTGGCGGTGCTCATCGGGGTCATCGTGCTGGGGGAGACCGCCCTCATGCCGCCACTCGCCGCCGTTGCCGCGGTCTTCGTCGGCGCGGTGGCGATCTTCGGGGTTCTCCAACTGGCCAAGCACCACCCGCAAACGCACCGGTAGGCGCCCGCTCGGCGGCTCGCCTGCGCTAGCGTAGAGGAGTCGATCCTCCCCGACCGCGGCGCCGTTGCGCCCGACGATCACTGCAAGGAACCTCATCGCCGTGCCTGACGTACCATCCGCGAGCGAGTCGACCTCCCGCCCGTTGCGTGTTCTCATTGGAGCAGACACGTTCGCCCCCGATGTGAACGGCGCCGCCAAGTTCGCCGAGCGGCTCGCGGCGGGACTCGTCTCGCGCGGTCACGAGGTGCACGTCGTCGCACCGGGCTTCGAGGCCGGCCCCAACCGCACGGGCGTCGAGGTGCACGAGGGCGAACAGATGACCGTGCACCGCCTGCGGTCGTGGCGTTGGTACCCGCACCCCTGGCTACGGTACGCGCTGCCGTGGCGGGTCGAGCAGAATGCGGCGCGCGTCCTCGACGAGGTCAAGCCCGACGTTGTGCACTTCCAGTCGCACATCGTCGTCGGCCGCGGTCTCGCGCGCGAGGCCGTCAAGCGCGGCATTCGTCTTGTCGGCACCAATCACTTCATGCCCGAGAACGGCCTGCAGTTCACGCCCTTCATCGGGCCCCTGCGCGAGCCCGCGGTCCGCGGAGCGTGGAATGCCGCGGCGCGCACGTTTGGGCTCGCCGAAGCGGTCACGACGCCAACCCGCAAGGCCGCCGACTACATCGAGCGCTACACCCACTTGAGCGGTGTCTACCCGATCAGCTGCGGCCTTCACATCGATCACTACGAGCCGAACCTCGCGCCCCGCACCGAGAACGTCGTTCTCTTTCTCGGCCGCGTGGAGTCAGAGAAGCACATCGACGAGCTGCTGCGCGCCGCGGCGATGCTCGACTCTGAGCTCGACGTCAAGATCGAGATCATCGGCGACGGCGAGCAGCGCCCCGCGCTCGAGCGCCTCGCCGCGCAGCTGGAGATCTCGCACCGCGTGCACTTCGCCGGCCACGCGCCCGAGTCGTACCTCAAGCAGCAGTTGACCCGGGCATCCGTGTTCGCCATGCCCTCGCGGGCCGAACTGCAGTCGATTGCGACCATGGAGGCGATGGCCTCCGGCCTGCCGGTCATCGGCGCCAACGCGATGGCGCTGCCGCACCTCATTCACGACGGCGAGAACGGGTACCTGTACGAACCCGGCAACGTCGAGCAGTTCGCCGCCCTGCTCACCAAGGTCTTCACGATGCCGCACGACGAGCTGCTCGCCCTCAAGCGCGAGAGCCTGTCGATCGTCGCCGATCACGACATCACCCGCACCCTCGACACCTTCGAGGCGCTCTACCGCGGCGAGAAGGTGTCGGCACCGGTGTCTGACGAGGCGGAGCAGCACGGCACCTGAGCGCGGGTCAGCACGGTCCGTGACGCGCGCGCTCGGTAGAGTGTGAGCGGCTCGCCCGCCGGGCCACGGGGCGGTAGCTCAGCTGGTTAGAGCAGTGGACTCATAATCCATCGGTCACGGGTTCAAGTCCCGTCCGCCCTACCGTCGTCGCGTGAACACTGTCGTGGCGAGAATGGGAGACCACATGGGGTTCGTTGTTCCTGCGCCGCGCGCGGCCGACTCGCGTCTCGCGGCGCTCGTGCTCGTCGTGCAGGCGCTCGTCACGCTCGTTGCGCTCGGGCTCACCGACGCCCAGCTCGAGACGCTCGTCGTGGTGGAACCGCCGCGTCTGGCTGTGGACGGCTCCACGTCGCTCGTCGCCGGTCTCGTGTTCACGGCGGAGGCCGTGCGGGGAATACTGGCGGCCGTTCTCGTCACGAGCGTCCTGCAGACGTTCCTCGTCGCGCGCTCCCGGCGGAGTACCCTCGCCGCCGCCACAGCCTCCACCGTGCACTGGATCGCGGTCTCTCAGTCCCTTGGCATCACCATCGTGATCGTCATGCTGCTCAACGGCGGCGGCGTGGCGGCGACGATTGTGCTCGCCTACGCGCTCGCGGCGAGCGGCGGCCTGCTCGGATGGCTCCAAGACCGCACGCCGCGCGCCAGCACGGGGCGCGGCCATCTGTGGCCGTACGCGATTCTCACCGTGCTCGTCATCGTGCCGTGGGGTGCCGTCGCGCTCGTGCAGATTACCGGCCTCGCGGTCGGAGCGCCGGCGAGCGACGGGGTGCGGGTCATGACGCTCGTCGTGCTCGCTGTCACGGCGGCCTGGGCCACCGCGGAGTGGGCGATCGCCCGCCCTGCCGGCGTGGCCCGAGCACCGGAATCTGCGGCACGGCTCCGGGTCTTCTCGTCCACGGTGCTGGCGAGCGTGCCCGCGGGTGCGGTGCTCGTGCTCGCCATGCTGGGCGGCTGAGAGCCGAGAGCGAAGCGGGCCCATCGCGCAGTCGCCGGTTGACCGCGCGTCGATTGGCGCGCATCCGGCGCTGTGGGGAGGATGGGGGCATGGCCGACACCGCCCCCGCCCCGACCCCCGCCGAGCGCTACGCGACCTTCCGTGAGCGGCGCGACCTTGCCGCCGTGCAGCCGCAGGGCCCGCTCGCGCTCGTCAACACGCAGTGGCTCGACAGCGAGCAGACGATCTGGGGCGTGCCCGGCCGTTGGGCACCCGCGCCGGAGGGCGGCCTGCTCGTGACGGCTTCGCGCGAAGACGGCATCACGGTCGACGGCGAGCTCGTCGACGGCACGGTGCGTGTGCGCGCCAAGAACGACCCTGCGCCGAGCAGCGTCGTCTTCGACGACCACACGACGGGCTTCGTCATCGCGGGCGAGGGCGGCGCCTACGCCCTGCGCGTCTGGGATGCGCGCAGCGAGGGTATCGAGAACTTCGGGGGCATCGACGCCTACCCGTACAACCCCGACTGGGTGGTGACGGGCTCTTTCCGCGAGATCGAGGGTGGCACGACCGTCGGCTTCGAGCACCTCAAGGATGACGGGCAGACGCGCGACGAGGTCGTGCCGGGGGAGATCCGGTTCACGCACGACGGTGTCGACTACGACATCTCGGCCTTCAAGTCGGGGCGGGCGCTGCAGCTCGTGTTCGCCGACGCCACCAATGGCGAGGCGACCTACAGCGTCGGCCGCTTCCTGTTCCTCGCCCCGAACCCCGACGGCTCGATCACGCTCGACTTCAACCTGGCGATCCTGCCTCCGTGCGCCTTCAGCTACAACTTCAACTGCCCCCTGCCGCCGAAGCAGAACCGGTTCCCCTTCCCCATCGAGGCCGGCGAGAAGAACGTGCTCGCCAAGGACGGCTCGCTCCTGCACTGAGCCCTGGCCTGAGTGGCACCACCTCCGTCTCCACAATTCAGGAGTCGGCGCGGCGTGAGCAGCTGTGCGGCACTCCTGTCGGCGTGTCGCACGGCCTTCGTTGCCGAAACTCCTGAGTTGTGGAGACGCGGCGCGGCGGTAGCGGGAGATGCGGCGCGGCAGCAGCGGGTGCAGCCGCGCGTCGGCGGCGGGCGGCAGACTGGGGGCATGCCGATCATCGTTGAGCGCCGGGGCGCGAGCGTGGCGCTCATCGACATTGGTGACGACGGGGCGACCACCGGCCGCGCGACCGTCACGACGGAAGCCGACCTGCCGGGGGTCGTCGCCGGGCGGGAGGCGGAGCATCCGCGCTGGGTGTGGAGCGACACCGCGCGGTGGTACCCGCCCCTGCTGGCCGCGGGCGTGCGCGTCGAACGCTGCCACGACCTCCAGCTCGTCGAGGGCATTTTGGCGGGTATCGAGGGGCGCCCGGCGCGCCGCGAGCACCAGCTTCGTGCGCCCGCCCGCCCCGTGGTGCGCCCCGCCGAGACGCTCTTCGACGTCGATCCGGGTGAGGATGCCCCCGCCGCGACGCCCGCATCCGTCACGTTCCGCGGGCAGCGCGCTGCGATCGCGGCGCACCCTCGTGCGCGCCAACTGGGCCTGCTCGCCGCGGCGGAGTCGGCCGGAGGCCTCGCGGCCGCCGAGATGACGCACGGGGGACTGCCGTGGAGTGTGAGTGACCACGATGCGCTCCTGACGGCGGCTCTGGGGCCCCGGCCCACCCCGGGTGCCCGCCCGCAGCGACTCGACGAGCTCGCGGCCCAGGTGTCGCGGCTGCTCGGCGGCGGTTCGGTGCCCCTCGACTCGCCGACCGAGCTGGTGAAGACTCTGCGCGCGGCGGGCATAGAGGTCGCGTCGACGCGGCAGAGCGAGCTGCAGCGCGTGCGGCACCCGGCGATCGCGCCGCTGCTGGAGTACAAGAGCCTCGCGCGGCTGTGGACGGCGAACGGCTGGAACTGGCTCGACGAGTGGGTGCGCGACGGTCGGTTCCGGCCGGTGTTCGTGCCCGCGGGCGCGTCGAGCGGCCGCTGGGCGTCCGACGGTGGGGGCGCGCTCCAGTTGCCGCGGCAGGTGCGCGGGGCGGTGCGGGCCGACGAGGGGTGGTCGCTCGTCGTCGCGGATGCCGCGCAGCTCGAGCCGCGCATCCTCGCCGCTCTGTCGGGTGACGAGGCGATGGCGCGCGCCGGCGCGGGCGTCGACCTCTACGCGGGTATGGTCGAGCGCGGCGTGGTCGACTCGCGCGAGCACGCCAAGCTGGGGATGCTCGGGGCCATGTACGGCGGCACCACCGGTGAGAGCGCTCGGGTGCTGCCGCGTCTCGCCCGGTCCTTTCCCGCGGCGATCGCCTTTGTCGAGGCGGCGGCCCGCGCGGGGGAGCGTGGGGGCACGGTGACGACTCTTCTCGGCCGAGCGTCGCCCCCGCCGAGTGCGCAGTGGCTCGAGCGTCAGTCGCGCGCGAGTGCTGAGGGTGCCGCGGAGGCCGTGCAGCGCGCTGCCCGCGCGGATGCCCGCTCCTGGGGTCGCTTCACCCGCAACTTCGTCGTGCAGGGCACGGCAGCGGAGTGGGCGCTCGCGTGGCTGGCGGGGGTACGGCGGCGGTTGTGGCGCGCGGAGGATGGTCGGCTGGAGCAGCAACCGCACCTGGTCTTCTTCGTGCACGACGAGCTCGTCGTGCACAGCCCGACCGAGCGGGTGCCGGAGGTCGAGGCGGGGCTGCGCGAGGCCGCGGCGGAGGCGGGGCGCATCGTGTTCGGTGAGACCCCGGTGTCTTTCCCGTTAACGGTGGCGGCCGTGCAACGCTACAGCGAGGCAAAGTAGGCGCCCCACCCCTGGTGAACCGTCGCCGACTCACATGGGTGGATGCCCAGCCTCGGCTGCCCGGCGCCCTCGACGACGACGGTCGGTACGCAGCGGCCAGGGCTCGATCTCGGGCAGCGAGTCGAGCCACGCGAGCGCTGCAGAGCGGAGCAAGCGTGCGGCGTGCTCGGCTGCCGCCTGAGCCGGCCCGCCTGTGGGATCGAAGGTTTCGCTGGAGGCGTTCGCGGAGGGCTCCCACAGCCGTCGGTAGTGGGTGAGCAGGGTCTCGTGGTGGTTGCCGGGGAGGGAGAGAGCGAGGAGGACGCACTCGACCATGTCGTGCCAGTCGGCGAGGTCGGGCTCGGTGAGGTGCATCCGCGCCTCGATGAGCCCCAAGTCGGTGAGCTCGTAGAGAGGCAGATTGTCGTCGGTGATGCCGGCGGAAGCGATGAGATTGTCGCGGCGGAGGCGGTCGAGCGTTGAGTACACCTGGCCGACATTGAGGGGGCTGTCGCGTCGACTGCGTTCGACGACTTCACCGTGCAACTGGTAGCCGTACGCGGGCCCGAGTGTGAGCACGGCGAGGAGGGAATGACGAAGCGCCATGACGTCACCCTAGGCGAGGGCGACGCCCGCGGGACGCTACCGGAATCACACGCTTGTCATTTCGGCCTCCGGGGGTGGATAATGGGCCCCGACGGGCACCCGTTCCAACTGAACACGCTCCACGCTCACTCCGAGCCAGGTCGATGGGGAAGTCGCACCTGAACGAAACGGAGTGAACTGTGGCTGATGCAACCGCTCGCGGAGTGCTTTTTGTGCACTCCGCTCCTCGCGCGCTCTGCCCCCACATCGAGTGGGCCGCGGGTCGCGCTCTGGATCGTGCCGTCAACTTTGACTGGATCGACCAGCCCGTGCTGCCCGGCACCCAGCGCACCGAGTTCCTCTGGGAGGGCGAGGCAGGTTCTGGTGCAAAGATCGCGAGCGCGCTGCGCGGCTGGGAGCACCTGCGCTTCGAGGTCACCGAGGATGCTGTGCCGGGGTCAGACGGAGGCCGCTGGATGCACACGCCCGACCTCGGCATCTTCTTCGCCCAGCTGGATGCCGTGGGCAATACGGTCATCCCCGAAGACCGCGTGCGCTACGCCATGGAGGTTGCTGGCAGCAACGCCCTCGAACTGCACCGTGAGCTTCGGCTCGCCCTCGGTCAGGCCTGGGACGACGAGCTCGAAGCCTTCCGCCACGCGGGCGACGAGGGCACGCGCGTCGTCTGGCTGCACCACCGCGCCGGCTGACCCGCCCTGCGCTCCGCGCTAGACGGTGCGGAAGGCGACGACCGAGTTGTGGCCGCCGAAGCCGAACGAGTTCGACAGGGCGAGCAGGTCGCCGTCGCCGAGCGCGCGAGGCGCGGTGACGACGTCGAGCGGAATGCGCTCGTCCTGGTTGTCGACGTTGATGGTCGGGGGCGCGGTGCGCTCGTGCAGCGCGAGGATCGTGAAGACGGCCTCGAGCGCTCCCGTACCACCCAGCAGGTGCCCCGTGGCAGCCTTGGTCGCCGAGACGGGGATGGAGTGCACCCGATCGCCGAAGACGCGCTCGAGCGCGGCATACTCCGCGATGTCACCGACGGGCGTGGAGGTCGCGTGAGCGTTGATGTGCGAGACGTCGGCGGGCGAGGCGCCGGCCTGTTCGAGCGCCGCGACGACGGCGCGCGCGGCGCCCGAGCCTTCGGGGTCGGGCGCCGTGATGTGGAACGAGTCGGAGGTCACGGAGCCGCCGGCGAGCTCGGCGTAGATGCGGGCACCGCGCGCGAGCGCGTGCTCTTTCGTCTCGAGCACGATCGCCGCGGCGCCCTCGCCCAGCACGAATCCGTCGCGGTCGACGTCGTAGGGGCGCGAGGCGGCGGCGGGGTCGTCATTGCGTCGCGAGAGCGCCTGCATGGACGCGAACGCGGCGATGGGCAAAGGATGCACGACCGCTTCGGTGCCGCCGGCGACGACGACATCGGCCAGCCCCTGCTGCAGGTGCTCGTAGGCGTTGGCGATGGCCTCCGTGCCCGAAGCGCAGGCCGACACGACCGTGCGCGCGCCCGCGCGGGCGCCGAGGTCCATGCTGATCGCGGCGGCGGCCGCGTTGGGCATCAGCATGGGGATCGTCATGGGCAGCACACGGCGCGGCCCCTTCTCTTTGAGCACGTCCCACGCATCGAGGAGGGTCCAGAGACCGCCGATGCCGGTGGCGTAGTCGACGAGGATGCGCTCGGGCGCGACCTCGGGGGTGCCCGCGTCGGCCCAGGCTTCGCGCGCGGCGATGAGCGCGAACTGGGCGGAGGGGTCAAGTCTCTTGGTCTCTTGCCGTGCGAGCACCTCCGAGGGGCGCACGGCGGCCTCGGCGGCGAAGGTCACGGGCAGCTCGTGCTCGGCGACCCAGTCGTGCTCGAGGGTGTTCACGCCGGATTCTCCGCGCAGCAGCGCGTCCCAGCTGTCGCGGGCTGTCCCGGCGAGGGGAGTGGTGGCACCGATTCCGGTGACGACGATGGTGGTCATAACGTCAACTCTCTGCGTGTGGTGCGGGGCGTGCGGGCGATGCCGGGGCGGCACCGGGGTGCCATCCCCGGCATCAGCGCGCACTCGTGGGTCAGGTCAGCCCTGGGCGCCCACGATGTAGGTGACGGCATCGCCGACGGTCTTGAGGTTCTTGACCTCTTCGTCGGGGATCTTGACGTCGAACTTCTCCTCGGCGTTGACGACGATCGTCATCATCGAGATGGAGTCGATGTCGAGGTCGTCGGTGAACGACTTGTCGAGCTCGACCGAATCGGTCGCAATGCCCGTCTCGTCGTTGACGAGCTCGGCGAGGCCGGCGAGAACTTCTTCGGTGGACAGTGCCATGGTGTTGTCTCCTCAGGGGTGTGTATGACCGTCACCCATCCTAGGGCGGGCTGGGGTCGGGGTCGGGGGAGGCCGCGCGGGCCTAGGGCAAGCGCACCACCTGGGCGCCGTAGACGAGGCCCGCCCCGAAGCCGATCTGCAGGGCGAGACCCCCACTGAGCTCCGGATGCTCGGCGAGCAGTCGATGCGTCGCGAGGGGAATCGACGCCGCCGAGGTGTTGCCGGTCGTGGCGATGTCGCGCCCGACGATGACGCTGTCGGGAAGCTTCAGCTGCTTAGCGAACTCGTCGATGATGCGCATATTGGCCTGGTGCGGGATGAAGGCCGCGAGATCGTCGGCGCTGACTCCGGCCGCGTCGAGTGCCTGCTTGGCGACCTTGGCCATCTCCCACACGGCCCAGCGGAAGACGGTCTGGCCTTCCTGCCGCAGCGTGGGGTACTCGCCGTCCGGGTCCTCGAAGGCCTCGCGCAGCGGCCGGTCCATTCCGACGGCGTCCCACTTGGAGCCGTCGGAGCCCCACACGGTCGCAGCGATGCCGGGCTCGTCGGCGGGACCCACGATGGCAGCGCCGGCGCCGTCGCCGAGGAGGAACGAGATCGTGCGGTCGGTGGGCTTCGCGAAGTCGCTCAGCTTCTCGGCGCCGACCACGAGCACGTAGCGGGCCGCGCCAGCGCGAATGAGGGCATCCGCCTGGGCGATGCCGTAGGCGTAGCCGGCGCACGCCGCCGAGACGTCGTAGGCGGGGGCGGGGGTCGCACCGATGCGGTCGGCGAGCAGCGAGGCGAGTGAGGGGGTCTGCACGGTGTTGCTGATGGTGGAGACGATGATGGCGCCGATCTCGCTCGCGTCGATGCCCGCCTTCTCGATGGCCTCGCGTGACGCGGCCTCGGCGAGGTCGACGGCCTGAACGTTCGCGCTCGCGCGCGTGCGTGTGATGACGCCGGTGCGCTGGCGAATCCACTCGTCAGAGGAGTCGATGGGGCCGATGATGTCGTCGTTGGGCACGACGAGGTCGCCGCGCGCCGCCCCGAGGGAGTGGATGCGCGTGAACGGCACGCCCGTGGACTGGGTCAGACTCGCGGGGCTCATGCGTTCTCCAGCATCTCGATCGCGGCAGGGAGGTCGTCGGGGGTCTTCAGTGCGACGGTGGGCACGCCGCGCAGACCGCGCTTGGCGAGGCCGGCGAGCGCCCCTCCGGGCAGCAGCTCGATGATGCCAGTGACGCCGTCGGCCGCCATCGACTCCATACACTGATCCCACCGCACGGGGGAGGAGATCTGCCCGATGAGGAGGTCGAGGAAGGCGGCGCCAGTCTCGACGACGGAGCCGTCGCGGTTCGTGTAGAGCCGGATGCCCGGATCGATGACCGAGACTCCGCCGGCCGCCGCGCGCACGCGCTCGACGGCCTGACTCATGTAGCTCGTGTGGAAGGCGCCGGCCACCTGCAGCGGGATGACGCGTGTTCCCGGTACGGGATCGGCCGCGAGCGCCTCCAGGTTGGGCAACTCACCTGCGACGACGGTCTGACCGCCTCCGTTGACGTTGGCGGCTTCGAGCCCGAGCTCGGTGATGCGGGCAGCGAGCGCGTCGGCGTCACCGCCGATGACGGCGCTCATGCCCGTCTGCACGAGCGCGGCGGCGTCGGCCATGGAACGACCGCGCTCGGCAACGAGGCGCAGGGCTTCGGATTCGGTCAGCACGCCGGCGAGCGCTGCGGCGGCGAACTCGCCCACCGAGTGCCCGGCGGTGGCGCCCACCCGGTCGCGGCGGCCGTCGAGCAGGGCGCGCGCGCTGAGCAGGCTTGCGGCAACGATGAGGGGCTGGGCGACGGCTGTGTCGCGGATCGTGTCGGCATCGGAAACGGTGCCGTGGGCGATGAGATCGACCTGCGCCGCCTCCGAGTACTGGCCGAGCGCCTCGCGGTGCTGGGGGTCGTCGAGCCAGGGGGTGAGGAAGCCGGGGGACTGAGAGCCTTGCCCGGGGGCGACGACGACGATCATGGGTTCCATCCTCTCAAAGGGGGTCGCGGTGAGGTGCTGGTCGAGATCGTGAACAAGCCGGTCGCGACGTTGTGGGTGATCTACAGTCAGCGGCGAGGTCCCGCGGGTTCGGCGATGGAGCCGACGATGAGGGCGCACTGCAGGATGAGCGCTTCCCGCGAGCCAGTGGCATCCCAGCCGATGACCTCGCTGATGCGTTTGAGGCGGTAGCGCACCGTGTTGGGGTGCACGAAGAGCTCCCGCGCGGTTGCTTCGAGACTGCGCCCGTTGTCGAGGTAGGCCCACAGGGTGCCGAGCAACTCGACATTGTGGTTCTTGAGCGGCGTGTAGATGCGGTCAATGAGCGTGCGCCGCGCGATGGGGTCGCCGGCGAGTGCCCGCTCTGGCAGCAGGTCATCGGCGTGGGTGGGCCTGGGCGCGTTGCGCCACGACCGCGCGACGGCGAAGCCCGCCAGTGCAGCCTTCGCGCTCTTGCCAGCCTCCACGACGTCGGGCACCTCAGGCCCGAGCACGAGATGCCCCTCGCCGAAACTGGGCTCGAGGGCTTCCGCGATCTGCGCGAAAGTGTGGCTGGGTGGCGGTACGACACCCTCCTCCCCACGGGGTGTCGCGCGGCCGATCACGACGACGAGGCGATTGCCCTGCACACCAATGAGCACGTCCGCCTCGACGTGCCGCGCGACGCGGCGCAGCTGGTCGACGTCGACGATGCGCGGGGTCGTACCGACGAGCACGCACACCTCGCCGTGCCCGTTCCAGCCGAGAGCGGCGATGCGGCTGGGCAGCTCGTTGTCGTACTCACCGCTGAGGATCGAATCGACGACGAGGGCCTCGAGCCGGGCATCCCAGAGTCCGCGCGCTTCCGCGGCGCGCGCGTACACGTCTGCCGCAGCGAAGGCGATCTCGCGGCTGTACAACAGGATCGCTTCGCGCACGCTCTCGTCACGGCCTTTGACGCGCTCCTCGACCACCTCGACGACGACACGGATCAGCTGCAGGGTCTGCTGCAGGCTCACCGAGCGCAGCAACTCGCGCGGGGCGGCGTCGAACACGTCGGCCGCGATCCAGGCCTGCGAGCCGGGGTCGTCGTACCAGCTGATGAAGGAAGTAATGCCTGCCTGGGCGACGAGTCCCACGGCCGAGCGGCGGCTGGGCGGCATCGTGCCGTACCAGGGCAGGGTGTCGTCGAGCCGTTGGAGGGTCTCCGACGACAGGTCGCCGGCAATGTTGCGCAGCCACGTGAGCGTCTGCGCCTTCGTCATCGAGGCCACAGAAGCACCCTCCCCTCACCACGGCGGCCGTGCGGGGCCCCCGGAAAATTCTCTGGCGCGTGCGTCAGGCGTCGCCCCCGGCGGCACCGGTGGTGCCGGCGGTGACGTCGTCGAGCCGATACTTCGCGATCGCCTGCGGCACGACAGCCGGGTCGACGACGCCGCGCCGCGCCAGCTGCTGCAGTGTGCGCACGACGATCGACGGGCCATCGATCGTGAAGAACCGTCGAGCGGCCGGGCGCGTGTCACTGAAGCCGAAGCCCTCGGCCCCGAGCGTGGCGTAGTCGCCGGGCACGAACTGACGAATCTGGTCGGGCACGGCGTGCATGAAGTCGGTGACACCGATCACGGGCCCCTCGGTGCTCTCGAGCTTCTGCGTGACGTACGGAACCCGTGGCCGTTCGCTGGGCTGGAGGAAGTTGTGCTCGTCGGCGGCCAGGCCGTCGCGACGCAGCTCCGTCCACGAGGTGACGCTCCAGACGTCGGCCGAGACATTCCAGTCGTCGGCGAGAAGCTGCTGGGCTTCCAGCGCCCACGGCACCGCGACCCCCGAGGCCAGCAACTGCGCCTTCGGTCCGATGTTCTCGGCAGCCCGATACCGGTACAGCCCGCGCAGGACCCCGTCGATGTCGAGACCCTCCGGCTCCACCGGCTGCACCTGCGGCTCGTTGTACACCGTCAGGTAGTACATGACGTTCGGGTCGGGGTGCTCCCCGCCGTACATGCGCTCGAGGCCCGCCTTGACGATGTGCCCGATCTCGAAGCCGAACGCGGGGTCGTAGGTCACGACCGCCGGGTTCGTGCTCGCCAGCAGCGGCGAGTGTCCGTCGGCGTGCTGCAGGCCTTCGCCCGTGAGCGTCGTGCGGCCGGCCGTCGCACCGATGATGAAGCCGCGGGCCATCTGATCCCCGGCCGCCCAGAAGGCGTCACCCGTGCGCTGAAAGCCGAACATCGAGTAGAAGACGTAGACCGGGATGAGCGGCTCGCCGTGCGTGGCATAACTCGTGCCGACGGCCGTGAACGCGGCCACCGAGCCGGCCTCGTTGATGCCTGTGTGCAGAATCTGGCCCTGCGGGCTCTCCTTGTACGCGAGCAGCTGCTCGCGGTCGACGCTTGTGTAGTGCTGACCGGCGGGATTGTAGATCTTCGAGGTCGGAAAGTAGGCGTCCATACCGAAGGTGCGCGCCTCATCCGGAATGATCGGCACGATGCGGTACCCGAAGTCCTTCGACCGCAGAAGATCCTTGAGCAGTCGGGCGAAGGCCATCGTCGTGGCGACCTCCTGCTTGCCCGACCCCTTCTTGACGACCTCGTACGTCTTCGCCTCCGGGAGCGAGACCTGCGTGTACTTCGTGCGGCGCTCGGGCACGAAGCCCCCGAGCTCACGACGGCGCTCGTGCAGGTACTGGATCGCCGGATCGTCGTTGCCCGGGTGGTAGTACGGCGGCTGGTAGGGGTCCTTCTCCAGTTCAGCGTCAGTGATCGGGATGCGCATCTCATCGCGGAACTTCTTGAGGTTGTCCAGGGTGAGCTTCTTCATCTGGTGCGTCGCGTTGCGCCCCTCGAAGCTCGGGCCCAGACCGTACCCCTTGACCGTCTTCGCAAGGATGACCGTCGGCTGGCCCTTGTGTTCCGTCGCCGCCTTGAAGGCGGCGTACACCTTGCGGTAGTCGTGCCCGCCGCGCTTGAGGTTCCAGATGTCGTCGTCGCTCATGTGCTCGACCATGGCGGCCGTGCGCGGGTCGCGGCCGAAGAAGTGCTCGCGGATGAAGGCGCCCGACTCAGCCTTGTAGGTCTGGTAGTCGCCGTCGGGGGTGCGGTTCATGAGGTCGCGCAGGGCGCTCTCGTGGTCGTTCTCGAGCAGAGCATCCCACTCTCGACCCCAGATGACCTTGATGACGTTCCAGCCGGCGCCGCGGAAGAAGCTCTCGAGCTCCTGGATGATCTTGCCGTTGCCGCGCACAGGGCCGTCGAGACGCTGCAGGTTGCAGTTGATGACGAAGTTCAGGTTGTCGAGGCCATCGTTCGCGGCAAGTTGCAGGGCGCCGCGGCTCTCGACCTCGTCCATCTCACCATCGCCCAGGAATGCCCACACTTGCGTGTCGTCTGCCTCGGCGATGCCACGGTGGGTGACGTACTTGTTGACCTGCGCCTGGTAGATCGCGTTGATCGGCCCGAGGCCCATCGACACGGTCGGGAACTGCCAGAAGTTCGGCATGAGGCGCGGGTGCGGGTAGCTCGACAGCCCGCCGCTGGGGTGCGACTTCTCTTGCCGGAACCCATCCAGCTGATCCGTCGAGAGGCGACCCTCGAGGTAGGCGCGGGCGTACATACCGGGGGAGGCGTGGCCCTGGTAGAAGATCTGGTCGCCGCCCGTGGGGTGGTCAGCACCGCGGAAGAAGTGGTTGTGGCCGACCTCGTAGAGAGCGGCGCTCGACGCGTAGGTCGAAATGTGACCGCCGACCGAGATCTCGGGGCGCTGAGCGCGGTGCACGGTGATCGCGGCGTTCCACCGGATCCACGCGCGGTAGCGGCGCTCGAGGTCCTCATCACCGGGGAAGGCGGGCTCGTTCTCGGGGGCGATCGTGTTGAGATAGTCCGTCGTCGGGACCATCGGCACCCCGAGGTGCAGCTCTTTCGAGCGCTTGAGCAGACTCAGCATGATTTCGCGGCCGCGCTGGGGGCCGCGCTCGTGAACGATCGCGTCGAGCGACTCATTCCATTCGCTGGTCTCCTCTGGGTCGGAGTCCATCTTGTTGACCGAGTACGGATCCTGGTCGTTGACCGTCACCCTTGACCTCTTCCTGGTGGTAGACAGAGTGTGTCGACGGCGCCACCTGCCGGGTTGCGGCGGGGGACCGTTTCGAGCCCCTCGAGTCTAGTCATGCCGACCTGCACCTCTCGTGGGCGGGCGCGAGTGCACGCGTGTGGGTGGGCTCGAGTAGCATCGTGCGAGTCACGGGCCTTTAGCTCAGTTGGTAGAGCGCCTCGTTTACACCGAGGATGTCGGCGGTTCGAGTCCGTCAGGGCCCACTTCTGTGCTCATCTCCCCGTCCGCGTGTCTGCGCGGCCGCTTAGCGTGGTCGCGTGCCGGTGAGTGTCGAGGCGTGGTGGTCGCGCCGTCAGTGGGTGACGGGTGATGAGGTTCCCTATCCGATCGGCACCTATCGGGATGCCTGGGCCGTTTTTCCGAGGCTCGTCCAACAGTTTCATCCCGATCGCAATCGCGAGCTCGTGCTCAGCCAGATTCCCCCCGCGGCTGATGTCTGGCTGGTGTGGGTGTGCGGCATCGGGCACGATTTCGTCGCCACGCCTGCCGAGCAGCGCGCTCGACCCGCGCGCTCGCGTCGCTCGTGGTGCCCCGTCTGCGCAACGCCCTCGGCTCTGCCGCCCGCTCCGAAGTGGCCGCGCGGCATCCCGCGCCCTGCGCCGCCGACCGAGGTCCCCGTCGAGTCACTCGCAAATCTCCACAACTCAGGAGTGCGCGGTCTCCACAACTCAGGAGTCGCGCCTGCCTCACAGGGCCTACGACTCTCTGGTGGGCGTGTCGCTCGCCTTCCAGCGGTGCAGACTCCTGAGTTGTGGAGGTCGGCCTCGGATGTGGCGCCGGGGGAGGCGTTCGTGAGCGCGGCGGCGTCGCGCGCAACCTCAGCCGCTGAAGGCCGGTTGCGCGCGCTCATCGCCGCACGGCTCAGCGTTGACATGAGTCCCAACGCCGTCCGGGTGCGCGCCCCGTTCTTCGGCGCGCTCGAGGTGTGGCCCGACATCGTGCTGCCTGAGCTGGCGATCGCGGTCGAGCTCGACACGATCGGGCGCGCGGGCGACGAGCACGTGGGGGAGCGCGAGCGCTCCGACCGACGCAAGAACCGGCTGCTCGCCGACGTGGGCTGGGCGGTGATCCGACTGCGATGCGCGCCCCTGCGGCCGCTGGGCGAGCTCGATGTCGTCGCGCCGGGGGTGTCAGGCCGTGCGGCCGACGACGTTGTCGACCGCATGGCGCTCGTGCGCGGCGAGCTGCTCGTCGCCGCCTACCGAGTCGGTGGCTAGAGGAACAGCGCCCAGAGCAACGCGACGAACACGAGCACGAAGATCGCGGGCCCGACGACGCGCACGATCTCGATGCCGCGCGAGGTCGCCACGATGCGCTCGCCGAGGGCCGAGCGGGCGGGCAGTGCGCGCAGCTCCGTGACGATCGCGCTGCCCTCGTTCGCGGCGGCAATCTGCGCGGCGGCGCCGAGGATGCCCGAGGCGAGCAGGATTCCTGCTGCCGCCAGGCGCACGGGCAGCTCGGCGTCGGCGAGACCCGCGGTGAGCATCCAGACGGTCGCTCCGAGCAGAATTGTGGGCGCGATCTGGGAGACAATGATGTGCCATCGGGCGCTTGCCCAGTGCGTGAGGAGTTCGCTCTCGGTCATGGATGCACCCTAACCCGACTAGCCGCGAGCGTGAGCGGAGAGGCAGGCGAGTGGCTGCAGCGATTCTGGCGCTCGTACTCGCCTCCATGCTGTGGGGCACGACGGGCACGACCGCGACGTTCCTGCCGGCCGCTGTGACGCCGATCGCGATCGGTGCGACGACCATGACGGTCGGGGGAGCACTGCTGTTCGCGACGAGTGCGCGAGCCTCATGGGCGATCGTGCGCGACCGAGCGCAGCGCGGGTGGCTCATCTCCGCGGCCCTCGGCATGACGGTGTACCCGTTGACTTTCTATGCCTCCATGGATCTCGCGGGCGTGGCGATCGGCAATGTCGTCTCGCTGGGCGCCGGCCCGCTGTTCGCGGCGCTTCTGGAGTGGCGGATCGGTCGTCAGCGTCTGACCCTGCGATGGATGCTCAGCACCACCATCGCGCTGGGCGGGGTCACCCTGCTCGTCGGCGGAGGCCACGGTTCAGGGTCGGTCGTGAGCACTGACACGGTGCCCCTCGGGGTTGCCCTGGGCATCACGGCGGGCGCGGGCTACGCCCTCTTTACCTTCGCCTCGGGCCAGATCGTCCGCTCCGGGCACCGTGGCCGCGCCACCATGGGGGCTGCGTTCGGGCTCGCCGCTCTGCCGCTCTCGGTCGTCACGCTGCTCACCGCAGCGCCGCTGCTGGAGACGCCCCTGGGCCTCAGCATCGCCGGCTACCTCGCTGTCGGGCCGATGTTCGCCGCCTACATCCTGTTCGCTCGGGCGCTCCGCGCGTTGCGCAGCTCGACCGTGACAGTCGTGACGCTGCTGGAGCCCCTCGTGGCAACGCTGCTCGCCGTCGCGATCGTGGGGGAGCGACTTGAGCCCGTCGGCTGGCTGGGGCTCAGTCTCATCCTGATCGGAGTAACTGTGCTCTCCACGGCTCGTCAGCCGCGACAGAGCGCCTGACCGCCCTATCATCGGGGCATGGTCGACGAGCAGCAGCCGCCCGAGGACGACGCGACGTCGACGGAGCCGAGCGGCGGGGAGCCGAGGAACGTCGCACCGGAAGGCGCCGAGCCGACCGGTCCGCGACGCTCCACCTTCACCCCGCCTCCGCAGGATGCGCAGTACGCTCCGTCGGCGACCGACGACGATGCGCTGGCAGGCGCGCTGGCTAGCGAGTTCAGACGCTGGAACCCGCCGCCGCGCCCGTCTGCCGCGCAGGAGGCACCCCGCGAGGCGCCTGGCGAGGCTCCCCGGGCGTCGGCCCCCGAGCCGACCGCGCCGGCAACAAACGCACCGGTGACGAATGCACCGCCCGCAGCGGAGGTGCCCCCCACCGCGCCGCAGTATTCGCCGAGCTACAGCCCTCCGCCACGGGCCGTGCCTGCAGAACCGTTGCCTCCGGCGCCTCCTGCACCTCCTGCACCTCCCCCAGCTTCTGCGACACCTGGGCCGCCTGCTTCGGCGCCTCCTGCCCCGGTGCCTTCTCCGTCTTCCCCGCCGCCAGTGGCCACCGCTCCGCCCACCACGCCGGCAGCTTTCGTGCCGCCCACCACACAGGAGTCTCCAGCCCAGCCCGCCACGCAGGTACCGGCCGCGTCACCGATCCCGGTCGACCCGGCTGTTCCCGCCTTGCCGCCTCCACCGCGTCGTGAGTCGCTGACCGATGAGCAGCTGCTCGCCGCAGCGAATCTCGATGCTCCCGACCACGACACGAGCGCACTCCTCGACCTGCTCGAGCAGCAGCTGCAGTTGCGCGAGGCAGAGGTGCGGCGCCTGAGCGAGTGGGAGCAGGAGGTTCGTGAGACGGCGGGCCCGGCTGCCGACCCCCTCGTCGCCGAGGTTCGCGCGCAGTTCACCGGGTCGATCCCGGTCGTCGGGGCGGCAGCCGGCGAGTCCGCGTCGCCGGCACCCGTCGGGCCGCCCCCCGTAACCCAGCCTCCCCTCGTCAACGAGGAGCCGCCGGCACCCCCCGAGGCGGCCAGCCCGCCGCGGAGCGGCCCCGAGCTCGATCTCGCACTCGCTGATGCGCCGCCCCCGTTTGGCGTTGTCGCGGCGAACGTGCCCCCGCCAACCTCGGTTCCCGCTGAGGATCTGCTGCCACCCCTCGTCGAGCCGGACGCGCCCCAGCCGGTGGATCCCGACGTCGTGACAGGGTCGACGAGCCTGGATGAGATCTTCGGCGCGGTCCCCGTCGCCGCGAACTCTGCTGCTGACGATCCCGCCGCAGGCGAGCCTGACCTCGCGACGGACGACACCGCCGATGTTCCGCTGCCGGTGGTGGACCGGTCAGAGGAGGCCTCTCCCGCGCTGGGCTTCGAGAATCTGCTGCACGATCCTGAGCCCGACGGCGACGGCGAGGGCGACGCCGATGCGGCAGGCCCCGTCGCCGACGCCGTTGCGCTCGCGGCGGCGCGAGGCGCGGTCGCCGCGCCGACCGCGCCTCCCGACGCCGAGGCTGCCGCCGTCGTGCGGACGACCCATCCGCCCGCCACCCGAGTCGAGACGGTCGGTCCCGAGCCGACTCCTGCCGAGCAGCGGGCGGGGGCGTCCGTGCGCCTGTTCTGGCTGTGGTTCGCGGTCAATGCGTCGGTCGTGAGCATCGGTCTCGGCGCGGTGATCCTGTCGCTGGGCATGAGCCTGCGCCAGGCGATCCTCGCGACCCTCATCGGTGTCGCGATCTCGTTCCTGCCGCTCGGCCTCGGCACGCTCGCTGGCAAGTGGAGCGGTCAGCCGACCATGATCGTCTCCCGCTCAACCTTCGGTCTCGCCGGCAACATCCTCCCGGCGTCGGTCGCGCTCATCAGTCGCGCCCTGTGGGCGTCAGCCCTGCTCTGGATGCTCGCCGCGGGTATCGCCGAGATCCTGGTCGGCGGCGAGGTGGTCTCGGCGCTCGGCAGACTGGAGGTCGCTCTCATCGCCGGGGGCGTCGGTCTGGCCCTCGCCGCCCTTGTCGCCGGGTTCGGGTTCGGTCTCATCGCGATCGTGAGCGCCATCGTGAGCGCGCTCGCGGGCATCCTCGTCGTCGGCATCATCGTGCTGACCGTCGAGTACGTCGACCTCTCGCTCGCACTCTCGGTGCCCGACGGGTCGTGGGCGCTCATGGTGACGGGCGCGATCCTCGTCTTCAGCGTCATCGGTTTGGCGTGGGCCAACAGCAGCGGCGACCTTGCGCGGTATCAGGGGAAGGGAACGGTCGGTGCCGCCGCGGTTCTCTGGGCGACTTTCGGTGCGACCGTGCCCGCCTTTTTGCTCATCAGCTGGGGAGCGGTGCTCGCCGCCTCGAACCCCTTCATCGCCGAGGGTCTCGTCGCCAACCCGGTCGACCTCATCTCGCGCCTGCTGCCGCTCTGGTACCCGGTGCCGCTCATTGCCGCGGTCGCCCTGAGTCTCATCAGTGCCGCCGCTCTCGCCCTGTATTCGGGCGGCTTTGCTGTGCAGGCGGTCGGTGCGCGCATCGCGCGGCCGCTGTCGGTGCTCATCGTGGTCATCCTCACGGGCGCCCTGCTGGCAGCCCTGCTGCTGGTGGTACCAGATCTCGATGTGCTGTTCCGCGATGTCGTGACGACCCTGGCCGTGCCCATCGCGGCGTGGGCGGGCATCTTCGGGGCCGAGACGATGATCCGCTCGCGGCGCGTGCACGCGGCCTCACTGTTGCGGTCGGGCGGCGTGTACCCGGCGATCCGCTGGGTGAACACGGTCATGCTTCTCGTCGCCACCGGGGTGGGCTGGGGCCTGACGACGGCGACCGTCACGTGGCTCGACTGGCAGGGCTACCTGTGGCCGTACACCGCGTACACCGGTCTGGCGGCAGAGGAGGCACTGGTCTCGAGTGATCTGGGTGTCATCGTCGCCCTCGTTCTCGGGCTCCTCACCCCGATCGTCGCGGGCGTTCCTGCGCTGCGGAAGCTGCAGGTGGCCGAGCGGGCCGCCGCCGGAGAGGACGAGCCGGCCTCGGCGACCGGGATGGTGCCCGCGCAGACTGGCACGACGACCACCACTGCGGTCGTGGGGCCTCCGGCGTGACGACACTGCAGCAGGCCTGCGCGGTTATGGAGGGGCTGTGGCCCCTGGAGGGTGCCCAGGAGTGGGATGCTCCGGGCCTGGTGAGCGGTGACCCGAGCGCGGAGATCACGCGTATCCTGCTCGCCGTCGATGCGGTCGCCGAGACCGTGGCGGAGGCCGTTCAGACGGGTAGCGACCTCCTCCTCGTGCATCACCCGCTGCTGCTGCGCGGAGTCACGACGGTCGCCGAGTCGACGGCGAAGGGCTCCCTGCTGGCGCGCCTCATCCGCGGCGGGTGCGCCCTGTACGCGGCGCACACCAACGCCGACGTGGTCGAGACGGGCACGAGCGCCCGCCTCGCCGAGCTTCTCGGGCTCACGTCGCCGATGCCGATCGTCGAGAACTCCGTCGGCGGCGGGCTCGGCCGGGTCGGTACACTCGCCGAGCCGACGACGCTCGGCGAGCTCGCGCGGCGAGTGGCGAGCATCCTGCCGGCGACGGCGGGCGGCGTGCGCGTGGCAGGCCCGTACGAGCACGCCGTGTCGACGGTGTCGCTGTGCGGGGGCGCGGGTGATTCTCTGCTCGGTGAGCCCGCCGTGCGCGGCAGTGATGTCTACATCACCTCCGACCTCCGTCATCACCCGGCGAGCGAAGCCCGGGAGTCTGCGCGCGTGGCGGGAGGGCCGTCGCTCATCGATGTCTCGCACTGGGCGAGTGAGTGGCTGTGGCTCGACACCGCCGCGCAGCAGTTGCGGCACGAGCTGCCCGGGGTGGAGGTGGTGGTCAGCGAGCTGCGCACCGACCCGTGGGACTTCATTGTGGTTCAGTAGTCACATGGCCCTCACCGCACCTCCCGAGACTCAGGCTCTGCTGCTCGATCTGCAGGCGCTCGACACGCACCTGCAGCAGCTCGTCCACCGCGAGAAGACGCTGCCGGAGCACGAGGCGCTCACTGCCGTGACCGAGGAGTCGGAGTCGGTGCGCACCACCCTCATGACAGCCCGGGGAGAGCTCGAGGATGCCCGCACCGAGCTCGGCCGCGTCGAGTCTGACGTGCAGCTCGTCGAGGCCCGCATCGCTCGGGACGACGAGCGGCTCCAGGCAAGTTCGTCGGTGAAGGACATCGCGGGTCTCGAGCACGAGGTCGCCTCGTTGCGTGTGCGCCTGGGCGACCTCGAAGAGATCCAGCTGACCGTCATGGAGCGCGTCGAGGTGCTCGAGCTCACCGCGGAGGCGGCCCTCGCCCAGCAGCAGGATCACGCTGAGCGCCTCGCGGCGGCCCAGAGCGCTTTCGACGTGGCGCTCGCGGCGCTGCGCGAGGAGCGCGAGCAGGTGGTGGCGCAGCGGGCCTCTCTCGTCGCCCGCATCCCCGACGAGCTGGTCGCGCTCTATGAGAAGCAGAGGGAGCGCTACGGGGTGGGGGCTTCGCACCTGCGTGCGCGCATGTCGAGCGCGAGCGGCGTCGAGCTCACCGGCAGCGATCTGGAGGCGGTGCGCGCGGCAGCGCCTGACGCGGTGCTGCTGTGCCCAGATTCCAACGCCATTCTGGTGCGCACCGGCGAGTCAGGGCTGTGAGCCGCGAACTGGTCGTGGAGGCCGACGGCGGTTCGCGCGGCAATCCTGGCCCAGCGGCCGGGGGCGCCGTCGTCATCGATCCATCGAGCGGAGAGGTGCTCGCCGAGGTGGGCATCTGGGTGGGCACCGCGACGAATAATGTGGCCGAATACTCCGGAATGCTCGCGGGGGTGCGGCGCGCGCTGGCGATCGATCCGGATGCTGAGCTCACGATCCGCATGGATTCCAAGCTCGTCGTCGAGCAGATGATGGGTCGCTGGAAGATCAAGCACCCCGCCATGGCCGAACTCGCCGCCGAGGCGCGGCAACTGCTCTCGGGCACCCCGGTGCGATTCGAGTGGGTGCCGCGCCTGCAGAACGCCCGCGCCGATCAGTGTGCGAACGACGCCATGGACGCGCGGGCCTCGTTCGAGCGCTGAGGGAGCCCTCAGTCCAGCGCGCGAAAGTCGAGCGTGCCGGCGACGACATCGCGAGCCACGGTCGCCAGCGGGCGCCCGCTGGCGAAGGCGTGGGCGCGCAGCCGCGCGAAGGCCTCGGTCGCGTCGACATCGAGATGGATGATGAGCATGCCGGTGGCCTGGTGAACCTCCCGACGCATTTCCGGGCCGGCCGCGGCAGGATGACCACCGTGGTCGCTCTGCGCCGAGGTGAGAGCCTGGCGCACGGCGGTGGACGCCGTCACGGCGGTGAGTCCGACGATGACGCGGAGGTCGTCGCTGGAGAGCGCTCCGGGGCGATCACGGTACAGACTGACGACGCCGACCACGGCGGCGCCCATGAGCAGTGGAAGCGCGAACAGTGCCGCGACCTGCAGACGCTCGAGCTCGACGCCGAATCCGGCGGGGAGTGTTGCACTGCTTACGTCGGGAATCGCCACCGGCTGACCTGAGCGCACTACATCCTCCTGCGGGCCATGACCGAGCTCGAACTGCACCTCATCGATGCGCGCTGCGACGGCGTCGGAGGCGCACACGGTGGACTGTCGACCCGCCGAGTCGAAGACCGCGATGGAGGCCCCCGTCACATCGGACTGAGCCACGAACGGCTCGCAGAGGGTCTGCGGCGGTGAGACATCCTGTCGTGCGCGGTCTGCCGTCATCACTGGCTCTCAGATTGGCCGTACCGGCTTCGCGACGCATCGAGGGTGACGCGCCCTGTCTGGCAGTGTAAGCCCGCGGCACTCGACACGGGCATCGGCGGGTTTAGAATCACAACGCACAGTCACCCGCATTACGGCGGATCGCGCATCAAGAAGACTCGACGGCAGTCGCGCACCTCAGCGACACGCAGTCGTCCGTGAAGGACTCAGCATGGCCGAGAAGTCGCGAGAGCTCCGCATCACCGATGCCTTCGTGGCGGTGGCGGACACCCTCATTGACGAGTACGACATGATCGATCTGCTCGACACGCTTGTCGGCACCTGCGCAGAGATCCTCGATGTCGACGCGGGAGGTCTGTTGCTGGTGGACGCCGACGGAGAACTGCAGGTACTCGCGTCGACGAGCGAGCAGGCCGACTTCGTCGAGGTCATGCAACTCAACGCGGGCCAGGGCCCGTGCGTGGAGTGCTTCACGACGGGTGTTCCGGTCAGCATCGGTGACATCGCTGAGTCGAGTGACCAGTGGCCAGAGTTTCGGGATGCCGCTCTTGCCCAGGGCTTCCGGGCTGTGCATGCCACTCCGCTGCGCTTGCGCGGCAGGATTCTGGGTGCCATGAACCTGTTCAGCACGCAGGTGGGGGTGCTCAATGATCAGGACATCGCTGTGGCGCAGGCCCTCGCCGATGTGGCGACCATCGGCATCCTGCAAGAGCGCAGCATCCGCGAGAGCCATATTGTGACATCGCAGCTGCATCGTGCCCTCGAATCCCGCGTGCTGATCGAGCAGGCGAAGGGCGTCCTGGCGGCACTGGGCGACATCGATATGGAGCAGGCCTTCCGCGCTCTGCGCGGCTATGCCCGTAACAACCGGATCAGCCTGCGGGCGGTCGCACTGGGCGTGACTGACCGCAGTCTTCTGCCCGAATTCTCGGCACTGGTGGCCCGCGACCGCACGGGCGGAAGAGTAGTCTGAGCGGTGCAAGTGGGCCGGCCAGACGGTCGCGTCGAAGACACGCCCCGGTGACGGGGAACGGCTTCGCCGAGGAACGTCCGGGCTCCGCAGAGCAGGGCGGTGGGTAACACCCACCCGGAGAGATCCGCGAGATAGTGCAACAGAGAGCAGACCGCCGCCGGCGCAGGCCGGCGGTAAGGGTGAAACGGTGGTGTAAGAGACCACCAGGGGCCCGAGTGATCGGGCTCGCTAGGTAAACCTCGCCCGGAGCAAGGTCAGACAGACACCGCAGACGCTGCTCGCCGAGGTGTCGGGTAGACCGCTAGAGAGCTGCGGCAACGTAGTTCCGAGAAAGATGGCCGTCGAAGGGGAGTGATCCCTGGAACAGAACCCGGCGTATCGGCCGACCCACTTGCCTCCCCGTAGCACAGCCGTATGCCCAAACTGGCATGGACAACACGCCGCCAGCGGCATGAAACGTCCAGGGTCGCGCCGTAGGGTGAGAAGCATCCACCGGGCAACCGCTCGTGCTCCTGTCGGCTGGGAAGTCGCATTTCGACTCATAAGGCCGTCATGACCAGTGTGACCTCGACCCTCTCCCGCGATGTGCGACGCACCGTGCCGCGAGATCCGAACTCGGTAGGCCCCACCAGCACCTACAGCACGCTGATGCGCACGGTGCGCGACGAGGGGCTCCTCGAGCGCCGTCGCGGCTTCTACTACGCGGTCTTCGCCGGCCTTGCACTCGCGCTCGGCGGGCTGGTGACGGGCTTCGTTCTTCTCGGCGACAGCTGGTACCAGCTGCTCATCGCCGCCGGGCTCGGCATCGTTCTGACGCAGATCGCCTTCGTCACCCACGAGGCCTCGCACCGTCAGATCTTCACCTCGGGGGTCGCGAACGACCGTCTCGGGCGCATTCTCGCCGCAGGGGTCGTCGGCATTAGCTACCACTGGTGGATGCACAAGCACTCGCGCCACCACGCCAAGCCCAACCAGAAGGGCGCCGACCCCGACATCGCTCCGGACACCATCACGTTCCTGCCGGAGGATGCCGCGAAGTCGACGGGTGCCATGGCCCTGATCACCCGCAAGCAGGGCTACTTGTTCTTTCCGCTCCTCACGCTCGAAGGGCTCAACCTGCACCTGCGCTCGATCATCACCCTCTTCGACCGCGGGCGCGTCGAGGGTCGGTTCCTCGAGCTCGGCCTCATCACGGCTCGACTGAGTCTGTATGTGGCCGTCATCTTCTGGGCTCTGCCGCTCGGCATGGCGTTCGCCTTCCTGGGCGTGCAGCTCGCTGTCTTCGGCGTCTACATGGGTGCCTCCTTCGCTCCCAACCACAAGGGCATGCCGATTCTCCCCGCCGACAGCCCCCTCGACTTCCTGACCCGTCAGGTCATGACCTCGCGCAACCTGCGCGGCGGCTGGTGGTCGACGACGATGTTCGGTGGTCTGAACTATCAGATCGAGCACCACCTGTTCCCGAACATGCCGCGCCCCGCCCTGCGCAAGGCCGCGAGCATCGTGCGCGAGCACTCCCGCACCCTCGGCATCCCCTACACCGAGGCCGGCATCATGGAGTCGTATCGCATCGTCATCCGTTACCTCAACGAGGTCGGGCTCGCGGCGCGTGACCCCTTCGACTGCCCGATGGTGAACAGCTTCCGCCGTACGTGATCCGTGCGCGCTCGCGTTGTCAGCTGGCTGCGAGAGCGGCAGCACCGATGATGCCTGCGTTGTTGCGCAGTTCTGCGGGCACGATGGGCGTGCGCAGATCCAGGAGCGGCAGAAACTCCTCGTGCTGCTTCGAGATGCCGCCGCCGACGACGAAGAGGCTAGGCGAGAACAGGAACTCGACGTGGCTGTAGTAGCGCTGTAGGCGCTGCGCCCACTGCTCGAAGCTCAGGTCTTCCCGCTCGCGGGCTGAGTTTGCGGCGCGGCTCTCGGCGTTCGCGCCGTCGATCTCGAGGTGGCCGAGTTCGCTGTTCGGGATGAGCACGCCGCGGTAGATCAACGCGCTGCCGATGCCCGTGCCGAGCGTGGTCATGATCACGAGACCGCGCACGTCACGCGCGGCGCCGAACCTGGCCTCGGCGAACCCGGCCGCATCCGCGTCATTGACGAAGTGGATGTCGCGGCCGAGAGCCGCACTGAATGCTGCGTCGGCGTCGAGATCAATCCAGGCGTCGCTCACGTTCGCCGCCGACATCGTGCGCCCGTCGAGCACGATCGCGGGAAAGCAGATGCCGAGGTGCGTCACGTACTCGTCGCCGATCTCGTCGACGATCTCGCGCACCATCTCGATGATGCCGGCCGGTTCCCCGCCGTCGGGAGTGGGTCGCTTGACACGCTCGCTCGCGAGCTCGCCCGAGTCGAGGTCGACGAGAGCACCCTTGATGCCGGTGCCACCGATGTCGATGCCGATCGCCGTGCTCATGGTGTGCCTTCCTGGCATGCGGGTCGGTGTCTCACGGCAGAGTGAGGATCTCGGCTCCGCGCTCGGTGACGACGAGTGTGTGCTCGAACTGCGCCGTCAGCTGCTTGTCTTTCGTGGTGACCGTCCAGTCGTCGGCCCACAGATCCCACTCGATCGTGCCGAGCGTCAGCATGGGCTCGATCGTGAACACCATGCCGGGTTCCATGACCGTCGCATACTGCGGTGCGGCGTCGTAGTGCGGCACGATGAGGCCGCTGTGGAATGAGCGCCCGACCCCGTGACCGGTGAAGTCGCGCACGACCCCGTAGCCGAAGCGCTTCGCATAGGCCTCGATGGCGCGGCCGATGACGTTGATCTGACGGCCGGGAGCCACGGCCTTGATGCCGCGCTGCAGGGCCTCTTCGGTGCGCTCGACGAGCAGTCGGGCATCCTCGCTCGCCTCGCCCACCAGGAAGGATCGATTGAGGTCACCGTGCACGCCGTCTTTGAACGCCGTGATGTCGATGTTGACGAGGTCGCCCTCGGCGATGACGGTGTCGTCGGGGATGCCGTGGCAGATGACCTCGTTGAGGCTCGTACAGCACGACTTGGGGTAACCGCGGTAGCCGAGGGTGGAGGGGTAGGCGCCGTGATCGAGCACGTACTCGTGCGCGATACGGTCGAGCTCGTCGGTCGTCACGCCCGGGGCGATCGCGGCGCCCGCGGCCTCGATGGCTCCGGCGGCGATGCGCCCGGCCGCTCGGATGAGTTCGATCGTCTCGGCGTCGTAGACGTCGCCGCCCGTGTGGGGGCTCGGCTCGGCCTTGCCGACGTACTCGGGGCGCGGGATGCTCGCCGGCACGGTGCGGGGCGCTGAGAGTCGCCCGGCGACAAGGTGTCCAGAAGCGTCACGGGGCATAGGGTCGAGTCTATCGAGCGAGGAGGGCGGCTCATGGCGCACGACGACCAGGAGTGGTGGTACAACCACACGACGGGCGAGGTCGAGCGCGGCAAACAGTCGCTGGCCTCCGACCTCTATGGCCCCTATGACTCAGAGCATGAGGCGCGTCGAGCCCCCGAGATCGCCCGCGAACGCGCCGCAGCCTGGCAGGCCGAGGACGACGCCGAGGAGCGCTAGTTGGCGCGCTCCTGCAACGCCTGCTCGGCAGTCGCGTCGCTGTAGCTGTGCTCCTGGTCGGGGTAGGCGCCTGACTCGACGTCGGCCTTGTACGCGAGAGCGGCATCCGTGAGCACCTGGCGCAGGTTGGCGTACTGCTTGACGAACTTCGGGATGCGCCCGCCGGCGAGGCCCGCCCAGTCCGTCCACACGACGAGTTGACCATCGCAGTGCGGGCCGCCGCCGACGCTGATGGTCGGGATGCCCAGTTCGGCGGTCACGCGCTTCGCGGCCTCGGCGGGCACCATCTCGAGCACAACCGCGAACGCTCCGGCCTCTTCGACCGCGTGGGCGTCGGCGAGCAGCTGATCAACCGCCTCGCCGCGCCCCTGGATGACGTGGCCGCCGAGACCGTGCTCGCTCTGCGGCGTGAAGCCGATGTGCGCCATGACAGGGATGCCCGCCTCGACGATCCGCCGGATCTGCTCGGCCGACCGCACCCCGCCCTCAAGCTTCACGGCGTGCGCCCCCGTCTCCTTCATAAACCGAAACGCCGTGTGCAGGGCCTCGTCAGGGCCGGTCTCGTACGAGCCGAAGGGCATGTCGGCGACGACGAAGGCCCGCTTGACGCCGTTGACCACGCCGCGGGTGAGAGGAATGAGGTCGTCGATCGTCACCGGCAGCGTCGTGTCGTAGCCGAGCACGGTGTTGCCCGCCGAGTCGCCGACGAGCAAGAAGTCGATGCCCGCCTCGTCGAAGATCTGCGCCGTGAGCACGTCGTACGACGTCAGGCCGGTGATCTTGATACCCCGCTCTTTCGCTCGGGCGAAGTGACGGGTACGAACTCGCTTAGGGGCTGCGTCAACCATGGCGCCCAGCCTAGACCCGGGCTCTACTCGGTAGGCCTGTAGGCGCGGGGGTCACCAGGCCGCCGCGATAGAGCGCTACTCGGTCGGCCGGTAGGTAATGGGCAGCCGCCGGTCGCGCCCGAACGCCATGCCCGAGATCTTCGGCCCGATCGCGCTCTGGCGGCGCTTCCACTCGGCGCGGTCGACGAGCCGTGTGACGAAGTCGACGGTTTCGCGGTCGAAGCCGAGCGCGATGACGTCGTCGTGGCCGAGCGAGCGCGTGACGTAGGCCTCGAGAATGGCGTCGAGTACTTCGTAGGGCGGCAGGGTGTCCTGGTCGGTCTGGTCGGGGCGCAGTTCGGCGCTCGGCGGCTTCTCGATCGAGCCGCGGGGAATCGGTGGCGTCTCGCCGCGGGCCTCGGCGTGCGCGTTGCGCCAGCGCGCCAGCTCCCACACGAGCAGCTTGGGAACATCCTTGATGGGCGCGAACCCGCCGACCGAGTCGCCGTAGATGGTGGAGTAGCCGACGGCGAGTTCCGTCTTGTTGCCGGTGGTGAGCACGAGGTGCCCGTGCATGTTGGAGAGCCCCATGAGGATGACGCCGCGGATGCGCGCCTGCAGGTTCTCGGCGGCGACGCCGTCGAGCCCCAGCTGGGTCTCGACCGGCTCGACGAGGCTCGCGATGGGCTCGACCGAGTAGTGCAGGCCGATCCGCTCGGCGAGGTCGTCGGCGTCGGAGCGTGAGTGGTCTGAACTCCACTGCGAGGGCATCGAGACGCCGTACACGTTCTCGGCGCCGATCGCGTCGGCGGCGATGGCCGCGCACACGGCCGAGTCGATGCCGCCCGAGAGCCCGAGGGTGACGGTGTGGAACCCGTTCTTGCGCAGGTAGTCGCGCGTGCCGAGGACGAGCGCGTTCCACACCTGCTCGCGGTCGTCGGCCAACTCGGCAACGTCGGCGCGAGCAGGCTCGCCCCACGGCTCGCTCGCCGAGGCGAGCTCGACGCGGTGCACGGCGGGGGGAAGCTCGGCCTGGGCGGCGTCGGCCGCATCCACGTCGACGACAAGGAGGTGCTCGATGAACTGCGGTGCACGGGCGAGGATGCGGCCGGTGCCGTCCACGACGACGCTGTCGCCGTCGAAGACAAGGTCGTCCTGACCGCCGACGATGTTGACGTAGGCGACGATCGTGTCGGTCTCCGTCGCCCGGCGCGTGACGAGCGGCAGTCGCACCTCGTCTTTGTCGCGCTCGAAGGGGGAGGCGTTGATGACGATGAGGACACCCGCGTCGGCCTCGAGCACGCGACCGACGGGTCCACCATCCCGCCACAGGTCTTCGCACACGATGAGCGCCACATCGACACCGCGTACGCGCAGCACGAGAAGCTCGTCGCCAGGAATAAAGACGCGGTACTCGTCGAACACCGAGTAGTTGGGCAGGTGATGCTTCGCATAGCGGGCAACGACGCCGCCGCCCTGCAGCACGCTCGCACAGTTCTGGGCGATCGCCGTCGGGGCGTTGGAGGTGCCCAGCAGGCGGGGTTCGAAGGGGCCGTCGGGGTGCCCGACGATGACCGCGAGGTCGCCGAGCCCCTCCTGCTGCAGTCGCGCCGCGAGCGCGGGCACGGCATCCCGCACCGAGGCCAGGAAGGAGGGGCGCGAGGCGAGGTCTTCGATGGGGTACCCCGAGAGCGCCATTTCGCCGAGGGCCAGAATGTCGGCACCCCGTTTAGCCGCCTCCCGAGCGGCCGCGATGACTTGCTCGGCGTTGCCGCGAAGATCACCGACGACGGGGTTGGTCTGAGCGAGCGCCAAGCGAATCCGGGGCATACCCAGTAGCCTAATGGCGGGCCAATCGGGCCCTTCTGAGAGTGACGAGAGGGCAGTATGGACAAGCAGCGCGACTTCGTTCTTCGTACGATCGAGGAGCGCGGCGTCAAGTTCGTGCGCCTGTGGTTCACCGACGTCGTCGGCACTCTCAAGATGGTCGCGGTCGCGCCCGCCGAGGTCGAGGGGGCCTTCGCCGAGGGCCTCGGCATCGATGGTTCCTCAATCGAGGGCTTCACGCGTGCTTTCGAGGCGGACGTGCTGCTGCACCCGGATCCCACGACCTTCCAGCTGTTGCCGTGGCGCGGCGAGGTCGATCCGACGGCGCGCATGTTCTGCGATATCACGACGCCCGACGGTCAGCCCGCGGTGGCCGACCCGCGCAACGTGCTCAAGCGCACGCTCGCGAAAGCCGCCGATCGCGGCTTCACGTTCTACACACATCCCGAGATCGAGTTCTACCTGCTCAAGGGCGCCCAGTACGGGCCGGAGGGGCCGCAGCCCGTCGACCAGGCCGGTTACTTCGACAATGTGCCTGGCGGCACCGCTCACGACTTCCGCCGCAGCGCCGTGCGCATGCTCGAAGACCTCGGCATCTCTGTCGAGTTCAGCCACCACGAGGCCGGGCCGGGTCAGAACGAGATCGACCTGCGCTACGCCGACGCGCTCACGACGGCCGACAACATCATGACCTTCCGCACCGTCGTCAAGGAGGTCGCGATCGAACAGGGCGTCTACGCGACGTTCATGCCGAAGCCGCTCGCGCACCAGCCGGGCTCGGGTATGCACACCCACATGTCACTCTTCGAGGGTGACACGAACGCGTTCTACGACGCCTCCGGCGAATACCAGCTCTCCAAGATTGGGCGGCAGTTCGTCGCGGGCATCCTGCACCACGCCCCCGAGCTGACCGCCGTCACCAATCAGTACGTCAACTCGTACAAGCGCATCTGGGGCGGCGACGAGGCGCCAAGCTACGTCACGTGGGGCCACAACAACCGGTCGGCCCTCATGCGGGTTCCGCTCTACAAGCCGGGCAAGGGTCAGAGCGCGCGTGTCGAGTACCGCGGCATCGACTCCGCCGCGAACCCGTACCTCGCGTACTCCCTGCTGCTCGCCGCCGGACTCAAAGGCATCGAGGAGGGCTACGAGCTGACCGCGGAGGCGGAGGACACCGTGTGGGCCCTCAGCGAGTCTGAGCGTCGCGCTCTGGGCTACAAGGCTCTGCCCTCGAGTCTTGACCGCGCGCTCGGCCTCATGGAGGAGAGCGAGCTCGTTGCCGAGACCCTCGGCGAGCAGGTGTTCAACTATGTGCTGCTCAACAAGCGCCGCGAATGGCGCGACTACCGCCTGCAGGTGACGCCGTACGAGCTCGAGAGCAACCTGCCGATTCTGTGACCCTGCGCAGCTGACGCGATGACGCGACCGCAGTCGACCCTCACCGAGCTCGCCCGGCTCGGTTTCGCCGACCTCGACGAGGTGCGGTCGATGCTCGACATGCTCGGCCTCGCTCCGGACGAGGCCGAGGTATTCGGGCTCGCCGCCGACCCCGACCGGGCGCTGCGGGCCCTCGTGCGCCTGCAGGAGCAGAACCCGGATGCCCTGGCTGAACTCGCCGCGAACCCGAGCTGGAGTGCGCGTGCCGTGCGCGTCGTCGGCGCGAGTGAGGGCTTGAGCGACTTCCTGCGCCGCCACCCGGAGGAGCTCGCCGCCCTCGCCGAGGCTCCGCCGACACCGCCGGAGGCCCAGGCCTATCGTGACGACCTCGTCGCCGCCGTCGACGGGGCCCAGGAGGTCGAGGCGGCACGAGGAGCTCTGCGAGTCACCTATCGGCACCACCTCATGCTCATCACGGCGTGGGATCTCGAGCAGAGCGACCCTTTGCAAGCGCAGCCGGTTGTCTCCGCCGCTCTCGCCGATCTGGCTGGTGCCGCTCTCGACGCGAGCTTGCACCTCGCGCGCAGAGTCTCGACGTTCCCCGTCGAGGACGTCGAGCGCACCCTCCTCGCGATCATCGGCATGGGCAAGGCGGGAGCGCGTGAACTCAACTACATCAGCGACGTCGACGTCATCTACGTGGCCGGTTCACGTGACGAACTCGAGCAGTCTCGAGCCGTCGACATCGCGACCAGGCTCGCCGCCGAAACGGCGCGCGGCATTCAGGAGCCTGCCCTCGAGCCACCGTTGTGGGAGGTCGACGCGAATCTGCGCCCCGAGGGCAAGGATGGCGCACTCGTGCGCACTCTCGAGTCGCACCGCGCGTACTACGCGCGCTGGGCGAAGAGCTGGGAGTTCCAGGCCCTGCTGAAGTCACGGCCCCTCGCGGGCGATGTGGAGCTCGGGGAGCGGTACTGCGCGACCGTGCACCCGATGGTGTGGGCGAGCTCCCAGCGCGAGGGCTTCGTGGAGTCGGTGCAGCGCATGCGCGAACGCGTGACCGACAATATTCCGGATGACGAGGTCGACCGGCAGCTTAAGCTCGGCCCCGGCGGGCTGCGCGACATCGAGTTCACCATCCAGCTGCTGCAGATCGTGCACGGCCTACAGGATGACCGCGTGCGGCAGCCTGACACTCTCGGAGCCCTCGCGTCCCTCGCCGAGCACGGCTACATCGGCCGCGTCGAGGCGGCCGAGTTCTCGACCGACTACCGCACGCTGCGGGTCATCGAGCATCGCGTGCAGCTCGACCAGTTGCGCCGCACCCATCTCATGCCGAGCGATGACGGGCGCTTGCGCGTCCTCGCGCGCGCGACGGGCCTCGCGGCATCGTCGGACGAGATCACTGCGCTGTGGCAGCGCACCCGCACGGCGGTGCGCTCACTGCACGAGAAGCTGTTCTACCGCCCCCTGCTCAGCGCGGTCGCGGCGGCGGCCGAGGACGGCCTCGCGCTCACGAGCGACCAGGCGGAGGCGAGGCTCGCGGCCATCGGGTTCGCCGACCCCGCCGGGGCGCTGCGCCACATCGCGGCACTGACGAGCGGAGTCTCCCGTCGTGCCGCCATTCAGCGCACACTGCTGCCGGTCATCCTGCAGTGGCTCGCCGACGGCGCCGACCCCGACTACGGTCTGCTAGCGTTCCGCAAGCTCAGCGAGGCGCTCGGCGAGTCGTACTGGTTCTTGCGTATGCTGCGCGACTCGAGCGGTGCTGCCGAGCGGCTGACGAAGGTTCTGGCGGGTTCGCGGTATGTCGGCGGTCTCTTCGAGCGCGTTCCCGAGGGGGCCGCATGGCTGGAAAATGACGACGAGCTTCGGCCCCGCGCCCTGGATGCCCTGCTCGAGGAGTCCCGGGCGACGGTCGCCCGACACGACGGCGACACCGAGGCGGCCGCAAAGGCTCTGCGCACGGCCCGCCAGCGCGAGATTCTGCGGATCGCCCTCGCGGGCATCCTTGACGTGGCGACGGTCGTGGAGGTCGGGCGTGGTCTGACCGCGGTGACCACCGCCCTGCTCACGGGCATGCTCTCGCTCGTACACCGACCCGATGACGGCATTGAGTTCGCGATCATAGGTATGGGCCGCTACGGCGGGGGAGAGCTGGGCTTCGGCAGTGACACCGACGTGATCTACGTCTACCGCGACACGGGCGCGGGTGATCGGGCCCAGTCCACGGCAGAGACCATCGTGCGCGAGCTCGCGCGGCTCACGGAAGATCTGCGATTGCCGCTCGACCTCGATACCGACCTGCGGCCCGAGGGCAAGAACGGCCCCCTGGTGAGGTCGCTCGACGCGTACCGGGCCTACTACGCCCGGTGGTCGCTCACGTGGGAAGCTCAGGCGCTGCTGCGCGCACACGCCGTCGCGGGCGACGCGTCACTCAAGGCTGACTTCCTCGCGCTCGCCGACACCGTGCGCTACCCCGCGTCACTCCCCGCCGCGGACGCGCGCGAGGTTCGGCGCATCAAGGCGCGCGTGGAGTCCGAGCGCTTGCCCCAGGCCGCAGATCCTTCGCGGCATGTCAAGCTCGGTCGAGGATCGTTGAGTGACGTCGAGTGGTACGTGCAGCTGCTGCAACTGCAGCACGCGGCCACGCGGCCCACGCTCGCGACGACCTCCACGCTCGAGGCGCTCGAGGCTGTGGTCGCCGAAGGCCTGGTGACCGAGTTGGATGCCGCGAAGCTCCGCAAGGCCTGGATCATCGCCTCGCGCGTACGCTCGGCGCTGACGCTGTGGCTTAACAAGACCGTCGACGTGCTGCCCGACGACCGCTTGCAGCTCGAGGGGGTCGCACGTCTGATGGGCTACCCGCCGGGATGCGCGACGCAGCTCGAAGAGGACTACCTGCGTGCGACACGGCTCGCCCGTCAGGTGTTCGAGCGCGGCTTCTACGAAGCCTGAGCTCTACGACCCTTCCGGTGTGGCACACACTCGGGGTCCGCACGCCACGAAGGCCCCGCTCCGTGCTGGAGCGAGGCCTTCGGGTGCGGTGGCGCCGACTAGACGCTGAAGTACATCTCGTACTCGAACGGGTGCGGGCGCTGCGCGAAGGGGAGGAGCTCCTTCTCGCGCTTGTACTCGATCCAGGCCTCGATGACGTCCTTGGTGAAGACGCCGCCGGCGAGCAGGAACTCGTGATCTGCCTCGAGAGCGTCGAGAGCGGCATCGAGCGAAGCCGGGGCCTGCGGAATGCTCTTCGCCTCCTCGGGCGGCAACTCGTAGAGGTCCTTGTCGACCGGCTCGTGCGGCTCGATCTTGTTGAGGATTCCGTCCAGGCCGGCCATCATCTGCGCCGCGAAGGCGAGGTAGGGGTTGCCCGAGGCGTCCGGCGCGCGGAACTCGATGCGCTTGGCCTTGGGGTTGGTGCCCGTGATGGGGATGCGGATCGCGGCCGAGCGGTTGCCCGCCGAGTACACGAGGTTGACGGGTGCCTCGAAGCCCGGGATGAGGCGGTGGTAGGAGTTCACCGTGGGGTTAGTGAACGCCATGACCGACTTCGCGTGCTTGAGCAGGCCGCCGATGTACCAGCGGGCGACGTCGCTCAGCCCGCCGTAGCCGGCCTCGTCGTAGAAGAGCGGCTCGCTGCCGTTCCACAGCGACTGGTGGGTGTGCATTCCCGAGCCGTTGTCGCCCATGAGGGGCTTCGGCATGAAGGTCGCGACCTTGCCCCACTCGAGTGCCGTGTTCTTGACGATGTACTTGAACTTCAGAATGTCGTCTGCGGCGGAGACCATCGTGTCGAAGCGGTAATTGATCTCGCCCTGACCGGCGGTGCCAACCTCGTGGTGGCTGCGCTCGACGTCGAGACCGACCTCGATGAGCTTCATGACGATGTCGTCGCGCAGGTCGGCGAATTGGTCGACGGGGGAGACGGGGAAGTACCCGCCCTTATACGGGGTCTTGTTGGCGAGGTTTCCGCCTTCCTCCGAGCGGCCCGTGTTCCAGGCGGCCTCTCCCGAGTCGACCTCGTAGTACGACTTGTTCTGCTTCACTTCGTACTTGACGTCGTCGAAGATGTAGAACTCCGCCTCGGGAGCGAAGTAGGCCGTGTCGGCGATGCCGGTCGATGCGAGATACTTCTCGGCCTTCTTGGCAACCTGGCGCGGGTCGCGGCCATAGATCTCACCCGTACGCGGGTTGTAGATGTCGAAGATCATGATGAGCGTGCGCTCGGTGCGGAACGGGTCGACATAGCATGTCGAGACATCCGGGATGAGCTGCAGGTCGGACTCGTGAATCGACTGGAAACCACGGATGGACGAACCGTCGAAGAGCTGGCCGACGGTGAAGAACTCCTCGTCGACCGTCGCGGCGGGGATGTTGAAGTGCTGCTGCACACCGGGAAGGTCGGTGAATCGGATGTCGAGGAACTTGACGTCCGTGTCCTTGATGAACTTCAGCACCTCGGAAGAATCAGTGAACATGAGAATGATCTCCTGAGCTTTGGTACGGGAAAGGGGCGCGATCGCGCCGTGACTCCAACCTAGGTGCCAGGGGTTTCCCGGCAGTGTCCCGATTGTTTCCGGGATGTTACGCCGAGGGCGTTTCACCCGGGCAGGGTGTATCGAGCACGGATGCTCAGCCGACGGCTTGCGCAAAGCCCTTCGTCGTCTCGGCAAGCTCCCGCATCGAGTCGGGGATCGCGCGGCCTTTGGCCACCATCGACTGCGCCCAGAGGCGACCCGCGCGATAGCTTGACCGCACGAGCGGGCCCGCCAACACGCCGAGGAACCCGATCGCCTCCGCCTCGCTCTTGATCTCGACGAACTCCTCCGGCTTGACCCAGCGGTCGATCGGGTGGTGCCGCGCCGTGGGGCGCAGGTACTGCGTGACCGTGATGATGTCGGTGCCGGCAGCGTGCAGGTCGCGCAGCGCCTGGCTGACCTCCTGGCGCGTTTCGCCCATGCCGAGGATGAGGTTCGACTTCGTGATGAGACCGTAGTCTCGCGCCTGCGTGATGACGTCGAGTGAGCGCTCGTAGCGGAAGGCGGGGCGGATGCGCTTGAAGATGCGCGGCACCGTCTCGACGTTGTGGGCGAAGACCTCGGGCCGTGAGTCGAAAACAACGCGCAGCAGCTCGGGGTTGCCGCTGAAGTCGGTCGCGAGCAGCTCGACGCCTGTTCCCGGGTTCAGCTCGTGAATCTTGCGGATGGTCTCGGCGTGCAGCCACGCTCCCTCATCGGGCAGGTCGTCGCGCGCGACACCCGTGACGGTCGCGTAGCGCAGGTTCATCTCGACGACCGACTCGGCGACGCGACGCGGTTCGTCGGTGTCGTAGTCGGCGGGCTTGCCGGTGTCGATCTGGCAGAAGTCGCAGCGGCGCGTGCACTGGCTGCCCCCGATGAGGAAGGTCGCCTCGCGGTCCTCCCAGCACTCGTAGATGTTGGGGCAGCCGGCCTCTTGGCACACCGTGTGCAGCTGCTTCTCGCCGACGAGCGCGCGCAGGGCGCTGAATTCGGGCCCCATCTTGGCGGTGGTCTTGATCCACTCGGGCTTTTTCTCAATCGGCGTCGCGGCATTGCGCACTTCGAGTCGCAGCAGCTTGCGACCGTCGGTCGGGGCGTGGGGGAGCGTGGTCATGCGGAAACCTCCTGGGTGCGGCGCGCGGGGTCGGTGGTCGGGGCATCGGGGATGCCCGGCTCGACCACGAGGGTGCCGAAGTGATGGCGAATGAGGGGCACGACGTCCTCGGGGGTGACCGTGCGTCCGAGTTCGCGCGAGACGCTCGTGACCCCCGCGTCGGCGAGGCCACACGCAACGATCGTGCGGTACGGGTCGAAAGAGTTCGAGCAGTTCAGGGCGAAGCCGTGCATGGTGACGCCCTGCGCGACGCGAATGCCGATGGCGGCGACCTTGTCGGAGCCGCGCACCCATACTCCACTGCGGCCCGGCACGCGCTCGGCGCCGTGCACTCCGAGATCCGCGAGCACGGCCATGAGCATCCCCTCGAGGCGGCGCACGTACGCGACCACGTCGACCGGGTCGGGCAGGCGCAGAATCGGGTAGCCGACGAGCTGGCCGGGGCCGTGCCAGGTGATCTTGCCGCCACGATCCACCTGGACGACCGGAGTGCCATCAGTGGGATGCTCGTGGGGCGCGGTGCGCTTGCCCGCGGTGTACACGCTCTCGTGCTCGAGCAGCATGACGGTGTTGGGCGCCCGGCCCTCGACGACAGCGGCATGGAGAGTGCGCTGCTGCTCGAGACCCGACAGGTACGGCACGGAGTTGGCGCTTAGCCCCGTGACGACGATGTCGATCACACGTCCAGTGTACGTGCCGCGCTCCGCCGTGCCTGCGAGCGGCTCGACCGCGGGCGGCATCCGGTGCGGTCGCAGGCGGGCCGCCGTAGAATTTCGCCGTGACTCCCGACAGTGAGCTTCCCGACTGGCCAGGGCAACGGCTGGGGCTGCCCGAGTCGGGGCCGAGATCCGTCGCCCGTATCGGCCGCCGCATCGCCGGCATCGCCATCGACTGGGGCCTGGCGGTCCTGATCTCCGTCGCGTTCTTCTCCTACGACCCGCTGGCGACGCTCGCGATCTTCGTCGGCCTGCAGATTCTGTTCACCGTCGTGGTCAACGCGAGCATCGGTCACCTGCTGCTCGGCATGCGCGTCGTCCCGATGCAGGGTGGACTGCTGGGGGTGTGGCGACCCGTCGTGCGCGCGGCGCTCATCGCCCTCGTGCTGCCCGCCATCTTCTGGAACGTCGATCAGCGCGGCCTGCACGATCGTGCAGCCGGCACGATCCTGCTGCGCCGCTGAGAGTTCCCGTCAACGAGGCTGACGCGGTGCGCGTACCTTCATGGGGTCGATGCCCTTGGGGATCGGCAGGGACGACGACTTGCTGAGCGAGGTCAGTCGATTGTTGACGGCGAGGACCTCGGCCTTGGTGAGGGTCTTCTTGTGACCGTTGAGGGTCTTCGCCAGACGCTCGAGCTTCGTCGCGTCAGGGTCGGGCCCGACATGGATGAAGTGCACGGGCACGTTCGGGACGATGCGGTTGACGTTCCGGCGCTCGTCCTCGAGCATCCGGCGCGTGCGCGACTGCGGGCCTTCGCCGATGAGCACCACGCCGGGCTTGCCCACAGCGCGGTAGACGGCGTCCTGCGTGCGGGGCGAGACCGTCACCGGCATCTCGCTGGCCTGCCAAGCGCGACGCAGTGATGACTTCAGCACGGCGCCGACGGCACCGGGCTGGCCCTCGATCTGACGGTAGGCGACGCGCTCCGCGCGGCGACCGAGGACGATGAGGAAGGCGAGGATGCCGCCCATCACGCCCGCGATGATGTACAGCACGATGCCGATCACGTTGTCACCGGAGAGCAGGAATGCGAGCAGGACTCCCGCGACCATCGGCAGGATCAGGCCGGCGATCATGAACCACAGCGAAGCGGGATCCATGCGGCGGGTCATCTGGAAGACCTGCCACATCTGCTTCATGCGGCCGGGTTCTTTGGGGGCGTTCGATGCCTGGGTGCGAGCCATAGTCTCTAGGATAAGCCCCCCAGCGGCTCCTCCCCGCGGCTGGCCCCTCCACTACTCTTCCCCACTGTGCGCGTGAGTGCTCGAACGGTCGATTCGTCGCGGCACAGTGGTTCCATGGTGCGCGCGGCGACATTCCCGGAGATTGCGGGGTATCCGGTCGTGCGTCCGCTCGGGCGCACGTCGCGGGCCATGCTCCTGCTCAGTCGCCTCGACGGCGAGCCTCGTGTGCTGCGAGTGTTCCGAGCCGCTGTGTCGCCCGAGGATCAGGCCGACGAAATCGAGGCCCGGGCTCGAGTAAACGGGGCCCACGCCGCTGGTCTGCTCGACCTCGCGACCGCTGAGGATGGGCTCCCCGTGGCGGTGCTCGAGCATGTCGGAGGGCTGCGGTTGGATCACCTCCTGCGGCAGCGCGAGAGCGATCTGACCGCCGGGGAGGCGGTGACGCTGCTCGTGCCGCTTCTCGACGCGGTGCACTCGGCGCACGAGGTCGGGGTGACCTTCGGTGGGCTTGCGTCGGATGGCGTGCGGTTACGTGTGGACGGAGCCCCGGTCATCACGCGGTTTCGCGGGGCGCGCGCGGGGCCCGTCTTGCCCGCGCACTTCCGTGCTTCCGACGACGACTACCGCGGAGACCGGCAGAGCGTGCTCGCCGTCGCTGCCCAGGTTGTCGGTGCTGTCCCGGCTGAGCAGAATGCGGCTCTGCGCGAGACGCTCGCGCGGCAGGGCACCGACCTCGTGGGTGCCTCGGCGGCTCTCCACGAGTGCGCGCAGGCACAGCCGATCAGCGCGACCCCGCTGGGAAAATCGCCGACGGTGCCTCCGTCCGCCACCGAGCTCGCCGTACCGGGGGCGCGTCTGAAGGCGACCGATAGCTCCGCTGAGCGGGTGCACGAGACCGAGAGTCGGCTCGCGCCGGTACTGAGTCGGCTCGCCGTGCCCGAGAGCGTCGCCGGGCTCGTCGCCGATGCTGAGGTCCACCTGCGCGAGCGCGTGGGGAGCCTGCTGACTGCACACCTCTCGCATGTGCGACGCCGATTCGCGATCGTCGGGGCCGCTGGGATGGCTGCGCTCCTGTTCACGGTCATGCTCGTCGGCAACGGCGCCCCGTCGACCAACGCACAGAGTCCCGACACAGCGACGGCACCGGCGCCCCTCGAGACGGAGAGCGAGCTCGGGCTCGATTCCGTGTCGCCGGCGGCGCGCGACGGGGTCGACGACGAGCTCGCTCGAGTGGATCTGCCCGGCGCGCCGGAACTCCTGCTCGACCCGGCTCCGGGTGAGTGGTCGCCGATCGTGCGCGAGCTCGTCGCGCGATGGTTGTTGTGTCGGGCGCAGGGTGCCCCCGTGGAGTGCGCCGAGCACACTGTGCAGCCCGGGTCGTCGGGCGCGAGCAGCCTGGCGTCACCCGAGGATGCGGCGGCGGACGCGCTCGGCGACTGGGCAGGGTCTCCGACGTCGGGCTCGGACGACCTGGTGGTCGTCCAGCAGATGGGGTCCGCCGTCATCGTCGACCTCATCGTCGATCAGACGACGACGGCCTCGCTCCTGCTGATGAGAAGCGAGGCCGGCTGGCGCGTGCGCGACGTCCTGACCGGGCGCTCAGCGCCCTGAGGTCATCGTCAGCTCTGAGGTCGTCGTCAGCTCTGAGGTCGTCCTCAGGCCCAAGAACGTGGTCAGATGCCGAGGTCGTCGTCGAAGTCGGCCTCTTCGAGGCGCTCCTTGACTGCGGTCAGGAACCGAGCGGCATCCGCCCCGTCGATGATCCGGTGGTCGTAGGAGAGCGCGAGGTAGACAGTCGAGCGCACGGCAATCGCGTCCGCTCCGTCCACCGTGACGACCACGGGCTTCTTGGTGACGACACCCGTGCCGAGGATCGCGACCTGGGGCAGGAACACGACGGGAGTGTCGAACAGCGCGCCGCGGGATCCCGTGTTCGTCAGGGTGAAGGTTCCACCGGCGAGCTCGTCGGGCTTGAGCTTGTTCTCGCGCGTGCGTTCTGCGAGGTCGGCGATCTCCCGAGCGAGATCGGCGATCGACAGATCGCCGGCGTCACGGATGACCGGGGTGAGAAGCCCGCGCTCGGTGTCCACGGCAATGGAGAGGTTCTCCGACTCCGGGTAGACGATCGTGTCGTCCTCCACCGTGGCATTGATGATCGGGAAGGCGCGCAGCGCCTCCGTCGTGGCCTTGGCGAAGAACGGCAGGAACGACAGCTTGAGCCCCGTCGCCGTCAGGAAGGTGTCCTTGACGGAGGTGCGCAGTGCGGCGACCTTGGTCACATCGACTTCGACAACCGTCGTGAGCTGGGCGGTCGACTGCATCGAGACGACCGCACGCTCCGCGATGACCTTGCGCAGTCGCGACATGGAGGCGCTCGTGCCGCGCAGGGGCGAGACCTCCAATGGAGCCCGCGTAGGGGCACTCGGCTGAGCGCGATCGCCACCACTCGCGGCCGCCTCAAGCACGTCCTGCTTGCGAATGCGACCGCCGACACCGGTACCCGTGATGCTCGACAGGTCGACACCGTGCTCGTGCGCGAGCTTGCGCACGAGGGGGGTGATGTAGCCGGCCGACGCGGTGTCGTGCGCAGCCGCCGGAGCCGCCGGGGCACTCGCCTTCGCGGGTGCGCTCGGCTGGGCGGGGGCACTGGGTTCGGCGGGTGCGCTGGGCTGTGCCGGTGCGCTCGGCTGTGCCGGAGCTGACGGTGCAGGAGCAGGCGCGCTGGGTGCCGCGGAGGCAGGAGCTTCTGCCGGGGCGCTCGGTTCTGCGGGTGCGCTGGGTTCTGCGGGTGCGCTGGGTTCTGCGGGTGCGCTGGGCTCTGCCGGGGCGCTGGGTTCTGCGGGTGCGCTGGGTTCTGCCGGCGCGGAGGCCGCGGGTGCTGATGCGGCGGGTGCAGAACCACCGCCCTCACCGTCTCCGATGCGCACGAGCGCCGTACCGACCTCGACGGTCTCGTCCTCAGCGACGAGGATCTCTTCAATGACTCCCGCAACCGGGGAGGGAATCTCGGTGTCGACCTTGTCGGTCGACACCTCGAGCAGAGGCTCGTCCACCTCGACGCGGTCGCCCACGTTCTTCAACCATCGGGTGACCGTACCCTCGGTGACGCTCTCACCGAGGGCCGGGAGGTTGACGGATTCGCTCATGAGTAGTTGCTCCTTCGAAGCCTTGAGTGTCTCTAGCCTAGTGACCGGTCGGGTTTCAGGCGCTGTGCAGCGGCTTTCCCGCGAGGGCGAGGAACGCCTCACCGAGAGCCTCGTTCTGCGTGGGGTGCGCATGCAGCAGCGGCGTGATGTCTTCGGGGTAGGCATCCCAGTTCACGATGAGCTGCGCTTCGCCGATCTGCTCGCCCACCCGCGCACCGATCATGTGCACGCCGACGACCGGGCCGTCTTTCACACGGATCACCTTGATGATGCCGGAGGTCTCGAGAATGTGGCTCTTGCCGTTGCCCGCGAGGTTGTAGTCGTAGCTCGCGATCGCGTCCGCGCCGTGCACCTCCTTGGCCTTCGCCTCGCTGAGTCCGACGGAGGCGACCTCGGGCTCGCTGTAGGTGACCTTGGGCACGTGGACGTCGTCGATGACGACGGGCTTCAGGCCGGCAAGCTCTTCGGCCACGAAGATGCCGTGCTGGAATCCGCGGTGCGCGAGCTGCAGGCCAGGCACGATATCGCCGACGGCGTAGAGGCCGGGGATGTTCGTCTCGAGACGCTCGTTCGTGAGCACGTACCCGCGGTCCATCTCCACGCCAACCTCTTCGAAGCCGAGTCCGGCCGTCGAGGGGCCTCGGCCGACGGCGACGAGCATGATGTCGGCCTCGATGGTCGTGCCGTCCTCGAGGGTCGCGACGACTCCACTGTCGTTCTGCGTGACGCCCTGGAATCGCTTGCCCAAGGTGAACTCGATGCCGCGCTTCCGGTAGGCGCGCTCGAAAAGCTTCGAGATAGCCTCGTCCTCCATGGGCACGAGATGCGGCAGCGCCTCGATGATGTGCACCTCAGAACCGAAGGAGCGCCACACGCTGGCGAACTCGACGCCGATGACGCCGCCGCCGAGCACGACGACCTTCTTCGGCACGTGATCGAGCTGCAGCGCGTGCTCGGAGGTGATGACCCTGCCGCCGATCTCGAGGCCGGGGAGCGTGCGCGAGTACGAGCCCGTCGCGAGCACCACGTTCTTGCCCGTGATGGTGTCGCCGCCGACCTGGACGGTCGTGGGAGAGGTCAGTCGGCCCTCACCCTCGATCGTCGTGATGCCGCGCGCCTTGATGAGGCCCTGAAGGCCCTTGTGCTTGCTCGCGACGATCGACTCGCGATACTTCGTGACGCCCGGGATGTCAATGCCCTCGAGGGTGGCCTTGACGCCGAACTGGGCAGAGTCACGCGCAGCATCGGCGACCTCGGCGGCGTGCAGCAGGGCCTTCGTCGGGATGCAGCCGACGTGCAGGCACGTGCCACCGACCTTGCTCTTCTCGATGAGGCCGACGCTCATGCCGAGCTGGCTGGCACGCAGAGCCGCGGCGTAGCCACCGCTTCCTGCTCCGAGGACGACAAGGTCAAAATTCTGGTCCGACACCGGCGGGTACTCCCTCAACTATCAGGATTCTCGTGTGGAGGCCGACAGTTTTCTCATCGAGCGCCGGCCCGAAGCAGGGCGCGCACCGTCGGCGCCCGACCACCGAGCCTACTACTTGGTCGAGAAGGTCTCTGCGAGCGTGATCAGCAGGCGCACAGCCACGCCGGAAGGGCCCTTAGGCGTGTACCCATAGGCGCCGGAGCCGTTGTTGGCGGCGCCCGCAATGTCGAGATGGGCCCAGGGGATGACCGGCGCATCCTCGTCGTCGCCCTGACGCCCGACGAACTCGCGGAGGAACACTCCCGCGAGCAGCATGCCGGCGGCGGTGTTGCCCGGTTTAGCGTTCGCGATGTCGGCGACGTCGCTGGCCAGGAGCGGCCGCAGCTCGCTCGGCAGGGGCATGGGCCAGACGAGCTCGCCCGTCGCCGTGGCCGCGGCGCGTATCCGCTCGACGAGCGCATCATCGCCCATCACCGCCGCGTAGCGCTCTCCCAGAGCGACACGGGCTGCCCCAGTGAGGGTGGCGACATCCACGATCGCGTCGGGGCTCTCCTCGCTGGCACGCACGAGCCCGTCGGCGAGCACGAGGCGACCCTCGGCGTCGGTGTTGAGCACTTCGACGGTGGTGCCCCCTCGAATCGTGAGCACGTCGTTCGGGCGCATGGCCGTCGACGACGGCAAATTCTCGGCCAGGCACAGCCACGCCGTCACGCGCACCGGCACGGCGAGACGCGCCGCCGCGATGATGGTGGCCAGCACCGACGCGGCGCCAGTCATGTCGTACTTCATACCGACCATGGATGCGGCGGGCTTGAGGGAGAGCCCACCGGAATCGAAGGTGATGCCTTTGCCCACGAGGGCGAGGTGGGGTGCGTCATCGTCGGCGGGGCGGTAGCGCACCGCCACGAGCCGAGGTGGCCGAGACGAGCCCTGGCCGACGCCAAGAATGCCGCCGTAGCCACCCTCACGCAGCTCCTCGACACCCCACTCCTCAATATCCAGATCGAGGTCGGCCGTGAGCGATCGTGCCCGATCGACGAACGATGCCGGGTACAGATCGTTGGGCGGTGTGTTGACGAGGTCGCGCACGATCATGACAGCCTCGGAGGTGATCCTCGCGCGCCGGGCGGCGTCCTCCGCGGCCGTGACGCTCGTCGCGAGAGCGACGTGCTGCAGGGTGGTGTTCGGCTCGGTCGTGCGGTAGTCGGTGTACCGGTAGGCGCCCAGCGCGGCACCCTCGAGTACCGCCTGCACTGCCTCAGCGGAGTCCGTCGGCAGACCGAGCGCCAGCGATGCGGCATCCCCTGCCGCGCGGGCGGCCGAGCCCGCTGCGGAGCGCAGCACGTCAGCGGTCGGCTCACCGGCACCAAGACCCACGAGCAGAAGGCTGCGGGCCGTGATCGATTCGGGTGCGGCCAGGCGCGCCGTGGAGTCTCCCGCGCCCGTGACGCCGATCGCGCGCAGGCGCTCGGTCGAGAACTCGCCTTCCGCGAGAGCGTCCAGACCGACGAGCGTCGGGCCGTCGGGGGTGACGCGCACCCCCAGGACGAGGACGTCGGCGTCGAGGTCGGCGGGCAGGAGGTCACGTGTGGAGAGCGTGGGTGCGGGCATCCCGTCATGCTATCGACGCGCTCCGGATGCTCACTGACGTGCGCCGGTCGCGAGGTGGGCCTGTTCGCTCTGGGCGCGCGGGAGCTGCGCCGTAGCATCAGGGGCCCCGCCTACCATGGGAGTATGCGATCGCCGGACGAGCTCTACACGGTCATTCAGCGCGAGGACGAGGTTCCCGCCGGTCTGCCGCTCGTCGTCGGTCTCACCGGTTTCGCGGATGCGGGCGGCGCTGTGGGGCAGGTCTCCGAGTACCTCGTCGACGAGCTCGAGCACCGCGATGTCGTCGTGTTCGACAACGACGAGCTGCTCGACTACCGGGCGCGGCGCCCCGTGCTGTTCTTCGACGAGACACGCCTCACCGAGTTCCGAAAGCCCTCCCTGGCTCTGCGCCTCGCTCAGGACGACGTCGGGTCGCCGTTTCTGCTGTTGACGGGCTACGAGCCTGACTTTCAGTGGGAGCGCTTTACGACCGCGATCGAGCAGCTCATCGAGCGGTACGGCATCGCCTCCACAACGTGGGTGCACGCCATTCCGATGCCGGTGCCCCACACCCGCCCGATCGGCGTCACCGTGAGCGGCAACCGCGACGACCTCATCGATACCCTCTCCGTGTGGCGTCCGCGCACCCAGGTGCCCGGCAATGTGCTGCATCTTCTCGAGTATCGATTGACCGAGGCTGAGCATCCGCTCGCCGGCTTCGTGCTCTTGGTGCCGCACTACCTGGCCGACACTGAATTCCCCTCCGCGGCCGTGACAGCTCTCGAGAGCATCACGGCCTCGACCGGCCTGCTCTTCCCGACAGATCAGCTGAGGGAGGACGGCCGTGAGTTCCTCGCGAAGATCGAGGGGCAGGTCGAGGGGAACACCGAGCTGGCGCGCATGGTCGGCACGCTCGAGGAGCGGCACGACAGCTACATGGAAGACAACCCGCTGCGCTCGCCGCTCATGGATGAGGACGGGGAGCTTCCGAGCGCAGACTCGATCGCGGCCGAGCTTGAGAACTTCCTCGCCTTCCGTCGCGCGAGCGACGAGGACCCAGGATCGCGCTGACGCGTGTCATGCAGTGGTCGGCGGGACGCCTGGGCCGTGCAATAATTAACCCTCACGACCCGGTCGGTCGACGAATGATCCGCCAGGCATCCGCCTGACGACACAGTTCGCGACTTGACATGGGTCTTTGTACTGCCCGGAGAACCGGAAAGAAGGGGCCCATGGCTACCCGATCCACCACCGCGCCGGCGAAGAGGAAGACCACCGCCGCGACGGCGACGTCCTCCGCCGCGTCCTCGACCACAAAGACCACCGCGACGAAGACTGCTGCCACGACTGCGAAGAAGAAGGCTCCGGCCTCGAAGACCAGTGCCTCCAAGACCACTGCCGCGAAGACCACTGCCGGGAAGAGTGCTGCCAGGAAGAGCGCTGCGACGAAGGCTTCCGCCGCGACGAAAGCCCCGCCCGCGAAGGCCTCCACCGCTCAGGCTCCCGCGAAGAAGGCGTCTGCACCGGCGAAGAGCGCCGCGACGAAGCCCACGACGAAGCCCACGCGATCCAAGAAGGCGACGTCGGCGGCGAGTTCCGCGGCCGAGAATGACGACGAGGAGGAGACTCCGGTCGCCGTCTCCGCTGCGGCAGCCGACGTGGAGGACGACGCCGACGAGGACTCGGAGAAGGCCGCGGCAGGCCCGTTGCCGACGGGCGCGATCGTCATCAGCAACACCGAGGAGGATGACGAGGTCCCGGTCTACTCGACGACCATCACGGGTGCGACCGCCGACCCCGTCAAGGACTACCTCAAGCAGATCGGCAAGGTGCCTCTCCTCAACGCTGCGGAGGAGGTCGAGCTCGCGATGCGCATCGAGGCCGGGCTCTTCGCCGAGGAGAAGCTCTCCTCGATGACGGAGAAGGAGAAGCGCACGACCGCGGGGCGCGACCTCGCCTGGGTCGCGCGTGACGGCCAGCGCGCGAAGAACCACCTGCTCGGTGCCAACCTGCGTCTCGTGGTCTCGCTCGCCAAGCGCTACACGGGTCGTGGCATGCAGTTTCTTGACCTCATCCAGGAGGGAAACTTGGGGCTCATCCGTGCCGTCGAGAAGTTCGACTACACGAAGGGCTTCAAGTTCTCGACCTACGCCACCTGGTGGATCCGTCAGGCCATCACGCGCGCCATGGCCGACCAGGCCCGCACCATCCGTATTCCCGTGCACATGGTCGAGGTCATCAACAAGCTCGCGCGCGTGCAGCGCCAGATGCTGCAGGATCTCGGCCGCGAGCCTACGCCCGAAGAACTGAGTCGCGAACTCGACATGACGCCGGAGAAGGTCATCGAGGTGCAGAAGTACGGTCGCGAGCCGATCTCGCTGCACACACCCCTCGGTGAGGACGGCGACAGCGAGTTCGGCGACCTCATTGAGGACACCGAGGCGGTCGTTCCGGCCGACGCCGTGGGCTTCACGATGCTGCAGAAGCAGCTCGAGAGCCTGCTCGATTCGCTCTCCGAGCGGGAGGCGGGCGTCATCCGCATGCGCTTCGGCCTCGGCGACGGTATGCCGAAGACGCTCGACCAGATAGGGGATACCTTCGGCGTGACACGCGAGCGTATCCGCCAGATAGAGTCCAAAACGATGGCGAAGCTGCGCCACCCCTCGCGCTCGCAGGCGCTGCGCGACTACCTCGAATAGGCCACCGCTCGTGCGCATCCGGCTGGCGGTGCTCGTCGGTCGCGCCGTGCGGGTCATCGCTCGGCTTCGCGGGGGAGGGTCAGCGATCCCCGGCAATATCGCCTTGCGGATCGCGCCGCGGTTTCTCGAGCACGCTCTGGGCTCCATGCCGCTTGGCGTTGTCTTCGTCACCGGCTCCAACGGCAAGTCGACGACGACGCACATGCTCGTCGCCGTGTTGCGGGCCCATGGTGTGCGCATCTTCACGAACCCCAGCGGAGCCAACCTGCCGCAGGGGATCGCGTCGGCGCTGCTCGCGCGCGTGCCGCTCGACGGTCGGGTGCGCGACGACCTCGCTGTGCTCGAGGTCGATGAGGCCTATGGCGTCGGGCTGTCCCGTCGGGTCACACCGACCGACGTGCTGCTGCTCAACCTGCAGATCGACCAGCTCAACCGCTTTCATGAGCCCGACCGGGTTTACGGGATGCTCGCGACGATCGCCGAGAGCGCTCACCGTCGCGTCATCGTCAACGCCGCCGACCCCAACACCGCCGCACTGGGTCGCGTGAGCACGGGATCGCGCGAGGTTGTCGCCTTCGATGTCGCGCCCGAGGTGCTCGCCGCATCCCCGCGGGGTGTGGCGGCGGCGCCGCGCGTGAGTGCGAAGGGCGGCGCAGGCGACGCCAGGGGCGCGGAGGTGGAGCTTCCTGAGCCAGTCGCGGTGATCGAGGCCGTTGAGGGCCTCGCGGCGACCGTGCGTATGGGGGCGGAGCGGGCATTCCTGACTCTGCCGGCACGCGGCCTGCACTATGCGGTCGACGCGGCGGGTGCGCTGGCTACCGCGCAGAGCCTGCTGGGGGAGCGGTTCTCCCTCACGACGGCGGCCGAGGCGTTCTCGGGGCTCGCCACCGTCTACGGGCGCGGCGAACTGCTCGACGCCCGCGGGCAGCAGCTCGAGGTGCTCATGATGAAGAACCCGCCCAGCCTGCAGCTCAACCTGGACTCTCTGGGCCGCGTGCCCGATCGCGTGCTGCTCGGCGTCGACGAGGGCACCCCCGACCCCTCCTGGATCTACGACATCGACCTGTCGACGCTCGACCACGTCGACGTTCTCACGGGCACCAAGGCGTGGCAGTGGGCGACACGACTGGCCTACGCGGGTATCCCCGTCGCCGAGGTGATCGAGGAGTTCCGGCCCGCGGTCGAGGCCTTCCTGGCCCTGCCCGAGGCGCCGGATGGCCCGAAGGTCGCCATCCTCAACTACGAGCTCATGATGGAGCTGCGGCTCATGATGGGCCACCTCGACCTGGAGGGCGGCGCATGACGACGGCCCTCCGCATCGCGCATCTCTATCCCGCGGAGCTCGGTATCAACGGCGATCGCGGCAACGTCATCGCGCTCGCGACTCGACTGCGCTGGCGGGGGTTCGACTGCGACGTGGTGGACGTTGCGGTGGGCGACGCGCTGCCGAGCGAGATCGATCTTGTGCACGTCGGCAGCGGTCCGCGCTCAGCGCGTGATGCCGTGGTGCCGGATGCTCGGCGCCACGCCGCGCGGCTCCACGAGTGGGCGGCGGCCGCAGTGCCCGTGCTCGCGATCGGCGCAGGCCTGCAGGCTCTCGGGATGAGCATCCTGGCTCCCGATGGCACGCGGCGAGAGGGTGCGGGAATTCTGCCCATCGACTCAGTAGATCTCGAGGCTCGCACTGTGGGCGAAGTACTCGGGGAGCGCTCGACGTCGGGGCGCTTCGCGGGGTTTCTCAACCACGCTGCGCGCCTGGAGATCGGCCACGCGACCCCCCTGACCGTGCTGGTGCGAGGCGCGAACGGCGCCGAAGGGGTGCGCACCGGTTCGCTTATCGGCACTCATCTGCACGGTCCGGTGCTGCCGATGAATCCCTGGCTGGCCGACGAACTGCTGACTGCGTCGCTCGCGCGGCACGGAGAGAAACTGCCCGAGGCGGAGGAGCGCACGCTCGAGGCCGATGAGCGCGCCCGTCGGGCCCGCGGCGCCATCGCTCGGCGGCTGGGCGGCGCGAGCGACGACGTCTAGCGATACTCGCGCGTCACGCGCGGCGGCACACCGGTGACGATCTCGTCGCCGATCGTTCCCGACCACGCCGCCCAGTCCTCGGCAGAAGGTGCGCCCGTGGCGGGCTCACCGAACACCACGACTTCCTGGCCGGCTTCACAGCTGCCACTGTCGTGAATGAGCGTGCGGTCGACCCCGACCTCGAGCACTCGTGCGCGGCGGCCCGCCAGCGAGACCTCGGCGTCACGTGCCGCAACGGGAACCCCGTCGGCGTAGCCGGCGCCGATCCAGTGCGTGCCGGGTTCGGAGGGGCAATCGCTCACGGTCGTGGTCAGGGTCATAACCGCCCGCAGTCCCAGATCGAACCCGCTGCGATCGTCGAAGGGCGAGATTCCGTAGGCGGCGATGCCGAAGCGCACCCGGTCGTAGCGCGAGCGCGGTTCACGCCAGCCCGCCGAGCTCGCCGCAAGGTGGCGCACGCGCGGATGCGCCCCGTGCTCGGCGACGACCGCGAGAGCGCGCTCGAAGGCTGTGATCGCCTCGTCGTCGTCTTCGGGTGATGCATCGGCGAGGTGCGACCACACGCCGTCCAGCACCACGCCGCCCCCTTCGTGAACCTTGACGGCCTCCGCGACGAGGTCAGGCCACTCTTCCGGTGTGGCGCCGTTGCGGTGTAGGCCGGTGTCGATCTTGAGATGCACGCGCGCGGAGTGAGCCGCACGGTTCGCGCCCGCGATCGCGGTGAGCTGGGCGAGACTTGAGACGCCGAGCTCGATATCCGCATCGATCGCCGCCGAGAAATCTGAGTCGACACCGTGCAGCCACGCAAAGAGCGGGGCGTCGATGCCCTGGGCGCGCAGCTGCAGGGCGGCGGGAATCTCGAGCACGGCGAGCGAGCGTGCGCCCGCCGCGAGAGCATGCGCCGCAAGGCGGCTCATCCCGTGACCATAGGCATCCGCCTTCACGGCGAGCATCACCTCGGCCGGCGCCACCCGATCGACCAGCACGCGCACATTCGCCTCGAAAGCTGCCGTGTCGATGATCGCGAGCGCGCTCACGTGTCGACCCAGACTCGGTCGATCCGCCGGCCCAATCGTGTGGTGAGAGCCTGTGCGGTGCGCCCAGCCGCTGAGCACCACTGGGCCAGCGTGGGCGCGTCATGCCAGAGCGAGGCTGCGTCGCCCACGGCGACAGGAGCGTTGCCCAGATCGACGACGAGTTGGTCCATGGCGATGCGCCCCGCGACCACACCGCGCGCCGTGCCGATACCGACGCTCGCGCGGTTGGAGGCCAGCCGGGGTAAGCCGTCGGCGTAGCCCAGTGCGACGAGGGCGAGCGTGGTGTCGTCTGAGGTGCGGTAACTGTAGCCATACGAGACTCCGCTGCCGCGGGGTACGCGCTTCACGGCCACCACCTCGCCCTCGAGGCGCAGCACAGGATCGGTGTCATAGCCGTAGGGGGCGAGGAGGAACGTGCCCTGCGGTATCTGCGCCAGGGTGTCCCCGTCCCGCAGGAAACGCGACGCGCCACGCGCCCGTGCGCGCTGCTCGACCGCTTCCGCACCGTGTCCGTAGGCGTCGGCGCGTAGATCGACGATCGCGGCCGGGTCAGCACTCAGCCCGGCGTCCAGGGCGGCGTTCAGGGCACGCGTGCTGAGAACGGCGCGTCGCCGCAGGCCGGTGTGCTCAGGCTTGGTGCTCATCGAGCAGACGGCTCGATTCGTCGTGCCAGGCGAGAGCCGAGCCCGCGAGCTTCTCCTTGAAGCGCGACGCGTGGTGGGCGCAGAACAGCAATTCGCCGGTGGCGAGGGTCACGCGCACGTAGGCCTGTGCTCCGCAGCTGTCGCAACGGTCGAGGGCGGACAGGGGAGCGGCCGAGGCGAGCTCCGGGCTCTCGGTGGTGATCTGCGTCATGGTGTCCCTCGTGTCTTCCCTTATCGCATCGCCAGTAATCGTGTCGTGACCCCATTGCACCACACGCGTGCGTCCTTCCCGTGACAATGGGCTCCCATTTCGCTGAACGCGAAGATCGGAATACCGGCGACGGTGCGGCTGCGGTGTGGCATCAGCACCCGCCCGGCGCCGCGTCCTAGGCTGGCCACCGGTCGGCGCACCCGCGCCCACTGCTGCTCATCTGCAACGAACTCGCGAGGCGCTCCCTGTGGCCAGTTCTGACTACTCCGCTCGTCATCTCTCTGTGCTCGAGGGCCTCGAGGCCGTCCGCAAACGGCCGGGCATGTACATCGGATCCACCGACTCGCGCGGCCTCATGCACTGCCTGTGGGAGATCATCGACAACTCCGTGGATGAGGCGCTGGGGGGCCACGGCACGACCATCAACCTCGTGCTGCACCCCGACGGAAGCGTTGAGGTGCGCGACAAGGCGCGCGGCATCCCCGTCGACATCGAACCGCGCACAGGGCTGAGCGGCGTCGAGGTCGTCTTCACGAAGCTGCACGCCGGGGGCAAGTTCGGCGGCGGATCGTATGCCGCATCCGGAGGGCTGCACGGCGTGGGTGCCTCTGTCGTCAACGCGCTCTCGGAGCGCCTCGACGTCGAGGTGGATCGCGATGGCAAGACCTGGGCGATGTCGTTCCACCGGGGTGAGCCTGGCGTGTTCGATGATGGCCCCGAGGGCGCCCGCCCCGACTCGCCGTTCACGCCGTTTGTCTCGGGCAGCGAGCTGCGCGTCGTCGGCAAGGTCGCGAAGGCGGTGACGGGCACCCGCATTCGCTACTGGTCAGACCCGCAGATCTTCACGAAGGGCGCCGACTTCCTCACCGAGGAGCTGATGGCGCGCGTGCGGCAGACGGCGTTCCTCGTGCCCGGCATCACGCTCACCGTGCGCGACGAGCGCCCCGACGAGCCGGTCACCGAGTCGTTCCACTTCTCGGGCGGGATCAGCGAATACGCCGACTACCTCGCCCCGGATGCTGCGCTCACCGATACCTGGCGCATCACCGGCAGCGGCACCTTCAGCGAGACGGTGCCCGTGCTCGACTCGATGGGGCACATGACGCCGACCGAGCTCGAGCGGGAGTGCGTCGTCGACATCGCCCTGCGCTGGGGCACCGGGTACGACACGACCTTCCGCAGCTTCGTCAACATCATCGCCACGCCCAAAGGTGGCAGTCACCAGCTCGGCTTCGAACAGGGACTGCTGAAGTTCTTGCGCGCCGAGGTGGAGAAGAACGCTCGCCGGCTCAAGGCGGGCAACGACAAGCTCGAGAAGGACGACGTTCTCGCGGGGCTCACCGCCGTGCTGACCGTGCGGATCCCCGAGCCGCAGTTCGAGGGTCAGACGAAGGAGGTGCTGGGCACCCCAGCGGCGCGCGCCATCGTGGCGCGGGTCGTGGCCGACTCGCTCGCGGAACGCTTCCGGTCGACCAAGCGCGACGACAAGGCGCAGACCGGTCTCGTGCTCGAGAAGGTCGTCGCCGAGATGAAGAGCCGCATCTCGGCCCGCGCGCACAAAGAGACCCAGCGTCGCAAGAATGCCCTCGAGAACTCCTCGTTGCCCGCGAAGCTCGTTGACTGCCGTTCGAGTGACGTCGAGCAGAGCGAGCTGTTCATCGTCGAGGGCGACAGTGCGCTCGGCACGGCAAAGCTCGGTCGTGACAGCGAGTTCCAGGCGCTGCTGCCCATCCGCGGCAAGATCCTCAACACGCAGAAAGCCTCGGTGAGCGACATGCTCTCCAACGCCGAGTGCGCGTCGATCATCCAGGTCATCGGCGCCGGCTCGGGCCGGTCGTTCGACCTCGCGCAGGCGCGCTACGGCAAGGTCATCATCATGGCCGACGCCGATGTCGACGGCGCGCACATCCGCACCCTCCTGCTCACCCTGTTCTTCCGATATATGCGACCCATGATCGATGAGGGCCGGGTCTTCTCCGCGGTGCCGCCCCTACACCGGGTCGTCGTCATGAACCCGGGCTCCAAGCCGAACGAGACCGTGTACACCTACAGCGAGAAAGAGTTGGAGGGCGTGCTCGCGGCACTCAAGAAGGCCGGCAAGCGCTACCAGGACCCCATCCAGCGCTACAAGGGCCTGGGCGAGATGGATGCCGACCAACTCGCCGACACCACCATGAGCCGGTCGCACCGCACCCTCCGCCGTGTGCGCGTGACGGATGCCGAGGCCGCGTCGCGCATGTTCGAGCTGCTCATGGGCAACGAGGTCGCGCCGCGCAAGGAGTTCATCATCGCCGGGCAGGGCCTCGATCGCGACCGCATTGACGTCTAGCCACCAGCACCTGTAGCGCGCGCTCGGCCTGGGCAGCGCATCCGGATGCTCGGCGCGGGCCGCGCGCTGCTGAGCAGTGGCGGTCGCGGTGGCGCGGTGCTAGGCGGCAGGGGAGCCGATCGAGCCGATGACGGCGTCGAGCGGGGTGCCCGAGCCGTCTCGACGCGAGCCGCCGTCGGGCAACGTGCGCTGGGCACCGTCGGGGCCGACGGCGAGGGGGTCGGTCCCCACCCAGGCGAGCTGCAGGGCATCCTCACCCTTGAGGAAGGCGTGGCAGCGCACGCCGCCCGTGGCGCGGCCCTTGCCGGGGAACTCGCTGAAGGCCGACACCTTCGCGCGGCCCGGGTCAGTGCCGGCGATCGTCTGGGTGGATCCGCTAATGGTGACGACCTGCGCCTCGGCAGGGTCGATCGCCCCGAAGAACAGCACGCGCGCGCCGTCGCCGAGCTTCATCCCCGTCATGCCGCCGGCCGAGGCCCCCTGGGGTCGCACGTTCGCGGCACCGAAGTGCAGCAACTGAGCGGTGGAGGAGACGAAGACGAGTTCTGCGGCGTCGTCGGCGGGCGCGGCCCCCACGACCTCATCGCCGGGTTTGAGTGCGATGACCTCGCCCTCCGGGCGACTCGGCAGGGAGCCGGAAGAGAGCCGCTTGACGATGCCATCACGCGTACCCAGCGCCAGCGGAGCGGAGTGTGCTGGGTCCGCGATGGCGACGACGCGTTCCTTCGCATCGGTGAGCCCCACGTAGTCGCGCAGCTTCGCGCCGGCGGCGAGTTGCAGAGAATTTGACGGCACGCTCGGCAGGTCGACAGGCGTGAAGCGCACGAAGCGCCCCCGGTTCGTGATGGCGATGAGCTCACCGCGCGTCGTCGAGTCAACGGCGCTGACGAGTGCGTCGTGCTTGCTGCGGCGAGCAGGGCGGGTCAGCACGGCGCCATCACTGAGATCGACGCGCACCGCGCGACCCGTCGTCGACAGCAGCACGCGGCAGGGAGAATCTTCGATCTCGAGTGACGGTGCGGCCGCACGCCCGCGTGAGGTCGCGACCGAGGGCGCTGCTTCGGTGAGCAGCGTGCGGCGCGGGGTTCCGAAGCGTTCGGCCGTCCCGTCAAGTTCGTCGCCGACGACGGCGCGCACACGAGCGGGGTCGGCCAGCAAGGCCTCGAGCTCGGCGATCTCGGCGCGCAGGTGGTCGCGCTCGGCCTCGAGCTCGATGCGGCTGAACTTCGTGAGGCGTCGCAGGCGCAGTTCGAGGATGTACTCGCTCTGCACCTGCGACAGGTCGAACACCTCCATGAGGCGCGCGCGGGCGGCGTCGGCGTCGTCGGAGGAGCGGATGACCTGGATGACCTCGTCGATGTCGAGGATCGCAATGAGCAGGCCCTCCACGAGGTGCAAGCGCTCGCGGCGACGGTCGAGTCGGTACCGGCTGCGCCGCGTGACGACCTCGATGCGGTGGTCGACGTAGACCTGCAGGAGCTCTCTGAGCCCGAGGGTCCTCGGCGAGCCATCGACGAGGGCGACGGCGTTGATCGAGAAGCCGTCCTCGAGGGGGGTGTAGCGATACAGCTGCTCGAGAACCGCCTGCGGGCTGAAGCCGGTCTTGATGCCGATGACGAGGCGCAAGCCGTTGCGGCGGTCGGTGAGGTCGGTGACATCGCTGATGCCCGCGAGCTTCTTTGACTGCACGCCGTCTTTGATCTTCTCGATGACCTTCTCGGGCCCGACGAGATACGGCAGCTCGGTGACGACGATGCCGGTCTTGCGCGCCGTGATGGGCTCGATCGAGACCTTCGCCCGCGTCTTGAAGCTGCCGCGACCCGTCGCGTAAGCGTCGCGCACACCGTCGAGGCCGAGGATGGTGCCTCCGGTCGGCAGGTCGGGGCCCGGCACGAAGGCCATGAGATCGTCGAGACTCGCGTCGGGATGATTGAGCAGGTGGTGGGCGGCGGCGGAGACCTCGATGAGGTTGTGCGGCGCCATGTTGGTCGCCATGCCGACCGCGATGCCGCTCGCGCCGTTGACGAGCAGGTTGGGGAATGCGGCAGGGAGCACGGCAGGCTGGGTGAGCTGGTTGTCGTAGTTGGGAACGAAGTCGACGACATCCTCGTCGAGGCTGTCGACCATCGCGAGCGCCTCGGCGCGCAACCGGGCCTCGGTGTAGCGCGCCGCAGCCGGGCCGTCGTCGAGGGACCCGAAGTTGCCGTGCCCGTCGACGAAGGGCACGCGCATCGTGAAGTCTTGGGCGAGTCGTACGAGGGCGTCGTAGATGGCCCCGTCGCCGTGGGGGTGCAGCTTGCCCATGACCTCGCCGACGACGCGCGCCGACTTGACGTGCCCGCGGTCGGGCCGCAGACCCATCTCGGCCATTTGGTACAGGATGCGCCGCTGCACGGGCTTGAGGCCGTCACGGGCGTCGGGCAGGGCGCGCGAGTAGATGACGCTGTACGCGTACTCGAGGAACGAGCCCTGCATCTCATCGGCAAGTTCGATGTCGTCGATGCGCTCCCCGTCTGGGAGGGGCTCGATCCCGCTCGGAAGGGTGGGGGATGGCGGAGTCATAGGATGGCGCCCATGCTACCGGCGCCCCGCAGCGATTCGGCGTCACTCGCCGACGTGTTGACGAGCGCGTTCGCGAGCGTGACCGGGGCACCCTCTCGCCTCGATCTGGCGCCGACGCGATCCGCCGCAGTGATCCTCGTCGACGGTCTCGGGATGCACGCCCTGCGTGCCCGCGCCGGTCACGCGAGGCGCCTCCTGGCCGCGATCCCGGCGCAGGGCGGCTCGATTGAGGCGGGCTTCCCCACCACGACCGCTTCCGCGCTCGCCACGCTCACGACGGGTCTGCCCTCGGGTCAACACGGCATGGTCGGGTACACGGTGCTGGAGCCGGATCGCGACCGAATCGTGCAGCAGCTCGGACGCTGGCCCGCCGATCTGGATCCACACGCGTGGCAACGAGAGCCGACCATCTTCGAGCGGGCGCGTAACGCCGGTGTCGATGCCGTCGTTGTCGGCGCCCAGCGCTATCGGGATACCGCCTTCACCGACGCTGTGCTGCGCGGGGCGCGGTTCGTGGCCGCCCGCTCGATCGGGGAGCGAGTCGAGGCCACGCTCGAGCTTCTTGCGCGGCCCGAGCGCACCCTCGTCTACACGTACATACCCGAGCTCGACATGGCGGGACACGCGAGCGGCATCGAGTCGGATGCCTGGTGGGCGCTCCTGGAGGAACTCGACGGCGTGCTGGTCTCCCTCGGCCGCGTGCCGAAGGAGGCGGGTGTCGTGCTCACCGCTGACCACGGGATGCTCGATGTTCCGCCGCACGCTCGACGAGTGATCCCGGCCGACAGCGAGCTGTGGCGGGGAGTGCGGCACGTGGCCGGCGAGCCGCGGTGCCTGCAGTTGCACGGTGACGCGCCCGGTGAGCTCGAGGGTGTGCTCGAGCGCTGGCGTGAGGCCGAAGCGCGCAGGGCCTGGGTCGTGACCCGCGACGAGGCCGTGGCAGCGGGTTGGTTCGGCGCCGTCGCTGCCCACGTTCTCCCGCGCATCGGCGACATCCTCGTGGCGGCGCGGGCACGCGTGGCCTACTACGACGAGCGCAGCGCGACGGCGCGCGCTTTCGCCATGGTGGGGCAGCACGGGTCGCTGTCGCCCGAAGAGTCACGCATCCCGCTCGCGCGCTGGGGCGCCTTCGCGCGCTGACAGGCGACGCCTGCGGAGGGCTAGGCCGGGTCGTCGTCGTCGGGCCGAGCGCCGAAGACGATCTCGTCCCAGCTCGGCATGGCCGCCCGGCCGCGACGGCTCGAGGGCTTGGCGCTGCTGGCCGCCGTGTCGGGTGTCTCCTCGGGCGATGGCTCGCCCGCGGCGACCGGCTCCTGTGGCGGATCATCCAGCGGGACGTCCACGATCCGGATGGATCCCGTGGAAGGATGCGCGGCGCGCGAGGCTTCGCGATCCTCCTCCGGCGCAGACTCGCGTTCTCCCCGGCGCTTGCGCAGCGCCTCCAGAAGGTCGGCGGTCTGATTCATGCCACGGGGAGCATCGTCGGCGGTGGTGACCGCGCGAGTCTGATCTGGGCCGTCGGCGCTGTCTGCCTCCTCAAACTCGAAGGCTCCGCTGTCGAAGCGACTCGCCGCCTCGCGCGTCTCGGCGGGCACGGCCCGCAGGCGGGGAACAACGGTCGCGGGAGCCTCACCCTGTTGCGAGAGCGACTGCGCTTCGTGGTTGCTCGGTGCGAGCGAGCCCTTCTTGGGGTCGAACGACCACTGGGCCTCGCGGGCGACGTCGTCGTCGACGAAGCTCACGGAAACGGTCCACTGACCGGCGCGCTTGGCCGTGCTCCAGCGCACGTCGCGTGCCTGCAGTTCGCGCAGTCGATCGTCGATGACGGAACCGAACGTCTGCAGCGCTCCCGTCTCACCTTCGGCGGCGACGGCGACGGTCACGCCCCGGGCTGCGGAGATGACGTACTCCCGCTCGGCGAGGACGGGGCCCTCGAAGCGCTCGATGTACTCGAGCGGCTCTCCTGTGGCGGCGGCCACCTCGGTTGCCGACTGGCCGGCGCGGATGGCCGCCTGAATGTCTTTCGGGCCGATGCGGTGGGTGGACGATCCGGCGCTGCGCGGTTGCCGCAGAGCCGAGTACAGCGCCTCCGTGAGGGCAATGCGGTAGCGATCCCCTGCATCGGAGACTACGACGAGGGCGCCATCTTCGACGCCGACCACCGTGAGTTCGTCCATGCGCAGGCCCTCCTGTCGTGCCGCGAATGCGCCCAGCATCGCACGCGCATACCGCTCCGGGTGGGAATAGAGCGGGCGCGCCGCGCGTTTTGGGCCCACACACGGCGAGGATCGCGGTCACGAGCGCGCAGTTTGCGTTTCGAGCGGTGTTCCTGCAAACTGTGCGCGCCGAACGCGGCGCATGAGCACCGACGAGAAGTGGACTGGCATGGCAACCGACTACGACGCCCCCCGCAAGACGGACGAGGAGACCGACTCGATCCAGGCCTTGCAGGAACGCGTGCCCGACAAGATGTCGGGCGTCGTGGACGCCGACGATGCGGACAACCCCGGCTTCGAGCTTTCCGGGCAGGATCTCGCCGACCTCGATCTCGACGTCGTCGTGTTGCCCCCGCAGGCTGACGAGTTCACGTGCGTGAGCTGCTTCCTCGTCAAGCACCGATCCCAGCTCGACCACCAGGAAAAACTCGGCGCGATCTGCCGAGAGTGCGCCTAAGCTCCCGCCGCCGCACGCGCTGACGTGATCGCGAGCGCGAGCTCCTCCGGCCGCCGCGTCGATACCAGCCAATAGGGTGCGGGGTCGTCCTTGTCGACAACCTCGATGCGCACCACCGAGTCGATGTCGCCGCGCACAAGAAGCCAGGCACGAGCATCCAGGCCCGGGCCCCGCGCGTGCCGCGCGTCTTCACGCGCGAGGGGGTCAACGGTTCCCAGCAGGGTGAGGGGGATGCGCGCACGCCCCGCTCGCAGGGAACCCTCGGTGACCTCGATGACGGGAGCGAGCCCCCAGAACAGCGCGATGAGCCCACCGCTCAGCACGAGACCGACCACGGTGCCGACCAGGACGCTCACGGGAGCGAGCATGAGCATGCTCGCGGGCACGGCGAGCAGGGCGATGACATGGAGCCAGGCGGAGGGGCGCAGGCGCTCTCGAAAGTCGGACATGATCCTATTCGACCATGCACTAGCCTGACCGCGTGCCTGACGCCGTGGATGTGCTGCTGACCGGAGACCACCTTCCCGAGTACGCGCATCCCGGTGATGCCGGGGCCGACCTTATCGCCGCCGAAGCGACCGTGCTGGCGCCCGGGCAGCGGGCGACGGTCGGTACGGGAACTGCCGTCGCCCTGCCCGACGGCTACGCGGGCTTCGTCGTGCCGCGCAGCGGCCTCGCCGCTCGGCACGGCATCACAATCGTGAACTCGCCGGGAACCGTCGATGCGGGCTACCGGGGAGAGGTGCGGGTCACACTGCTCAACACCGACCTGGAGAACAGCTACGAGATCGCTGTGGGCGACCGGATCGCCCAGCTGATCGTGTGGCCCGTGGCGCGTGCGCGCTTCGTTCCGGTGGAGACCCTTCCAGGCTCTCATCGTGGTGAGCGGGGGTTCGGATCGACCGGCTACGGTAGGGGGCCGGAGTCGACTGAAGGAGCACCCGCGTGACCGACCCTCTACTGGCTGATGGCCCGCTGCCCGACGACGCGAAATCTGCGCCGGAGGATCGTGCGGAGGCGGGCCCCCTCGACGAGAGCGAGGCGAACGCCGTTCGACCGTACGTCGATCTGGGCGGGGTCAAGCTCGTACCGCGCACCGATCTGCAGTTGCGGCTCGAGGTCGACGAGTCGAGCAAGCGCGTCGTCGCCGTCAGCATCGACTACGCGGGCTCGACCCTGCAGGTTCAGCCCTTCGCGGCTCCTCGTTCGAGTGGGCTCTGGCACGAGATCCGAGCCCAGATCACCGAGCAGATTCGTTCTCAGGGCGGGGAGGTCACCGAGCAAAGCGGTAGTTTCGGTCCTGAACTCGTCGCGCGCATCCCGGTTGCGGGCGAGCAGAGCGGCACCACGCGCGTGGCCCGCTTCATCGGGGTGGACGGCCCGCGCTGGTTCTTGCGGGGCGTCGTGGCCGGCAAGGGCGCCCTCGAGCAGAACGCGGCAGAAGCCATCGACGATGTCTTTCGCAGCATCGTTGTCGTGCGGGGCACGACTCCCATGCCTCCTCGTGATCTGATTCCGCTCCAGGTTCCTCCGGGCGCCGCGACCGCGTCTGGCTCATCCGTGGCGTCGGGCGCCCCCGGAGCGGCCGACGGATCGGCCCCGGCCGTCGGCTCGTGACGACCGAGCGCCCCGCAGGCTCGCGAGACGAGTCCTCGGAGGGCTCCGGCCCGCCGGACGAACCGGATGTCCGGCTCGCGCTCGCTGAGGCAGCGCGCCGCTCCGGCTTCGCGCGGGTGGAGCCGGGGGAGCGGCCGACCGCGCAGGCTCTCTGGGGCGCCGTTGGCGGAGTGCGCGGTCTCATCGAATCCCTTCTGCCAGGGTTCCTTTTTCTCATCGTCTTCACGATCACGGCGCAGGTCGCCCCGTCCGTGCTGATACCGCTGGCCATCGCGGTCGTCTTCGTCCTGGTGCGCGCGGTCATGCGCTCTCCGATCATGCCCGCCGTCATCGGGCTGATCGGCATCGGACTGTCGGCGGGCCTCGCGCTGTGGACGGGGCGCGCGGAGGAGAACTTCTTGCTCGGCTTCGTGATCAACGGCGTGTGGCTCGTCGCTCTTGTCGTGAGCCTGCTGATGCGCCGTCCGCTGGTCGGTGTCATCACGGCGCTGCTGACCGGCGATGCCCAGTGGCGGGCGGATCCCGCCAAGCGCACGGTGCTGACGGTGGCGACATGGCTCTGGGTGGGCATGTTCGTGTTGCGACTCGGAGTGCAGGTGCCGCTGTATCTGGCTGAGCAGGCCGCCGCGCTTGCCGCGACGAAATTGCTCATGGGTCTGCCGCTCTACGCCTCCGTGCTGTGGGTCACGTGGCTGATGGTGAGGGCGGTGTACGCGCGTCATGCGCAGGAGACACCGGCGGAGTGATACGGTATTTATCTTGACGTCAAGATAAATGTCGCCCGAACCCTCGGCGGCTAGGCTGTCGGCGTAGTGGGCGCGGCCGTAATGGAGCGACGTCCCCAACGTGTGTGTGAGGAGACCCGACGTGTCTGCAGTGAACAGCTTCAACTCTCTCGACAGCCTCGAGGTGGCCGGTACCGAGTACCAGGTCTTCCGGATCGACGCGGTGCCCGGTTACGAGAAGCTGCCGTTCAGTCTCAAGGTGCTCCTCGAGAACCTGCTGCGCACCGAGGACGGCAAGAACGTCACGAGAGAGCAGATCAGGGCGCTGGGCGCATGGCAGCCCACGGCCGAGCCCGACACCGAGATTCAGTTCACGCCCGCACGCGTCGTGATGCAGGACTTCACGGGCGTTCCCTGCATCGTCGACCTCGCCACCATGCGCGAAGCCGTGGCCGAGCTGGGCGGAGACCCGCACAAGATCAACCCGCTCGCCCCCGCCGAGCTCGTCATCGACCACTCCGTGATCGCCGATCTGTTCGGCACCGAGGATGCCCTGGAGCGCAACGTCGAGATCGAGTACGAGCGCAACGGTGAGCGCTACCAGTTCCTGCGCTGGGGCCAGACCGCCTTCGATGACTTCAAGGTCGTTCCCCCCGGAACCGGCATCGTGCACCAGGTGAACATCGAGCACCTCGCCAAGGTCACCTACACGCGGGAGGTGGATGGCGTGCTGCGCGCCTACCCCGACACCTGTGTCGGCACCGACTCGCACACCACGATGGTCAATGGCCTCGGCGTGCTGGGCTGGGGTGTGGGCGGCATCGAGGCCGAGGCGGCCATGCTCGGTCAGCCCGTATCGATGCTCATCCCCAAGGTCGTCGGCTTCAAGCTCACCGGTACGATTCCGACCGGCGTCACGGCGACCGACGTGGTTCTCACCATCACCGAGATGCTCCGCAAGCACGGCGTCGTTGGCAAGTTCGTCGAGTTCTACGGCGATGGCGTCGCCCAGGTGCCCCTCGCCAACCGTGCGACGATCGGCAACATGAGCCCCGAATTCGGCTCGACAGCGGCCATGTTCCCCATCGACGAGGTGACACTCGACTACTTGCGGCTCACCGGTCGCAGCGAGAGCCAGGTCGCGCTCGTGGAGGCCTACTCGCGGCTGCAGACGCTCTGGCACGACCCGAGCATCGAGCCGAGCTTCAGTGAGTACATCGAGCTTGACCTGAGCACCGTCGTGCCCTCGATCGCCGGCCCCAAGCGCCCGCAGGACCGCATCGAGCTCACCAACGCCCAGAACGCCTTCGAAACCGTGCTGGGCGAATACACGACGACCGCGCACACGGGCGTCGACGCCGCCGTCGAGGGCACCTTCCCGGCATCTGATCCGTTGGGCTTCACCCCCGACGACGAGGATGCCGCCCGCGAGGTCACCCACCGTCAACGCTCGCACGCCCCTCGGTCGATCTCGAACCCCGTTGACGTCACGGTCGCCGGCGAGGAGTTCACTCTCGATCACGGTGCGGTGACCATCGCGGCGATCACCTCGTGCACCAACACCTCGAACCCCTCGGTCATGCTGGCTGCCGGTCTTCTGGCCCGCAACGCCGCTCGCAAGGGCCTCAAGGCCAAGCCGTGGGTGAAGACGACGCTCGCGCCGGGCTCCAAGGTCGTCACCGACTACTACGCGAAGGCCGGCCTGACGGACGACCTCGAGGCGCTCGGGTTCTACACGGTCGGGTACGGCTGCACGACGTGTATCGGCAACTCGGGCCCGCTCGCCGAGGAGATCTCGGCGGCGATCGCCGAAAAGGATCTCGCGGTCACGGCGGTGCTCTCGGGCAATAGGAACTTCGAGGGGCGCATCAATCCCGACGTGAAGATGAACTACCTGGCGAGCCCGCCGCTCGTGATCGCCTACGCTCTCGCCGGGTCGATGAACTTCGACTTCGAGAACGACGCGCTCGGCACCGATCAGGAGGGCAACGACGTCTACCTGCGCGACATCTGGCCCGAGGCCTCCGAGGTGCAGTCGACGATCGACTCGTCGATCGACACGGCGATGTTCACGCACCAGTACGCTTCGGTGTTCGAGGGGGATGAGCGCTGGCGCTCGCTTCCCACGCCGGATGGCGCGACCTTCGACTGGGATGCCGAGTCGACGTACGTGCGCAAGCCTCCGTACTTCGACGGCATGACCTTCGAGACGACGCCGGTGACCAATATCGAGGGCGCTCGCGTGCTCGCGAAGCTCGGCGACTCGGTCACGACAGACCACATCAGCCCGGCGGGCTCCATCAAGGCTGACTCGCCTGCGGGCCGCTACCTCACCGAGCACGGTGTCGACCGCAAAGACTTCAACTCCTACGGCTCGCGCCGCGGCAACCACGAGGTCATGATCCGCGGAACCTTCGCCAACATCCGACTGCGCAATCAGCTTCTCGACGGTGTCGAGGGTGGGTTTACGAGAGACTTCACGCAGCCGGATGCTCCGCAGGCGTTCATCTACGACGCGAGTGAGAACTACCAGGCGGCATCGGTTCCCCTCGTAATCTTCGCGGGCAAAGAGTACGGCTCCGGCTCGAGCCGCGACTGGGCCGCGAAGGGCACGAGCCTGCTCGGTGTGCGCGCCGTGATCGCGGAGAGCTTCGAGCGCATTCACCGCTCGAATCTCATCGGCATGGGCGTCATTCCGCTGCAGTTCCCGGCGGGGTCCACGGCCGAGTCTCTGGGTCTCGACGGCACCGAGATCGTCTCGATCTCGGGCATCGAGGAGCTGAACGAGGGTCGCACGCCCGCCACGGTGCGCGTGACGGCGACGCCGAGTGAGCACTCGGCGGTCGGCAAGCAGGTCGTCGAGTTCGACGCCGTGGTGCGCATCGACACGCCGGGGGAGGCGGACTACTACCGCAACGGCGGCATCCTCCAGTACGTGCTGCGATCGCTGGTCTAGTGCCCGCGCGAGGAGAAGCCGTCGAGCGTCGCCGCGCGACGGCGCTTCGGTCGCGCTGAAGGCCCACCGGGCCTTCAGCCATAGCTCCACCGTGCTCGCGTAGAGTAAGCCAATGGCACTACTCGAGACCGTTCACGGCCCCCGCGATCTTGACCGTCTGACCCCCGTCGAGCTCGTCGAGCTCGCGGGCGAGATCCGTCGTTTCCTCGTGGCGGAGATCTCCAAGACGGGTGGTCACCTGGGGCCGAACCTCGGTGTCGTGGAACTGACGCTCGGCATCCACCGGGTGTTCGATTCCCCGCGTGACGCGATCGTCTGGGACACCGGTCACCAGTCGTACGTGCACAAGCTTCTGACCGGGCGTCAGGACTTCACCCGCCTGCGCATGAAGGACGGCATCGCCGGCTACCCGCAGCGGGGAGAGTCGGAGCACGACATCGTCGAGAGCTCTCACGCGTCGAGCTCGTTGAGTTGGGCGGACGGGATCTCGCGCGCCTTCACCATGACGGGGCAGGGCGACCGCCACGTCGTGGCCGTCGTGGGCGACGGAGCGCTCACGGGCGGCATGACGTGGGAAGCGCTGAACAACATCTCCGATGACAACATCCGCAATCTGGTCATCGTCGTCAACGACAACGGGCGCTCTTACGCGCCGACCATCGGCGGGATGGCGCGGTTCCTCTCGACGGTGCGCACCCGGCGCTCCTACTATCGGTTCCGCCGCGGCACCGAGCGAGCCTTCGGCTACCTCGGCGCTCCGGGCCGCGCTGTCTATCGCGGAGTGCGCGGCGGCCTGCACGGCTTTCTCTCTCGTGTGAGCAACAACGAGTCGCTGTACAGCAATCTCGACATCAAGTACATCGGCCCCGTCGACGGCCACGACCTGGCCGACATGGAGCGCGCGCTCCGGCAGGCCAAGGAGTACGAGGCTCCCGTCATCGTGCATGCGATCACGCAGAAGGGCAAGGGGTATCAGCCCGCCCTGGCTGACGTGGCCGACCAGTTCCACGCGGTCGGTCAGATCGACCCGGAGACCGGGGAGCCGGTCGAGTCGTCGAGCCGCCCTTCGTGGACCTCCGTGTTCGCCGACGAGATCGTCGAGCTGGCCGATCGCGACCGGCGCATCGTGGGCATCACGGCGGCGATGCTCCGACCCACCGGCCTTCACAAGCTCGCCGAGAAGCACCCCGATCGGATCATCGACGTGGGCATCGCCGAGCAGCACGCTGTGACCTCGGCGGCGGGTCTCGCCTACGGTGGCATGCACCCCGTCGTGGCCCTGTACGCGACCTTCATCACTCGCGCGTTCGACCAGGTGCTCATGGATGTCGCACTCCATCGCGCCGGCGTGACCTTCGTCCTCGACCGAGCAGGTGTCACGGGCCCTGATGGTGCGAGTCATCACGGCATGTGGGATCTCGCCATCCTTCAGGTCGTCCCCAACATTCGACTGGCGGCCCCCCGCGACGCGGAGCGGTTGCGTGAGGAGCTCGCCGAGGCGGTCGCCATCGACGATGCCCCTACTGTCGTGCGCTTCTCCAAGGGTTCTGTGGGTGCCGAGCTCGAGGCCGTGCGTCGCACGGACGACGGCGTCGATGTGCTCCGCGAGGCCTCACATAAGGATGTTCTCATCGTCACGGTCGGGCCAATGGCGAAGATGGGCCTCGAGGTTGCGGAGCGCCTCGCTGATCAGGGGATCGGTGCGACCGTCGTCGACCCGCGCTGGGTCGTGCCCGTGGCCCCGAGCATCATCGAGTTCGCTCGTCAGCACCGCATCGTGGTGAGTATCGAAGACGGCATTCGTGTCGGGGGCATCGGCACCCGCATCCGGCAGGAGCTCCGCGCAGCCGGCGTCGACACGGCGGTCGACGAGCTGGGGCTTCCCGACGAGTTCCTCGAGCACGCCTCACGCGACGAGATCCTCGAACGGGTCGGCCTCAGTTCTCAGGCGATCGCGCGAGATCTGGTCGCCCAGGTTCTCGGCACGCGCATTCCCGTGGCGCGGCCGCTGCCCGACGACGCCTCGATCACGGTCGACCAGGACGAGCGCTCGCGCTAACGCACGCCCCTGATGGGCGGGTGGTGGAAGGTGTCGCCGAACGCCCGCTCAGAGGCCCCCTCGCGATCGAGGAATGGCGTGATGCCGCCCATCTGGAACGGCCAGCCGGCGCCGAGAATCATGCACAGGTCGATGTCTTCCGGTGCCGCCACAACGCCGTCCTCGAGCATGAGATGGATTTCGTGCGCGAGGCCCTCTTCGAGTCGACGTGTGAGTTCCTCGACTGTCCACGGCTGAGCATCCTCGGGGCGATGCTTCGCCACGATCGCGATGGCCTTCTTGTCGATGCCCTTCGCGTTGCCCTTCCCGTCTTTTTCCAGCAGCACACCGGCCTCGGCGAGCTCGTGCAGCGCCGTCGACTCGAAGAAGCGATCGGGGAAGGCCGTGTGGTGGGTGTCGAGAACGTGCGCGCCGACCTTGAGGCCGACGAGGTCGAGGAGCACGAACGGATCCATCGGCAGGCCGAAGTGGCGCTGAGCCTCCACGACCGTCTCGAATGGGGTGCCGATCTCGACGGCGTGCATGGCTTCGCCGAGAAGCTTGGCGAGAATGCGGTTGACGACGAATCCGGGCGTATCCGCGGTGATGACGGCGTTCTTGCGCAGTTTCGCGGCTGTCGCCATGGCGGTCGCCAGGCTCTGCTGGTCGGTGCGCGGAGTGTTCACGACCTCGATGAGCGGCATGACCGCGACCGGGTTGAAGAAGTGGAAGCCGACGAGACGCTCGGGGTGCGTCAGCTTGTCGCCGATGCGCTCGACCGACAGAGAGGACGTGTTGGTCGCCAGGATGGCCTCGGGGGAGACGATGCCCTCGATCTCCTCGAACAGATCCTGCTTGATCGTCAGTTCCTCGAACACGGCCTCAATCACCCAGTCGCACTGGGCGAAGTCTTGCTTGTCGACCGTGCCGGTCACCAGAGCGCGCAGTCGGTTCGCCTCGTCGGCGTCGATGCGGCCCTTTTCTTCCAGCTTCGCGATCTCGCTGCGAATGTACTCCAGGCCCTTGTCGACGCGCTCCTGATCGAGATCAGTGATGATCACGGGAACCTGCAGACGACGAACGAAGAGCAGAGCGAACTGGCTGGCCATGAGACCCGCACCGAGCACACCGACCTTCGTGACGGGCTTCGCGAGGTCCTTGTCGGGCGCGCCCGCGGGCTTCTTGGCTCGCTTTTGCACGAGGTTGAAGGCGTAGATGGAGGCACGGAACTGGTCGCCAGAGACGAGGTTGGCGAGCGCCTCGTCCTCCGCGGCGAAACCGGTCGCCTTGTCGGTGTTCTTCGCGGCCTTGAGCAGGTCGAGGGCGACGTACGGTGACGTCGCGACGGTGCCGATGCGCTTCTCGAGCATGCCCCGCGCAATGCTGATCGCGGCATCCCACTTGACCGCGCGCTCGATCTTGCCGGGCGCGTGCGGTCGCGTGACCTTGGTGCTGCCGCCGATCACGCCCTCGGCCCAGCGCAAAGAGTCTTCGAGGAACGTTGCGGGGCCGAACATGACGTCGGCCATGCCCAGCTCGAGCGCGTCAGCAGGCTTGAGGGTCCGGTTGTTCTTGAGCGGGTTCTCGACGACGACCTTGAGCGCGTTCTCGATGCCGATGAGGTTGGGCAGCAGCCATGCGCCACCCCAGCCGGGAATGATGCCGAGGAACACCTCGGGCAGAGCGAGGGCTGCGGCGCTGGAATCCAGGGTGCGGTAGTCGGCGTTGAGGGCGATCTCGACGCCGCCACCGAGTGCCAGCCCGTTGATGAAGCAGAACGAGGGGATGCCCAACTCACCGAGCTTGCCGAGCGCATAGTGACCCAGCTGTGCCATCTGGCGACCGGCCTCGTGGTTCGGGATGTCGCCCACCTTCGACAGGTCGGCGCCGGCGGCGAGGATGAAGGGCTTTCCCGTGATGGCGAGCCCGTGGATCTCGCCCGCTGCGCCGCGCGACGCTTGTTCGTCGAGCACGCGCGCGAGCTCGAGCAGACCCTGCGGCCCCAGCGTGCTCGGGCGGGTGTGATCGCGTCCGTTATCGAGGGTGACCAGCGCGAGTGTCCTGCCGCTGGGCAGGGCGACATCGCGCACGTAGGAGTGCGTGATGACCTCGTCGCCACTGAGAGAGACGAGCTCGGAGAACTGGTCGGCGGAATACTGACTGGTTGCGCTCACGGCCACGATTACTTCTTCTTTCCGGTGTAGTGCGGATTTTCCCAGATGACGCTGCCACCCTGGCCGAGCCCGACGCACATGGCGGTGAGGCCGTAGCGCACGTCAGGGCGCTCTTCGAAGTGCCGGGCAAGTTGGATCATGAGTCGGACTCCCGAGCTCGCGAGCGGGTGCCCGAGAGCGATTGCTCCGCCCCACGGGTTGACCCGCGCGTCGTCGTCGTCGATGCCGAAGTGGTCGAGGAGGCTGAGCACCTGCACGGCGAACGCTTCATTGAGCTCAAACAGCCCGATGTCGTCGATCGTGAGGCCAGCCTTGGCGAGGGCTTTCTCCGTCGAGGGGATTGGACCGATGCCCATCACTTCGGGAGCGACACCCGCGAAGGCGAAGCTCACCAGACGCATCTTCGTAGTCAGACCGAGCTCCTTGGCCGCGGTCGAGCTCGCCAGCAGACTCACCGTGGCGCCGTCAGTGAGCGGTGACGCGTTGCCGGCGGTCACGCGACCGTGCGGTCGGAACGGTGTTTTGAGCCCCGCGAGGCCCTCCATCGTCGTCTCCGGGCGCAGGCCCTCGTCGGTCGTGGCGAGCCCATAGCCGCTCTCACTACGGAGGGCGACCGGGATCAGGTCCGGCTGAATCTTGCCGGCCTCGTAGGCTGCGGCCACCTTCTGCTGGCTGCGCATGCCGAAACGATCCGCGCGTTCCTTCGTGAGAGCGGGAAAACGGTCGTGGAGTCGCTCGGCGGTGATGCCCATGTTGAGCGCATCCGGGCTCACCAGCTTTTCGGCCAGGAACCGAGGGTTGGGGTCGGCGTTGAACCCCATGGGGTGGCGACCCATGTGCTCGACGCCGCCCGCGATGGCCACGTCGTAGGCGCCGAAGGCGATGCCTCCCGCCGTCGTCGTGACGGAGGTCATGGCGCCGGCGCACATGCGGTCAATGGCGAACCCGGGGACGCTCAGCGGCAGTCCCGCGAGGATCGCCGCGGTGCGCCCGAGGGTGAGACCCTGATCGCCCTGCTGCGTGGTAGCGGCGATGGCGACCTCGTCCACTCGCTCTTTCGGCAGGGAGGGGTTGCGCTCGAGAAGCCCGATCATCGCCTTGACGATGAGGTCGTCGGCGCGGGTGCCCCAGTACATCCCCTTCTCGCCTGCTCGACCGAACGGGGTTCGAACCCCGTCCACAAATACGACGTCGGCTCGCTCGGCCACGGTGCCTCCCAGTGCAGTGATGGTGCATGTGCGGTTGTCTCCCGTCAGCCTAGGGAGGGCGGCTGGGCGGGCTCACATCGCCTGCGTGTTCCTACGAATCGTCCGTCGGAGGCTTGGCGAGCGATTGGTGGGCATCGACAAAGGCATCGGCGATCGGCTGTGCAGTCGCGTCAATCTGCCAGGGGCGAGCCCCGAGTTCAGCGAGTCGCTCGGCGATCGCGGCGGCGCCCTCCTCGGCCGGCGGCGACCACGCCAGCCGCCGGAGATGGTCGGGGGTGAGCAGGTTCTCGAGCGGCAGATCCCACTCCTCGGCGAGCGCCGAGAGCGCGGGTCGCGCGGCTTTGAGCCGAGCATCCGCTTCGGGGTTTCGATCGCTCCACGCGCGCGGCGGTGGCAGGGAGTCGTCCTTGACGCGCAGAGCGGGCAGATCGTCTGTGGTGTGCCCCGCCTGGATGGCGGCCCACCAGCGGTCGATCTGAGACCGGCTTGCGCGCCCGTGGAAACCGGACAGCGTTGCGAGATCATTCTGAGAGGCGAGCCTGGCCCGGGCGGCGGTGACGATCGACGAGTCCGGTAACAGGCGGCCGGCAGCGGTGTCGACCTCCCGCGCGAGCTCATCCCGAGCGCTCCAGAGTTCCCGCGCGATGGCGAGGGCGCGCTGCCCCCGCACTGAGTGCAGACCCGAGAGTCGTCGCCAGGGCTCGGCGCGAGGCTCGGGGGCCTCGCGGGCGAGCACCGCCGAGAACTCCTCCTGGGCGAGCACCATCTTTCCCTGCTCCGCAAGGCGCGTTTCGATCGCATCCCTGACATCGAGCAGAAGCTCGACGTCGAGCGCGGCATAGGTGAGCCAGGAGGCGGGCAGTGGCCGCGTCGACCAGTCCGCGGCGGAGTGCTCTTTCGCGAGGTGCAGCCCCAGGGTCTCCTCCACAATCGCGCCGAGGCCGACGCGGGGGTAGCCGGCCAGTCGTGCGCCCAGTTCGGTGTCGAAAATCTCCTGGGGGTCGAGGCCGAGCTCACGCAAGCACGGGAGATCCTGACTCGCGGCGTGCAGCACCCATTCCTCGCGGCCGATCGCCTGCTGCAGCGCGGTGAAGGAGCCGATCGCGGGCGGATCGAAGAGCATCACGTCGGTTCCCCGGCGAAACACCTGGATGAGGTAGGCGCGTTGCGAATAGCGGAACCCGCTCGCGCGCTCCGCGTCGACGGCGACCGGTCCGGATGCGCGGCTCAACTGCTCGACAGCGCTCTCGTACTCCTCGCGCGTGTCGATGACTCGCGGGGTGCGGGCAGGCTCTGCACGGGGGAGCGGCGGTGTCTCGCGGGGGGTATCGCCCGTCGGCGGGTCCTCAGCCACGCGATCCTCGTCGCGGTGGCAGCACCGCCACGCCCTCGGGAGCGGGAGGGTAGCCCGCGACCATGCAGAGCAGTTCTGCCCAACCTTCGACGTGAGGGCGAAGATCCTGGTCGAGTGGGCTCCAGCTCGCGCGCAGCTCCAGTTGGGCGCCACTGCCCTGCGAGGCGAGCTCGCCGTACCCGGTCGAGAGCACCTTGGTGGCGGTTCCACTGATCGCCGTGTACGTGGCACGGCGTGCCTCGAGCGCGTCTACGAGCCACGACCATGCGACATCGGCGACGAACGGATCGAGGCCGATCTCTGTCTCGAGGGGAGCCTGCGCGAAGCACACGATGCGCACGGCACCTCCCCAGCCCTCCGGCTCGTCGGGGTCGTACAGGATGACGATGCGCCCCGTGCCCAGGTCGGCATCGTCATCGTGTCGCGCCGGATTCACGTCCGCAGCCAGCGCGATCGAGAACGGAGCGAGGCCGCTCGGGGCAGGGATGTCGCGAACATCCAGCTCGCTGCGCAGTGCGGAGCGGTCGATCGACGCCACGAGCGAGTCAAACACCGACGCCGGCGTCGGCACGGAGGTCGAGGCGGAGGGCACGTGTGCAGACTAGGCGCTCTTGCTACGTTGAGCTCGTGAGACTCGCCGTTCTTCCCCGCCGCGCAGTGAGGGCCTGCACTGGCCCGGCGGTCGAGCGCGAGGGTGATGTCGGGGTGTTCGCACCGTGACCGGGGTACGGACACGCCTCGCCCAGGCCTCTCTCGCGGTCGTCGCTGCCGGACTCATGGCGACCGGCGTGAGCGCGATCGGCCTCGCGGTCGCCGTAGCCCGCAGGGTCGTGACGCCACCCACCGTGCGGGAGGAGGACGTGCGTCTTCTCAGCGTCGACGCGGCGGCCGGGACCATCACTCTCGCGCCCACGGCGGAGACCGTCGTGCCGGGACGCTACGGCATGTGGTTCACCCACGACACCGGATACCTGCGGCTCGGCACCGTGCTGCGCGCTGACCCGCACTCAGTCACCCGTCGACTGGAACGCATCCACCACGGTGAACTCGCGGGCGCGCGAACCGGACGGTGGAGCGGCTGGTACTACCTCGGCCCCGACGAACTCGGCGTTGCCTGGCGCGAGGTGAGCATCCGGACCGAGCTCGGCGAGGCACCTGCGTGGCTCGTGCCCGCGGAACCGACCGAGCACGGCTCGACGCCGACGCCGGGACACCCGTGGGTGATCCAGGTGCACGGGCGCGGCGTCACGCGTGCGGAGACTCTGCGGGCGGTGCCGGTCTTCCGCGAGCTCGGCTACACGAGCCTCCTCGTCAGCTATCGCAACGACGGCGAGGCGCCCGCCAGCGAGGATGGACGCTATGCGCTCGGCGACGCCGAGTGGCGCGACGTCGAGGCCGCCGTGCGCTTCGCTCTCGACAGCGGCGCGCGCAGCATCGTCATCATGGGCTGGTCGATGGGGGGTGCGACGACCCTGCAGTTCGTCACGCGCTCACAGCTGAGCCAGCACGTACGTGCGGTCGTGCTCGAGTCGCCGGTCATCGACTGGGTGCGAGTGCTGCACGCTCAGGCGGCGCAGCTGGGTCTGCCTGATCCGGTCCGGTCGCTCGCGCTCGGAGTACTCGGCAATTCGCGTACCGCCCACTGGACAGGGCGCGACGAGGCCATCGACTTTGATCGACTCGATCTCGTCGAGCGGGCCGACGAGCTCAGCACACCCACGCTCATCCTGCACAGCGATGACGACACCTTCGTGCCCATCGGGGGCAGTCTGGCGCTCGCGGCCGCGCGACCCGACATCGTGCGTCTCGAGCGCTTCGTGATGGCGCGGCACACGCGGCTGTGGAACTACGACTCGGCGCGATGGAATCGCGCCATACGCACCTGGATTACCGGTCTCGGGTGATCGCCCACCGGCCGTAGAGCACGCCGTCTGTCTCAACCAGGATCTGAGTGGGAGTGACCCTGGTCGATCGAGCACCATCCACGAGAGGGATGCCCGTGCCGGCGATCGAGGGCACCATGGTGAGGCACAGCTCGTCGACAAGCCCGGCGTCCAGCAGCTGCGCGGCGAGCTCGGGGCCGCCCTCGGCGACGACGCGGTGCAGGCCCCGTTCGCGCAGTGCCTCGAGGACTCGGCGCAGGTCGAGGCGCTCGTTCTCGCCGTGCACGACGATGGTCTCGTGTTGCGTGTCGCGCAAAGATTCCGCGACCCGCGGGGCCCCCGACGGTGCGGTGACGACGAGGATCCGACCACGTGAGGCACCCTCGGCCGACGTCGAGTGGGTGAAGCCGTGGCCCGTGAGGTCACCGCTGCCGGTGAGCACCACGAGGGGGGTGCGGCGAGGCCTCTGCAGCGACTCGGCGCGCACTGTGGCCGCACCGACCAGAACGGCGTCGGATACCTGACGGATCACTCCCAGCAGCATGCGATCGGTTCGCGTCGTGAGAGTGTCGGAGGTCTCACCCGGGCCGGTGGCGCGACCGTCCAGGCTGGTCACGAGGTTGAGCCGCAGGTGCTGCTGCGCCTCGACGGCGTACCACGCGAGCAGGGTTTCGCGAGAGCCGGGTGAGTCGGGATCGACGTCGGGGTCGACGTCGGCGGTGGACGGAAGCGCGCGGTGCAGCATCAGGCGCGGGACTTCTCGCGTACCTGTCGCTGGATGCGCGCAAGCATGCCCGTCATGCCGCGCAATCGCAAGGGGCTCACCGCGGCGGTCAGGCCCAGATCGAAGGCGAAGTCACCGGGCACGCCGAGCACCTCGTCAACGTCGAGTCCGCTGAGACCCTGCACGAGAATCGAGGCAAAACCGCGGGTCGTCGGTGATTCTGCGGGCGCGGTGGCGTGCACGGCGACCTGAGAACCGGGCACCTCGACGAGGAGGAAGACGGGGGATTGGCATTCCTCCACGCGCTCGAAAAGATCGGTGCGATCGCGGTGCTCCTCCGGTAGCTCCGGCAGTTCGTTCGAGAACTCCAGCAGAAGCTGCAGTCTGTCTTTCTCGCCGAGTGCGAGAAAGTCGTCGCGGATCTCGGCAAGACTCTCCGGCAGTGGGGTGCTCATGCGGCCAGGCTATCGGCCGGGCGCATCGCCGGGCTCGGCTCCCGTCGCGATGGGAACCCGCACCGCGCTGCCCCATTCCGTCCACGATCCGTCATAGTTGCGCACCCGGGGAACGCCGAGAAGGTGGGTGAGCACGAACCAGGTGTGACTCGAGCGTTCGCCGATGCGGCAGTACGCGATGACGTCATCGGCCTCGCCGATCGCGGCGTCGTCGCGGTAGATCGTCGAGAGTTCGTCTGCGCTGCGGAACGTGCCGTCGTCGGCCGCGGCTCGCGCCCAGGGCACGCTGCGTGCGGACGGGATATGGCCGCCTCGCAGGGCACCCTCGTCAGGGTACGCGGGCATGTGGGTGCGCTCACCGCTGTATTCCTCGGGCGAGCGCACATCGATGAGCGGCTTCCCGAAGTGCTCGAGCACGTCCTCTTTGAAGGCGCGGATGCTGTCGTCGTGGCGGTCGACGACGGGGTACTCGGTTGCTGCGGGCGTGGGCACGTCGGTGGTGAGCGCACGACCCTCGGCGATCCAGCGGTCCCGCCCGCCGTCGAGCAGCCGCACGTCCTCGTGGCCGAAGAGCGTGAAGACCCACAGCGCGTAGGCTGCCCACCAGTTGCTCTGGTCGCCGTAGACGACGATCGTTGAGTCTCGATTGATGCCCTTGGCGCTCATGAGCGCGGCGAAGGCGGGGCCTTCGATGTAGTCGCGCACGATCGGATCGTTGAGCTCTGTGTGCCAGTCAACCTTGACGGCGCCCGGAATGTGACCGGTCTCGTAGAGCAGAACGTCCTCGTCGGATTCCACGATGACGAGGCCCGGTGTCTCGAGATTCGCCTCGAGCCACTCGGTTGAGACGAGCCTCTCGGGGTGGGCGTAGCTCTGGAACTTCTCGGCCTGATCGGCGGGAACGGTCATCGGATCCTCTCGGGTGTCGTGGGCGGTAAACTCAAGACCACCGCCCACCGATGAATCTACGCACTCCGACTGGGCGTCGCCCGAAGCGGTTCGCGGGAGTGCGGTCTCGACGAGGGTGAGCACGATGAGCGCGGAGCAGACGACGACCGGCCCCGCGCGCCTCGTCGACCGGCGCCCCGGCATGACGGCATCCGAACTCGTTGAGCACCTCGTGCCCCCGCCGCAGTTCGCTGCCGCGAGTTTCGACAACTTCGTGCCGGACGAGCGTTACCCCTCCCAGGCCGGAGCCGTAGAGATCATGCGCGCCTTCGCGCAGGGCGGGTCATCGTCGCGGCCCGGCGGTTTCTTCCGCCGCCGTGAGGCCCCACCCGTTGTCAAGCCGGGCGTGTATCTCGATGGCGGGTTCGGCGTCGGCAAGACGCACCTTCTCGCCGCCCTCTGGCACGCCACTCGCGGGCGCACCTACTTCGGCACCTTCATCGAGTACACGGCGATCGTCGGCGCGCTCGGGTACCGCGAGGCGGTCGCGCACTTTCGAGGTGCGGCGCTCATCGCCATCGACGAGTTCGAGCTCGACGACCCCGGCGACACCATGGTCATGTCGCGCCTCCTCGGCGAACTCGTTGCCGGCGGATCCCGCATTGCGGCGACGTCGAACACTCCGCCGCACGCGCTCGGGGAGGGCCGTTTTGCCGCAGAGGACTTCCTCCGGGAGATTCATGCCCTGTCCGACCGTTTCACCACGGTGCGTATCGACGGGGAGGACTACCGCAAGCGCGACATCGAGGGGCACGCGGTCAGCGTCGACGACGCTACCTTCGCCGCGCGCATCGATGCCGTCGAGGGCACGGCTACCGTCGATACCTTCCGTGACGTCCTCGGGCACCTCGCGACGGTGCATCCGAGCCGGTACATCGGGCTCATCCGCGGGGTGGATGCTGTCGGCATGACCGCTGTGGACGTCTTGCACTCGCAGACCGATGCGCTGCGCCTGGTGGCCTTCGTCGACCGGCTCTACGACGCGCAGATTCCGATTATCGCCACAGGAGTGCCGCTGGACGAGGTGTTCCCGGAGGACATGTTGGCCGGCGGATACCGGAAGAAGTATCTGAGAGCTACCTCGCGCATGATCGCCCTCACCTCGATGAATGTGATGCGGCCCGTCGACTGAGCGGCATCTGGGGACTGCCTGTGCGGTGCGGCGCGTGTGCGCCAGTAGACTATGTAACGGTGTGCCGGGAAGCCTGGTCGGCGAGCGGAGCGTGCTGAACACGCGCCGTGACACCGCCGTGCTGGCGGTGAGACCGACGACGCCGCCCTCCGAGGAGACCATGACGCCCGCCTGCGCTGTTCCGGTGATGACGCCATGAGCCTCACCGTGCTTCTCGGGGCGACCCTGGCGATCGTCATCGTGACGATGATCGCTACCCTCGCGATCGGGCGAGGTGCGGGGTGGATGGCCACGGTCGGCCTCGGCTTTCTCGCCGTGATGGTCGCCCTGCGCGTACCGGAGGTTCTGGAGCCGGGAGCGGTGGTGCGCGAGACCGTTCCGTGGATCCCGACGCTCGATGTTGCCCTTCGTCTGCGACTGGACGGGCTCGGTGCACTCTTCCTCATCATCGTTCTCGGCGTGGGCGCCCTCGTGATGGCGTATTCGGCGCGGTACATGTCGGACCGCGGAGTGCACGCGCACACGGGCTACTTCGCGTGGATGCTGCTGTTCGCCTTCGCCATGACCGGGCTTGTGCTCGCCGACGACCTGGTGCTGCTCTTCGTGTTCTGGGAGCTTACGACGCTGTGCTCCTTCTTCCTCATCAACCGATCCGGTCGTCGTGCGAGCGCGCCGGCGGTGCGCACCCTCCTCGTGACGGCGATGGGCGGTCTCGCGCTGCTGTTCGCCGTCGTGCTCATCATCATCCGCACCGGCACCACGGTGGTGAGCGAGGCTCTCGTCGACCCGGCCTGGCAGAACGATCCAGGCTTCACAGCTGCGATCTCCGTGCTCGTCGCTCTGGCGGCGATGACGAAATCGGCCCAGTTCCCCTTCCACATGTGGTTGCCCGATGCGATGGTGGCCCCCACGCCGGTGAGCGCCTATCTGCATGCGGCGGCCATGGTGAAGGCGGGCATCTATCTGCTCCTGCTGTTCTCACCGGCACTCGCAGGAACGATCGTCTGGCAGTCGATCCTCGTCTCCAGCGGCCTGATCACCGCCGTCATGGGCGCGGTGTTCGCCCTGCGCCATTTCGATCTGAAAGAGATCATGGCGTATTCGACGGTGAGCCAACTCGGCCTCATCGTCGCCTTGATTGGCGTCGGCACTCCCTCAGCCCTGGCTACGGCAGCGCTGTACACCCTCGCCCACGCACTGTTCAAGTCGTCGCTCTTCATGGTGGTGGGCATCGTCGACCAGCAGGCCGGTACTCGCGACATCCGCTTGTTGCGGGGGTTGAGGCGTCGCATGCCCGTGACGTTCAGCATCACCCTGCTCGCGGGGCTCTCCATGGCGGGAGTTTTCCCCCTGCTCGGATTCATCTCGAAGGAGTACCTGCTCGGGCAGTTCGCTGATCCGGGCGGGCCCGTGTGGCTGGGTGCGCTTCTCGCGGCAACCGCCGTGATCGGCTCGACCGCGACGTTCGCCTACACCGGTCGCATCCTGCTGGGCGGTTTCACAGACTATCGGGGCACGGAGCGCGTGGAGGACGACCTCGATACTCACCGGATGCCCGACGTCGTGCACGAGGCGCGTGCGGCATTCCTCGTTCCTGCGCTGCTGCCGGCGCTGCTGGGCCTCGTGCTCGGCCCCGCCATCGTCTGGTTGCACCCGATCATCGGCGCCGCGGGCAGCGCGGCGGCGGGCGAGGCCTACACTGCAACCTTCGCCCTGGTTGCGGGGTTCACCCTCGAGCTTGCACTGTCCCTGACGATCATCGCTCTCGGGCTGGTGGTCATCAGTCAGCGCCGTCGGCTCGACCGCCTCTTCGAGCGGCGCATCCTGCCCTTCACCGCGATCGACGTTGTCGAGCGCGTGCGCGGCGGCGCGATCGCTCTCGGCACGCGCGTCGGTGACGTGACCCGCACCGACGCACAGGTGCTGCATCTCAGCACGCCGTGGATGCTCCTCGGCCTGCTCGCCGTCACCGCCGTGGTGGTCGGCCCGACTGCGGGAGCGGTGATCGAGAGCGGTGAGCCCTGGACGGACGCCCTCATGCTCGGTCTGCTGGTCGTGACCGTCGTGCCGGCGGTGCTGACGCGGTCGCGGCTGGTCGCACTCATTCTCGTCGGCGGTGCAGGCTTCGTCGTGGCTCTCTGGTTCTTCGCGCTGGGTGCCGTCGACGTGGGTCTCACGCAACTGCTCGTCGAGCTTCTCACCGTCGTCGCGCTCATGCTGATCCTTCGGAGGCTTCCCGCTGTCTTCCACCGTGTCACCCGCACCCGCCAGCTGGCGACAGCGGCGATAGCGCTCGGTGTCGGCGTCGCCGCGACGCTCGCCACGCTCGCGTTCACCGGACGGCGAGATATCTCACGAGTCGGGCAGTACTACCTCGACGAGGCGTACGACGACACCGGCGGAACGAACATCGTCAATACGATCCTGGTCGACTACCGCGCCCTCGACACGTTCGGCGAGCTCACCGTCGTCGCGGTTGCCGGCATCGTGATCATGGGTGTGCTCGGCACGCGGGGTCTGCTCGCGGAGCGTACGGCCGATCTGTCGCGATGGGCCGGCTCGGCCCTGATGCGGAGCACCGACAACACCCTGCCGATCCGTGTTGTCGCCCGGTGGGCGGCCCCCGTCGTGATCGTGCTGTCGCTGTACTTGCTTCTGCGCGGTCACTACGAGCCGGGCGGTGGCTTCATCTCCGCGCTCGTCGGCGGAACCGGCTTCGCTCTCGCCTATCTCGGGGCGCCCTCCGACCGGCGCGCTCCCGTGCGCTGGCCTTACCGAGGCCTGCTGTCTGCGGGCGTCGTCGTCGCCGTCATCACGGGGATCGGCGGCTACCTCGTGGGCTCCTTCCTGCGCCCCGTCCGCTTCGACATCCCGCTGCCCTGGGGCGGTGAGTACGGCTTCACGAGCGCTCTCATCTTCGACCTCGGTGTCTACTTCGCCGTCGTCGCCATCATCATCGCCCTTCTCAACGAGCTGGGCGGGGTGCGCGAGCGGCACGGGGAGAGTGCCGCGTCGGTCCGCCGCCAGAATCAGGGGGTGATGACGAGATGAGCCTCGCCCTTACTGTGGGCCTCCTTGCCGCGGCCGGGGTCTACCTCGTGCTGCAGCGCGGCATGATCCGCATCATCTTTGGCTTCGTGCTGCTCACCCACGCGGTCAATCTGCTCATCATCGCGGCCGGAGGGGTCTCACGCCGTGACGCCCCCTTCTTCGGCGGTGACACCTCCAACGCTGCCGACGCGCTGCCGCAAGCCTTCGTCCTGACGGCCATCGTCATCGCCTTCGCCATCACAGTCGTCATGGCGACGCTCGCCGTCGTGGGTCGGCGCGATGACGACACCGAGCCCGAGGTCGCGCGCGCTCCGGACGGGGAGAGCGCGTCGTGATGGAGATCGTCGAAGTCTTGCTACCCCTGTTTGTGGGGGCACCCTTGCTGGTGGGAGGACTGCTCTGGGTTGTGCCTCGCCACCACGTTCTGCGCCACGTGCTGGGCATGGGCACGCTCCTGGCGATGCTCGCGGGCGCGATCACGCTCGTCGTGGTGACGGCGGACGGCACGGTGCTGGCCCATCAGATCGCCGTGTGGCCGGTTGGCGTGTCCATCCCCTTTGTGGCGGATACGTTCTCGAGTCTTGTGCTGCTGGTGACGGTGATCCTGGCCGCCGTCTCCTTCCAGTACATGATCGCGAGCGGGGAGGCGCGCAGTCCGTCCATCACCTCCTTCGTCCTCATCCTCGCCGGAGGGGTGTCGGGGGCGCTCCTGACCGCCGACCTCTTCAACCTCTTCGTGTTTATCGAGGTCATGCTGTTGCCCTCGTACGGACTGCTCGTGATCCTCAGCCGTCGTGGTGACATGGGCGGATCTAGGCTCTACGTCACGATCAACCTTCTGGCCTCAACGCTTTTCTTGGCTGGCGTGGGCCTCATCTACGCGGTGCAGGGCACTGTGAACCTCGGCGAACTGGCGGGAGCCGCGGAGGATCCCGCCACGGCCGTCGCCGCCGCCGTCTGCCTGGCGGCGATCGCCGTGAAAGCGGCGGTGTTCCCCGTGCATGGCTGGCTTGCGCGTACCTACACCGTCACCTCCCCGGCTGTGACCGCGCTCTTCTCGGGCCTGCACACTAAGGTCGCGATTTACGTCATCTACCGCATCTACGCTGTCGTGTTCGAGGGCGACGCGACCTGGCTCATCGTCGCGCTCGTCATTACCTCGCTCACGATGGTCGTCGGCGTGTTCGGTGCGATGGGGGAGTCGACGATGCGCTCCATCCTGGTGTTCCACATGGTCAGTCAGATCGGGTACATCCTCGTGGGGGTGGGGCTGTTCACGCAGCTAGGGCTGACCGCGGGAATCTTCTACCTCCTGCACCACATGATCGTGAAGGCGTCGCTCTTCCTCTCCACGGGAGCGATCGAGCAGACTTACGGCAGCAGTCGACTCGAAGATCTCGGGGGCCTCCGCACGCGAGAGCCACTCATCACGGCGGCTTTCGGCATCGCGGCACTCTCCCTCGCCGGCCTTCCACCGTTCTCCGGCTTCGTTGCCAAGCTCAGCCTGATCCTGGCGACCGTGGATGCCGGGGCTATCGCGGTCGGCGTCGTCGCGCTCGCCGTCAGTCTGTTCACACTGCTATCGATGATGAAGATCTGGGCGGCGGTGTTCAACGGCAAGCGGCCGGCCGAGATCGAGCATCGTGCAGCGGAAGCGCGCATCCGTGTGCGCAACGGTCTGCTCGACGATGAGCCCGTCGACGACAGCGCCGTCACCGAGGAGGCTGAGCACGCGATCGAACACCTCGACGCACCGAGGTCCACCGCCGCCGCCGAGGACGATCCCCATGACCACCGTGGCACGCGCATCCCGATGCGGCTCTCCCTGCCGTCCCTCATTCTCGCCGCGATCACGGTGGGGCTCGGCATCGGGGGCGAGGGCCTGCTCCAGCTGTCTGAACAAGCCGCTGCGGGCCTGCTCGACACGAGCTCCTACGTCGAGGCGGTGTTGTCACCGTGAACGCCCCTCTTCTCCTTCCGGTGCGCGCCCTGCTGTTCGTCCTGTGGTTCACGGGGCAGGTCATCGTCACGAGCGTGCGCGTGAGCGTCCTCATCCTCACCCCTGGCCGTCAGCCGGCGCCGGGTATCGTGCGAACGCCGTTGCAGCCCATGAGCGAGGCCGAGCTGACGCTCTTCGTCGCCCTCGTCACCATCACCCCCGACACCCTCGTGATCGCGATCGATCGCGAGAATCACACGCTTCACGTGCACGGAATGTTCGTGGCGAGCGATGCCGAGGGCTTCCGTGCGGCACTCACCGATGCTCAGAATCGTCTTCTGCGCGCGGTGCGCCTGCGTCCGCCCCTGTCAGTGCGTCGAGAGGAGCCCGCATGATCTCGGATGTCATCGCCGTCCTCGTTCTGAGCCTGCTCGCGGCAGCGGTCGTGCTGGCGGTCGTGCGGATTGTGAGGGGCCCCACTCCCGCCGACTCCGCCGTCGCGGGCGATCTCATCTTCTTCGCGTTCATCGGCGTTGTTGCGGTGTTCGGGTTGGTCTTCTCGATCGACGCGATCATCGACATCATCCTCGTCGCCGCCATTCTGGGCTTCTTGTCGGTCCTGTCGCTGGCCCGCCTGCTCCAGGGGCGAGAGCGATGATGGGCGAGACGGTGGTTATGGTCATCGGCAACGCGCTGCTGATGCTCGGCGCGATCATCATCGCGAGCGCGGCCATCGGGTTGGTCAGGCTCCCGGATCTCTACACCCGAACCAGTGCCATCGGCACCGCGGCCGGGTTGGGTGTCTCTCTCATCATCGTCGGGGTGGTGGTGCTCGACTTCAGCATGCTCAACGTGCTCAAGGGCCTGATCGCGGTGGTCGCGCAGTTTCTGACCAGTGCGATCGGGAGCTTCGCGCTCGCGCGCGCGGGGTACCTGACGGGCAGTCGACCGGTCTCGACGACGGTCCCCGACGAACTCGCTGTCGATAGCCAGCTCAGCAGCCCCGGTGCCCAGCACAATCTGCCGGAGCACCAAGAGCATGCCCGGGGCGACGAAACGTGATGTTTACCGGGAGCCCGCGGGCGTAACATTCGCGAAACATCGCAACACCGATGCTGAAACCTCTCCACTGAACACTGGGCTCGTGATCGCGGCGAACCCCCTGCCGCGCGGGTGCCTGTAGCCCCACGATCACGTCCCACGTTCCACTACGAGAGGTAGCAATCCCATGGATACCGGCGAACTTGCATGGGCCGTAACGGCCACCGCCCTGGTCATCTTGATGACCCCCGGCGTCGCATTCTTCTACGGCGGACTGGTCAAGGCCAAGAGTGTCGTCAGCATGATGATGATGAGCTTTGGAGCGCTCGGACTCATCAGCGTGCTGTGGATCCTCTACGGCGCCAACATGTCCGTCGTCGACAGCACCTGGGGCTTCGCGGGCAACCCGTTCTCGGACTTCGGCCTCATGGGTCTGACGTCTGACAACGAAGGCCTGATTGGCACGATCTTCGCCGCGACCTTTGCGATCATCACGACTGCGCTCATCTCGGGTGCGATCGCGGACCGCGCAAAGTTCGGTTCGTGGATGATCTTCGCGGGCCTCTGGGCGACGGTCGTCTACTTCCCCGCTGCCGCCTGGGTCTTCGGTGGCGGCTGGATCATCAACATGACAGCGGAGGACGGCCTCTTCCCGGGTCTGCCTGGTGTGATCGACTACGCGGGCGGAACGCTCGTGCACATCAACGCCGGTGCCGCGGCCCTCGCCCTCGCCCTCGTTCTCGGCAAGCGCGTCGTGTTCGAGAAGGGCGCGCACAAGCCTCACAACGTGCCGCTCGTCCTCCTCGGTGCCTCGCTGCTGTGGTTCGGCTGGTTCGGATTCAACGCCGGTGCGGAGTTCCTCAACGACATGGCGCTCGTCGGCCTGATCGTGACCAACACGGTCGGTGCGACCGCGGCGGCCATCCTCGGATGGCTCATCGTGGAGAAGGTCAAGGACGGCAAGGCCACGTCGGTGGGAGCCGGCTCGGGAGCCATCGCCGGTCTCGTGGCGATCACGCCCGCGTGCGCCAACGTCGCGCCGGGCTGGGCACTCCTGCTCGGTGTCATTGCCGGTGTGGTCTGCGCGCTCGCGATCGAGCTGAAGTTCAAGCTCGGCTTCGATGACTCGCTCGACGTGGTCGGTCTCCACCTCGTCGGTGGTCTGGTCGGAACCCTGTACCTCGGCTTCTTCGCGATCGACACCGGACTCTTCACCGGTGGCAACGCCGAGCAGCTTCTGGTGCAGTTCGTCGCCGCGGCCGGCATGCTCGTCTACTCGTTCGTCGTCTCCTACATCCTGGGCCTGGCGATCGAGAAGACCATCGGCTTCCGCATCAAGAATGAGGACGAAGTCGCTGGCGTCGACACCGTGGTGCACGGTGAAGAGGGCTACGCGATCGTCAACGACTGACGCTGACGCTCACCTCTTTTCGGGGCGCTACTCTCACACGGGAGTAGCGCCCCGTTGGCGTTGCTGGAGAGTCGCGTCACGGGGCGTCGAGAGTGAGGATCACGAGCATGGGCGACCCGGTGCTGCAGCTCATCGGCGCGGTGCTGGTTCTTCTCGTGCCCGTCGGCGTGCGGCTCGCCTGGCCGCGCACACCGCGGCGGAGCATCCTTCTGATGGGGGTCGCCGGAGCTCTCGCCGCCCTCGCCTCGGGAGTCACAATGGCCGCCACCACACCGACGACGGATGCGCCCGCTCTCGTCCTCCGTGCCGCCCTTGCTCTCGCGGTCACGAGTGTCATGTCGCTCCTCGCCACTCAGCGGCTCGGCATCGTTGCCGGGGGCATCGTCGCCGTCGTCTGGGCGCTCGTGGTCTTCCTACCAATCGCATCAGCCGTGCTCGACGGGGTCCCCTCGCTCGCGCAACTGGTGCTGGGAGCCGTCGACTACGGGGGAGTGCTGGCGACGCACATCGCGGTGGCATCAGCCACGCTCGTGCTCACACTGCTGCCGGTGCGACACGGCCAACCCGAGGTGACGAACGGCGAGGTGTCGTGGCAACCCGCACTGGCGGGTGCGGGTCTCGTCATCGCCGGAGCCTCGGCGTGGCTGCTGGGTGCGGAAGGGGTGATCACTGATGCCAGCGGTCGAACCCTCGCCAACGCGGTCGTCGGCATGCTGCTGGCGTGCCTCACCTGGGTCGCCGTGGAGAAAATCGCGCTCGACCGCGTCTCGCCCCGGGGAGTCATCGCGGGGGCCGTGGTCGGCTGGGGCGCCCTCGGTGCCGGCGTGCCCTACCTGTCGCCGGTCGCGCTCGCGGCCACCGCGATCATCGCTACCGCCGCGGCTGTGGGCGCCGCGGCGCGCTCGCTCGCGCGAGGGGTGAACCCCGTGCGCGCAGCATCGTATGCGGTGCTCGTCTCGGTGCTCGTCGGCGGTGTCGTGACGACGCTGCTCGCCGATGGCTTCGGGCTCGCCGAGACGGGAACCCTCACCTTCACGCTCGGCCAGGTGGGGGCCGTGATTGCGGCAGCCCTCATCGGTGTCGTCGGGGGTGCGGCAGGGTGGCTGGTGGCCAGAATGCTGTCGTGGTGGGCGATACCAGACTCGAACTGATGACCTCTTCCGTGTGAAGGAAGCGCGCTACCAACTGCGCCAATCGCCCGCGACAGACCATCCTGCCATATCAAGGCGAGCGCCACGCCGTCATGCGGCGGCGATGCGACACGGCAGGCCGATGGGTTTGGTCATCGTCGAACGGGTGGGCTAGAGTTTCGATGCGGCCTGCACAAGTACGGGTCTCAAATGCGGATGTGGCGCAGTGGTAGCGCATCACCTTGCCAAGGTGAGGGTCGCGAGTTCGAATCTCGTCATCCGCTCGAGTGATACCCCTTGAGGTAGCGGGGAGTCACCCACGGTGGCGTGGCCGAGAGGCGAGGCAGCGGCCTGCAAAGCCGTATACACGGGTTCGAATCCCGTCGCCACCTCACAGCTACCTACCGGGCTCCCGCGGCCCTGACAGCGGGCGATTGGCGCAGCGGTAGCGCGCTTCCCTGACACGGAAGAGGTCACTGGTTCGATCCCAGTATCGCCCACTACGAAACCCCCGAGAAATCGGGGGTTTTTTCGTTGCCGGGGCCGTTTTGGGGACCAGATGGGGACGAACTTTCGCGGGGAACAAGCCGACAAATGGCGGCTGGGGACGATAACCGCGACTCGCTTCTGAGATCGGAAGAACCGATTTTGAGGCCGTCGGCGTGTCGCTGAGCGATCTCGTCCCCACTTTCGCGCGCCGTTTTGGGGACGAGCTCGCCGAGATAGCCCATGGGAAGTGTCCGCGGAGCTTCGGCCGAGATCGGGGATTACCGCACAGGTGGCTGAATCGGGCGCGCATAGAGCCCGGGGAAGAGCCCCGCCAGTGCGATGCCGCGCATGGCGGGGGAAGAAAGCTCGCACCCCGAGGAGATGCCCCATGGCCCGTAAGTCCAAAGCAGAGATCGCGCTGGCAGCCGACACATCCGACACTGAGTGGATCACGATGAAGGAAGCAGCGCTGCTCATCCGAGTCGACCCGGTCACCATCCGCCGCTGGATCACGGCTGGCTACATCCGCGCCGAACGATTCGGGCCTCGACTCATCCGCGTCGACAAGGCCACCCTCGTCGCGTCGGGGGAGACACTCGTGTGGGAGCGCAGCGTGGCAAGCTGAAGAATCGCCCAGATACGACGAGCTGTGACTGCCGCGGTACTAATCGGCGGTCGACGGTGGGTTGGGTTTTGCCGCTGCGGCCAGGACGAATCGTGCGGTGAGAATCACAAAGTGCTATCTTGATTCAGGAAGGAGAAATGACATGACCGCACTGATGAACCGGGTGAAGCGACTCCGGGAATCTGCTGGGCTCGACCAACGCGACGCGGCGAGCCTCTCCGGCCTCTCCCAATCGACTTGGAGCCGAATCGAGAGCGGCGCACGCGAACCGAAGCTCGGCGAAGTGGTCGGGATCGCCGCCGCGCTTGGGTGCCTCACCAGCACGATCTTGGGCAACAGTGAGCTGGGCGGTCGGCTCGTGACGGCGATGAGGAAATCGGACGACTCTGCCGATGTGACATCGATCTCGGAAGACATCGAGTTCCTGCTGGAAGTCGAATCAGAGCTACACGCGGCCGGTTACATTCGGTGACCGCAGCCGAGAAAGCCGCAGCCTTCAGAGAGCGACACGGTCTGGGTATCGCGCCGATCAGGGAACTCGTGGCTTTGGTCGGAGCAGAGCACCGAATCGACGTGTGGATCGTCGACATGCCGGTTGGGGTGGACGCTATGACACGGCGCGACCCGGAGACCGGGGCTCACATCATCGCCGTGGCAACTTCCGACAACCCAGAACGTCAACGCTTCTCGCTCGCCCACGAGCTGGGTCACATCGCCTTCGGAGACTTCGAGGACGATGTTCGCGACCTGCACGCCACGGGGTCAGCAGAAACGCGAGCGCATGACTTCGCGCGGCATCTGCTGGTGCCTCTGGACGGCGTGCGCAAGCTCGCGGAAACGATGCCTGGCGCTGATGCCGAACACCTGACGTCGGCCGTCGTGCAACACTTTGGCGTTTCATCGCAACCGGCAGCATTCCAACTTCACGCCGCCGCCCTGATCACCGCCGGCGAGAAGACCGCAGTCGGTCAACTGCGATCGGCGACGCTCGCTACGAAGTACGGGTGGTCCGCCGAGCGAGAAACCCAGATGCTGGAATCGAATCGACCTCAGCCGCCTCAGCGAATCGTCACGGCGGCAACTCGCGCGTATGCCGACGGAAAGCTGGGGCTTCGAGTGCTGGCGCGCATTCGGGGGACTGAGGATGTCGCGGCGCTGGAGCAAGAGCTCGCCGTTGCTGGACTTGTGCCGGCCCAAGACCCCGTCGTACGACCCGTCGTCGACATCGACCATTGGTGACGGGAAGCGTGGCGGGCCGGCCATTGATCATCGATGCCGGGCCAACACTCACCTTTCTTGCCGCCGGCCATGGTCAGTTGCTTGTTGATGTCATCACACGGCGGGGAAATCGGCTGCTTGCGCCAGACGCGGTGATCGACGAGGTCGCTCGGAAAGCGTCCACCCAGGCGCGGTTCCGCAGCTGTGACGCTCAGTTCGACCGGTTGGTCGAGGCCGGGACTGTCGAGCAGCTCAGTGATTCGGTGGACGACCAGGAGCTCGCGCGCGAGGTATTGCGAATCACCGGATTGGCCGCGGAGGTTCGTATCGGGAAGTCGAAAGACCTCGGAGAGACGATGGTGATCGCACACGCGCTGAAGCAACAAGCAGCGGGCGTGGAGGTGCGGGTATTCATCGACGAGTGGCGCGGGCAGCGGCTGGCCCAGGATCACGGTCTGAGGGTTGTCTCGACTGAAATGGTGCTTGCCGGAGCGATCGATCTTTCGTTGATAGCCGACCGAGGTGAGATGCGGAAGATGTACGAGACGCTTCGGAGCTTCGACGACGGGCTGGTCCACATCGACCAGACAAGCCTGCTGGAGAAGGGAAGGTATCGAAGAGCAAAAGAGGCGGCAGTCAGCGCCGACGACGCGCAGAGTTCGTAGCGAGCGCGAACGGGTCGAACGCGATGACGATGACAATCTCGAACACGATGAGCTCGAAGACGTCGAGCGTGATGATGATGATGATGATGATCGGCTTGACGATCTCGAACAGGATGAGCGGGGAGTTCGCTGTCGAACCGCCAGTCGGGTTGATCAACCTCTACCTATATGTGCACCTCGACGTGCGAGCGCTCAGCTACGACGAGCTGCGGCTGCCAAGGTACTGAGCACGAAAACAGCATCACGGCCGCCTGAGTTCGAAAACGTGCTCTGGCAGCACGTCATCGGGCGTGGCGGCACGCCACAACGACTACGCATCGCGACTACCGAACGCACATCGCCGCCCCACCGACTACCGATCAGTATTCGAACGCACCGATCTCGGCCCGCCACCGCATCGAATCTGACGCATTCGGAGGTGAGACGCTGAAAGCGTCAGATTCGACGCCGAGCTCAGTTGTTGCGGAATCTGCACCAACTGAGCTCGGACCCCAACTGGCGCAGAAAGTGCGACAGTTCGACCGCCCGGCCGCGAGCTCGCTGCGCGACTCAGTTGTCGCAGAATGTGCGACAACTGGAACCGGGGCACTGCCGCGCATAGACAAGCTGAGCGGAAATGCACCCTCTGTGTACACTTCCGATAAGCGAAAGGGGAAGGGTTATGGCGAAAGAGACTGATGTGCTCCGCGCCATCGAACGAGCGCCCATGCGAACCGTGCGCTTGAAAGCGCTCGACGAGTTCGGACCCACCATCTGGCGCATACTCGACCGCCTCACCGAGCAGGGCGCTGTGAAGCGTCTCGCGCACGGCATCTACACCGTCCCGCCAGATGGCCAAGACGCACGCCGATGGAAGCCGCCGATCGAAGAGGCCGGCATCGCAATCGCAGTAGCCCGATTCGGTGCGCGCCAAGCAGCGATGACCGACATCACGGCAGCACGCCACTGGGCCGCGGTTCCCCGAGCCGTCGGCACCGCCACCATCGCCGTGCCGCGCGCCGGATACGCCCCTGTCACCCTCGACGACGGCGGAACTGTCCGATTCATCCCTCGGAAGCTCGACGAGCTCGACCTCGTGCTCGAACGGATCGGGCAAGGGAACGCCCTCGTCACCACCCCCGCGCAGACGCTGTTCGACCTGCTCATGAAGCCAGGCCGTGCAGACATGCACTACGAGGCAATCAAGGCCGCCGAAAACCTCCGACCGCGCGTGAAGGCAGACGACCTCCAAGACATCGTCGATCGGGCACGGCGAGTCAACGACCAGGTCCGTGCCGCACTCATCGAGCTCAGGGAGCGTGATGATGAACTGGGATGAAGGAAAGCGCCGACGTGACGGCCTCGGAAGGTTCACGTTCGAACGGAACGCCGAGGCAGACGTGGCGTTGCGCGCAGTCGAACCCGGAGTCCTCGACGCAGATGACCTGCTCAACGTGCAAGCGCAGTTCGGTGTCAGCGAAGAGCAGGTTCGTCGCGATCACGCCATCTCCCACGCCCTGGCCGCCATCTCATCCCTCGACCACGAGGCCCTGATTTTCTTCGGCGGCACGGCCCTCTCTCGCACCCACCTGACCGCGCTGCGACTGTCAGAGGACATCGACCTGATCGCACTCGGGCCACGGACAGCGATCGCCGACGACATGCAGAAGGTGCTGGAGAAGCAACTGCGCCGCACGCTCGGCACACCTTCATTCACCCCGCCACTCGCGGAAACCCGCCAGCCCGACCCGTCAGTGATGCAGGTCGGAAGCTCGAACATCCAGATCCAACTACTGAGCTCCGAGGGCTACCCGAACTGGCCGACCGAAGTGGTCGAGCTCGAACAGCGTTACCGCGACGCGCCAAGAGCCCAGGTGCGCGTGCTGACCCCCGCCGCGTTCGTCGTCTCGAAGCTTGCATCATGGAACGACCGCGGCGCGCCGCGAGACCTCTACGACCTCTGGGCGATGGCCGAAAACGGGATGATCGACGGCGAGGCCGCCGACCTGTTCGCACGAGTCGGCCCGTTCACCCGCATCTCCGGAGTCAGCTTCACCAGCCTGCCGAGCGCCGGCCAGTGGGAAGCTGCACTCGGCCATCAATGCATCATCCAAGTCACGCCGGCCGAAGCCGCAACTGTCGTCCGCGAAGCGGTCGCCGGGCTCAGCTGAGCGCGGTGAGGCAAACGAACCTGCCCTTACGCCCCTCACCGGCAACAATCCTTGCCCCGTCGACACGCCCCGACCGCGCAAAGCACCCGCACAGCCGCTCAGCGCCACCGGTTGCCGTCGCCTATGCGAGAGATGAAACCAGCTGATAGACGGAGACTGAGGTCCGCACTCCCGACCGGTGATGCCCTGCGGGTCTATCGGGGCTGAACGACAATCTCCCACTCAGCCGGGTTGCTCTGCTGAGCGATGAGAGCCTGAGTCTCAGCGATCACTGCGTTCAGGTCGGTGCCGATGGGGTACAGACCATCGGCGTTGAGCGGAGCCTCCGCAGCACGCCAGGCCATCTCTGTGCGGAAGCCGGGGAAGGCAACAACCCCATAGACAATCGCAACTACACGCTTTCCCGTGAGGAGTGAGAGCGTGTTGGCAAGGTTGAGTCCGCCCTCAGCAGAGGCAACATAGTCCTCCGGTGCTGTACCTGTTACAGGTCAAGTCCCTGGAAGTGGTGTAACGGCTGATCCTTCGCTTTATGCGCTGAGGGCGGTGTAGGTGTCGGTGATCACCTCGCTTCCGGTGTCGGGGATGGCGTGCATGCGGGAGCGGGC
>Ga0008834_1000006_pt1 | contig 260718 bp, 246 predicted proteins | sample HotLakConsUCCL28_FD_62213 | JGI IMG/M metagenome (GOLD analysis project Ga0008834, IMG submission 62213) | Hypersaline microbial mat communities from Hot Lake, Washington, USA - Hot Lake Consortium UCC-L28 | ecosystem: Environmental > Aquatic > Non-marine Saline and Alkaline > Hypersaline >... | reverse complement strand
GTGTTGATGCCTTTCGAGTGGAGGTAAGAGACTTCTCGAAGGATCACACGGTGACCGCGTTCACGTCGTCACCGACGCGGTGGGCCACCGGGCGTTACACCACTATGCGGGACTCCACTGTTCACGATGGACATCGACAGTGCCTCTGTTGGATTCGAAGCTCGTAGGGACCTTCCTGGAAGCGACGGTTTGGGCTACCCATCCTGGAAACTAGCCATCAAGGGTGCTGACTACATCTGGTATGTGTTTCGAGCGGATCTTATTGCGACGGGTGATCGCGAGACCCTCGAGATTGTCGAGCGTCACTTGGCGCTCCTCGTTAACTGGTTGGCGACTGTCAAGCGAAACCCTCCGAAAGTTGTACTAGTTGGCACCCACGTCGACCTGCTTCCTGAGAGCGCTCAGGAGATTCGCTCGCTCAAGGCCGCGGTTTCAAGTTCGCCTCCGATCAAGTCCGGAGTGGTCAAGCTTGGCAACGCCGTAATCGCCCTCGGTTCTTTGTCGTCCGCGGCTCACGCTTCCCTGCTGAAAAGAGCTGTCGCTCGCCAGCTGTAGCGTCCTGCAACCACACAACTAAGGAAGTCAATGACACACGACGGAACTCCAGCAGTGTTTCCCCGGTCGGTATTGGTTGTGTCCAACGACATCTACCTTCGCATGTCTCAGGAGCCCCAATCAGTCAAGCTTCTTGAGGACCCAATCGCGATGGTCCTGCCTCAATCGTCTAAACCTGAGTTCAACAACGAGCTTGCTCTGCAGGTGCGGAATCAACTTGCGGGCGCCGACCAGTTGGCCCCGAACGCGCTCCTGATCAAAAGCCCTTATGACCTCGCATCGTACGAATTCGCAGCCAACGCAATAGAGGTGTTCGCGAGCACGAAGTATCACGTGATGGCCAATGTGGCTCGCCTTCTCGGCGCTCGCGAGGTGCGGTTCATGGAAGCGAACGTTGAGAGTTCCGAGACCAGGTGGAATGCAGCGGTGAATGCTGCATTCTCATCGGTAAAGGCCGGCGCTGAGGGAAGCCGCGAAGTCAAGCAGAAGTTCACAGCCCGTATAGACGGGCAACTCACCTTTCCGGGTGCCCCACCCGAAGTCGCGAAAGCAGCGGAGTACCTCAAGGAAAGGAACCTCTCTCACGATCAGCAACTCCGAGCTCTAGTTGACCTGAGGACAGGCGAGAATCCCGTCGGTAGCTACATCATGAAGCTCAGCGGAACGCGTGAAGCGGAGTCGAACCTCAAGAGCGCGCTCGATCTGGCGAACGCTGGGCCAGTGAGGGCCCTCAAGGTCGGTGCGAGCTTCTCCAAGACGGCTCAGCGCATCAAGGACATCGAGATAGTGACTGAAATCTCATTCTGATCGGACTAGCAAGTTCGCGATTTTCGCTGTAGTTGCGACATACTCATGTAAATTGTGAAAGGGGAAGTGTAGTGACGAAGCACGTGTTCCTTTCCTTCGTCGCGGAGGACTTGGCCGCGGTGAACCTCTTCCGTGGCCAAGCCAAGAACGGCAACTCTGCGCTTGAGTTCGACGACTACTCCGTCAAGGCTCCCTACAACAGCCAGGAAGCGACCTACATCCGAGCAAGGATTGCGGAGAAGATCGCGATGGCGTCAGTGACGATCTGTTTGATCGGTGACTCGACTTATCGAAGCTCGTGGGTCGAGTGGGAACTCCAGAAGAGTGCCCAGCTTGGGAAGGCTGTTCTCGGAGTTCGACTCAATTCTCAACGTGTTGACACGGTGCCTCTCGCTCTGCTGACAGTGCGTGCGCCAATAATGGGCTGGGACATACACGAGATCGTTCGTGCCATTGGCTGATCCACTTTACGAGGCGGGATATCCTGCACTGCATAATGCAGCGAACCTGGCTTCACTTCGGGGTCAGCGCCAGTTTCTGCGTGCACTGAGGATCAGGCTGGTGGGGCTGTTGCTCGGAAGCTTGGGTCCAGTGTTTTTCGTGTCCTTCGGATTAATGGAGTTCGCGGGCTGGTTGGCAATCCTAGGTTTCCTCGCTGCGCTATTCGCCGAAATGTACACGGCTACCACCAAGCCGGATCGTGCCTGGTACGAAGGGCGAGCCGCGGCCGAGTCAGTGAAGACGCTTGCTTGGCGATATGCAGTGCGCGGTGAGTCTTTCGAGGGCGACAGCGAGGCGGCGAAACTGGACGCTTTGTTTGTGGCTAGGGTCCGAGAGGTCTTGGATGATCTAGGTGAGATCGAACTGTCACACTCCTCAGGAGCTACCACTCAAATTACGGAGCCGATGCGTCAGCTCCGGGCGTCACCATTCCAGGAGCGCCTTGTCGCCTATCGAGATGGCCGCATTGAGGATCAAAGGTCTTGGTACGAGAGTAAAGCTGAATGGAACAGGATTCGCCGCCTGCGGTGGACAGTGGTTGTGATTGGAGCGGAGGTCACCGGTGTATTGGGGGGCGTTGCCCTGGTCACCGGTTTACTGCAACTAGATCTGATCAGCGTGCTCGGTGCCTTTGCGACTGCGGCTATCGCTTGGACCCAGGCGAAGCAGTACAGCACCCTCGCTACCGCCTACGGGATAACAGCACAGGAGCTGGCCAGCGTGGCGGCCGAAGTGTCGGGGGCGACTGAGGCGACCTGGGCGAGTTTTGTTGGACAGGCAGAAGAAGCCATCTCGCGGGAGCACACGCTCTGGCGAGCTACTCGCGGCGTGCGCATCCGGAATTCCTAGCAGAATTCAAGACCCGAATAGAAGAACTGGACTATCGATGACCGAAAACCAAGCCGATGAGCTGAAGCGACAAATATTCGTTGCGTACCCATATCGCCTATTTCCAAAAGCAGACTATCGGGCAGTTTTTGAAGGGGTCTCCGATGATTACGCGGTGACCTTTCTCTTCGCCGATGAGAAGATTACCAATATGCATATTCTTCAGAAGATTATCAGTTACATTCGAGCTTCTGACTTCTCGATATTCGACATCAGTGGGTGGAATCCAAATGTGACGCTTGAGCTCGGTATCGCGATGTCCAGTGAAGAAGATTGGTACATTTCCTTCAATCCAACGCTTACGGACTTAAATGAAGTGCCTTCAGACCTCCGCGGGATTGATCGGATCGAATACGCGAGCTACACAGACTACGGCGACAAGTTGCGGGCGTTAGTCGAGCAAAGATACCCAAAGCGAACCTCCTCAATCGAGACATTCCTCGATGACATCCGGTCAAACGTGCGAGACCTACTCGCCGCCCAGCCGGGCCTGACCATGCAAGAACTTGCGGACGTTGCGGGCTCTACGGTGGCGGTGATGCAGCTGGCAGTACGACCAATGGTCGGCACTGAGTTGCGAACGACAGGTCGGACTAAGGCAATGAAGTACTTTCTGACCTCGGGCGATGCGAGTGTCGAGCCCTCGTCCGCGTAGGAGAGAATCAGGGCGCTTGATGCGTGGTTTGAGTGACGCACAGCGGATGACCTGCGGGAGGCGGTGTTCCCTGGTCGTCAACTCAAGTCGGCGGCCCATGGGTGCGATGCCCGAATGTGGGCCCTCCTCACTACGCTGAACACATGCCCCCCACAACCCGAGAAGCCCAGCGCGCCGAACTCCACAAGGCAATCTGGCGGGTAGCCAACGACCTCCGCGGCTCAGTCGACGGTTGGGATTTCAAGAGCTACGTGCTCGGCATGCTCTTCTACCGCTTCATCTCCGAAAACCTCACGGCCTACCTCAACCGCCAAGAGCGAGCAGCGGGCCAGACCGACTTCGACTACGCCAAACTCCAAGACGCAGAGGCTGAACACGGCCGCAAAGAGACCGTCAAGGAAAAGGGCTTCTACATCCTCCCGAGCGAGCTCTTCACGAACGTCCGAGCCAACGCAGCCCAAGACGAGAACCTCAACGAAACCCTCTCCCGCATCTTCCAGAACATCGAAGGCTCCGCCGTCGGCACCGAGTCCGAAGACGACCTCAAAGGCCTCTTCCAAGAGCTAGACCCCAACTCCAACAAGCTCGGCAACACGGTCGCGCAGCGCAACCTGAAGCTCGTCAAGTTGCTCAACGCCATCGGCGACCTCGACCTCGGCGACTTCAACACCCACGAGATCGACGCGTTCGGCGACGCCTACGAGTACCTGATGCAGATGTACGCAGCCGCCGCCGGCAAGTCAGGTGGCGAGTACTACACGCCGCAGGAGGTCTCCGAGCTGCTCGCCCAGATCGCGAGCATCGGCAAGACCGAGCTGAAGAAGGTCTACGACCCTGCCGTCGGTTCCGGATCGCTGCTGCTGAAGTTCCAAAAGGTGCTCGGCCCCGGCAAGGTCGGCGGATACTTCGGCCAAGAGATCAACCTCAACACCTACAACTTGGCGCGCATCAACATGTTCTTGCATGACGTGCCCTACGAGCAGTTCCACTTGGCGCACGGCGACACCTTGCTGCACCCCGCGCACTGGGACGACGAGCCGTTCGAAGCGATCGTCTCCAACCCACCCTACTCGATCAAGTGGGAGGGCGACGCGAACCCGCTCCTCATCAACGACCCGCGCTTCGCCCCCGCCGGGGTGCTCGCCCCCAAGTCGAAGGCCGACCTCGCCTTCACGATGCACATCCTCAGCTGGTTGGCCGTCAACGGAACGGCGGCGATCGTCGAGTTCCCCGGAGTCATGTACCGCGGCGGAGCCGAGGCCAAGATCCGCAAGTACCTGGTCGACAACAACTACGTGGATGCTGTCATCCAGCTGCCCGCCGACCTCTTCTTCGGCACGACCATCGCCACGTGCATCCTGGTGCTCAAGAAGTCAAAGCAGTCGAACGACGTCGTCTTCATCGACGCCTCCGCCGAGTTCACCCGCTCTGGAAACAAGAACAAGCTGACGGATGCCCACCGCGAGCGAATCGTGACCACTCTCGTCGAGCGCGTTCCGGTGGACCACTTCGCGGCGCTCGTCCCGAACTCCGAAATCGCGTCGCTCGACTACCTGCTTTCGGTCTCCTCCTATGTGCGGGCAGAAGATACCCGTGAGGCCGTAGACATCACTGACCTGAACGCCGAAATTGGCCGCATTGTGTCGCGGCAGGCTGAGCTGCGCGCGGCGATCGATGCGATCGTTGCAGACCTCGAGGGTGCTTCTTGAACCGGGTCGAGAAGCTGATCGAGGACCTGACACCGGGAGGTGTAGTTTTCGCCCGGCTTGGCGAGGTGATTCGAATAAAGAACGGTCGGGATTACAAGCATCTTGGTTCAGGTGATGTTCCGGTCTACGGCACTGGTGGCGTCATGACTTATGTCGACACGGCGGCACACCCGGGCCCGTCGGTCCTCATCCCGCGTAAGGGCTCGCTGAACAAGCTCTACTACGTCGACCAGCCGTTCTGGACGGTTGACACAATCTTCTATTCAGAGGTTGGCGAACGACTCAATCCGAAGTTCCTCTTCTACTTCCTGTTGACTCAGCGGCTCGAGGAGCTCAATAAAGCCGGAGGTGTGCCGAGCCTGACGCAAGGCGAACTCAACCAGTTGAAGGTGCCGGTTCCGCCTCTCGAAGTTCAGAGCGAGGTCGTGAGAATCTTGGACCACTTTACGGAGCTGGAAGCGGAGCTGGAAGCGGAGCTGGAAGCACGTCGGCGCCAGTATGCCCACTACCGAAGTGGGTTGCTCAATCCCCACGGGAAGTCTTCGATTCGGTGGTCCACCCTTGGCGAGGTGTCTAAGCGAGTGTCGTCCGGTGCGACTCCAACTGCGGGGCGCGCGGAGTACTACGGTGACGGCGAGATCCCGTGGCTTCGCACGCAAGAGGTGAAGTTCGTCGACGTGTGGGAGACGGAGATGCGAATCACCGAGCGAGCACTGAAGGAAACCGCTGCGAAGTGGATTCCCGCCAACTGCGTGATTGTCGCAATCTCTGGCGCCACAGCAGGCCGCTCTGCTGTCAACCGCATTCCGCTGACAACCAACCAGCACTGCTGCAACTTTGAGATCGATCCTGAGCAGGCGAACTACCGCTACGTCTTCTACTGGGTTCGCAGTCAGTATGAGGAGATCAAGTCCATGGGGCAGGGCGCGCGCTCAGACCTCAATGCAAGCCTGATCAAGGGTTTTCCTATCCCCGTTCCTCCGCTGAGCGAGCAAGAGCGAATCGTTGAGGCTCTCGACAAGTTCGACGCCCTCGTCAATGACTTGAGCATCGGCCTGCCTGCCGAGCTGGCCGCTCGTCGGAAGCAATACGAGTACTACCGCGACAAGCTGCTGACGTTCGAGGAGGCTCCGGCGTGAGCGAAGCCCCGGCGACGCGGTTCGAGCCGATCGCGATCAGTGGTGAGAGCACGGTCGTGGCGGAGTTCACGCCCGACCCTTCCACGGCGGATGCCTACCAGTCTGAGGCAGCGCTCGAGCGGGAGTTCATCCGGTTGCTGCAGGGCCAGGCGTATGAGTACGTGACGATCCGGTCTGAGGCTGAGATGCTCGCGAACCTGCGGGTGCAGCTCGAGGCGCTCAACGCGGTGACGTTCACCGATGGCGAGTGGCAGCGGCTGCTGAACGAGTACGTGGTGGGCGCCAACGATGGCGCGGTGCAGAAGACGGTGCGCATTCAAGAAGACCACGTGCACGCCTTTCGGCGTGACGACGGCAGCACCAAGAACATCGCGTTGATCGACAAGAAGAGCATCCACAACAACCGCCTGCAGGTGATCAACCAGTACGAGGTGGCTCCGGGCGGCGACGGTGGCGGTGCCTACGCGAACCGCTACGACGTGACGATTCTGGTCAACGGTCTGCCGCTCGTGCATGTCGAGCTGAAGCGGCGCGGAGTCGACATTCGCGAGGCGTTCAATCAGATCGACCGGTATCAGCGGCACAGCTTCTGGGCCGGCTCGGGCCTGTTCGACTACGTGCAGTTGTTCGTGATCAGCAACGGGACCCTGACGAAGTACTACTCGAACACCACGCGCCGCCAGCACCTGGAAGATGCCAAGGGTCAGCATCGGGTGAAGAAGACGAGCAACTCGTTCGAGTTCACGTCGTGGTGGGCGGATGCCTCGAACGCGCCGATTCGCGATCTGGTCGGCTTCACGAAGACGTTCTTCGCCAAGCACGCGCTGCTCGCGATTCTGACTCGCTACTGCGTGCTGACGGCCGACCGCGAGCTGATGGTGATGCGGCCGTACCAGATCGTGGCGACGGAGCGCATTCTGCAGCGCATCGAGATCGCCACCAACTACAAGAAGCTGGGCACGACGGATGCCGGCGGTTACGTCTGGCACACCACCGGGTCGGGCAAGACGCTCACCTCGTTCAAGACCGCGCAGCTCGCCTCGCGTCTGCCGAGCGTCGACAAGGTGCTGTTCGTCGTCGACCGCAAAGACTTGGACTGGCAGACGCAGAAGGAATACGACCGCTTCGAGAAGGGTGCGGCGAACGCGTCGACCTCGACCGCCGCGCTCTCGAAGAACCTGGCGGACCCCGAGCGGCGCATCGTCATTACGACGATTCAGAAGCTCGCGCGGCTCGTGCAGTCGGAGAAGGGCCACTCGGTCTACGACGGCCACGTCGTGCTGATCTTCGACGAGTGCCACCGCTCGCAGTTCGGCGACATGCACGCGCAGATCACGAAGGCGTTCAAGCGCTACAACCTGTTCGGATTCACCGGCACGCCGATCTTTGCCGAGAACGCCGGCACAGGCGGCAATCCGTCGCTGAAGACGACCGAGCAGGCGTTCGGCGAGAAGCTACACACGTACACGATCGTCGATGCGATTACCGACAAGAACGTGCTGCCCTTTCGCATCGACTACGTCAACACGATCTCTCTGCCGGAGGGGCTCACCGACAAGCAGGTCTCGGCGATCGACACCGAGAAGGCGCTGCTCGACCCGACGCGCATCGGCATGGTGGTCGAGTACATCCTCGAACACTTCGACCAGAAGACCCGGCGCAGCGAGTCGTACGCGCTGCGTGAGCGGCGGGTGCGGGGCTTCAACTCGCTGTTCGCGACGGCCTCGATCGAGGCGGCGAAGCGCTACTACGCGGCGTTCCAGACGATGCAGTCGACGATTCCCTCAGACCGTCGGTTGAAGGTCGGCATCATCTACTCGTTCGCCGCCAACGAGGCCGAGGTCGATGGATTCCTCGACGAGGAGGGCTTCGACCCCACGGGTCTCGACCTGCCCTCGCGCGAGTTTCTCGACGCCGCGATCGCCGACTACAACGCGATGTTCGGCACGACGTGGAGCACCTCCTCCGACGGCTTCGCCGGCTACTACACCGACCTCTCGAAGCGGCTGAAGAATCGTGAGATCGACATCGTCATCGTCGTCAACATGTTCCTCACCGGATTCGACGCGACTACCCTCAACACGCTGTGGGTCGACAAGAACCTACGGTCTCACGGGCTCATCCAGGCCTACTCGCGCACCAACCGAATCTTGAACTCGGTGAAGACGTACGGCAACATCGTCACCTTCCGCGACCTCGAGCAGCAGACCAACGACGCGATCGCGCTGTTCGGCAACAAGAACGCGCAGGGCGTGGTGCTGCTGAAGCCGTATGGCGAGTACTACGGCGAGTACTCGGCGCGTGTGGCCGAGTTGCTCGAGACGTTCCCGCCGGGAGAGGTGATCGTGGGGGAGCAGGCGCAGAAGGACTTCATCGCCCTGCTCGGCGCGATTCTGCGGCTGCAGAACATCTTGACCTCGTTCGACGACTTCGCCGGCCAGGAGCTGTTGACGCCCCGGCAGTTGCAGGACTACAAGTCGGAATACCTCGACCTCTACGCCTCGCTGCGCCAGCCGACCGACGAGAAGGAGGCGATCAACGACGACGTCGTCTTCGAGATCGAGCTCATCAAGCAGGTCGAAATCACAGTCGACTACATCCTGCTGCTGGTGCAGAAGTATCGCGACGAGCGCGGAGACGGCGACGACCGCGAGATACGCGCCGAGATCACCCGCGCGATCGACGCGAGCCCCTCATTGCGCAACAAGAAGGACCTCATCGAGGCCTTCGTCGACCGCGTTTCGGTCGCGGGCGAGGTAGACGCGGAGTGGTCGGCCTACATCGCCGCGCGACGGGATGCTGAGCTCACGCAGCTCGTCACCGACGAGGGCTTGAACGCCGAAGCGACCCGCGAGTTCATCGACCGAGCTTTTCGCGATGGCGCCCTCCAGACCACCGGAGTCGCGATCACGCGCGTCCTCCCGCCCGCGTCCCGTTTCGCCCCGGGCGGAGCCCACGGCGAAAAGAAGCAACGCGTGCTCGACCGCCTGGCCGAGTTCTTCGACCGCTACTTCGGTCTCGGTTAGCGCTGCGCGGTGACGCCGGCAAGCTGACGGCGGTCTGTCGTGAGCGGATACGCGACGACGCCTGCCATCACGTACCGTGCCCATCCGTCACCGTCGGGGGCGTCCCACTGCAGGCTGCGTCCGGCGCGATTGAGGCGGCTGTGTTCGTCGGCGGTGACCCAGCACGTCGCGAGAAGAGTGTCGAAGATCGTAATCAGGTGTTGCGGAGAAGCCGCTGGACCACCGGCGATCGCGTCGAAAGATGAGTTGGAGCGAGGGTCGGCCTGACGCGGGTCGACGATCTCGATCACGATCCGCTTCACTGGCGTCACGTGCTCAACCTCGCGCTTTTCCAGGTCCAGGCGCATCGCATCGATCGTCGCGAAGGTGACGGAGTGCGAGCCTTCGAGCCCCTCTAGCATCCTACGAAGTCGACTGGGGTATCCACGCGAGCCCTTAGACCACAGGCGCCCGCCCGCAGCGAGAAAGGGCCGAACCTCGCTCTCGATGTAGTCGTAGGCGTCAGCGGCAATCCGAAGGCGACGATCATCGCCGATGGAGGTCTCCATGTCGCAAGTCTTGCACTGAGCTACAGACACTGCCGTCGATCGAGTTCGAGGCGAAGATGGCCACTCAGGTCCTCGGGGCCTAACCCACTCAAACTGTCGCCAACTCCCGCATCGGACCCGTCACTCTCGCTCGCCAGCGCTCAGTCCGACGGTCCTATCCACGCGGTCGCCACTAGGATTCCCTTTGGGCCGAAACCTGGAGGTTTTCTTGTCAGAGTTCTGGACTGTTCGAGCGGGCAAGAACGGCGAACGCGCGGACTGGGCGATCGAGAACGGCTTGGTTGGTGGCGGGTGGTCCGAGTTTCCGGACTTGTCTGAGTACCGCGACGACAAAGATTCCCTGCAGTCGCTGGTAAGAGAACTCCTTGGAGGTTCTCCGAGCCGTGTCGGCAACTACACCGGCCAACTATGGTCCTTGATACACCGGATCAAGGAAGGCGACTTCATGGTCCTCCCTATCCGCAGTACTTCCCAGATCGCCATCGGGGAGGTCACGAATGCCTACCACTATGTGAGCGACGAGCTCGATCCGAGCAAGCGGCATCGTCTCGGCGTCAAGTGGCTGAGAACGGACATCTCCAAGACTCTGGTGAAGCAGGATCTCCTGTACCAGATGGGCTCCGCGATGACTGTTTTCGTGATCCGCAATGGCGACGCAAACTACCGCCTTAGTCAGCTGCTTGCCGGGCAAGCTGACCCTGGTGCTCGTGGTGCACAAGCCGGATCAGCGGTCTCCACGCGTGCGGTAGATGAGGCTGAAGCAGAAGTGGAAGCGGAGCCCCTCAACCTGGAGGAGCTCGCCCTCGACGAGATCGCACGCAGGTTGCAGGAGGACTTCAAGGGACATGACCTCTCCCTCCTGGTGACGGCACTCCTCGAGGCCGAAGGCTTCACGTGTCGCAACTCGCCTCCCGGATCAGATGGCGGCGTCGACGTGCTAGCGGGGATGGGCCCACTCGGCATGGACTCACCAAAACTCGTTGTGCAGGTGAAATCACAGAACAGTGCAGTCAGCGACGTGGCCCTACAACAGCTAAATGGCGCGATTCATCGGTATCACGCCGATCAGGCACTTCTCGTAACTTTTGGCGGCGTCACTGGCCCTGCCCGCACCTATCTCGAATCTCAGTACTTCGGCATCCGCGTGTGGACTCTCTCTGACATCCTCACGACGCTCTTCAAGCACTACGGCACAATCCCCGAGGAGATCAAGGCGAGGCTGCCTCTCAAGCAGATCTGGGTTCCGGCGATGGCCGATAGCGAAAGCTGACGTTCCGCGGTCTCACCATCGCGCTGTCGGATGATAGGCAGGATGGGTAAGCGCCGCGCCGAACCCAGGCGCTAGCGTTGTCACATGACTCCATCTCCTAGCCAACCCCGCCCACCGGGCGGGTGTTGTCTCGGAAGGAATCACCATGGAGCACGACTTGACCTGGCCGCTCTACCGTCGCCTGCCGGAAGAGCACGTTTTTTGGGAAGTGGCGGAGCTCGTCGAGTTTCTGCAGGAATGCCCGCCTGACGCGCCGATCTGGTTGGTGAACTATCGCCAGCTGCGCAACATCACTCAGCGCCCCATGGACGGCATGGGAGGTGCGGTCGGGCCCGACGGCGTTCTGCTCTGGTAGCGGAGTGACCTGCGCGAGGCGGCGCTACGCCGCCTCGCGTCTCCTCTTGTGCCGATGCCGGTTTCAGCCGACGCACGGTTCTGTGAGCGCGACCGCCTCCAGCACCGTCGGTGGGGCGGAGTAATGTCACGCTCATGATCGACGACGAGAACTTCGACGCTGATTTCGACGTGAGGTCGGACACGCCTGAAGGCAAGGATCCCGATACCCACAGCCCCACACTGCGGCGGTATCACCGCATGTTGTGGAGCAAGGAGCTGCCGAGTGGGCAGGTCTTCGACCTGGTTCCGGAGAAGCGCACGGTCTATCTTGCGCACGACTCGGATCGCGGCAGGTTCGTACTCTCGAGTGACACCATCGCCACCTCAAACAAGAAGCGACTTGCCCCCCTCTATTCGCAGTTGTCCGACGCGGAGAACGAGCGCTTCCACCGTCAGGGCTACACGATCGGCGGGACGATCGTGTTTCCGGGCGTGCCAGTCAACGGCAAGCAGACGATCAATCAGCGTCGCGGAACTCACCGCGAGATCGAGGATCGTTTCGACCTGACTCTGGAGTGCATTCGTCGCCACTACGCCGGTGAGTCGAGCCCACTCTCGGAGACGATCGCTGCGTATTCGTCATTCTTCGACCTGTTCGAGAGCTTCCAGGGCTACGTTGAATTCTTCCTGCTGAACGACCTGGTGACCGCCTCCGGCGATGTCGCCTTCTTGCACCCGTTCACGGAATTCACGAGGCACCATCTTCCCGACAGCCTCGACGACTACGTCGCGTACAGGGAGCGCACGCTCGACTTCGTGCGAGCCCGCAATCGGCGCATCTCAGCGTGGGTGTCCGACAATCGGAGTGCCTAGGTCGATTGCGTGGCTTGTCGTGATGTGAGCCCCAACCGGAGGATCGGCCCGCCGCGAGTACGAGCGACGTCGCGCGAAGGATGAGGCTGCGACCCGGGCATCCTGGGGTCGGTTCGGCACTATCGCCGTCGCTCTGACGCCGGAGCGTCAGAGCACGCGATCGTGGAGCACGGGCGCGATCGGGGAGGAGCACGTTGCGGCTCGGTTGGACGGGATCGTGTCGGAGAGCATCCGGGTGCTGCATGATCGCAAGATTCCGCGTTCGAGGGCGAACATTGACCATATTGCGGTCACGCCGGGCGGGGTGTGGGTGATCGACACGAAGCGGTACCAGGGCAAGCGGCCCGAGCTGCGGGTCGAGGGCGGCATTATTCGGCCGCGGGGCCAGAAGCTGTTCGTGCGGGGCACCGACAAGACGGCGCTCGTGGAGGGCGTGCTCAGGCAGGTGGCGCACGTGCAGGAGGTTGTGGGTGAAGTGCCGGTGCGTGGGGTGCTGTGCTTCGTCGACGGCGACTGGCCGTTGATCGGTGGGTCTTTCGCCGTGCGCGGGGTTGAGGTGTTGTGGCCGAACAAGCTGGCGGGGTTGCTCGAGGCCGATGGTGAGCGCGTGCACGATGTCGCGGCGACGGTGGAGGTGTTGGCGCGGCGGTTTCGGGCGGCGTGAGGTGACCCGCCGGCGCTAAGCCTCGCCGCGCACGCGAGGCGTGAGGATCACATCGAGGTCGAGCGAGCTGGCCAATCGCAGGAGAGTGTCGGCGGTCGGGTTGCCGACACCGGTTTCGATGCGACTGATCTCTGCCTGCTGGAGCCCGCTCCGTTCGGCGAGGGCGGGCTGGCTGAGGCCGTGCGCAGTGCGTGCCGCCTGCAGCTGCGCGCCGAGTGCGGCGCGGGCGTCGAGCTCGGACCTGAACGTTTCGGCGGCTGCGTCGTAAACGCGTCGTGTCTCAGCGGTCCACGCTTGTTGCGCGCGGGCCGCCAGGTCGCGGAATGAACGAGTCATGGGTGAACCTCCCCGAACACTATGTGTTAAAGCACATAGGGTGTCAAGCTCGCCTAGCCGTTGCGCTTCCATGCGGCCAATGCCTTGCGAGCCCTGGCAATTTGCTTCTGCTGGCGGCGGCGCGAAGGGTCTCTGCCCTTGTCGTACCCGTGGAAAAGGAGAACAATCCGGTCCCCGTGAAAAGTGCAGAAGAGACGAAGGCTCACCCGCTTACTGGATGCGTCGGGTCGCCCTTCCTCGACACCGGCCGGCGAGAGGATCGAGTCGAGCGATCGTTGCACCCTGAACTCGAAAAGCCCGCCTCCGAGCGGTTTGCCCCAGCCGCCATCGAAGGCGTCCATGCCCTGTGCTTCAAGAACGTGGGTGATGGCGGCGGTCAGCACAGCCTGCTCGTAGGTCGGCAGTTTCAGGTAGAAGCGTTCGAAGTCGTCGCCGAGATACTCAACAGTCCAGCGCGGCATCGGTGCAGGTTAGTGGGTGCCTGATCGCTGTGGCGCTTCCTCTCCCCAGCGTGCGCCTCGATGATGTGGGTGAAACGCTCATCGGTGGCTCGACCTACAGGGCAACCGCTTCAACGAGTGCGGACTCTGCGATCGGCCGCTTGAGCAGTTGCTCGGGAAAGACATCGATGTCGTCTCGACCGAAGAGAGCACGCGTCTCTGCCATGAGCCCAGAGGCGCGCAGGAGCAGGCTTCCCTCGTCCGGATCCATCGTCACGACGATGTCGATGTCGCTGTCTGGCCCCGCATCGCCGCGGGCTACCGACCCGAACAGTCTCGGGTGCGTCGCGCTGTACTTCGTGAGGAGTGCGTCAAATTCGTTGCGGCGCGCGGTGAGCAGCTCGCGCAGGGCGAGCGTCTCGGGCGTGGCCGCGGTAATCGACATGGGTCGAGGATACCGGGCGCTGGCGGCAAATCACTTGGTGTGTGGAGCGATACCGCGGTGCTCGTTGAGGGCACGCACACGCAAGTGGTGCGCGTATGGGGGGGGCTGCCGAGTGAGCCTCCGCGGCCACGGGGTGAAAGTAGCGAGACGCATAACTTGCACTTAGCCGGCTAAAGGCAAATAAGGAGAGCGCTCAAGGTGAGTGCGCTCGATAGAACGGTGTGCGGTCTGTGACCGCGTTCGAGCCTCCACCGAGTATATCGGGTAAGATATAGTGACCGAGGGGAGGCCATATGGACGTCATTGACGCACTGCGCAGCGCCCGTGTGAGTCGGGGCTGGGATCAGAGCGAGCTCGCCCAACGTCTCGGTACGAGTCAGTCGGCGATCTCTTTCATCGAGGGGCGGCGCCGGGCCCCGCGGCTCGACACGGTGCAGAGCTGGTTGTCGGCGACCCACCATCGGGTTGTCATCTACCCGAGTGTGTTCGCCGATGCCACCGAGACGGCGCTCGCGATCGACGGTGCGCTCGGTGCAGGAGACCGCGATCGTGCGTGGCGTGCGTTGCTGGACTACTCCGACGGCCTCGCGGTCTGCCCGCCCGTCGAGTGCGTGCTCTTGGCCGCGTGGGCGCCGCCGCCGAATGTCGAGCCCACCTGGACGGCAGCCGTCGCTGCTGTGACCGAGTGGCGTCTGCGCGATCGTTCCCTCCCCATCCCGGAGTGGGTGGACGAGCTGCAGCGCACACTGCCCACCGTTCAGCCGCTCAACATCAGTGACTACGACCTCACGCCCGCCGTGGGCGACGTGCCTGAGGCGTTCCAGCGTCACAATCTGCTCGTCGAAGCCAGCGCGCTGCGGAGCGCCTGATGGTTGTGCGGCTTCATCGCGATGACCTCATCGACGGCCTCCGCGAGATCGCAGCTGAACGCGCCTGGCCAGAGAAGTGGTTGAACAGTGACGCACAGCAATTCATCCCTCGCTGGGGCCGCGACGTGCAGTGGCGCCTGCTTGCGACCTTCGAGGGCGTGGCCATCAGTGTGGCCAGCCCGGAGGCGCTGCTCGCCATGAAGCTGCATGCGGTACAGCATCGGGGCAACCGTGACATTGGCGACGTGCGCCAGCCGAACTGTGACTGCGGTGTGGCCGAACCAGACGGCTGCAGTTGCGCGGTTAGCGCCAGCGCCCGCTGCACAGTGCGAGCGGGCGCTGGCCAAGCCAGCCGATACCCGTCAGCAGGTGACGTTCGGGTTGGTCGCGGCGAAGGTGCCTGCGGGGTTTCCCTGCCAGATCCACGCGTGCAGGGTGTGGAAGGGCGGGCCCCCGGCGCCGTGCGGCGCGTCGAACCCCACGCCGAACAGTTCGGCAGAGGCATCCCAGGTCGCGTACTCGACGGCGACGAGCTTCAGGTCGCCGTTCGGCTGCGGCGCGTAGACGAGAATCTCGGGGGAGTGCGGGTTCAGGTCGGCGCTGGTCGCCGCGATGCCGCGCTGATAGTGGTAGCCCATGTTCGGAACGCAGTCTGAGGCGACTGCGTAGCCGTCCGCGATGGCAGCCTCCACGTCGTGGTACTGGGCGGTCGCGGCCCTCACCTCGGCGAGTTCAGACTGGCCGGCGGCCGTGGATGGCGCTGCTGTGAGGGCGATGATGGCGAGCGCGGTGCCCATCAGCGCGGGGGTGGCGGTGCGTGCTCTCATGATGCGTGTTCCTTTCTGTGGATCGTCAGGGGGTGGTTCCGTCGACGAGGGGGATCCCGTGACGGAAGACGTTCTGCGGGTCGTAGTGCCGTTTTGCTGCGGCGAGTCGTTGCGCTGTCGAGCGGTCGAAGCAGCGCTGGGTGGCCTGCACGCGCTCGTGCCCCTCGGCGAAGTTGAGGTAGCCCGAGAGGGGTGCGAGGGCGCCGTCGAGCCGTGCCCACGTGGCGTCGAAGCGGCGTTCGAGCTCGGCGTCGGCGCCGGGGCCGGCGATAAGACCGACGAGTTCGAGCATCCGCTGCCCGCTCCGGGCGCCGAAGCTGACCGCCGGGTTCGGGGAGTTGCCGACACCGCCCACGTGCCGTGTCTCAGCGAACAGCATCGGTGACGGGCCACCTTCGGCGCTCACTGCGGCGAGCATGGCGTCGAGGACTCTGTGGTCGAGCACATGCAGCCAGCGGCCGCTGGAGGCGGCGGGAACGGGGTCGACCGGGTCCATGGAGATGTCGGCGCAGCGCGTGAACGGCATCGCGTCCCAGGTGTCGATGAGCGGTTCACGCCATGAACGCCACGAGTCGACGAGCGTCGCGCCGTCGTCGAGCGGGCCGTCGACGCATCCGCGCACGATGGCGAAGCTCTGGCCGCGCAGCGGCTGCGGCACCGCGTCGATCGGAGGGAAGGATGCGATGGTGAACGCGCTGGTCAGGTCGACCGAGGCGCTGTCAGACCACGCGATGTAGCGGTCGAAGACGTCGTGCGCGGCGTCGAGCGGGTAGAACAGGTTGCCGGCATACACCTCCGTGACGGGCACGAGCGCCGTCGTCATCTCGACGACGACGCCGAGGCTGCTACCGGCCGTGCCGCACAGCGCCCAGAAGAGCTCGGGTTCGCGCCGAGGTGTCGTCGTCGTCACGGTGCCATCTGCGAGGACCACGGTGAGCGACCGGATGGCATCGACGGCGTAGCCGTGTCGGCGTGACAGCCACCCGACGCCGCCGCCCAGGCTGTAGCCGACCGCGCCGACGTGCGGTGCCGAGCCGAGCAGCGGCGCGAGTCCGTGCTTCTGCGCGGCCTCGAGCACGGGCTTCCACGTTGCGCCACCTCCGACTGTGGCGGTGCGTGCGTCGACGTCAATCGTCACCGTGTCGAGCTCTGCGGTGACGATGAGAAGACTGTGGTCGTCGGCGGGGACGGCGAGGCCGTGCCCCGTGCTCTGCACGGCGATGGCGAGGCCGTGATCGGTGGCGAATCGGATGGCGTGGGCGACGTCGGCCGCAGTCGCCGCCCTGACGACGACGGCGGGTCGCTGCGTCCACGCGATGTTCCAGCCTCGGCACGCGTCGGCGTAGCCGGGGTCGCTCGGCCTCAGCACGTGCCCCTCGCACCGAGAGCGGAGCGGGTTGACGTCGAGGTCTCGTGCGATGGTGGTCATGCTGTCTCGTGTCTCCGATCTCGTGGTCGGGGTTCTCGGTGTCGGGCGTTTTCAGCATGGCTCGGCGGGTACGAGCGGGCCATCCCACGAGATCGGGTACTGCGCGGCGAACGACCCCCCTCATCTGAGGGATATCCGACCTCTCACTGGGTGGATCCTTGACTTTGCCCGGGGGTGGGGTGAGCATCGAAGGCGTGAGGCGAGAGGTTCTGCCCTCGGTTGCCGATCGGCGCAGTGATGTTCGCGTTGCGCGGCGGATCGAGGAGGCATGCGCTGACGCGGAGGGCGTCGCTGAGCTTGTCGCGGGCTTGAGGGCGGAGTTGAACTGCGCCCTGGGCCTGTCTGGCATGCTGTTGAGCGCGACCGACCCTGACACCATGGTCTTGTCGACTGCGGCGGTGATCGAGAACCTGCCGGCATCGATGTGCGCTCCGTGGATGCACAACGAGTTTCTCGAAGACGACTTCAACAAGTTCGCCCAGCTGCATCGCACCGGTTCGAACGCTGCGACGTTGCATCGAGCGACACAGGGTTGCCCCAGGTTGAGCCCGCGGTTCGAGCACCTCAACCGCCCGGCTGGTCACGGGCCTGAACTGCGCGCGGTCTTCTCTGAGCGCGGGTCTTGCTGGGGAGTCGCGAACCTTCTGCGTGCCGATGGCGAGCCCGACTTCGATGACGACGATCTTGACTGGCTGAACAGTCTGCGGCCGATGATCGCGTCAGCGTTCCGGCGGTGCGCGATCGCCTCCGTCTGGGCGAATGACGATGATGCGATGCCGGGCGTCATCTCGATCGACCCGCAGGGCGAAGTCGTGTCGATGACGGATGGCGCATCGCGCCTTCTCGAGGAACTGTGGGCGAAGACGATCGACGCCGGTTCCGAGGGCTGCCTGCCGGGTGAGGCGTACATGGTGGCGACGCTCACGCGGGCGAGGGCGGCGAAGCACCCTCAGGCGCTGCGCCCGGTGACGCGACTGCGCGGCCGCTCGGGTCGCTGGCTGACCCTCCGCGGCGACTACACCATGACGGCAGCAGGAGAGCTGGCGGGAATCGTTCTGGTCATAGAGCCCTCCCGACCCACCGAGATCATGCCCCTCGTGGTCGCGGCGTACGGTCTGACGACCCGGGAACAGGAGGTTCTGACGGAGTTGTCCTCTGGTCGCACGTCTGGCGAGATCGCGACCAGATTGTTCATCTCCGAGCACACCGTGAGAGACCACATCAAGGCGATTCTGTCCAAGACGAGCACGTCATCGCGTGGCGAGTTGATGAGTGTGCTCTACCACCACCACTCGTATCCGCGGACGGAGTTCGCGCACGTCTGACGGGCGCGAACTCCTTTGAGTCAGACGGACTCGCGGCCTGCCCGCTGGCAGTCTCGGAGGACGTGACGCTACCCGCGCCGGCGAGCCAAGCTGCCTCGGCGCGAGTATTGCCCTGGCCCCGTACCCTGGTGCGGTGGGCACCAGCAACGACAACGGCAGCAAGACCCCCCGACCGCGCAAGAACCGCAGCTTCTTTCAGCTCGCCGACGGGGTGCTGCGCGGGTCGACCGCTCCCACGCAGGTGATCTCCCTCGCCGGCGGTGAGGATCAGGCGTCTCAGCGCCACGTGCGCCTCGTCATTGACCTGTGCCTGCGGGTGGGGGAGGCGATGCTCGCCACCGGCGCGTCGGCGGCCGACGTCGTGGCCATGGTGCTGCGCATCAGCCACGCCTACGGGGTGGGCGGCATGCACGTCGACATCACCTTCACGTCGATCACGGTGTCGGTGCATCGCGGCATGAATGAGGACCCGATATCGGTCATGCGCATCGTGAAAGTGCGCACCACCGACTACACGAGGTTGCAGAACGTCTACCGTCTGATCGATGCGATCACCAGCGACGTCACCCGGCCCGCCGTCGAGGCCGCCCGCGAGCGTCTGACCGCGATTCTGAGCAGCCCCCACCCCTACCGGCGCTGGGTGGTGACGGCGGGCAAGGCCATTCTCGCGGCCGGAGTCGTCGTGCTGTTCAACGCGGGACCGGTGCTCGTTTTGGTCGCCGCCGTCTCGGCGATCATCTCCGACCTCATCACCCGCCAGTTGGGCAAGTGGTCGGTGCCGGGCTTCTTCGCGCAGATGGCGGCCGCGGTGGCGACGACGAGCATCGCGGTGCTGCTGTTCTGGCTGCGGTCGGTGGGCATCGAGCTGCCTGGGTCGAACGCGCCGACCGTTATCGTCATCGCGGGCATCATCATGCTGCTGTCGGGCCTGGGGCTCACCGCCTCGGCCCGTGACGCGATCGACGGGTACTACGTCACGGCGACGGCGCGCGGCATGGAAGTGTTCATGCTCACGCTCGGCCTCGCGGTGGGTATCTCGGCGGTGCTCGGCATCGCCCTGCGGATGGGCATTCCGATCACCGTGTCGACCTCGCTGGGCGAGGCGATCGGGCTGGTGCCCGGCGTGATCGGCGCGGCGCTCATCGGCGCTGGATTCGCGTTGACGTCGTACGTGCGCCTGCGCCTCGTGCCGCTCATGGCCGCCGCAACATCGCTCGTCTTCCTTGTGTTCCTGCTCGTCTCGCCCTTTGTGGCGCAGCCGGGCCTGGCGCCGGGCATCGCGGCGGTCGCGGCGGGCGTGATCGGCTACCTCACCTACCGCTGGCTCAAGATTCCGGAGGGCGCGATGACGACGGCGGCGATCATCGGTCTGATTCCCGGTCTTGCGGTCTACAGCGCGCTGTACGTGCTCGTCGACTCGACGACGGGGGTGATGGAGGCGCTGCCGGCGGCCGTCGATGCCATCGCTACGGGCATCGGGCTCGCGGCAGGAACCGCCATCGGCGGCTTCGCCGCCCGCCGCATCTTCGGGCTCGATCGTCAGGCCATGATCGCCGGGCGGCGCACGCTCGGCATGCGCTAGCGTCAGCCGGCCACGCCGAGCTCGTAGGCGAGGATCACCGCTTGCACGCGGTCGCGCAGATTCAGCTTCGTCAGCACCCGGCCCACGTGCGTCTTGACGGTCGACTCGCTGAGGCTGAGCTCGGCACCGATCTCGCCGTTCGTCGTGCCGCGCGCGATGAGCGCGAAGACGTCGCGCTCGCGGGCCGTGAGCGGCGCGAGCGCGGCGTCACGGTCGACGGTACGGTCGGCTGCCCGGTCGTCTCCGGCGCCTCCTCCTTCTCCGTCTCGGGCGAGGTGCGGCGCGGCGACCTCGATGAGCTTCGCGGTGATGCGCGGCGCGACGACCGCGTCGCCGCGGTGCACGGCGAGGATCGCGGTGACGAGCTCGGCGGGTCGGGTGTCTTTCAGCAGAAAGCCGGAGGCTCCGGCGCGCAGAACGCCGAACGCGTACTCGTCGAGGTCGAAGGTGGTGAGCGCGAGCACGCGGACGCTCGGCACCTGCGCCGTGATGCGCTCGGTCGCGGTGAGGCCGTCCATGCCGGGCATCCGAATGTCCATGAGCACCACGTCGGGGCGCAGCCGCTCGGCCGCCTCGACCGCCTCGGCGCCGTCTCCTGCCTCCCCGACGACCTCAAGGCGCGGGTCGGCGTCGAGCACGAGCCGAAAGCCGTAGCGCACGAGCTCCTGGTCGTCGGCGAGCAGGATTCTGACCGGGTCGCTCATCGCGTGCCCCTCTCGATCGGCAGTCGTGCGCGCACCCGCCATCCGCCCGTCGGGCCGGGCCCCGCGTGCATGTCGCCTTCGTAGAGGGCGACGCGCTCCCGCATTCCCAGGATGCCCCTGCCGATGTCACGCGCCGGCGCGACCTCCCCGGGCCCATCGTCCCCGGCCGCGTCGTCCCCGGCCCCGTCGTTGTCGACGGCGAGCTCGACCGACCGCTCGCTCCAGGTGAGCTGCACCGTGACGGCCGTCGCACGGGGTGCGTGCCGCAGCGCGTTGGTGAGTGACTCCTGCACGAGCCGGTACAGGGTCAGCTCGAGGGCGGGGTCGCGGGTGGGGGCGCCGCGCGTCGTGAGGGTGACGGGCAGGCCGGCGCCCGCGAACTCGGCCACGAGTGCGGGCACCTCGGCGACACCAGGCTGCGGGGCGCGCGGCGCCGCACGGTCGGCGTCGTCGTCGCGCACGGGTGCGAGCAGTCGGCGCACCTCACCGAGCGTTCGGCGGGCGGTCTCGGCGGCTCGACCGATGGCATCCTGCGCCCGATCCGGATGCTGCGGCAGGGAGGCTCGGGCGCCCTCGGAGAGGGCGATCATGACGGAGAGGCTGTGCGCGATGACGTCGTGCATCTCTCGGGCGATGCGCTCGCGCTCACGCGCTCCGGCGATCTCGGCCTGCGCGTCACGCTCGCGGGCCAGCTGCTCGGCCCGCTCGAGCAGGGCGGCGACGTAGCGCTGGCGGCCGCCGACGTTCGTGCCGATGAGGGTCGCGATGAGGAGGACGACGATCGATGCGACGGCGGCGTTGACCCAGTCCAGGAGGAATCCCTGGCTCACCTCCGAGTCGGCCCCCAGCGGCCAGGGGGGTCGAAGTGCTTGGAAGAGCGCCGCGATGATCGCGACGCCGGCGCCCGCGCCGAAGCTTATCCACGCCGCACGCGTGGAGCGGTAGACGCTGACGGCGTAGACCGTGAACAGCGGCAGCAGCCCCTCCGCCGCCGTGCCGGCGGCCGACCCGACGAGGAAGAGCACGTTCGCCAGGGCGAACATGAGCACGGGCCGGTGGCGGCGGAACAGCACGATGAGGGTGCCGGCCACGCCGAGCACGATGAAGGCCCAGAGCGGCGGAAGGTCGGGCGCGACGGCGGCCACGACGGCGAAGCCGGCTGCGAACAGCAGGTAGAAGAGTGCGACGAGAGAGTCGGTGAGCCAGGGGTGGCGCTGGAAGTAGCCCCGGATCACCCCGGGCGGGCGAGGGAGCGCGAGATCATCCGGTGCCGCCGCGGCGGCACCGGATGATCCGTTCGCGGTGTGGGTCAGGCGTCCCTCCTGCGCAGCACGATCGCGCCGAGAGCGAGCGAGACGAGAGTCCAGGCGAGGACGACGAGCGCGCCCACCCCAGGCTCGAGCAGGGTCTGCATCAGCGGATCAGCGGGCTGGGTCTCCTCGGAGGGAAGCTGCGCCATGGCGGCACCGGCGTTCGAGATCATGTACGGCGCGATGTCGTTGACCCAGTCGAACGCCAGGGCGAGGAGGGGGAGCACGGTGGGGATCACGAGGATGATCCCGAGCACCGTCGCGATACCGCCAGCGGCGGCCCGCAGGAGCGTGCCGAGCCCGAGAGCAAACACGGCGGTCAGCCCGAGGTAGAGGGCGGCGCCCGCGAGCGCGAGCGCGAGGCCGGGCTCGTCGAGGCCGACAGCGAGACCCTGAGAGTCAAACACCGGGTAGCTGGCGGCCCAGGCGCCGAACATGGTGATTGCCCCGACCGCGGTGACGAGCAGGAAAAGCATGATCGCCTTGGCGGCAAGCACCGGCAGCCGCGCGGGCACGGCGGCAAGAGTGGAGCGGATCATCCCGGTCGAGTACTCGCCGCTGATGACCAGCACTCCGAGAACAGCGGCGATCAGCTGACCGAAGGCCACGCCGATGGTCGCCGAGGTGAGCACGATGCCGGGGTCGGGTTCTGACGGGCCTTCGCCGCCCACGCCGAAGCCGAGGGACGACACGAGCAGGCTCATGCCGACGCCGAGCACGATGATGAGGCCGAGCGACCACAGGGTCGAGCGCAGGCTCGTGAGCTTGATCCACTCGGAGCGCAGGATGCGGGGGAACGTCAGCTGGGCATCCGACCGGATGCTCGGGCTCGAGTTTCTGCGGGGGGTCAGGGTGTCGGCGCTCATCGCGCTACCTCCTCGGGGGTCGGGGTGAGGGGGGTCTTGACAGGGTCTGCGGAACGGTACTCCACCTCATCGGCGGTGAGAGACAGGTAGGCGTCTTCGAGCGAACCGCTGAGCGCCACGAGCTCGTGGATGGCGACGCCCGCACTGGCGGCGGCGTCACCGATCTGCGCGGGCGTGAGCCCGGTGACGACGGCCGCACCGTCGTCGAGGGTCGTGAGGGTCACGTCGGCGGATGCGATGGTCTGGCCGAGTCGCGCAAGGTGGGGCGTGCGCACCCGCACCGAGGCTCCCGTGGCGCGAGCGATGACCTCGTCGACCGTCGCGTCGGCGATGACCTTGCCGCGACCGAGAACGATGAGGTGGTCGGCGGTCTGCGCCATCTCGCTCATGAGGTGCGACGAGAGCAGCACGGTGCGCCCTTCGGCGGCGAGCCCGCGCACGAGGTGGCGCACCCAGCGCACGCCCTCGGGGTCGAGCCCGTTGACGGGCTCATCGAGAATCACCGTTGCGGGGTCGCCGAGCAGTGCGGCGGCGATGCCCAGGCGTTGGCCCATGCCGAGCGAGAACCCGCCGACCCGCTTGTGGGCGACCGAGTCGAGGCCAGCGAGCTCGATGACCTCGCGTACGCGTGCCCGCCCGATGCCGTGCGTGGCGGCCATCGCGAGCAGGTGCTTGTAGGCGCTGCGACCGGTGTGCACGGCCTTCGCGTCGAGCAGGATTCCGACCTCACGCAGCGGCGCGCGGTGCTCGCGATAGTGGCGCCCGTTGACGGTCACGTCGCCGGAGGTCGCGCGGTCGAGACCCGCGATCATGCGCATCGTGGTGGACTTGCCGGCGCCGTTCGGGCCGAGGAAGCCCGTCACTCGGCCGGGCTCGACGCGAAAGTCGATGCCGTCGACGGCCGTCTGGGTGCCGAATCTCTTGGTGAGCGCGTGTGCTTCGATCATGCGCATTCCTTTCGTTTCGTGGAGTGCACCCCACGCTACGGATCACGGCACGACTCGTCATCGGCCTGCAGACCGATCTTCGGTCGGCTCGCCTAGTACCGCGGTATGACAGCGCACGGCGAGGCTACCGAGCGGCGGGATGCTCAGCGCGAGCTGTTCGCCGTGCGCCCCCGCACGATGCCGATGAACTCGTCGCACAGGGGGTGCGGGTTCGTGGTGGGCCAGACGAGCGCGATGCCCGTGTCGGGCGCGCCGCTCAGCGGCCGGGCGACGACGTCCTTCCGCGAGTGGGCACGCGCCACCGACTGCGGCATCACGGCAACACCGATATTCGCGGCGACGAGCTCGACCGCGTCGGCACCGGTGCCGCTCTGCAGGTCGACGGGCAGCACGGTCACCTCGTCGAGCGCCGCGAGCTCATCGAGGCTGAGGTCGCCGATGCCTGCGACGAGGGAGCCCTTCGGGGCGACGACGACGGCCACCTCCCGGTAGAGGGGGATCGCGTGGTGCTCGTCGTCGGCGGTCACGTCGCGGAGGAGGGCCATGTGGGCGGTGCCGTCCGTCAGGGCCGTGAGCGCAGCATCCTGCGTCATCGGCCGCAGGTCGAGGCGGCCGCGGGGGCGGCGCTCGCGCCACGTGCGCTCCCACTTGCCCGGGGTCACGCCGGGCACGAAGGCGACGGTCAGCGGGTCGGGCATGGGCTCAGGCTACCCGGCGGTCACGGCACCGGCGGCCCCGTGCATCCCACAGTCACTACGCTCGAGTGCATGACCGACGCACCGCGCGAAGACAACCGCCAGCAACCGAAGCCGAAAAAGGAGCAGATGCTGAGCCCCGCGACGGCCGCGAAGAAGCTCGGCGTGTTTCTGCCGGCGATGCCGGAAGACTTTCGCGCGCAGCCGGTGTCGCGCTCGACCCTGCGCGAGATGAACGAGAACCCGCCCGAGTGGCTGACCACCCTGCGCCGGGAAGGGCCGCACCCGCGCGATGAGGTCGCGCGCCGCCTGGGTGTGTCGAACTCGGCACTCGCCCGCGGAGGGGTCAGCGACTCGATGACGACCGACGAGATTCGTGCGCTGCTCGACGACCGGCCCGAGTGGCTCGTCGTGGAGCGCGAGAAGCACGTGCCCGGCAGCGGCATCGTGCCCGGCACGGCCATCGGCGAGCGACCGGCTCGGCCGGCGGCCGACGTCAAAGACGAGGACGATAGCGACCACGACGACTGAGGTGCGCTGGAACGTGGGTTTCGACGCTCACGTCAGCGCAGCAGCTCGACGCGGTCGAGCCCTTGCCATGATCGGTCGGCGGTGAGCGCGGTCAGCTCGAGTCGGTCGGCCAGTGCGAGGCAGAGGCGATCGGCGAGCGACAGGGGTGTGCCCTCGTGCCACATCGCGGCGGCAGCCTCCGCATCGTCGACCGTGACGGCGACGAGCTGCAGCGGGTAGCTGAGCAGCAGGGCCCGGGCCACCTGCCACGTGTCGACGCGTCGAATCTTCTGAGCCACCTCTGACCAGTTGGCGGCGCTGATCGCCGCCCCTTCGGAGAGGGCACGACGGACGACCTCAGACCCAGGCTCACCCTGCAGGTAGGCGAGCAGCGCCGAAGAGTCGAGAACCCTCATGCTTCAGAGTCGACGCTCGCCTCGCGGCGCCGGTCGGCGAGTAGCTCGCCGAGCAGATCGCTGCCGGCAAGTCTGCTGCGCACGAGGGACTCGACGGCGTCTCGACCTGCGAAGAGCACGCCGAGGTCGGTGTCGATGGCGACGAGGGTCGAGCCGGCTCTCCACTGGTGGCGCGCGCGAAGCTCGGCCGGGACGACAATACGACCCTTGTCTCCCACCTGCACGGCCAACGTGTCACTCATGCCGTGAGAGTACCACGGGGGCACGCACCCCGTCGGTGGCGTTCGGCAGCTCTACAGCACCCGCGCGAGCGCGGGCAGAGCTTCGAGGGGGTCGTCGCCGACGGGGATGAGCACGACGTCGGTCGCACCGGCCGCAGCCTGGGTGTCGATGCGTTTGCGCACCTCCTCCGGCGTTCCGGCGAGGGTGAGGCGCGCAACCCACTCGTCGGGCAGGCGTGCGGTGAACTCGTTACGACTTGCGCTCGACGCGCGTAAGGCGCGCAGCTCGTCGGCGATGTCGAGGTCGGCGATGTGCGGCGCGGCATCCGGTTCGGCCACCCACTGCAGCCCGGGGCGCACGGTCGCGAGCGCTGCATCGCGGTCGTCGTCGATGGCGGCGAGGTTGTAGGTGACGAGGCGGTGCGGGCCGGGCGCGGCAATGCTGGCGAGAGCCGATCGGATGTACTCGGGCGGGCTGGGCTCGGCGAGCACGGTGCCCTCGGCGATGCGGCCCGACGCGGCGAGGGAGCGCGGCCCGCGGACTCCGAGGAGGATCGGCGGGGCATCCGGCGGCACTGCGGAAGCGTCGAGAGCGACCGGCCCGGCGCCCTCGACGAAGGTGACCGCCTCGCCGCGGAGCAACCGGGTGAGCGAGTCGACGTAGTCGCTGAGGAAGGTGAGGGGCTTGGGCGGCCAGACGCCGAGCGAGCGCATCCAGTCGGGCATGCCGTGCCCGATACCGACGTCGAGGCGGCCGGGGAAGAGCGAGGCGAGAGTGGCGATCTCCATCGCGGTGAAGGCGGCTGTGCGCACGGCGGCGGGCAGAATGCCGACGCCGACACGGATGCTCGTGGTCGCCGCCAGCACGGCCGCGGCCTGCGCGATGCCCCCCTTGAAGGCCAGATCTTCGACCACCCACACTTCGGCGAAGCCGAGTTCTTCGGCGCGGCGGGCGAACGGCAGGACGTCGGCGGAGGCGAGGTCGCGGGGCAGCATGACGCCGACGGGTAAGCGTGTGGTCATCCGGCTGATGGTAGCCCCCTGGAGTGCGGCCGGGTCAAGGAACACTGTGCCCGCGTTCGACGGCGAGATATCTGATAGATATCTCTGGCAGAGAGAAGTGGAGGTGTCATGCCCCGTTCAGATCAGACCCACACCGCGGTAGTCGGCGCGCTTGCCGATGGCGAGCAGGCCAGCTCGTGACCGCGGCGGCGGCGATCGCCTTCACGGCACTCATGGGTGCCCTCGCCGTGTTTCAGCTCGCCCTCGTTTCCGGGGCGCCCCTCGGCCACTTCGCGTGGGGTGGGCAGGAGCGCGTGCTGTCACGGGGTAAGCGCGTCGGCAGCATCATCTCGGTCGCGTTGTACGCAGTGTTCTCGCTGGTTGTGCTGCAGCGTGCCGAGCTCGTCGACGTCATCCCGTGGCAGTCCGTCGTCACCGTCGGCACGTGGGTGCTCGTTGCCTACTTCGGCCTCGGCATCGTCATGAACGGCATCTCGCGCTCGAAGCCGGAACGCTGGACGATGGCGCCCCTGTGCGCGGTGCTCACGGCGCTACTGCTCGTCATTGCGGCTTCCTGACACTTCATCGCTGCGTCACCCTCCACTGCGAGGTAGTCCAGAGAATGTGTCGACCGTCACTAACGGGAGCATCGTAGGCTCACAGTATGCGCCGCATCATCGCCCCCATGGTGGCCCTGATCGCGGGTCTTGCCGTGCTCACAGGGGTCGCGATCTCGTATGCCCTGCCGATCTCGACGCAGTTGATCACGACCGCCTTCGAGCAGGCCGGCAACAACGACGTCGAGTGGCCGAGCACCTCGGGCGCCGCCACTGAGTTCGATGAAGACTTCGGCGAGGTCGAGGTGTACGACGTGCTGCCCGACGCGAGCCTCGATCCCGCCGTACGGGGAGTGGCCGCCGAGGTGTGGGACCAGTTCGTGCGCATGGTCGGGCCCGACGTGGCGGCCGAGTCGATCATCCAGTTTCGGGTCGGTGACGATCGCGACAGCGACACGCTCGCCTACGTGTACCAGGATCGCAAGCTGCAGTACTGGGCTCTCGCCGTCAACGTCGCCTACGCCGACGACGAGCAGTTGCTGCTGGCCACCCTCATCCACGAGTGGGCGCACGTCTTCAGCTTCGACTATCAAGACTTCGACCGGAAGACCGACGACTGCACCACCATCGATCTGTTCGAGGGATGCGCGGCCAGCGACAGCTACCTGTACGAGTTCTACGACACGTTCTGGACGCGTTACACCGACGCCGTCGACCTCGAGAACCTCGACCCCGACGCGGCGTGGGAGTTCTACCTCGCCTACGAGGAGGACTTCGTCAGCGACTACGCGGCCACCAACCTCGGTGAGGATTTCGCCGAATCGTTCATGACGTACGTCATCGAGGACTCCTTCGACGGGCCGACCGTTGCCGCGCAGAAGCTGCGGTTCTTCGAGCAGTACCCCGAACTGGTGGCGCTGCGCGAGCACATCCGCGACGAGTTCGCGGTCGAGCTCGGCCTGCGCTGACGGCGCAACAACAGGAGGCGGTGGCGGCTAGAGCGCCAAGCGTTCGATCGGCTGCCCGGTGAGCTCCGCGATCAAATCGAAGTCTTTGTCCACCGCGAGGACTGTGTAGCCTGCCAGCTCGCCGGTCGCGGCGATCAGGAGGTCAGGAAGCGAAGGTGCCCGGTGCTGCCCCCGCTCGGCGAGCAGGCGTTGCACCTCCCATGCCCGCTGTTCGATCCCCGGCGTCAGGAACTCGATGGGCATGAGCGTAAGGGGTGGAGAGGTGAATTCGGCCAGGGATTCTTCGGCACTGCGCATGGAGTATCCGATCTCCAAGCGGGTGATGCCTGCCACGCGCACGAGACCGCGCGCGATGCGACTCGTCCACTGCTCGAGGTCGGGGCTGGACCCCAATCGAACGTAGGCCGACTTATCGATAATCCACGAGGTCACCGCCATGCGGCGCTCATCACCTCAGCGTTGTCGAGGTCGGCGGCAGCGCGGGATGCGCGGCGCACGTCGTCGGCCGACAGCACCGCAGAGGCATGTGGTGCTGCAGCCACACCATCGTCAAGGTGGCGGCGCAAGTACTCGTTGCGCGAGAGCCCCAGGGACGCCGCGCGGGCATCGATGCGCGCGAGGGTTTGGGAACTTACATTGCGGATGAGGATGTCAGTCATTGTGTCCCTCCCGGAGACGCGTCCGCGCGATCAATCGATATCGTGATATCATATTCTCTCACGACACTCGGCCCGCGTGCTGGGTCATGGCGCAAACCGAGTGGCGCGCTGTGTTCATGTCGCCTGGGGAGAAGGCGCGCCGACTGCTCTACTCGGCGTCGAACAGTGCCCGGTACTCGCCGTACCCCTCTGCCTCGAGCTCGTCGACGCGGATGAAGCGCAGTGACGCCGAGTTCATGCAGTAGCGCAGGCCGCCCGCCTCGCGCGGCCCGTCGTCGAAGACGTGGCCCAAGTGGCTGTCGGCGCCGCTCGAGCGCACCTCGGTGCGCGTCATCCACAGCGTGCGGTCTGAGACGGTCGTGATGGCGCTCGGGTCGAGGGGCTTCGTGAAGCTGGGCCATCCGGTGCCGCTGTCGAACTTGTCGACCGATGAGAAGAGGGGCTGGCCCGAGACGACGTCGACGTAGAGGCCGGGCTCTTTGTTGTCGTGGTATTCGTTGCGGAACGCCGGCTCGGTGCCGTCCTGCTGCGTCACCTTGTACTGGATGGGCGTGAGCCGGCTGAGAGCGTCGGCCGTGGCGTGGTAGTCGTTCGACATCGGGTCCTCCTCGTGGATTCTGGTGATGCTAGTGAAGGCGGTCGAGCGCCTGCCCGACAGCGGTGGCGGTGTGAGACCAGCGCGGTAGTGCGGCGCCCGCGGTCGCGGCGGCTGCCGTCAGTTGCGTGCGCCTTTCAGGGTCGGTGAGCAAGGTGGCCAGAGCGGCGGCGAGGGCGTCGGGGTCATCGGGGGCGACCAGCAGTCCGGCGTCCGCCGGAACGGTGTCGGGCACGGCGCCAACGGCGCACGAGACGATCGGCAGACCGTGCGCGAGTGCCTCGTCGAAGACGATGCCGTAGCCCTCGTAGCGCGTGGCGAGCGCGAACACGGTGGCAGAGCGGTACAGGTCGCTCAGCTCCTCAGGTTCGACCCGCCCCGCGAACCGCACGCGGTCGCCGAGGTCGAGCTCGGCGTGCCGGCGCGCCAGCTCGTCCGCGTGCGGCGCGTCGTAGCTCGACCCCACGATGACCGCCCGCCAGTCGAGGTGCCGCAGTTGAGCGAGCGCGGCGAGCAGCACGTCGTGCCCCTTGCGCGGGTGCTGGATACCCACCGACAGGATGAGGGGCGGCTGGGTGGGGGCGCTCGGCCCGAGCGGGGCATCCGTGCCGGGGCGCGCAATAGTGATGCGATCGGCGGCGACGTCGTAGCGCTCGGCGAGAATCGCCGCGGTGTGAGGGCTGGGCACGAGGACGTGCTGCGCGAGAACGAGGTTCGCGCGCTCCGTGTGGAAGAGGTACCGCCGGCGCTCGTCGTCGAGCCCTTCCTCGAGGGCGAGCGGGTGATGCACCATCGCGACGAGCGGGTTGTCGACGTGGGCGAGACTCTCGGTCGGCAGGGTGCCGACGAGGAAACCGTCGAGGATGAGTACACGGTCGGCATCCAGCGCGGTGAGCTGCGCGACCGTGTCGACGAGGTCGGCGGGGCTCGGGTCGGGGTAGCTCGACCCGAGCCTCACGTACTGCACGTCGCGACCCAGCTCTCGCAGCCCCTCGAGTAGGCGCCGTTCGTAGATGTAGCCGCCCGTGAGCGTCGTGAGGTCGCCGGGGATCGCGAAGGCTGCGCGCTTCATGCGCTCTGCTCCGGCGCGTAGCGGCGCAGCACGCGGTTCTCGATCGCGCCCACGAGCGCGTAGCCGATGACGGCGAGGACGGCGACGATGACGACCGAGCTCCACAGCATGTCGTAGTCAGAGAGGGAGGCCGACAGGGCCATGAGACTGCCGATGCCGTTGCCGGTCGACAGCCACTCGACCACGGTGACGGCGAGTACGGCTGCGGGCACGCTCATGCGGGCCGCGGCGAAGAACGCGGGCAGCATGGCGGGGATGCGCACACGCACGAGACGAGCGACCGGCCCGGCGGCGTAACTGTCGAACACGTCGATGACCTGCCCGGGTGCTTGCCGCAGGCCGTGCAGGCAGGCGACGAGGGTGGGAAAGAACACCATGATGGCGACGAGCACGATCGTGCCCACGGCTCCGCGGCCCAGGAGGAGGGTGACGAGCGGCGCGGTCGTCACGATCGGCACCGAGCGGAGGGCGACCGCGACGGTCATGGCGGTGCCCGCGACGGCGGGCAGCAGGATGAACAGCACGGCGAGCCCCGCGCCCAGCAGCAGCCCGGCGAGGTAGCCGGGCAGCAGGAACACCGCGGTCTCGCCGAGGGCCTCCAGCAGGGTCGCGCGCGTCTCGGCGGCATCGGGCGCCATGACGAGGGCGTCGAGAACGTCGCCGGGCCGCTTGGCGAAGAATTCGCTCAACCCGAGAGCCTCCAGGGCGAGCCACCAGACGACGAGAACGAGGGCCGCGATACTGATCGCGTCCAGCGCGCCGCGTACTGCTCGCCGCCCGCGCGTGATCGGTTCGGGCGCGGTCGCCAAGATCACGGGGGGGCGGTCGTGCAATAGCGCGCGGGCGAGAGCGCCGATGGCGACGTAGGCGATCAAGGCCACGAGGGTGGCGACCGTCGCGACAGCCCAGGTGAGCTCGACGTCGAGCGCTCGGGTCGCGCGAATGGTGAGCACGCCGAGCCCGCGCTCGGCGCCGGTGAATTCGCCCACCATGGCGCCGAGGAAGGCGGCCGGCGCGGCGATCTGCAGGCCGGCGAACAGGTAGGGCAGGGATGCCCGCGCGCGCACGTGCACGAGTGCCGCGTAGCGGCCTCGCCCGTAGCTGCGCACGAGGTCGAACCAGGTCTCGGGCGCTGCTTTGAGGCCGACGAGCAGCGGAATGAGCGTCGTGTAGTAGACGGCGAGGGCGGCAAGGGCGATCTGCGGCTCGGGGCCGGGCCCCAGCACGACGCGCAGAATGGGCCCGGTCGCGACGAGTGGCAGGCAGAACACGAGCAGGCCGACCCCGGTCACCACGGTGCGGCTGCGAGGCCACAGCAGGGCGACGGCGGCGAGCAGGATGGCGGCCGCGTTGCCCAGCACGAAGCCCGCCGCGGCATTGCCCAGCGTCACCGCGAGCGCGCGCCCCAGGAGCTCGGCGTTCTGCACCAGGTACCCGGCGATCTGCACGGGGCCGGCGAGCACGAAGGCCCCTGTCAGCGCGCGAGCACTGAGCTCCCACACGACGAGAAGCAGCAGCACGCCGCCGGTGACGGTCAGCGTCTGACGGCGAGCCTCGGGAACGCCCCGGCGGCGGGAGCGAGTGATGACGGCGGTCATGCCTGCGCGGGGAGGGAACCCTGCTCGGCCATGCCCGCCGCGAGTGCGTCGAGCACGCTGTCGGCGATCGCCGCGAACTGAGGCGTGCGCGCGACCTCGGTGCGCCGCGGCCGGGGCAGGTCGACGGTGATGTCGGCGACGATGCGGGCCGGGCGGGGGGAGAGCACGATGATGCGGTCGCTGAGCGTCACGGCCTCGGTCACCGAGTGCGTGACGAGCACCGTCGTCGTGCCGCGGGCCTCCCAGACGGCGGGCAGTTCGCGGGCGAGCTGCTGCCGGGTGAGTTCGTCGACGGCACCGAAAGGCTCGTCGAGCAGGAGCAGGCTCGGTTCAGTGACGAGGGCGCGCGCGATCGCGGTGCGCTGGCGCATGCCGCCCGACAACTCCGCGGGGCGCGTGTCGCCGAAGCCTTCGAGCCCGACGAGGCGGATGAGACTGTCAACCCGCTCGGGGTCGGGCTGCTGTCGGGTGAGAGCGAGGGGCAGCGCGATGTTGCCCCGCACGGAGCGCCAGGGCAGCAGCGACGGGTCTTGGAAGGCCAGGGCGAGCCGGGCGTTCCGTGCCGCATCGGCGGGGGAGCGAGCCCCGATCTCGATGTGCCCCGTGGTGGGCTGCTCGAGCCCCGCGATCATGCGCAGCAGGGTCGACTTGCCGCACCCGGAGGGGCCGACGAGCGCCGTCGTGCGCCCGGCCTCGATCTGCAGGTCGAGGGCGGCGACCGCCTCGACATCGCCGGGGAAGGTCTTGCCGACTCCCTCGCAGGCGACCCCCAACGGCGCGTGGTGAGCCGCCGGTACTGGGTCAGGCGCCATGGACCTGTTCCAGGATCGAGCGATCCCACAGGTCGGGGGTGACGTCGAGGCCGAGCAGGGCGAGGGTCTCGATGTTTGCGTCGACCGTCTCGTCGCTCCACCAGCCGAAGCCGTTCGAGTCGGTCAGGTCACTGAACATGAGAGGAACCTGGCGCTCGGCCTGCAGCTGCTGGGTCGGCAGGTCGAGGCCGTCGTCAGGGAAGAGCTCAAGCGTGAGGGCGGCGGCCGCATCCGTGTCGGCGCGGTAGGCCTCCCAGCCGCGCACCTCGCCGCTCATGAGGGCCACGAGGTCGTCTCGGCGGTTCGCGAGGGTGTCATCGGTGGCGATGTAGGTCTGCGAGTGGACGCTGTAGCCGTGGTCGGCCATGAGCATCGTGACGCTGTCGACGCCCTGAATCGCCATGGCGACGGGCAGATCGGTCTCCCAGCACAGCAAGCAGTCGACCTCATCGGCGAGCAGAGGCTGAGGCGAGTACTGGGTGGGGATGATCTCGATAGCGCCCAAATCGACGTCGTTGAGCGCGCACAGCGCCTCGAGCACGGGAGTGTTCGCCAGCGCCATGCCGATGCGCTTGCCTTCCAGGTCGGCGGGCGTGTTCACCGGGTTCTCGGGCAGCGAGGCGATGACGAAGGGGTTCTTCTGCATGGCCACGCCCAGAATTTTGAACGGCGCGCCCTCGGCAACGGCCGCCGCCGTGTAGTCGGCGGCCGAGATGCCCATGAGGGCAGTTCCCGAGACGACCGGCGGCTCGACAGGAGCGTTCGGGCCGCCCGGCAAGAGAGACACGTCGAGGCCGGCCTCGCTCCACCAGCCGCGGTCGAGAGCAATGTAGCTTCCCCCGAACTGCGAGGAGTGCAGCCAGGAGAGCTGCAGGGCGGCCGACCGGGTGCTCGGGCTGCTGGTGGCTTGGATGCCGAAACCGACACCCACGGCGGCGGCTCCGAGGCCGGCGACGCCGGCTCCGATGAGGGTACGGCGGGTGATCGTGGCGCGGTCAGTCATGGCTTAGAACCTCGTATCGACGGTGGTCAGGGTTGTCGTGGAGCGGGGAACAGCGATGATCGGGTAGCTCGACACTCTCATGGCTTGCTCATAGCATCGTGTGAGCGTAGCCACACCACCACCGCACCGGGCAGCACTGCCATAAGCGCGACAAGGCCGAACGCCACACTCGCAGCGAGGCTCGTGCTCGCCGTCGCACCCGCGACGGGCAGGAGTCCAGCGGCGGCGCCCTCGCGCAGGCCCCAGCCGCTGATCGTGACCGGGATGAGCATGGTGAGCAGGATGAGCGGCACGAGCGTGAGCACCGCGCCCAGGGGCAGGTCGAGTCCGACAGCGCGGGCGCAGAACGCGAAGGCGGCGAGGATGCACACGGTCGTGCCCGCGCTGAGAGCCAGCTGAGGCAGAACGACCCGGCGGCCGACGAGCGCGATCGCGGCGGTGCGGGCCAGTTCGCGCAGCCGCGCTCCTCCGCGGCCGGGCAGTCGGGTCGAGGCCAGCAGGAGGCCGAGGCCCACGAGTGCGCCGACCGTGATCGCCGCGGCGAGAGACAGCACCCACGACGGCCACTGCTCGCCAGCGCTCGCCGCCGACGTGACGACGAAGGCCGCGACCATGACCACGAGCACGCTGATCTGGCCGGCGAACCGCTCGACCACGACCGCCTGAGCGGCCACCGTGAGACCGGCCGGGCCGCGGCTGCGCACGGCACGACCGGCATCCCCGACCACACCGCCGGGCACGGTCTGGTTGATGAGCTGCGACAGGTAGTACTCGCGCAAAGCCTGCCATCGGCCGACATCGAGCCCGAGCGCGCCCGCCGTCAACCGCCAGCGCTCGGCGGCGAGGACGGTGTGCAGGGTGAGCATGATCAGGGAACCGAGTAGCCACCAGGGGTTGGCGGCGGCGAGCACGCGTGCCGCATCAGCACCATCGGCCACCTGCCAGAGCAGCACGAGCAGCGCAATCGTGACCACGGCCTGCAGGATGCGGAGCAGGGTGGCGCGCAGCGAGGCCGTGCGCCGCGGCGTCACCCGGCGCTCGGTCACGCCCGCGACTGCCGCAGCCACAGGATGTCGCGGCCGAACGACCACGCGAGGGCGGCGAGGGTGCACGCCACGAGGACGGTGCCGAAAAGCCCGACGAACCAGGGGGACTGCACGGCGATGAGCACGGCCAGTTGCACGACGCAGATCACCTTGCGGCTCAGTCGTGGCGGGAGCGCGCCGTTGAGCCACGGCCAGGCGAACCCGGCCAGGCCGAACAGGTAGCGGGGCAGACCCAGCAGCAGCACCAGCCAACTCGCCCCGCCGATCACGATCGCGAGCGCTGCCAGCACGAGGGCGAAGGCAGAGTCGACTTCCATGTCGAAACGAGCCCCGAACTCGGAGGACAGCTGCTGGCGGCGGGCGAGATGGCCGTCGACGCCGTCGAGGCTCAGTGTGATGATCGCGAGGGCGATGATGGCGACGGGGGCGGGGGTGCCGCCCAGCAGCGGCACGAGGAGTGTGCTGACCAGCGCGAGTCTCAGCAGGGTTACGGCGTTGGCGACGCCGAGCCGCGCGTGCGGGTGGTGGCGGTGCAACTGCCAGAGGGCGAGTGCCGCGCCGGCGAGAAACACGGCGAGTGCGCCGACCAGGGCGAGACCACCTGCGGCGCCAAACAGCCACGCCCCCAGCGCGACAATCAGGGCGAGACCGAGAGGCGCGAGCGTCGCGAATCGACGCACGGGGGTGTCTGTTGGGCGCAGCGGAAACCAGCGTCGGGCCCGCGGCGCGGCATCCGGAAAGGTCACAGCCACTCCCGGACGCTAACACGCCCCCAGCCCACGCACGGAGCGCATTCCGGTTCTGTTCAGGCTTTTCACGGTCGCAGGGTGGGCGGCGCGCGGGAGCCTGGGATGACGCTGAGTCGCGGGCGGCGCGAGAGCGGGCATCCCTGACATGATCGCCGGATGCGACGAGACTGTTCCGCCGAGCTGGCGCTGACCGCTGCCGGGCCCGCCCGCCTCGTGCTGTCGGTCGCCGCGCAGGCGCCAACGCTGGCCGTGACCGAGACGCTCGAGGTGACCCAGGATGGCCGGCCGCTCGCGGTCACCGAGGTCGCCGACCCGCACGGCATTCGCCTGCACCTCGTCGACGTGACCGAGGGTGCCGTTCGTGTCAGCTATCGCGCGCGCGTCGACGGTCGAGCCGAACCTCTGGAGGTCACGCCCCTCGACGAGGTCGTGTACCTGCGGCCGAGCCGCTACAGCGAGTCGGACACGCTGGGGCCGACCGCCATGCGGGAGTTCCGCGGGCTCACCGCCACCGACCTGCTGTTCGGCGTGAGCTCGTGGGTTGGCGACCGCCTGCGCTACGTGCCCGGCTCGAGTGCGCCCACCGACGGCGCGGTGCAGACCCTGCTCGCGGGGGAGGGAGTGTGCCGCGACTACGCGCACCTCGTCGTCGCCTTCCTGCGCGCCCTCAACGTGCCCGCGCGCCTCGCCTCCGTCTACGCGCCCGGCCTGGACCCCATGGATTTCCACGCCGTCGCGGAAGCCGCCATCGACGGACGGTGGTGCGTCGTGGACGCCACGACGCTCGCGCCGCGCTCCTCACTGCTGCGCATCGGCTCGGGGCGCGATGCCTCCGACACGGCGTTCCTGAGCGTCCACGGCGCCGTCGTCACGCTCGACGACCTCACCGTCACCGCGATCGTCGACGAGCTTCCCGACGACGACCTCACGCAGCTCGTCTCGCTCGGGTAGCTGCGGGGTTCGGGCCCCTCGGCGGGCCTCGTGCCGCGCGCGCCCTGGCGTTCTACTCTGAGGCTGTGCCGCACCCGAATTCACGTCAGGCGAAGGCTGCACGACGACGCCGGCGACGCATGGCCGCGGTCGAGCACGACCTGAGCTCGCAGCAGTGGGCGACCCTGCAGGAACTGTGGGGCGGCTGCGCCTACTGCGGGGCCACCGATCGCGCACTGCAACGGGACTGCGTGCAGCCGATCGCGCGCGGCGGCCGCTACACGCTCGACAACATCGTGCCCGCATGCGGCCCGTGCAACGCGAGCAAGAGCAACGATGAGGCGACCAGCTGGATGCGCCGCAAGAAGCTCGACGAGCGGGCGTTCTTGACCCGGCTCATCGAGGTGCGTGCCACTCTGCTCAAGCAGAGCGAGCGCGCCGACTCAGGCTCGCTCGAGGCCTAGCTCGACGAGCCGCACCTCGCCGGCGTATCTGCGGATAGGGTGGCGGCATCATGAGCACTCCTCCGAACCCGGATCGCCCGGCACCCGCGTCGAACCCGCAGCGGGCCTGGTTCGTCGGTGGCACTCTGCTGCTGCTCGCCATCGTCGCGGAGGTCGGCCTGCGAACGACCGGCGGGGGCGCCGGCCTCGTGCGAGACGTTGTGCTCGCTGCCGCCTTCCTCGTCTTCGCGCTCGGCCTGGGGGGCGGTGGCAGCGTCACCGCCCGGCGACCGCTGGGCACGGCAGCGCTCATCGCTCTCGCCGCCTCGCTGCCCGGCGTGCCCGTGCTGACCGGCGTCATCGCGCCCTCGGGTGCGCCACTCGCGGTGCTCACGCTCACGACGCAGCTGACCCTGCTCGTGCAGGTGGCGCTCGCGCTCATCGCCGTCGCGCAGATCGGGCGAGTCGCCGTCGTGCCGCGGCCGTGGAACTGGGCGCCCGCGTGGGCGGTCGCGGCCGTGGGGCTCTCCGCCGCCGTGCAGGCGGCGGCATCCGTCATCGTCACTCAGAACGCGCAGGCGATCTTCCTCGTGCTCGTGACGGCCGACGCGATGATCCGGGTGAGCGTGCTGCTCGGCCTCGGCGTGCTCGCGATCGTGCTCGGCGATCGCGCGGGGCGATAGGTAACAATGTGGAGTGCACCGCGACGTCACTGCGGTCGCTGAGTCGCCTGCCTCACCTCGCGCAGGATGCAAGGAACCGTGATGATCCCTCCCGCGCGCAACGGTGACATCTCCTATTGGATGAGCGACCTCGACCCCGCTGTGGTCAGCGAACCCCTCGACGGCGACCTCGAGGCCGACGTGGTTATCGTCGGCGCGGGATACACGGGGCTGTGGACCGCCTACTACCTGGTCGAGCGTGACCCGTCGCTGTCGATCGTCGTGCTCGAGGAGCGCTGCGTCGGCTACGGAGCCTCCGGGCGCAACGGGGGCTGGCTGACCAACACGATCACAGGCGGACACGAGGCGTACGCTGCGCGACACGGTGCGGATGCCGTGCGCGCCTTCCAGCGGGAGCTCAACGCAACCGTGGACGAAGTGCTCGAGGTGTGCACCCGCGAGGGCATCGAGGTTGACGCAGTCAAGGGCGGTAGCCTGCTCGTCGCCCGCAACGAGGCGCAGCGCTCGCGCATCCCCGGCTACGTCGCCCACGCCGAGCGGTGGCCCGAGGAGGGCGTCATCGAGCTCACGGCGGACGAGGTCGAAGCACGCCTGAGGGTGGCGGGTACGCGGGGAGGGCTGTGGCAGCCGCACTGCGCCCGCATCCACCCCGCCAAGCTCGCCCGAGGCCTCGCCGACGCGGTGCGCGCACGGGGCGTGCGCATCATCGAGCAGACGCGGGTCACCGAGATTCGCCAGGGTGAGGCGCAGACGGCGCGCGGTGCCGTCAGGGCCCGACACATCATCCGCGCGACGGAGGGCTTCACGACGCGACTGCCCGGGCTCAAGCGCACCTGGCTGCCGCTGAACTCGTCCATGATCGTCACCGAGCCGCTCGGGCCCGACGTCTGGGCCGAGATCGGCTGGGAGGGCTTCGAGACGCTGGAAGACCTCTCGCACGTCTACGCCTACGCCCAGCGCACCGCCGACGGCCGCATCGCCATTGGAGGGCGCGGTACTCCGTACCGGTGGGGCAGCGCGTTCGACACCGACGGCGCGACCGACCGGGCGACCTGGTCGAGCCTCGGCGCGCTCGTGCGCGAGTGGTTCCCCGCCATCGGCGAGGTTCCCGTCGCCCACACCTGGAGCGGAGTGCTCGGCGTGCCGCGCACCTGGCGCGCGACCGTGCAGTACGACCCGACGACGGGTCTGGGTGCGGCAGGAGGATACGTGGGCACTGGCGTGACCGCCACGAACCTCGCCGGACGAACCCTCGCCGATCTCATCACCCGCTCGGATACGCCGCTCACGCGTCTGCCGTGGGTGGGCCAGCAGTCACGCTCGTGGGAGCCGGAACCGTTGCGCTGGATCGCCACCCGGCTCATCTACGGGGCATACCGGTGGGCGGACCGCATCGAGTTCGGCGGGCTGCCGCGCACCTCGAGCGTGGCACGCCTCGCGGACGTCGTCAGCGGGCGCTGAGCGCCTGCGAATCCTCCGGTCGTGGTCGCCATCTCACGGTCGTTTCCCAGCGCGTGCGCTACTCTGATCGCACTCTCTGACAACTGCCTGGAGGCACCGAACACTCGTGAAACGCATCGCGCGCGCAGGGTCGTCATCTGACGACCCTGGACATAGTTGTTCCTCTCTCACACCCCGCCTCGGCTGCGCGTCAGTCGCGCAGGCCACTGGCGGCCTGACATCTCCTAGGGTCGCCCGATGATCGAGGCGATTGGCACTCTGCTCATCGGCATCCTCGTGATTCTGGTGATCATCGCCGCGAACGGCTACTTCGTCGCGCAAGAGTTCGCCTACATGTCGGTCGACCGCGTGAAGCTCAGCGCGAAGGCGGCCGACGGCGACAAGGCTGCGCAGCGGGCGCTCGCCGTCACGAAGCGCAATTCCTTCATGCTCTCGGGCGCTCAGCTCGGCATCACTATCACGGGCCTGCTCGTGGGCTACGTGGCAGAGCCGCTCGTCGGCGAGTCGCTCGGCATGCTGCTGGGCGGCGTCGGCGTGCCGATGGCCATCAGTGTCACCGTCGGAACGGTGCTCGCCCTCGTCGTGGCGACGGTCGTGCAGATGATCTTCGGCGAGCTGTTCCCCAAGAACCTCGCGATCGCGAACCCCGAACCGCTCGCGCGCTGGCTGGCTCGGTCGACCACGATCTACCTCAGGGTCTTCGGCTGGCTGATCAGCATCTTCGACGCTTCGGCCAACCTGTTGCTCAAGCTGCTGCGCATCGAGCCGGTGCACGACATCGACTCGAGCGCTACCGCGATCGACCTCGAACGCATCATCGGTGACTCGCGCGAGAGCGGCGACCTGCCCGAAGAGCTCTCCATGATGCTCGACCGCATCCTCGACTTTCCCCAACAGGACGTCGAGCACGCGATGATTCCGCGCACGCACGTCGACATCGCCCGCCCCGACACGACCCTCGTCGAGATCAGAGCGCTCATGGCGGAAGCCCACACGCGCTACCCCGTCATCGACGATGAGGATCAGCCGATCGGCGTCGTGCACCTCACCGACGTCCTCACGACGACGGCGACCGACGACACGCCGGTCACCGAGCTCATGCGCGACACGATCGTGCTGCCCACGCTCATGCGACTGCCGGATGCCCTCGCGGAGCTGAATTCCACGCGCAATGAGCTCGCGTGCGTCATCGACGAATACGGCGGCTTCGCGGGCGTCCTGACGCTGGAAGACCTTGCGGAAGAGGTCGTCGGCGAGATCACCGACGAGCACGATCAGGATGTCAGCGAGCTCGTGCTGCCCGACGGGGACGACATCTGGCTCATGGACGGCGACGTGCACGTTGACGAGGTCGAGCGCTCGGTGGGTCACGACCTGCCGCGTGGCGACTACGAGACCATCGCCGGGCTGCTCATTGCGGCACGTGGCGCTCTGCCCGACGTCGGAGACACGGTCGTCATCGAACTGCCCATCGATGGCGCAGATCTCGTCGAAGACGACCCGCCCACCCGCTACCTCGAGGTGGACATTCTCGAGATCGACCGTCACGTGCCCAGCGAGCTGCGGGTGCGCCTCGTCGAGGTCGCCAGCGGTGAGGCCGCGCCGGAGGACGTCGACGCCGACAGCGTCGACGCGCCCGCCGATGCGGCGCCGACGGCGACGGAGGTCGACCGATGAACGGCTGGGTCGTGCTCATTGCCACGGTGGCGCTCATTGTGCTCAGCGCGTTCTTCGTCGTCATCGAGTTTGCGTTGCTGGGCGCTCGACGTCACCGACTCGAGGAGCAGGCTTCTACGAGCCCCTCTGCTCGCGCCGCCCTCAAGGGAGTCAACGAGCTCACGATGATGCTCGCCGTCGCCCAGCTCGGCATCACGGCGTGCACCTTCGCGCTGGGTGCCGTCACGAAGCCCGCGGTGGAGTACTGGCTCGACCCGATCTTCGTCTCCTGGGGCGTCGTCGAGTGGGCGGCGACCGCGACCGCGTTCGCGCTGTCGCTGCTGTTCGTCACGTTCCTCCACCTCGTGGTCGGCGAGATGGCGCCCAAGTCGTGGGCGATCGCGCACCCCGAGCTGTCGGCGCGCATCATCGGCATTCCCTCACGCGTGTTCGTCACGGTGTTCCGACCGCTTCTGCAGTTCGTCAACCACATCGCGAACCGGCTCGTCGCCGCGACCGGTGTCGAGCCGGTCGATCGCGCCGCGGTGGGTGGCCAGACGGCGGAAACGATCCGGCACCTCGTCGAGCATTCGGCGCAGGCGGGGGTGCTCGAACCCGAGTTCCGTCGGCAGATCAGCGGCATCATCGACCTGCAGTCGCTCGTGGTCGAGTCGTTGATCGCGCCGGGCAAGACGCCGACCTCGGTGCCGAAGGGAGCCACGGTCGCCGACGTTCAGGCGGCTGCGAATCGCTCAGGGCACCTGCGCGTCCTGCTCGAGAACGGCCCCGTGCCGCACGTCGTGCATGTGCGCGACACGCTGCTCGATGCTCTCGAGGAGCCAGCATCGGCGCACGCGCGCCCGGCCTATGTCATCGCTGCCGGCACCCCGGTCTACGAGGTGCTGTCGCGCATGCGCGAGGCGAGCATCCAGCTGGCCGTCGTCATGGACGGCGACCGGATGCTCGGGGTCGTCACCCTCGCGGACGTTCTGCGCCGCGTGCTACCGCAGCCCGTGTAGCAGGGGTTGCGCTGTCTCGCGATCGTCAGGGTCGGGTGCGACGATGGTGGCATGACGCACGAACTGCACATCACGGGTGACGCCGCCGCTGACCGCCTGCTCTCGACCGAACCGCTCGCCCTGCTCATCGGCATGCTGCTCGACCAGCAGGTCGCCATGGAGGTCGCGTTCGCCGGCCCGGCGAAGATCCGCGACCGCCTCGGCTCCTTCGACGCGCGCACGATCGCCGAGCACGACCCCGAACAGTTCGTCGCCCTGTGTGCGCAGTCGCCCGCGGTGCACCGGTTTCCCGGCTCGATGGCGACGCGCATCCAATCGTTGTGCGCGCAGCTCGTGAGCGACTGGGGTGGCGACGCCGCCGCCGTGTGGACGCGGGGCGAGCCCGATGGTGCCGAGATCCTGAAGAGGGTGAAGGCCCTGCCCGGTTTCGGGGAGCAGAAGGCGCGCATCTTCCTCGCCCTCCTCGGCAAGCAGTACGGGCTCACGGCACCCGGTTGGCGGGAGGCGGCCGGTGACTACGGGGTCGTGGGTTCCCGACGCTCGGTCGCCGACATCACAAGCACCGAGACTCTTGCCGACGTGCGGGAGTTCAAGCGGGCGGCGAAGGCGGCGAAGAAGAAGGCCGGAGGCTGAGCGCCCCTGGCGGACAGCGGCCCCGCCGAGCGCCGTTAGGGTGGAGGGCGTGTCTAAAGTTCTGACTTCCCTGCCCGTCGGCGAACGCGTCGGCATCGCTTTCTCTGGAGGGCTCGATACCTCCGTCGCCGTCGCGTGGATGCGCGACAAGGGTGCGGTGCCCTGCACCTACACGGGCGACCTGGGGCAGTACGACGAGGACGACATCGAGTCGGTGCCGGGCCGCGCGACCGAATACGGCGCCGAGATCAGCCGCCTCGTGGACTGCAAGGAGGCCCTCGTGGAGGAGGGCTTCGTCGCGATGGCGTGCGGCGCTTTCCACATCCGCTCGGGAGGCCGCGCCTACTTCAACACGACGCCGCTCGGCCGCGCCGTGACGGGCACGATGCTTGTGCAGGCCATGAAGGAGGACGGCGTCGACATCTGGGGCGACGGCAGCACCTACAAGGGCAACGACATCGAGCGCTTCTACCGCTACGGCCTGCTCGCCAACCCGCGGCTGCGCATCTACAAGCCGTGGCTCGATGCCGAGTTCGTGACCGAGCTCGGGGGCCGCACCGAGATGAGCGAGTGGCTCGTCGCCCACGGCCTGCCCTACCGCGACTCCGCTGAGAAGGCGTACTCGACCGACGCGAACATCTGGGGCGCCACGCACGAGGCGAAGACACTCGAGCACTTGAACGTCTCGCTCGAGACGGTCGAGCCCATCATGGGCGTGAAGTTCTGGGACGAATCGGTGGAGATCCCCACCGAGGACGTCACGATCGAGTTCGCGGAGGGGCGCCCGGTCGCCCTCAACGGAGTCGAGTACGGCGACCCGGTGCACCTCGTCATGGAGGCGAACGCCATCGGCGGGCGCCACGGCCTCGGCATGAGCGACCAGATCGAGAACCGCATCATTGAGGCGAAGAGCCGCGGCATCTACGAGGCGCCCGCGATGGCTCTGCTGCACCTGGCCTACGAGCGGCTGCTCAATGCGATCCACAATGAGGACACGATCGCGAACTATCACGCGGAGGGTCGTCGACTGGGTCGCCTCATGTACGAGGGCCGCTGGCTCGACCCGCAGTCGCTCATGCTGCGCGAGAGCATCCAGAAGTGGGTCGGCTCGGCCGTCACGGGCACGGTCACGGTGCGCCTGCGCCGCGGCGAGGACTACACGATTCTCGACACGGACGGCCCGGCGCTCTCGTACGCCGGCGAGAAGCTCTCGATGGAGCGCGTGGGCGATGCCGCCTTCGGGCCGACCGACCGCATCGGCCAGCTCACGATGCGCAATCTCGACATCGCCGATTCCCGCGCGCGACTCGAGCAGTATGCCGCTGCGCGCATGATCGGCGGCGCGACGGCGAAGCTCGTCGGCCGCATCACGGCGGGCCACGCCGGCGAGGTTTTTGATCCCGCTGATCCGGATGCCCGCGACGCGTTGAGCGAGGCCTTCGACACTGCCGGCGAGGGCGCGGCGTTCGACACCGGCACCGACTGATCCGCGATCCCGAGCCGCGAGGCAGGGGAAGAGCGGCCGCGTCGCGAGCCCCCTCTCGACGCGACCGCCCGGAGCGTCAGCTCCGCAGCTCTCGTTCGAACGAGGCCTGCGCGTCACCGATGGTCGGGAAGGACCCGAGTTCGGTGCCACGGCAGCTGACGAGTCTGTAGGACTCCGTGGAGTCGCGCTCGATGATCGCCGCGGGTGCGTCGTCGCAGTAGCCGACAAGCACGAGCGCGGGCGAGTGGGGTACGACTTTCCACTGCACGAGCGGGGTGCGCGGGGTTGTCGCCGGCTCGCGGTGATCACGGATGATGGTCATAAATTCCCCCTGTCTGCGCGGCCTCCGCCCGGCCGCGCGGTTCGTCGTGTGACCACACTGTAGTACCCCCCGAACGGGGGTAGGAGCCTCGTGCCGAGCTTTCCCGTTGGGCGCGCGCGGACGCCCGTTATTGCAGGGTTCTGCGCCCTCAGGTTCTGCTCAGGAAGGGATGGGCGTGTCGCGCTGGCGACGACTCAGGGCGTGTGCGGTGCGCGCTTGGTGCGCGGCTTGCTGCGGGGCCCGCGGTCGGGCTTGAGCTCGATGAGGCGACCGCTGATGCGCGTTGCCTCAAGCTTCTTCAGGGTCGCGGGAGGCATCGACGCGGGCAGCTCGACGACCGAGAAGTCGAGCTTGATGTCGATCGCCCCGAAGTCTTCGCGGCTCAGGCCGCCCTCGTTGGCGAGCGCGCCGACGATCTGACGCGGCTCCACGCGGTGACGACGGCCGACCTCGATGCGGTACGGGGCGAGCGCGGGGCCGTTGCCGCGTCGCGGAGGCCGGTCGGCGCGGTCCGGGCGCTCACCGTGGGTACCCCCGCGGGCATCCCGATCGGGGCGCTCGGCGCGCGGCGGGCGGATGTCCTCCTCGGTCAGCAGCAACGACGCGCCACCCTGTGCGACGACCGCGAGCGCGGCGGCGACGTCAGCCTCGGGCACGTCGTGGTGCTCGACGTAGTGGCCGATGATGTCGCGGAAGACGCTCATGAGCTCGCCGTTCGACAGCGCCGCGGTGATGGCCTCGTCGAAACGGGCGAGACGTGTGGCGTTGACGTCGTCGACGGTCGGCAGCTGCATCTGCGTGAGCGGTTGACGCGTAGCGCGCTCGATCGCGTCGAGCAGGCGGCGCTCGCGCGGCGTGACGAAGCTGATCGCGGCGCCGCTGCGGCCCGCACGGCCCGTGCGCCCGATGCGGTGCACATACGACTCGGTGTCGGTGGGGATGTCGAAGTTGACGACGTGGCTGATGCGCTCGACGTCGAGCCCCCGCGCGGCGACATCGGTGGCGACGAGGATGTCGAGCGTGCCCGACTTGAGCTGCTCGACCGTGCGCTCGCGCTGCACCTGCTGCACGTCGCCGTTGATCGCCTGCGCCGAGTAGCCCCGGGCACGCAGCTTCTCGGCGAGCGTCTCGGTTTCGTTCTTCGTGCGGACGAAGACGATCATGCCCTCGAAGTTCTCCACCTCGAGGATGCGGGTGAGGGCGTCGACCTTCTGCTGGTACGAGACCACGAGGTAGCGCTGCGTCGTGTTGGCCGAGGTCGTCGTTTTCGTCTTGACGGTGATCTCTTGCGGGTTGGTGAGGTGCTGCTGCGAGATGCGGCGGATCGCGGCCGGCATGGTCGCCGAGAAGAGTGCGACCTGCTTGTCGTCGGGAGTGTCGGCGAGGATCGTCTCGACGTCTTCGGCGAAGCCCATCTTGAGCATCTCGTCGGCCTCGTCGAGCACGAGGTACTTGAGCGCGGTGAGGTCGAGCGTGCCCTTGTCGAGGTGGTCCATGATGCGCCCGGGCGTGCCGACGACGATGTGCACACCGCGACGCAGGGCCGACAGCTGCACGCCGTAGCCCTGCCCGCCATAGACGGGCAGCACGTGCACGCCCGGCAGGTGCGCTGCGTACTTCTCGAACGCCTCGCACACCTGCAGGGCGAGCTCGCGCGTGGGGGCGAGTACGAGCGCCTGCGGGGTCTTCTGCGCCATGTCCAGCCGGGAGAGGATCGGCAGGGCGAAGGCGGCCGTCTTGCCGGTTCCGGTCTGGGCGAGGCCGACGACATCGCGCCCCGCGAGGAGCGGCGGGATCGTGGCCGCCTGAATGGCACTGGGATGCTCGTACCCGACGTCGCGCAGCGCGGCGAGCACGGCATCGCTCAGGCCGAGCTCGGTGAAGGGGACGGTGGTCGGGGCGGAATCGGCCTCGGTCGTGGCGGAGTTCTCGTGAGGCGTCATACACCTAAAGGTAGCCGTACCCTGGACCCATGGCTCCTGCACGCGGTATCGGCAACAACGGCGCAGCGGTCGAGCGACCCCAGGTGCGGCCCCAGGCGGAGGGCTGGCAGCAGAAGCTCGGCCCCGACGGCCGCCCGGCCCTGCAGTTCGCCGAGCCGAAACGCGGCAAGCCGCCCGTGCACCTCGCCGACCTGAGCGTCGCCGAGCGCGAGCAGGCCGTCATCGACCAGGGCCTGCCGACGTTCCGCGCCAAGCAGCTGTCGACGCACTACTTCACGCACCACACGAGCGACCCCGCGCAGATGACCGACCTGCCGGCCGCAGGCCGTGAGGAGCTCGTGGCGGGCATCCTGCCCCCGCTCCTGACGGAGGTGCGCCGCCTGCGCACCGACAACGGCGACACCATCAAGTTCCTCTGGAAGCTGCACGACGGCGCCCTCGTCGAGAGCGTGCTCATGCGCTACCCGGGCCGCATCACGCTGTGCGTGTCGAGCCAGGCGGGCTGCGGCATGAACTGCCCGTTCTGCGCGACCGGCCAGGCGGGGCTGACCCGCAACATGTCGGCGGCCGAGATCGTCGACCAGGTCGTGCGCGCCAACGCGGCGATCAGCGACGGCGAGCTCGGCGGCAAGAAGCGCGGCGAGACGACACCCGAGCGCGTGAGCAACATCGTCTTCATGGGCATGGGCGAGCCGCTCGCCAACTACAACCGCCTCATGAGCGCGGTGCGCACGATGGTCGCCCCGCAGCCGACAGGCTTAGGGATGTCCGCCCGCAACGTGACCATCAGCACCGTCGGTCTCGTGCCCGCCATTCGCAAGCTCGCCGACGAGGGTCTGCCTGTGACGTTCGCGCTCTCCCTGCACGCGCCCGATGACGCGTTGCGCGACGAGCTGATCCCCGTCAACTCGCGCTGGAAGGTCGACGAGGCGCTCGACGCGGCCCGCGAGTACTTCGAGAAGACCGGCCGACGGGTGTCGATCGAGTACGCGCTCATCAAAGACATGAACGATCACGCGTGGCGCGCCGACCTGCTCGCCGAGAAGCTCAAGGAGCGCGGACGCGGCTGGGTGCACGTCAACCCGATTCCGCTCAACCCGACGCCCGGTTCCATCTGGACCAGCTCGGAGCCCGCCGTCATGCGCGAGTTCGTGCGCCGCATCGATGCGGCCGGAATCCCCACGACCCTGCGGGATACCCGCGGCCAAGAGATCGACGGGGCGTGCGGTCAGCTCGCCGCCGCCGATGCCTGACCCCGCGCGTCTCACGGAATCGGTTCGGTCAGCTCGGGGCGTTCACGGTGACGCCGTACGCGCTCGCGGCCGCCGCGAGGCGGTCGTCGTAGGTGATGACCGCGTCGAGGTCGTCGCCGAGACTGAGGGCGCTCGCCAGGTGCAGCGCATCCAGCATCCGCAGCAGCGTCGGGTCGAGCTGGCCGGCGGATTCGACCGTGGCCGTGCTCAACGACAGGAGGGTCAGCGAGTCGAGCACGGCACGCGCCTGAATGACCGCATCGGGTGCGGCGCGCCGCACGGCACGCACGAGTTCAGCGCGTGCGAGGTCGCTCGAGACGAGCGGCGCTTCGGCAGCGCGTGCCCATGCGCTGAGCGCGGCGGTCTCGCGCTCAGCGACCACGAGCTTGACGAGGGCGGATGTGTCGACGTAGAACGCCACGGGCTCAGTCGCGCTCGTCGTTGCGCATCTGGGCGAGCACGTCGGAGAGCGGCGTGCCCTCGTGCGGGGTGGGAAGGCTCGTAATGTCGCGGCGCGGGGGTCGCGCGGAGCCTGCGGCGAGCATCCTCCAAGGTGGCAAAGCCCGACGAGGCGATCATCGTCACCTCGCGCCAACGCACGCCGAAGGAGCGCGAGCAGAACCACGAGAAAGACAATGTGGGCCAGAAGGTCGTCTTCGGGTCGCGGGTCTTCGTCAAGCCGATCGTCGAGGCGTACTTCAAGCTCAGCCTGCGCTCCCGCCAGCTCAATGTGCAGGCCACCGCGCAGACGCGCGACGCGATTACGATTCGCGTCAACGCCGTCGCGGTCGTGAAGGTCGGCGGCTCGGAGTCCATGGTGCGCGCCGCCGCCCAGCGATTCCTCAACCAGCAGGACCAGATCGAGTCGTCGACCGAAGAGGTGCTGAGTGGTTCCGTGCGCTCAATCGTCGGTCAGCTCACCGTCACCGAAATCATCACCAACCGTTCGGCCCTGCAAGAGCAGGTGCTCGACGCCGTGCGCGAGGCTCTCGACATTCAGGGCCTGCAGATCGACACCTTGCAGATCAAAGAGATTGACGACGACAACAACTACATTCGCGACCTCGGTCGCGCTGAAGCCGCCCGCGTCAAGCAGGTTGCCGAGATCGCCGAGGCTCAAGCGCAGCAGGCCTCGGAAGACGCCCGCATCACGGCCGCGCAGAAGATCGCCGAGAGTCAGCGCGCCCTCGACCTGCGCAACGCCGAGATTCAGAAAGAGACCGACCGCGCCCGCGCTGAAGCCGCTGCCGCCGCCCCTCTCGCCGAAGCGATCGCGCAGCAGGAGGTTGTGAGCCAGCAGGAGGTTACCGCCCAGAAGCGCGTCGGCCTGCGCAAGCAGGAGCTCGACGCCGAAGTGCGCGCCGTCGCCGACGCCGAGGCGTACGCGGTCGAGAAGCGCGCCGACGCTGCTGCCCTCGCCTCCGTCGCGAACGCCAACGCTGAGAGGGACTCCCGCAAGGCGTCCGCAGAAGCGATCGAGGCCGAGGGCCTCGCCGAGCGCAACCGTCGTCGCAGTGCCGCCGAGGCCGTCGAGTCAGAGGGTATTGCCGAGCGCGCTCGCCGCATCGCCGCCGCTGAGGCGCTGGCGGCCGAGGGTGAGGCTGAGGCATCGGCCATCCGCGTCAAGGGAACGGCCGAGGCCGACTCGACCCGCGCTCAGGCGGAGGCACTCGCCGAGCGCGCCGAGGCACTGCTCAAGCAGCGTGTCATCGACCAGCTGCCCGAGATCGTGCGCGCCGCGGCCGAGCCGCTCAGCGCCATCTCGCAGATGACGGTCATCTCGTCAGACGGCACGGGCACCAATCAGCTCGGTGACAACGTGGCGGGTCAGCTCGCCACGTCGACGAAGATCATCAAGGATCTCGTCGGTATCGACATTGGTGAACTCATCAACGGCAAGGTCGTCGGCGAGGCGACCGGCGCCGCAGTGGCGAAGGGTGCGACCAGCGCCTCGTCGCCTCGACGAAAGAACGCCGAATCTTGACGGTCTGAGTGGGCGGTGCGGGGCCGATCTCCGCCCGCCCTCTCGATACCGTTGAAGCATGACCGAAGACGTAGTCGCCCACCGCGACGCCTGGAAGGCCCGCGAAACCCTCGCCGAGCAGATGATCCCGCTCATCGGCAGCTTGTATCGCGACCACGGGGTCATCACCTCCATACACGGGCGCACCCTTATCAACCAGTCGCCGATCGGCGTCATCAAGGCGCACCGGTACGCGCACCATGTCACCGGTTCGGTGCTGCCGCTCGAGCAGACGAAGCTTGTGCTGGATGCCCTGCACACGCTCGGCCCCGGCCCTGCGTCGCTCGACCTCGCGCGACTGCTGAGCGACTTCGACGAGCACGGTGACGGGCGCACGCTCGCCGAGTACCTCCGAGACGCGCTCGCCGCCACTCGCAGCTCGGCCCAGGCAGGTGGCGGTGCCGACGTCGTGCTGTACGGCTTCGGGCGTATCGGGCGGCTGCTCGCGCGCATCCTCATTGCCCACGCCGGTCACGGCGCCGGCCTGCACCTGCGTGCCATCGTCGTGCGCCGCGGAGGCGAGAAGGACCTCGTCAAGCGGGCGAGCCTGCTGCGGCGGGACTCCGTGCACGGATCGTTCGAGGGCACCATCACGGTGGACGAGGAGGCGAGCACCATTCTCGCTAACGGGACGCTCATTCACGTGATCTACTCCGACGACCCGGCCACGATCGACTACACGGCCTACGGCATCCACGATGCGATCGTCGTCGACAACACGGGGCGGTGGCGCGACGAGGACGGCCTCTCGCAGCACCTGCGATCACGCGGTGTAGGGAGAGTGCTGCTGACCGCGCCCGGAAAGGGCGCGCTGCCGAACGTCGTTCACGGCATCAATCACGACGTGATCACCGAGGAGACACGCATCATTACCGCTGCCTCCTGCACGACCAACGCGATCACCCCCGTCGTGAAGGTGCTGCACGATCAGTACGGCATCGAGCACGGGCACGTGGAAACGGTGCACTCTTTCACCAACGATCAGAACCTCATCGACAACTTCCACAAGGGGGATCGTCGAGGCCGGTCGGCGGCGCTCAACATGGTGATCACCGAGACGGGCGCGGCCAAGGCGGTGGCGAAAGCGCTGCCGGCACTGACCGGAAAGCTCACCGGCAACGCGATTCGGGTGCCCACCCCTAACGTGTCCATGGCCATCCTCAACCTGCAGTTGCAGCGAGAGACGACGCGCGAGGAGGTCAACCGGTTTCTGCGGGAAGCCTCGCTGCACTCGAGTCTGCGCCAGCAGATCGACTACATCGAGTCGCCCGAGGTGGTGTCGACCGACTTCATCGGGTCGCACCGTGCCGGCATCGTCGACGGACTCGCCACCATCAGCACCGGCACGAACCTCATCGTCTACGTCTGGTACGACAACGAGTTCGGCTACAGCTCGCAGGTGGTGCGCGTGCTGGAGACGATGGCCGGCACCCACCCCACTGTGGTGCCCGAGCGACGCGAGGCCTAGCGCGTTCGCTACCCGACGCCGGGCTGATCCGCGCTGGGCTGGTGCGCGCTGGGCTGGTGCGCGCCGCCCCGCTCGATGGCGTCGCGAACCAGCAGGGTCGCCCCGACGACCGCGGCGGGCATGACGACGATCGCGCCCCCCGGCACCAGATAGAGCAGCTGCGCGGCGATGCCGAAACCCATGCTGCGTGCACGTGAGCCGTGCATCAGACGCGCCCGAGCGACGTCGTCGATGCCGCGGGCCTCCAGAGGCCGGGTCGTGAGCTCGCGTTGAAGGAGGTGGCCGCCGAGCAGCACGCCGGTCACCGGCCCTGTCGCCGCCCCCACCACGGGAACGAGCCCGGCGAGAAACGTCACGACTCCGTACCCGATCACGCGCAGGACGAGCAACAAGCCGTCACCGAACGAGCGCCAAAAGGTGAGCGGGTTCGGCTCGAATCCGCCCAGGTCTTCTTCGGTACGGCGCCACACCCGTTCATAGAAGGGGTCGCCGATGAGCAGGGTCAGCGCGGTGAAGCCGTACACCGCGCCGATGATGACGCCCACCACGAGCACGACGGCGACGGCGGTGCGCAGAGTGTCGCGCCAGCCGGCATCCCACTCGTCCGCGAACCCGGTCAGCGCCGCCGCCCACTGCTCGGCGCCCAGCCCTATGAGCACCAGCACGGCCGCGATGAGGGCGGCGGCGATCACGGCGGGCAGCATGCCGAAGAGCATGAGACCCGGTCGCCGACGCCACGTGGCGAAGCCGCGAAAGACGAGAGAGGCGCCTCCGACGAACTCGCGCACGACGCGCCCCGCTCCGGATGCTCTGCCCTTGCCGCCCGCCCGCTTGGCCATGACTCCAGGGTAGGGGCGCGTGGTCCACGCGTGGGGGTTCAGGCACGGCGTCTACGCTGGCTCGCGTGACACCTCCGCCACCCGACGCGCAGCTCGACGTGCGCGGCGTGCTCGCGCAGCTCATCGCGATCGACTCGGTCAACAGCGATCTCGTGCCTGGCGGCGCGGGGGAGTCGGCGATCGCGGACTGGTGCGCCGCGTGGCTCACCGAGCGTGGCCTGGAGGTGACGCGCCTGGAGAGTCGCGCCGGGCATCCGTCTCTCGTCGCGATCGCGCGCGGAAGCGGTGGTGGCCCGACACTGCTGCTCAACGGCCACCTCGACACGGTCGGCGTCGCCGGCTACGAGGGTGACCCCTTCTCGGGCGCGGTGCAGACCGTCGACGATGTCGAGCGGGTTCTCGGCCGCGGCGCCTTCGACACCAAAAGCGGCGTCGCGGCCGTCATGGTCGCTGCGGCGCGCGCCCTCGCCGACGGCGCCCTGCGGGGGGATGCCGTGCTCACGCTCGTCGCCGACGAAGAGTTCGGCAGCACCGGCACTGTCGAGACCCTCGCCCACCTCGCCGCAACCGGCATGCGACCGGAGGCGGGCATCGTCGTCGAGCCCTCCGCGCTCGAGCTCACCGTCGCCCACCGCGGTTTCGCGTGGTTCGAGGTGGAGTTGGCCGGGGTCGCCGCCCACGGCTCGATGCCCGAGCAGGGTGTCGACGCGATCGCCGCGGCCGGCGTCTTCCTGCGCGGGCTCGACGACGTGCGGGCGCGACTGCAGAGTGCACCGCCGCACCCGCTGCTCGGCCACGGAACGGTGCGGGTTTCCACGATCGCGGGTGGCACCGATGAAGCGACCGTCGCCGACCGCTGCGTGCTCACCGTCGAGCGCCGCACCCTGCCGGGCGATGACCTCGACGCGGTTGAGCACGAGGTGCACGAGCTCGCCATGCGTGCCGTGGCCCAGGTGCCCGGCGCGGTCGGCGCTGTGCGCCGTCAAGTCGCGCGGGCTGCGTTCGCGGCCGAGCCTGGCAGTGCCGTCGTCGTCGCCGTGGCCGCGCAGGTCGAGCGCGTGCTCGGCCGCCCGGCCCGGATGCGGGGCGAGCCCTTCTGGACGGACGCGCGGCTCGTGCAGGAGGCGGGCATCCCGTGCATCGTGATCGGAGCCGACGGCGGGGGAGCTCACGCCGATGTCGAGTGGGCCGATGCCGCCTCAGTGGTTGCTCTGACCGACGTCATCGAGGGCACGATCCGGAAGCTCTGCAGCTGACGAGCGTCGGCGCTCAGCTCGGCACGCGGTTGACGAGCAGCCCGTCGAAGAGCCGGTCGAAGACGGCGAGCCGGTCGAACTGGAGCGCGTAATCGCGGGCGCGGCGTGACCACTCTCGGCGTTCGTCGATCGTGAGTTCGAGCACGGCGCGGTCGATCGCAGCAGCGATCGCATCCGGGTCATCGACGGGCACGATCATGGCGGTATCGCCGACCGCCTCGATGATGCCGCCTGTGTCGGCCGTGATGACCGGGCCAGAGCCAGCGAGCATGGCCTCGGTGAGGGCGATGCCGAAGGTCTCGACGAACTCGGGGCGCGGCTTGCTCGGCAGAACGTAGGCGGCGCACCCCGCCATGAGGTACGGCTTCTCGGCGTCGGAGACATCGTTGGCAAAGAGGATGTGGTCGGCGACGCCCGAGGCGGCCGCGACCTCGCGCAGCGCTGCCTCCTCTGGCCCGCGGCCCGCAATGACGAGCGTCAGGCCGTCGTGCGCGCGACTGCGGGCGAAGCCCGTGATGAGATCGTCGACGCCCTTCGCCTTCGTCAGACGCGACAGGAACAACACGTAGCTGTCGCGGGCGAGACCGCGCTGGGCGAGGCACCGCTCGAGCTCGGCGTCGTCGAGCTCGAGGTAGGCGCTCGTATCGATCGCCGGGTACGAGATGGTGATGCGCTCGCGGCACTGCTCGGCGAACCTCGTGCCGTGCCGCTCGTCGATTGCGGTGGCCGAGTCGACGATGAGGTCGCGCGTGTACTGGGAGACGGCGACGCACCGATCGCTCGACAGGTAGCTGGCGAGCACGTGGGCCGCCGCGCCGTACTGCCCTGACTCGACGCAGCTGCGTACGACGTTCGTGACATCGCTGCCGACCGCCTCGGCGATGGTCGTGACGTCGACGGGCAGCCCCGTGCTCCACGCGACGCGCACAGCGTCGGCGACCGCGAGCGTGTGCGGGCTCAGGTACAGCGACATGCACACGGTCGGCACGCCGTCGGTGAACAGCTCGACGAGCCGGCCGGTGATGCCCGCAAGGTAGCGGCCGTCGATGACCTTGTAGTCGCCGACGCCGTCCGGCCGCTCGACGATGATGCCGGGGCTGTAGGGCGTGATGCTCTCGGCGGGCTTGAGGGGTAGCCCGCTGCGCTCGAGCTGTTCCAGCGGCCAGGTGACGATGCGCACCTCGCTGAAGCCGCGCTGCAGAGCAGCTTCGGCAAGATTGCGCGCCTCGACCGAGTGGCCGCAGATGACCGGGTCGGCGCGAACGACGATGACGAGGCGGCGCAGCGAGTCGCTCATGGGGTGCTCCTTCGGTAGGGCTCGGCGGTCGGGGAGGCGGGGGCGGGGTGCGGCATCGAGGGCGGCCGGATGCTCGTGCCCCACTCACTGGGAGCGTCGCCGAGCTCGAGCACGAGTTGGCCCCCGCGGCGCAGCTCGTGCCCCGTGAGCCAGGGCCGCTGAAGGCTCTCGCCGTCGAGCTGCACGCTCTGCACGTACTGCGCGGGGGCATCCCGATCGGGTTCCCGGAAGCCGCGCGTGACGATCTTCAGCGACGTGCCGTCGAGATCGAGCTGGGCCTCCTCGAACGAGGGCGTGCTGATGAGGTGCAGATTCTGCCCGGCGACGGGGAAGAGCCCCAGCGAGGCCCAGACGTACCATGAGCTCAGGCCCCCCGAGTCGTCGTTGCCGGGCAGGCCTCCGGGCCCGATGCCGAACTGCTGGTGGATCGCCGCGTGCACGATGTCGGCGGTGCGATCGGGTCGGCCGGCATAGTAGTACGCCCACGGGGCTTCCATGTCGGGTTCGTTGTTGAGGCCCTCGAAGCGGCCGAGCGCGTAGCCCGCGGTCATCTCGGCGAGGCTCGGGGCCAGGCCGGGCTGCACGACGGGGGGCGCATCGAGCCCGAAGAAACGGTCGAGCATGCCGATGAAGGTCGTGTCACCGCCCACCTCGGCGATGCGCGAGGCCATGTCGTGCAGGAGGCGGAACGAGTAGTTGTAGGTCGTGCCCTCGTAGAAGGTTGAGTCGCGCAGCAGGCCGGTGGCGGGGTCGAAGGCGTTGCGCCAACGTTCGGCGAGCGGCGCGAACTCTTCGACGAGAGCAGCGTCGCCGAGGCCGTGCGCAACGCGGGCCGTGCACCAGTAGCCAAACGCGAGATCGAGCGTGTGGCTGATGGGGTCGACGATGCCGCGCTGCAGGAACTCTTCCCCGTAGGTGCGCCGCAGGTCGTTGTGCATATGCACGAGAGCCCAGTCCCAGTCGATACCGGGCAGGCCCAGTTGGTGGAGGTCGGCGAGAAAGGTGTGCGCGAGGGCGCTGGCCTGCCGCGAGAAGCGGTCGCTGCCCTTCGCCATCCGGTAGCCGATGGGAAAGTTGCCCTCCTCGGCGCAGATCGTCAGCATCGCGTTGGCGAGCTCGACGCTGCGCTCGGGGAAGAGCGCCGTGATGAGGGGCAGCTGCGTGCGGTAGATGTCCCACATCGTGCTGATGTCGAACGCAAAGGGGCCGTCGACCGGCCAGAAGGGGCTCTCGTTCATCGCGAGGCTCGGCTTGATGAGTGAGTGGTACATCGCGGTCGAGAACACCGTGCGGCGCTCGGCGCTCGGCGTCGACACCTGCACGGCGCCGAGGTGCTCGCGCCACGAGCGCTCGGTCGCCTCGTGCCGGTCGCGGAACCGCGCGGGGCCATCACCGCAGTCGGCGCGCAGGTTGCGCTCCGCCTGCTTGACGCCGCGCATCGAGAACCCAAAGCGCAGCTCGATCGTCTCGCCGTCCGCCACCGGCCCGGCCCACATGAGGCCGAACGAGCGCAGCGTCGTGGGGCGGATCGAGTCGAAGTCGAGCCGGGTGCCGCCGTGCATGAGCCGCCGGTCGTACCAGAGCAGTTGCCGCCAGTGGCGAGCATCGCATTCGATATGCACGGCGAGGGGCGTGCCCTCGACGACGATCTCGCCTTGCGCAACGCCCGGGGCCATCGAGTGCAGTTGCGCGCGCAGGGGGATTGTCTCGCCGTGCGGGATCGCGAGCCCGCCGAGGGAGAAGTCGATGACGAGCCGGGCATCCCGATGGCGCGGGAAGGTGTAGCGGTGCACAGCAGTCTTGGGGCCGACCGTGAGCTCGGTGTGCACGCCCGAGCCGAGGCTCGCCGCGTATCGGCCGGGGGAGGCCTCTTCGTCGCGCAGCGGCCACGAGCGGCCGAGCTCGTCGAGGGGCTCCAGCATGGGCGTCACACGAAAGTAGTTGTAGTACTTGCGGATCGCCCCCGTGCCGCTCTGCTGAAAATGGGTGAAGCCGCTCGCGAGGGCCTCATCATGGAGGCGCGGCGGCAGGCCCTCCGTGCTGAGGTCGTACTGTCCGTACCCGGTGGGATAGGCGCCCGAGTACGCGCACGCGGAGACCATGCCGAAGGGATGCGTCGCGCCGGGGTGAGTGTTGCCGATCTGCGGTTTCGGAGCCCACCACCGCGCCGCAAGGCCCGTGCGCTCGGGCAGCGCGGTCTCGGTCGTGCCGATGAACGGGTCGACCCACTCGATCATGGCGTCTGCCCCCGTGTCGTCTGTGCCGGTGTCGACATGGCCTCACGCTACGAGCGCACTGTGTCATCGTGATTACGGGCTCGTGACGAATCGCGCGGGTCGCAAGGCCACCTCGCGTTCAGCGGATGCTGAGGCGACCTGCTACCCCGTCGGGCTCGCGCGCCCTAGGCTGTTATCCAGGTGTGCACCGCTGCCACCGTCTCGCCGCACGGCGCGATGCAAGGTGCACAGAGCGAACCCACGAGGAGACTCATGAGCAAGTACGCCGTCATCAATCCTGCGACCGGGGAGACCCTTTCCCGCTACCCCACCGCGAGCGATGCCGACATCGCTGCCGCCGTTGACGGCGCAGCGGCCGCCTACCGTGAGTGGTCGCGGAGCACCACGCCGGATGACCGTTCCGCCCTCATTACGAAGGTTGCCGAGCTGCACCGCGAGCGTCGCCAGCACCTCGCCGAGATCATCGTGCGTGAGATGGGCAAGCCCATCGGGGACGCACTTGGCGAGGTCGACTTCTCGGCTGACATCTACCAGTACTACGCGGATCACGGCCCGGAGCTGCTGGAGGACGAGCCCATCGACCTCGCGGAGGGCAGTGAGGGTTCGGCGTTCATCCGCAAGAGCCCCATGGGTGTGCTCGTCGGCATCATGCCGTGGAACTTCCCGTACTACCAGGTCGCCCGATTCGCGGGCCCGAACCTCATGCTCGGCAACACCATCCTGCTCAAGCACGCCGCGCAGTGCCCCGAGTCGGCCGCCGCGATCGAGCAGATCTTCACCGACGCGGGCTTCCCGGCCGGTGCCTACACGAACATCTACGCGACGAACGAGCAGATCGCCGACATCATCGCCGACCCGCGTGTGCAGGGTGTCTCGCTCACGGGTTCGGAGCGCGCGGGTGCGGCTGTTGCCGAGCAGGCGGGGCGCCACCTCAAGAAGGTCGTTCTCGAGCTCGGTGGCAGCGATCCCTTCATCGTGCTGAGCACCGACGACATGGAGGCGACCGTCGACATGGCTGTGAGCGCGCGTCTCGACAACAGCGGTCAGTCGTGCAACGGTGCGAAGCGCTTCATCGTCGTGGACGCGCTGTACGACGAGTTCCTGTCGACGTTCACCACGAAGATGGCCGAGAACGGCCCGACCGACCCCATGGTCGAGGGTGGTGTCTACGGCCCGCTGTCGTCTGCCGCGGCTGCCGACACGCTCGCCGACCAGGTTGCGCGCGCGGTCGCGGGCGGCGCGACGGTCGCCACGGGTGGCTCACGTGAGGGCACCTTCTTCGAGCCCACGGTGCTCACCGATGTCGCGCCCGGCAACGACGCCTACTACGAGGAGTTCTTCGGGCCCGTGGCTCAAGTGTTCCGCGTGGCCGATGAAGAAGCCGCGATCGCACTCGCGAACGACACCCCCTTTGGGCTCGGCTCGTACCTGTTCACGACCGACTCTGAGCAGGCCGCGCGCGTCGCCGACCGCATCGAGGCGGGCATGGTCTACGTCAACTGCGTGCTCGCCGACAGCGCCGAGCTGCCGTTCGGGGGCATCAAGCGCTCTGGCTCGGGTCGTGAGCTCGGCACGCTCGGCATCGACGAGTTCGTCAACAAGAAGATGATCCGCGTCGCCTAGCCCCGAGCACGCTCGACTGCACGGGTTCGTGTCGAGCCGACGCGCACGTTCTCGTGCGGTCGTGACGAACCCGTGCTCTCGAGCTCGGGGAAGGCGACCAGCACAATGTCGGCCAGCGCCTCGAGGGGTCGCGTGAGGGCATCCGTGGCGGGGATGCCGAACTCGGCCTCGTAGCCCGCGATCGTGGCGCTCACGTCGACGTCGTTCATGCCCTCGTGGTTCAGGGTGATGCCGATGACCCGGGTCTGCGCGAACAGCTCGATGAGGGCGATCTCGTGCGCGAGGCTCGGCATCGGCATGAAAGGGAAGTCGTCGCGCACGAGGCGCGCAGGCGCGTGCTGCACAATGACGGCGTTCGGCTGGCTGCCCCGCACGATGGCCCCCGAACTCAGGTACGCGGGGTGGCTGAGCGAGCCCTGCCCCTCGATGACGATGACATCCGGATGCTCGGTCTCGAAGGCTCGCACCACCTGGCGCTCAACCTCTCCGGAGCGAAACTGGGGCACCATCGCGTCGACGGCGGCGCCGTAGGCCCCGCCCTGGATAATCGTCGTCTGGCCGGTGCCGACGAGCACGGCGCGCAGGCCGCGCTCGCGCAGAGCCTGCACGAGCAGGGTTGCGGTCGTGCGCTTGCCGATCGAGCCGTCTGTGCCGAGCACGGCGATACGCGGGCAGGTGACCGAGAAGATGCTGCCGTCGAACAGGTGGAGGTCTTTCGTCGCCTTCTGGCGGCGGATGTCGGTGATCGTCACGTCGTTGAGCAGCGCGGCGGCCACGAACTCCACGTCGTCGCCGAGCAGCTCGTGCAGACCGTTGATGATGTGCATGCCGCGGGCGATCGCCTGCAGGAGCACGTCGCGCTGCGGCTCGGTGAGCAACCCGTCGGCGGGTGCCGCGCCCCAAATGAGGTAGTCGGGCGGGCTCGTGCGCAGCGCGAGCGCGTGATCGAGCGAGGCGACAACGGGAATGTCGAGCGGCTGGCCGGTCAGCACTGCTCCGGCGTCGAGGTCGGCGTGAGTGCTGTCGATGACGCTCACAATGTCGTAGCGCTCAGAGTGCCGTACAAGACCGTTCGCCGTCTTGCCCTCCTGCAGACCGAAGACACCCTCGCTGTAAATCACGGCTGTGGAGCCGAGCGGCAGAACCGGCGCGGAGAGCGTGGGCAGGATCGCAGAATCGGGCTGATCAGTGAGATCGGGTGGGCTGGCCTGGTGCGGGTGCATGATGCTCCTTCGCGGCCAGCAGACGCCAGCCTGTGAACCGTAGCACCGCGGCGCACGGGCTAGCCTGGCCCGATGCTGCGCTTCCAGGAACTCGCGTTCGCGTCGACCCCGATGGGCGAGCTGACCCTGCGCCGACGGCACTCGCCCGAGGTGGACGCTGAGGTCTACGAGGTCAAGCTCGGTGACGAGTACCTCATGTCGAGTCTGTTCACGGTTGCGGAGGAAGAGCTCGCGCGCCTCGGCCTCGCCGCGGTCGCGCACGACGGCCCGCTCCGGGTCGTCGTCGGCGGCCTCGGCCTCGGCTACACCGCCGTCACCGCCCTCGACGATGCTCGGGTGGGCTCCCTTGCCGTCGTGGATGCCCTGCCCGAGGTCATCGACTGGCACGAACGCCGCCTGCTCCCGGTCAGCCCTCGACTGGTCGACGACGCTCGTACCCGTCTCGTGCACGGCGACTTCTTCGCCCTCATGCGCGGAGAGCCGGGCACCGACCCTGCGCTGGCCGTGCACCTCAACGCGATTCTGCTCGATGTCGACCACACGCCGACCTTCACGCTCGACCCCAGTCATGCCGACCTGTACACGGTCGAGGGAATGCGCCGCCTCTCGCGCCACCTGCGCCCCGGCGGTGTCTTCGCCCTGTGGTCGGATGACCCGCCGGAGGAGTCGTTTCTCGCCGTGCTGCGCGAGGTGTTCGCTGTGGTCGAGGGTCACACCGTCGAGTTCGCCAACCCGGTCACCGGAGGAACCTCGCGCAACGGCGTCTACGTCGCGCGTCTCTCCTCAACCGAGAGCACCGCGTAGCTCAGAACACCTTGCCTGGGTTGAGGATGCCGAGCGGGTCGAACACGGCCTTGATGCGCCGCTGCAGGTCGAGCTGCGGGGCGCCGAGCTCGTCGACGAGCCAGTGTCGCTTCAGTGTTCCGACGCCGTGCTCACCCGTGAGCGTGCCGCCGAGCGCGAGGGCGGCGCGGAACAGTGCGTCGGCCGCCGCCCAGACCTCGGGCGGCACGGTCTCGCCCGTATAGATGAGGTTGGGGTGCAGGTTGCCGTCGCCGGCGTGCGCGACCGTGGGGATCACGAGCCCGAAGCGTTCCTCGATGGCGCGGATCTCTGCCACCATGGCGGGCAGCGCTGAGCGCGGCACGGCGAGATCCTCGATGAGCACCGTGCCTCGCGCCGCCATGGCGGGGTGGAACGCGCGGCGCACGGCGAGCATCCCCTCGCCCTCCTCGCGGTCGGTCGTCACCGCAGCGCGACCCTCGAAGTGCTGCACGATCGCACGCGCCTGGGCAGCATCGGCGGCGGCCGAGGAGCCGTCGAACTGCACGAGCAGGTGCACCGTGCCCGGTGCCGGAGTGGGCAGCAGGAGGTGCTCGTGGATGAACCTGAGCGCGAGGGCGTCAATGAGTTCCATGGCCGCGGGCCGCAGCCGAGCGGCAGTGATGGCCGCCGACGCGGCTGCCGCTGCCACCACGTCGGGAAAACTCGCACTGAGCGTCGCGGGGTCTCCCGTCGGCAGCGGGAGCAGTCGCACCGTCGCCTCAACGACGATGCCGAGCGTGCCCTCGCTGCCGATCATGAGCGCGGTCAGATCGAGACCCGTGACGCCCTTGACCGTGCGGTGGCCGAGTTCGAGCAGTGAGCCGTCGGCGAGGACGACCCGAAGCCCCAGAACCGCCTCGCGCGTGACGCCGTACTTGGCACACAGCAGGCCGCCCGCGTTGGTGGCGATATTGCCGCCGATCGTCGAGATGGCCTTGCTCGCCGGATCGGGGGCGAAGAACAGGCCGTGCGGCTCGAGGGCTCGGTTAAGGTCGGCGTTGAGAACCCCCGCCTCGACGACCGCGAGCTGGTCGGCGGCGGTGATCTCGAGGATGCCCGTCATGCGGCTCGTCGAGATCACGACCTCCCCGGCGGAGGCGATCGCGCCGCCCGTCAGCCCCGTGCCCGCACCTCTCGGTACGACGGGAATGCGGTGCGCGTGGGCCAGCCGCAGGGCGGCCTGCACGTCGGCCACGGTGCCGGCCTCCACGATCGCCAGAGGCGGGGAGTCGGAGCGCTGGCCGGAGTAGTCGGTGCGGGCCGCGTCGAGGGCCGTTGGATCGGTCACCACCGCATCGCCGAGCTCGGCGCGCAGCAGTGCGAGGAGGTCGGCCATGTGCCGATGGTAGGGGAACCGCGCTAGATGAACAGTGTGGTGGTCGACTCCGAGGCCTCGCCGAGGAACGTGGCGACACCACCCAGCTCAACACCGTCGATGAGGTCGCTGTGCGCGATGCCCAGCAGATCCATCGTCATGGTGCAGCCGATGAGGCGCGCCCCGCCGGCCTGCGCCGACGCGATGAGCTCGGGCAGGGTGGGCACGTTGTGCTGCTTCATGACGTTCTTGATCATGACCGGCCCCATGCCCGCCATGTTCATCGTCGAGAGCGGCAGGGAGTTCGCGCCCGAGGGCATCATCATGCCGAACATCCGGTCCATCATCTTCTTCTGGCGCTTCGGCGGCTGCTCGCGCCGCAGCGCGTTGAGCCCCCAGAAGGTGAAGAACATCGAGACCTGCTCGCCCATCGCGAGAGCCCCGTTGGCGATGATCATCGAGGCAAGCACTTTGTCGAGGTCGCCCGAGAAGACGACGAACGAGTTCTTGCCCGGCCCGGCGACGGTCGCCCCGCCGACCGGACGCGCCGAAGCCATCGTGCCCGCTCCGCCCTTGCGAATGACCGCCACGTAGCCGGGACCCTCCGGCTCGATCGAGACGAGCTCGTGGCCATTGCGCTTGACCCAGGCGGGAGCATCTGCGGCGAAGCCGGGATCGCTAACGTGGATGGTGATCTCGTCACCAGCGTCGGCCGCGGTGGTCGCCTCGGCGAGCCGCATGATCGGACCGGGGCACGCGAGGCCGGTCACATCGAGATCGATGGATGCGCCGACACCCGTCGGGGCGAGAGCGAACAGCGAGTGCGTCTCGGCGTAGTTCTCCATCGCTTCTCGTCGCACGGGCGTGTGGGCCTCGTCGAGCTGGTGCCAGGCGCGGAAGGTGGTCGACCCGCCCGAGAGGGTCTTGAGGTCGGTGAAGCCGCGTTGCCGCAACGAGCGATAGGCAAGGTACGAGCGGAATCCGACCGCGCAGTAGAGCCGAATCGGAGTAGCGGTGTCCCAGTCGGCGCACGCGGACCGCAGCGTGTCGAGGGGAACGTTCTCCGCACCGGGCAGGTGCCAGATGCCGAACTCCTCGGCCGTGCGCACATCGACGATGCGTGCCCCCTCGACGGCGCCCGGGTAGTCCTCGGCGTACCAGAGGTCGAGGTCGCCCCGCACGACGTTCGCCCCAACGAAGCCCGCCATGTTGATCGGGTCTTTCGCGGATCCGAAGGGGGGAGCGTAGGCGAGTTCGAGCTCTTCGAGGTCGAACACCGTGAGGTTGTTGCGCACGGCCGTGGCCAGCACGTCAATGCGCTTGTCGACGCCGTCGAATCCTGCAGCCTGGCCCCCGAGCACACGCCCTGTCTCGGGATCGAAGACCACCTTGAGGTGCATCATCGCGGTACCGGGGTAGTACCCAGCGTGACCGGAAGGGTGCACGTGCACGGCGCGGTGCGGAACGCCCGCAGCGTTGAGCTGACGCTGCGTCGCCCCCGTGCCGCCGGCGACCATGTCGAACACCTTGACGATCGAGGTGCCCTGTGTCGAGCGGTACTCGGTGTCGCGCCCGCAGATGTTCTCGGCGGCGACACGCGCTTGGCGATTCGCGGGGCCCGCGAGCGGCGCGAGCCACGACCCGGGCACCACGGTGTTCGGAGTTTCGACGGCGTCACCCGCCGCCCAGATGTGGGGGTCGGAGGTGCGCATGTGGGTGTCGACGACGATGCCGCCGCGCTCGCCGAGCTCGAGACCAGCGTCGCGGGCGAGCTGCGTGTTGGGGCGCACGCCCGCCGAGAGAATCACTAGATCGGCGTGCAGCACGCTGTGGTTGGTGAGTTCGACGTCGAGCCCACCCGCAGCTTCGCGCAGTGCTGCCGCACCGGTCTCGAGGTGCAGGTCGACTCCTCGGCTGCGCAGGTGGGTCTCGACCGGTACCGAGAGCTCGTGGTCGATCGGCGGCAGGATCTGGTCGGCCAGTTCGACGACGTCGACCTCGGCACCGCGATGCCTCAGGTTCTCGGCCATCTCGAGGCCGATGTACCCGGCGCCGATGACGACGGCGCGAACCGGGCCGCGTGCGCCCGTCGCCGCGTCGGCGAGCACAGCGTCCAGCTGTGCCTTGATTCGATCCATGTCGCCCATGCGGCGCAGCACGTGCACGCCCGGCAGATCGATGCCGGTGATCGGAGGGCGCAGGGCCTCCGCGCCGGGGGTGAGCGCGAGTGCGTCGTAGGTCTCGGTGTACTCTGTGCCCTCATCGACCCGTCGCACGGTCACCGTCTTCGCCGCGCGATCAATCGCGATGACCTCCTGCCCGATGCGCACGTCGAGATCCAGAGCGTCTCGCAGAGACTCGGGGGTCTGCACGAGCAGGCGACTGCGATCGGTGATCACCCCGCCGATGTGGTAGGGAAGACCGCAGTTGGCGAACGAGACGTGGTGACCTCGCTCGAGCACAATAATCTCGGCGAACTCGTCGAGCCTGCGGGCTCGGGCGGCGATGGATGCTCCTGCGGCGACTCCGCCGACGACGACTAGCTTCACGTCTCTTCTCCCCTGACTACTGTTGCGCGCTCAGGCTAGGGATGAGTCGCACGCGTCGCCAGTGCCGAAAGACCCTCTTCTGCGACGGGTGCCGTGATCGCACCGGGAGCGCCAGCAGGGCCGCCCGGGGCGACACGCCCGGGGGTGACCACACAGTCCCCGCAGTATCGCGTGGGAGGGCCCTGAGAGTCTCGGCGTTCACCTTGACCGAGGCTCGCACTCTCGGAAACGTGGCTCGCTGTCCATCGACCGCACCCGTCACTGCACGCCGAAAGGATTCCCATGCTTACCCTTACCGATACCGCCAGCACCGTCATCGAGAACCTCGTCTCGCGCGAGGCCGACCCGCAGACCGCCGGCCTGCGCATCGACAGCGGCGGGCCGCAGTCGACCGAGTTCGCGGTCGCTGTCGCTCCCGAGCCGCAGCCCGGCGACCAGGTCGTCGAGGCCGGCGCGGCACGCGTCTTCCTCGAGTCGAACGCCTCCGTGGCGCTCGAGACGAAGGTGCTCGACGCGCAGGTCAGCGAAGAGGGCGCCGTGCGCTTCGCGATCGGCGACCAGGCCCCCGCCGCGTAGCAACCCCTCGTCCCCCGATCGCCCGGCGGCATGCCTGTGATCGGGGTCGAACGACCCTGACGGCCCCGTGCTCCGACTGGCTAGGGTGGTCGCATCATGACTGCGACAGAAAACTCCCGCCTTGCCATCGTCGGAGCCGGGGCCGTCGGCTCGTCCCTCGCCTACGCCGCGCTCATCCGCGGCTCGGCCCGTGAGGTCGTGCTCTACGACCTCGATGCCTCGCGCGCCGAGGCGGAGGTGCTCGACCTCGCGCACGGCACACCCTTCGTGGGGTCGTCGACGATCGAGGGCGGCGGCGATCTGGACGCCGTCACGGGTGCCAACGTCATCGTCATCACGGCCGGCGCCAAGCAGCATCCCGGTCAGAGCCGCCTCGACCTGGCCGCGACGAACGTCGGTATTCTGCGCGAGCTCATGCCGCAACTGCTCGATCGCGCGCCCGACGCCGTCTACATGCTCGTCACGAATCCGTGCGACGTGCTGGCTGTGGCCGCGCAGCGGTTCAGCGGCCTCGACCCGTCGCGCGTGTTCTCCTCCGGCACCGTGCTCGACTCGTCTCGCCTGCGCTGGCGGCTCGCCGAGCGGCTCGGGGTCTCGGCGTCGAGCGTGCACGCCATGATCATCGGCGAGCACGGCGACAGCGAGTTCGCCCTCTGGTCGCAGGCGCGCATCGGGCCGATCCCCATTCGGGAATGGGCCGACGACCACGGCACGCGCATGAGCGTGGAAGAGCTTGACACGCTGGCCGAGGAGGTCAAGCACGCGGCGTACGCTGTCATCGCCGGCAAGGGCGCCACGAACTACGCAATCGGTCTCTCGGGGGCGCGCATCGTGGAGGCGATCCTGAACGACGAGGGTGCGATCCTGCCGGTGAGCTCAGTTCTCACCGACTATCACGGTGTGAGCGGTGTAGCCCTCTCGGTGCCGAGCATCGTCGACGCGGGCGGCGTGTCACGCGTGATCGATGTGCCGTTCTCGGCAGAGGAGGAGCGCGCCCTGCACGCCTCGGCGACCACGATTCGCACCTCCCTCGATTCGCTCGATCTGTAGCGCGCCCCCTCGTAGTCGCTAGTAGTCGGCCTCGGGTGCGCGATCTCGCCCGCGTAGCCGCTCGGTCAGTCGCCGGTCGCGCTTCGTCGGGCGCCCCGCCCCGCGTTCGCGCACGATCGCGGCCGGGCGCTCCACCCTGGGAGGCGGCGGGGGAGTGCGGTCAACGTAGTGCACCGCAGCGAGCGACGCGCTCGTGCGTTTCGTGATGATGCCGGCCACCTCGACGAGGCGCTCGCCGCCCGGCGTGAGCGCGCGCACGGTGTCGCCGACGCGCACACCCTGCGCGGGCTTCGCCGAAGCGCCGTTGACCTTCACGTGACCGGCCTTGCACGCGGCGGTCGCCGCCGAGCGCGTGCTGTAGAGACGGATCGCCCACACCCACGCGTCCACGCGCGCGCTCGTCGCGGGGGAGGGGGTGGGGGTCATCGCCGGGCGAGGGCGATCGCATCGGCGGCGCGCACGAGGGCGAGGTGTGAGAGAGCCTGCGGGGTGTTGCCCATGTGGCACTCCTTCTCGGTGTCGTACTCCTCCGACAGCAGACCCACATCGTTCGCCAGGCCCACCAGGCGGTCCATGAGCGTGACCGCGTCGTCGAGTCGACCCGATCGCGCATACTGCTCGACGAGCCAGAACGCGCAGGTGAGGAACGGATGCTCGTCGCCGTCCAGGCCGTCGACGCCGCTCTCCGTGCGGTACCGCAGGGGCAGCCCGTCGCGCAGGAGGGTGCGCTCGATCTCGGCGACCGTTCCGAGCATCCGGGGGTCGTCGTAGGCGACGTAGCCGATCTGCGCGAGCTGCAGCAGGGAGGCGTCGACCTCGGTCGTCTCGTAGTGCTGCACGTAGTGGCCGCGCTCGGCATCGAACCCGAGCCGCTCGATCTCATCGCCGAGCTGGGCGCGCACGAGCTCCCAGCGCTCCACGGGCCCCTCGAGTCCGTGCTCGCGCACCGCGGTGATGCCGCGGTCGAACGCCGCCCAGATCATGGCGCGGGAGTGGGTGAAGCGGCGGTGCGGCCCACGAATCTCCCAGATGCCGTTGTCGGCGCGATCGAGGTGCTGGGCCACGTTCTCGAGCAGGGAGACCTGTAGCGACCAGGAGAAGTCGTCCTCGGCGACACCGAGCTCGCGGGCGTCCTCGAGGGCGATCATCACTTCACCGAAGATGTCGCCCTGAAACTGCGTGAACGCGCCGTTGCCGATGCGCACGGGGGCGGAACCGCGATACCCGGGCAGGCTCGTCAGCTCGCGCTCGTCGAGACGTCGCTCGCCCGACAGTCCGTACATGATTTGTACGTCTTCCGGGTCACCCGCGATGGCCCGCAGCAGCCAGTCCCGCCACTCATGAGCCTCGCGCTCGTAGCCGTGCAGCATGAGCGCTTCGAGCGTGAGAGCGGCATCCCGCAACCAGACGTAGCGGTAGTCCCAGTTGCGGGTGCCGCCCATCTCCTCCGGCAGGCTCGTCGTCGGTGCGGCGACGATGCCGCCCGTCGTCTCGTGGGTGAGCGCACGCAGCACGAGCAGCGAACGACGCACTTCGGCGTCGTAGGCCCCCGGTTCGGCGCAGGCGTTCGCCCAGCGCCGCCACCACTGGCGTGTGTCGGCGAGCTGCTGGTCGAGATCGAGCGGGGGGTAGGGCGTCTTGTGGGAGGGGAACCAGGTGAGCACCGTGTCGACGGTCTCGCCCTCGTGCACCGTGAACTCGGCGCGGTGGGCGTGGTCGGTTGCGAAGAACTGGGGGCCGCGCACGATCACGGCGTCCGGCCCCGCGATGGCGACGAATTCGGGGGCCTCGTCGGTGCCCACCTGGCGGATCCACGGCATGGCGTCGGCATAGTCGAACCGGATGCGCAGCACCTGCTCCATGGTGACCTCGCCGCTGATGCCCACCACGCGTCGGGCGACGTCGGCCGCGCCGTCGCCGTAGGGCATCGAGTCGATGACCTCCACCTCGCCCGTCTCGGTGACCCAGCGGGTGACGAGGATGAACGTGTCCTCCTCGTACTGGCGGCTTGTGCACTCTCCGCCCCCCAGCGGGTGCAGCGACCAGTGGCCGTGGCTCTCGTCGCCGAGAATGCGGGCGAACATCGAGGCGGAGTCGAAGCGCGGCATGCACAGCCAGTCGATCGATCCGGTACGGCCGACGAGCGCCGCGGAACGGCAATCTCCGATGAGGGCGTAGTTCTCGAGTGGTTCAGGCATGCCGACCATCCAACCAGACCGCCTCGCAGGTGCTCTCGATACCGTGGGCCGATGATCGCACGCAGTCTCATCATCCTCGGCGCCGCGGGTGACCTCACCCAGCGTCTTCTCCTGCCCGGGCTGGACGGCGTGCTTGCCCAGGCCGAGCGGGCTGGTCGTGACGACCCCCTCGAACTGATCGGCGTCGGCCAGCACGCGGTGCCCGTCGAGAAGTGGCGCGCGAGGGTGCGCGCGGCCCTGGGTGCGGGGCCGTTGCGCGACGGCGTTGTCGCGGATACGCGTTTCGTCGAGGCCGACGCGACTGATCCGGATGCTCTGCGTGCACTGCTGGAGAGCGCCGAGTACGACCCGCTGCTCTACTTCGCCCTGCCTCCCGCGGTCACCGAGAAGGCTGTCGCTGCTCTGGCCCACTGTGACCTGTCGCCCGGCACGCGACTGGCACTCGAGAAACCCTTCGGCGTGGACGGCGATGCCGCGGCCCGGCTCAATGGCGCGTTGGCGGAGCTGCTGCCCGAGTCACGCACGCACCGCATCGACCACTTCCTCGGCCTCGCGACGGTCGTGAACCTGCTGGGTCTGCGCTTCGCGAACCGACCCTTCGCGGCACTGTGGAGCGCCGAACACGTCGAGCGGGTCGACATCGTCTTCGATGAGACGCTCGCTCTGGAGGGGCGCGCGGGCTACTACGACGGGGCGGGAGCGCTCGTCGACATGATTCAGAGCCACCTGCTGCTCGTGCACGCGCTCGTCGCGATGGAGGCCCCCGACAGTCTGGAGGCAGACGACCTGCACGACGCGATGATGCGGGCGCTCGAGCGCACCCACGTGCGCGGGGACGCTGCGCGGGCGAGTCGCCGCGCTCGCTACACGGCGGGCGAGGTCGACGGGGCTCGGGTGCCCGATTACGCCGACGAGGATGGGGTCGACCCGGAGCGCGGAACCGAGACTCTCGCCGAGCTCGACCTCGACGTGGAGTCGCCGCGATGGGTGGGAGTTCCCTTCACGGTGCGCAGCGGCAAAGCTCTGGGCTCGCCGCTCACCGAGCTGCGGCTCACCCTTAAGCCCGTCGAGAACCGCCCCCGCGGGCTGCACGGCGAGCAGCCCCCCGCGGTGATCCGCATTGCGCTTGAGCCCGAGCGGCTGTCGCTCGACCTGGACATCAACGGGGCGGGTGATCCCTTCGACCTCGACCGGGTGAGCCTCACCACCGATTTCGGCGCGGGCGAGCTGAGTGCCTACGGGGAGGTGCTGTCGGGCATCCTGACCGGCGACGACACGCTCTCGGTGCGCGGCGACCTCGCCGAGCGGTGCTGGCGCATCGTCGAGCCCGTGCTTGAGGCGTGGCGGGCCGACCGTGTCGTGCTCGAGGAGTACCCGGCGGGCAGTGCCGGGCCCGAGCACTGGCACGCGCGCTAGCGTGGGCGCATGACCACTGCGCTCATCACGGGGGCCACCGCCGGCATCGGCGCCGAGTTTGCCCGCCAGCTCGCCGCCCGCGGGCACGATCTCGTCATCGTCGCGCGCGACGCCGCGCGTCTGGCGGAGTCGGCGGCGAGCCTGCAGCACGAGTTCGAGGTGCACGTCGAGGCTTTGCCCGCCGATCTGCTCGACCCCGCAGGGCTCGACGCGGTCGATGCGCGCCTCTCCGATCGACGACGCCCCATCGGCCTGCTCGTCAACAACGCGGGGTACGGCATTCGTGGCGACCTCGACGAGAACTCGTTCGACGACGAGAAACGGCATCTCGATATCCACGTGACGGTGCCGCTGAGGCTCACGCAGACGGCGCTGAGGGGGATGCTCGACCGCGGCACGGGACGTATCGTGATCGTCTCCTCGGTCGCGGCCTTCACTCCCCGCGGCACGTACGCCGCGGCGAAGGCCTGGGGTGTCTCGTTCGCGCGCGGTGCGAACCTCGCCTATCGCGGCCGGGGGGTCAGCGTGACAGCCGTCTGCCCCGGCTTCGTCCGCACCGAGTTCCACGAGCGCATGGACGTCGCGACCGAGGGGATTCCCGCGTTCTTGTGGTTGCAGGCTCCGCGGCTGGTGCGCCTCGCCCTGCGCGGCATCGATCGTGGGCGCTCGGTCGTGATCCCGACCGTGCGATACCGGCTGATCGCGGCCCTCGCCCGCGTGCTGCCCGACCGTGTGGCGGCGGGTGGCGGTTTCCGCTCGCGCGACTAGGCCCGGGCGAACTCTCGAGACTGTGCACCGGTGACTTCCTCGGCCTCCAGTCGTGCTTTCCAGTCGACGAGGCCGCGCACAACTGTGCTGGCATCGTCGGCGAGAGCCGCCATGGCGTCGGCGGGCACGAAGTAGTTGAGGGCCACGAACCCGCGCACCCGCTCGTCGGGGTCGTCAGCGAGTCGGCGCAGGATGTCGCACGACACGTGCTCGTTCTTCGCGATGGCGGCGCGCACCGCCGGGTCGCTGTCCCGGGAGAGCGCCTCGTAGACCTCCTCCGGAGCATGGTAGGACGAGGCTGCGCTGGCGCGGATCTTGGGGTTCTTGTCGGCGGCGAGTCGCCGGATTCTCGCAACTTTTGACGCCGTGACGGCGGGGGAGAGGAAGCGTGCGACGGGCTCGTGAGAGTCGTCGGCGCGCTGCATCGTGGGGGCGTGCTCGGCGAGCTGGCTCCGCTGGGCAGGGGTATTGAACCGGATGCAGGACATGGCGGCGACGATACTCAGCCGATCGGCGTCTCGACGGCAGCGCCACGACGCTCTCCGGGAATCCACGGGATCAGCATCGAGGTCGTGCGCTGATACTCGGCGTACTCGGGGTATCGACTGCGGGTGATCGATTCGGTAAAGATCGTGGAGCCGACGAAGAGCGCGGTGAGCAGGGCGGGGCCCACGAGTGTCCAGTGCAGAGCTGCGCCGAGCGCCGCCCCGCCCAGCCCAGCCCGTAGAACACCCACCACTGGGCCTGCTCGAAGAAGAAGTTGGGGTGGCGGCTGACGCGCCACAACCCCGAGGTGACGAACCGCTCCGCCGGCGCGCGGCCCTCCGCGATCGTCGCGGCCTTCGCCGTCTGGAAGGTCCACTGCTGCTGGTCGGCGATGTACTCGCCCACCAGCAGGGCGAGAAACAGTCCGGCGAGGGCGAGGTCGAGCGCGCCGACCGGAGTGCCGCGGTTCTCGTACGCCACCAGCGCGGGCAGCGAGATCAGCAGCAGCAGACCGTTCTGGAAGATGACGACGAACAGCAGGTTGAAGACGTGGAACTGGCCCCGTGTCATGCGCTCGCGCAGGATCGGCCACCGGTAGTCCTCGACGCCGCGATAGCCGCCCTTGCGGGCGAAGTTGTAGGTGAGGCGTGCCCCCCAGAGCGCGACGAGCGCGGTCATCATCGTGAGTCGCGCATCCGTGAACCCGCTGGCGATCCAGAAGACGGCGACGTAGACGACCGGCACGATCGACCAGATGCGGTCGACCCATGAGTGGTCTCCCCTCACGAGGGAGGCGATCCAGGTGAACAGGCTGACCCCGGCGGCGATGCCGAGGACGACGAGAAGCGCGTCCATGCCCCGCATGCTAGCGATGAATCAGCCTCAGGGGGAAGGATGCGCGCCCCGCGCTGCTCGCCACGCGCGTCACTAGACTGCTGGTGTGGATGAGCCGGAAGCGCAGCGGAGCCCGGCGGGGCCGGTCGTCAGCGACCGCGTGCTCACCATTCCGAACGTGCTGAGCACGGTGCGCCTTCTGCTGGTGCCGGTGTTTCTCGGTCTCGTACTGACGGGGCAGGATCTCGCGGCGCTCATCATCATCGTCATCTCGAGCGCCACGGACTACCTCGACGGCATCATCGCACGCCGATTCGGGCAGATCACGAAGCTCGGCCAGCTGCTCGACCCGGCGGCCGACCGACTGTTCATCTTCGCTGCGGTCATCGCGCTCGCCGTGCGGGAGGTCGTGCCCTGGTGGGTCGTGCTGGCGATCGTGGGCCGTGATGTCATGCTCGCCGTGCTGGGCATCGTGCTCGCGCAGCACGGGTACGGGCCGCTACCTGTGCACCACCTGGGCAAGCTCGCGACCTTCGCGCTGTTCTACGCCCTGCCTCTGCTCGTGCTCGGTCAGGCATTCCCCGACGCCCAGCCGGTGAGCGACCCCCTGGGGTGGGCCTTCATTCTGTGGGGCGGTTTCCTCTACTGGTGGGCGGGCATCCTGTACCTTCGCCAGACGCTCACGCTGGTCGCGGAAACGGCGGCATCGGCACCCGGCGCATCGGATACGCTGGGTTCCTAGAGGAGGTGCGTTGATGGCTGAGGCCCCGCAGAACGGCCGTACCGGCGATGAGTCGACCGAGTACCGACCGCACGAGACAACCGTGCACTACGGCCCGGAGTTCGCCGCGCAGCTCGCGGCGATGGAGGCGGGAATCTCCCCGGAGGAGTTGGACGTCATCGGCGCCCTGCCGTCATCATCCGGCCTGCTCATCGTGCGGCACGGCCCGAACATGGGTGCCCGATTCCTGCTCGATTCTGACGTCACGGTGGCCGGACGCCACCCTGATGCCGACATCTTCCTCGACGACGTCACGGTGTCGCGCAAGCACGCCTCGTTCCTGCGCCACGGAACGCAGTTCTCGGTGCGCGACCTCGGCTCGCTCAACGGCACCTTCATGGGCGGTGAGCGCATCGAGCAGACGGTGCCGCTCGTCGATGGAGCCGAGGTGCAGGTCGGCAAGTTTCACCTCACCTTCTACGCCTCCCGTCGCGACCTTCCGCAGAGCGCCTGATGCCCGCACGGCCCGCCGCCTCTCCGGCTCGCGAGCCCGGCAAGGGCGGTCTGCTCAGCATCGGCCAGGTTCTGGCCAAGCTCAGCCCCGAGTTCCCCGACCTCACGCCGTCCAAGCTGCGGTTCCTCGAAGAGCAACAGCTGGTGGCGCCGGAGCGCACCGAGTCGGGGTACCGCAAGTTCTCGTCGCGCGATATCGACCGTCTGCGTTTCATCCTGACCCTGCAGCGCGACCATTATCTGCCGCTCAAGGTCATTCGCGGTCACCTCGCGGAGCTCGAGGCCGGCCGCACCCCGGTTCTCCCCACCGGCGGCTCGCTGCACGTATCCTCCATGCTGGCGACGGATCGCCGCTTGAGCCGCGAGGAGCTGCTGCGCGAGTCGGGGGCGAGCGCCGGTCTGCTGAGCGATGCCGTGAGCGCGTCGTTGGTTCCGGCCGCCGACACCTTCGGTGAGGATGCTCTCGCCGTGGTGCGCGCCCTCGTTGAGTTGCAGCGCTCGGGCATCGAGCCGCGACATCTGCGAGGCTTCCGCGCGGCGGCCGAGCGGGAACTCGGCCTCATCGAGTCGGCCCTCGTGCCGGTGTCGCGTCGCAACGACCCGTCGAGCCGTGCGCAGGCGGCCGAGTTGGCGCGCGAGATCGCTGGTCAGCTCGAAATAGTGCGCTCGAGTCTGATCCGAACGGCGCTCGGCAGGCTACAGTCGTAGGCAGGGCCCCGACACGCCGACGTGTCCGAGCGAATGTCTCCGGCGGGCGAGGGGCGGGTCGCTACTGTGAACGGTGGGACAGCAACTGTCACGTTCAACATGAAGGTTAGGTGGGGCAATGAGCGACGTCAGCGGTCGTGCTGAGCGGTACGATCTCGGCCTTCTCTTCACCGACGGTCTGCCCGAACTGGATGACCAAGCGGGGTACCGCGGTGCTGTCGCCGCCCGCGCCGCCGGAATCTCGTATCGTCAGCTTGACTACTGGGCGCGCACCGAGCTCGTCGAGCCCACCGTGCGCGGTGCCGCCGGCTCGGGCACTCAGCGCCTCTACGGCTTTCGCGACATCCTCGTCCTCAAGCTCGTCAAGCGACTGCTCGACACCGGCATCTCGCTGCAGCAGATCCGCACCGCCGTCAATCAGCTGCGTGAAGCCGGCGTGAACGACCTCGCCCAGACCACCCTCATGAGCGATGGAGCAAGCGTCTACCTCTGCACGAGCGACGACGAGGTCATCGACCTGGTCAGCCGCGGTCAGGGGGTGTTCGGCATCGCCGTTGGCAAGGTGTTGCGTGAAGTGGAGTCGACTCTCGTTGACCTCGACTCGACTCCGGCGGCCGACCCGCAGGACGAGCTCGCCGCGCGGCGCTCCACCCGGGCCAGCTAGAGCCGCGCATCCGGGTCGTCCGCGTGTCGCGGACCATTCCCCTTACTGTGCCGCGTACTCGCCAAGGCGACCGGTGCGCATGACGCGGTCGAGCACCTGATCGAAATTGCGCGCCATCTCTTGCGCGCTATCGCCCGGCCACATGTGCAAGGGCTTGGCGGCTCCCTGCGCCTGCTGGAGCGACGTGCGCTCGGGCAGCTGAGGGGCGAGTACGAGAGGCCCGAACATGTCGCGCAGCTCCTTGATGCGGAACTGGTGCTCAAGCGACTGCACCCGCGCACGATTGACGATGATGCCCAGCGGCTGCAAGCGCGGCGACAGCCCCCGTCGAATCTCCTCAATCGCGCGCAGAGCGCGATCGGCCGCGGCGACGGAGAAGAGCCCCGGTTCGGTGATCACGACGACGCGATCACTGGCCGCCCAGGCCGTACGGGTGAGCGCATTGAGCGAGGGTGCGCAGTCCACCAGGACGAGGTCGTAGTCGGCCTCCACGTGCGCCAGGGCCTCCTCGAGCTTCCAGATCTCACGGATGCTCGGGTGCGGCCCATCGAAATTGATGGCGCTCGGGCTACCGATGAGCACGTCGACCGTGCCGGGTCGACCCCGCGTCCAGCCGCTGGGCGTGATTGCTTGACGGACCGTGCGCTCCTTGGGCGAGGCGAGAACATCAGCGATCGTCTGGTGCCCCGCGACCTGGATGTCCATTCCGGTCGACGCATCGGACTGCGGGTCGAGGTCGACGACGAGCGTGCGCAGGCCTCGGGCGAACGCGGCTGAGGCAAGGCCGAGGGTGACGGTGGTCTTGCCCACGCCTCCCTTCAGGGAGCTGATGCTGAGTACGTGCACGAAGAACGACCCTACCTTCACTAGTCTGGTCGGGCGTGCATCTGCGCCGATGCCCACCGCCCCACCGTCAGGCGGCATCCAGGGTTCACCCCGGGCCGCTCGCGAAAGGACACGATGTTCCGCAAGATTCTGGTTGCCAACCGTGGCGAGATCGCGATCCGAGCCTTCCGGGCCGCCTACGAACTGGGCGCGAAGACCGTCGCGGTCTTTCCCTTCGAGGATCGCAACTCGTTGCACCGGCTCAAGGCCGATGAGGCCTACCAGATCGGGGAGGAGGGTCACCCCGTTCGGGCCTACCTCGACGTGAGCGAGATCATCCGCGTCGCTCAGGAGGCCGGCGCCGACGCCGTCTACCCCGGGTACGGCTTCCTCAGCGAGAACCCTGACCTTGCCCAGGCGGCCGCCGACGCCGGCATCGCCTTCATCGGCCCCCCGCGGTCGGTGCTGGAGATGGCGGGCAACAAGGTCACGGCCAAGGAGAAGGCGATCGCCGCGGGTGTTCCGGTGCTGAAATCATCCCCGGCAACGACCGACCTGCAGGTGCTGCTCGATGCCGCCGACGACATCGGATTCCCCATCTTCGCCAAGGCCGTCGCCGGCGGCGGAGGGCGTGGCATGCGCCGGGTGGAGAAGCGCGAAGACCTGCGCGAGGCCCTTGAGGCCGCCATGCGCGAGGCCGACAGTGCCTTCGGCGATGCCACCATGTTCGTCGAGCAGGCCGTGGTGCGCCCTCGCCACATCGAGGTGCAGATCCTCGCCGATGGCACGGGGGAGACCGTGCACCTGTTCGAGCGCGACTGCTCCGTGCAGCGTCGGCATCAGAAGGTCGTCGAAATCGCGCCGGCGCCGAACTTGGATGAGGACGTGCGGCAGGCGATGTACCGCGACGCGGTCGCCTTCGCGAAGTCGATCGGTTACGTCAACGCGGGCACCGTCGAGTTTCTGCTCGACACGGCCGGCGAGCGCGCGGGAGAGCACGTCTTCATCGAGATGAACCCGCGCATTCAGGTCGAGCACACGGTGACCGAGGAGGTCACCGATGTCGACCTCGTGCAGTCGCAGATGCGCATCGCCTACGGTCAGACTCTCGCCGAGTTGGGCCTGCAGCAGGAGCACATCCACCTGCGTGGCGCCGCCATCCAGTGCCGCATCACGACCGAGGATCCGGCCAGCGGGTTCCGCCCGGACACCGGCAAGATCACGACCTACCGATCGCCCGGTGGCGCTGGCGTGCGTCTCGACGGCGGCACGATCGCCTCCGGCGCGCAGATCTCGCCGCACTTTGACTCCATGCTCGCCAAGATGACCTGCCGCGGCCGCGATTTCACGGCGGCTGTCTCCCGCGCGCGTCGCGGCCTTGCCGAGTTCCGGATTCGCGGCGTGACCACGAACATCCCCTTCCTGCAGGCCGTGCTCGACGACCCCCAGTTCGCCGCGGGCGACCTGAGCACCTCGTTCATCGACGAACGCCCCGAGCTCGTCACCGCGAACCCCTCCAAAGACCGCGGCACGAAGGTGCTCACCTGGCTCGCCGACGTCACGGTGAACCAGCCGCACGGGGCGGGGCAGGGCATCCTCGACCCCGCCGTCAAGCTGCCCACGATCGACCTCGAGCAGGAGGCCCCGAGCGGCTCGCGCCAGCGACTGCTCGAGCTTGGCCCGGCCGGTTTCGCCTCTGAGCTGCGCGCGCAGACGGCTCTCGCCGTCACCGATACGACCTTCCGGGATGCTCACCAGTCGCTGCTCGCCACGCGCGTGCGCACGGCCGACCTCACAGCGGTCATGCCGCACGTCGCCCGCATGACGCCGCAGCTGCTCAGCGTCGAGGCGTGGGGTGGTGCGACCTACGACGTCGCTCTCCGCTTCCTCGGCGAGGATCCGTGGCAGCGGCTCGCCGCGATGCGCGACGCTCTGCCCAACGTGGCCATCCAGATGCTGCTGCGCGGGCGCAACACGGTCGGCTACACCCCGTACCCGACCGAGGTGACGGATGCCTTCGTCGAGGAGGCTGCGCAGACCGGTGTCGACATCTTCCGCATCTTTGACGCGCTCAACGACGTAGGGCAGATGCGCCCCGCGATCGATGCCGTGCTCGGCACCGAGACCACGCTCGCCGAGGTCGCGATGTGCTACTCCGGCGACCTGCTCGATCCGGCGGAAGACCTGTACACGCTCGACTACTATCTGCGCCTGGCTGAGCAGATCGTCGAGTCGGGCGCGCACATCCTCGCCATCAAGGACATGGCGGGCCTGCTGCGCGCGGGTGCGGCCGAGAGGCTCGTCAGTACTCTCCGTGAGCGATTCGACCTGCCTGTGCACGTGCACACCCACGACACAGCGGGCGGACAGCTCGCGACGCTCCTTGCGGCGTCCCGTGCCGGAGCTGACGCTGTGGACGCCGCGAGTGCGCCGATGGCGGGCACCACCTCGCAGCCGCCGCTCTCGGCGCTCGTTGCCGCGCTCGCACACACCGAGCGTGACACGGGCATCCCCTTGCAGGCGGTGAGCGATCTCGAGCCCTACTGGGAGGCCGTGCGCACCGCCTACAAGCCGTTCGAGTCGGGGCTCGCCGGCCCCACCGGCCGGGTGTACAAGCACGAGATCCCCGGCGGCCAGCTCTCCAACCTGCGGCAGCAGGCCATCGCGCTGGGGCTGGCCGACCGCTTCGAACTGATCGAGGACTGGTACGCCGCGGCGAACCGTATTCTGGGGCGGCCCACCAAGGTCACGCCGTCCAGTAAGGTGGTCGGCGATCTGGCGCTGCAGATGGTGGCCGCGGGCGTCGACCCGGTCGACTTCGAGGACGACCCGGGGTCGTACGACATCCCCGACTCCGTCATCGGGTTCATGGCGGGTGAGCTCGGCGATCTGCCCGGTGGCTGGCCCGAGCCGTTTCGCAGCAAGGTGCTCACCGGCCGCAACCCCAGGATTGGGGTGACCGAGATCACGGAGCAGCAACGCTCCTCGCTGCAGGGCTCGACCGACGAGCGCCGTCTGATGCTCAATCAGCTGCTCTTTGCGCAGCCCACACAGCAGTTCTTGCAGGTGCGCGAGCAGTATGGCGACCTGTCGGTGCTGCGCACTCCCGACTACCTGTACGGCCTCAAGACGGGCGTCGAGCACACCATTGAGATCGAGACGGGGGTAAGCCTGTTCGTCATGCTCGAAGCGATCAGCGAAGCCGATGAGAAGGGCATGCGCACCGTCATGGCCACCCTCAACGGTCAGCTTCGCCCCGTACTCGTGCGCGACCGATCGATCGAGGTCGAGAGCACGACGACCGAGAAGGCTGATCCGTCACAGCCCGGCCAGGTGGCGGCACCGTTCAGCGGCGTCGTCACCCTGCAAGTCGCGGAGGGCGATAGCGTCCAGGCGGGGCAGAGCATCGCGACCATCGAGGCCATGAAGATGGAGGCCGCGATTACGACACCGGTCGCCGGCACCGTGGCCCGGCTCGCGGTGCCCGCGACACAGCAGGTCGAGGCGGGTGACCTGCTCGTGGTCGTGGAGGGAGCCTGAGTGCTCGCCGAGCGCTCACTGCCATGAGCGATACACTGACATGCTCCATCACGGTCGAAAGAGAGGGGTCTCGTGGCTGCTGCTGCCAAGCGCTCGTCGTCAACCTCGGCTGAGGAAGAAGCGGTCGACGACCGCGCTCTCACTGTCGAGGAAGGGCGCGAGCCGAGTGCGGATGGCGACCTCGCCAGCGCCCTGCCGGCGAGCATGTCGATCGACGTCGAACTGCCTGCACCCGTCCACGAGTTGCCCGAGGACGAGCAGGCGGTCGCCCTCGCCGAGCACGAGATTGACCCTTCCGTCGTGCAGGTGCTTGAGTCGGGCGTGACGACGATCCAGCTCTCTGACGACGACCTCGCCGCGATCACCCCGCCGCAACCCATCACGGGGGCCGTCGAGCTTCCCGCCTCGGGCACGACGACGCGTCGCGAGCGCCTGGACGGAGTCTCAGCGGGGCCGGAGACCTCGGCGATGCTCACCTCGGATCGTCTGCTCGATCATCCGGCAGGGCGCACGCCGGCGCCCGAAGGCTTCTGGCAGAGACTCGTGTATCTGCTCACCTTCCGGCTGGTCAACCTGGGTGACTCGGCTCGGGTGCGGGCGCGCAAAGAACTCGACGCGCGCATCGCGACACGCTTCGTCGGCGGAGCCCGCTTCGTGCCGATCCTGACGCGCAAGGGAGGTGTGGGCAAGACAACGATCACCACGCTCCTGGGCATGGCGTTCGCAGCCTCGCGCGATGATCGGGTGATCGCCATTGACGCCAATCCCGACCGTGGCACGCTCTCGGAGCGGGTGGCGAGGCAGACGCGTGCCACCGTGCGCGACGTCGTCAATCGTGGGCCCAGCATCGGCGGCTTCACCGACTTCTCGACGCTGGTCTCTCGCGATGAGACGCGCCTCGACATTCTCGCCTCCGACACCGACCCCATGCTCTCCGAGGCGTTCGACGAGAACGACTACAACGTCGTCGCCGACCTCGCCGCTCGCTTCTACTCGATCGTGCTCACCGACTGCGGCACGGGCATCGTGCACTCAGTCATGCGTGCGACGCTGCAGCGGGCCGACTCGATCGTGATCGTCTCCGGAGGCAGCGTCGACGAGGCCCGACTCGCCTCCGAGACACTCACCTGGCTCGAGGCCAATGGCTACGGAGACCTGGTGCGGTCGGCGATCGTCGCGATTAACACGGGCACGCAGGGGACCAACCTCGTCAAGCTGCACGAGATCGAGACGCACTTCGCGTCGCGCGTGCGGGCACTGGTGCGCATTCCCTACGACGAGCATCTCGCGTCGGGCTCCGTCATCAGCTGGTCGTCACTGCGGCCTCTGACCCGCTCCGCCGCCCGTGAACTGGCGGCGCTTGTGGCCGAGGGTATGCCTGAGCGTCGCGGCGTCTGAGCGGCTCGTGACCGTCCGCGCCATCCGACTTTTCGGCGACCCTGTGCTCCGCAGCCCCGCCGACCCCATCACGACGATCGACGGACGCGTACGGATGCTCGTCGACGACCTCGTCGACACCGTGCAGGTACCCGGCCGGGCCGGTGTCGCCGCACCGCAGATCGGTGTCGGTCTGCGCGCCTTCAGCTACAGCGTGGAGGGAACGATCGGCTACGTGCTGAACCCCGAGCTCGTCGAGGTGCGCGGTGAGCCGGAGTCAGTCGACGAGGGATGCCTCTCGGTGCCCGGTCTCAGCTTCCCGCGATTGCGGCATCCCTGGGCGCGCGTCGCCGGCATCGATCTTGACGGTGACGCGGTCGAACTGAGCGGAGAGGGGCTGCTCGCGCAAGCGCTGCAGCACGAGACCGACCACCTGCTCGGTCGCCTCTACATCGAGGGCCTCGAGCCGGAGATCAAGCGCGAGGCCATGCGAGCGGTGCGCGGCATGGAGTGGTTTGGTCGCTGACCCGGGCGCGCCCGGCCACGCGCACGAGAGGTGCGATCAGTGCTGGATCGACACGCCCTGCGTCGCGGGCGAGCCCGAATACATGCCTTCGATGACGTCAGCGAAGTCCTGGGTGATGACGTGGCGCTTGATGCTCATCTTCGGGGTCAGGTGGCCGCTGGCCTCCGTGAACTCGGTCGCCAGGATCGTGAACTTGCGAATCGACTCCGCGCGCGAGACCCGGGTGTTCGCGGCATCGACTGCACGCTGTACCTCAGCGATCACCTTCGGGTGAGCCGCCGCATCCGCCAACGACATCGTGGTCTTCTCATCGTTGTTGCCCAGCCAGGTCGGCAGCATCTCGCTGTCCAGAGTCACCAGAGCCGAGATGAAGGGCTTTTGGTCTCCCACGACGACCACCTGGCCGACAATCGGGTTGGCGCGGATCGGATCCTCGAGCGCGGCGGGCGCGACGTTCTTGCCGCCGGCGGTGACGAGAATCTCTTTCTTGCGGCCGGTAATGGTGAGGTAGCCGTCGTCGTCGAGGGCTCCGATGTCTCCCGTGCGGAACCAGTCGCCGACCATGACCTCCGCGGTCGCCTCCGGGTTCTTCCAGTAGCCGGCGAACACGTTGACTCCCGTGACGAGAATCTCGCCATCGTCATCGATCTTGACGCCGACACCGGGGATCGCTGGCCCCGTCGTGCCGATCTTGAAGCGATCGACCAGGTTCACCGTCGCGGGGGCGGTCGTCTCGGTGAGGCCGTATCCCTCGAGAATTCTGATGTTCAGGCTGCGGAAGAAGTGTGCCAGGCGCAGCCCGAGAGGAGCGGAGCCGCTTACTGCGTAGACTACGTTGCCGCCCATCGCCGCGCGAAGCTTGCCGTACACGAGCTTGTCGAAGAGCGCGAACCGCAAGCGCAGCCCGAGCGGTACGGTGCCCTCGTCGAGAGCTTTCGAGTGGGCGACCGCGACCTCGGCCGCGGCGCGGAAGATCTTGCCCTTGCCGCCTGCCTCGGCCTTCTGCTCAGCGGAGTTGTAGACCTTCTCGAACACCCGGGGCACGGCGAGCAGGAACGTCGGCTTAAACGAGCCCAGTGAGGAGAGGAGCTGCTTGGTATCCGCTTGGTGCCCCACTCGCGCCCCGCCGTGTACGGCGAGGATCGAGATGAAGCGCGCGAAGATGTGCGCCGTCGTGATGAACAGCAGCGTCGAGGCGCCGGGGGTGAGCACCTGCTTCATCGCGACGGCCGCGTTGCGGCAGAGCTCGACGAAGTTTGAGTGCGTGAGAATCACGCCTTTGGGGGTGCCCGTGGAACCCGACGTGTAGATAAGAGTGGCGAGATCGGAGCCCTTTGCCGTCGTACGACGGGTCTCGAGATCGACATCGCTGACGGCCTGGCCCGAGCGGGACAGCTTCTCGAGGTCGCCCACGTGCATCTGCCAGACGTGCCCGATGTTCGGCACATCACCGGCGATCTCGTCGAAGCGCGAGAAGTGCTCCGCGGTCTCGACGATGAGGTGATGGGCCTCGGAATTCTCCAGGATGTACTGGATCTGACTCGGGGCGCTCGTCTCGTAGATCGGTACGAGGACAGCGCCGGCGAACCACGCGGCGAAGTCGACCAGGGTCCACTCGTAGCGGGTCTTGCACATGAAGCCGATCTTGTCGCCGACCTCGACACCCGATGCGATGAAGCCCTTGGCGAGGTCGATGACCTGCTCGTGGAACTCGCGAGCCGTGACATCCGACCATCCGCCGTCGGCTGTGGGCACAGAGAACAGTGCGTTCTCGGGGGTGAGTGCCACTCGGTCGACGAGCAGATCCGTCGCATTGGCATCAGGATCAGGGGTCACCAGGGCGGGGACGACAAACTCTTTCACGGCAACTCCTTCGGCACCGGCGGGCGGACGATTCGATCACTCCACTCTATCGGCCGCCGGTACTGCCGCAGTCTCGCTCAGTAGACTCTCGGCTCGTGCACTCCATCGGAATCGACATCGGCGGAACCAAGATCGCGGGCGCTCTCGTGAGCGAGGACGGCCGCATCCTCGACGAGCTCCGGCAGCCCACGCCGGCGGGCGATCCAGTGGCGATCATGAATCTCGTCGTCGAGATGATCCAGAGGCTCCGAGAGGGTCGAGAGGTGGTCGCGGCGGGTGTTGCGGCGGCCGGATTCATCGACGCCGCGCAGTCCACCGTCTACTACGCGCCCAACATCAACTGGCGTCACGAGCCGTTCCGCGAGCAGCTTCGCGCTCGCGTCGATCTGGACGTGACGATCGACAACGACGCCAACGCCGCCGGGTGGGCGGAGTTCCGGTTCGGGGTGGCGCGCGAGGCGCACCACATGACCATGCTGACCATCGGAACCGGCGTGGGGGGCGCTGTCGTCACGGGCGATCGTCTGCTGCGCGGAGGCTTCGGCACCGCGGGTGAACTGGGGCACTTGCGCATCGTTCCCGATGGACTGCCCTGCGGCTGCGGCGCACGCGGCTGCATCGAGCAGTACGGCTCTGGTCGAGCTCTCCTGCGCATGGCCCATGAGATCGCGGATGCGGGAGGCATTGGCCTGGGGCTCGCCGTTGCGCGCGAGCGCACGGGCGCGCTCACGGGCCCGATCCTGGCTGAGCTCATCACCGAGAATGACCCGGGTGCGGTGCACGCGCTGCGGCAGTTGGGCGGCTGGCTGGGGCAGGCGTGCGCGAGTCTCAGCGCCGTCCTCGACCCAGAGCTGTTCGTGTTCGGCGGTGGAGTGGCCGTCGCCGGCGACCTCCTGCTGGATCCCGTGCGTGAGTCCTACCTCGCGCATCTTCCGGCGCGCGGTTTTCATCCCGAACCGCGCTTCGCCGTCGCGCAGTTGGTGAACGACGCGGGTGTCGTGGGTGCTGCTGATCTCGCGCGCATTCACGCCGACGAGGAGATCCGCGCTCGCGGACTAGGCTGAGGCCGCGACGGGAGGAGGATGCGATGTTCTACTGGCTCATGAAGAACCTCGTGGTGGGGCCCATCATCATGACGGCGTTCCGCCCCTGGGTGCGCGGCATCGAAAACGTTCCTCGCCACGGCGCGGTTATCCTCGCGAGCAACCACCTGTCGTTCGTCGACTCGGTGTTCCTGCCGCTCGTTCTTGATCGTCGGGTCGTGTTCCTCGCCAAGAGCGATTACTTCACGGGTCGCGGCATCCGCGGCTGGCTGATTCGCATGTTCTTCATTGGCACGGGTCAGCTACCGATCGATCGCTCCGGCGGCAAGGCCTCCGAGGCCTCGCTCAACACGGGCCTGCGTGTTCTCGCGGATGGCTACGCGCTGGGCATCTATCCGGAGGGCACGCGCAGCCCGGACGGCATCATGTACCGCGGTCGCACGGGCGTTGCCCGCATGATCCTGGAATCGGGCGCGCCCGTCGTGCCCGTGGCGATGATCGATACCGAGAAGGTCATGCCGATCGGCACCAAACTTCCCAAGGTCAAGCGCCCAGGCGTCGTGTTCGGCGAACCGTTGGACTTCACTCGGTTCACCGGCTTGGAATCCGACCGCTTCGTGCTGCGCTCGGTGACCGACGAGATCATGTACGAGCTGGGTCGACTCAGCGGGCAGGAGTATCGAGACGTCTACGCGACGACGGTGCGGGACAAGCGACCGGCCAACGCCCGGTAGGCTGGAAAATCGCGGCCGTTTGGGCCGTAACCCCACCCTCGCAGTGAAAAGGACTTCTCCGGTGGTCGATCCAGACGAAACCGTCGTACAGCCCGCGCCCGATGTGCTCGCGGGTCTCGATCATTGGCGCACGCTCCCCATCAAGCAGCAGCCGCAGTGGCCGGATGCCGCCGCCGCCGCAGCGGCGTCGGCGGAGCTCGCGACGCTGCCTCCGCTCGTGTTCGCCGGTGAGGTCGACATGCTGCGGGAGCGACTCGCCCGTGCGGCGCAGGGTGATGCCTTCCTGCTGCAGGGGGGCGACTGTGCTGAGACCTTCGCCGGTGCTACAGCCGACCAGATTCGTAATCGCGTCAAGACGATCCTGCAGATGGCGATCGTGCTCACGTACGGTGCCTCGGTGCCCGTCATCAAGATGGGCCGCATGGCTGGGCAGTTCGCCAAGCCGCGGTCGAGCGACTCCGAGACTCGTGGCGATGTGACGCTGCCCGCCTACCGGGGTGACATCGTCAACGGCTACGACTTCACGCTCGAGTCACGCACGGCAGACCCTCGTCGCATCGTGCAGGGCTACCACACGGCCGCGTCGACCTTGAATCTCATCCGTGCCTTCACGCAGGGTGGCTTCGCGGACCTGCGGATGGTGCACAGCTGGAACAAGGGTTTCGCGGCCAACCCCGCCAACGCGCGCTACGAGGGTCTCGCGCGAGAGATCGACCGTGCCGTGCGCTTCATGGAGGCGGCGGGCGCCGACTTCGACGAGCTCAAGCGCGTGGAGTTCTACTCGAGCCACGAGGGTTTGCTCATGGACTACGAGCGTCCCATGACGCGCATCGACTCTCGTACCGGTGCGCCCTACAACACGAGCGCACACTTCCTCTGGATCGGCGAGCGCACGCGCGAGCTTGACGGCGCCCATGTTGACTTCTTCCGCCGCATCCGCAATCCGATCGGCGTCAAGCTCGGCCCGACAACGACCGCCGACGACATGGAGCGCCTCATCGACGTGCTCGACCCGGATCGCGAACCGGGTCGACTCACTTTCATCACGCGCATGGGTGCCGGCACGATCAGGGATGCTCTGCCCCCGCTGCTCGAGGCGGTCACGACGCTCGACGCTCAGCCGCTCTGGGTCACCGATCCCATGCACGGCAACGGTCTCACAACCCCGACCGGCTACAAGACGCGTCGGTTCGACGACGTCGTCGACGAAGTCCAAGGCTTCTTCGAGGCGCACCGCGCCACGGGTACGCATCCCGGTGGCATCCATGTTGAGCTCACTGGTGACGACGTCACCGAGTGCCTGGGTGGCTCCGAACACATCGACGAGGCCACGCTCGAGACGCGCTACGAGTCGCTGTGCGACCCGCGACTCAACCACATGCAGTCGCTCGAGCTGGCGTTCCTCGTCGCCGAGGAACTCAGCGCAGGCTCCTAGTACTGAGCTGTCACCGTCACGGGCGGGCGGGGGTCGCGCAGCACTCGCTCGCCCCCACCGGGTGAGGTCGACTGCACGGGGGCGAGCGTCGAGTCGCGAAGGCCTGGCGGCACGTTCGTGTCGAGGTTGACCTCGAACCCCGCCTCGCGCAGGCGCTCGACAGCGTCGTCGATGCTTAACCCTGCGACCTCGGGAACAGTCACCAGGTCGGGGCCCCGCGAGATGATCAGTGTCAGCGTGTCGCCGGGTCGCACCGGCCCCTCCTCGATGACCTCGATGCGCAGGACGTCGCCCTCAGCCACGTCGTTGTCGAACTCTTGGTCTCCACCGACGATGCCGGTGAGCGAACGGGCTTCGAGGGCTTCCTGAGCGCCCTCGACGGAGAGTCCGCGCACATCGGGGATGGCGCCGACCGAGACGACGAGCTGCACGGGCGTGCCGACAAACGAGTCGGAGCCCACCTCCAGGGCAGCACCGTCTTGATCGAGCAGAGTGATCACCGAGCCATCGGCGATGTCGTCATCGAACTGCTGAAGGCTGTCGCCCACGCCGAACCCGGATTCCGCGAGTGCGAGACGAGCATCGGCTTCCGGTTGGCCCACGACGTCGGGGACGGTGGTCGGCTCGCGACCGAGCGAGACGATCAGGGTGACCACGGCATCGCGGTCCACGACTTCTCCGGCAGGAGGGTCGGTGCGGGTGACGAGTCCTTCCTCGACTTCGGGGTCATAGGCCGTGCCCACTGCCTCCGCGACAACGACGCCTTGTTCGACGAGAACCACGCGCGCGGCGTCCTCACTCAGCCCACGGACGTCCTCCACGGTGACCGAGGATCCGGGACCTGCGCCGAACCACCAGCCGACGCCGGCGGCGAGGCCGGCGAGGGCCACGACGACGATGAGTAGCAGCCACCCGCGGCGCCGGCCTCGGGGCCCGCGCTCGGCCAACACCACGGTGCTGCTGGTCGCCGGCGAACCGCCGCGAGCACTCGCAGCGCCGCCGATCACCTGCGTCTCGCTGTCGTCCCCGGTCGGGGCGACGGGAACGGGCACGGGCGAGGTCAGCAACATGGTCTTGTGCGAACCTGTCGACGACAGAGCAGTCTGCAGTTCGCGGCCGGTCTCGGTGACCTGCTCGAGCAGGGCTCGGGCATCCGTCGGTCGGTCATCTGGATTGCGCGCGGTCGCCCAGAGCACGAGTTCGTCCCACTCCGCAGGTACCTCGGGGTTGAGCGTGCTGGGTGCCGGCACAGAGTCGTTGGCGTGCTGGTAGGCGATCTGCATGGGCTGTTCGCCCTTGAACGGCTGCTCGCCGGTGAGCATCTCGAACATCATGATGCCCACCGCGTAGATGTCGCTGCGCGTGTCGGCGATCCCTCGCATCACGAGTTCAGGAGACAGGTAGGCGATGGTGCCGAGCAGGGCTTGACCGGTGGCGGTGTTGGCGGTCGCCGCGCGGGCGAGCCCGAAGTCACCGATCTTGATGCGCCCGTCATCGGCGAGCAGCACGTTCTCGGGCTTCAGGTCACGGTGGACGATGCCCGATTTGTGTGCCGCAGCGAGGCCGCCCAACACCGCCTCGGTGATATCCATGGTCTGGGCGGGTGTCAGCGCCCCGTACTCGGTGAGCAGGTCGCGCAGCGTGATGCCCGGCAGATACTCCATCACCAGGTATGCCGATTCGGAGTCTTGACCCTGGTCGAAGACATTGACCACGTTGGGGTGCGCCAGTCGCGCGGCCGACCGCGCTTCCTGGATAAACCGTTCCTTGAATTGACTGTCGTCGGCTAGATGGCCGTGCATGATCTTGACCGCGACAAGGCGCTCGAGCCGTTCATCCGTGGCGAGGTAGACCGTCGCCATGCCCCCGCGCGCGATGCGAGAACGCACCCGATACCGACCGTCGATCAGTCGCCCGATGAGGGGGTCGGTCGGTGAGGCAGTCACCGCGCCAGTGTAGGTGGCTCAGACGGAGGAGGAGGGGAGGCGCACGGCGAGCGGTGGCAACCGATCACGTGAGTTCGTAGAACCAGGCCCAGGCGCTCGTCTCCCACTTGGCGTAGTGGTTGGGGTACGCCGAGATCTGCACGGCCTGAGCGGCACGCGTGAGCGTCATGCTCTGCCAGCCGGTGATCTGCAGAAGGCCTCGGGTGTAGCCGGGGCGGCCGACGTAGAAGAGTCGGGCAGCATGGCTGGGATTCTGCAGATCGGCGGCAGTTCCCCAGCCCGAGCTCGGGCGCTGCTGAAACAGGCCGACCGAATCGCGGTCGCCCGACGAGAGGTTGCGCAGCGAGGACTCCTGCATGGCCGTGGCGAGCGCGATCACGATGCCGTAGTCCGGAACGCCCAGCTGTCGACCGACCTGGATGATGGTCTGCGCGTGCCCGCGCATCTCGCTCGTGAGCGGGGTGACAGCGCCGCCAGAGCTCGGTGGGCCGGTCGGAGCCGAGGGCGCGGGGTTCGCCGCAGCTGCGGGCGGGCGCGGAGCCACGGGTGCGGGTGCGGCGGGAAGCACGGGGCGCTCGGCGAGTTCCATCGTCGTCACCTCTGCGGCCGACCCCGTCAGCGCCGCCGCGGGCCCGGTCGCGGTCTCCTGCTCCGTGCTCGCGAGAGCGAGGTCGGGCTCGGTCGCGGGCTCGGTCGTGTCGACGGAGAGCACGGGTGTCGCGTCGACCGGGCTGTGGCCCGGTATCACGAGCTTGTGCCCCGGGTAGATGATGCTCGAGGTCGTCAGCGCGTTGCGGTCGAGGATCGATCGAACAGAGACGCTGAAGCGCTGGGCCACGCTCGAGAGCGTGTCGCCGCTGGCGATGACGTACAGTCCGTCGGCGCTCAGCACGGCGGGCCGTGCCGTGCGCTTGACGCCGTTCGCATTCAGGGTCAGAACCTGGCCGGGGAAGATCGTCGACTTCCAGCTCAAGCCGTTGCGGGCCAGCACTGTGGCTGTGGGCAGCCCAAACTGGGCCGCAATATCGCTGACCGTGTCGCCGGGCTGCACCAGGTAGGTCGAGGGTGCCGCCGTGCCCGCCACGGTCGACGCGCTCAGGGCGCCCGGCGTGATGGCGGATCCCCACTGGCCCAGCATGGCGCGCACGCCTCCCAGGACCGGGCTCTGCTGGGGCTGCGGCTGCGGCTGTGCGGGCTTGCGGGCAGGTGTCGCGTCGACAGGGCCGGCCACGCCGATACCGAGGGCGATGGCTCCCGTGAGTACGATGGGCACGGTGCTGTAGGCCGCGCTGCGGTGTCGTCGAGGAGTGGCCTGCGCGCGCCGTGGCAGCTGCGTGGCATCCGGAAGTCGGGGGGAGAGGCCGCCGAAGACGGCGCGGGCGCGATCGACCGAGTCGTCGTGAGCGATCGCCATGCGTCGCTCCTCAGCAGCGTGATGCGTGTCGGTCATGCTCTGCCGGCCTCTCTCACCTGTGTCGCCCTGACGAGGGCGCGCCGGATCCCCCGATCCGTCTGTGACAGGCTACTACTGTTGTCAATCACTGTGATAGATGTTGCGGCAGTTAATCTGTGCGAAACATGGACTGATCGCGCAGGATGCGTCGCGCGCATGGCACTCTGTTAACCGTGGTCACCGAATCGTCCTCCTGGCTCACCATCCCCGAGCTCGTCGAGCGGCTGGGCCTGAGCCCGGGCAAGATCCATCGCCTGATCGAGGATCGCCAGCTTCTCGCGGTGCGTCGGGACGGCGTCCTCGTCGTGCCCGAGTCATTCTTGCTCGACAACGAACCCCTGCGGGAACTCCGGGGAACCCTCGTTCTCCTAGCGGATTCCGGCTTCAGTGACGACGAGGCGATGCGCTGGATGCTCGAATCCGACGACGCGCTGGATGCCGCGCCCATCGACGCTCTCCGGGCGGGCCGCAAGGCTGAGGTTCGGCGGGTCGCGCAGGCGCTCGCGCTCTAGCCGCCAGGCAGCCCCATCGGCCTCAGTGCGTCCGTCGTGTGACGAGATCCGACAGGCCGATCAACTCGGCATGAGCTGATCGGCTGATGGTCGCGGAGTCGAGCGCGGCCAGGGCCTCAGACACCGACCGAGCGATGATCTGCTCCACCGTGTCGACCGCGCCGCTGTCACGGATCGTGGCCTGCAGCGTGCGGATCTGGTGCTCACTCAGGTCAGGATCCCCCAGCAGCTCATCGATGAGTCGCACAGCGCTGCCCGGCAGGGCGTCGCGCGCCAGCGCGACGAGGACGGTGCGCTTGCCCTCCCGCAGGTCATCGCCCGCAGGCTTGCCGGTGACCTGAGGGTCACCGAAGACTCCGAGCAGATCATCCCGCAGCTGAAAAGCGACCCCCAAGGGCAGGCCGAAGGCACGCAGCGCTGTCACCTGCTCCAGAGTGCCGCCCGCCAGGAGTGCGCCGAGCGCGAGGGGAGCTTCGATCGAGTACTTCGCTGATTTGTAGACGAGCACGCGGTGCGCGCGGGGGAGCATGTCGGCGGCCTGGGCATCGCGCCAGGCGACCTCCTCGAGGATGTCGAGGTACTGGCCGACGATGACCTCCGTCCGCATGGTCTGGAACTCGGTTCGGGCTGCTCGCGCGGCGTCCTGGTTCTCCACACGGGTGAGACCAGCGTCCAGCAGTTCATCGCTCCATCCGAGCAGGAGGTCGCCGAGCATGAGCGCCGAGGAGAGTCCGTATCCCTGGGCGCTGCCGACCCACGCGCGCTTCGCATGCTCTGCCTCGAAGCGTCGGTGGGCAGAGGGCATGCCCCGGCGGGTGTCGGAGCTGTCCATGATGTCGTCGTGAACCAGTGCAGCCGCGTGGAAGAGCTCGAGAGCGGCCGCGACATCGACGATGCTGGACAGGTCGGGATGGTCGTCGAGCTCTGCGAGCAGGTCGTCGGGCCGAACGGCGCCGGCGACAGCGTGCCACCCCCAGTAGCAGAACAGTGCACGAAAGCGCTTGCCGCCGCTGAGCAGGTCGCGGCTCGCATCGGTGAAGCGCTCGAGATCATCGGCGATCCTCCCGAGGTGAGTTGCTCGCTCGTCGAGGAACTGCTCCAGCCGGGCGTGCACGACGTTGACTAACCGCAATCTCTCAGGCACCTGCCTAGCCTATCCAGGAGCGCGACCGTACAATGTTCGCGGGCGGGAATCGCCCACGACGAATCGCCACGAAGGGGCCACCATGCCGCTGTCAGAACAGGAACAGCGCCTCCTTGATGAGATGGAGCGCAACCTCTATCAGAACGACGCCGATTTCGTCGCCACCGTGGCGGGTCGCCGCGGCAAGCCCAACTACACGCTTGTCGTCGTCGGCGCTCTCCTCGCCGTCGCGGGGGTCGGCGCGCTGGTCGCCGGGGTCATCACGCAGCTCGCCTTCGTCGGGGTCATCGGCTTCGGTCTCATGCTCGCCGGGGTCCTCATCGTCCTCTCTCCCGGGCGCCGCTCGGCTGCGGAGGGTTCATCCGCTCCGGCCTCCGGCTCCGCGCAGCCCCGCGCTGCGCGTACGTCGTGGGCTGACCGCATGAGCGAGCGCTGGGACCGCCGCCAGGACGGCCGCGAGGGCTAGGCCCGCCGCCCGCTCCACCCTGCTCCACCGCCGTCGCTGGCGGGGAGCCTAGACCGACCTTCGGGTCGGTCTTTTTGTGTGCCCGCATCCCTCCCTGGGCGACCACCGACGGCCGAATGGTGCCCCCGGTGCCCCCCGGAGTTCCCTCTTGCTCCCTTTCCCTCCACTCTGCACATCCCTGAAATCAGGGGGTTGTGGGGAGAATACCCCCGCTAGTGTGGCCATAATCCTTTACTTAGTGGGGAAAAGTGGAGTAAAGTGGAGAAAACCTGATCTCGGGCCGGAGATGGGAAGGGGGAGTCGCCAATGTTCTTGGGCACGCACACCCCCAAACTCGACGACAAAGGGCGGGTCATCCTTCCGGCGAAGTTCCGGGACGAGCTCGCCGACGGGGTCGTCCTCACCCGTGGTCAAGAGCGCTGCATCTACGTGTTCAGCGCCGGAACCTTTGGGGAGGTGCTGGAGAAGCTGCGCACGGCATCCCTGACCAGCAAGACGGCGCGCGAGTACCAGCGCTTCTTCCTCTCCGGTGTGAGCGAGGAGATGCCCGACAAGCAGGGGCGAGTGACCGTGCCCGCCGTGCTGCGGGACTACGCGGGGCTCGATCGGGAACTCACGGTCATCGGCTCAGGCGACCGCGCCGAGATCTGGTCGACGACCGCCTGGAACCAGTACTACGCCGCGAAGGAAGACGCCTTCGCCAACACCGACGAGGAGGTGATCCCCGGGCTCTTCTGATCGCGTGACTCGGACTCCCAGCCGTGAGTCGCCCTGGTGCACCTTCCCCGGTGCCAGGTCGCACGGATGGGGATCCGGGCCCCGCGCCAGCCGGTACTGCCATGACGACCCACCCCACCCACACCCCCGTGCTTCTCGAGCGCACCCTCGAGGTTCTCGACCCTGCCCTGCTCACGGAGGGTGCCGTGCTCGTCGATGCGACCCTCGGTCTGGGAGGTCACGCCGAGGCGGCGCTCAACCGATACCCGGGACTGACGTTGGTTGGCCTCGACCGCGATGCTGACGCACTGGCCGCCTCCGCCCAGCGCCTGGAGCGCTTCGGCGATCGGGTGCACCTCGTGCACACGATCTACTCAGGGCTGAGGGGCGCGCTCGACGAGCTGGGCATCGACCGGGTTACCGCCGTGATCTTCGACCTCGGCGTCTCCTCCATGCAGCTCGACGAGGCAGACCGCGGCTTTGCCTACGCGCAGGATGCTCCGCTCGACATGCGCATGGATCGCACGGGTGCGGTGACTGCCGAGACGGTGTTGGCGGAGTACTCGGAGGCGGAGCTGCGCCGAATCTTCTACGCCTACGGCGAGGAGAAGCTCGCTCCCCGCTACGCGCGCCGCATCGTCGAGGCGCGAGCTCGGCAGCCGCTCACCCGGTCTGCGGAGCTCGTGCGGCTCATCATCGACGCGACCCCGCGAGCGGTGCAGCGCAGCGGGCACCCGGCCAAGCGCGTGTTTCAGGCGTTGCGCATCGAGGTGAACGGAGAGCTCGCGTCGCTCGAGGCCGCTCTGCCGGCCGCTCTCGACGCGCTCGCCCTGCACGGCCGGATCGTCGTGCTTTCCTACCAGTCGCTCGAGGACCGCATTGTCAAGCGCGAGCTTGCCGCGCGCACACGATCGACGGCTCCCGCCGGTCTTCCCGTCGAGCTGCCCGAGCACCTCCCCGAGTTTCAGCTGCTGGTGCGCGGTGCCGAGTTCGCCGACGATGCCGAGCGCCAACGGAACTCGCGGTCGATTCCCGTGCGGCTGCGCGCGGCCGAGCGCGTGCGGAACGCCGCATGAGCGCCGCGCCCGCCCTCGCGTCGGTTTCGACCCGCGCGCGCGCCGCACAGGATGCTCCCGCCCTCGCTCCCGTCGTCATGACGCGCGCGCAGCGTCGCGCGCGTCCCCGTGCCATCTATGCCGGGATCGCCGTGATCGGCGTCTTCGGCATCCTCGTGACCCAGCTGCTCCTGAGCATCGCGCTCTCCGACGGTGCATACCGTATCTCGGCGCTGCAGTCGCAGGCGGTGGAACTGGAGCGGGACGCGCAGGTACTCGTGGAGTCGCTGGATACCCTGCGCTCGCCGCAGTACCTGGCTGCCAATGCCGAATCGCTCGGGATGATCGCCAACGAGAACCCTGCCTACCTGCGACTGGCCGACGCCGCAGTGCTCGGCGCTCCGGTCGCCGCGGGGCAGGGTGTCGGCCTTTTGGAGGGCCGCGAGACCGCCATCGGCAATGTGTTGCTCGCTGATGTACCTCTCGTGGTTCCGCTGGCCGGCGGGGAGACGCCGGGCGTGGCGCCCGCGTCGATCGCGCCCGCGTCGGTAGCCTCCAGCCCAGCGGCTCCTGCGCCGCCGGGGGCGCTGCCGTCACCGGTGACGCGCTGATGGGGGCACGCATCGTGAGCAAGGGGGGTCGAGTGACCGAGAGCGGGCGCACGCGGCGTCGGCTGGCTGCGACGCTGCTGGTCGTGGTGGCAATCGTCGCCGCCTTCGGTGTTCGGCTCGTGGATATTCAGGTCGTGCGAGCTGAGCAACTGGCTCAGGAGTCCGAGGCCCGGCGCTCGATTCCCTCACCGCTCTACGGGGCGCGGGGGAACATTCTCGACCGCGAGGGCGCCGTGCTCGCCGACTCCGTCTTCCGGTACGACATCACGGTGTCTCCGCGTTTCGTGGATGACTACACCATCATCGACCCCCAGACCGGCGACCGGACGCGGCACACGGTGTGGGAAGGGCTCAGCGCAGTCGGCGAGATCACCGGCGACGACCCTGCCGCGATGCTCGCCCTGATCGAGGCGGAGCTGGCCGCGGATTCTGACGACGACCACGCCTATCTCGTGCGGGGTGTCAGCACCGAGACGTTTCAGGCTGTCCGCGATCTTCGCGTGCCGTGGGTCTACTTTGAGCGGCTACCGAGTCGCACCTACCCGAACGGACAGGTCGCAGGAAACCTCGTGGGCTTCCTCGGCACCGACGAGGCGCTCACCGGCCTCGAGCGGGGTCTGGACGAGTGCCTCGCTGCCTCCGACGGTTCCTCGACCTACGAACGCGGTGCCGATGGCGTGCGACTGCCCGGCACCACCGTCGTGCTGCAAGAGCCCGTTGATGGTGGCACCCTGCACCTGACGATCGACGCCGACGTGCAGTGGTTCGCCCAGCAGACCATTGCGGAAGAAGGGGCACGGCTCGGTGCCGAGTGGGCGACGGCCATGGTTGTGCGGGTCGACAATGGCCACATTCTCGCGGCGGCCGACTGGCCCACCGTCGACCCCAACGACGTCACCAGCTCGGGTCAGGCCGATCGGGGCGCACGGATCTTCAGCTCGCCCTACGAGCCTGGGTCCACCATCAAGTCGCTCAGCTTCGCGGCCATGCTCGACGCCGGCGTGACCCACCCCGGCGAGCGGGTCATCGCACCGGGCCGCTTCGCGACCATCGCCGGGTACTCGATTCGCGACGCGTGGGCCCACGACGACCTGCGCCTCACCTCCGCTGGTGTGCTCGTAAACTCGTCCAACACCGGCACCTCCGTACTCAGCGAGAGACTGAGCGCGCAGCAGAAGCACGAGTACCTCTCGGGCTTCGGCATCGGGCAGGGCACCGCCGTCGACTTCCTCGGCGAATCGAGCGGGCGCCTCTTCGACCCGCAGTCCATCGACGGGCACGGCGAGTACACGCAGATGTTCGGGCAGGGCATGACCGCGACGAGCGCGCAGGTCGCGAGTGCGTATCAGGCGCTCGCCAACGGTGGGGCGCGCACACCGCTCACCCTGGTGACGGGGTGCGAGCATCCGGATGGCACGACGAGCCATCTGCCGCCCACCGAGTCGGCGCGGGCCGTCTCGGAATCCGCAGCCCGCACGACGCTGTCGATGCTCGAGATGGCGGTGACCGACGGTGCGCTCGCCTCGCGCCTGCAGGTGCCCGGGTACCGCGTGGCCGCCAAGACAGGCACCGGCGAGGTGGCAGAGAACGGTCGTTACGGCGATGAGCGCGTCGTATCCGTGGCCGGTGTGGCACCCGTCGATGACCCGGAATTCGTCGTTGTCGTGACCTACGGCAAGCCCGATACGATGAGAACATCGGCTGCGGCGGCGCCCACATTCCAGTCGATCATGACGCACGTGCTGGGTACCCACCGAGTGCCGCCATCCACGGAGCCGGCCACACGCCACGCGTTGACCTGGTAGGGCGCCCACGAAACGAGGTTGTGTTGAGCGGTCGATCCCCTGCCGTGCTGCGGCCGCAGAACCCGACTGCGCGACCGCTCGCCGAGATCGCCGAGCACTTCGAGCTCACCACCGGGAGCGACCTGACCGGAATCGCCGTCACCGGGGTCTCCGTCGTGGCGTCCCAGGTGCAGCCCGGCGATCTCTACGTCGGCGTGCGCGGCGCGCATCGGCACGGCGCATCCTTCACCGAGGAGGCGAGAAGCCGTGGTGCCGTGGCACTGCTCACCGACGCTGACGGTCGCGGCCTTCTCACCGACGACGGAATGCCGGTGCTCGAGGCGCCGTCGCCTCGAGCCTTGCTCGGCGCCCTCTCGGCCCGGGTGTACGACACCGCGAATCCCGGCCTGTCGGTGTTCGGAGTGACCGGCACCAATGGCAAGACGTCGACCGCCTACCTGCTGGACGCGATACTGCGACAGCTGGGCCTGCGCACCGGGCTCAGCACGACCGCTGAGCGAGTGATCGACGGTGAGCGAAGCCGCAGCACTCTGACGACCCCCGAGGCGCCCGAGATTCACGCCATGCTCGCGCTCATGGCGCAGCGTGGTCTCGACGCTGTGACGCTCGAGGTCAGTGCGCAGGCGCTCACCCGACACCGTGTCGACGGCGTGCTGTTCGACGTCGTGGGCTTCACCAACCTCAGCCACGACCACCTCGATGACTACGGCACCATGGAGGCCTATCTCGCGGCCAAGGCCCAACTGTTCGAGCCCGAGCGTGCTCGCAGGAGCGTCGTCTCGCTCGATTCCGACGGGGGAGCGGCCCTCGCCACTCGTCTGGAGATCCCCTGCGTCACCGTCAGCGCACGCCCCGATATCGATGCGCAGTGGAGAGTGGAGGTCGTGGATGAGCACCCGGAGCGCACACGCTTTCGGCTCACGGGCGCCTCAGGTCAGCAGCTCGTCACCTCGGTTCCGCTCATCGGGCACCACATGGCGGCCAACGCCGCACTCGCCATCGTCATGCTCGTCGAGGCAGGGCATCCGCTATCCGAGATCGAGGCCGCGTTGTCGCCGGGGGGAATCGACGCGTACCTGCCCGGGCGGGCGGAGCGTGTCTCCGGTCGGCGTGGGCCGAGTCTGTACGTCGACTTCGCTCACAGCGCGGACGCGTTCTCCTCGACGCTCGCGGCCGTGCGGCGCTTCACGAGCGGCCGCGTCATCATGGTGTGCGGGGCGAGCGGTGATCGGGATCCCACCAAGCGCACCGAGATGGGGCGCGTCGCGGCCGAGGGCAGTGACCTGCTCATCGTCACCGATCACCACCCCCGTCACGAAGACCCCGCGCTCATTCGCGCTGCACTGCTCGACGGGGCCCGCCGTGCACCGTCGGCGACGGAGATCCTGGAGATCGTGCCACCAGAACAGGCCATCCGGGTCGCGGTGTCGCGGGCGGAGGAGGGCGACTCGATTCTGTGGGCCGGACCCGGGCATTTGGACTACCGCGACGTCGCGGGGCACAAGGTGCCCTTCTCAGCGCGGGAGATCGCGCGTGCGGCTCTGCGCGAAGGTGGCTGGTAGCCCGTGACTCACCCGATGGTGAGCCTGTCCGACCTCAGCTATGAGCCGGGAGGAACCCGGGTCGCCGTCGAGGCGGCAGGAGAGTGCGCTTCGACTCTCGTGCCGACCTACGGCGATCATGTCGCCACGGAGACGATCGACCACGTCTCGCGGCGCCTCCAGGCCGGCGACGATCTCGCGAGCGCGATGCGCTCACTGAGGATCGCGGACGCGCCGCGACGGCGTGCGCGGCGCCTCGGTGCGCGCGAGCGCATCATCATCGACGATCGCGCCTCCACCACCGTCGAGCAGCTGCGCCCCTCCCTGCAGGTGCTCGCGCAGCTGGGCCGAGCGGGTCGCCAGACGATCCTCGTCCTCGGCAGCCTGCGCCTCGAGGGCGAGGGTGCCGACGACCCTCGGGACGAACTCGGGCTCCTGCTGGTGCGTCTCGACATCGCGCAGCTGGTCGCGATCGGTGCGGATTTGCGGCGACTGCACCTGTCGGCGGGGCGCGAAGGTTCGTGGAACGGCGAGTCAGTGCAGGTCGACAACGCTCTCCAGGCGTACGATTTTGTGCGTGCGAGCTCGGAGGACGACGCGGTGATTCTGGTCTGTGGGGGCGAGACTCCCGAGCTCGAGCACCTCGTGTCGCGACTGTGCGAGGCTGACGCATGATCGCCCTTCTGCTCGGCGCAGCGTTCGCTCTGTTCTTCACACTGCTGATGACCCCGGTCTTCATCCGGTTGTTCGTGCGCCTCGGCTGGGGCCAGTTCATTCGCGAGGACGGGCCGCAGTCTCACCACACGAAGCGCGGCACGCCCACTATGGGTGGCATCATCATCATTCTGGGCTCTGTGCTCGGGTATTTCTTCGGTCACATCGTCACCGGGGAGCGCATCACCCTGAGTGCGCTGCTGGTGCTGTTCCTCATGGTCGGCCTCGGCATTGTCGGCTTCATTGATGACTTCACCAAGACGCGCAAGCAGCGCAGCCTCGGGCTCGGGGGTTGGGCGAAGATTGCGGGGCAGGTCATCGTCGCGACCGTTTTCGCCGTCCTGGCCCTCTCGTTCCCCAACGCCAACGGTCAGACCCCTGCCTCGACGATGATCTCCGCGGTGCGTGACATTGAGTGGCTCGACTTCGCCGTCTTCGGGTCGGTGGCTGCGGTCATCCTGTTCGCCGTCTGGGTCAACCTGATCGTCGTGAGCACCTCCAACGCCGTCAACGTCGCGGACGGCCTGGACGGTCTCGCGACGGGCGCGTCGATCCTCTCCATCGCGGCCTACATCTTCATCGCCTTCTGGCAGTTCAACCAGTCCTGCTTCAACACCCTTCTGGATCCCGCTGTCGCTGACCGGTGCTATGAAGTGCGCGACTCCCTCGACCTCGCGATCGTCGCAGCCTCGATCGCCGCGAGCCTCATCGGATTCCTGTGGTGGAACACCTCGCCCGCGCACATTTTCATGGGCGACACGGGCTCGCTCGCCCTGGGCGGCTCGATCGCCGCGCTGGCGATCCTCACCCGCACAGAACTGCTGCTCGTTCTCATCGGCGGGCTGTTCCTCATCGTGACGGGCTCGGTGATCCTGCAGCGCGCCTACTTCAAGATCACCAAGGGCAAGCGCATCTTCCTCATGAGTCCCCTCCACCACCACTTTGAACTGAAGGGGTGGGCGGAGGTCACCGTCGTCGTGCGGTTCTGGCTCATCGGCGGCATGTTCGTCGCGGTGGGAGTCGGGCTGTTCTACCTCGAGTGGGTCAGTCAGTAGTGGGCGACAGGGTCTCCGCGCTCAGCAGCTGGCATGACGACTGGCGCGGCGTGCGCGCCGTCGTGCTCGGGCTCGGCGTCACGGGGTTCGCCGTCGCCGACACCCTTGCCGAGCTCGGGTGCACCGTGACGGTGCTCGCCCGGGACGCCGACGAGGAGCGCGCTCGCATTCTTCCCGTCATTGGCGTCGAGCTGGTGCAGAGGGAGGACGACGCTGACCTGGCGACGGCGCTGCAGACCATGGCTCCCGAGCTCGTCGTCGTCTCGCCCGGCTTCCCGCCGGGTCATCCCCTCCTGCAGGCTGCCGAGTCGAGCGGAGCACCCGTGTGGGGTGACATCGAGCTGGCGTGGCGCGTGCGCGACAAGGTGGCGGCGGCCGACTGGATCACCGTCACCGGCACGAACGGCAAGACCACGACGACGCAACTCGCCGCCACCATGCTGCTCACCGCCGGGATGCGAGTCGCCCCGTGCGGCAACATCGGAACCCCCGTGCTCGATGCCGTCCGTGACCCCCAGGGCTTCGACGTGTTCGTCGTGGAGCTCTCCAGCTTCCAGCTGCACTCGGTGCCGACCAGCGGTCCGGGCGCGCTCGCTCCTCTCGCGAGCGTCTGCCTCAACCTCGCCGACGACCACCTCGACTGGCACGGCGGGCCGAGTGCCTACGCTGCGGCCAAGGCGAAGGTCTACGAGGGAACCCGCGTTGCCTGCGTGTACAACCGTGCTGATGAGGCCACGCGCCGCATGGTCGAAGGCGCCGAGGTCGTCGAGGGGTGCCGGGCGATCGGGTTCGGTGCGGACACTCCCGGGCCCAGCGAAGTCGGCATTGTCGATGACGTGCTCGTGGATCGCGCCTTCCTGGTTGATCGCGCGACGACCGCGCTCGAGATGGCGACTCTCGATGATCTGCGCACGGCCGGCCTCGCGACCCCGCACGGCCTCGCGAACACCCTCGCCGCAGCTGCTCTCGCGCGCGCGGCAGGAGCCCCGCCGGTCGCGGTGCGAGACGGTCTGCGCGCCTTCCGCGTGGATGCGCATCGCACCGAGCTCATCGCGGAGCGCGACGACGTGCTGTGGATCGACGACTCCAAGGCCACCAACGCGCACGCCGCGTCTGCATCGCTCAGCGCCTATCGCTCGGTGGTCTGGATCGTCGGAGGGCTGCTCAAGGGCGTCGACCTCGCGCCGCTCGTGCTGCAGCACCGCGAGCGGCTGCGAGCGGTCATCCTGATCGGGTCGGACAGGAATGCCCTGCGAGACGTCTTTGCGCGACACGCGCCCGTACTCCCGGTCTTCGAGGTCGAGGCGCAGGACACTGAGCGGGTGATGCCTGAAGCGGTGCGGCTGGCGGCGGACGCGGCGAGCCCCGGCGATGCCGTACTTCTCGCACCGGCAGCGGCATCCATGGATCAGTTCGCCGACTACGCCGACCGGGGCCGTCGCTTCGCGGCGGCCGTACGCGCCATCGGCCCCTGACGGGGTTGCCACCATCACGGCAGGAGGGGAGGGCCGCGTGACCACAGTGCGACCGCCTCAGCAGGGGCGGGAGGCGGAGCCGCCGTCCGAGCGCTCGAGCGGTGCCGCCGTCGTCGCCGTCCGACGGTTGTTCGGCTCCGACAGCGCCGACTACATGATCGTGCTCGGCACGACCGTGTTCCTCGTGCTGTTCGGGCTGGTCATGGTGCTCTCGTCATCGTCGATCGTCTCCTCGCAGAGTAACGACGGCGACTTCTTCGCCGTGTTCCTCCGGCAGGGTCTCTTCGCCCTCATCGGCATTCCGGTCATGCTCACGATCGCCCGTCTGCCCGCCCGCTTCTGGCGCCGCTGGGCCCGTGCGGCGGTCATGCTGGGCCTCGGCCTGCAACTGCTCGTGTTCACGGGGCTCGGCTACGACTACGGCGGCAACCAGAACTGGATCTCGATCGGCGGGTTCACTGCCCAGCCCTCCGAGTTTCTCAAACTGGCTCTCGTCGTGTGGCTCGGTACGGTGCTGGCCGACCGCGCCGATGCCTTCACCGACTGGCCGAGCCTTCTGGTGCCCGCCCTTCCCGTCTCTGTGGTGGCGATCGGCATGGTGCTCGCCGGGCAGGACCTCGGTACGGCATCGATCATGGTGGTGATCGTGCTCGGCGCCCTGTTCTATGCCGGAGCGCCGCTCGTGCGCCTGCTGGCCATCACCGCCGTGGTGCTCGTGGGCGGCGTCGTCTTCGCTCTGTCGAGCTCGTCGCGCTCGAACCGCATCAGTGTGTGGCTCAACGGCTGCCAGCCGGAGGACTACGAAGGGTTCTGCTGGCAGATCGTGCACGGCACCTGGGCCCTTGGCTCAGGGGGAGTGCTGGGAGTGGGCCTCGGCAACTCGGCCTCCAAGTGGTCGTGGTTGCCGCACGCCGAGAGCGACTTCATCTTCGCCATCATCGGTGAAGAGCTGGGACTCGTGGGCGCCTCGGTGGTGCTCCTGCTGTACGCGGTGCTCGCGGTCGGGCTCCTGCGCCTCATTCGTCGCCATCGTGACCCGTTCGCCCGCATTGTGACCGGGGGCGTCCTGGTCTGGATCGTCGGGCAGGCCTTCGTCAACGTCGCCGTCGTGCTCGGCCTCCTTCCGGTGCTGGGGGTTCCGCTGCCCCTCATCTCCGCGGGGGGGTCAGCACTCGTCGCATCGCTGCTGGGGGTCGGAGTTGTGCTCTCCCTCGCCAGGTCCGCTGAGGGGCGGGCGGCGGCTGCGCCATGACGACCGCCTTGCTCGCGGGTGGAGGCACTGCAGGCCACGTGAATCCCCTCCTCGCTCTGGCCGACCACTGGAGCGCGACTGACCCGGAGGTGTCGCTCATCGTGCTCGGCACCGCGGAAGGGCTCGAATCGCGGCTGGTGCCCGCGCGCGGCTACGAGCTCGTCACCATAGCCCGCGTGCCTTTTCCGCGACGAGTCGGCGCCGCGGCGCTGCGGTTCCCCGGCCGGTTCCGTGGAGCCGTGAGGCGCACACGACAGATCCTTCGCGAGCGTGAGGTGGATGTCGTGGTCGGCTTCGGCGGGTACGCGTCGGCTCCCGCGTACTGGGCCGCTCGACGCGAGAAGCTGCCGTTCGTCGTGCACGAGGCGAACACTCGGCCGGGAATCGCCAACCGTCTTGGCCGGGCCCTCGGGGGTGCCGTGGGCGTCACGTTCTCGGCAACTCCGCTGCGCGGCGCGCGTGTCGTAGGGATGCCCCTGCGCCGGGAGATCGTCGAGCTGGATCGCGGCGGGCGCCGAGCGCAGGCCGCGGCTCACTTCGGCCTGCGCGCGGATCAGCCCACGCTGCTCGTCACGGGAGGGTCAACGGGTGCGCGCCGGGTCAACGAGACCATCGCGCGGTCGACCTCGAGCATTCTCGCCGCTGGCTGGCAGGTGCTCCACATCACCGGCGAAGGCCGCGGAGACGGAGCCGAAGCGCAGCCTGGCCTCACCGTGCAGACCTATTGCGACCGCATGGATCTGGCCTACGCGATCGCCGACCTCGCCGTCTGCCGATCAGGGTCCGCGACCGTGTCAGAGCTCGCCGCTGTAGCCCTGCCCGCCGTGCTCGTTCCGTACGCGGTGGGCAACGGTGAGCAGGCTCTCAATGCTCGCGACCTCGTCGACGCGGGTGCGGCGATCGTCGTTCGCGACGCCGATTTCACGCCGGAGTGGGTGGCCAATGAGCTCGTGCCCCTGCTACGCAGACGCGAACGCCTCGCCTTCATGGCTGCCTCGGCTGACGGAGCGCGCCACCGGGACGGCGCCGAGGAGCTGCTGCAGCTCGTTCGAGAGACCCTGGGAAGCCGCGGCCGGCGCGTAGGGTGATGACCGATGATCAAGCCTGACCTCTCGCAGCCACTGCCCGACGCGCTCGGCCGCCTTCACTTCGTGGGAATCGGAGGCTCAGGCATGAGCGGCATCGCCCGCATGTTCCATGATCACGGGTATGTCGTGACGGGGTCAGATCGCTCCGACTCGGCCGCGGTGCAGACTCTGCGCGGACGCGGAATCCCGGTTGCGGTCGGGCATGACGCGTCTCATGTCGGCGACGCCGAGGCGCTCGTGGTGACGGGGGCGCTCTGGCTCGACAATCCGGAATACCAGGAGGCGCTGCGGCGAGGTATTCCCGTGCTGCATCGGGCGCAGGCGCTCGCCTGGCTCGTGCGCGGTCGACGCCTCATCGCCGTTGCCGGAGCCCACGGCAAGTCGACGTCGACTGCGATGCTCGTGACCGCGCTGCGTCGCTTGGGCGCTGACCCGAGCTTCGTCAATGGCGCCGTCATCCACGACGCGGGGACCAGTGCGGCGTGGGGCCAGGGCGAGCTCTTCGTGGTCGAGGTGGACGAGTCGGACGGCTCGTTCCTGCTGTTTGATGCGGCGCTCGGCCTCGTGACGAACATCGATACCGATCACCTCGACCACTACGGCAGTGAGACGGCGATCGAGGAGGCCTTCGCGACGTTCTCGCGAGGGGTCGACGAGCGCCTCGTCCTCAGCGCGGACGACCCCCGATGCCGGCGCCTGCGCGAGGCGCTGGGCGAGACAGCCGCGGTCAGTTTCGGAGAATCGAGCGACGCGGATGTTCGGCTGCTGTCGATCGCGGATTCTGGCCCCGTGAGCTTCACCGTGGAGGTCGGCGGTACCCAGGTCGAGGGCTCGCTCGCCGTGCCAGGGCGTCACAACGCGCTGAACGCCGCAGGTGTCGTGGGCGTGCTGCTCGCACTGGGATACGACGCGCAGGAGTCGGTCACCGCTCTGGAGGGTTTCGCTGGCACCCAGCGGCGCTTCGAATCGCACGGTATGGCGGCGGGAGTGCGGCTCTATGACGACTACGCCCACCACCCGACGGAGGTGGTCGCCGCCTTGCAGACGGCCCGCTCGGTGGTCGGCGAGGGTCGGGTGATCGCGGTGCACCAGCCCCACTTGTACAGCCGCACGCAGGCCATGGCGGGGGAGTTCGCCGCGGTGTACGAGGCCGGCGCGGATCACACCGTTGTGCTCGATGTCTACGGCGCGCGGGAGGATCCGATCGACGGCGTGACCGGTGCGCTCGTGTCTTCCGCCTTTCGCGATGCGGAGAAGGTCGATTTCTGCCCGGACTGGGATGCCGCGGCCGCGCGGGTCGCGCAGATCGCGCAGCCCGGCGACATCGTCATGACTCTCAGCTGCGGTGACGTCTATCGGATCATCCCTCAGGTGCGCGGCGCCCTGGAGACCGCGGTGGAGGGCGGTTTGGCACCGACCGGGGCACCTGCATGAAGCGTCCCGAAGGAGTCGGGGCGTCGTCACGACGCGCCCCCGTGTCGCCACCGGCATCCGGGCCAGCGACCGGCGGATCCTCCCGCAACGCCACTGCCGCGAGCGCGAAGAAGGGTCGGGCCGGGCGCGATGGTGCACTGCGCACGGATCCTGCTACCTGGAGAAGCAGCGCCAGTTCTCGGCGGCGAGAGCAGCGGGCGGCACGGGCGCGACGACGTGCTGAGCGTTCGGAAATACGACGGTTCACCCGCTCGTCGCGCCGGCGTCGCCTCACGGTGACACTCGTGCTGGGGAGCATGGTGGCCCTCGTGGGCGCGGTGGTCGGGGTGACGCTCTCACCGCTCATGTCGCTCACGACCATCCGAGTTCTGGGCACAGATCGCGTGGAGGCGTCGGAGGTTGCCGCGGCACTGGGAGATCACCGCGGCTCACCGCTCGCACTCGTCAGCGATGCGGACGTGCGCGCCGACCTCGAGGGTTTCGCCCTCATCCGATCGTTCTCCACGGAGATTGTGCCCCCGAACACTCTCATCGTGCGGATCGTCGAGCGGGCACCGATCGGTGCCGTGGTGCGCGGCACCCGGGTGGAGATCGTAGACGCGGCCGGGGTCGTCGTCGACTCGCCACGCGAGGCACCCCCGGGCACCCCCGTGATCGATGTCGCGACCGTGGCCGCGGATGATCCCGCCTTTCGCAGCGTGACCGAGGTGCTGCTCGCTCTGCCGAGTGAGTTGCGTGCGACGGTGACGACGATCGGCGCCACCACGCGCGACGACGTGCGCTTCACCATCGGCGGCGCTGAGCACACCGTGGTCTGGGGAAGTGCGGAGCGTTCGGAGTTCAAGTCGCGTGTCTTCAGCGCGGCGCTCTCGGCGACCGATCAGTCGGTGAGCTGGGTCTACGACGTTTCCTCGCCCGACAGTCTTGTCGTCCGCCGGGCGGACTGACGCACGATCGCCGCGCCAGTGTGCGTGCGTACCCCGGGGGAATCGCGACACGCGGGGGGCTTCAGGCGTGCACGGCTCTGCCGGGCCTAGCGTTCCTCTCAGCAGTACATACTGAGCATAACTTTAGCCCTCAACTTGAGGGTGAAGGTTTACCGCGGAAGGCCACCTCGTGACCACGAATCAGAACTACCTCGCCGTCATCAAGGTCGTCGGCATCGGCGGTGGCGGCGTCAACGCCGTCAATCGCATGATCGAACTCGGGCTGCGAGGCGTAGAGTTCATCGCGATCAACACCGACGCGCAGGCCCTCCTGATGAGCGACGCCGACGTCAAGCTGGACGTCGGCCGCGAGCTCACGCGTGGTCTCGGAGCCGGCGCGGATCCCGAAGTTGGTCGTCGCGCCACCGAGGACCACGCCGAGGAGATCGAGGAGGCTCTCGCCGGTGCCGACATGGTCTTCGTGACGGCGGGAGAGGGTGGGGGAACCGGAACCGGTGGAGCTCCTGTCGTCGCCCGGATCGCGAAGTCGATCGGTGCCCTCACGATCGGCGTCGTCACCAAGCCCTTCGCCTTCGAGGGCAAGCGTCGCCAGTCTCAGGCCGAAGACGGCGTGCTGTCGCTCAAGAACGAAGTCGACACCCTTATCGTCGTTCCCAACGATCGGCTGCTCGAGATCTCCGACCGTGGCATCTCGATGCTGGAGGCATTCGCCACGGCTGATCAGGTTCTGCTCGCCGGTGTGCAGGGCATCACCGACCTCATCACCACGCCAGGCCTCATCAACCTCGACTTCGCCGATGTCAAGAGCGTCATGCAGGGAGCCGGAAGCGCCTTGATGGGCATCGGGTCCAGCCGGGGCGCCGATCGAGCCATCAAGGCAGCCGAGCTCGCTGTCGCGTCACCGTTGCTGGAGGCGAGCATTGATGGCGCCCATGGCGTTCTGCTGTCTATTCAGGGCGGGTCGAATCTCGGCATCTTCGAGATCAACGATGCTGCGAGGCTGGTGCAAGAGGCCGTCCACCCCGAGGCGAACATCATCTTTGGGGCGGTGATCGACGACACGCTCGGGGACGAGGTGCGGGTCACCGTCATCGCCGCGGGCTTCGATGGCGGCGAGCCCAGCGCCCTGACGCCCGACCGACGCAGCAGCTTCGTCGCGGCGAGCGAGAGCGGGCCCCTCGCGATCGACTCGGAGACGCCCGAGGCGGCCCTCGCCGGGCGAGTGTGGTCGGATGACTCTGATCTTGGCGCAACAGCCCCGATCGGTCCCGCGGGGGGCGACGACGACAGCGATCTCGACGTGCCCGACTTCCTGCGCTGACGGGTCATGGAAGTCGATGATGCGCTCCGAGAGCGCTACGAGAGCGTCCGGGGCGCTGTGGATGACGCTGCAGCGCGTGCGGGGAGGTCTGTTGAGGAGATCACTCTGATCGTGGTGACCAAGTTCCAGCCCGCGTCTCTCGTCCGAGACCTGCACGCGCTCGGTGTCGACCACGTCGGGGAGAACCGGCATCAGGATGCCGAGCCGAAGGCGCGCGAGCTCGCCGAGCTGCCGCTGACCTGGCACTTCGTCGGACAGTTGCAGTCGAACAAGGCGCGCGCCGTGGCCCAGTATTGCTCCGTGATCCACTCCGTTGACCGCGCCTCGCTGGTGAAAGCTCTCGCTCGTGCGGAGACCGCCCTGCAGGTGATGCTCGAGATCAACCTCACGGATGATCCCGGTCGCGGTGGCGTGCATCCCGATGCGCTGCTGGATCTGGCGGAGCGGGTGCTCGGCAGCGAGGTGCTGACTCTCCGTGGTGTCATGGCGGTCGCGCCGAGGGACGAGGAGCCGTCTCGCGCGTTCGCTCGCCTGCGTCAGCTCTCCGAGAGGGTGCGCGAGCTCGCTCCGGATGCCTCCGACATCTCGGCAGGGATGTCAGGAGATTTCGTCGAGGCGATCGCGGAGGGCGCGACACACCTGCGCATCGGAACGGCAATCACCGGAAACCGGCCCGCCGCCCCTTAATCTCGGGGGTAGCCACTACGTAAGGACTTTTGTCATGAGCAATCCGCTGCGCAAGACCATGGTCTACCTGGGCCTCGCCGATGAAGAGGTCCAGTACGACCACGGTGCCTCCGCGCACGCTCCGAGCGCGGCGCCCGTCACGAACGCCGGTTCCGGGCAGCGCGCGCCCGTCACCCCCCTCCGCCGACCCGCTGCGAGCCGCGCCGCCGCCCCGAGTTCCGACATGAACGAGATCCTCACGGTGCACCCCCGCCACTACAAGGATGCGCAGGTGATCGCTGAGAGCTTCCGCGAGGGCATCCCGGTCATCATGAATCTCACGCAGATGAGCGAGCCCGAGGCGCGGCGTCTCGTCGACTTTGCGAGCGGCCTCTCGCAAGGGCTCTACGGGCGTATCGAGCGGGTCACCAGCAAGGTATTCCTGCTGTCGCCCGCGCACGTGGCGATCAGCGGAGAGTCAGCCGACGTCGAGCCCGACGTGGACGCGTCCTTCCTCGCCCACGACTGATCTCGGTCGGGAACGTTCAGCAGAACCTGAGAGACTGACGGCTGTGCCGCTCGTCTTCTCCGTGATCCTCAACGTCATCTATCTCGCGCTATTTCTCGTCTTCATCGCGATGTGGGCCCGGTTCGTCTTCGACTGGATCCAGGCGCTCAATCGTGGATGGCGACCGCGCGGGGGTCTCATCATCGTCGCCGAGCTCGCGTACACCATCACCGACCCGCCGATTCGTGTCGTCCGCAAGGTGATCCCGCCGTTGCAGTTCGGCAGCATTCGGCTCGATCTGGCGTGGACGATCGTCCTGATCGCCCTGCTGATCCTCATGTCTCTCGTGAGTGCTCGCTGAGTACGCACTGACAGGAGTCGCCGTCGGCTGTACGCTGATGTCGCAGAAGTGACGCATGTGACGAGATGTTGCTAGCGTTACCCCATTGTTATCCATTCGCTCCAGAAAGTACCGAGGTGACGCACATGGCACTCACGCCCGAGGACGTCGTCAACAAGCGCTTCCAGTCCACCAAGTTCCGGGAGGGCTACGACCAGGACGAGGTCGACGATTTCCTCGACGAGATCGTGGTCGAGTTGCGCCGCCTCACCCAGGAGAACGACGAGCTTCGCCAACGACTCGTCGCCGCTGACGCTCGGATCGCCGAACTGCAGCGAGGCGGAGCGGCTCCGCAGTCCGCCGCCGAGGCGCCCGCCGCGACACCCATCCCCGCACCGACACCGGCTCCGACGCCGATGGCCGCGCCGGTCGCCGCTGGCGCCGACGAGTCGGAGAACACCAACAACCTGCTGCAGCTCGCCCGTCGTCTGCACGAAGAGCACGTGCGCGAGGGTATGGCGAAGCGCGACGAACTCATCGCGGAGGGCCAGGCCGAGGCTGAGCGCATCGTGAACGAGGCGCAGACCTCTCAGGCCTCGCAGTTGCAGGCTCTCGATCAGCAGCGCATTGCGCTGGAACAGCGCGTAGAAGAGTTGCGCGTCTTCGAGCGCGAGTACCGCGCACAGCTGCGTACCTACATTCAGTCACAGCTGCAGGAGCTCGAGGGCTCCAGCCCGCAGTCGAGCCACGCGGCGCCCCAGCAGTCGACACCGCAGCCCGCCTCGCCCGCCATGGCATCCTCGGCCGCGGTGGGCTCGGCTCCCGGCTTCGGCGAATCGGGCCCTCAGCCCTCCTACGGACAGGTCCCCGCTTCAGCGCCGAGCTACCCGGCGCCGCAGTCGCCTCCCCCCGGGCAGTTCCCGGGCTACGACTCCTGATCAGGGGGCGTCACCGCCCCAGCACCACAGGCACACATGAGGGAGCGCGCCGATGACGGAGTCGCGCTCCCTCCCTGTTCCTGACGGGCGGGCGGGGGAGCGCGTGGACGTCGCGCTCGCGACGATGCTGGGGTTCTCGCGCTCGCAGTCAGCCGAGATCGTGGCGGCAGGGGGCGTGAGCGTCAACGGACGCGCGGCGTCTAAATCAGATCGCCTGAGCGCCGGCGACTGGCTTGAGATTACATGGGAGCCCCGACGAGGGGCAGTCGTCGAGCCGCTCGCCGTGAGAGACCTGCGCATCGTGCACGACGACGATGACATCGTGGTGGTGGACAAGCCCGTGGGGGTGGCCGCCCATCCCTCTGTGGGCTGGAGCGGCCCGACAGTGCTCGGAGCGCTTGCCGCCGCCGGCTACAGCCTCGCGACCTCCGGCCCTGCCGAGCGTGCCGGCATCGTGCACCGTCTCGATGCCGGAACGAGCGGACTCATGGTGGTCGCGAAGTCTGAGCGGGCCTACCGCGAGCTTAAGCGCGCCTTTCACGACCGGGAGGTGCAGAAGGTCTACCACGCCGTCGTGCAGGGTCATCCCGACCCCCTCTCCGGCACGATCGACGCCCCCATCGGCCGACACCCCAGTTCGGCCTGGAAGTTCGCCGTGGTGGCGGGAGGTAAGCGCTCCATCACCCACTACGACACGCTGGAGGCGTTCCGCTCGGCCTCGCTGCTGGAGGTACACCTGGAGACCGGGCGCACGCATCAGATCCGCGTCCACATGGCCGCTCAGCGGCATCCGTGCGTCGGCGACGCCATGTACGGCGCTGACCCCGTGCTGGGCGATCGGCTCGGCCTTGGTCGCCAGTGGCTGCACGCTATGCGGCTTGGCTTCGCGCATCCGGCGAGCGCTGAGGCAGTCTCGTTCTCGTCGCGCTACCCCGACGACCTGCAGCACGCGCTCGACGTGCTGCAGTCAGCCTGACTCCCGCGCGGCACGCCACGCACGAGACCGATCGGCGCCGCTCGGCGATCTAGACTGGGGGCCCGCCGACCCCTCTTCGACCCGGAAGCCGCCGTGACCCCTCGAGCCGACTCGTTCGTCCACCTCCACGTGCACAGCGAGTACTCCATGCTCGATGGCGCAGCCCGCGTCAGACCCCTCATCGAGGAGGCCGTGCGGCAAGAGATGCCGGCGATCGCGGTCACCGACCACGGCAACATGTTCGGCGCCTTCGACTTCTGGCGCACCGCGACCGAGGCCGGCATCAAGCCCATCATCGGCACGGAGGCCTATCTCACGCCCGGTACGCACCGCACCGACAAGACGCGCGTGCGGTGGGGCAATGGTGGTGAGGACGACGTCTCGGGTGCTGGTGCGTACACCCACATCACGCTCCTCGCCGAGTCGACGCAGGGCATGCACAATCTGTTCCGGATGTCCTCCCTGGCGTCCCTCGAGGGTTACTACTTCAAACCGCGCATGGATCGCGAGCTGCTCAGCCGATACAGCTCAGGCGTGATCGCGACCACCGGGTGCCCGAGCGGCGAAGTGCAGACGCGTTTGCGGCTTGGCCAGTACGAGAAGGCCCTCGAGGCGGCTGCGGAGCTGCGCGACATCTTCGGGCGCGAGAACTACTTCGCCGAGATCATGGACCACGGTCTCGGCATCGAGCGCCGCGTCATGAGCGACCTGCTGCGCCTGGCGAAGGAGCTCCGCCTGCCGCTCGTCGGCACCAACGACCTGCACTACACGCACGCGGGTGACGCCGCCTCGCACGCGGCGCTGCTGTGCGTGCAGTCGGGCAGCACGCTCGACGACCCCAACCGGTTCAAGTTCGACGCCGACGAGTTCTACCTCAAGACTCCCGTGCAGATGCGCGAGCTGTTCCGCGACCACCCCGAGGCGTGCGACAACACTCTGCTCATCGCCGAGCGCGTCGAGGTGGCCTTCGACACTGCCGCGAACTACATGCCGCGCTTCCCCGTGCCGGAGGGTGAGACCGAGGATTCCTGGTTCGTCAAGGAGGTCGATGCGGGGCTCGCCCAGCGATACCCAGCGGGGATCTCCGACGAGGTTCGGGCGCGGGCCGACTACGAGATCGGCATCATTGCGCAGATGGGCTTTGCGGGGTACTTCCTCGTCGTCGCCGACTTCATCACGTGGTCGAAGGAGAACGGCATTCGAGTGGGCCCCGGCCGCGGCTCTGGTGCGGGATCGATGGCGGCGTACGCGCTGCGCATCACCGACCTCGACCCGATCCAGCACGGTCTGCTGTTCGAGCGGTTCCTCAACCCCGACCGCGTCTCGATGCCCGACTTCGACGTCGACTTCGACGACCGTCGCCGTGGTGAGGTGATCCGGTACGTGACCCAGAAGTACGGGGATGAGCGCGTCGCGCAGATCGTCACCTACGGCACCATCAAGGCGAAACAGGCGCTCAAGGACTCGTCGCGCGTGCTCGGGTTCCCCTTCGGCATGGGCGAGAAGCTCACGAAGGCCATGCCGCCGAGCGTCATGGGCAAAGACATGCCGCTGGCGGCCATCCACGACAAGGAGGACGAGCGCTACAAGGAGGCGGGCGATTTCCGCGCCGTGATCGACACCGATCCCGAGGCTCGACGGGTCTTCGACACCGCCCTCGGCCTCGAGAATCTCAAGCGGCAGTGGGGCGTGCACGCGGCCGGCGTCATCATGTCGAGCGAACCCCTCATCGACATCATCCCCATCATGAAGCGCGAGCAGGACGGCCAGATCGTCACGCAGTTCGACTACCCCGCGTGCGAGTCCCTGGGGCTCATCAAGATGGACTTCCTGGGGCTGCGCAACCTCACGATCATCGACGACGCTCTCGACAACATCGACAGCAACCGCGGCACGCGGCTGGTGCTCGAAGACCTCACTCTCGACGATCCGGCGGCGTACGAGCTACTGGCGCGGGGAGACACGCTCGGCGTATTCCAGCTCGACGGCGGACCGATGCGGTCGCTGCTGCGCCAGATGAAGCCCGACAACTTTGAGGACATCTCCGCCGTACTCGCGCTCTATCGCCCGGGACCCATGGGCGCCGACTCGCACACTAACTACGCGCTGCGCAAGAACGGGCGGCAGGCGATCACGCCCATCCACCCGGAGCTCGCTGAGCCGCTCGAGGAGGTCCTCGGCACGACCTACGGCCTCATCGTCTATCAGGAGCAGGTCATGGCGATCGCGCAGAAGCTCGCGGGCTACACGCTCGCGCAAGCGGACCTGCTGCGTCGTGCCATGGGCAAGAAGAAGAAGTCAGAGCTCGACAAGCAGTACGAGGCCTTCGAGGCGGGCATGGCCGCGAACGGCTACTCAACGGCAGCGACGAAGACGTTGTGGGAGATCCTCGTCCCGTTCTCCGACTATGCCTTCAACAAGGCGCACTCCGCTGCCTACGGCGTCGTCTCCTACTGGACGGCGTACCTGAAGGCGCACTACCCGGCTGAGTACATGGCCGCTCTTCTGACGAGTGTCGGGGATGCTCGCGACAAGCTCGCGATCTACCTCAACGAGTGCCGCCGCATGGGCATCACCGTGCTGCCGCCCGACGTCAACGAGTCGATCGGCTTCTTCGCCGCGGTCGACGACGACATCCGTTTCGGTCTCGGTGCCGTGCGCAACGTCGGCCACAACGTGGTCGACGGCATCCGGCGCGCGCGCGAGGAGAAGGGGCGCTACAGCGGCTTCTACGACTTCCTCAAGAAGGTTCCCGGCCCTGTCGCGAACAAGCGCGCGATCGAGTCCCTCATCAAGGCGGGCGCCTTCGACTCGCTCGGCTCGACCCGTCGCGCGCTCGTCGAGATCCACGAGAGTGCTGTTGAGGCCTCGGTGAAAGAGAAGCGGGCGGAGGAGGCCGGCGACATCGGTTTCGATTTCGACTCGCTCTTCGAGGAGGCCGAGCAGTCCTCGGACCACGTGCCCGAGCGCCCCGAATGGGCCAAGCGCGACAAGCTCGCCTTCGAGCGCGAGATGCTCGGTCTCTACGTCTCGGATCATCCTCTGGCCGGGCTCGAGCAGGCCATCGCGCGGCTCGCCGGCACGAGCATCGCCGACCTGCACGAGAACCCGCCAGCGGATGGCGAGCAGGTCACGATCGCGGGCCTCATCACGAGTGTGCAGCACAAGGTAGCTCGGCAGTCCGGAAACCCCTATGCCACCATCGTGGTCGAGGATTTCGGTGGCGATGTCTCGGTCATGTTCCTCGGCAAGACGCATCAGGAGTTCGGATCGCGGCTGACGTCCGACACGATCGTCGTGATTCGCGGTCGGGTGAATCACCGCGACGACGGGGTTTCGCTGCATGCCAACTCACTGCAGATTCCCGAGCTGGGCGTGTCGACCGACACGGGCCCGCTCGTGCTCACGCTGCGTGAGGCCCGGGCGACCGTCGAGGTGCTCAGTGAGCTCGACTCGGTGCTGGGCCGGCACCGGGGCTCTACCGAGGTGCGGTTGCGACTGCTGCGCGACGACACGGCGCGCCTCTTTGAACTGCCGCACCGCGTCGACACCAGCGCGGGTTTCTTCGGCGAGGTCAAGAGCCTGCTCGGGCCCCGATCACTCGCCTGAGCGCGCCCGCCTACGCGGGGTCGCCGGGAGTGCGATAGGCGCGCTCGTGGTAGAGCAGGGCCTCGTCGGGCTCCCCGAGGGCGCCCTCGATGATCTGGATCGCGACCATGGCGTTGTCGGCGACGGGAACCCGCTCGACGATGCGCCCGAGCATCCACGCCGTCACGTCGTGCAGCAGCGGCAGACCCCGCGGGCCGGGCGCCCAGTGGTCGCCCACGAAGCGCTCGTCGTGATCGGCGGCGAGCTTCTGGGCGAGCATCCGGTTGCGGGCCCCCAGCATGTGGACGATGACGTGCTCGGTCTCGGCGATCGCAGGCCACGAGCTGGCGATGCGCGCCATATTGAAGGTCGCGAGCGGGGGAGAGGCCGCGAGCGACGCCAGAGAGGTCGCCGTGAACCCAACGGGTCGGCCGCTCGCATCGAGCGCCGTAATGGCGGCGACGCCTGCGGCATGCCGACGGAACGCCTGAGCGAAGGCGTCGAAGCCCGTGCTGTCGGCGGCTGCGGCGGGGGTGGTCTCGGTCATCACACACAACTCAACCACGTTCGCGCGCGGCTATTCCCCGGCAGGTGACGGTTACCATGGGCTCGCCATGATGACGACTCTTGACCTCCGCGGCCGCGCGCTCTCCACCGCCGACATGCTTGCTCTCGTGCCGCGCTCGGCGAGTGATGTGGGCTCCGCCGTCGAGGCCGTTGCGCAGATCATTGCCGATGTGCGGGCACGAGGTGCGGATGCCCTGCTCGAGCAGGCGGAGCGCTTCGACGGTGTTCGCCCGACCCGTGTTCGGGTCGCCCCGAGCGACCTCGCCGCCGCGCTCGAGGGCCTCGACCCGGCTGTGCGCAGCGCACTCGACACGGCGATCGACCGCGTGCGGCACGCGACGGCGGCACAGGTGCCCGCGCAGCAGAGCACCCAGCTCGCACCCGGCGCGCGCGTCGTGCAGCGCTGGCAGCCCGTCGACCGGGTGGGTCTCTACGTTCCCGGCGGCAAGGCGGTGTACCCCTCCAGCGTCGTCATGAACGTCGTCGCAGCGCAGGTCGCGGGGGTTCGGTCCATCGCCCTGGCATCCCCTCCTCAGGCAGCATTCGGTGGCTCCGTGCACCCCACGATCCTCGCCGCTGCCGCGCTTCTCGGCGTGGACGAGGTCTACGCCATGGGTGGCGCGGGCGCGGTCGCCGCACTCGCCTACGGGGTGCCCGCACTCGACCTGGAACCCGTGCAGGTCATCACGGGCCCGGGCAATCTGTTCGTGGCAACCGCGAAGCGCGCCGTCCAGGGCGTCGTCGGCATCGACTCGGAAGCTGGCCCGACGGAGATCCTCATCATTGCGGACGCCACGGCGTCGGCCGAGCTCGTCGTCGCCGACCTGCTCAGCCAGGCGGAACACGATGAGCTCGCGGGCAGTGTGCTCGTCACCGACGATGAGGCTCTCGCCGAGGCGGTGCGGCGGCGTCTGCCCGCCGCTATCGCCGTCACGCGCCATCGAGAGCGCGTTCAGATCGCTCTCGATGGCCCGCAGTCGTCCATTGTTCTGGTGGACGATCTCACTCAGGCGGCGGCCTTCAGCAACGCCTACGCGCCCGAGCACCTTGAGGTGCAGGTCGCTGACCCGCACGCGTTGCTTCCTCTGCTCACCAGTGCGGGCGCGATTTTCGTGGGCGACCACACGCCAGTGAGTCTCGGCGACTACGCGGCGGGCTCGAACCACGTGTTGCCCACGGGAGGTCAGGCACGGTTCTCCTCCGGTCTGGGGGCGTACACGTTCCTGCGACCGCAGCAGATCGTCGAGTACTCGCGCGAGGCCCTCGCCGAGGTAGCGGATGCCGTGCTGCACTTGAGCGCAGCCGAAGACCTCCCCGCCCACGGCGATGCCGTGCGGGCGCGCTTCCCCGAGCGAGGCTGAGCGCTCCACTAGGCTGAGCGCACCATGCACTGCCCCTTCTGCCGGCACTCCGACACCCGGGTCATCGACTCCCGCACGAGCGACGATGGCCTGGCTATTCGCCGACGCCGCCAGTGCCCCGAGTGCGGCAAGCGGTTCAGCACGACCGAGACGGCGAGTCTCACCGTGGTGAAGCGCAGCGGCATCGCTGAGCCCTTCTCCCGCGAGAAGATCGTCGTCGGCGTGCGCAAGGCGTGCCAGGGCCGGCCCGTGACGGATACCGACCTGGCGCTGCTCGCTCAGCGCGTGGAGGAGTCGTTGCGTGCCACGGGAGCCTCACAGCTCGACGCCAACGACATCGGCCTGGCCATCCTGCCCCCGTTGCGCGAGCTCGACGAGGTCGCCTTCCTGCGCTTCGCGAGCGTCTACCAGGCCTTCGAGAACCTCGACGACTTCGAAGAAGCCATCGCGCGTTTGCGGCGTGAGGATGCCGCCCGTGCCGCCGAGGCGTGACGCCGGTGAGTCTGTATGACCTGGTGTTCCGCGGTGTCTTCGCGCGCATGGACCCGGAGCGCGCGCACAGCGTCGCGGTGGGGGCGATCCGCGCGATTCCCCGCCTCGGCCTCACGCGACTGATCCGGCGGGCGACCCGACCAGACCCCGCCCTCGCGGTCGAGACCCTCGGTCTGCACTTCGACTCTCCGTTCGGCATGGCTGCGGGCTTCGACAAGGATGCGCGGAGCATCCGGGGCTTGTACGCGCTCGGCTTCGACCACATCGAGATCGGCACCGTCACCGCGATTCCGCAGGAGGGCAACCCGCGGCCGCGTCTCTTCCGCCTCATCGACGACCGGGCCGTCATCAACCGCATGGGGTTCAACAATCGCGGGGCGGCGGCCGCAGCTGAGCGACTGCGCCGGGTGCGTCGTCACCGCCGGGGCCCCGTCATCGGAGCCAACATCGGCAAGAGCCGCGTCGTCGCCGTCGAGGACGCCCTCGACGACTACCGCACCTCGGCTCGGCTTCTCGCCCCCGTCGCTGACTATCTCGCCGTCAACGTCAGCTCACCGAACACCCCCGGTCTGCGCGGGCTGCAGGACCGCGCACTGCTCGAGCCGCTGCTGCGCTGTGTGCTCGAGGAGGCGGGCGACACCCCGGTGCTCGTCAAGATCGCGCCCGACCTCGATGACGACGCGGTCGACGAACTGGCGCGCCTCGCCGTTGACACCGGTCTCGCGGGCATCATTGCGACGAATACCACGATTGGGCGGGATGGTCTGGGGGCCGACCCCCAGCTCGTGGCAGAGGCGGGGGAGGGGGGTCTGAGCGGTGCACCGCTCGCGGCACGCTCGCGTCAGGTGCTGCGTCGTGTGCGCTCAGCGGTTCCGGCCGAGTTCTGCATCATCTCGGTGGGCGGTGTCGATACTGCGGAGGACGTCGCCGAGCGCCTCGACGCAGGGGCCACTCTTGTGCAGGGCTACACGGCGTTCCTCTACCGGGGCCCGTTTTGGGCCCGCACCATCACGCGCGGACTGAGTCGCCTGTGGCGCTCGACCCCTCGACGCCGGGGCTAGACGACCGGATACTCACCGCGCTTCACCTGCGGCTTCGGCAAGCGCAGCACCCGCAGCTGCAACGCGCGCATCCCGGCGTAGAACCCGACGCCCTTGTCGGCGGAGCCGAACTTCTTGGTGAGCTTCCGCTTCACAAGCCACGACAGCACGACGGAGTCGATGATCGCCACGATGAAGAAGCCCCACAGCGCGAGGATCGAGATGGTCTGCGCCTCGATCGAGGGGATGAAGGTCGCGATGATCACGAAAAACATCACGGGGATGAGGAACTCTCCGAGGCTGGTGCGTGCGTCCACGTAGTCGCGCACGAACTTGCGCTGGGGGCCCTTGTCGCGCTGGGGCAGGTAGCGCTCCTCACCGGCCGCCATGCCGATGCGCGCTCGCTCGCGGGAGGCGTTCATCTTGGCGCGTGCTTCCTTGCGCGCCTGGCGACGATCGTCGGGAACGAGCGGGCGCTTGCGGGCGGCCTCGCGCTCCTTGCGGGTGGGCGTCGGGCGGCCCTTCTTGCTGGCGGCGCTGCTCTCGGCCTGCTCGACCGCCTCGGCACTCGCCTGCTCGGAGGCGGTCGTGTCGGCGTTCGTCTTGTCTCGGGAGGCCACGGCGGCACATCCTTCCGTTGTGGGGCAGGGTCTTAAGATTACCGGCATGACCTCCCACTCTCGGCCCTTGCGCCCTGCCACTCCCGCCGACCTCTGTGAGCGACTCACCGATGCGGTGCGAGACGGGCTTCCTCGCGCGATCGCGGACCTCTCCACCCTCGTGCGCATTCCCTCCGTTTCGTGGGATGGTTTTGACCCGCGCCACGTGGAGGAGTCGGCAGAGGTCGTGGCGACGATGCTGCGCCAGCTGGGTTTTTTCGAGACGGTCTCGATCGAACGGGCACCGCTGCCCGGGACCGGGCAGCCCGGCCAGCCCGCCGTGCTCGCTCGTCGCGAGCCGCGCGCGGGGCGGCCGACCGTTCTGCTGTACGCGCACCATGATGTGCAGCCGCCGGGTTCGGCTGAGGATTGGGAGTCGCCCCCCTTCGAGCCGACGCTGCGCGGCGACCGGCTGTATGCGCGCGGCGCTGCCGACGACAAGGCCGGGGTCTTGGCGCACGTGGCGGCGATCCGAGCTCTCGTCGACGTGGTCGGGCCCGATCCCGATCTGGGCATCATCGTGTTCATCGAGGGGGAGGAGGAGTTCGGCTCACGGTCGTTCGGGGCCCTGCTCGAGGCGCATCGTGACCGGCTCTCCGCCGACGTGATCGTCGTCGCCGACTCCGACAACTGGACCACGGAGATCCCGTCGCTCACGGTGGGCCTCCGCGGCAACGCTGCCTTCCAGTTGACGGTGTCCACGCTCGAGCACGCCTCCCACTCGGGCATGCTCGGCGGGGCGGCTCCCGACGCCATGCTGGCCGCCATCCGTCTGCTCGCGACCCTCCACGATGACGATGGAGCGGTCGCCGTGGAGGGCCTCCGGGCTCACGCGCAGGAGGTCCCCGAGTTCACCGAGGATCGGCTCCGCGAGGATGCCGGCCTTCTCGAGGGGGTCACGGCGATCGGTCGCGGTGACATCCTGCACCGCCTGTGGGCTCAGCCGGCCATCACTGTCACGGGCATCGACGCGCCGAGCGTACAGAACGCCTCCAACACGCTGTTGCCCTCCGTCACGGTCAAGGTCAGCTGTCGCGTGGCTCCTGGTCAGACCGCTGGGGAGGCGTTCGCCGCGATCGAGGCGCACCTGCGCGCGCACGCTCCGTTCGGCGCACACCTGGCCTTCGACGCCGTGGACCTCGGGGAGCCCTTTCTCGTCGACGCCTCGGGGTGGGCGGTCGACGAGGTGCTCACCGCGATGCACGAGGCCTGGGGCGCCGAGCCTCAGCTCGTGGGGGTTGGGGGGTCGATTCCCTTCATCGCCGAGCTCGCCGAGAGCTTCCCCCAGGCACAGGTTCTCGTCACAGGGGTCGAAGACCCCGACACTCGGGCGCACAGCCCCAACGAGTCACTGCACCTGGGTGTCTTCCATCGCGCCATCCTTACCGAAGCGCTGCTGCTCACTCGCTTAGATGGAGCCGTGAGCCTGCCGTAGCTCGCAGACTCCGGGCGTACACTGAAGGCAGCCTTTCCGCATACCCAGGAGGTCTCATGACCGACACGATCACGAGTACGCACGGCGTCTCGCTCTCCGACGCGGCCGCCGCCAAGGTTCGGTCTCTGCTCGACCAGGAGGGTCGCGACGACCTGCGGCTTCGCCTTGCGGTGCAGCCCGGTGGATGCTCCGGCCTGATCTACCAGCTCTACTTCGACGAGCGTCTGCTGGACGGCGACAGCCGCCGCAACTTCGACGGCGTGGAGGTCGTGGTGGACAAGATGAGTGTTCCCTATCTCGATGGAGCCTCGATCGACTTTGAGGACACCATCCAGAAGCAGGGCTTCACGATCGACAACCCCAACGCTGGCGGCAGCTGCGCGTGCGGAGACAGCTTCAGCTGAGCACCATCGTCTGACGCGGAATCAGGGCATCCTCGCCTCGGCGGGGGTGCCCTGATGCTGTTCTGCACCACGGTGGCAGCGAACTCGGAGCGTCGCCGGGCACTTGCGCAGGATGCCGTGTCGTAGACTGAGAGGGTTCCCCGCCCCCCAGCTCGAGAGGTCACCGGTGCGCTCCAACCGACGTCTTCGATTGACGGCCATACCGCTCGCCATCGTCACGACCGTGGCCCTCGCGGGCTGCACGACGCAGATGCAGCTCGGGTGGTTGCCGACCGAACCCGGCTTGACCAACCAGGTAGACCGGGTGATCGGCCTGTGGGTCACCTCGTGGATCGTGCTCCTCATTGTCGGTGCGATCACCTGGGGGCTCATCATCTGGGCGGCCATTGTGTACCGCCGCCGTCGCGGACAGACGGGCCTCCCGCAGCAGCTGCGCTACAACATGCCGATTGAGATCTTTTACACGGTCGTGCCGCTGATCCTCGTTCTCGGGTTCTTCGCCTTCACGGCGCGCGACCAGGCCGCGATCGAGGCGCCGCTGGAGGATCCCGACGTGTCGATCGAGGTCTACGGCAAGCGCTGGGCCTGGGACTTCAACTACCTCAACGAAGATGTCTACTACGCGGGCATCCAGGCGCAGGAGGTCGGCCCGAACAACGAGATCGACGTCGACGCTCTCCCGACTCTCTACCTTCCGGTCGACCAGAAGGTCGAGATCAAGATCGAGTCTCGCGATGTCATCCACTCGTTCTGGATCATCGACTTCCTGTACAAGAAGGACATGATCCCCGCGAAGACCAACTACTGGTACTTCATCCCTCAGCAGGAGGGAACGTACATGGGTAAGTGCGCTGAACTCTGTGGCGAATACCACTCGCTCATGCTCTTTAACGTCAAGGTCGTCTCGCAAGACGAGTACGACGCTCACATCGAGTCGCTGCGCGCCGAAGGCAACATCGGTCGACTTGGTGAGGAGCTCAACACCAACTCGAACCTGCCGGGCACGACCGGCGTCACGGAACAGGAGTAGACGGGCATGACCACGACCGCACCCAGGCCGACTGTCTCCTCATCGGAGCCGGGCAGTGTCTCGCCGACCGTTCGCCGCAAGGGCAACGTCTTCGTCGGGTGGATCACCTCCACCGACCACAAGACGATCGGGTACATGTACCTGATCACATCCTTCATCTACTTCCTCGTCGGCGGCGTCATGGCCCTCGTGATCCGGGCGCAACTGTTCGCCCCCGGCCTGGAGGTCGTGGCCACGAAGGAGCAGTACAACCAACTCTTCACGATGCACGGCACGATCATGCTGCTCATGTTCGCGACTCCGCTGTTCGCTGGTTTCGCCAACGTGCTCATGCCGTTGCAGATCGGTGCCCCCGACGTCGCCTTCCCCCGTCTCAACGCCTTCGCCTACTGGCTGTACTCCTTCGGCTCGCTCATCGCCGTGGCGGGCTTCTTGACCCCCCAGGGTGCCGCGTCGTTCGGCTGGTTCGCGTACGCGCCACTGTCCTCCCAGTCCTTCACGCCCGGGCTGGGCGGCAATATGTGGGTCTTCGGGCTCACCCTGGGTGGGTTCGGCACAATTCTGGGCGCCGTGAACTTCATCACGACGATCATCACGATGCGCGCACCGGGCATGACCATGTGGCGCATGCCGATCTTCACGTGGAACACCCTCGTGACTTCCCTGCTGATCCTCATGGCGTTCCCCGTGCTCGCGGCAGCCCTGTTCGCCCTCGGTTCTGACCGGATGTTCGGATCTCACGTGTTCGATGCGGCCACAGGAGGAGCGATCCTGTGGCAACACCTGTTCTGGTTCTTCGGGCACCCAGAGGTCTACATCATCGCTCTGCCCTTCTTCGGCATCGTGTCGGAGATCTTCCCGGTCTTCAGCCGCAAGCCGATCTTCGGATACAAGACCCTGGTGTACGCAACAATCGCGATCGCTGCGCTTTCTATTACGGTGTGGGCACACCACATGTACGTGACGGGCTCAGTGCTGTTGCCGTTCTTCGCGCTCATGACCATGCTCATCGCGGTGCCCACGGGTGTGAAGATCTTCAACTGGATCGGCACAATGTGGCGTGGCTCGGTGACCTTCGAGACGCCACTCGTGTGGGCCCTCGGGTTCCTCGTGACCTTCGTGTTCGGCGGACTCACCGGCGTCATTCTCGCCTCTCCGCCGCTCGACTTCGCGGTCTCCGACTCCTACTTCGTCGTCGCGCACTTCCACTACGTTGTGTTCGGTACGGTCGTGTTCGCGATGTTCGCTGGCTTCTACTTCTGGTGGCCGAAGTTCACCGGCAAGATGCTCAACGAGCGCCTCGGCCACATTCACTTCTGGACTCTCTTCATCGGGTTCCACGCGACGTTCCTGGTGCAGCACTGGCTCGGGGTCGTCGGCATGCCCCGCCGCTACGCGACCTACCTGCCCGAAGACGGTTTCACCTGGATGAACCAGCTCTCCACCTTCGGCTCGTTCCTGCTGGCAGCGTCCATGATCCCGTTCCTGCTCAACATCTACATCACGGCGCGACGCGCACCGAAGGTGACGGTCAACGACCCGTGGGGCTACGGTCGCTCACTGGAGTGGGCAACGAGCTGCCCGCCACCGCGCCACAACTTCACCTCGATCCCGCGCATCCGCTCGGAGTCGCCAGCGTTTGACCTGAACCACCCTGAAGCGGGAATGCCGATGGGTATCGGGCCCGCGAAAGATGCGCCAGACGCTCCGACCTACGACATCAGCGACGATAAGGTGAAGTGAGCGAAGCCGCCATGAAGACGAACATCAACATTTTCTGGGTTCTTCTGGCCTTTTTCGCCGTGCTCACGGCGCTCTACGTCGGCTGGTCGATTCTGGATACCGGTCAAGTCGAGTGGGTGGGATCTGTGTCTCTGGGGCTCTGCGCGATTCTGTGCCTGTTCCTGGCTTTCTACCTGCGTCTCGTCTACCGCAGTCAGGGCGGCGAGCTGCCCGAGGATCGACTGGACGCCGACATCGACGACGGCGATGCAGAGCAGGGTTTCTTTCCTCCGTGGAGCTGGTGGCCCGTCTTCCTGGCGGGAGGCGCGTCCCTCGTCTTCCTCGGTCTTTCCATCGATCTCTGGATCGTCGGCTACGCTGCTGGTCTCGCGCTGATCGGGCTCGTCGGATGGGTGTACGAGTACTACCGCGGCAACTTCGGGCGTTGACGTGACGGTGCGTTCGGCCGCGGTCGACGACGCCGACGCAGTCTTCGCCCTCGTGCGACAACTTGGGTCCGCCTTCGTACCAGTGCGGTCTGCCTTCGATGACAGCTTTGCTGCGCTGATAGGTGAGGAGGATGCTACCGGCGCCTTTCTCTACGTGGTCGAGGACGACGAGGGCGCCGTGAGTGGCTATGCGCTGACGACCGTCGCGCGTCTCCTTTCCACCAACGGCTTATCGGCCCAGCTGCAGGAGATTGCGGTGGACGCAGCCGTGCGCGGGCAGGATCTGGGCACGCAGCTTGTCCACGCCGTCGAAGCCGAGTGCGTGCGGCGGGGCGTGCGCCAGCTCACCGTCGCGGCGCGCCGAGCGGGCGGATTCTACGATCGTCTCGGGTACACCCAGAACGCGGAGTACATGCGTCGGGTCTTCTGAGATTCCCTACCGAGCTACCCGTGTGGTGCGGATGCCTCGCGCGTGCGTCCCGGGAGCCTCACTCAGTCGCCGCCAAGGCGTCTCACCATAGAGTCGAGGCTTTGCTGACGCACGTGAGGAGACGCATCATGAGGAGAATAACGACAGCGTGGGCCGCGGCGGCTGCCGCGCTTGCCCTGATAGGACTGGCCGGATGCACCGCGCCCGACAATGGCGGCGAGAGCACCTCCCAGGAGAGCCCCGCGCCCGCGCAACCGGATGGCACCGGTCCCGATCTCGAGAGCGTTCCTGAGGTGGTTGCCGAGGTCGACGGTGAAGCCATCTCGAGAGATGACTTTCTCCAGGCGTACACGTCGCAGTATGCCCAGGCATCGGTTCAGGCGGAGCAAACGGGCGTCCCGCTCGACGAGCAGGCTCTGCAGCGTGAGATCGCGGAGAACATCGTGAACGTGGTGCTGCTTGAGCGCGAGGCGGATCGACAGGGAATCACCGCATCGGAGGCCGAGGTGGATCGGCTCGCCGAGACGCTCGCCGCGCAGAACCAGCTCGGCTCGATCGAGGAGCTATTCGATCTGCTCGCCGAGCAGGGCCTCACGGAAGAGCAGGCTCGCGGTGAGCTGGCGACTCAGGTGACAATCGATGCTGTGATCGCCGCGGAGGTAGGGGAACCCACCGTTACCGACGAGCAGCTCCGTGAAGCCTACGACGCCGCGGTCGCTCAACAGGAGGCGTCAGGCGCGGAGTCAGAGCAAGAAATCCCTCCGTTCGAGGATGTGCGCGATCAACTGGAGCAGCAGGTCATAGCCGAGGAGGAGGCAGCGGCGGTCGAGCAGCTCGTTGCATCGCTGCGTGACGAGGTCGACGTCGAATTCTTCGTCTAGCTGTACTCGGTCAGCAGGTTGGTGACACTTCGGTAGGGAGAAGGCCTCCAACAGTGGTGGTGTTTAACGTCACCGATGTGGAGGCCTTCCCTTGACCCACCGTAGAGGGCGGCTCACTCCTTGTGGCCGTTGTCGACGACGCGTGAATACTGACCCCCGAACGTCGGGGAATATTGACCCCCTCCGACCACTCTTGGAGGGTGATCACATTGGAAGACTGGGCGGAGATCCGTCGACTGCATCGCGCTGAGGGCGTGCCGATCAAGGCGATCGCGAAGGAGGCTGGGTGTCGCGCGGAACACGGTGCGTGCGGCTCTCGTGTCGGATGCGCCACCGGCGTATCGGCGGGCGGGGAAGCAGTCGTTGGTTGATGCGGCCGAGCCGGAGGTTCGGAAGCTACTGACAGTCGATGCGAGGATGCCGGCGACGGTGATCGCGGAGCGGATCGGGTGGGAGCACTCGATCACGATCCTGAAGGACAGGATCAGGATGATCCGTCCTGAGTATGCCGGGGTGGATCCGGCTGACCGGATCGTGCACGAGCCGGGGGCAGCCGCGCAGATGGACTTGTGGTTCCCCGAGCCTCGGATCCCGGTCGGGTTCGGGCAGGCCGCGATGCTGCCGGTGTTGGTGATGACGTTGACGTTCTCGAAGTTCTTGACGGCGGTGATGCTTCCCTCACGTCAGGCGGGAGATCTGATGGCGGGCATGTGGCAACTGATCTCCGGTGTCGGCGCGGTCTCCAAGACGTTGATCTGGGATCGGGAAGCAGCCATTGGCGGGAAGGGGAAAGTCACCCAGGCTGCGGCTGCGTTCGCGGGAACGCTTGCGACCCGAGTGGTGTTGGCCCCTGCGCGGGATCCGGAGTTCAAAGGCATGACCGAGCGCAACAACGGCTTCCTGGAGACCTCGTTTTTGCCCGGGCGCCGGTTCAGCTCGCCGGCTGATTTCAACGCGCAGTTGGGCCACTGGTTGCCGCGATCGAACGCCCGAACCGTCCGCTCGCTCGGCGGGCGGCCGGTCGACGCGCTGGAGCGCGACCTGGCGGCGATGACCGCACTGCCACCCCACCCTCCCGCGACGGGCCTGCAGATGAGGGTGCGGCTCGGCCGCGACTACTACGTCCGCATCGATGGAAACGACTACTCCGTCGACCCGAGGGTGATCGGGCGGCTCGTGGACGTGACCGCGACCCTGACCCGGGTGATCGTGGTCTGCGACAGCAGGGTCGTCGCTGACCATCAGCGGTGCTGGGCCAGCAGCGCAGTGGTCACCGACCCTGGCCACGTGATCATCGCCAAGCAGTTGCGTTCTTCGTTCACCGCCGCCAAGCGGGACCGAGAACGCTCGGAGCGTTTCGTGCGACCCGAGCAGCGAGTGATGTTCCGTAATCCGGCCGACTACGACGACCTGTTCGGCATCCGCATCGACCCGACCACCGGTGAGGTGCTCTGATGGGCGCCTCCACTGACACCGCCGCGACGTTGGGGTATCTGGCCCGCGCCCTCAAAGCGCCCACGATCGGGCGGGTCTGGGAGCAACTGGCCGCCACCGCACGCGAGGACGGCTGGTCGCACGAGCAATACCTCGCCGCGGTGCTGGCCCGTCAGGTCGCTGACCGAGAAGCCAACGGCACCAGTCTGCGCATCAGTGGAGCGCACTTCCCGGCCGTGAAGACCCTGGAGGACTTCAACGTCGACCATCAGCCCTCACTGCGCCGAGATGTGCTGGCGCACCTGGCAACCACGACCTGGATTCCGAAGGCGGAGAACGTGGTCCTGCTCGGCCCACCCGGGGTGGGGAAAACCCATCTGGGTATTGGGTTGGGCATCAAGGCCTGCCACGCCGGCTACCCGGTCGCGTTCGACACTGCCACTGGTTGGGCTGCCCGCCTGCAGGCTGCGCACCGAGACGGGCGGTTGGAGCATGAGCTCAAACGCCTGCGCCGCTACCGACTACTGATCATCGACGAGGTCGGCTACCTGCCCTTCGACGCGGACGCTGCGAACCTGTTTTTCCAACTCGTCGCATCCCGCTACGAGCAAGTATCGATCCTGGTGACCTCGAACATGCCATTCGGACGATGGGGGGAGATCTTCAGCGACGACATCGTGGCCGCCGCGATGATCGACCGTCTCGTCCACCACGCCGAGGTCCTCACCCTCGCCGGCGACTCCTACCGCACACGCTCACGACGTGAGCTGCTCAAGACCCCGCCCACCCAGGGCGCGGACCACTAGAACACAACCCGAGGGGGTCAATTTTCACCGACGAAAAGGGGTCAAAATTCAGCCGACGTTGACAGCCGTCACCTTCTCGCTCAACGCGTCCTCTCCGGCCGCCCCGTGGCGCACGTCGCCAAGGGACTCGGCGTCTGTCGACAGTGCGCTCACCGTTGGGTTGCTCGATAGCCGCATCCCCTTCGGCGGTGGGTGGCGCATCGAGGGGCCCGACACGATCGATCACCACGGTGGACGGCAACGCCGGTTCGGATTCTTCGCCGCCCACAGCATCACTCTCCGTCGGGTGATGACCGACACCGCGTTGAACTACCGCCGCTCCCGCGACTTCCAAGCCGCACTGGCAGTGCTGGGAGCTCGCCACGTCCTGACCCGACCGCACTGCCCGTGGCAGAACGGAAAATCCGAACACGTCAACCGCACACCCTGCTAGAGCAGTGGGTATACCGGCACCCGTTCACCTCGAACCAGGCCCGCCACAACGCCCTCGAACCCTGGCTGGAACAACTTCACTCGAGCACACAGCACCTGAGGAGGCCAACCCCCGATCAGCCAAGTGTCACCAACGACGTGACCGAGGACACCTAGGCGCCTTCACACGCGAGAGGGGGCCCGCACACCAGCGTGGGCCCCCTCTTCGCGTCGTGTGGCTAGTGCTTCTGTTCCTCGAGCTCACGCGCGGTGACCGGAGCGATGCGATCCTCGAAGAACCACCGTGACAGTCCTGCACGCACGCGCTGGCTGACGGTGATGCGGCCGCGGTCATCCGGACGCACCATGAGCGGCTGGTATTCATCAAAGCTCACGAGCTTCCAGCGCTCGAAGTCATCGAGCTGCTCGTGGACCTCGATGTACTCGCCACCGGGGAGCCGCACGATGCGCCCCGACTCGAACCCGTGGAGTGCGATCTCGCGATCCTTGCGCTGCAGCGCGAGGCAGACCCGCTTCGTCACGAAGTAGGTGACGATCGGGCCCAGCACGGTGACGAATTGCAGGGCCAGAATGACTCCCTCGATTGACAGTCGGAAGTGTGTGGCGATGAGGTCGGAGCTTGCTGCGGCCCACAGCCCGGCGTAGAACATCACTCCGGCTCCACCGATGGCGGTGCGCGTCGGGGCGTTGCGCGGGCGCTCGGCGATGTGGTGCTCACGCTTGTCGCCGGTCACCCAGGCCTCGATGAACGGGTAGACACCGACCAGGGCCAGGAACACCATGAGGCCCACGAGAGGAATCAGGATGCCCCATGACCAGGTGTAGCCGAAGATCACCGATTCGAGATTCGAGGGGATCAGGCGCAGGGCTCCGTCGGCGAAGCCGATGTACCAGTCTGGTTGTGTTCCCGCGGAGACAGGGGAGGGGTCGTATGGTCCGTAGTTCCAGATCGGGTTGATCGTGAAGAACGAGGCGATGAGCACGATGACGCCGAAGACGATGAAGAAGAATCCACCCGCCTTGGCGGCGAACGCCGGCAGCACGGGAGCGCCGACGACATTCTCGTTGGTGCGCCCGGGTGCGGCGAACTGCGTGTGCTTGTTGACGATGAGCAGCACCATGTGCACGCCTATCAGGGCGATCGTGATCGCAGGCAGGAGCATGATGTGCAGGACGTACAGCCGCGGAATGATGTCGGTTCCCGGGAACTCATCACCGAACAGCAGGAACGAGATCCATCCGCCGGCGACCGGCACGGCCTTGATCATGCCGTCGATGATGCGCAGGCCGTTGCCCGAGAGCACGTCGTCGGGGAGCGAGTAGCCCGTGAAGCCGAGAGCCATCGCCATGACAAAGAGCAGGAAACCGACGACCCAGTTCAGCTCGCGCGGCTTGCGGAACGCACCGGTGAAGAAGACACGCAACATGTGAAGGCCGATGGCCGCGACGAAGAGCAGTGCCGCCCAGTGGTGCACCTGACGCATGAGCAGTCCGCCGCGAACCTCGAACGAGATGTCGAGTGCTGTGTGGTAGGCGACAGACATCGGGATGCCCTGGAGTGGCAGGTAGGAGCCTTCGTACTCGACCTCGGTCATCGAGGGGTCGAAGAAGAAGGTGAGGAACGTACCGCTCAGCAGGATGACGATGAAGCTGTAGAGAGCGACCTCTCCGAGCATGAAGGACCAATGGTCGGGGAAGATCTTGCGACCCATCGTCTTGACCGCGGTCGAGGCGCTCGTGCGCTCATCGATGTAGTTCGCCGCCCAGCCGGTGAACCGCATGCCGCGCGAGGGCGCAACATCGGTCGACACGGCGGCGGGTGCAGTGCTTGTTGTACTCACAGCTCACGCTCCCAGAAGCTCGGACCCACAGGTTCGGTGAAGTCGCTCTGCGCGACCAGATAACCCTCATCGTCCACAGTGATCGGGAGCTGGGGGAGAGGGCGTGCCGCCGGCCCGAAGATGACCTCGCAGTGATTCGCGACGTCGAACTGGGACTGGTGGCAGGGGCACAGCAGGTGGTGCGTCTGCTGCTCGTACAGCGCAACGGGGCAACCCACGTGCGTGCAGATCTTGGAGTAGGCGACGATGCCGTCGTAGGACCAGTCGGCGCGAGCAGGATCCTCGTTCAACTCGTCCACAGGCAGACGCATGAGGAGCACGGCTGCCTTGGCTTTTTCTTCGATGCGGTGCGACTCAAGCTCGCTGAGTCCTTCGGGGATCACCTGGAACACCGATCCGATGGTCACCTCAGCGGCCCGGATGGGCGTTCCTGAGGGGTCGCGTGCCAGGCGAACTCCCGTATCCCACATGGTGTGGCGCAAGAGCGCGATGGGATCTTCGTGAGGTGCGAGTTCGCGGAACAGAGCGACCGCCGGAATGGGTGTGGCGACGACGGCTCCGATGAGGGTGTTGCGCATGAGGCTGCGGCGGGTGAAGCCCGACTCCTCGTTGGACTGCCGGAAGATCTCGACGGCCTTCTCGCGCGACTCGTCCGAGCCGCGCGTCGGGTGCCTCATCTCGACTTCCTCGTGACCATGCATGAGGGCCTTCGACCAGTGGACGGCACCGATGCCGATGCCCAGCATCCCGAGGGTGATGCCGATGCCAATGAACATGTTGCTCAGGCGGATAGTGCTCGGAGCAGATTCGTCGATAGGGAAGAGGATGTAGGCGGCGACGGCGATGGCGCTGCCGATAATCGACAGGAAGAACAGAGCGGTGACGGTGCGCTCGGCGGCCTGAGCCTTCTTCGGGTCGAGGTCGGTGACGCGCGGGCGCTCCGGCGGGAAGCCAGGGTTGGGTACGCGGTCGGCACGCACGACAGCGGTCGCGGGGGCGCCCGAGTGATCTTCGCGCTTCTGCACCGCGGAACCCGTGGCTCCGTCCTGAACCTCCGCCATGGCCATTCCTTTCGTCAGTGTGGGTCGAGTCTCAGTTGGACTTCGCGGTGAGCCAGATCGTCACCGCGACAAGCCCGCCCAGGCCGAAGATCCAGATGAAGAGGCCCTCCGAGACCGGGCCCAGAGAACCGAGGTCGAAGCCACCCACCGAAGGGTTTTCATCCAGGTACCGCAGGTACGTGATGATGTCGTTCTTCTCCTCGGGCGTGAGGTTCAGGTCGCTGAAGACCGGCATGTTCTGGGGGCCGGTCACCATCGCGCCGTAGACGTGCACGGGGTCGATGTTGGCGAGCCCAGGGGCCCATTTGCCCTCGGTCAGGGCCCCACCGGCGCCCGCGACGTTGTGGCACATCGCGCAGTTGATGCGGAAGAGCTCAGCACCATTCGAGGCGTCACCGTCACCTGCGAGGTAGCGGTCTGCCGGGACAGCGGGGCCGGGTGCGAGGTCGGCGACCCAGGCCGCCATGGCGTCGGTCTGAGCCTGCGTGAACTGCACGGGCTTGACCTCGGCCTGCGGGCCGGAGGCGGCCATCGGCATGCGGCCGGTACCGACCTGGAAGTCGACGGCGAGCGCACCCACACCGATGAGGCTGGGCCCGGCATCGGTGCCGGCAGCGTTCAAACCGTGGCAGCTCGCGCAATTGGCGGCGAAGAGCTTGCCCCCTTCATCGACGAGTTCCGCGCTCGCGGCGCGGGTGTCCGCCGTCGCCGAGGTGGTGACGAGGGCGTAGACACCGCCGGTCGCGAGCAAGCCGACGACGAGCAAAGCGGTCGTGGCCAGCGGGTGACGGCGCCCGGCCCGGCGGGGTGAGGCTGCGGAAGTGAATGCCATGGTGTGGTGCATCTCGTTTCGTGTTGGGGGCGTCGTGTCGAGCGGGTGAAAGCGGCCGAACCTATTGCAAGACGTAGATCACGAGGAACAGGCCGATCCACACAACGTCGACAAAGTGCCAGTAATAGGAGACCACGATTGCGCTGGTTGCATCCCGATGTGTGAAGGTCTTCACGGCATATGCGCGGCCGATCACCAGGAGGAAGGCGATGAGACCACCGGCGACGTGGAGGCCGTGGAACCCGGTGGTCAGGTAGAACGCCGAGCCGAAGGCGTCGGAGTCGAGCGTGACGAACTCGCTCACGAGCACGGAGTACTCGTACACCTGCCCGGCGACGAAGATCGCGCCCATGGCGTAGGTGAGGAAGAACCACTCGATCATGCCCCACTGCGTGGGCTTCCACCCTGTGCGGCGGGGCTGCAGTCGCTCGGCGGCGAACACGCCGAACTGCGCTGTCACCGAGGAGAGCACCAGGATCGACGTAATGGTCAGCGCGAAAGGCACATTGAACTTCTCGGTGCCCTCCGCCCACAGTTCCGGCGACGTCGACCGGAGCGTGAAGTAGATGGCAAACAGGCCAGCGAAGAACATGACTTCGCTTCCCAGCCAGACGATCGTGCCCACGGCGACGACATTCGGTCGGTTGATCGTGGGCGCGCTGAGCGAGCGGGAGAGAGAGGTGCTGGTCACCGTCCCATTATGACCGATGTTCCTGATGATTCTCGCCCGGCGACATGCCCGCCTGGGTTGATTCACTAGCCTGAAGTCATGTCTGAGACCCTGACGTGGCCCGCTCTGCTGACTCGCCTGCTCGAGCGCGAGGATCTCTCGATCGCCGACGCCTCGTGGGCGATGCGACAGGTCATGTCAGGGCAGGTGACAGGTGCACAGCTCGCCGGCTTCCTCATCGCCTTGCGCTCCAAGGGGGAGACCGTCGACGAGATCGTGGGGTTTCGGGATGCTGCGCTCGCGCACGCACGCGAGGTGAGCATCCCGCCCATGGTTCTAGACATCGTCGGTACCGGGGGAGACCCGTACGGCGCGGTCGTGAACGTCTCCTCGATCGCGTCGATCGTGGCGGCCGCGACCGGCGTGCCCGTCGCCAAGCACGGCAACAAGGGCGCGAGCTCGGCCTCCGGGGCCTCCGACGTGCTGAGCGTGCTCGGTATCAACCTTGAGCTCGATCCGGAGGGGGTCGCGCGGGTCTTCGACGAGACGGGTCTGACGTACCTGCACGCGCCGACCTTCCACCCGGGGTTCCGCCACGCGGGTCCAGCCCGGCGCGAGCTCGGCGTCTCGACGGTGTTCAACATCCTCGGCCCCCTGTGCAATCCCGCACGACCGGAGGCATCGGCCGTCGGGGTCGCGCACCTCGACCGCGTGCCGCTCATGGTGGGCGTGTTCCGCACGCGCGGCGCGACGGCACTGTTGTACCGCGGCGACGACGGCATCGACAAGCTCACGACCACGGGGCATTCGCACGTGTGGGAGGTCTCGCGCGGCTCGGTGACCGAGCACGACCTCGATCCCAGTGACCTGGGGATCGCGACCGCGCAGATCGAGGACCTGCTGGGGTCGACGCCCGAGCACAACGCGGGTCTCGCTCGCGCGGTGCTCGCGGGGGAGCCGGGCCCGGTGCGCGACATCGTGCTGCTCAACGCGGCGGCCGGCCTCGTCTCGTTCGCGCTCGCGCAGGATCCTGACCAGGTACGACGGCCACTCGTGGAGCGCCTCGCCGAGCAGCTCGTGGTGGCTGCAGACTCGGTCGATTCCGGTCGTGCCGCCGCGAAGCTCGAGGCCTGGGCCCACGCGACCCCATCCCATCGGCCAGGATGATGACCCGACGGGGCTGCAACGGAGCCCTGCCGTGCCCGCAGTGACGACGATGCGCCGCGAACGCCTGCGGCGTCGTGTGCGGTTCATTGTGGGATTCACGATCGTCTACAACGTCATCGAGGCGGTCATCGCGATCTCTGCGGGCACGGTGGCGGGATCGGCCGCTCTTGTCGGCTTTGGGCTCGACTCCGTGATCGAGACACTCTCGGCCATCGCAGTGGCCTGGCAGTTCACTCGACACAACCCTGAGCGATGGGAGAAGCCCGCAGTGCGCGCGATCGCGATCGCGTTCTTCCTCCTTGCGGGCTACCTCCTGATTGACGCGACGATGAGCCTCGTCACGGGGGAGCGGCCTCAGGACAGTCCGTGGGGCATCGGTATCGCGCTCCTGAGCCTGCTGATCATGCCGGTTCTCGCCTGGGTGGAGACGCACACGGGCCGCGAGCTCGGCTCCGCCAGTGTGCAGGCGGATGCGAAACAGCTGCTGCTGTGCACCTACCTCTCGGGCGCTGCCCTCGCCGGCCTTCTCGCGAACAGTCTGCTGGGGCTGTGGTGGGCCGACCCGGTCGCTGCGGTCGTGATCGCTGCACTCGCGGTACGCGAGGGCCTCGAAGCCTGGCGCAGCGGCGAACTCGAATCGTCCGTGACTGTTCTGGGCGCGCTCGACGACTGAGGTGAGTGCGTCCCCTTACCGGCCGGGCCGCCTGGGGGCGCATCCGGGTTAACTGACATAATGTGCATTATCGGATTTGCGCGGCTGCGCACAGCCGCAGGAGGCGTGGCAGGTCGCAGGGCTCGAAGGGCTGCCCCGAGCGCAGCAACTCGTCGGCGGTGAACCAGCCGTGCGCCGTCACGTCGACGTGTTCCTCCTCGGTCCAGTTCGTTGACACCGGCTCGAAGCGCTCGCAGCGCACCAGGTAGTACTCGGCGTGGCCGCGGTCATGGTCGGCGTCATCCCACGCGACGTCGAAGTCGAGGCTCCACACCGGCTCACCCACGTCGTCGATGACCAACCCGGTCTCCTCGAACAGCTCGCGCACAGCAGCCTGCTGGTGGGACTCCCCCGGGTCGACTCCCCCGCCGGGCGTGATCCAGCGCGCGAAGCCGGTCGAGTCGGGCGCCGCCGTCATGAAGAGCAGGGCGGCCCCGTGGGCATCCATGAGAAGTATTCGGGATGTTCTCCTCAAGCCCGGGGTCGGCCCCACTGCCTCAGGCCCCAGTGAACGAGCTCACGTCACCGACGAGCCGCGTATTGTCTGCGGGCACCGGGTCGACGGCGGCCTGGGCGACCTCGGCCGCGAACTCGCTCACGTTGTAGAGCCGACCGGCGGCCTCCTTGCGCGCGTCGATCGCGCCGGGTGCCGCACGCTCGAGCAGAGTCGCCGTGATGGTGCCCTCGATCATGTCGCCCGAGACGACGGTGAACCCGATGCCGCGCTCGGCGAGGGTGGGGATGTGCTCGCGCAGAGCATCCTCACCGGCGCGCTTCGAGAGGGCGACCGCCTCATACTCCGGCATCGTCGGCGTCGTGCGGATGTAGTGCGCCTGGTGGCTCGTGACGAACACCACGCGCGAGCCCTCCGCCAGGAGGGGCAGTGCCGCAGTGAGCACGTTCACCTGCGCGTCGCGGTTGAGGCGCAGCGCGTAGTCCTCTCCCATGCCCGACTCCATGCCGCCCGAGGCGTTGAGCACGAGAATCTCGAGAGTGCCGAAGCGCGCGCGAACCGTGTCCATCATCGAGGCTACCGACTCGGGGTCGGTGAGGTCGGCGCCGATCGCGATCGCCTGCGTGCCCGCGCCCTCGAGCTCAGCGACGAGCTTCTCGGCCCGCGGAGCCTTCGAGCGGTAGTTGATGACGACGTTCGCGCCGGCTGTGGCGAAGTACTTCGCCGTGTCGGCACCGATGCCGCGCGATGATCCGGTGACGAGGGCGGTCTTGCCGACAAGAGTGCCGGGCTGCAGAGGGCTGTTCACGGTTCACGACCCTACCCGCTTCGATCACTCCGTGAACGGTCACCCCCCGGTGATACCGTGAGCGCACGCCGGTGAGGAGGGCACGATGTTGGTCGATCTGACGCAGTATCTGTGGATCATCTGGCTTGTCTTCGTGATCGTGTGCGTCATCATCGAGGTCCTCACCCTCGAATTCACCTTCCTCATGATCGCCGCTGGCTCCCTGCTCGGCGGCCTCGGGCTCAACCTTCTCGGAGCCGAGTGGTGGCTGCAGGTGGGGGCAGCCGCGATCCTCTCCGCGCTGCTGCTCTTCACGATCAGACCCCTGCTGCTGCAGACGTTGCGCAAGGGTGCTGATCCGGCGAAGAGCAATGTGGATGCGCTCTACGGCATGAGCGCTCGCGTCATGCTCGCCGTGACCGATCTCGGTGGCCAGGTGAAGCTCGCCAATGGCGAGACCTGGAGCGCCCGCCTCACGCCAGCCCATGAACACACCACCCTCCCGGAAGGCGATCGGGTGATCGTCACCCGCGTCGATGGGGCGACTGTCGAAGTCGCCCCGCAAGAAAGGAATGATCCCTCGTGATAGCTCCCTCCGAGTTCATCGGGCAGATCTTCGTGATCGCGCTGCTCGTCGTCCTCGCCATCTTCGTGGTCGTCGTACTGATTCGTGCGATCCGGATCGTGCCCCAGGCCTATGCAGGCGTCGTCGAGCGCCTGGGCCGCTACCACAAAACGTTGCAGCCGGGCCTCAACATCCTCGTACCCTTCATCGATCGCATGCGGCCTCTCGTCGATATGCGTGAACAGGTCGTCTCGTTTCCCCCGCAGCCGGTCATCACCGAGGACAACCTCGTGGTGTCGATCGACACGGTCATCTACTTCCAGGTGACGGATGCTCGCGCCGCAACCTATGAGATCGCCAACTACCTCGCCGGTGTCGAGCAGTTGACCGTCACCACTCTGCGCAACGTGGTCGGTGGGCTCAATCTGGAGGAAGCACTCACGAGCCGCGACAACATCAACGGCCAGTTGCGGGTCGTTCTCGACGAGGCGACCGGCAAGTGGGGTCTGCGCGTGAACCGCGTCGAGCTCAAGGCCATCGACCCGCCCGTGAGCATCCAGGACTCCATGGAGAAGCAGATGCGCGCCGAGCGCGACCGCCGTGCGGTCATCCTCACCGCGGAGGGCACCAAGCAGTCGCAGATTCTCGAGGCGGAGGGTGCCCGTCAGTCGGCGATCCTCAACGCGGAGGGTGATGCGAAAGCGCAGGTTTTGCGCGCCGAGGCGGAGGCCGAGGCCATCAAGATCGTCTTCGGCGCGATCCACGCCGGCAACCCCGACAGCAAGCTTCTCGCCTACGAGTACCTGCAGACGCTGCCGAAGCTCGCGGAGGGTGACTCCAACAAGATGTGGATCATCCCGAGCGAGCTGACGGAAGCACTCAAGGGCATCGGTCAAGGCTTCTTCGGCCCTGGCGGCACCCCGCCCAAGGCCTGATCGGTGTCACCGGAAGATCACTACTTCTCCCCCGCCGGCCCCCGCGTGCTCGCGCACCGGGGGCTCGCGGTGGAGGCGCCCGAGAACACTTTGCTCGCCTTCGCCCACGCGCTCGCGCAGGGAGTCGAGTTTCTCGAGACGGACGTGCACGCGAGCTCGGACGGAGTCGCGATGATCGCTCACGACCCCGATCTCACCCGAGTGCTGGGCCGCGCGGAGAACGTTGCCGACCTGAGCGCTGCCGAACTAGCAGCCCTGGACCTCGGTGAGGGGCAGCACATGCCCACGCTCGCCGAGGCCCTCGACGCGTTTCCCGAGGCGCGGTTCAACATCGACCTCAAGGTCGGCGCAGCTATCCCGTCGACTGTGGAGGCGGTGAAGGCCTCGCGGGCTGAGAAGCGGGTGCTGCTGACCTCGTTCAGCGAGCGTCGTCGTCGCGCGGCCCTCGCCCTGATGCCTGGTGTCGCCACGAGCGCCTCGGGACCCGTCTTCGCCGGTGCGCTCCTCGCCGCGACCGTGCGCGGCGGGCCGGTCGTCCGTGGGATCCTGCGCGACGTGCAGGCCGTGCAGATTCCCGAGCGCGCACTGGGCATGAGCACGGTCTCGCCCGGGCGTCTGCGCCAGTATCGAGCGGCGGGCGTCGAGGTGCACGTCTGGACGATCAACGATGCCGCGTCGATGCATCGACTGCTGGATCTCGGCGTCGACGGTATCGTCACCGACCGGGCCGATCTGGCGATGGATGTGCTTCGCTCACGTCCGTGAGCGCTGACAACTCTCTGGGAAAGCTCCCCGTTCGGAAGCGCACGCCCCTCGCATAGGTTTATACCTATACATGAATTCCCGCCGAACGACGGAGGTGCGCGATGGCAGACCGAACGCTGCGAGGCATGAGACTGGGCTCTCAGAGCCTGCAGAGCGAGGAGGGCGTCGAGTTCGCCTCTCGTCAGCGCGCGCAGTTCCGCACCACGGAGGGCGAGGTCTTCGACGTCATCTTCGCGTCGGATGCCGAGCTGCCTGATCGCTGGCAGTCGCCGAAGTCTGGGCAGGAGGGCGTCCTGCTCTCCCCCGACGGCACCCCCGTCGACCTCGTCGAAGGCGAGATCAAGGCTGCGCGCACGCACTGGGACATGCTGCTCGAGCGCCGCACCCGTGACGAGCTCGAGGAGCTTCTTGAGGAGCGGCTCGCCCTGCTGCGCGAACGTCGCGGCGGAACCCCGCGCCGGAAAGGCGCCTAGCGAGCCTGTCGCTCGGGCGCACTCGCCCGACCGAGACGAACCGCCACGCCCCAGGCGGTGACCCGCCACAGTGCCTCCGCCACGATTCCCGGGCCCATCTTGGACCGACCGCTCGCCCGCTCGACGAACTGGATGGGGTGCTCTCGCACCAGGCCGCCTGCGCGCTCGAGACGCCAGGCGAGCTCGACCTGGAAGCAATAGCCCTGCGAGGAGACGACGTCGCGGTCCACGCCCTCGAGGGCGCTCAGCCGGTACACGCGGTACCCGGCCGTGAGGTCGTGGATGCGCGAGCGCAGGGCCGCCCGAGCGTAGCGGTTGCCCGTGCGGGAGATGAAGCGCCGCAGCGGCGCCCAGTTCACGACCGCGCCGCCGGGGACCCATCTCGACCCGATGATGAGGTCGGCCTGGTCAGCATCGGCCAGGGCGAGCATGGCCGGCAGCTCGAGAGGGTCGTGCGAGCCGTCCGCGTCCATCTCGACCACGTACTGATAGTCGCCGGCCCGGGCGTGAGCGAAGCCCGCGAGATAGGCGGCGCCGAGGCCCGACTTAGCGGGTCGATGCAGCACGGCGACGCGGGGGTCCTGCTCGGCAAGGCTGTCAGCGATGGCCCCGGTGCCGTCGGGCGAGGCGTCGTCGACGATGAGGATGTCGACGTCGGGTGCGGCGTCGCGCACGCGCCCGACGATCGAGCGGATGCTCTCCGCCTCGTCATAGGTGGGAATCACCACGATCGTGCCCGTCATCGGGGCTCCCCCAGCCTGGTGGCGCGCGCGATGAGCAGGCTCGACAGCGTGAGCAGGATGGCGAACCACTCGACCGTGCGCCCCAGAGCGTGCGCCGGGGTGATGGTGTCGCTCAGCGGCACCTCCGCCACCATGGTGCCCTTCTCGAACAGGGGCAGAGCGTCGATGGTCGTGCCGTCCGGCGCCACGATCGCGCTCGCCCCCACGGTGGACGCGTTGACGAGGCTGCGGCCCTGCTCGATCGCCCGCAGTCGCGCGATGCCGAGCTGCTGCACGCTTTGGTCGGTGCGCCCGAAGTCGGCGTTGTTGGTCGGAGCGAGCAGCACGTGGGCTCCCTCGTCCACCATGCGCTGCAGCAGGTCGTCGTCGACGATGTCGAAGCAGATGGCGATGCCGGCGATGACGCCGTCGACGTCGAAGACGGTGTCGCGCTGGCCGAACGCGTAGTCCCGGGGAACGAGGTCGAAGAGCTCGGGCGCGAGCGGGTAGAAGAAGTCACGAGCAGGCAAGTATTCGGCGAAGGGCACGGGCCTGACCTTGTCGTACTGGTCGAGGGCGCCCTCGCCGTCGCGCCACAGCAGGGCGCTGTTGAAGGTCTCGTCGCCGTCGACAGTGATCGTGCCGACGACAACGGGGGCGGCGAGCCGCTCGCTGACGACGTCGAGAACGGTCGCTGAGTACTCGCTGCGCAGCGGGTCGAGGTCGGCGGCATTCTCGGGCCAGACGACCATGTCGAGCTCGTGCCCGGCATCGAAGAGCGGCACGGTGGCCAGATAGTGGTCGTCAAGGATATCGCCGGCCTGGCGGCCAGCGAAGAGCCCGGCATCTGAATTGCCCTGCACCGCGGCGACAGTCGTAGTGCCCGTGGTGGTGACCGGGAACGCCGGCCAGACGAGAGCGGTCGCTGTGACTCCCACGACGAGGATGCTGCGCCGCAGCACCCCCACGCGTGACTCGATCACCACCACGACGAGCAGTGCCGCGAGGGTGGCAAGCAGCCAGGTGAGCCCGGAGAACCCGACCCACGCAGCCCAGTGAGCGAGGGGCCCTTCGGCCTGACTGTGAGCGAGGCGCCCCCACGCGAATCCTCCGAAGGGGAACACGCTCGACACTGCTTCGCGCAGAGTCCACGCCCCCGCGACGATGACCGGCGTCAGGAGCAGTCGACCCGCGGTGCCCGGCCAGGCGCGCGGCACCCAGCGCCACGCGAGCGCGATGATGACGCCTCCGAGGGCGGTGAAGAAGACTTGCGCGAGTGTGAGCGCGAGCCAGGGTACGACCCCGAGGTAGATGGTGAGCCACTCGATGAGCGTGCCGTAGAAGGCGAAGCCACTGACAGCGCCCACGAGTAGGGCACCGCCCACGCTGCGACCGCGCAGGCTCGCGAGCACAAGTGCGACGCCGACAATGGTGAGTGGCCAGGCCGTGCCGTCGGGGAACCCGAGGTCGGTCATCCAGCCGCCCACTAGGGCCATCGCGAGGGCGATGGGCAGTCGCGGTGCGTCGGGAATAGACCACGCCCGAGCGCGCGGTGCGGAGGAGTGTGTGCTCGGTGCCATTACGCGACCGAGCTGTAGGCGACGATGCCGCGGCGGATCGCGTCGAGTGCAGAGCGAGCGGTGCGACCCACGGTGCCGTCGGCGACGAGAGAGACCTGGTCGAGGAGGTCGATGGTCTGCTTGGTCCAGCGCACGAAGTCGCCCGCGGCCATATCCGCCTCCCGCAGAACGACATCCAGGCTTGCTCCCTGAGCCCAGCGCTGCATGGGCAGGGCGAGAGTCGTGGCGAGGGGAATCGACCCCGGCAGGCGGTGGTCGCGTTCCAGGTCGTCGAGCCGAGCCCAGAGCTCTTGCGTGCGCTCGAGCGCTGGCCGGAAGGCGCCGCGCGGCAGGTTGTACTCGGGCGCCTGCCCGTCGTCGCGACGGGCCTCGAAAATGATCGCGCTCGCCATGGCGGCGAGGCCCGCGGCGTCGAGATCCTTCCAGTGCCCGCGTCGCAGGCACTCCGCGACGAGCAGGTCGCGTTCGCCGTAGATGCGCCGCAGGGAACGCCCATGGACGGTCAGCGCCGTGCGCCCATGCTCGTCTTTCGTGAGGTAGCCGAGCTCGTCGAGTACGACGGTCACCCGATCGAACACGGCGGCGACGGCGCCCGTGCGACCCGTGATCTGGCGGCTGAGCTTGTCATTGTCGCGCCCCAGACGCCACCAGCGCTCGGCCCAGCGCGCGTGCGCCTCGCGTTCGGCGCAACCGTGGCAGGGATGCGTGCGCATGCGCTTGCGCACGCCTTCCATCTGCTTCTGCCGGCGCGCGCGGTCGGCCTGCGACGCACCCTTTCCCGGGCCAGTGGAGCCCTTCTCGAGGTCGCTCAACTCGCGGCGCAGTGCCGAGTACTCGCCGAAGTCGCCCAGATGGCACTCCATGGCGGTTGCGTAGCCCTGCAAGGATTCCTGCTGCTTGCGCACGGTGCGCGCGAGGTCGACCACAGCGCGATCGGCCTGGAACTGGGCAAAACTGCTCTCGAGGATCGTGCGGGCGCGGTCGCGGCCGAACTGCTCGATGAGATTGACCGCCATGTTGTACGTCGGCCGGAAGCTCGAGTTGAGCGGGTAGGTGCGGCGCGAGGCGAGCGAGGCGACCGCTTGCGGGTCGAGACCGCCCGTCCACTGGATGACCGCGTGCCCCTCGGTGTCGATGCCCCGCCGCCCAGCGCGCCCGGTGAGCTGCGTGTACTCCCCCGGTGTGATGGGCACGCGAGCCTCGCCGTTGAACTTCTCGAGCTTCTCGAGCACCACCGTGCGGGCCGGCATGTTGATGCCGAGCGCGAGGGTCTCCGTCGCGAAGACGACGCGCAGCAGCTTTCTCTGAAAGAGCTCCTCCACCACCTCCTTGAAGGCGGGCAGCAGCCCGGCGTGGTGCGCGGCGACACCGCGCTGCAGGCCGTCGAGCCACTCCCAGTAGCCGAGCACCGCGAGGTCGTCGTCGCGCAGGGTGCGGCACCGCTCTTCGACGATGGCGCGAATCTCCTCGCGCTCCGCCTGGTCGGTGAGGCGGATGCCCGACCGCACGAGCTGCCGCACCGCGGCGTCGCAGCCGGCCCGGCTGAAGATGAAGAAGATCGCGGGCAGCAGGTTTCGCGCGCCGAGCACCCCCGCGATCTCCGCGCGATCCATGCGGCCCTCCTGCGCGCCGAACGACGCCGCACGCTTTTCCCACCGCTTCGGGTGGTGGCCGCGGCCGCGGTGCACCTTCGCTCCTCCGGCCCGCGTGAGCTGTACGAGCTCCGGGTTGACGCGATTCGTCGCTGCCTGGCCGGAAGAATCGAAGAGGTCGAGCAACTTCGACCGCACGAGCACGTGCTGGGTGAGCGGCACGGGCCGGGTCTCGCTCACGATGACGTCGGTGTCGCCGCGTACGGCCTGCAGCCAGTCGCCGAACTCCTCGGCGTTCGACACCGTGGCGCTGAGCGAGATGAGACGCACCGGCAGCGGAAGGTGAATGATGACCTCCTCCCACACGGCCCCGCGGAACCGGTCGGCGAGGTAGTGCACCTCGTCCATGACCACGTAGGCGAGATCGCGCAGCAGCGGCGAGTCGGCGTAGAGCATGTTGCGCAGTACCTCGGTCGTCATGACGACGATGCGCGCGCTCGCGTTGATGTTGGTGTCGCCCGTGAGCAGGCCCACCTCACTGGCGCCGTACTCGGCCGCGAGTTCGGTGTACTTCTGATTGCTGAGCGCCTTCATGGGCGCGGTGTAGAAGATCTTCGCCTTCGGCTCGAACATCGCCAGGAAGACGCCGAACTCGGCGACGATCGTCTTGCCCGCGCCCGTGGGCGCCGCGACGAGCACGCTGCGCCCCTCCTCGAGCGCCTGGCACGCGGCGAGCTGGAACGGGTCGAGGTCGATCGTGAGACCGTCACGGAAGGCGCGCAGTCGTGGAAGGCTACGCAGCGTGCGCGCGGCGGCATAGCGTTCAGCCGGCGACGGCTCCGACGACATGATCGGCTACTCGCCGTACGAGGCGGCGAGCTTAGCCTCCCGGCGCTCCACCCGACGGTCGTTGAGCACGGCAATGCCCGCCGCAAGGAAGAACAGGCCGACCATCGGGATCGCCAGCACGATCATCGAGAGCACATCGGCGGCGGGCGTCGCGAGCGCGGTGAACAGGGCGATCGCGATGATCGCCCAGCGCCAGCTCTTGAGGATGCTCGACCCCATGAGCACGCGCGCGAAGTTCAGCATCACGAGAACGACCGGCAGCACGAAGCCGATGCCCACCGCAATGATGAGCTTGAGAGCAAAGTCGAGGTAGTACCGAGCCGTGAGGAAGGTCGTCGAATCATCGAAGGCGAAGCTCGTGAGCAGCACCACGATGTTGGGGAACACGAACCAGCCTGCCGTGCAACCCGCGAGAAACAGGGGGGCCGCGACGGCCAGGAAGCCGATCGCGTAGCCCTTCTCTTTGCGATGCAGGGCCGGCACGATGAACGCCCACAACTGGTAGAGCCAGAACGGTGAGGCGACGACGATGCCGAACGTCAAGCCGATCAGCATCCGCGTATCGAAGGCCTCGGTGATCGCGGTGAAGTTGATCTGAGCCTCGCGGCCCTCCTCCTCGGCGATGCGCACGAGCGGCCTGCTGAGCTCCCGCCAGATCTCCTCGGCAATGATGAAGCCCGCGATGGCGGCCAGGAGGATTGCTGCGCCGGCACGCGTGAGCCGCTTGCGCAACTCGACGAGGTGCTGGCCGAGGGACATGCGGCCCTCGGGATTCCGGGACCGCGGCGGGCGGTCTGCCACGGCCTACTTCGAGCTGGAGGAGTCGGAACCCTCGCTGCTGTTCGGGGCGCTCTGCGTCGACGTGTTCTGCGTGGTCGAGCTGCTGTCGGCGCTCGACTCGGCGGGAGCATCCCCGTCTTTGTTCTTGATCTCCTTCTTGAAGATCGTCATCGACTGGCCGAGGCTGCGGGCAAGCTGGGGCAGCTTGGGCGCTGCGAAGAGCAGGATGACCACGAGGAGGAGGATGAGGCCGGTCCAGCCTCCGAGATTTGCCGGCATGTGCTCTGATTCCTTTGCTCGGTACGCGATGTGCGGGTAAGTCTAGACGCTTTCCTCGGCAAGAGCCGTGTGCGCCCATGCCGCGACGGCGGCTCGTGCGGATTCCGGGGCGATGACCTCTATCGCGCCCGCGGCGCGGCTCACGAGCCGCCCCAGGATGCGCTCGTGACTGACGGCGAGGGTGAGTGTCGCGCTCTCCCCCTCGACGACCAGCTCGTCATCCGGCCCTCGATAGTCGGCCACGAGTGAGAGCGCGCTCGTCGGCAGTCGCAGGGTCACGCGCGCGTCGTCGGGGGCGGGACGGAACAGCTCATCGGGGTCGACGGCGACCGTGGCGTGGCCCTGCGCCTCGCCCAGCAGTTCGACGTTCGCGATGCGGTCCAGACGGAACGTGCGCTCGGAGTCGCGCCAGAGACACCAGCCCCGCAGATACCAGACGTCGTCCAGACCGTCGAGACGGATCGGGTCGACGTCTCTCCAGCGACGCTCCCCCCGCGTCGAGACGTAGTCCACACGTACGCGACGACTGTCGGCGATCGCCTGTGTGAGCAGGGAGCGCAGGCCGTCGGGTTCTGACGGGGCGACGGCGAGTGGCGCGAGAGACTCCGAGGCGCCGCGGCCGAGCACGGCCATGAGCTCGACCACATCGGTGCGCTCGGCGAAGCTGGGGCTGGCGGCGAGCACCTGCAGGCCGGCGAGCAAGGCCGCGGCCTCTCGGGAGGACAGCCGCGGAATCTCCTCGACCGGTGCGCGGATGATCGTGATGAGATCACGCTCCTCGTACGCAATCCAGTCGATGTCGAAGAGATCGGCGTGCGAATAGGCGCCGTCGTCACCGGGTAGCCCGCTCGTCGTGATGAGGGCGACGGCGTCGCGGATGCGCTGAGGGGCAACGCCGAAGTGCGCCGCCGTGTCGTCGACGCTCACTCGCACCTGGTCGATCAGGTAGGGAACAAGCGCGAGGAGGAAGGTGAGCTTGTCGCCCGCCTTCGGCGCGGGAATGCGCTCAGCCATGGGCGTCCGCGATCCGTGACCAGCGCTCTCGCACCGCGTCGCGCAGCGACTCGGGCTCGCGCACGACGATGTCGGCACCGAAGGCCGCGAGCTCGTCGGCGAGGATATCCAGGTCGGTCGTGTGCACCTCCAGAGCGTCCCCCCGGTCGTGCGTGCCGCTGCGATTGCGCAACACCACGTCGGCTTCGCTGCCCGGTCGGGGTCGCACTACGGCCACCGTGCGGCTCCAGATCTCTCGCAGCTCGGCGAGTGCACGATCAGGCTCGCCCGCTGTCGCGCGAGTGCTCGCGGGCCCCGATACGGTGACCTGGCCGACGATGCGCCTCAGCAGGAACGTGCGCGGAGCATCCACCGTGTCGTCATGCGCGTGCAGATGCCAGCGGCCCTCGTGGTGCACCAGGGCCAGGGGCGAGACGCGACGCAGCTCGGCGGTCGTCAGGCCGGGCTTGAGATAGCGGAAGGTGACCTGCTGGCCGCGGTCGATCGCCAGTGTGAGCGGCTCGTGGGCGGCATCACGCGTGCGAATCGTCGGAGCGACACCGATGACGGCGGCGTCCAGCGCCACGCCGAGCGACCTCAGCTTGGTCAGGGCGCGTCGCGAATCCTGCGAGAGCGAACCCTCGCGCCAGACCTGCGCGGCAAGTCCGAGGAGAGCGTACTGGTCGGGGGTGAAGCGAACCTCGTCGGGCAGCTGATAGCGATCGGCCGGGATGCGATAGCGCTGGTGCTTCGTATCGTTCTCGGCACCCGGGGAGTCGAACGTTTCCAGCGGCACTCCCAGGTCGCGCAGCTCCTCCTTGTCGCGCTCGAACTGCCGCTCGAGATTGCCGTGGTCGCGCTCGGTCGCGTAGCGGGCCGCATAGCCCGTCACCGTGGACAGGATCTCGTGCTTCGTCAGGCCGCGCTCGGTGGCGAGGAGCGCGAGCACGAGGCTGAACAGCCGCTCCTCGACGGGGATCGTGCGCGTGGCGGGCATGGTGTCGACTCTCGGCGGTAGGAGGGGCTAGTCCTCGATGCCGAGGATGTCGACGACGAAGACCATCGTCGAGCCGTCGGGCACGCTGGCAGGAGCTTGCCCCTGCGGGTAGCCGAACTCCGGGGGGATCACGACGACCACCTGGGACCCGACGGTCTGACCGATGAGCCCCTCGGCGAGCCCGGGCACGATCCCATTGGGATCGTTCTCGAAGCTGGTCGCCGTGAAGGTCGACGCCGCGCCACGATCCCAGCTCGAATCGAAGACGCGTTGGGTGTTCCACAGCACGCCCGTGTAGTGGAGGACAACGCGGTCGTTCTCCGCGACGGACGCGCCCTGGCCGAGGGTCAGTGTGTGAATGACGAGCTCGCTGGGCGGCCCCTCGTTCGGGATGGTCACCCCGGGTACGCCGTCGGGCGTGGTGACGACCGCGGGAACCCCGGTGCGCCCCAGCTGAGGAAGCCCCTCCGCCTGAGAGAGGTAGGCCGCCTCCACGTCCAGAACCACGACGACGGCGTCGCCGTCGCGGAAGCCGAGAGCGGGGTCGAGCGCTCCCGAGCCGAAAACGTCGCCGATCGTGCCGGTCGCGGCGATCCGCGAGCCGACCTGCGCGCACTGCACGACGTCGGCGAAGACATCCGTGTCGCTGCCCGCGGTGCGACGCACCGGGGCCGACTCCGAGTCGTAGGCGGACTGCGTCAGCAGTTCTCCGTCGACTCCGTTGAAGATGCTGACCTGGAAGTCGACGATTTGCCCGGGCGCAATGGCGGAGCCCTCGCCGGCATCGATCACGGCCTGCTGAGTGCTGTCGGTGCGCAGGGGCGTGGGGAAGCTCACGTCGGGCGGTGAGCCGAAGGCGCCGGAAGTCTCGACGTAGCCGGCAGCCTCACCGGGGGGAACCGCGGGGGTGCACGCCTCGGAGAAGCCCGGCGTCGTGCACGCGGTGAGCGAGCCGACCAGAGCGGTAGTCAGGATGAGCGCAGGTGCGAAGGAGCGCACGAAACCTCTTTCGATCGGGCGAGCGACGTCCGATATCACTCTATCGGCTGACGACGTGCAGAGCGCTCCGCCAGTGACTGCGCCTCACGTGCTGTCTTGCGCAGCTTCTTGTCACTCGCGGTGCGATCTCCCACCGCACCGGGCGTCCACAGCTCGACGTCGTCGTCCGTGAACTCGGTCTTCGAACCGCGCTTCGCCTTCACGAAGCGCTGCGTGCCATCGGCCAGGCGCCGTGCCGTGATGAGAAAGCCGGTGTGGGCGACCATGCGGTGGTCGGGGCGCACGGAGAGCCCATCGACGTGCCATCCGCGCACCATCGTCTCGCTCGACACCGGTTCGGTGAACGACTCCGTGCCTCGAATCGCCTCGGCCACGCGTGAGAGCTGGGTCGCTGTGGCGATATAGCACAGCAGCACTCCTCCGGGTGTGAGCGCGTGCGCGACCGCGTCGAGGCACTCCCATGGAGCCAGCATGTCGAGGACGACACGATCGACGGCGCCGCGTTCTACCGTCTCGGGCAACGCGTCGGTCAGATCACCCAGCGTGATCGACCAGTTCTCGGGCTCGGCCCCGAAATAGGCGCTCACGTTGCCGCGGGCGATCTGCGCGAACTCCTCGCGACGCTCGAACGAGAGCAGTCGACCCTGGTCGCCGATGGATCGCAGCAGCCACATCGAGAGCGCCCCCGACCCGACTCCGGCCTCCACGACCGTGGCACCCGGGAAGATGTCGGCGTGCCCCAGAATCTGAGCCGCATCCTTGGGGTAAATGATCGCGGCACCCCGGGGCATCGACATCACGAAGTCGGTGAGCAACGGGCGCAGTGCCAGGTAGGCGATACCGCTGGAGTTGTCGACCACGCTGCCGTCGGGCAGGCCGATGAGGTCATCGTGGGCGATCGTGCCGCGGTGGCTGTGGAAGACCTGACCCGCAACGAGAGTGATGGTGTTCAGGCGCCCCTTGGGGTCGGTCAACTGGATCTGGTCGCCCTCGATGAAGGGGCCGCTCTGACGCCGGAGGGTCACGATGCCGCGCCTGTCGCCCGGTGACGGTGCCGGTGCAGGGCGCCCGCGAGATCATCGACGCAGCGACCGTCGAGGCTCGGCCACAGCTCGTGCGTGGGCCCCTCGTGCAGCTCGAGATGCAGGGGGATGCCGATCGACGCGGCGCCCGAGGAGACCGCGGAGACCAGACCGAACTGGGAGTCTTCGAGCGCGACGCAGTCTGTGATCGGGACGCCGAGAAGTTCGGCTGCTCGTAGGTAGGGCTCGGGGTGCGGCTTCGGGTTCTGCACGTCATCGCCGGCCACCACGACATCGAACACGTCCTGGCCGATCGCCGCCGCCACCTGCAGGGCCATGCGCCGGATTGACATCGTCACGAGCGCGATCGGGATGTCGGCGGCCCGCAGCTCGGCGATCAGCTCCCGGGCCCCCGGGCGCCAGGGCACCGCAGACTCGATTTGCTCCATCACGCGATCCGTGAGCGCGTCGATGATGCCCTCGATAGGCAGGTCGACTCCGGCCTCCTGCAGGATGCGTGCAGACTGCACGAGGCCAGATCCTACGAGCTGCATGCCATCGGCTTCGGTCCAGGTGCCGCCATGGGAGGTGACCAGGGCGATCTCGGCGCGCATCCAGTAGGGCTCGGTATCGACGATCGTGCCGTCCATGTCCCACAGGACGGCGGCGGGTCGGATCGGAGTGGTCACGACGGGCAAGTCTAGTTGCGTTCTATCCTGGGGCGACTCCCCGGTGACCCTCCGGGTCGAGGCGACGAAAGTGAGCGAGTGACGACAAGCGATCTGTTCCGCGACGGCCGGCTGCTGGTCGTCGCTTTCGAGGGCTGGAACGATGCGGGCGAAGCAGCGAGCGGCGCTGTGCGCTCGCTCAAGCAGGTGCTCGACGTCGTGCCCATCGCCGACATCGACCCCGAGGACTACTACGATTTTCAACTCAACCGGCCAATGGTCGAACTTGACGAGGAGGGCAACCGCCGGCTGCAGTGGCCCAGCGTCACGCTCTTCGGCCCCGTCAGCGACGACGGTCTGCCGCGCGAGCGGCCGAGCGCCGAGTCGTCCCTCGACGTCAGCGGCGACAACCACGACAACATCTACCTGCTGCTGGGCACCGAGCCCTCGCGGGGGTGGAAGACTTTCGCCACCGAGACGATCGATCAGGCGCTGACCGCCGACATCACCGGCATCATTCTGCTCGGTGCCCTGCTGGCCGACGTGCCGCACACGCGCCCGATCTCGGTGCACGCCTCGAGCGAGAACCCGGAGGTGCGCGGTGAGCTCGGCCTCGAGCGCTCCACCTACGAGGGCCCCGTCGGCATCCTGAGCGTCATCGCCTCCGCTGCGGAGGACGCGGGCATTCCGACTGTCTCTCTGTGGGCATCCGTGCCCCATTACGTGCACAACGCGCCCTCCCCCAAAGCGACCCTCGCGCTGCTCGATCGTCTCGAGGAGCTCGTCGATGTGGTGATCCCGCGCGGCGATCTGCTCGATGAGGCGCGCGCCTGGGAGGACGGCATCGACACGCTCGCGCAAGAGGATGAGGAGATGACGGCGTATATCTCGCAGCTGGAGACCGCGCGCGATGCCGTGGAGGCCCCTGAAGCAAGCGGCGAGGCGATCGCGCAGGAATTCGAGCGCTACCTGCGGCGACGCCGCGACGAGCCGCCCGCGGGCGGCGTGCCGGGCGAGAACCCGGTCTAGCGGCTCACGACACTCCGCGCGGTATCGGCGCAGTTCTACAGGGGGTCGATGACGCCCATCGAGAGCAGGATGAGCAGGGTGCTGCCGAGCAGGACTCGGTAGATCACGAAGGGCAGGAACGAGCGCTTCGAAATGTAGGCCATGAGGCCGGCGATCACGGCGAGTCCGACGCCGAAGGCGACGACCGTGGCTGCGGCGATCTCGAGGTAGCTGAACGGGCTCGAGCCCGGCTCCCGAACCGCGGTGAGCAGTTCGTAGAAGCCGCTGCCGAAGACGGCGGGCACCGCGAGCAGGAAGGCGTAGCGGGCCGCCGCCGGCCGGGTGTAGCCGAGCGCGAGCCCCATCGACGTCGTGGCTCCTGAGCGTGAGACCCCGGGAACGAGGGCGAGCGTTTGCGCCGCGCCGTAGTACAGCCCGTGGGGGTAGGTGAGTTCGGTGAGCACGCGCTGCTTCTTGCCGAGCCAGTCCGCGAGACCAAGCAACAGGCCGAACACGATGAGCACGATCGCGACAAGCCACAGCGAGCGGAAGGCGGAGCGGATGTACTCCTGCGCAAAGTAGCCCACGAGCACGATGGGAATCGTGCCGATGATGATGAGCCAGCCCATGCGGACATCCGGATCGCTCGCCGGGAGTTCTCGGCGCAGGACGTGCCGGAACCACGCACCGATGATGCGCGTGATGTCTGTCCAGAAGTAGACGAGCACGGCGGCCTCGGTGCCGATCTGCGTGATCGCGGTGAAGGTCGCGCCAGGGTCGGTCGCGCTCGGCAGGATCTCCCCCGCGATGCGCAGGTGGGCGCTCGACGAGATGGGCAAGAATTCGGTGAGGCCCTGGATGAGCCCGAGGATGAGGGCTTCGACGAGTGACACGCGGTGGCGACCGTTCTACGAAAGGGTGATGTCGGGCTGGGGTCGCTCAGTAATTCGTGAGCAGGTCGGTGAGGGCGCCGTGCCCGAAGGTGAGCGCCTCGAGCGGCACCCGCTCGTCGACGCCGTGGAACATCGCGGGGAAGTCGAGCTCGGGGGTGAGTCGCAGCGGCGCGAAGCCGTAGCCGGCGATGCCGAGCAGGCTCAGCGCCTTGTTGTCGGTGCCGCCGCTCATCAGGTAGGGCAGCACCTCCGCCTCGGGGTCATGGCGGTGGAGGGTGCCGACCATGGCGTCGACGAGCGGGCCGGAGAAGGGATTCTCGAGCCCCAGGTCGCGGTGCATGACCTCGATCTCAATCTCGTCGCCGAGCAGCTCGCGCACCTCGGCGAGCACCGCATCCTCCTCCCCCGGCATCATGCGCAGGTCGATGAGGGCTTCCGCGCGGTCAGGGATGACGTTGTGCTTGTAGCCGGCGCTCAGGAGTGTCGGATTGCTCGTCGTGCGCACCGTTGCCGTGAGGAACCCCGCGGCCGTGCCGGTGCGCAGCATGACCTCATCGGGGCCGAGGAGTTCCGGGTCGACGTCGAGGATGCGACCGAGCTCGCTCAGCAACTGCTGCGTCGTCGCGGTGAGGTGCAGCGGCCACTGTTGACGACCAAGTATCGCGACAGCTTCAGCGAGCTTCGTGATGGCGTTGTCGGGGATGACGCGCGAGCCGTGGGCGGCCGTGCCGTGGCTGATGAGCTTGATCCACACCAGCGCCTTCTCGCCGGTCTGCAGCAGGTAGGCACGCTTGCCGCCGATCTCGACCGAGTAGCCCCCGACCTCGCTGATGGCCTCCGTCGCGCCCGCGAAGACCTCGGGGCGATGCTGCACGATGTGGTGCGAGCCGTAGGCGCCACCGTTCTCCTCGTCGGCGAAGAAAGCGATCGTCAGATCGCGGTTGGGTTGCCCGCCTCCGCCGAGGATCTCGGTGAGTGCGGTGAGGATCATGGCGTCCATGTCCTTCATGTCCACGGCGCCCCGGCCCCACAGCATCCCGTCGCGGATCTCGCCCGCGAAGGGGTCGACCGACCAGTTCGCCGGGTCGGCGGGCACGACGTCGAGGTGGCCGTGCACGACGAGGCCGGGCCGCTCGCCGCGGCGCGTGTCGACCGGGTTCTCGTAGCGACCCTCAACGTGCGTGATGACGCTCGTGCGACCGGCCGCCGAGTCGATGTACTCCGTCTCGAGGCCCAGCTGCTCGAGGATCGCACCGACGTACTCGGCAGCCTCGGTCTCGCCCTTGCTGCGACCTTCACCGTAGTTCGTGGTGTCGAAGCGGATGAGATCGCGAGCGATGCGCGCCGTGTCGTCGAGCTGCTCTTCAGGCATGCCGACCACGCTACCGGGCGCGCTGGCGAGAGCCCATTCCGTGCTACTGTCATACCTCGGTCAGCCGCCTCGTGCGGTACGGCCACGACCAGCGCGGGTGGCGGAAATGGCAGACGCGCTAGCTTGAGGTGCTAGTGCCCGGATAGGGCGTGGGGGTTCAAGTCCCCCCTCGCGCACGGTTCACCCCGTGTGTGAACAGCGAACTGGTTGAGACAGTGCGGTATCACTACTGCGAACGGCCCCGAGGCGATGAGCCCGGGGCCGTTTGTCATTCCGCAGCCACCGCTGCGGTCGTCTCCTGGGTGAGCTGCTGCAGGCGCCGCGCGCGATTTGCGAGGAACAGCGGGAACGTGAAGGCGATCGCGGTGAGCCCGGAGAACACGATGTAGGCCCACAAGTGCCGCATGCCCAGGCGCCGACCCTCGATGACGATGAAGGCGCACGCCGCGACTGCCATGATGAGGAGGTCCATGGTGAGCGAGCCGACGGCCGGGCCGTTGTCAAACCAGTCGCCGAGGAAGTCGTTCTGCTGCACGATGGCCTGGATGTTGTAGGTCCAGGTGCCGACGAGACCGACGAGCGCGATCACGAGAAAGACGATAGCGGGAGCATTCCAGTGACGAGTCATGGCACCATCATCGCCCCGTTCGGGCTCCTGCTCGACGTCGACGGGCCGATCGCGAGCCCCGAGTCGCGGCGCATCGCGATCGACTCGATCGTGAGCGACCTGCTGACGCTCGCCTCGGCGGGCATCCCGATCGCGTTCATCACGGGCCGCAGCGACGCGTTCATGCGCGAGCAGGTCGTTGCGCGACTCGTAGACGGTGGGCTCGATACTCAGGCCCATGTCTTCGGGGTGTTCGAGAAGGGCGGCTGCTGGGCACCGATCACTGCGGACGGCATGGGTGAGGTCGAGATCGACGCGGATGTCGCGGTGCCCGAGTCGGTGCGCTCTGTGGTGGAGGGTCTCGCTCGCGACGAGTACGCCGCAACAATGTTCGTCGACGATGTCAAGCACGTCATGATCTCGCTCGAGGCCCGCACCGATGTGTCGCCCGCCGAGTACCAGGCGGCTCAGGCGAGCTTCGAGGCGCAAATCTACGAGCTTCTCGTGGCCTCGGGGCTGGGCCTGCGCTATCGCGGTCGGGAGGCGCACGACGCGCTCGGTCAGATGCCGTGGCGCATCGACTCGACGATCATCTCGACCGATGTCGAGTCGGTGCGGCTCGACAAGGATCGCGGCGCCGATCGGGCCCTCGACTGGTTCGCGTCACGCGGGATGACCGCGCAGCGCTGGTGGTCAGCGGGTGACTCGCGGTCTGATTACCTCATGGCCGACGCGGTGCATGCCCGGGGCCTCCCCGTCGCGCACCTGGATGTGCGCCCGGGCGACGGCATGCTTAACCGGCCCTACGACGTCGTTGTCGAGGGTGACCTTGTGCACGACCACGCGGGGGCGGCCTTCCTGCGTCGCCGGGTCGCCGAACTATCCTGAGGCGGTTTTCCGCGACGCCCTGGGCAGCGAGTGTCAGCGCTGGCGGGCGTCCTCGACGAGGTAGCGCGCGACCTTGGGCGTGAGGCGCGGGTAGGCGCGGCGGAGGGCCACGACGGCATCCTCGGGGTCGAGTTTGGGGTCGATCTTGCGGTCGCGCAGCACCTTCGCAGTCCACTCGCGTGCCGACGGTGGGGCGCCCATGGTCGTCGAATAGTCGTCGAAGAGCCGTTGCAGGCGCTCGCTCGGGTCGGCGCGATCGCCGAAAATCTTGGCGGCCAGTTCGCTCTGCATCGGGTGGCTTCCCTTCTCTGGTCTGTGTTGTGGTCTTCTTCCAGTGTTGTCGTCCTCTTCCAGTCTGACGGGGCGGCGCGGTCAGGTGCAGACCTGCCAGGAATCTCGAAGCAGGTCACGGAGCATTCTTGGCGCCCTGGTGACCGGTGCGGTGGCGGGCGAGTGGCTCATAGCGCGACACGCCGCTCGAATGTCGGTGGCAGTTGCCATATTCGAATGTATGTTCGATCATGGAGAGATGCCCGCCCTCGCGCTCTCTGTTGTGGAGGATCCCCCCGTCGACGACCCCGCGGTCGACGGTGCGCGCGGGCGGGGTGAGCGCGGGGCGATGCCGGATGCGCGCATCCAGACGGTCGACACCGTGCAGGCGCTGCAGGCCCGCATCGACTCCCTACAGCGCACGCGGCTCGACAGCCGCCTGCTGCCCACGCACGAGGCGCTCGCCGACCTCCTGCCCGCGGGCGGACTGCAGGAGGGCGCCGTCTACACGCTGAGCCCCTCGAGCGCCCTCACGATGGCGCTACTGACCGGCCCCTCGGCGGCCGGGGCGTGGTGCGGTGTCGTCGGCATGCCCGAGTTCGGCATCGAGGCTGCCGAGGCCATGGGAATCGACCTCGATCGGCTTGTGCTCGTGCCCCACCCCGGTGAGCAGTGGCTCACCGTGACCGCGGCGATCGCCGACGCCCTGAGCGTCATCGCCGTGCGGCCCGGGCGCGCCGCGAGCGACGGCGCGATCGCGAAGCTCGCGGGGCGCGTGCGCGAGCGCGGCTCGACGCTTCTCGTGGCCGGTGCCTGGCCGCAGGCCGAAGCCATGATCAGCATCACGGGCAGCCGCTGGTCGGGCCTCGGCGATGGCCACGGCTACCTGAGCGAGCGTGAGGTCACGATCACCGTGAGCTCGCGACGCAGCCCCCGCCCCCGCAGCGGGCGACTGCTGCTGCCCGACGGTGAGCTGGGCATCCGGCGTCTCGATCGCGGGGATGCCGCCGTGCGCGGTGACGCAACCCAGCGCGCGCACGAGCGCTGGAGCACGCCCGCTCGCAGGGCCGGCTGATGACCCGCACGATCGTCGTGTGGGTGCCCGACTGGCCGATCCTCGCCGCCGTGCGAGAAGGGCTCGTGACGGCGGGGCAGGCGGTCGCGGTCGTGCAGCAGAACCGCATCCTCGCGTGCTCGTCGGCGGCGCGCGCGCAGGGCGTGCGCGCGGGGCAGCGCCGCCGCGAAGCCCAGTCGCTGTGCACCGAGCTGCGCATCGTGCCCGCCGACGATGACCGCGACCATCGCCTGTTCTCACCCCTCATCGACGTCATCGAATCTCTCGTCGCGGGTGTTCAGGTCGTGCGCCCCGGCCTGCTCGCCCTCGCGGCGCGTGGCCCCGCACGCTACTACGGCAGCGAGAAGGCCGCCGCCATCGCCCTGCGCAGCGCCCTCCTCGCCGACGGAGTACCGGATGCCCGGCTCGGCCTCGCCGACGGGCCCTTCGCCGCCGAACTCGCCGCCCGCAGCACGCAGACCGAGTCTGCGCAGAGCCCGCCAGCACAGAGCCCGCCAGCACAGAGCCCGCCAGCACAGAGCGTGCGCATCGTGCCGCCCGATGCCGCGGCCGCCTTCCTCGCGCCGTTCCCGGTGACGGCGCTCGGCGACGCCGACCTCGCGACGCTCCTCGGGCGGCTCGGGGTGCGCACGCTCGGCGACTTCGCCGCGCTGCCCGCCGAGGCTGTGCGTGACCGCTTCGGCGCGGCGGGTGCCCACCGGCACGCGCTCGCGGGCGCCGCCGACGCCACGCGGCTGAGGCCACGCACTCCCCCGCCCGACCTCGAACGGGTGCTCGACCTCGAGCCGCCCCTCGACCGCGTCGACCAGCTCGCCTTCGCTGTGCGCCAGCTCGCTGACGACCTCGTCGAGACCCTCACCGGCCGACTGCTCGTGGCCACGGCCATTCGCATCGGGTTCCGCGACGAGCACGGCATCGACACTGAGCGTGCCTGGCTGCACCCTCGATCGTTCCGCGCGAGCGAGATCGTCGACCGCGTGCGGTGGCAGCTCAGCGGTGAGACGCGCACCCTCGGTGCCCGTGCCGACGCCGACCGCGGCCCGGGCCTGCGCTCGGCTATCACGCGTGTGATGATCACGCCCGAGAGCGTCGACGCGCTCGCCCACCACGAGCCCGGGCTGTGGGGGGCGGCGCCTGACGAGCGCGTGCACCACGCCCTCTCGCGCGTGCAGAGCCTGCTCGGGCACCAGGCCGTGCTCACCGCCCAGCGCACGGGCGGCCGCACGCTTGCCGAGCGCGGCGTGCTCGTGCCCTGGGGCGACCGGCTCGTCGCCACGCGGCCCGTCGAGCGACCTTGGCCGGGCGCTCTGCCGCAGCCGACACCCGGCACCGTATTCCCCTCACGGCATGCTGTGACGGTGCTCGATGCGGCGGGCGCACCGGTGCGCGTCGACGACCGGATGCGGCTCAGCGCTGCCCCTGCCGGCTTCGCCCCGAGCGCGGGCGGCGCCGCGCGGCCCGTGACCTCCTGGGCGGGGCCGTGGCCGCTCGAGGAGCGCTGGTGGGATGCTTCTCGGCGGCGCCTGCTGCACCGCCTGCAAGTGGTGGACTCCGCAGGCGTTGCCTGGCTGCTGGTGCTCGAGGGCGGCTCGTGGTGGGCAGAGGCGCGCTATGACTGAGGCGGCACTGTCTGAGTGGGATGCGCGCCCAGGTTCGGAGGTGGGCTAATGGCGGGCTGGCACAACCCGCCCATCCCGTGGAGCGACTTCGAGCGCAGCCTGCGCAACGGTAACCGCCCCGGCACGGCGCCGCCGCCCGGCGCCGACGGCGGCGACTCCCCGGCGTGGTCGCAGAAGCGGGCGCCCTACCAGCGCTCCGGCATCGAGCAGCCCGACCCTGCGACGGTCGTGCCCTACGCCGAACTGCACGCTCACTCGTCGTTCAGCTTTCTCGACGGCGCGTCGAGCCCCGAAGAACTGCTCGAAGAGGCTGCGCGGCTCGGGCTCACCGGGCTCGCCCTCACCGACCACGATGGATTCTACGGCGTCGTGCGCCTGGCCGAGGCGGCCGAGCCGTACGGCCTCACGACGGTGTTTGGCGCCGAGCTCTCGCTCGACCTCACGGGTCCGCCGCAGGGTGTGCCCGACCCCGAAGGCACCCACCTGCTCGTGCTCGCGCGCGGGCAGGCGGGCTACCACCGTCTCGCCGCCGCGATCACTGACGCTCAGCTCGCGGGCGCCGAGAAAGGCCGACCGGTCTACGACCTCGACGTGCTCGCCGAGCACGCGGGCCGCGGCGGGGACGCGACGAGCGGCGACCACTGGACGATCCTCACCGGCTGCCGCAAGGGCGCCGTGCGGTCGGCGCTCGAAGGTCGCTCCACGACTCGTGCGAGCAACGACGGTGCGGCCTCGGAGACGAAAGCCCGCGCGCGGCCGACGCGCGCTCACATCGCCGCGGCGGGTGCCGAGCTCGACGCACTCGTCGACCGGTTCGGAGCATCCAACGTCACCGTAGAACTTTTCGACCACGGCCATCCCCTCGACACCGTGCACAACGATGTGCTCGCCGCCCTCGCCGTCGAGCGCGGGCTGGCGATCGTCGCGACGGGCGCGGTGCATTACGCGACCCCCGCGCGGCACCCGCTCGCGACCGCCTTCGCCGGCCTCCGCGCGCGCCGCAGCCTCGACGAGATGGAGGGCTGGCTACCCGCTGCCGGCACCGCCCACCTGCGCAGCGGCGCCGAGATGCAGCGGCTCTTCGCGCGCTACCCGGGCGCCGTCGCGCGCAGCGTCGAGCTCGCGACCGAGCTCGGCTTCCCGCTGCGGCAGGCGAAACCAAATCTGCCGAAGCAACCCGTTCCGCCCGGGCACACGCCCATGAGCTGGTTGCGCGAGCTCGTCTGGGCGGCCGTGCCGCGCAAGTATCCCGACGCCACCGACGACGACCGTGCCCGTATCGCGCGTGAGCTCGACGTCATCGAGATGAAAGACTTCCCCGGCTACTTCCTCATCGTGCACGAGATCGTGCAGTTCGCACGCTCCCGCGGCATCCTGTGCCAGGGCCGCGGCTCGGCGGCGAACTCGGCCGTCTGCTACCTGCTCGACATCACGGCCGTCGACTCGATCGGCTACCAGCTGCCCTTCGAGCGCTTCCTCTCCGCCCTGCGCGACGAGGAGCCCGACATCGACGTGGACTTCGACTCCGATCGGCGCGAAGAGGTCATCCAGTACGTCTACGAGCGCTACGGCCGGCGCAACGCCGCCCAGGTGGCCAACGTCATCTCGTACCGGCCCAAGAACGCCGTGCGCGACATGGCGCGCGCGCTGGGGTACTCGACCGGGCAGCAGGATGCCTGGAGCCGCCAGGTTGAACGCTGGGGCGCCGTCCTCTCGAGCGACGACCACGACATTCCTGAGCCCGTGGTCGACCTCGCCCAGCAGGTGCTCACCTACCCGCGTCACCTCGGCATCCACTCGGGCGGCATGGTGCTCACCGACCGGCCTGTCGGCGAAATCGTGCCCATCGAGCACGCGCGTATGGAGAACCGCACCGTTCTCCAGTGGGACAAAGACGATTGCGCCTGGATGGGCCTCGTCAAGTTCGACCTGCTCGGCCTCGGCATGCTCGCCGCCCTGCAGCACTCCTTCGACCTCATGGCTGAGCACCTCGGCGAGCGGTGGGAGCTGTCGACCCTGCCTAAGGAGGAGCAGGCGACCTACGACATGCTGTGCCGCGCTGACTCGATCGGTGTGTTCCAGGTCGAGAGCCGCGCGCAGATGGGCCTGCTGCCGCGCCTGCAGCCGAGAAAGTTCTACGACCTCGTCGTGCAGATCGCCCTCGTGCGGCCGGGGCCCATCCAGGGCGGGGCGGTGCACCCCTTCGTGCGGCGCAAGCTCGGCGAGGAGCCCATCACTTACGACCACCCCAAGCTCGTCGGCCCGCTCGAGCGCACCCTGGGCATCCCCGTCTTTCAAGAGCAGCTCATGCAGGTCGCCATGGCCGTGGGTGGCTGCACGGGCGATGACGCCGACCTGCTGCGTCGCGCCATGGGCAGCAAGCGCGGGCTCGAGCGCATCGAGTCGCTGCGCGCGACGCTCTACGCCGGCATGGCGGGCAACGGCATCACGGGCGAGCTGGCCGACGAGATCTACGGCCGCATCCAGGCCTTCGCCAATTTCGGCTTCGCCGAGAGCCACTCGCTCAGCTTCGCCCTCCTCGTCTACGCAAGCTCGTGGATCAAGCTGCACTACCCCGGCGTCTTCCTCGCCTCCCTGTTGCGCGCCCAGCCGATGGGCTTCTACGCCCCGGCGAGTCTCACGGCCGACGCCGAGCGGCACGGCGTCGAGGTGCGCACGCCGTGCATCCTGCGCTCCGAGGTCGAGGCGGGGCTCGAGCGCCTCGATCTGGTGGTCGCCTCAGCGCACGAGCCGGTGGCCCCGGATGCGCGGCGCGCGGCCGCGACCGGGCTCGAGCAGTGCATCCAGCGGCGTCAGCCGCCCGTGCCCGAGTTCGAGCCCGCCTCCACGCACGGCGACCTCGCCGACTGCGCACGGCACCGTCGCGACGGCGAGCTCGCCGTGCGACTCGGGCTCGCCGGGGTGACCGGCATCGGCCGCCCGACCGCCGAGCGCATCGTCGCCGAGCGCGAACGGGGCGGCCCGTACAGGGACCTCACCGAGCTCGTCTACCGCACCGGCCTCACGGCCGCCCAGGTCGAGGCGCTCGCGACCGCCGGTGCTTTCGATGTGCTCGGCCTGTCGCGGCGCGAGGCGCTGTGGGCGGCGGGCGCGGCCGCGCAGGCGCGGCCCGAGTACCTGCCCGGCATCGTCACGGCCGTGCAGCCGCCCCTGTTCACCGAGCTCGACGGCTACGAGACCATGGTCGCCAACCTCGTGTCGACGGGCATCGCTCCCGGCGATCACCCCGTGCGCTTCGTGCGCGAGCTGCTGCGCGAGCGCGGCGTGCTCAGCGCGCGCGAGCTGCGCAGTGCCGAGCCGGGGCGCCGCGTCGAGGTCGCGGGCGTCGTCACCCACCGTCAGCGGCCCGCGACCGCGAGCGGGATCACGTTCCTCAACCTCGAGGACGAGACGGGGCTCGTCAATGTGATCTGCTCGGTCGGGCTGTGGAGTCGCTATCGCCGCACCGTGCGCGAGTCACGCGCCCTCATCGTGCGCGGTGTGCTCGAGCGCTCCGCCGAGGGCGTCATCACCATCGTCGCCGACCGCGTCGAGCAGCTGCCCCTGCGCGCCACGATGCCGAGCCGCGACTTCCGCTGAGGCGCGATCGGCGCACCGTGCGCCGTCTCGCTCTACAGTGATCGGGTGACGTGGCTCATCGTGCAGCACATGCCCCATGAGGGCCCCGCGCTCATCGGCGAGGTCGCCGTAGCCCGCGGCCTCGAGGTGAGCATCATCCGAACCGATCTCGGGCACACCATTCCGCGGCCCGATGAGCTCGAGGGGATCTCCGGGCTCATGGTGCTCGGCGGCGCCATGGGCGCGCTCGACGATGCGGAGCACCCTCACCTCAGAGCGGAGCGCGAGCTCGTGGCGGCCGCGATCGAGCAGGGCACCCCCGTGCTCGGCGTCTGCCTGGGCGCTCAGATACTCGCACTCGCAGCCGGTGGCGAGCTGCTGCCGGGTCGCGGCAGCGAGGTCGGGCTGGGAACGGTCACCCTGACGGACGCCGGAAGCTCGGATGCCGTCCTGGGCCCTGCGGGGCGCACCGTGCCGGTTTTCCACTGGCACGACGACACCGTGACCCTGCCCGAGGGCGCCGTGCTGCTGGCGGGGAGTGACGCCTGTGAGATCCAGGCATTCCGCCTTGGGCCCGCCGCGTACGGGTTCCAGTTCCATGTCGAGATGGGGCCGGACGAGCTCGCCCCACTCGAGGGGATGCTTCCACCGGATGCTGATCGGGATCCCCGTCGAGCGCACCACGTCGCAGAGGTCGGCCGACCGATCATCGAACGCTACTTCGAGGTGGTTGCGGGCCACCGTACCCTCTAGGGTTCGTTAGGTGTTGCGGCCCCTCGCCGCTACCGCCCAGGTGCCGGTCTCGGCACCCTCACGCTCGACGATGAGCTCGTCGACGAGGTTGACCGCGTTGCACACGTGGTTGGGCACGACCCGTAGCCGCGCCCCCAGCGGAGGAACGGCAACGCCTACCGGGAATGTCACGGTGGCGTGATGCTCGGAGAGCGCCGTGATGCGCGCCTCCGGGTGGTCGAGCAGGCGGCCGTGCCCACTCGCGTACGCGGCTCGATCGGCACCCAGCACTTTGCTCCCAGCGTCGACGATGGCGACCCGGTCGCGCCGACTGATCACCGTCGCGCGGGCCGTGAGCGCGATCTGCTCGGGATCGATCGTGCCGAGCTCCCACTGCTGCGCATCGCCGACCACGTACACGCCGGGCCGCAGTTCGGTGAGCATGCCCCCGTCGGCTGCGCGCGCACTCGGCGTTGACCCGCCGCTCACGACGGGGCACGGGATGCCCGCCGCCGTGAGTGCATCTCGCGCCGCCCCGAGGGCACCGGCTTCGTCGCCCGCCGCAGGTTCTGCCGCGTCGACACCGTAGGAGTGCCCCGGGAACGTGAACACCCCGTCCACGACCAGGCCCACCTCGAGCGCCGCAGCCGCGATGGCCCCAGCACTCTCGGGCGGCACACCACTGCGGTGGTGACCGCTGTCGACCTCGACCGCGATGGCGAGGGGAGCTGCCTCGACGTGACCCGCGCGCACGGCCGCGGCGAGCATCCGCACGCTCTCGATCGAGTCCGCGCCTACCCGAAGCCGCACGCGCCGCGCGAGCACGTGCAGGCGCTCGGCGCGCGGGCCGGCCGCCCAGATCGGGTACGCGATAAACAGGTCGTCGACTCCGGCGTCGGCGAGCACCTCGGCCTCCCCGACCGTCGCCACGGTGAGCCCGACGGCGCCGTGAGCGAGTTGCCTGTGCGCGAGCTCGACCGTCTTGTGGGTCTTCGCATGCGGGCGCAGGGCGATTCCGACTGCGCGCGCATGGGCGGCCATGGCCGTGAGGTTGCCCTCGGCAACCGACTCGTCAACCACGAGGTAGGGAGTATCGCGCATGCCCCATCCTCTCTCGTTAGCCGCCGGTGGCCAGCTGGCGGCGCAGATGCTCAATGCGCGACTGCAGCTGGGCGACTGTCGCCTGGCCCACGGCGGGGCCACCGCACACGCGACGCAGTTCGGCGTGGATGATGCCGTGGGGTTGTCCGGTGAGCTTGGCCCGCAGGCCGACGAGGCTGTGCAGGAGCGTGCGCTGCTCTTTGAGTGACCGGTACATCGGCTGCGGCGCGGGCTGCGTGGCAGGCCGGTCGGCGGCGCGGCGTGCCTGACGCTGCTGGCGGCTGCGCAGCAGTTCGTGCACCTGGTCAGGCTCAAGGATGCCGGGAAGCCCGAGAAAGTCGAGCTCTTCGAGGCTGCCGACTTCGGCGAGCTGGCCGAACTCCTCTCCCTCGTAGAGCACCTTGTCGAATGTTGCGCTGGAGTCGAGCGCCTTGTAGGTGTATTCGGCGAGCTCTGTCTCGCTCGCCCTCGAGTCGCGCTCGGCCGCCTCGAGCAGAGAGTCGTCGAGCAGTTCGTCGCCTTCGCGGTCGAGCGCGTGGTCGCGCTCCCGCTCGAGCTCACTCGCGAGCGACTGGATCGTCGGAACACTGGGGATGAAGATCGACGCAACCTCACCGCGGCGGCGGGCTCGCACGAAGCGCCCGATCGCCTGCGCGAAGTACAGCGGTGTCGACGCGCTCGTTGCGTAGACACCGACGGCGAGCCGCGGCACATCGACGCCCTCCGACACCATGCGCACCGCCACGAGCCAGCGCGCCTCCGACTCGGCGAACGCGGCGATGCGCTCGGAGGCGCCCGCTTCGTCGCTCAGCACGACGGTGGGCTGCTCCCCCGTGATGGTCGCGAGCAGACCGGCGTAGGCGCGCGCGGTGGCCTGGTCGCTCGCGATGACGAGACCGCCGGCGTCGGGGATCGCGTACCGCACCTCGCTCAGCCGCGTGTCGGCGGCGCGCAGCACCCCGGGCATCCACTGTCCTTCAGGGTCGAGGGCGGTGCGCCAGGCCTGCGCGGTGATGTCGGCCGTGTCGCCCTGACCGAGCACGGCCTCCATCTCGTCACCGGACGTTGTGCGCCAGCGCATGCGTCCCGCGTAGGAGAGGAAGAGCACGGGCCGCACGACGCCGTCGCGCAGAGCGCGGCCATACCCGTAGCTGTAGTCGGTGCGGGAGACCCGGATGCCGTCGCCGTCATCCACGTAGGAGACGAAGGGTATGGGCGCGGTGTCGGAGCGAAACGGTGTCCCGGTGAGCGAGAGACGCCGCGCGGCCGAACCGTAGGCCTCACGCATCGCCTCCCCCCAACTGAGCGCGTCACCACCGTGGTGCACCTCATCGAGGATCACGAGGGTGGCCGCCTGATCGACGAGCACACGGTGCACGAAGGGCTGCGCAGCGACTTGCGCGTAGGTGACGGCCGCCCCGTGGAAGGCACGTGCGATGACGCGCGACGCGTTGCGAAAGGCGGGGTCAAGCCTGATGCCCACGCGGTGCGCTGCATCAGCCCACTGGCGCTTGAGATGCTCCGTCGGGGCGACGACAATAACCCTCTCGACGACTCGACGAGCAAGCAACTCGGCCGCCAGCCGCAGAGCGAAGGTCGTCTTGCCGGCTCCGGGTGTTGCTGCGGCGAGGAAATCCCGCGGCTCGTGCTCAAAGTAGGCGTCGAGCGCTTCGGCCTGCCACGCGCGCAAGCGGTCAGCGGTACCGCGTGCCGCTCGCTCCGGGTACGAGGGTGACAGGTGCTCCGCGGCGAAGGTGCCCACGTGGGGGGCGCGGCGAAAGGTGGGAGACATGCGTGCTCGATGCTAGTCGAGGCCGCCGACGCCGGTTAAGGTCGACGCGGTGGTCGCGACCGCAACAGTGAGGCGCGCTGGACCGCTCCCTGGCCGAAGCGCTTCGCGAGCGCATCCATGGTGCCTTCGGCGTCGCGCCACGACTCGTCGTCATCCCACAGACCCCGGGCGACGGCTCCCGTGGGCAACAGGTTCTCGGCTCGCACACCGATGAGCCGGATGCCCCTGCCCTGGGTCGGCGCGGCGGCGAAGAGCGCACGAGCTTCGGTCGCGAGTCTCTGCGCCACCTCGGTGGGCTCAGGGATGGTCTGTGATCGGGTCAGCGTTGTGAAGTCACCGAAGCGCACCTTGATGGCGACGGTACGCGCGACCCACCCGCCGCGCCGGAGGCGTTGGGCGACGAGGTCGGCGAGGCGCAGCAACTCACGATCGAGCGCCTGCCGATCGTGCAGATCGGTCTCGAAGGTGACCTCGTGCCCGATCGACTTCTCGAGACGCGTCGGGGTCACGGCGCGCGGGTCGACGCCGTTCGCGAGGGCGTGGAGCTTGGCGGCGGCAGTGTCACCGACAGCACCGGCGAGGGTGCGCATGGGCAGGTCGGCGACATCGCCCACGGTGCGCGCGCCGAGCCGCTCGAGTTTCTCGGCGACGGCCGCTCCGACACCCCACAGTGCACTGATCGGTTGCGGCCGCAGGAACGCGGTGGTCTGCGCCTCGGGAACGATGAGTACGCCGTCGGGCTTGGCGCGGCTCGAGGCGAGCTTGGCGACGAACTTCGTGGCGGCACCCCCCACCGAGGCGACGAGGCCCGTCTGGTCGAGAATGCGCTCCCGCAGCTGCTGCGCGATCGCGTAGGGCGGGCCGAAGAGAGAGCGGGCACCCTGCACGTCGAGGAAGGCTTCGTCGATGCTGAGCGGTTCGACGAGCGGTGTGATGTCCCCGAGGATGCCCATCACGGCTCGTGAGGCCTCCTGGTAGCGCTCGTAGTGGGGCTCGAGCACGACGGCGTGCGGGCATCGACGCAGGGCGATGCTCATGGGCATGGCGGAGTTCACTCCGTAGCGTCGGGCCTCGTAGGTCGCTGCGGTGACAACCGACCGGGCGCCGCGGTGGCCGACGATGACGGGCTGGCCCCGCAATTCGGGCAGTGTGAGCAACTCGACCGAGGCGAAGAACGCGTCCATGTCGAGGTGCAGGATGCTCGCGCTCAGATCATCGGTGGGGGTCTCGGTGACCTGCCGACCGCTGCCGTCCTGCTTGCTCACCTGAGCAGTGTCACACAGCGCGACGGGCGGAGCGCGTCAGCGCTCCGCCCGTCGCGGGTGTCTCGGGGTGTCGTCAGCGGCTGCGACGGCCGGTGACGGCCCCGTAGATGACGAGCACGAGCAATGACCCGCCGATGGCGAGGAGCCAGGTCTCGATCGAGAAGAACCCGCCGAGGTCGATACCGAAGATCAGGCTGCCCAGCCAGCCGCCGAGCAGTGCGCCGATCACGCCGATGACGAGGGCGGCGAGCCAGCCGCCGGGACCCTTGCCCGGCATGATCGCCTTCGCGATGGCTCCAGCGATGAGTCCGATGAGCAGAAATGCGAGGAATCCCATGGGGCTCTCCTTTTCGTTGTGGCGAGCGCTCGGGTCGAGGGCTTGGCCGCGGTGCGGACGCTTCGGTGGAAACGCCCAGGCGATAGTCAAGCAGGTTTACCCCCGAACGAGGGTCATGACCGCTCAGGGACTTGCCAGGTTGGGTCACCGTGTTCGTGGGTGCGGGGCGCGCTGTCTGGCACTCTAGAACTATGGCTCAGCTTCATCCTTGGTCACGGTACGTCGCGATCGGAGACTCGTTCACGGAGGGCATCGGCGACCCAGAGCCGCAGAGTGCCGGGGGTCACCGCGGGTGGGCCGATCGCGTTGCCGAGCAGCTCGCCGAGCGCACCGACGACTTCGCCTATGCCAATCTGGCGATTCGCGGTCGCCTCCTGCAGCAGATCGCCGACGAGCAGGCCGAGCCGGCTCTCGATCTGCGCCCCGACCTGATCTCGGTCTCCGCGGGCGGCAATGACATCATTCGGCCGGGCACTGATCCGGATGAGGTCGCTGACCGGTTCGATGCACTGGTGGGTCGCCTGCGCCGAGACGGCGCGACGGTGCTCATGTTTAACGGCCCCGATATCGGCATGACCCCCGTGCTGCGGAGGGTACGCGGCAAGGTCGCCATCTACAACGAGAACCTTCGCGCGGTCGCTGCGAAGCACGATGCGATCGTCGCGGACATGTGGAAGCTACGCGAGCTGCGTGACCCGCAGATGTGGGACCGTGATCGCTTGCACTTCTCCCCCCTGGGCCATCACACGATCGCGATTATGGCGCTCGAGGCCCTCGGGGTCGATCACGCGCTCGAACCCCGAGCGCCGGAACCGTTGCCGCGCCGCAGTTGGCGACAGGCGCGCGTCGATGACTTCGGCTGGGCCCGCGAGTATCTCGTGCCCTGGGTCGTGAGGCGCATCCGTCACCAGTCGTCGGGCGATCTCATCGTGCCCAAGCGGCCGGACGCCCGGCACCCGCGCGACTGAGCAGTGCCGAGGGCGCTACTCCCCCAGCGCCTCGACGATCGGCTGTGCGAGCCGCCAGGCAAGATCCGGCCCTTCTAGCGCTCCCCGCCACTCGAGGGGGATGCTCACGGTGCGCTCCCCGTACCGAACCGTGACACTTCCCGGATCCGGCAGGGGCATGCCGGGCTGCACCTGCGGTGCCCGGACGAAGCTCATCGAGCGCACCTCACCCCAGACGATGTCGTCAACGCTCTCGGCCAGGTGGAGGGTGGCAGTGGCTCCCCACTGTGTCTCATACCGCGCGACAAGTTCCCCCGCCTCGCCGAGGGTGAGCTCGTGGAAGTCGTCGCGCACCGTGGCGAGCAGAGTGCGCACGTCGTCGGCGATCGTGGGATGGTCAGGGCCGGCGAGCACAGCACCGACGACCTCGACCTCCTCACCGTCGATGACCTGCTGGGCGCTGAACAGCAGGCACGCCCCCGCCACACGCAGCGTGCCCGTCTTGAGCCCGGTGACACCATCGACGCCGAGCACGAGGTTGCGATTGTCGTAGCTGCCGATACCGGGAACGCTCACTCGTGGCAGGGCTGCTGCGACGGAGACGACCGGGTCGTCCAGGGCGACGCGTGCGAGGTGCAGGAGGGTGCGCGGGCTCGCCGTATTGAGTGGCGAGAAGCCGGTGGTGTCGGCCACCGTGATGCCGGCGAGGTCGTTGTCATCGAGCCACGCGCGGGCGGCCAGGAGGTACGAGTCCACCGAGCCGAAGGCCCATGTCGCGAGGGTCTCGGCGTAGTTGTTGGCAGAGTGCACCATCATCAGTTCGATCACCTGACGCTGGCTGAGAGTCGCACCAGCCGGAGCCGGGGCCACCGTGCCATTGATGGCCCGGTACTGCGCCGGCAGGCGGCTGTCTGCCGTGGTCAGTGTGATGGTCTCGCCGGGGTCGTCGCCCTCGATCGGGTGCTCGGCGAGCACGACAAGCGCGGTGATGACCTTGGTGATGGAGGCAATCGGTCGCACGCCGTCGAGATCCCGGCCCGCGTAGACCTCTTCGCGGTCAGCCGCGCCGATGGCGACACCCCCGTAGCCGGGTAGCGTGACCGCCGCCGCCGGGGTGGTGACCTCGCTGCGCGCCACCACGGCCGGAGAAGCCGTGGGCACGGGGGCGAGCACCGCGTACGCCCCGTACCCGAGGCTGCTGGTGCCGAGGGCAAGAAGTGCTCCGACACCGACGACGTGCAGAACGGGGCGACGGCTCACCCTGCCATTCTAGGAACGGTCGGCATCGGTGAGCGCGTAGAGCGCCACCGCGCTTGCCGCCGCAACATTCAGGGAGTCCACCCCGTGTGCCATCGGGATCGTCACGACGGTGTCGGCGGCAGCCAGCGCGGAGGAGCTCAGGCCCTCGCCCTCTGCCCCCAGCATCACCGCGACTCGCTCCGGTCGCGCGGCCGCGTACGCGCGCAGATCGATGGCGCCGTCGCTGAGGGCGAGTGCGGCCAGGGTGAACCCATGAGCGTGCAGCAGGTCGGCTCCCTCGGGCCAGTCGGGCAGCCGGGCCCACGGCACCTGCAGCACGGTGCCCATGCTCACGCGCACGCTACGCCGGTAGAGCGGGTCGGCGCAGCGCGGAGTGATGAGTACCGCATCGGCGCCAAGACCGGCGACGGAACGGAAGATCGCCCCCACGTTGGTGTGGTCGACGACGTCTTCGATGATGACCACGAGTCGAGCATCCCGCAGGAGCATCGCGGGGTCGAGGGGCTCGGGCCGATGCATGCTCGCGAGCGCACCACGGTGCAGGTGGAACCCGGTCAGCTCTTCCAGCAGGTCCGCAGGGCCCACGAAGACGGGCACGTCGTGGTCGTGCAGCAGCGGCTCGAGGTCGCTCAGCCAACGCTCGGTCGTCAGCACCGACCGCGGTAGGTGACCCGCTCGCAGCGCGCGCCCGATCACCGTGATCGATTCGGCGAGGTACAGGCCGCCAGCCGGCTCCTGCACCCGCCGCAGGGCCACGTCCGTGAGCCGCGCGTAGTCATCGAGCTCGGCGCGATCGAGCGTGCTGAGTCGCTCGATGCGCATGTCTGAGTCGGTCCTTTCGGTCGGGCCATCCAGCCCGTGGAAACATATCGGAAACCGCGTGCGTTTACCCTCGGAGCAGATCATTGACTGCGAGAGAAGGGGCGACCGTGAGCATGATGGCGGCGGATCCCCGGTCATTCGATGCCGTGGCCGAGCAGTCGATCGCCGAGGCCTCGGCCCTGCTCGCCGGTCGCCGTATCGCTGTTCTCACGGGTGCCGGCATGAGCACCGATTCGGGGATTCCCGACTATCGCGGTGCGGGCGCACCCGTGCGGACCCCCATGACATACAGCCAGTTTTTGGCCGATGAGCCCTATCGCAAGCGGTATTGGGCGGGAAGTCACCTGGGCTGGGAGCGCTTCGCCCAGGCCCGACCGAATGCGGGTCACGAGACGCTCGCCGCGCTCGAGGCGGATGGCGTCGTCACGGGGGTGGTCACCCAGAACGTTGACGGGCTGCACGTGCGTGCGGGCTCGCGCCGGGTCGTCGACCTGCACGGCAGCATGGATCGCGTGCGGTGCCTGCACTGCGGGCAGACCTTCTCCCGGGCCGCGGTCGCGCACCGTATCACCAACCTCAACCCTTGGCTGGTCGCCGGTGAGAATCACCGCGTGAACCCTGACGGCGACGCCGAGGTCGAGGACGTCAGCCGTTTCGAGGTGCCCGAATGCTCGGTGTGTGGCGGCACGCTCAAGCCCGACATCGTCTTCTTCGGCGAGTTCGTGCCACCCGTGAAGTTCGAGGAGGCCCGCGGCATCGTCGCTCGCGCGGATGCGCTGCTCATTCTGGGATCCTCGCTGGTCGTGAACTCGGGCATCCGTCTCGTCGTGCAGGCGGGCCGTAAACGCATCCCGACGATCATCGTCAACCGCGGTGTGACCAAGGCCGATGCTCGCGCAGCCGTTAAGATTGAGGCGGGCACCACTGAGACTCTTGCCGCTCTGCGCGAGGCTCTGAGCGCCTGACCGGCCCGCGCGACCTCCGCCCGGCCGGCGGAGAGGACTACCTGTGACAGCGTTCGCCCTCGTGCGCCACGGCGAGACGGAGTGGAATCGTGCCCGTCGCATCCAGGGCTCCACCGACATACCTCTCAACGACACGGGGCGTCAGCAGGCAGGGGCGGCGGGACAACTGCTGGCGCCTCACGCCTGGAGCCGCATCGTAGCCTCGCCTCTGTCCCGCGCAGAGGAGACGGCGACCATTATTGCGACCCAGGCAGGCCTGGGTCGCCCCGACCTCGATGCCGCCTTCGTCGAGCGCAACTACGGCGAGGCTGAGGGACTCACCGGCGCCGAACTTGATGCGCGGTTCCCCGACGGTGTGGAGCCCCCCGGGCGAGAAACGCGCGAGGCGGTCGCCGAGCGCGTGCTCGCAGGCCTGCACCGACTCGCCGAGCAGCACCCCGGCGAGTCGATCATCATCGTTGCTCACGGCGGTGTCATTCGCAGTGTGCTGGAATCGGTCGCGCCCGGTCGACACCGGGAACCGATCACGAACGGATCGGTGCACTCTTTCCTGCACGCCAAGGGCGGGCTCGAGCTCGTGCGCTTCGATGATCCTCTCGACGAGCAGTCACTCTTTCCGCTCGCCGAGGACTACCTCGACCAGAACCCGCTCGCCCACCGCGAGCACGATCGCGACGGAGCTGCCTGATGGCCCCCACCGGCGCCGAACGCTTCCTCGAGGCCACCGCGCATCTCGCGCTTGCACCGCAACGGATGCCCGACTCCACGCACACGGCGGCCGAGGCTGCGGCTGCCGTGGGGTGCGACGTGGGGGCGATCGTGAAGTCCCTCGTCTTCCTCGCCGACGGCGAGCCGCTGCTCGCGCTCGTGTCGGGTGACAATCGGGCCGATCTCGAGCGGATGAGCGCCGCGCTCGGCGCCACGGTGACGAAGGCGGACGCGCGCGCGGTGAAGGCTGCGACCGGATACTCCATCGGGGGCGTGCCGCCAATCGGACACCCCGCCCCGGTACGCACGATCATCGACCAGGATCTGCTGCGCTTCGAGACCGTGTGGTCGGCAGCGGGAGACGCACAGTCCGTCTTCCCCGCATCGCCCCATGATCTGATCACGTGGTCGGCGGGCGTGGTGGCCATCATCGGAGTGCGTCCAGCAGACTCACCCGTCGAGCGAGCTGAACCCTAAGGACCGCGACGGAAGAGCTCGGCCTGCTCACGCAGCAGCTCGAGCAGGATCGCGGCCGAGCGACCCCAGTCGAATCGTGCGGCCTCGACGAGCCCGGCGACCGAGCGGCGCTCCCATTCCCCCGGTTCGAGGAGCTCGGTGACGCGTGCGGCGAAGGCCGCGGCATCCCCGACCGGCGCGTAGAGGGCCGTCTCGCCACCGATCTCGCGGAAGATCGGGATGTCACTGACGACGACGGGTGTGCCGCGGCCCATGGCCTCGACAAGCGGGATGCCGAAGCCCTCGTCGCGGGAGGCGCTCACGAGCGCTGTCGCGCCCTCGAGCAGGGCCGCGTACTCGTCGTCGGTGACGCCGTCGTGCGCGACGAGTGCGCCCTCGGGCGCCTCGGCGACGAGGCGCGCACGATCGGCCTCGCCGATGCTGCTGAGTAGATGCAGGCGTGCCCCGGGCAGTCGATGCAGCGCCGCCACGAGCGTCTCGACACCCTTGTACGGCATGAACGAGCCCATATACACAAGCTCGATGTCGTCCGGTCGGGTGCGCGGGCCCACGCAGGGGGGCGCGTCGGCGGCGTTCGGCACGACGGTGATGCTGCGCCGGGTGAGCCGGCGTGCGCGCATGAGCGTTCGCGTGGTCTCACTCACCGTGACGACGGCGTCAGCGCGGTTGAGCAGCAGTCGTTGCGGCCACCACGCCAGGTGGTACAGCCGCCAGCCGAGGCGCACGGGCCACGGTAAGTCGCGCGGGGGCGTCGGGTGCGCGTAGTAGATGAGGTCGTGCAGGGTGAGCACGAGCGGGTAGCGCCGCCCCAGCGAGCCCATGGTCTGCATGGGACTGAAAACGACGTCCGGATCGAGGCGGTTGACCTGGCGAGCCACGAACGGCTCCCGTGCGCTGGTCGGGCCGCTGACGAGGTGCCAGACCATCCCGTCGGGCAGCATCGCCAACTGCTGCTCATCGCTGATGAGCAGCTCGAGAGACTCGGAATCGTGGAGCAGGTCGCGCAGGGCACCCACGAGACCTGCGGTGAAGCGGCTGATGCCGTCGTGACGGGGAAACCGCACATACCGGCAGTCGATGAGGATTCTCACGCGAGGAACGCTTCGATTGCCTCGGCTGCGGTGCGAGGAGTCTCGTAGTGAATGAGATGCCCCACGTCGGGAATCTCGACGAGCTGCGCCGTCGGGAAGAGCGTCACCAGTCGTCGCTGCATCGCGATGGGAGTGATGTCGTCGTCGACCGCCGCGATGAGCAGGGTCGGTGGGGTGACGCGAGGAGCGAACTCTGAGACGTCGTGGCTGACGGATGCGCGGAAGGCCTCGAGCAGCATGTCGCGATTCGCGAAGCCGGAGAAGTAGCGATCGTGCTCGGCGTGAATCCAGCGGCGCAGGGCACGGTCACGCGTCTTCGCCATGCTCACGCTCATGATGCGCGTGACGAGGCGACTGCGTAGCACCGCGAACCCGAGTCTGCCAGGCAGAACGGCACCTGCGCGATAGAAGCCAACGGCCGCCCGCGTGAGCACTCCGCGCGGGCCCGCCAGGGCGGGAGAGCCGATCGGATTCACGAGGATCAGGCGGGGAGTCGGGGTTCCGTGCGCGACGGCAGCACTGGCGACGATGGAGCCGAACGAGTGCCCGAGCACGATCGCCTCGCCGCGCACACCCAGGGCCTCGAGCAGGGCGTCGAGCCACGCGGAGTAGCCCGTGATGTCGTGAGGTCGGTCACGCAGCGGCTCGGACTGACCGAAACCGGGCAGGTCGGGAGACAGGATGCGCACCCCCGGCAGGTGGGCAATAACCGGCTCGAGACCGTGGTGATCCCCTCGGAATCCGTGCACGAGCAGCAGCGTGTGTTCAGCGGTGGCAGGGCCGTACTCCACGAGGTGCGTCCGCGCGCCGAGCACGTCCAGCACGCGAGTCTGACTCGGGATGCGCGCGAGCGAGGCGGCGTAGGGAGACGGGGCGGACATCCCGATCAGTCTAGGTCGGCTCGGAGTGTGGAACCGGTTGTCGCGCCGGTCTACAGTGGGGAGCACTGTCCGCCCCCCCAGCGCCGAGGAGCGTTGTGAACTTCACTGCACCGATCACCCTTCCCGGCCTCACCCTTGACCCAAACTGGCATCGCCGGAGCGTGTTCTATGAGGTCATGGTTCGCTCCTTCGTGGACGGCAACGGTGATGGCACCGGGGACCTGGCGGGGCTGATCTCGAAACTCGACTACCTGCAGTGGCTGGGTGTCGACGCTCTCTGGCTGCCTCCGTTCTTCCAATCGCCGCTGCGCGATGGTGGCTACGACGTCAGCGACTACACCGCCGTCTTGCCCGAGTTCGGCACGATCGATGAGTTCCGCGAACTCGTCACCAAAGCCCACGAGCGCAACATGCGCATCGTCATTGACCTTGTCATCAACCACACCTCCGACCAGCACCCCTGGTTCATCGCGTCCCGAGAAGATCCCGAGGGTCCGTACGGCGACTACTACGTGTGGAGCGACACGGACGAGAAGTACGACGACATCCGCATCATTTTCGTCGACACGGAAGAATCGAACTGGGCCTTCGATTCCGAGCGCCGCCAGTTCTACTTCCACCGTTTTTTCTCGCACCAGCCCGACCTCAACTTCGAGAACCCCAAGGTGCACGACGAGATCTTTGACGTGCTGCGGTTCTGGGCCGATCTCGGGGTCGACGGCTTCCGGCTCGACGCCATCCCCTACCTGTACGAGTCGGATGGCGGCAACGGCGAGGGTGAACCGGCGACGCACGACTTCATCAAGAAGTTGCGGGCGATGGTGGATACCGAGTACCCCGGCCGGGTGCTCATCGCCGAGGCCAATCAGTGGCCCACCGAGGTTGCCCAGTTCTTCGGCACGAAGGACGAGCCGGAATGCCACATGGCCTTCGATTTCCCCGTCATGCCGCGCATCTTCTATGCGCTGCGGTCACAGCAGGCGACGGAGCTCCAACGGCAACTCAGCGAGGAGACCGGAGCCCCCGAGGGCAGTGCCTGGGGCGTCTTCCTGCGCAACCACGATGAGCTCACCCTCGAGATGGTGAGTGAGGAGTACCGGCAGGCGATGTACGGCTGGTACGCCTACGACCCCCGGATGCGCGCCAACATCGGCATCCGTCGCCGTCTGGCGCCGCTACTTGACAATTCGCGGGCCGAGCTCGAACTGGCGCACGCGCTGCTGTTCGCGCTGCCGGGCAGCCCGTTCTTGTATTACGGCGACGAGATCGGAATGGGCGACAACATCTGGCTGCCCGATCGCGACAGCTCGCGCACACCCATGCAGTGGACACCCGACCGCAATGCGGGTTTCTCGCACGCGGATCCCGGCAAGCTCTACCTGCCGGTCGTGCAGTCGCTCGTGTACCACTACAACCAGATCAACGTCGAGAGCATGCTCGCCCAACCGCGCTCTCTGCTGCACTGGATCCGCAACGTCATCCACGTGCGCAAGTCGCACCCCACATTCGGTCTTGGGAGCATGCGCGTGGTCGACACCGATCACGAGTCGGTGCTGGCCTTCGTGCGCGAGTACGAGGGTTCCGGCGGCCAGCTCGGCGACCCCGCCGAGCGCATACTCTGCGTCTTCTCCTTCGCCCACAACCCGGTCTCGGTGACGCTCACCCTGCCCGGCTTCGAAGGCCGCACGCTGTCGGATCTGTTCGGCGGCTCGGCGTTCCCTGCCGTCGATGAGGAGGGCAGGCTTACCCTCACGCTCGGCAGCCAGAGCTTTTACTGGCTGCACGTGGGCGACCGGGGCGTCCCCGGGCCCGCCTAGGCTCTGCTCGTGACCGACCTCCAGCGCGACCTCGCCGTCTTCGACCTTGAGACCACGGGGGTCGATGTGCGTACCGCACGCATCGTGACCGCCTATGTGGGGGTGCTCGATCCGCACGGCATCGTGGTCTCCTCACGGTCGTGGATCGCCGACCCGGGGGTCGAGATTCCTGCCGGTGCCGCGGCGGTCCACGGCATCTCGACGGAACGTGCCCGCGCGGAGGGTCGTCCGGCCGCCGAGGTGGTCGCGGAAGTTCTCACCGAGCTTCGCTCTGTGCTGAACCGCGGCCTGCCGATCGTGATCTACAACGCTCCGTACGACCTGACGCTCGTGGCGCACGAGGCAGCTCGCTACGGGCTGGAGCCTGTCCGCGAGCCGTCACCGATCATCGACCCCCTCGTCATCGACAAGGCGGTCGATCGGTATCGCCGGGGCAAGCGCACACTCGAGGCTGCCTGCGCCCACTACGGCGTCGCGCTCGAGGGTGCTCATGATGCGAGCGTCGACGCGCTCGCGGCTGGTCATGTGGCTCGCGCACTCGTCGAGCAGCACGCTGCTGCTCTCCCCGACACGGTGGAAGCTCTGCACGCGGCCCAGGTGGCGTGGCACGCCTCGCAGGCGGAGAGCTTCGAAGACTACATGCGCCGCCAGCGTGATCAGCACTTCACCGCGGATCGCGGGTGGCCGGTGCGAGACGCTGTGTAGCGACCACCCGGCCAGGCAACAGGAACGGGGCCCCGCCTCGCGGCGGAACCCCGTTGGTGGATACAGTCTCGGGCTAGTTGCCGAAGTTCTTGAAACGCTGGTTGAACTTCTCCACGCGGCCGGCGCTATCGAGGATGCGCTGCTTGCCCGTGTAGAACGGGTGCGAGGCGGAGGAGATCTCGACGTCGATCACGGGGTAGGTCTCGCCGTCCAGCTCAATCGTCTTCTCGCTGCTGACCGTGGAGCGGGTCAGGAAGGTCTCGCCCGAGGCGAGGTCGCGGAAGACCACCGCTGCATACTCGGGGTGGGTGTCAGTCTTCATGCTCGGTGTCCTTGCGTAGGTCAGTGATGAGTGCGCCCAATCGCGCGTGGTGAGAAGGTGCAGGTCGGTGAGTGAACCCTGAACCTGCTGACGACGCGTGATCGGCGCCAGAACCAAGGGTTAACGATAGCAGAATCGTTGCTGCTCAGCCCGTCAGTGAGCGCGGGCGGAGAAGCGCGCGCCGTCGCGCTGGACCATCAGGTTCAGCGCGAAGGTGCTCGACAGATGCTCCGGCGTGATGACATCCTCGAGCGCGCCGCTCGCCGTAATGGCGCCCTCGGCGAGCAGCAGAGCGTGCGTGAAACCGGCGGGGATCTCCTCGACGTGGTGGGTGACCATGACCATGGCGGGCGACTGGGCGGAAGAGGCGTACGAGCCGAGGAGTTGCAGCAGCTCCTCGCGAGCGCCCAGGTCGAGACTCGCAGCCGGTTCGTCGAGCAGGAGCAGTTCGGGATCGGTCATGATCGCCCGCGCGATTTGCACGCGCTTCTGCTCGCCGTCACTGAGGCTACCGAAGCGTCGGTTTTCGAATGGCGCGAGTTGCCATTCGCGCAGCACGCGCTGGGCGCGACGCACGTCGACATCGTCGTAGCTCTCGTTCCAGCGGCCGGTGACAGCGTGGGCGCTCGTCATGACCACGTCGAGCACGCGCTCGCTCGGCGGAATGCGACGGGCCAACGCGGTCGAGGCGAAACCGATGCGCGGTCGCAGTTCGAACACGTCGCTCGAGCCCAGCCGCTCGTCGAGGACTGTCGCTGTGCCGCTCGAGGGATGCAGAAGCGAGGCGGCCAGTTGCAGCAGCGTCGTCTTTCCCGCCCCGTTGGGCCCCAGGACCACCCAACGATCGTCGGAGTCGACCTGCCACGTCACGTTCGAGAGAATCGCCGAGCCGTCGCGGGTGAGAGAGACATCGTCGAAGTGCAGAACGCCAGCCATGATGACTCCAGCGTAGAGCACCGGACGCGCGCCGAGCCGCGGTGTATCGCGGCCGATCCACAGGTGTCGCGGTAGGCCCTAAGCGAGCAGATCTTGGTACAGCGCGGCGGTTCGCTCCGCGATGCTCCCCCACGAGAATTCCTCCTCGGCGCGGCGACGCCCTGCCTCTCCCATCACGGCCGCAGCGCTCGGGTCACTGACGACCTCGGTCAGCACGGCGGCGAGGTCTGCGATGAACCGTTCCGGATCCAGCGGAGTGCCGGAACCGTCGTGCACCTGGTCGATCGGCACGAGACGGCCGGTGACGCCGTCGTCGACGACCTCGGGGATGCCTCCGGTGGCCGTGCCGACGACCGCCGCACCGCAGGCCATCGCCTCGAGATTCACAATGCCGAGCGGCTCGTAGACGCTCGGGCAGACGAAGGTCGTGGCACTCGAGAGCACGGCGGAGAGCTCGTGAACGGGCAGCATCCGGTCGATCCAGATCACCCCCGTGCGCTCCTCCTGCAGGGCTGCGACGCCGCGCCGCACCTCCTCGAGAATCTCGGGAGTATCCGGTGCCCCGGCGCACAGCACCAGCTGCACCTCCGGGGGAAGCCGCCGAGCTGCTTCCAGCAGGTATGGCAACCCCTTCTGGCGTGTGATGCGACCGACGAAGACGACCGAGGGGCGGTCGGGGTCGATACCGAGGCTGCGCACGAACTCGGGATCATCGACCCGGTGCCAGCGCTCGAGGTCAATGCCGTTGTGGATGACGCTCACGCGGGACCCGTCGAGCCCCGGGTAGCAGCGCAGGATGTCGCGGCGCATGCCGTCGCTGACGGCGATGACAGCGTCGGCGGACTCGAAGGCGGTCTGCTCGATCCATCGCGAGATCGCGTACCCGCCGCCGAGCTGCTCAGCCTTCCACGGCCGCAAAGGCTCGAGGCTGTGCGCGGTGACGACGTGCGGGATACCGTGCAGCAGCTGAGCCAGATGGCCGGCCGCATTGGCATACCAGGTGTGGGAGTGCACGAGGTCAGCGCCAGCGACGTCCTCAGCAATGGCGAGGTCGACGCCGAGCGTCGCCAGAGCGGGATTCGCGGAGGTCAGCGAACCCGGCACCAGGTACGACTGCGTGTCTGCCTCGTCACGAGGGGCACCGAAGCAGCGCACCTGCACCTCAAGCTGCCGACGCAGAGAATGGACGAGTTCGGCGACGTGTACGCCAGCCCCCCCATACACGTCCGGTGGATACTCTCGAGTGACAATGTCGACGCGCATGACTCGACGCTAGTACAGAGGCGACTCTGGCCCGATACCCCACACTCACCTACTGTGGGGTGATGTCCACACCGAAGATCTTTGGAATCGTGCTCGCGGGAGGCGAGGGCAAGCGCCTCATGCCCCTCACGGAGGATCGGGCCAAGCCCGCGGTGCCCTTCGCCGGGGGCTACCGACTCATCGACTTCGCGTTATCGAACCTCATCAATTCCGGCCTGCGGCAGATCGTTGTCCTCACCCAGTACAAGAGCCATTCTCTTGACCGCCACGTCTCGCAAACCTGGCGCCTGACGGGCATGCTCAACGCCTACGTCGCCTCCGTTCCCGCGCAGCAGCGACTGGGCAAACGGTGGTTCGCGGGGTCGGCCGATGCGATTTACCAGAGCCTCAACCTCATTCGTGACGAGAAGCCCGACATCGTCGCGGTGGTGGGGGCTGATCACGTCTACCGCATGGATTTCCGCGCGATGATCGACGCCCACATCCAGAACAGCGCTGGCGTGACGGTGGCGGGCATCCGTCAGCCCATCGGCCTCGCTGATCAGTTCGGGGTCATCGAGACCGACCCCGCGAATCCGCATCGCATCGCCGCATTCCACGAAAAGCCGACGAGTGCCGTGGGCCTACCGGATGCCCCGCACGAGGTTCTCGCCTCGATGGGCAACTACGTTTTCGATGCCGACGTGCTGATGGATGCGGTTTCGCGCGACAGCGACAACGCTTCGTCGAAGCACGATATGGGCGGCGACATCGTTCCCGCGTTCGTGGCCAAGGGTGATGCGTTCGTCTACGACATGAACCGCAACGAGGTCCCGGGTTCCTCCGAGCGTGACCGCTTCTACTGGCGGGATGTGGGAACCATCGAGTCGTTCTTCGACGCGCATCAGGACCTCATCTCGGCACTGCCCGTCTTCAACCTGTACAACGGCGAGTGGCCTATCTACTCCCAGCAACTCAATGCTCCGCCCGCCAAGTTCGTGCGCAATGCCGAAGGGAGCAACGGCGACGTGATCGACTCCATCGTGTCGCTCGGCTCGGTCATCTCGGGAAGCCACGTGGAGCGCAGTGTGCTCGGCCCCTGGGTCGTTGCGGAATCAGCGAACATCATCGATGCCGTGGTCTTCGAGCGCACCGAGATCGGCGCAGGGGCGGTCGTGCGGCGCGCTATTCTCGACAAGGATGTCGTCGTCGTCCCGGGTGCCACTGTCGGAGTTGACCACGACGCCGACCGGGCTCGAGGCTTCACCGTGACGGAAACGGGCATCACCGTGGTCGGCAAGGGTGCGCACGTCGAGGCCTGATTCTGCGCGCCGAGAGAGACCCGCCGTCTGAGACAGGAGCAGCCCCGCACCATGGCTCGGTTTCTGGTCGTCCTCGATGTCGACTCGACGCTGATCGAAGAAGAAGCGATCGAGCTGTTAGCCGAGGAGGCCGGCAGTGAACGCCTGGTGGCGGACGTCACCGCCCGCGCGATGGCCGGCGAGCTCGATTTCGCGGAGTCTCTGCGCGCGCGCGTCGCGACCCTCCAGGGGCTGCCGGTGGCGTCCGTCGAGCGGGCTGCGTCGCGCATCCACCTGACCCGGGGAGCGCACGTGCTCGCAACGTCGGTACACGCTGCCGGGGGTGTGATTGCGGTGGTCTCCGGGGGCTTTCACGAGCTTCTCGACCCGATTGCCGACGACCTGTCGCTCGATCACCGTCGAGCTAATCGTCTCGAGGTCGAGAACGGCCACCTGACGGGTCGCACCGTCGGTGCGGTCATTGACGCTGCCGCGAAGGCCGACGCCCTGCGCGAGTGGGCACGACGCCATGAGGTACCGCTGCACCGCACGGTGGTCGTCGGCGACGGCGCCAACGATCTGCAGATGATGAGCATCGCAGGCCTGGCGGTGGCGTTCGACGCGAAGCCCGTCGTCCGGTCTCGGGCGCACGCCGTCGTTGCCCAGCGTGATCTGTCGAGCGTTCTTGCCGTGCTGGGTCTGCGAGGCTGACGGAGCGTCAGTGCCCCATGCCGAGCCCGCCATCGACGGGGATAACGGCGCCGCTGATGTAGGCGGCATCGTCACCCGCGAGCCAGGTCACGACACGTGCAACCTCCTGCGGGGTGGCAAAACGGCCCGCGGGGATGCTCTCGCGGTAGGCAGCCTGCTGCTCCTCGGGCAGTTCTGCGGTCATGTCGGTCTCGATGAAGCCCGGCGCCACGACGTTCGCGGTGATGCCGCGCCCCCCGAGCTCGCGCGTGAGGGAGCGCGCGAAGCCGACCAGTGCCGACTTGGAGGCGCTGTAATTGACCTGACCGGCGGAGCCGAGGAGCCCGACGACACTCGAGATCAGGATGACGCGACCGAACCGTGCCCTGAGCATCCCCTTGGAGGCGCGTTTCACGGTGCGGAAGGCGCCCGTGAGGTTGGTGTCGACGACGGAGGTGAAGTCGTCCTCCGACATCCGCATGAGAAGCGTGTCCCGGGTGATTCCGGCGTTGGCGACGACGACCTCGACGGCGCCGTACTCGGCCTCGACGGCGCTGAAGGCGGCGTCGAGGGAGCCGGAGTCGGTGACGTCGGCCTGGACGGTGAGCGCGCCCTCCGGACCGGCGCCGGATCGGGCGGTCACGGCCACCCGGTGGCCCTGGGTGAGGAACTCCTGGGCGATGGCGAAGCCGATGCCGCGGTTTCCGCCGGTGACGAGAACGGTGCGCTGGGAGGTCATGGGCATCAAGCATATGCGCAGGCCCGGGGGTTACGATCGGGCCATCATGAAGCCCGCCTCCTCCGCGATCACGAGCCTCCCGGCGTCACCCGACGAGGAGCGGCGAGACCGCATGATCAAATACTCGGTCGCGATGGGCGTGCGATTGGTTTGCATCGCGGCGTGCTTCCTCGTACCCGGTTGGTGGATTCTCATCCCCGCAGCCGGAGCGGTCTTCCTGCCCTACGTCGCGGTCGTCGCCGCGAACACGGTGGCACCCCCGCAGGGTCGGGATGTTGAACGACCGGGTGCGATCGTGCGCGTGGATCCCCGGGGAGGGCCTGCGTGATCGACCTTCCGGGAGCGATCTCAGGCACGCGGTGCTCGCGCAGCGGGTGCCGCGAGCGGGCGACGTGGGCGATCAACTGGCGCAACCCCCGCATTCACGGGCTCGAGCGGGTCAAGGTGTGGCTCGCCTGCGATGAGCACCGCGACTATCTGTACGACTACGTTGACGCGCGACGCTTCCCCGTCACCCTCACACCCGCGGGCGTGGTCGTGGAGAGCCTGCCGGACAGGGCAGAATAACCCAGCGTGAGCATCCTGACCCTCGCGGCGAGTCGGCGCTGGCTGGGCTGGCTGGCCTTCACGATCCTCTTCGCGGTGGTCTGCGTTGCCCTCGCGCAGTGGCAGTGGCAGCGCCGGCTCGACGTGGTTGCCGACATTCGCGTCGTTGCGGAGAACTGGGATGCGGCCCCGGTCGCCCTGGACGACGCACTCGCCGACGGCGAGATGCTGGACCCCGCCCGCGAGTGGACCCCGATCGTCGTCGAGGGCGTGTATCTCGTTGAGGATCAACTTCTCGCCCGCAACAGGCCGCTCAGCGGCCGCCCCGGTTTCGCGGTGCTCACGCCCCTGCTGCTCGACGACGGCCGTGTGCTCGTCGTCGATCGAGGGTGGCTGCCCTCCGGATCCGCCCAGGACTCTCCCGACGTGGTACCCGCACCGCCGCCGGGGCGTGTCGAGGTTCTGCTCCGTCTGAAGCCGGGAGAGCCGACTCTGCCGGGTCGGGGAGCCCCGGAGGGTCAGATTGCGACGATCCACCTTCCGGATATCGCCGAGCGGGTCAGCGCTGGTGAGGTCGTCACGGGGGCGTACGGCCTCATGGCGGAGGAGGAGCCCGCGCCCCGCGAGCGCCCGGTGGCCGCGGTGCGACCCGTCGCCGACGAAGGCCCGCATCTCAGCTACACCTTTCAGTGGTATCTCTTCGCACTCTTGGGCTTCGTCGGCTACGGCTGGGCATTGCGTCAGGAGTGGCGCACCGAGAACGGCGTGGTCGTGCAGCCGAGACGACAGCGCACGGAGCGCAGCGACAACGATGAAGAGGATGCCCTGCTCGACGTCGAGCTGCGGTGAGCGATCACGCCACCTCAGGGTGCGACGGCGGCTCAGGCGAGGCTGATGAGTTCGGCGTAGTCCTTCGTCCACAGGTCTTCGACGCCGTCGGGCATGATGAGCACCCGTTCGGGGTCGAGAGCCTCGACGGCGCCCTCGTCGTGACTCACGAGCACGACCGAGCCCGAATACGCGGCGAGAGCGCCCAGAATCTCGTCGCGGCTCGCGGGGTCGAGGTTGTTCGTCGGCTCGTCGAGCAGCAGCAGGTTGGCCTTCGACACGACGAGCGTCGCGAGCGAGAGTCGAGTCTTCTCGCCGCCCGAGAGCACACCCGCGGGCTTCTGCACGTCGTCGCCGACGAAGAGGAATGATCCGAGCACGCTGCGCGCCTCGCGCTCGGTGATCGACTCGGAGGAGCTCATCATGTTCTCGAGCACGCTGCGGGTGACATCGAGCGTCTCGTGCTCCTGCGCGTAGTAGCCGATGCGCAGTCCGTGACCGGGTTCGAGCGCACCCGTGTCGGGCTTGTCGACCCCCGCGAGGATGCGCAGCAGCGTGGTCTTGCCCGCGCCGTTGAGGCCGAGGATGACGACCTTCGAACCGCGATCGATCGCGAGATCGACGGAGGTGAAGATCTCGAGCGAACCGTAGCTCTTCGACAGATTGTGCGCCTGCAGGGGGGTCTTGCCCACCGGAGCGGGGTCGGGGAAGCGCAGCTTCGCGACGCGCTCCACCGCACGCACCTCCTCGAGCCCGGAGAGCATGCGCTCGGCTCGCGCGACCATCTGATGCGCCGACGCCGCCTTGGAGGCCTTCGCCCCGAAGCGGGCGGCCTGCTGCTGCAGCTGCGTCGCCTTCTTCTCAACGTTGACGCGCTCCTTCTTGCGCCGCTCGGCATCCGCCTCGCGCTGGCGCAGGTAGTGCTTCCAGCCCATGTTGTAGATGTCGATCACCTGACGGTTGCCGTCGAGGTAGAAGACCCGATTCACGGTCTCCTCGACGAGCGCGACATCGTGACTGATGACGATGAAGCCGCCCTGGTAGGCCTTCAAGAACTCGCGCAGCCAGACAACCGAGTCGGCATCGAGGTGGTTCGTCGGTTCGTCAAGAATCATCGTCTCGGCATCGCTGAACAGGATGCGGGCGAGCTCGATACGGCGCCGCTGGCCTCCCGACAGCGTGCTGAGCGGCTGACCGAGAATCCGGTCGGGCAGGTTGAGGTTGCTTGCGATCGCCGCGGCCTCGGCCTCGGCCGAGTAACCGCCCAGCGACTGGAACCGGTCCGTGAGCCGGCTGTAGCGCGCCATCGCCTTCTCGGCGACCGCTGCGTCGTCGCTGCCCATCTCGACCCCGGCCTGCTGCAGCTCGAGCACGATCGAGCCGAGGCCCCGAGCATCCAGAATCCGGGTCCGCGCCAGCTGTTCGGGGTCGCCGGCGCGAGGATCCTGTGGCAGGTAGCCGATCTCGCCCGTGCGGGTGATCGTGCCGCCCGTGGGCTGCCCCTCCCCCGCGAGGGCGCGCGTCATCGTCGTCTTGCCGGCGCCATTGCGCCCCACGAGCCCGACCTTGTCGCCCTTGTCCACTCGGAAGGACACGTTCTCCATGAGCAGGCGCGCTCCGACCCGGATCTCGAGGTCTTGCACAGCGAGCACAGCGAACGTCCGATTCTGTGGTGGGCTTCGGCTCACCCGGAGCAGGGGGCCAGCCCTATAGTCTAGCCGCGTCCAGCTTTCCGTCCCCTCAGTGAGGAACCATCGCCGTGACGATCGCCAGCCCCGCGCTTGCCCGCCCCACCCTCGTCGACCGGGTGGTGACTCGCACCTGGGCCACGGACGCCGTTCTCGTCATCGCCGGCACCGCGCTCGTGGCGATACTCGCCCAGGTCGCTATTCCCCTGTGGCCCGTGCCCGTGACAGGTCAGACACTCGCCGTACTTCTCGTCGGCGCCGCGCTGGGCGCGGCTCGCGGTGCCGCCTCGCTCTCGCTCTACGCCGTCCTCGGCGGGATAGGCCTGCCGATCTACAGCGAGGCGGCGTCCGGGTGGACGGTGTTGCTCGGCCCGACCGGCGGCTACATCATCGGCTTCATCGCTTCCGCCGCCATCGTCGGCTGGGCCGCTGAGCGCCAGTGGGACCGCGGCTGGTACAAGCCGTTCGTGACGTTCATCGGGGGCTCGCTCGTCGTTTTCGCGATCGGGCTCCCCTGGCTCGCTGTCTCGCTCGGTCAGCTGGGGCTGCCGAACGATCTGGGCGCCGTGCTCGCCTCGGGGTTCCTGCCATTCATCATCGGCGGCGTCATCAAGGCCGCGATCGCTGCGGCCATCATGCCTCTGCTGTGGCGCGCGGCGGATAAGCGCGAGCGCACGGCGGAATAGTTCGCGCCGGGCTCAGATGCTAAATCCCAACCGCCTATCGGCAGCGCGCTCAGTATTGACGGTCCACTGGACCGTCAAATACTGAAACCGAGTCCGCCTTCGGCGGCGCATTGGGCTCTGACAGCCCACTGGGCTGTCAGATGCTGAAGCCCAACCGCCTATCGGCGGCGCATTGGGCTCTGACAGCCCACTGGGCTGTCAGATGCTGAAGCCCAATGCGCGCATCATGTCGCGGCCGTCGTCGGTGATCCGTTCGGGACCCCACGGCGGCATCCAGACCCAGTTGATGCGGAACTGCTCGACGATGCCGTCGAGTGAGTTCGCAATCGACTCCTCGATGACGTCAGTCAGAGGGCAGCCAGCGCTCGTGAGGGTCATGGAGATGATGAGCGCGTCCGACTCCTCATCCCAGGCAAGGTCGTAGACGAGGCCCAGGTCGACGATGTTGACCCCCAGCTCGGGGTCCACGACATCCTTGAGCCCTTCCTCGACCTCGTCGAAAAGCTTCGGTTCCAATGCAGTGGGCATGGCGATCAGTGTACGGGCGTGCCCGTGGTGTAGCGATCGTAGCCCTCGTTCTCCAAGCGCTCTGCCAGTTCAGCGCCGCCCTGCTCGGCGATGCGCCCCTCGACGAAGACGTGCACGAAATCGGGCGTGATATAGCGCAAGATGCGGGTGTAGTGCGTGATGAGGAGAATGCCAAGATCGGTGTTGTCCTTGACGCGGTTGACTCCCTCGGAGACGATCTTGAGCGCGTCGACGTCAAGGCCGCTGTCGGTCTCGTCGAGCACCGCGATCTTCGGTTGCAGCAGTTCGAGTTGCACGATTTCGTGGCGCTTCTTCTCGCCGCCCGAGAAGCCCTCATTAACGTTGCGCTCCGTGAACCCCGAATCCATGCGCAGGGCCTCCATAGAGCTCTTGAGATCCTTCACCCACGAACGTAGCGGCGGCGCTTGGCCGTCCAGTGCGGTCTTAGCCGTGCGGAGGAAGTTGGAGACGGTGACACCGGGAATCTCGACCGGGTACTGCATAGCGAGGAAGAGTCCCGCCTTAGCGCGCTCATCCACACTCATCTCAAGGACGTCCTCACCGTCGAGGGTGATCGAGCCGGAGTCGACGGTATAGCGAGGGTGGCCCGCAATCGTGTAGGCGAGCGTCGACTTGCCGGAGCCGTTGGGGCCCATGATGGCGTGAATCTCGCCGGAGTTAATCGTGAGATCGACGCCGCGCAGGATCGGCGTCGTGCCCTGGTCGGTGTCGATGCTGACATGAAGGTCGCGGATGATGAGAGAAGTCATGGTCTGACAGTCCTTTACGGCTTGGGTGTCGGGTCGACAAAAACGTCGCCATCGGTGATCGTGACGGCGTAGACGGGTACCGGCTCGTAGGCCGGGAAGTTGCGGGGAGCGCCGCTCGCAAGGTCGAATTTCGACCCGTGCGCCCAGCACTCGATGGCGTCGTCTTCGACGAAGCCCTCGCTGAGCGAGATTTCTCCGTGGGTGCACGTGTCGCCGAGCGCGTGAACCGCGCCCGAGGAGTCTTTGACAACGGCGATGGGAGTGCCCTCGACGACGATGCGCATCGCGGTCGCGGGCGCGAGCTCGGCATCCGAGCAGACGCGAGTGGCGGCCATTCCCTAGATCACCTCGATCTGGGCGAGTTCGGCCTCGATAGCCGCGAGCAGGCGCTCCTGCAGGGCGGCGTTGCCGATCTTCTGCACGACCTCCACGAGAAAGCCGTGCACGACGAGACGCCGCGCCTCGGGCTCGGGTACGCCGCGCGAGCGGAGGTAGAACAGCTGCTCGTCGTCGAACCGACCGGTGGCGCTCGCGTGGCCGGCGCCCGCGATATCACCCGTCTCGATCTCGAGGTTCGGGATCGAATCAGCGCGCGTGCCATCGCTCAGCACCAGATTGCGGTTCTGCTCGTAGGAGTCGGTGCCGGTCGCATCGCGACCGATGAGCACGTCGCCCACCCAGACGGTGCGGGCCTTCGCGCCGTTGAGCGCGCCCTTGTAGTTGACGCGGCTCACGGTGTGCGGGGCCACGTGGTGCACGAACACCCGCTGCTCGAGGTGCTGGCCCGCGTCGGCGAAGTAGAGTCCGAGCAACTCGCCGTGGGCTCCCTCCCCCGCGAGTCGCATCGAGGGGTTCACGCGCACGATCGCCCCGCCCAGGGAGACGACAACGTGCTTGAGGCTCGCGTCACGATCCACTCGCGCGAATTGGCTCGAAAAGTGCACGGCCTCGTCATGCCACTCCTGCAGGCTCACGACCGTGAGGTGCGCGCCCTGCTCGACGACAATCTCGACGTTCTCCGACAGCCGGGTGGGACCCGAGTTGTCGATGATGACGAGCCCCCGAGAGTTCGGGCGAGCCGTAATCACGGTGTGAGCGGCGCGCGGCGCGAAATCCGGGCTCACGCGGCGGATGGTCACCTCGACCGGGGTCTCGGAGGTGAGCGTCACCGCGTGCGCCTGCTCGAAGGAGCTCCACGCGTTGGCGGCCGCTCGTTCCTCGGCAAGGCCCGCAGAGCCCACGCGCGAGTCATCGCGCGCGATCCACTCGCTCGCAACGCCCGGAGCCTGCGTCACCTCGACAGGAAGGGGGCTGCCGTCGAGGACATCGTCGATAAGGTCGCGAGCGGAGGAAACGGGGGTCAGGCGCCACTCCAACTCACGCCCCGTGACCTCAGGAAAGTCATCGTGCGACGCCGAGGCGAAGCGCTCTGAGCGGGTCTGGACGGGAACGGGTGAGCCGGGGCCGTGCGCGTGCTCGGTGGCACCCGGCACGACGCGACCGGTGTCGATGGCAGAAGTCATCTAGCCTACGGATCCTTCCATGCTCATCTCGATGAGCTTGTTGAGTTCGAGTGCGTACTCCATGGGCAGTTCCCGCGCGATCGGCTCGATGAAGCCGCGCACGATCATCGCCATGGCCTCATCCTCTTCAAGGCCTCGAGACATGAGGTAAAACAGCTGTTCCTCGCTGACGCGCGACACGGTGGCCTCGTGGCCCAGCTGCACGTCGTCGACGCGGATATCGATCGCCGGATAGGTATCCGAGCGCGAGATCGTGTCTACCAGCAGGGCGTCGCAGCGTACGGTGTTCGCCGAGTGGTGAGCCGTGGCATCCACGCGCACCTCACCGCGGTATCCCGCACGACCGCCGCCGCGCGCGATCGACTTCGAGACGATCGACGACGTGGTGTGCGGCGCCATGTGAATCATCTTCGCGCCTGCATCCTGGTGCTGACCGGGGCCCGCGAACGCGACCGAGAGCGTCTCACCCTTGGAGTGCTCGCCCATCAGGAAGATCGAGGGGTACTTCATCGTGACCTTCGAGCCAATGTTGCCGTCGATCCACTCCATCGTCGCGCCCTCGTGCGCCACGGCGCGCTTGGTGACGAGGTTGTAGACGTTGTTCGACCAGTTCTGAATCGTCGTGTAGCGCACGCGGGCGTTCTTCTTCACGATGATCTCGACGACGGCCGAGTGCAACGAGTCACTCTTGTAGATCGGCGCCGTGCACCCCTCGATGTAGTGCACGTACGAGCCCTCGTCGGCGATGATGAGAGTGCGCTCGAACTGGCCCATGTTCTCCGTGTTGATGCGGAAGTAGGCCTGCAGAGGAATGTCGACGTGCACACCGGGCGGCACATAGACGAACGATCCGCCCGACCACACGGCCGTGTTGAGCGCCGCGAACTTGTTGTCGCCCTCGGGGATGACCGTGCCGAAGTACTCCTCAAAGAACTCGGGGTGCTCGCGCAGGGCCGTGTCGGTGTCCATGAAGATGACACCCTGCTGCTCCAGGTCCTCGCGGATCTGGTGGTAGACGACCTCAGACTCGTATTGCGCGGCGACACCGGCGACGAGGCGCTGGCGCTCTGCCTCGGGGATGCCGAGCTTCTCGTAGGTCTCCTTGATGTCGTCGGGGAGGTCCTCCCACGTCGTCGCCTGCTTCTCGGTCGAGCGCACGAAGTACTTGATGTTGTCGAAGTCGATGCCGGAGAGATCAGCCCCCCAGAGCGGCATCGGCTTCTTGCCGAACATCTGGTAGCCGCGCAGGCGCTTCTTGAGCATCCACTCGGGTTCGTCCTTGAGCCGGGAGATATCGGTGACGACGTCGGCGTTGATACCGCGTCGCGCGGTTGCGCCGGCCGTGTCGGAGTCGGCCCAGCCAAATTCGTACTGGCCAAGCCCCTCAAGCTCGGGTCGGTCGATGAGCACATCTGACATGCGATTCCTCTCTTTGCCGAACTCAACCCGAGAAGCTTCTCGGGCATTCCTGCGCCTGATCGTGCGGTGCGAGCTCGGGATGGGTCGTCGGGCTTTCGCTCACAAAACGCGCCTACACTGACCTCGTAGTCGGGCCTGGGCGCTGCAGGGTCGCGGGTCTCGCGATCAACTCTGATGGAGAGCAGTGCAATTCTACAGGGCTCGACCTGAATAAGGAGGAAGCAGACCGTGAATCGGCTGGTGCAGTGGTTGCCGACGACGACGGATCGCCGGGTACGCGTCATCGCGTGGGCATCGCTCGTCTCTCAGACGCTCATCGTGGGGACCGGCGGAGCCGTGCGTCTCACCGGATCGGGGCTCGGCTGCCCTACCTGGCCTCGCTGTACCGCGGAGTCCTTCGTCGCGACGCCGGAGATGGGCATCCACGGCATCGTCGAGTTCGGCAATCGACTACTGACCTTCGTTCTCATCATCATCGCCGTGCTGGCGTTTCTCTTCGTGGTGCGCATGCGGCGGGAGCGCCCGGAACTGCTCCGCCTGACCGTCGCCCTCGGGCTCGGTATCCCGGTGCAGGCGGTCATCGGCGGCATCACGGTGCTCACCGACCTGAACCCCTGGGTGGTCGGGTTCCACTTCGTCGTGTCGGCGGTGCTCGTCGCACTCGCCACCGTGTTCGTGCACCGCGTCTACCGCGGGCCGACCTCGGGCGCTCTGAGGGTGCCCTCTCGTGTGCAGGCGCTCGCGTTCGGTACCGCAGTCGGCGTGTGGTTGACCGTGCTCGTGGGAATCGTCGTGACCGGTTCGGGACCCCACGCGGGCGACGGCGGCGTCGCGCGCAACGGGCTCGACTCGGAGCTTCTGCAGCACTTCCACTCCTGGCCTGCCTACGTCACGTTTGGGCTCAGCATCCTGCTTCTGGGGGCGGCGATACGCACCGGCCTGGTGCCCCTGATCAAGGTGACCGCCTGGCTTATCGCTGTGGAGGTCGCACAGATCGCTGTCGGCATTACTCAGGCTCGGCTCGGGCTACCGGAGATCCTGGTAGGCGTGCACATGGTGCTGGCCTGCGTCTTGGTCGCGGTCCTCACGCTCGTGCTCGTCACCCTGCGGCAGCCGCGGGTCGAGCGTGCGCCGGTAGAGCGTCAGAAGGGCAGCAGCGGGTCGATCGCGATGGAGACGAACAGTAGCGTCAGGTAGGTGTTGCTGACGTGGAAGACGCGCATGGGCGTCGTCTCCCTACCTGCCGCCGCACGGGAATACAGACGGTGGCTCTCGATGACGAACCATGCGCCGACCACGAGGGCTGTCGCTGCGTAGATGGCCCCCATGGGCGCGACCGGAATGAGCATGAACGACATCGCCACGGTCGCCCAAGCGTAGAGCACCACCTGGATGCTCACGACGGCCTGCTCGCGCACCACCGAGAGCATCGGCACTCCGACTGAGGCGTAGTCGGCCCGATACTTCATCGACAGCGGCCAGTAGTGGGGCGGGGTCCACAGGAAGATCACCACGAACAGGATCACGGGCGCCCAGTCGAGCGAGCCGGTCACCGCACTCCAGCCGATCAGCACGGGGAAGCATCCGGCGATGCCGCCCCACACGATGTTCTGCTCGGTACGCCGCTTCAGAACGAGGGTGTACACGAAGACGTAGAACAGGATCGCGGCGAGCGCGAGGCCGGCAGCGAGCGGATTCGTCGTCAGCAGAAGCCACGCGATGGAGACGACCCCGATGAGCCAGGCAAAGACGAGGGCCTGCTGATCGCTGAGCTCTCCCGTGACGAGGGGTCGCTTGCGCGTGCGGTTCATGACGCGGTCGATATCGCGATCGAGGTACATGTTGAAGGCGTTCGCCGACCCTGCTGCGAGCGATCCTCCGACGAGCGTCGCCAGCACCAGCCACAGATCAGGAACCCCCCGCTGGGCGAGAAACATCACGGGCACGGTCGTGATGAGCAGGAGCTCGATCACGCGCGGCTTGGTGAGGGCGATGTACGCCACGAGGGTGCGACGAAGTCCGGGGCGACGGGAGGTCAGAGCCTGATCGAGCGCGGTATCCATAACTCCTCTTCGCACGGTCTGAACGGGTCACAGTCTACGGGAGCGCCCCTGAGGGTCGGGTCCACCATGCCGCCCGCGGAGTACGGCTTCCCTATACTGGTCGAGGCTTGTCAGCCGTACTTTTCTCACTCTCGAATGGAGCGCGTCGCGCTCGGAGGGAAGGCGGTCAGGGTCGAAGCCGACTCAGGCAAGGGGCTACCGCGCGGGGCGCCGACCACCAAGGCCCCGCGGTCGATTCGAGAAAGGGCACCATCGCCGCCATGACCGACCTGATCTGGACCGAACTGGATTCCGCCGCCGTTGACACGGCTCGACTGCTCGCGGCGGACGCCGTGGAGAAGGTCGGGAACGGGCACCCTGGCACCGCCATGAGCCTTGCCCCGGTCGCGTACCTGCTGCATCAGAAGGTGATGCAGCACGACCCGAGCGACCCGCACTGGTTGGGGCGAGACCGCTTCATCCTCTCTGCTGGCCACAGCTCACTCACCCAGTACGTGCAGCTCTACCTGGGCGGCTATGGCCTCGAGCTCGACGACCTCAAGGCGCTGCGCACCTGGGGTTCCAAGACACCCGGTCACCCCGAGTTCGGACACACGGACGGAATCGAGATCACCACCGGCCCGCTGGGCCAGGGGCTTGCCTCCGCGGTCGGCTTCGCCTACGCAGCGCGATTCGAGCGCGGGCTGCTCGATCCGGATGCCACACCGGGCTCGAGCGTCTTCGACCATCACGTCTACGTCATCGCGAGTGACGGCGACATTCAGGAGGGCGTGACGAGCGAGGCGGGCTCGCTCGCTGGACATCAGCAGCTCGGCAACCTCATCGCGATCTACGACGCGAACCAGATCTCAATCGAGGATGACACCGACATCGCCTTCACAGAGGATGTCGCCGCCCGGTACGAAGCGTACGGCTGGCACGTGCAGACAGTGGACTGGAAGAAGACGGGCGAGTACGTCGAGGATGTTCACGCGCTGCACGCCGCTATCGAGGCCGCGAAGGCTGAATCAAGCAAGCCCTCCCTCATCGTCGTGAAGACGATCATCGGCTGGCCCGCCCCGACGAAACAGAACACCGGCAAGATTCACGGGTCGGCTCTCGGAGGCGAGGAGCTCGCCGCGACGAAGGTCGCCATGGGCGCCGACCCCGAGCAGCACTTCGCCGTGAGCGACGACGTCATCGTCCATACCCGTAGCGCCGTCGAGCGTGGCGCCGAGCGGCGAACGGCGTGGCAGAAGCGCTTCGATGCCTGGGCTGCTGCGAATGAAGACCGCAAGGCTCTCCTGGATCGCATGCTGGCTGGCGAGCTGCCGAGCGGCCTGGAAGATGCGCTGCCCGCGTTCGAGGCCGGCTCCAGCGTCTCCACGCGCGCGGCCTCCGGCACAGTGATCAACGCGATCGCCGGCGTCCTCCCCGAGTTCTGGGGCGGCTCGGCGGATCTCGCGGAGTCGAACCTCACGACGATCGCCCAGGGTGGTTCGTTCGTGCCGACCGAGCACTCGACCGAGCAGTGGAGCGGGCACCCCTACGGCCGCGTCCTGCACTTTGGAATCCGCGAACACGCGATGGGCTCCATCCTCAATGGGATCGCGCTGCATGGCCCAACGCGCGTCTTCGGCGGCACCTTCCTCATCTTCAGCGACTACATGAGGCCCGCTGTGCGTCTCGCCGCCCTCATGCGCATTCCCGTGACCTACGTCTGGACCCACGACTCGGTCGCCCTCGGCGAGGACGGCCCTACTCACCAGCCGATCGAGCAGCTCGCCGCCCTGCGCGCGATTCCGGGGCTCGAGATTGCGCGACCGGCCGACGCCACGGAGACTGCCTGGGTCTGGAAGACCATCCTGGAGCGGCACGATCGCCCGACTGGCATCGCGCTCACCCGCCAGAACATCCCGGTACTGGAACGAGGCGACGACATCGCCTCGGGCGACACTCTCGCGTCAGCGCGCCACGCCGCGCACGGTGCGTACATCCTGGCGGAGGCGGCGAGCGGCACGCCCGACGTCATCCTCATGGCGACCGGATCGGAAGTGCAGCTTGCGCTCACCGCTCGAACCCAGCTGGCTGCCGACGGCGTGCACGCTCGCGTGGTGTCGGCGCCATGCCTCGAGTGGTTCGACGAGCAGGACGAGGCCTACCGGGAGTCGGTGCTGCCCGCCTCGGTCACGGCGCGGGTCTCCGTCGAGGCCGGTCTTGCCCTCAGCTGGCACCGCTACCTCGGTTCGCGCGGTCGGGCGGTGTCGATCGAGCACTTCGGCGCCTCCGCCGACTACGAGACGCTGTTCCGCGAGTTCGGCATCACCGCCGAGGCCGTCGTTGCCGCTGCGCACGACTCCATCGCGGCTGGCTGAACTGTCCCGTACCCGACCATCATCCCCACGACAGAAGCGAGATACTCATGACCACCACCCCCACTGCTCAGTTGAGTGAGCTCGGCGTCAGCATCTGGCTCGACGACCTCTCGCGCGACCGCATCACCTCCGGCTCCCTCGCCGCCCTCATCGAGAACCGCTCGGTGGTCGGGGTGACGACGAACCCGACGATCTTCGCGGCCGCACTCGCGACCGGTACGACCTACGACGGTCAGGTCGCCGAACTAGCCTCTGCCGGCGCGAGCGTCACCGACGCCGTGTTCTCGATCACCACGCATGATGTCGCGACAGCGAGCGACATCTTCGCCGGTGTCTACCAGGAGACCGCGGGCCAGGACGGCCGAGTCTCGATCGAGGTGGAGCCCGGGCTGGCGCACGATGCGGCGGGAACAGTCGCCCAGGCACAGCAGCTGTGGTCGGCAGTCGATCGGCCCAACGCGATGATCAAGATTCCCGCGACCCGTGAAGGCCTCGAGGCGATCGCCGAGACCATCGGTGCCGGGATCAGCGTCAACGTCACCCTCATTTTCAGTCTCGAGCGGTACCGAGAGGTGATCGAGGCCTATCTCGCTGGCCTCGAGAAGGCGCAGGCGGCAGGTCGCGACCTCGCGACCATTCACTCCGTCGCATCCTTCTTCGTCTCCCGCGTGGACACCGAGATCGACAAGAGGCTCGTCGACCTCGGCACCCCCGAAGCGCTGGCGCTCAAGAGCAAGGCGGGGGTCGCGAACGCTCGACTCGCCTACGAACTCTTCGAGACGGAGTTCTCCAACGCGCGCGCGAACGGCCTGCTCGCCGCAGGCGCGAACCGGCAGCGTCCGCTCTGGGCCTCCACCGGAGTCAAGGATCCTAGTCTGCCCGACACCCTCTATGTGACGGAGCTCGCCGTCGCCCACACGGTCAACACCATGCCCGAAAAGACCCTCGAAGCGACCTTCGACCACGGCGTCCTCCACGGAGATCAGGTGACCGGGCACTACGACGACGCACGCGCTGTTCTCGCCTCCCTGGCAGAGCTCGGCATCTCCTACGACGAGGTCACGGCGCTCCTCGAGAAGGAGGGCGTCGAGAAGTTCGTCGTCAGCTGGAATGAGCTCCTCGATACCGTCGCGGCCGCGCTCGAGGCAGCGCGATGACGGTCACCGTCGCGGCGCGCGGTGCGGCGCAGGAGGCGATTGAGCGCGTCGTGCCGACACTCGTCGACGATCTGGTGGCGAGTCGCCTCACGGCCGGGGACGCCACTCTGTGGGGGCCCGAAGCGGAGGGTGAGGCCGCCGTCAGACTCGGCTGGACTCAGGCTGTCGCGGCGTCACGACCGATCGTGGCCGAGGTCACCGACTTGCGGGAGCACTTCGCCGAGGCTGGAGTGACACGGTTTGTGCTCTGTGGCATGGGTGGCTCATCCCTCGCGCCCGAGGTCATCACGCGCACCTCCGGTGTGCCGCTGGTCGTGCTCGACGCGACGGATCCGGGGCAGGTGTCGGCAGCGGTGCAGGAGAGCATCGAGTCGACGGCCGTGGTCGTTTCCTCGAAGTCGGGCTCGACTGTGGAGACCGACAGTCAGAAGCGGGCGTTCGAGAGCGCGTTCCGCGCCGCGGGGATTGACCCCGCCGAGCGCATCGTCGTCGTGACCGACCCCGGCTCCCCCATGGAGGAGGCATCCCGGGCGTCGGGATACCGAGTCTTCACCGCCGACCCCACCGTGGGCGGCCGCTACTCGGCGCTGACGGCGTTCGGGCTCGTGCCCTCTGGGCTTGCCGGTGTGGACCTCGATCAGCTTCTGGACGAGGCCGAGGCGGCCTCGCTGCCGCTGGCCGTCGACTCCGCCACGAATCCCGGTCTGCAGCTGGCGGCAGCGATCGCCGCGACGCGGCCGCGTCGTGACAAGCTCGTCATCGTCGCCGATGGCACGCACGTCGTCGGCCTCGGCGACTGGATCGAGCAGCTTGTCGCGGAATCCACGGGCAAGGAGGGCACGGGCATCCTGCCGGTCGTGGTCGGCCCTGACGCGCCCGAGCTCACCTCGGGCGCCGCCGATGTGCAGATACTGCGCCTGGTCGGTGATGCGCACGCGACGCAGGACGTCGAGGCGGACGAGATCGAGATCTCCGGCTCACTCGGTGCGCTCCTCATGACGTGGGAGTATGCGACAGCGATCGCCGGCCGCATCCTGGGGATCAACCCCTTCGACCAGCCCGACGTCGAGTCGGCGAAGATCGCGGCGCGCGGTCTGCTCGACCACCGACCGGAGCCCACGGAGCCGCTGTTCCGTCAGGCCGGTGTCGACGTGCGCGGCCCCCAGGCTCTGCTGACGGGTGCCACGACCGTGGCCGAGGCCATCGGTCGACTGCGCGGCGCGACCCCGAGCGATGGCTACATTTCTGTGCACGCGTACCTCGACCGCCTGGCCCACCCCGAGCTCGAGGCGGTGCGTCATCACCTTGCCGCAGCGTCGGGTCGACCCGTCACCTTCGGCTGGGGCCCGCGCTTCCTGCACTCCACGGGTCAGTACCACAAGGGCGGTCCGGCCCACGGCGTGTTCCTGCAGATCGTCGCCGACTCGGCCCACGATCTCGCGATCGACGATCGGCCCTTCACCTTCGGTCAGCTCATCTCGGCGCAGGCTGCGGGAGACGCCGCCGTGCTCGCCGAGCACGGTCGCCCCGTGGTGACTCTCACGGTGCACGACGCGCACGCGATCGCTGCCGTCATCGCTGCGTCATCCTGATCGCCCCGAGCTGCGAGGAGCACCATGGCACCGGTCGAACTGTCCTCCGACCACAACCCGCTGAGATCTGTCGACGACCGTCGCCTGAGCCGTATCGCCGGCCCGAGCGGACTCATCATCTTTGGCGTGACCGGCGATCTGTCGCGCAAGAAGCTGATGCCGGCCGTATATGACCTCGCGAATCGAGGGTTGCTGCCCCCGGGTTTCGGGCTCGTCGGGTTCGCGCGACGGGACTGGGAGACTCAGGAATTCGAGAAGGTCGTGCACGATGCGGTCAAACGGTATGCGCGCACGCCGTTCGATGAGAACGTGTGGCGACAGCTGACTCGCGGCATCCGTTTTGTCTCGGGTGAGTTCGACGACGATGCGGCGTTCACTCGACTCGCTGACACCGTCGCTGAGCTGGATCGTGAGCGGGGCACAATGGGCAATCACGCCTTCTACCTGTCGATCCCGCCGAAGTCGTTCCCGCTCGTCACCGAGCAGCTGCGGCGCAGCGGACTCGCCGACGCCGAGGAGGGCCAGTGGCGTCGTGTCGTCATCGAGAAGCCGTTCGGCAGTGATCTGACCACCGCCCGGGAACTGAACGATGTCGTCGAGTCGGTGTTCCCGCCCGACTCGGTGTTCCGCATTGACCACTATCTGGGCAAAGAGACGGTGCAGAACATTCTCGCGATGCGCTTCGCGAACATGCTGTACGAGCCGCTGTGGAATGCGAACTACGTCGACCACGTGCAGATCACGATGGCCGAAGATATCGGAGTCGGGGGCCGGGCCGGATACTACGACGGCATCGGTGCGGCGCGCGACGTCATCCAGAACCACCTGCTGCAGCTGCTTGCCCTGACCGCTATGGAGGAGCCCGTGTCATTCGATGCGGCTGACCTGCGCGCGGAGAAGGAGAAGGTGCTCTCCGCGGTTCGACTCCCCCACGATCTGAGCACCGGCACGGCGCGAGGGCAGTACGCCAGCGGCTGGCAGGGCGGTGAGTGGGTGCCGGGGTTCCTCGACGAAGAAGGCATGAACCCCGAGTCGGTCACCGAGACCTACGCAGCCATGCGCCTCGACATCAACACGCGACGCTGGGCGGGCGTGCCGTTCTACCTGCGCGCGGGTAAGCGGCTCGGTCGTCGGGTGACCGAGATCGCGGTGGTGTTCAAACGTGCGCCGCAGTACCTGTTCGCCGAGAGCCAGACCTCGGCGCTCGGCCAGAACGCTCTGGTGATTCGCGTGCAGCCCGACGAGGGCGTCACCATTCGATTCGGATCTAAGGTTCCCGGTGCGGGCATGCAGGTGCGTGACGTCACCATGGACTTCGGCTACGGTCACGCCTTCACCGAGGCGAGCCCGGAGGCGTACGAACGACTCATCCTCGACGTGCTCCTGGGCGATCCCCCGCTGTTCCCCCGCCACGAGGAGGTGGAACTCAGCTGGAAGATCCTCGATCCGATCGAGAAGTTCTGGTCGAGCCACGGGGCGCCCGAGCCCTACGCGCCGGGCAGTTGGGGCCCGAGTTCAGCCGACGACCTGCTCGCGCGCGACGGGCGTGTCTGGAGACGACCATGATCATCGACCTGCCCGACACGACCGCGAGCGCCGTCTCGAAGAGCCTGGTGCGCATCCGGGATGAGGCGGGGGCCGTGGCTCTCGGCCGCGTCCTGACCCTCATCATCGTCTCGGAGCGTGGCGAGGAGGAAGAGGTGATCGCAGCCGCGAATGAGGCGTCGCGGGAGCACCCGATGCGCATCATCGTGCTCTCCACTGATGTCCAGGCTGAGACCCCACGGCTCGACGCCGAGATTCGTGTCGGCGGTGACGCGGGAGCCAGCGAAGTCATCGTGCTGCGGGCCTACGGCGAGCCCGCACGAGACGAGCGCGGACTCGTCACGGGCTTGCTTCTGCCGGACGCTCCCGTGGTTGCCTGGTGGCCCAAGGAGTGCCCCGACGGCGTGTGCGAGACCCCGCTAGGCACGCTTGCACAGCGACGCATTACCGATTCCGCGGCGAGCAACGACCCCGCAGGCGCTCTGCTGCGTGTCGCCGACGGCTATCGGCCGGGCAATACCGACTTCGCCTGGACTCGCCTCACTCAGTGGCGCGCACAACTCGCCGCCGCACTCGATCAACCACCCTATGAAACCATCACCAGTGCGGAGGTAGAGGGTGCGCCCGACTCCCCCTCGACGACGTTGCTGGCCGCCTGGCTGCGGCTTCAGCTCGGCATTCCCGTCTCCGTGAGCGTCGCGGATCGTGACCCCGCTTCGGGGCTGCACAGGGTTGTTCTCCATCGCCCCAGCGGGCCCACCACGCTGGCCCGTCTCGAGCCCGCCCTCGCAACGCTCACGCAGCCGGGCCAACCTGAGCACGAGATCTCGTTGCCCCGCCGAGGGCTGCGCGAGTGTCTCGCAGAGGAATTGCGTAGGCTCGACCCCGACGACGTGTTCGGTGCGGTTCTGTCGGCCGCGCGCGAGGGTACTGCCACCGGGCAGTGAGAGTCGGCTCCACCCGCACCAGATCGAAAGGCTCGTGATCCCCGTGACGACCGAACGGCGAGTGCTCGTGCATCCTGACCGCGCGACCCTCGCGGGAGCGGTCGCTGCACGGTTTCTCACCAAGCTCATCGATCTCCTCGAGGAGGAGGGGCGCGCCCATGTCGTGCTGACGGGAGGCAGCGTCGGTATCGACGTGCTGAGCGCGATTGCGCACTCTCCCGGTCGCGACAGCGTGGACTGGTCAGCGGTGCACCTGTGGTGGGGTGACGAGCGCTGGCTCCCCCGCGGGGATGGCGAGCGCAACGAGACTCAGGCTCGACGGGCCCTCATCGAGCATATTTCGATTCCGGATGACCAGGTGCACGCGTTCCCCGCATCGGACGACGGTCTCACCCTGGAGGAGGCGGCCGAACGCTACGAGTCGGATCTTCGGGCGCACGGTGACGGGAAGGAGTTCCCCACCTTCGCCATCACGTTCCTGGGGGTGGGGCCGGATGGCCACATCGCTTCGCTCTTTCCGGATCGCGAGGGTTCTCGCGTTGCCCGCGCCGGCGTGATTTCCCTCGAGGATTCACCTAAGCCACCGGCAGGCCGTCTGAGCCTCACACTCCCCCTCCTTCGGAAGTCAGAGCGCGTGTGGCTGGTGCTCGCCGGATCAGACAAGGCGCCTGCGCTCGGACTTGCGCTTGCGGGAGCCGCGCCGGCGGACGTTCCGGCCGCGGGCGCACAGGGCATCAAGCGAACGGTGTTCTTCGTGGACCAGGAGGCCGCAGCGGATGTGCCGGAAGGGCTCACCGCACCGACGTCTTACTGGACTGGCGCAATGGATCAGGCCGACTGGCAGCCCCGCCCCAGGATCGACTAACCGCCGATCAGAAGCAGGCTGGTTCAGGCGGTTCCGCGCCGCTGACGCAGCTTCTGCAGCGCCTCGTCGAGGATCTGCTCGGCTTCTTCTTCGCTGCGACGCTCCTTCACGTAGGCGAGGTGAGTCTTGTACGGCTCGTTCTTGGCCATAGCGGGCGGGTTGTTCTTGTCACGACCGGCGGGCAGACCGGATGCCGGCGAGTCGATCGTCTCGGGAATCTCGTCCTCGGGCAGATTTGCCGCGAAGTGCCGCACTGTCTCATTGCCGAGAGCGTCCCAGTACGAGATCGTGATCCGTTCTGCGTGAACGCCTCGATCCTGCTCTCCCATCGGCCCGGAGCCGACTCGCGATCCCCGGATCGCACTGCCTCCTGACACCATCTGTGTTCTCCCTAGACCGAATCGAATCGCGTGATGAGCCCGAGCACGATGATCGCTGAGACCCAGACGAGGGCGAGGATGATCGTGATGCGGTTGAGGTTGCGCTCGGCGACGCCGGACGCACCGAGGTTGGAGGTCACGCCGCCACCGAACATGTCGGAGAGCCCGCCACCGCGACCGCGGTGGAGCAGGATCATGAGCGTGAGCAGGAGGCTCGTGATTCCCAGAATGACCTGGAGCACGACCTGAAGAATTTCCACGTATTGAACCTCTCGAGCGTTTCGGACAGTCTCCCACCCTACCGGACGACGGGCGGAAGCCGTATGTCAGACCGTGCCGACGTGCTGCGGGAAACGCGCGATCGCCGAGAATTCATCGACGTCGAGGCTCGCCCCGCCGACCAGTGCGCCGTCGACATCCTTCTGCGCCATAAATCCTGCGATGTTCGCGGCCTTGACGCTGCCGCCGTACAGGATACGTGTGCGCTCGGCTGCCTCGTCGCCGAGCGCGGTCGCCAGCTGTGCGCGCAAGGCAGCGCACACCTGCTGGGCTTGGTCGGCCGTTGCGGCCTGACCGGACCCGATCGCCCAGACAGGCTCGTAGGCCACCACCATCTCCTGATCAGCGGTGAGCGACGCCAGCACGGTGGCCAACTGACCCACGGGAACGGCCGAGGGTCCGTGCTTCTCAAGGTCTTCTGCAGTCTCCCCGACGCAGACGACAGGCGTCAGGCCGTGGCGCAGAGCCGCCACAGCCTTCTCGGCGATCAGCTCGTCGCTCTCGTGGTGGTACTGACGGCGCTCGGAGTGGCCGATAATCACGAATCGGCACTCGAGAGCCGACAGGAAGGAGCCCGAGATCTCGCCGGTGTAGGCCCCACTGTCGTGTGCGGAGAGATCCTGTCCACCGAAGGCGAGATCGAGCTTGTCGGCGGAGACCAGGGTCTGCACACTCCGCAGGTCGGTGAACGGGGGAAAGACGGCCACCTCGACGGCGGAGTAGTCGTGCTTCGCATCGCGCAGGGACCATGCCAGCTTCTGCACGAAAGCGATCGACTGCAGGTGGTCGAGGTTCATCTTCCAATTGCCCGCGATGAGCGGGACTCGGGCTACGCCCATCCGAGGACCTCCAGTCCAGGTAGTTTCTTGCCCTCGAGAAACTCGAGGCTCGCGCCACCGCCGGTCGAGATGTGACCAAAAGCGTCATCCCGAAAACCCAGTGCGCGCACGGCCGCCGCCGAGTCTCCCCCGCCGACGACGCCGAGCCCGTCCAGCGCGGTCAGCGCGTCCGCGACGGTCTTCGTCCCCACGGCGAACGCCGGAAACTCGAAAACGCCCATGGGGCCGTTCCAGAACACCGTCCGCGACGAGCGTACGAGGTCTGCAAAGCGTGCCGCGGTCTCCGGACCGATATCGAGGCCGATGCCCGCGGTACCCGCCGGCCCGCCTTCGATGTCGTCCGCGCGCTGCACCGTGTGGGGCGCATCCACCGAGAACGACTCCGCCACCGCGACGTCGGTCGGCAGCACGATCTCGACACCGCGCTGCTCCGCTTCCGCGAGGTAGGCGCGCACCGTCTCGAGCTGATCCTCCTCCAGCAAGCTCGCTCCGACCTCGTGCCCCTGGGCCTTGAGGAAGGTGAAGAGCATCCCGCCGCCGATGAGCAGCCGGTCCACACGGGGCAGCAGGTGGGCGATCACACCGAGCTTGTCGGAGACCTTCGAGCCTCCGAGCACGACCGTGTAGGGGCGCTCGGGCTTCTCGGTGAGGCGGTCGAGAACGTCGAGCTCGGTGGCGATCAACGAGCCCGCAGCGCTCGGCAGAAGCTCGGCCAGCTCGAAGACGCTCGCCTGCTTGCGGTGCACCACACCGAAGCCGTCGGAGACCATCGCATCGCCGAAGCGCGCCAGCTTGCTGGCGAACGCGCGGCGCTCATCGGCATCCTTGCTCGTCTCGCCAGCGGAGAATCGCAGGTTCTCGAGCAGGGCGATCCCGCCGTCCTCCAGCCCAGCGACGGATGACTCGGCCGATTCCCCCACCGTGTCCGTGGCGAAGGCCACGGGGGCACCCAGAAGCTCGCACAGTCGGTGGGCGACGGGTTTGAGGCTGTAACGGGAGTCGGGCTCGCCGTCTGGTCGCCCGAGGTGCGACACGACGATGACGCGTGCGCCGCGGTGCAGCAGGGCGTTGAGGGTGGGCAACGATGCCCTGATGCGACCGTCGTCGGTGACGACGCCGTCGCGGATCGGCACGTTGAGATCGCACCGGACGATGACGCGGCGACCCGAGAGGTCTCCGAGGGACTCGATCGTGCGCAGGGTCACGATGGCTCTCCTGGATGCTCGGCTAGAGCCGCGCGCCGACGTACTCGGTGAGGTCTACGAGCCGGTTGGAGTAGCCCCACTCGTTGTCATACCAGGCCGAAACCTTGACGAGGTTGCCGCTCACGTTGGTCAGCGCGGAGTCGAAGATCGACGAGTGCGGGTCGAGCTGGATGTCGCTCGAGACGATCGGGTCTTCGGTGTAGTGCAGAATGCCCTGGAGACGCCCGGCCGCGGCAGCCGTCTTGTAGGCCTCGTTAATCTGTTCGACGGTCACGCCCTCGGTCGGCGTGACCACCGTGAGATCAACGATGGATCCGGTGGGTACCGGGACGCGGTAGGAGGAGCCGCTGAGCTTGCCGGCCAGCTCGGGCAGCACGAGGCCGATGGCCTTGGCCGCGCCCGTGGAGGCGGGCACGATGTTGATGGCGGCGCCGCGCGCACGGCGCAGGTCGCTGTGCGGGCCGTCCTGGAGGTTCTGGTCCGCGGTGTACGCGTGAGCCGTCATCATGAAGCCACGCTCGATACCAAAGGCGTCGTTGAACACCTTGGCGAGCGGCGCGAGGCAGTTGGTCGTGCACGATGCGTTGGAGATGATCACGTCGGAGTCAGGATTGTATGTCTCCTCGTTGACGCCCATGACGATCGTCGCGTCGTTGCCCGAAGCAGGGGCCGAAATGAGCACCTTCTTGGCGCCTCCGGCGATGTGCTTCTTGGCGTCCTCTGCCTTGGTGAAGCGCCCGGTCGACTCGATGACGATATCGACGCCCAGGTCACCCCACGGGAGGTCGGAGGGGTCACGCTCGGCAAAGACCCGGATGCGCTGCCCGCCGACGGTGATCGAGTCGCCATCGTGAGACACGTCGTGGACGAGCGGTCCACCCACGGAGTCGTACTTGAGCAGGTGCGCGAGGGCCGCATTGTCGGTGAGGTCGTTGACCGCGACGATCTCCAGGTCGCTGCCCTGAGCGAGAGCTGCTCGCAGGTAGTTGCGCCCGATGCGTCCGAATCCGTTGATGCCGATCTTCACGCTCACGTGAGCTCCTTGCAATCTGCGGCGCTCCACGGCGCCGAATGATGGTCGTGGTGGTAGTGGAGCAGGGCAACGGCCGGGGCCACAGCCCCGGCCACGATGCCGCCTACGACAGTAGCAGGAGCCCGTCGGTGCCCGAGCGGGCGGCGGAGAACCGGTCGGCCACATTGTCCCAGTTCACGATATTCCAGAAGGCCTTGACGTAGTCGGCCTTGACGTTGACGTAGTCCAGGTAGAAGGCGTGCTCCCACATGTCGAGCTGCAGCAGCGGAACCGTGGCCTGGGCCGTGTTGCCCTGCTGATCGAACAGCTGCTGGATCACGAGGCGTCGGCCGATCGGATCCCAGGAGAGCACTCCCCAACCGGAGCCCTGAATGCCCATCGACGCCGCGGTGAAGTGGGCCACAAAGGCGCCGAACGATCCAAAGAACTCATCGATCGCGCTGGCGAGCTCACCGGTCGGCTTGTCGCCGCCCTCGGGTGAGAGGTTGGTCCAAAAGATGGAGTGGTTGATGTGGCCGCCGAGGTGGAAGGCGAGATCCTTCTCGAGCCGATTGATGTTGCTGAAGTCGCCCGACTCGCGTGCGGCCGCCATGCCGTCCAGTGCAGCATTGGCGCCGGCCACGTACGCAGCGTGGTGCTTGGAGTGGTGCAGCTCCATGATGCGGCCGCTGATGTGAGGCTCGAGCGCCGCGTAGTCGTAGGTGAGTTCGGGAAGGGTGTAGACGGACATGTGCGTGTTCTCTCCTCGCGAGTAGTCGTCAGGCCTCGCACGCCGCGCGCCGGGCCCCGCTGACGGGTGTCAGTCTAGTGAGGCCAACAGCCAGCCCTCCCAGGGTGTTCCCGTCAACGGGCGTCAGTCGACATCGACCGGGAGGTTCGCGTCCGTTCCCGGAATTCCCAGGTGCTCCGCCCGCTTGTCGGCCATGGCGAGGAGGCGCCGGATGCGCCCCGCGACAGCGTCCTTTGTCATGGGCGGATCAGCGAAGTGACCGAGCTCGTCCAGGCTCGCGTCGCGGTGGCTGAGACGCAGCTGGCCCGCGTAGCGCAGGTGATCGGGGAGGTCATCCTCGAGAATCTCCAGGGCGCGTTCTACCCGAGCGCAGGCAGCCACCGCCGCCTGGGCGGATCGTCGAAGGTTGGCATCGTCGAAGTTGACCAGGCGATTCGCCGTCGCCCGCACCTCTCGCCGCTGGCGCAGAGACTCCCACTCCTCGACCGTGCGCTCGGCTCCCATAGTCCGCAGCATCTGGCTGATCTTGTCGCCATCACGGATGACCACGCGGTGGACACCCCGAACTTCCCGAGCCTTCACCGCGATCCCGAGACGGCCAGCCGCGCCCACCAACGCCATCGCTGACTCGTTGCCGGGGCAGCTGATCTCGAGTGCTGCTGAGCGGCCAGGGTCGGTCAGGGATCCGTGGGCGAGGAAGGCTCCTCGCCAGACAGCGGCCAGCTCCTCCTTCGTGCCCGTCGTGAGGCGGTTGGGCAGGCCCCGCACCGGGCGTCGCCGGGCGTCCAGAAGCCCTGTCTGACGCGCGAGGGTCTCGCCGCCCTCGAGAACGCGCACCAGGTAGGTCGGTGTCTTGCGAATGCCGCTGGGTGACATCACCGCAGCATCGCTGCGCATACCGTAGAGCTCCGCGAGGTCTTTGCGCACTCGTCGGGCAATGGCAGGAGCATCCACTTCGATCTCGACGGCGACGCGTCCGGAGATCAGGTGAAGCCCGCCAGCGAAACGCAGCACGGTCGCGAGCTCCGCCGCCCGCACCGTGGTTTTGGTGACCGCCAACTGTGCCAGTTCCTCTTTCACATCGGCGGTCAGCGCCACAGTCGCGCTCCTCTCATTCGTCCGATCCGCCCTGCTGCGCGTCGGGCTGACACTCGACCTTACTCGCGTCCGAGGTCGCGGTGCTTCACCGTCACCTCGATGCCAGGCATACCGCGCACGTGGGTGGCGAGCTCCTCGATGAGCGCGACCGAGCGGTGCTTGCCGCCCGTGCAGCCGATCGCGATCGTCGCGTGCGGCTTATTCTCGCGCGCGTACCCGCGCAGCACCGGCTGCATCATGCCGACGAAGTGCTCCAAGAACTCCTGCACGCCGTCCTGCGCGAGCACGTACTCGCTCACGGAAGCGTCCTTCCCCGTGCCGCCGCGCAGGCCCTCCTGCCAGTAGGGGTTCGGGAGGAATCGAGCATCGGCAACCGTGTCGGCATCCGTGGGAATCCCGTACTTGAACCCGAAGCTCTCGAGTGTCACGCGCACCTGAGCGCGCCCCTCTTCGGCGAACAGTTCGGTCACCGTCGTGGCGAGCTGGTGGATGTTGAACTCGCTCGTGTCGATGATGAGATCGCTCAATTCGCGCACCGACGCCATGAGCGCGCGCTCACGCGCGATGCCATCGAGAAGCGTGCCATCCTCCTGCAGCGGATGCGGGCGTCGCACCTGTTCGAAGCGGCGCACGAGTGCGTGGTCGTTCGCCTCCAGATAGACGACGCGCACGGGGGTGCGTTCCCGCAGCTCACCGATGATGTGCGAGAGATCGGCGAAGAGCTTGCCGCCGCGCACGTCCACCACCGCAGCGATCGAGGGCAGGGCACTGCCGGGGTGCATCGCGAGGTCGAGGAGCGGCCTCAGCATCTGCGGGGGAAGGTTGTCGACGACGTACCAGCCCAGATCTTCGAGCGCGTTGGCCACTGTCGAGCGGCCTGCGCCCGACATGCCCGTCACGATGAGGACGTCGCTGGACAGACTGTCGGTCACGGAAGCCTCGTGGTCGGGTCGGAGGAGTGGGATGCCTCCAGCCTAGGCTCCGAGCCCAGGCGGAGCTCCCGATGAATCGCGGTGGCCACGACGGATCCGATCCCCTCGACCTGCGAGATCTCCTCGATCGACGCAGCCGTGAGGCGGGCGACCGAGCCGAAGTGCTGGAGGAGGCGCTTGATGCGCGTCGGCCCGAGTCCGGGGATCGCGGAGAGCCTGCTGCGGATGTCGCGCGAGCGGGTCGTGCGCTGATAGCGGAGGGCGAAGCGATGAGCCTCGTCTCGCAGGCGCTGCATGAGGAACAGCGCATCAGAGGAGCGCGGGAGAATAACCGGATACGCCGCCTCGGGCCGCCAGATCTCTTCGAGGCGCTTCGCGATTCCGCACACGGCGATATCGTCGATGCCCTCGTCGCGCAGAGCGCGTGCGGCGGCCTCGACCTGCGGCTGACCGCCGTCCACAACCAGAAGCCCGGGCCGATAGTGGAACGAGGGCCGAGGTGCTCCTTCACCCTCGGGTTCGACAGGCTCTGCCGAGAGGTAGCTCAGTCGTCGTCGGAGTACCTGATAGATCGCATCCGTATCATCGCGCGCCTGCGCGATCGAGAAGGTTCGGTACTGATTCTTGCGCGGCAAGCCGTCCTCGAACACCACCATAGAGGCGACGGGGTTTGTACCGCCGAGGTGCGAGACATCGAAGCACTCGAGTCGCAGGGGGGCCGCCGGAAGGTCGAGCGCCTCCTGCAGGTCGGCGAGTGCCTGCGAGCGGGCTGTGAAGTCTCCGCTGCGGCGCGTCTTGTACAGCGTCAGGGCGCCGAGGGCGTTCGTGCCGACGGTCTGGGCCAGTGCCGCCTTGTCGCCTCGCCGCGCCACCCGCACGGTGACCGCGCCGCGCTCCCCCGCCTCCCGGCGGCGTTCGGCCAGCAGGGTCTGCAGCGCGTCCACGTCGTCGGGCACCGCAGGAACGATGAGCTCCCGCGCGGGCACGAGACCGTCGTCGTACGCCTTCTGCAGCAGGGTGTCGACGAGCTCGGCGAGTGTCACATCGAGTTCGGTATCGACGACCCAGCCGCGCACGCCACGAATCCTGCCCCCGCGCACGATGAAGAGTTGAACGGCTGCCGCGAGCTCGTCATGGGCCACCCCGAAGACGTCGGCATCGACGTCGTCAGCGAGCACCACGGTGCTTTTCGAGAGCGCCGTCTCGAGCGCGCCGATCTGATCACGAAAGCGCGCCGCGGCCTCGTAGTCGAGAGTCGCCGCAGCCTCGCCCATCCGTCGTTTGAGATCCCGCACGAACTGCACGTCGTTGCCGGCCATGAAGGACGCGAAGTCGAGGGCGATTCCGCGGTGCTCCTCCGCTGTCACGCGACCCACGCAGGGGGCCGCGCACTTGCCGATGTCACCGAGCAGGCATGGCCGCCCGCTGGTGTGCGCCCGCTTGTAGATCGCGTCGGAGCAGGAACGCATCGGAAACGCCTTCAGCAGAATGTCGATCGTCTCGCGCACCGCCCACACTTTCGCGTAGGGGCCGAAGTAGCGCGCTCCGGTCATGCCGCGTGTACGCGTCACCATCACCCGCGGAACCTTCTCCGCAAGAGTGATCGCCACATAGGGGTATGTCTTGTCATCGCGAAACTGCACGTTGAAGGGCGGATCGAACTCCTTGATCCAGGTGTATTCGAGCTCCAGGGCTTCCAGCTCGCTGCCCACGACAGTCCACTCGACACCCCGCGCCGTCGTGACCATGCGGCGGGTGCGCTCGTGCAGGCTCGTGAGCGGCTGGAAGTAGTTGCTCAACCGAGAACGCAGGTTCTTGGCCTTGCCGACGTAGAGCACGCGGCCCGCCTCGTCGTGAAACCGATAGACGCCCGGGCCAGTCGGAATCTCTCCGCGGGCGGGCCGCCACTGCTCGCGCGTCGGCATCTCAGGCGCCGATGACCTCGGTCTGCGGCAGTAGCTCGGCGAGGAACTGTCCGGTGAAGCTGCCCGAGTGCTCCGCCACCTGCTCAGGGGTTCCCGTGACCAATACCTCGCCTCCGCCGGCGCCACCCTCCGGGCCGAGGTCGATGATCCAGTCGGCGGCTCGGATCACATCGAGGTTGTGCTCGATCACGATGACCGTGTTGCCCTTATCGACGAGACCTGCGAGAACGACGAGCAGCTTGCGGACATCCTCGAAATGGAGGCCCGTCGTGGGCTCATCGAGCACGTAGACGCTGCGCCCGTTCGAGCGCTTCTGCAGCTCGGTCGCGAGCTTCACGCGCTGCGCTTCACCGCCCGACAGAGTCGTGGCACTCTGACCGAGACGCACGTAGCCGAGCCCGACATCGACGAGGGTCTTCAGATAGCGGTGAATGGCGGTGATCGGCGCGAAAAACTCGGCGGCCTCCTCGATAGGCATGTCGAGCACTTCGGAGATGTTCTTGCCCTTGTAGTGCACGGTCAGCGTGTCGCGGTTGTAGCGCGCACCGTGGCACACCTCACACGCGACGTAGACGTCGGGTAGGAAGTTCATCTCGATCTTGATGGTGCCGTCACCGGCGCAGTTCTCGCAGCGCCCGCCCTTGACGTTGAAGCTGAAGCGACCAGGAAGGTAGCCGCGCGACTTCGCCTCCAGCGTCTCCGCGAAGAGCGAGCGGATGCGGTCGAAGACGCCCGTATAGGTCGCGGGGTTCGAGCGCGGGGTGCGGCCGATCGGCGCTTGGTCGACATGCACGACCTTGTCGAGGTGTTCCAGGCCGTGCACGCGGGCGTGCTTGCCTGGCACCTGTCGGGCGCCGTTGAGACGGTTGGCGAGCACCTTGTAGAGGATGTCGTTGACGAGCGAGGATTTGCCCGAACCACTCACCCCGGTGACGGCGACAAACGCTCCGAGGGGGAACTCCACCGTGACGTTCTGAAGGTTGTTGGCACGCGCTCCCTCGACCGTGAGCATCCGGTCGGGATCGATGCGGCGCCGCTGCACCTGCTCGATGACCTGTCGCCGACCGGCGAGGTAGTCGCCCGTGATCGACTCGGGGTTCGCCAGCAGCTCGTCGTAGGAGCCGGAGTGCACGACACGGCCGCCGTGCTCCCCCGCGCCCGGCCCGATGTCGACGATCCAGTCGGCGGTGCGAATGGTGTCTTCGTCGTGCTCAACGACAATGAGAGTGTTGCCGAGATTCTTGAGCTTCACGAGGGTGTCGATGAGGCGACGGTTGTCGCGCTGGTGCAGACCGATGCTCGGCTCGTCGAGAACGTAGAGCACTCCCGTGAGTCCGCTGCCGATCTGCGTGGCAAGCCGGATGCGCTGCGCCTCACCGCCCGACAGACTGCCGGCGGCGCGCGCCATGCTCAGATAGCCCAGCCCGACCTCGAGGAGGAACTCGAGGCGGGCACGGATCTCACGGAGGACGGCGGCGGCGATCGAGGCTTCGCGCTCGGTGAGCGTGATGGACTGCACGAAGCCATAGGCGTCCTGCAGGCTCAGTTCGGCGACCTGGGAGATGTTCTGGCCGTCGACGAGCACGGCGAGCACTTCGGGCTTGAGCCGGGCGCCGTCGCAGACGGGGCACGGTACCTCCCGCAGGTACTCCGCAAATCGCTGCTGCGACCAGTCGCTCTCGGCCTCCGCATATTTGCGCTCGATGTAGGGGATCACACCCTCGAACCCAGTGGAGTAGGTGACATCACGGCCATAGCGATTGCGCCATTTCACGCGAACGTCGAAATTGTTGCCGTGCAGTACGGCGTTCTGCGTGCTCTCCTCCAGCTCGGCCCACGGGGTATCGAGCGAGAAGCCGAGCTCGCTCGCGAGACCCCCGAGCAGCTTCTGAAAGTAGCTGTAGAGCCCTTTGCCCTGCTGGTTCCAGGGCAGGATGACTCCCTCATTCAGACTCATGCTGGGATCACCGACGAGCAGATCCACATCGACAGCCATCCGGGTGCCCAGCCCTGAACACTCGGGGCAGGCGCCGAACGGAGCGTTGAACGAGAAGGTGCGCGGCTCGATCTCCGTGAGGCGCAAGGGGTGACGATTGGGGCAACTGAGCTTCTCGCTGAAGGTGCGCGTTGTGTCGTCACCCTCATCGTCGACGAAGTCGATGACGACGAGGCCGTCAGTCAGCCGCAGCGCGGTCTCGAGCGAGTCGGTGAGACGACTCAGAATGTCGTCTTTAGCCACGAGTCGGTCGACCACGACAGCGATGTCGTGCTTGATTTGCTTCTTGAGGGTCGGAGGGTCGTTGAGCTGCACGACATCGCCGTCGATGACCGCACGCGAGTAGCCGCCCGCAGCGAGCTCTTTCAGCAGGTCGACGAACTCGCCCTTCTTCTGGCTGACGACAGGGGCAAGGACCTGGTAGCGACGGCCCTCCTGCAGTGTCATGAGCTCGTCGGCGATCTGCTGCACGGTCTGGCGCTGGATCCGCTCACCGCATTCCGGGCAGTGCGGGATGCCCACCCGGGCCCACAGAAGGCGCATGTAGTCGTAGATCTCGGTGATCGTTCCGACCGTCGAGCGGGGGTTGCGGTTCGTCGACTTCTGGTCGATCGACACCGCAGGGCTCAAACCCTCGATGAAGTCGACATCGGGCCGGTCGACTTGCCCGAGGAACTGTCGCGCGTAGGCAGAAAGCGACTCGACGTAGCGACGCTGGCCCTCCGCAAAGATCGTGTCGAAGGCGAGCGAGCTCTTGCCCGACCCGGAGAGGCCGGTGAAGACGACGAGTGAATCGCGGGGGATGACGAGGTCGACATCACGCAGGTTGTGCACGCGCGCGCCGCGGACGCTCAGATGGGGCAGAGATTCGTCTGGAGTAGCCGGCACTCTCGTCATTGTAGGTGCGGTCGCCGACAGCGAGCCGTGCGGCTCCGCGTCAGCGCACGTGCCCGGCGTCGATCATCTGTCGAAGCTCCTTCTTGAGGTCCTGCACCTCGTCGCGCAGCCGGGCAGCGAGCTCGAACTTGAGCTCGTCGGCGGCCGTGAGCATCTGCGCGTTCAGGTCGGCGATGATCGATTCGAGCTCGGCTGCACCGGAGGCGGCTCGTCCTTCGCGTCGCGCGACGGGAGCGGGTGCGCGCGCGCCGTCACCACGGCCGCCCAGCAGTGCGGCAGTGTCCTCACCCTCACGGATGAGCTGATCGGTGATGTCGGCAATGCGCTTGCGCAGCGGTGTCGGATCGATGCGCATCTCGGTGTTGTAGGCGATCTGGCGGTCTCGGCGTCGCGTTGTCTCATCGATCGCCTGCGCCATCGACGGTGTGACGGTGTCGGCATACATGTGCACCTGCCCGCTGACGTTGCGCGCGGCGCGACCGATGGTCTGGATGAGCGATGTCGCCGACCGCAGGAAGCCCTCCTTGTCGGCATCGAGAATCGCCACGAGAGATACCTCGGGAAGGTCGAGGCCCTCGCGCAGCAGGTTGATGCCCACGAGAACGTCGTAGACGCCCTGGCGCAGCTCACGGAGCAGCTCCACCCGGCGAAGAGTGTCGACATCGGAGTGCAGGTACCGAACCCGCACGCCGGCCTCCGTGAGGAACTCGGTGAGTTCCTCCGCCATCTTCTTGGTCAGTGTGGTGACGAGCACGCGCTCGTCGCGGTCGGTGCGCTGACGTATCTGCTCGAGCAGGTCGTCGATCTGCCCCTTGCTCGGCTTGACCACGATCTCCGGGTCGATGAGACCCGTCGGGCGGATGATCTGCTCGACGACGGAGTCGGTAATGCCCAGCTCATACTTGCCGGGCGTCGCCGAGAGGTAAACCTTCTGCCCGGTGCGGGACAGGAACTCCTCCCAGCGCAGAGGACGGTTATCCATCGCGCTGGGCAGACGGAAACCGTGCTCGACCAGCGTGCGCTTGCGCGAGGCATCCCCCTCGTACATCGCTCCGATCTGCGGCACGGTGACATGGCTCTCGTCGATGACGACGAGGAAGTCTTCCGGGAAGTAGTCGAGCAGGCAGTTCGGCGGCTCACCGGCATCACGGCCGTCGATGTGACGGGAGTAGTTCTCGATGCCGCTGCAGAACCCGATCTGCTCCATCATCTCGAGGTCGAAGGTGGTGCGCATGCGCAACCGCTGTGCTTCCAGAAGCTTGCCCTGCCGCTCGAGCTCCTGCAGACGATCCTCCAGCTCCTCCCTGATGGTGCCCACAGCACGTTCCATCGTGGCGGGAGAGGCGGCGTAATGTGTCGCGGGGAACACCGAGACGGCCTCCAGCGAGCGCACCACGTCACCGGTGAGCGGGTGAAGCGCATAGAGCGCCTCGATCTCATCGCCGAACATCTCGACGCGGATCGCGAGCTCTTCGTACATGGGGATGATCTCGATCGTGTCGCCGCGAACCCGGAACTTCCCGCGCGAGAAGTCGACGTCGTTGCGCTGATACTGCATGCCCACGAAACGACGGATGAGCTGGTCGCGCGAGATGGTCTCCCCAACCTGCAGCGCGACCATCGCCTCCAAGTACTCCTCCGCCGCACCCAGCCCGTAGATGCACGACACAGTCGAGACCACGATCACGTCACGACGGCTCAGAAGCGAGTTGGTCGTGGAGTGCCGCAGCCGCTCGACCTCGGCATTGATCGAACTGTCTTTCTCGATGAAGGTGTCGGTCTGCGGGACGTACGCCTCCGGTTGGTAGTAGTCGTAGTACGACACGAAGTACTCGACGGCGTTGTGGGGAAGTAGCTCGCGGAATTCGGTGGCGAGCTGAGCGGCGAGGGTCTTGTTGTGCGCCATGACGAGTGTCGGCCGCTGCACCTGCTCGACGAGCCACGCCGTCGTGGCGGACTTGCCCGTACCCGTCGCGCCCAGCAGCACGACGTCGGTCTCCCCCGCGTTGATGCGCGCGGCCAGCTCGGCGATCGCCTGCGGCTGATCGCCGCTCGGACGGTAGTCGCTGACGACCTCGAACGGTCGGACGGAGCGGGTGGGCTGCATCCGGTCAGCCTATTCGGCGCCCCCGACACTTCTCCGTGAGACCAGGGTGGCCCACAGCTCGTCGGCGTACTGGAGTGTCGCGCTTTCCTCGCCCGAGGAGTCGATCACGATGTCGGCCATCGCTCGTCGCTCATCGTCAGACACCTGCGCTGCGACACGCTTGGCAGCGTCGTCGGGATCGAGGCCGCGCAGCTCGACAAGACGGCGCGTGCGGGTCTCGGCCGGAGCATCCACGACCACGACCAGATCGAACTCGTCCGCGGCACGGGCCTCCGCAAGAAGCGGGACGTCGTAGATGACGATCGCCCGAGGATCCCGGGAGCGCGCGGCGTCGAGGGCGTCACGATACCGGCGCCGGACGTCGGGATGCACGATCGCATTGAGGTCAGCGCGGGCTGCGGGATCCGAGAAGATGAGATCGCCGAGTGCCGCCCGGTCGAGCGTGCCCTCGGCCGTGAGGATCTCGTCGCCGAACCTCGCAGCGACCGCCGCAAGACCCGGCGAGCCGGGCGCGACAGCGTCCCGGGCGAGAGCATCAGCATCGATCACGACGGCGCCGTGCTCGCGAAGTCGACGCGCGACCGTGCTCTTGCCCGCCGCGATTCCTCCGGTCAGCGCCACGATATCCACGCGCTCGACCCTATCGGCCGGGCCTCGGCTCAACCGGATACCATGGGTTCACCAGGAATGAGGGAGGGTCACGTGCTCGAGGTGCTCACGGGAACTGGACTTGCGGTGGCAGCCGGGCTCAACGCGTACATCCCCCTCCTCGCCCTCGGCCTCGCGGGCCGGTTTCTGGAATTCGTCGAACTGCCGGCCGCGTGGGCCTGGCTCGCGAACGATTGGGTGCTCATCATTCTCGGCGTTCTGCTCGTGATCGAGATGGTCGCCGACAAGATTCCCGCCGTGGATTCGATCAACGACTGGATTCAGTCGATCGTGCGTCCCGCTGCAGGAGGCATCGTCTTCGGCACGGGCACAGCCACGCAGACTGCCGCGGTCACCGACCCTGCGGTGCTCCTCGAGTCGGACCAGTGGGTTCCAGTCGTGACCGGCATCATCATCGCTCTCCTCGTGCACGGGGGCAAGATGCTCGTGCGCCCGGCTGCGAATGCGCTGACGGGCGGCGCAGCGGCGCCCGTGCTGTCCGCCGGCGAAGACATCGGCGCTCTCGGGCTCAGCCTTCTCGCCCTGCTCGTCCCGGTGCTCGTGGTGGTGGCACTTGTAGGACTCGTGCTGGCCGTGGTTCTCGCCTTCCGCCGGATGCGTCGGCAACGGCAGTCTGTGGCCCCCGCGACCTAGACGTCCGCGACTGCCACACCCCCACCCCTGAACGGCCGAACGGGCCACACTCCGTGAGGAGTGCGGCCCGTTCGATCAGAGCGTGATGCGTGAAGCGATCAGACGTTGCCGGAGAGCTTCTCGCGCAGGGCGGCGAGCGACTCGTCGTCGGCGAGGGTGCCCGCGCCGGCCGAGTCGGAGCTGAAGCCGGCGCCACCCGAGGCCGCGGGGGCCTCGAGGTTCTCGTCCTCGACGAGCGCGGTGGCGACCTGCGCCTTGTGCTGCTCCCAGCGTGCCTGCGCGGCAGCGTAATCCTGCTCCCACTTGGCGCGCTGCTCGTCGAAGCCCTCGCGCCACTCGCCGGTCTCGGCGTCGAAGCCCTCGGGGTACTTGTAGTTGCCAGCCTCGTCGTACTCGGTCGGCATACCGTACACCGCGGGGTCGAACTCGGTGCCCTCGGGATCGACGCCCTCGTTTGCCTGCTTGAGGCTGAGCGAGATCCGGCGACGCTCAAGGTCGATGTCGATGACCTTGACGAACACCTCGTCGCCGACCGAGACGATCTGCTCGGCGAGCTCGACGTGCTTGGCCGAGAGCTCCGAAATGTGCACCAGGCCCTCGATGCCATCCGCGACGCGCACGAAGGCGCCGAAGGGAACGAGCTTGGTGACCTTGCCCGGCGCGACCTGGCCGATGGCGTGGGTGCGGGCGAAGACCTGCCACGGGTCCTCCTGCGTCGCCTTGAGCGAGAGCGACACGCGCTCGCGCTCCATGTCGACCTCAAGGATCTCGACGGTGACCTCCTGGCCGACCTCGACGACCTCGCTCGCGTGCTCGATGTGCTTCCAGCTGAGCTCGGAGACGTGCACGAGGCCGTCCACGCCGCCCAGATCGACGAAGGCGCCGAAATTGACGATCGAGGAGACGACGCCCTTGCGCACCTGGCCCTTGGCCAGGTTGTTGAGGAACGTCGAGCGGGTCTCGGACTGCGTCTGCTCCAGCAGGGCGCGGCGCGAGAGCACAACGTTGTTGCGGTTCTTGTCGAGCTCGAGGATCTTCGCCTCGATCTCCTGGCCCAGGTACGGGGTGAGGTCGCGCACGCGACGCAGCTCGATGAGGGAGGCCGGCAGGAAGCCGCGCAGGCCGATGTCGACGATGAGGCCACCCTTGACGACCTCGATGACGGTGCCGGTAACGACTCCGTCGTCATCCTTGATCTTCTCGACGTCACCCCAGGCGCGCTCGTACTGCGCGCGCTTCTTGGAGAGGATCAGACGCCCCTCCTTGTCTTCCTTCTGGAGGACGAGGGCTTCGACCATGTCGCCGACGGCGACGACCTCGGTCGGGTCGACGTCGTGCTTGATCGAGAGTTCGCGGGAGGGGATGACGCCCTCCGTCTTGTAGCCGACGTCGAGGAGGACCTCGTCGCGGTCGATCTTCACGACAGTTCCTTCGATGAGGTCGCCGTCGTTGAAGAATTTGAGGGTCAGTTCGACCGCGGCCAGAAAGTCTTCAGCGGATCCGATGTCATTGATCGCGATCTGCTCGGGTGCCTTGGTCGTTACGGTGGTCATAGAGATGAGTGCTCCGATGCGGACATAACTCGGGCCCGGGTCAACGCGGTTCTGGAGTGTCGTCCGGGCAAGCGGACAGGATGGTCGTCAAATCGACGACTCTCCAGCCTATCGTGCTCGCCGCGCAGGCGCCAAACACCCGCCTAGAGGAGCGCCGAACGCAGCGTATCGAGACCGACGCCGCCGAGATCGAGGGCCCGCTTGTGGAAGGCCTTGTCGCTGTAGGCGGCACCCTCGCGAGCGCGAACCTCGGCGCGCAGTTGCTCCCAGATGCGCTGGCCGACCTTGTACGAGGGTGCCTGGCCGGGCCACCCGAGGTAGCGGTGCACCTCGAAGTCGATGAAGCCGTCGTTCATGTTGACGTTGCGGTGCAGGAAGGCGAAGGCATCCTCGGTCGTCCACACGGCGCCCGTCTCAGGGTGGATCTTGCCGAGGTGCACGCCGATGTCGAGCACGACGCGGGCGGCGCGCATCCGCTGCCCGTCGAGCATGCCGAGCCGGTCGGCCGGGTCGTCGAGGTAGCCGAGCTCCTCCATGAGGCGCTCGGCGTAGAGCGCCCACCCCTCGGCGTGGCCGCTCGTGCCGGCGAGCAGCCGGCGCCACGAGTTGAGCTGCGCGCGGTTGTACACGGCCTGGCCGATCTGCAGGTGATGGCCGGGAACACCCTCGTGGTAGACGGTCGTCGTCTCGCGCCAGGCGTCGAACTCGTCAACCCCCTCGGGGATGCTCCACCACATGCGGCCCGGGCGCGAGAAGTCATCCGTGGGCCCCGTGTAGTAGATCGCTCCGCCGGGGGTCGGGGCAATCATGCACTCGAGCCGCTTCACGGGTTCGGGAATCTCGAAGTGCGAGCGCGAGAGCTCATCGACCGCCGTATCGCTCAATTGCTGCATCCACTCACGCAGAGCCTCGCGACCGTGCAGCCTGCGGGCCGGATCACCCTCCAGGTGAGCGATGGCCTCCTCGACGCTCGCGCCGGGAACAATGAGGTCGGCGGTACGGGACTGCTCGTCGACCATTCGAGCGAGCTCCTCGACGCCCCACTCGTAGGTCTCGTCGAGATCGATGGTTGCCCCGAGGAAGCGCCGGGAGTGCAGTGCGTAGAGTTCGCGGCCGACAGCGTCGGTCTCGCGTGCCGCGGGGGCGAGCTCGTTCTCGAGGAAGTCAGCGAAGCGCCCATAGCCGGCCGCGGCTTGGGCGGCGCCCGTCGCGAGCTCGGTGCGCAGCGCGGCGGGGAGCTCCCCCTCGTCGAGCGACGCACCCTGCGTGAATCCGGCGAAGAAGCCGTCGGTGCTCGCGTTGCGCCTGGCCTGCTCGAGCACGCGCTCCACCTGGCGGCGGGCGGGCGTGCGACCGAGCCGGATCCCCTCGCGGAGGGTCGCCGCGTAGCCCTCCAGCGCCCCCTCGACGTGACCGAGCTTCGTCGCGATGGTCGACCAGTTCTCCTCCGTGCCGGTGGGGAGGAGGTCGAAGATCTCACGCACGCGCTGGGCGGGCGACTCGATCACGTTGAGGTCGCGCTCCGTCCACCCCGCATCATCCAGGTCGAGCTGCAGCCGCAGCTCGCTCGACAGGTCGGCCATGGTCACCCGGTCGATGTCGTCGACGGGCGTCGCGGTCTCCAGCTCGGTGAGCACCGACTCGGCCGCAGCCCGCAGGGCCGCGGTGCCCTCGGGCGAGTAATCCGCGAAGCGCTCGACCGGACCAGGAACGCCGGCGTAGATCGCAACGTCGGGGTCCAGCGCCGCGAGCTGAGTAACCCAGGCTTCCGCGATCGCGTCGACGGGAGTGGCGGAACGAGGTGCAGAAAAGTCGGTCATGGCGGTCAGCCTAGTGCGCGGCGTCGTCCCAGTTGCGGCCTACCCCGACCTGCACATCGAGCGGCACGGCGAGCTCGGCGGCGGCGCCCATGCGCTTACGCACGATCGCTTCCAGCGCCTCGCGCTCGCCCGGCGCAACCTCGAACACGAGTTCGTCGTGCACCTGCAGCAGCAGGCGCGAGCGCAGGGCATCCCGCGCCATGTCGTCAGCGACGCCGATCATGGCGATCTTCATGATGTCCGCTGCCGAACCCTGGATGGGCGCGTTGAGCGCCTGTCGCTCGGCATTCTCACGGAGCACGCGGTTGGGGCTCGCGAGATCGGGGAACGGGCGCCGCCGCCCGAAGATCGTCTCCGTGTAGCCGTCGGCCTTCGCCTGCTCGACGACGCTGCGCAGGTAGTCGCGCACGGCTCCGAAGCGCGCGAAGTAGTCGGTCATGAGCTGCTTCGCCTCCTTCGACTCGATGCGCAGCTGCTTGCTCAGCCCGAAGGCGCTGAGCCCGTAGGCGAGCCCGTAGCTCATGGCCTTCACCTTCGTGCGCATCTCGGGAGTCACGTCTGCCGGTTCCACGCCGAAGATGCGGGCCCCGACGAAGCGGTGCAGGTCCTCCCCCGAGCGGAAGGCCTCGATGAGGCCGTCGTCACCCGAGAGGTGCGCCATGATGCGCATCTCGATCTGCGAGTAGTCCGCCGTGAGCAAGCCCTCGCAGTCGTCGGCCGCAACGAAGGCGGCACGAATACGATGGCCGATCTCGGTGCGCACGGGAATGTTCTGCAGGTTCGGGTCGGTGGACGAAACGCGCCCGGTGGAGGTACCGGTCTGGTCGTACGTCGTGTGAATGCGTCCGTCGTCGGCGATCGACCCCGTGAGGCTCTCCACGATCTGCCGCAGCTTGGTCGCATCGCGATGCTGCAGCAGCAGGCCCAAGAACGGGTGCGGATGCGCCTCCTGCAGGTCTGCCAGCGCCGCCGCGTCGGTGGTGTACCCGGTCTTGGTCGCGCGCGTCTTGGGCATGCCGAGCTCGTCGAACAGCACCTGCTGCAGCTGCTTCGGCGACCCGAGGTTGACCTCGCGGCCGATCTCGGCGTAGGCCTGCTCGGCGAGGGTTGCCGCGGTCGTGCCGAGCTCGCTGTTGAGGGCGTCGAGTGCCGTGCGGTCGACGAGAATTCCCGTGCGCTGCATCGCGGCGAGCACGGGGGTGGTCGGGATTTCGATGGCGGCCAGCACGTCGCCGCTCGTGGCGGGAAGCCGCTCACGCTGCTCGGCCACAACGCGGTGCAGGTACCAGGCCTCCGTGCCGGGGCTCAGCGCAGACGTATCGGGAACCAGCTGGTTGGGGTCGACCTGCGGCAGGGACTCCCCCAACAGGTCGTGCACGAGATCGTCGAGAGCGTAGGTGCGGGCACCGGGCCTCTCCAGCCAGGCGGCGAGCCGAGCATCCCAGACGACCCCACCGAGCGAGATCGAGAGCTCGGCGAGTGCACCGATCGCCGCCTTCGCGTCGGCGAGCAGCTTGGGGCTGTCGCTCGACAGCCACTCCTCGAGGGCACGGTAGTCGGGGCGATGCCCGGCCCAGTTGACCTGCACGCTCTCACTCTCGGTCGCGAGACCGAAAGACGCGAGCTGCCCGTGCGGAGCATCCACGATCACGGCGACCTCTGTGCCCGCCGACGACTCGAGCCACTTCGCGAGCTCCTCATCGACGAGCGTGCGCACGATCGGCGTCGCAGACTCGGTGCCCGGCGTCACCGCGCCCGCCGAGATGTCCGAGCCCTCGCTCGCGGCGATCTTGAGCACGCGGTCCGTCAGGGTACGGAACTGCAGTCGCTCGAACACCTGCTTCACGGCGGGCACGTCCATCGGTCGACGCTCGAGGTCGAGCGGACCGACGGGCAGCTCGACGTCGGTGACGAGTCGGTTCAGTCGACGGTTGCGCTCGGCACGATCGCGCTGTTCGCGCAGGTTGCCACCGACGACCCCGCCGATCTCCTCGATGTGCTCGAAAATGCCCTCGAGCGAACCGTACTGGGTGATCCACTTCACGGCCGTCTTCTCGCCGACCTTGTCGATGCCCGGCAGATTGTCGCTCGTCTCGCCGACCAGAGCCGCGATCTCGGGATACTGCTCGGGGTTGACCCCGTAGCGCTCGCGCACGGCGTCGGGGTCGTATCGCTTGAGCTCAGAGACCCCCCGCGCGTTCGGGTACAGCAGAGTGACGTCGTCGGTGACGAGCTGAATCGTGTCGCGGTCGCCCGACACGACGAGAACGTGCATCCCCTCAGCGGCCCCCTGCGTCGCGAGGGTCGCGAGAATGTCGTCCGCCTCGTAGTCCTCCTTCGTGATCGTCGTCACGCTCATCGCGGCGAGGGCCTCCTGCAGCAGCGGCACCTGACCGACGAACTCGGGCGGCGTCTCGCCGCGCGTGCCCTTGTACTCCGGGTACTCGCGGGTGCGGAACGAGTAGCGCGAGATATCGAAGGCGACGGCGACGTGCGTGGGCTTCTCCTTCGCCAACAGCCCGAGGAACATCGAGATGAAGCCGTGGATGGCGTTGGTGTGCTGTCCGTCACGCGTGACGAAACTGTCGATCGGCAGCGCGTAGAACGCACGAAAGGCGAGCGAATGGCCGTCGACGATGAGAAGCGTAGGCTTTGCGGTGTCCGTCACGCCGTCAGCCTAGCGAGGCCCCCTGACGCACGGACTCCCGAAACGTCGCCCCGCGAGAGGACCCTCATGACCCGCGTTCCCGACAACCTCGACCCCGCTCACGTCGAGCGGCTCATCAGCACGCAGGGCGGGGCGCTCGCCCAAAAGATGGAGATCGATTTCGTCGAACTGTCAGCAGAACGCTCCATCGCCCGGATGCCTGTCGCGGGCAACACGCAGGTCATCGGTCTGCTGCACGGGGGCGCGCACGTCGTGCTGGGGGAAAGTCTCGGCTCGATCTCCTCCGCCATCCACGCGGGGCCGGGGCGCTACGCCGTCGGCATCGAGATCAACGCGACCCACAGCCGGTCGGTGACCGAGGGCATCGTGACGGCAACCTGCACAGCCCTCGTGCTCGGGCGCACGCTGTGCACGCACGAGATCGTCATGACGGATGAGGACGGCCGCCGACTGTCGACCGTGCGCATGACCAACCTGCTGCGCGACCAGTAGCGGTTCGCGACCGAGACTGCCGAGTCGCGTCAGTCGTCGGTATCGTCCGCGGCGGCCGGCTTCTTCGCCGCAGCATCCTTCTTCGGCGACAGCTGCTCGATGACCGCCTGCGCGACCGCCTGCATCGTCGTGCGGCGATCCATCGACGCCTTCTGGATCCAGCGGAACGCCTCCGGTTCGCTCAAGCCCATGCGCTCGTTCAGGAGGCCCTTCGCGCGGTCGACGAGCTTGCGGGTCTCGAAGCGCTCCACCAGGTCGGCGACCTCGCTTTCCAGCGTCAGAATCTGCTGGTAGCGACTGAGGGCGATCTCGATCGCCGGCAACAGGTCGTTCGGCGTGAACGGCTTCACGACGTAGGCCAGAGCGCCCGCCTCGCTCGCCTGATCGACGAGCTCCTTCTGGCTGAACGCCGTGAGCAGCACCACGGGGGCGATGTGGTTCTCGCTCAGACGCTTCGCCGCCTCGATGCCATCCAACTGAGGCATGCGGATGTCCATGATGACGAGATCCGGCCGCAGCTCGGTCGCGAGGGCCACCGCGGTCTCACCGTCCCCCGCCTCGCCGACCACATCGAAGCCGTTGTCGCGGAGGATCTCCACGATGTCCATGCGGATGAGGGACTCGTCCTCGGCGACGATGACTCGCCGCGGTGCTGAGGTGTTCTGCTCCTGATCGCTCACAGCACCGAGCCTACGGTATCGTCAACATGCCGCGTACGACGGGGCAGGCCGGCTTGGCGGAATGGTAGACGCGACGCACTCAAAATGCGTTGTCCGAAAGGGCGTGTGGGTTCGAATCCCACAGCCGGTACGTATGGCGAGTACATCAGCGCACGTTGCTGTTTCTGCGCGACACTGGTTCGCGTCGCGGGGTTCGAATCCCACAGCCGGTACGCACCACTCGGCTATGGGACTCAGAGCGCGCCGACCTACTCGACGCTGCCGCCCGCAATCCAGGCCGGAAGCTCGGTGCCCACTGTGTCTCCCACCGTGTGCACCCGGATGTCGTTGGTGCCGCCGGAGACTCCGGGAGGCGAACCCGAGATCACGACGACCTTGTCGCCCGACTCCGCGACGCCGCGCCCGAGGAGAATGTCGTCGACCTGGCGGTACATCGCATCAGTGTGCGTGACACTCTTGACCAGGAATGACTCGATGCCCCACGTGAGCGCCATGCGCCGCTGTACGTGCAGGTACGGCGTAAACGCCTTCATCGGGATGCGAAACCGAAGCCGCGACATGCGACGAGCCGAATCGCCGCCCTCGGTGAAGACGCACACGAACTTTGCCTCCACGAACTCGGCGACCTCGGCCGCGGCGAGCGTGATGGCGCCGCCCTGCGTGCGCGGCTTCGTGCCCAGCGGGGGAATGCGCTCGAGACCGTGCTCTTCGGTCGCTGCCACGATGCGCGCCATGGTCGAGACCGTGATGACGGGAAACTCCCCCACGCTCGTCTCACCGCTCAACATGACCGCGTCGGCCCCGTCGAGTACGGCGTTGGCGACGTCGCTGGTCTCGGCACGCGTCGGAATCGGGCTGCTGATCATCGACTCGAGCATCTGTGTCGCCACGATGACCGGCTTGGCCATGCGACGAGCGAGTTCCACGGCTCGCTTCTGCACGATCGGCACCGCTTCGAGGGGCAACTCGACCCCGAGGTCGCCTCGCGCCACCATGATGCCGTCGAAGGCGTCGACGATGCTCTCGAGAGCGTCGACGGCCTGCGGCTTCTCGATCTTGGCGATGACGGGCAGGAAGGTGCCCTCTTCGCGCATGATCTCGTGCACGCGCGTGATGTCGCTCGCGTTGCGCACGAACGACAGCGCGATGTAGTCCGCTCCCAGCCGGAGCGCCCACCGCAGATCGTCCTCGTCCTTCTCAGAGAGGGCCGGAACGTTGACGGCGACGCCGGGCAGATTGATGCCCTTGTTGTTCGACACCGCACCCGCGACAACGACCTCGGTGCGCACGCGCACGCCGTCGGTGTCGAGCACGCGCACCTTGACCTTGCCGTCATCGATGAGCAGGAAGTCCCCCGGCTTCACGTCATCCGGCAGGCCCTTGAAGGTCGTTCCGCACAGCTCGCGCGTGCCCTCGACCTCCTCGGTCGTGATCGTGAAGATGTCGCCCTCGGCGAGCTCGTGGGGGCCGTCGGCGAACTTGCCCAGACGGATCTTCGGGCCCTGAAGGTCGACCAGAACAGCCACCGGCCGGTGGGTGTCCTCCGCCGCCGTGCGCACGTTCCGGTACACCTCTTCGTGGATGTCGTAGGTGCCGTGGCTGAGATTCATGCGAGCGACGTCGACGCCGGCCTCGATGATCGCGCGGATATTCTCATAGCTCGACGTGGCCGGCCCGAGGGTGGCGACGATCTTTGCTCGTCTCATGACGTCCTTCACTGTGGTGGTGGTGGTAGGGGTGGGAAGGGTGACGTGGTGACCGCGTTCAGACGCGCAGCGGTTGGTCGGTGGCGCGCACTGGCGCGGGAAGCTCGCTGTGGCCCTGCAGGTAGCGATCGGCCTCGGCGGCGGCTGCCCGACCTTCGGCGATCGCCCACACGATGAGGGACGCGCCGCGCCCCGCGTCGCCGGCAACAAAGATGCCGGGCTCGGAGGTCGTGTAGTCGGCTGACCGACTGACGGTGCCGCGCTCGTCGAAGGGCATGCTGAGCTGTGACTCGAGGCCGTGCCGCTCCGCACCGGTGAACCCGAGCGCGAGCAGTACCAGGTCAGCGGGAATTTCGCGCTCCGTGCCCGGCTTCGGGGCACGCCGCCCGTCGGTGATCTCGGTCTCGGCGACGAGCAGGGCGCGCACCTCCCCCGCGTCATTGCGCAGGAATTCCACGGTTGACGCCAGGTAGCTGCGCTCTCCGCCCTCCTCGTGCGCGCTCTGCATCTCGAAGAGAGTCGGCTGCATCGGCCACGGCTGGTCGGCCGGCCGTTCCGTGGGCGGTTGCACCCCGATCGCGAGGTTGGTGACGCTGAGCGCACCCTGCCGGTGGGCAGTGCCGATGCAGTCGGCCCCGGTGTCGCCGCCGCCGAGCACGACGACGTGCTTGCCTTCGGCGGTGATCTGATCGTCGACCATGTCGCCCGCCTGAACGCGGTTCGACTGGGTGAGGTACTCCATCGCGAAGTGCACGCCGAGCGCATCGCGACCCGGAATCGGCAGGTCACGGGGCTGCGGCGAGCCTGTCGCCACGATCACCGCGTCGTAGCGGTCGCGCAGGTCGTTCCAGGTGATGTCGCGGCCAATCTCCACTCCGGCACGGAACCGGGTGCCCTCGGCCTGCATTTGCGTGAGGCGCGCATCCAGATGGCGCTTCTCCATCTTGAAATCGGGGATGCCGTACCGCAGCAGCCCGCCGATGCGGTCGTCGCGCTCGAAGACGGCGACGGTGTGCCCGACACGGGTCAGCTGCTGCGCTGCGGCGAGCCCCGCGGGGCCGCTGCCGACCACCGCGACCGTCTTGCCGGTCAGGCGCTCGGGCGGGATCGGCTGCACCCACCCGTTGTTCCAGGCGTCGTCGATGATCGACGCCTCCACCTGCTTGATCGTCACCGCCGGCTGGTTGATGGCCAACACGCACGACGCCTCGCACGGCGCCGGGCACAGCTTTCCGGTGAACTCGGGGAAGTTGTTGGTCGCGTGCAATCGATCGATGGCTTGACGGCCCTCGCCCCGCCAGGTGAGGTCGTTCCACTCGGGGATCAGATTGCCCAGCGGGCACCCCTGGTGGCAGAACGGCACACCGCAGTCCATGCAGCGACCTGCCTGCCGACGCAGCTGCGCCGGATCGCCCTGCTCGTAGACCTCTTTCCAATCCATCAGGCGGATCGGGACGGGGCGGCGCGGCGGTAGCTCGCGCTCGGGTACGTTCAGAAAGCCGCGGGGGTTAGCCACCGGTCACCTCCAAGATTCTCTCCCAGACGACGTCGCCATCCGGGTCCAGTCCTTCATCGACGGCGGTGCGTCGCGCCTCGAGCACGGCCGCAAAGTCGCGCGGCATCACCGTGGTCATGCGGTCGAGCGTTGCCTCGAGCTCGGCCAGTAGTCGCGCTGCCAGAGCCGACTCGGTCTCCTCCTGGTGGCGACGCAGAAGCTCGGTCACCTGCTCGCGCTCCTCATCGGTCAAGGATCGTAGAGCGAGCTCGCCCGAGTCGAGAGAATCGCGGTTCACCCGCTCACGCACGAGGTCGAGCACGAACGCCGTGCCACCCGACATGCCCGCACCGAGATTGCGACCCGTGCTGCCGAGGATGAGCGCCGTGCCGCCCGTCATGTACTCCAGAGCGTGGTCACCGACTCCCTCAACAACGGCCGTCGCGCCCGAGTTGCGCACGAGGAATCGCTCCCCCACGATGCCGCGGATGAACATCTCGCCGCTCGTCGCGCCATAGCCGATGACATTTCCGGCAATCACGTTGCGCTCGGCGTGGAACACGCTCTCCCGCGCCGGGCGCACGATCACGCGACCGCCCGAGAGACCCTTGCCGACGTAGTCGTTGCTGTCTCCGAACAGGCGCAGCGTGATGCCGCGCGGCAGGAACGCCCCCAGGCTCTGCCCAGCAGATCCGCTCAGCGTCACGTCGATCGTGTCCGGCGCCAGGCCCTGCTCGCCGTGGCGCCGGGTCACTTCGTTGCCGAGCATCGTGCCGACCGCACGCTCGGTGTTGCGCACCGGCAGATCGATACGCACGGGGCCCGAGTGCTCCAGGGCGTCGGAGCTCAAGCGGATGAGCTCGTTGTCGAAGTGCTCATCGATCTCGTGATCCTGATCCCGCGTCTTGATGCGGGGCACGTCGTCGGCGAAGACCGGGCCGTCCAGGATGGGCTGCAGATCGAGCCCGTCGGCCTTCCAGTGGTGTACCGCACGATCGATGTCGAGAAGCTCGGTGCGGCCGATCGCCTCATCGAGGGTGCGGAAGCCGAGTTCGGCGAGGTATTCGCGCACTTCGGTAGCGAGGAACTCGAAGAAGTTGACGACGAACTCGGGGGTTCCCGTGAAGCGCTCGCGCAGAACAGGGTTCTGGGTCGCGACACCCACCGGGCATGTGTCTAGGTGGCAGACGCGCATGAGGATGCAGCCTGAGACCACCATCGGCGCCGTGGCGAAGCCGAACTCCTCCGCACCGAGGAGCGCTGCGATCACGACATCCCGGCCCGTCTTCATCTGGCCGTCGACCTGCACCGTGACCCGGTCGCGCATGTTGTTGAGCATCAGGGTCTGCTGAGCCTCGGCGAGACCGAGCTCCCACGGCGTTCCTGCGTGCTTGAGAGAGTTGAGCGGGCTGGCGCCGGTACCGCCGTCGTGCCCCGAGACGAGGATCACGTCGGCCTTCGCCTTGGCCACACCGGCGGCGACCGCCCCGATGCCGGACTGGCTGACGAGCTTCACGTGAATGCGCGCACTCGGGTTCGACCTCTTGAGGTCGAAGATGAGTTGCTTGAGGTCTTCGATCGAATAGATGTCGTGGTGGGGCGGCGGTGAGATGAGCCCCACGCCCGGTGTACCGTGACGCAGCTTGGCGATGAGCGGATACACCTTGTTGGAGGGCAGCTGACCGCCCTCTCCCGGCTTCGCTCCCTGCGCCATCTTGATCTGGATGTCGTCAGCGTGGGAGAGGTACATGCTCGTGACGCCAAACCGTCCCGATGCGACCTGCTTGATGGCGCTGCGCCGCTCAGGGTCGAGCAGACGTTCGGTCGACTCACCGCCCTCGCCGGTGTTTGAGCGACCGCCCAGTCGGTTCATGGCGATCGCGAGGGTCTCGTGCATCTCAGGACTAATGGCACCCAGGCTCATGGCGCCCGTGGTAAAGCGGCGCACGATGGACTCGATCGGTTCGACCTCATCGAGCGGCACGGAAGCGCGGTCATCGGTCTTCAGACGGAACAGACCGCGCAGCGTCATGAGCCGCTCAGCCTGCTCGTCGACCGAGCGCGTGTACTCGCGGAAGATGTCGTAGCGCTTGGAGCGGGTCGCGTGCTGCAGCCGGAAGACCGTATCCGGGTTAAACAGGTGGGGAGGGCCCTCGCGGCGCCACTGGTACTCGCCGCCGGTCTGCAGGCGCTCGTGCGGGTTGACGGGCGCGCTCGCCGGGTATGCGACCGCGTGACGCGCCGCGTTCTCGCGGGCGATCGTCTCGATGCCCACACCGCCCAGGATGCTCGTCGTTCCCGTGAAATATCGGTCGACGAAGTCCTGCTCGAGACCGACGGCCTCGAACGCCTGAGCGCCCGCGTAGGAGCTCACCGTCGAGATGCCCATCTTCGACATGATCTTGAGGACCCCTTTGCCGAGGCCCTTGATGACGTTGCGCACGGCGGATTCGGGGGTGATGCCCGTGATCATGCCGGAGCGCACGAGATTCTCGACGGTCTCCATCGCCAGGTAGGGGTTCACCGCGGAGGCGCCGTAGCCGATGAGGAGCGCGATGTGGTGCACCTCGCGCACGTCGCCTGCCTCGACGATGAGGCCGACCCGCATTCTCTTCTCGCTGCGGATCAGGTGGTGATGCACGGCCGACAGCAGCAGCAACGAGGGAATCGGCGCGAGGTCACCGGTGGAGTCACGGTCGCTCAGCACGATGAACTCGGCACCGTCGTCGATCGCGTCGTCGACCTCCGCGCACACCGCCGTGAGCCGCTTCTCGAGAGCCCGCGGGCCCTTGTCGACGCGATACAGTCCGCGCACCGTCGTCGTGAGCGAGCTGCCAGGCCGCGGATCGATGTGCTGAATTTTCGCGAGCTCGTCGTTGTCGATGACGGGGAAGTTGAGGACGACTTGTCGGGCATGGCGCGGGGTGGCAGCCAGCAGGTTGCGCTCGGGCCCCAGGCCGAGTCGCATCGAGGTCACGACCTCTTCCCGAATCGAGTCCAGGGGAGGGTTCGTGACCTGCGCGAACTGCTGGGTGAAGTAGTCGAAGATGAGGCGAGGCCGGTCGGAGAGCACGGCAATCGGAGTGTCGGATCCCATGGCGCCGAGCGGTTCTGCTCCGGTGCGCGCCATGGGCGTGAGCAGCACCCGCACCTCTTCTTCGGTGTAGCCGAAGGTGCGTTGCCGGCGAACGATCGAAGCAGGGGTGTGCACGATGTGCTCGCGCTCGGGCAGATCCTTCAGGTTGATGCGCTGAGTATCCAGCCACTCCCCCCACGGGCCGGAGGTGGCGATCTCGCGCTTGATCTCATCGTCTTCGATCAACCGACCTTCGGCGGTGTCGACGAGGAACATGCGGCCGGGGCGCAGGCGCCCCTTGCGCACAATGCGGGAGGGGTCGATGTCGAGAACGCCGATCTCGCTCGCGAGTACCACGAGCCCGTCATCGGTCACGAGGAACCGGCCCGGCCGCAGGCCATTGCGGTCGAGGGTGGCTCCCACGAGCGATCCGTCGGTGAAGGTGAGAGCTGCGGGGCCGTCCCACGGCTCCATGAGCATGCCGTGGTACTCGTAGAAGTCACGCAAATCGGGGTCGATGTCGACCTGGTTCTCCCAGGCCTCGGGCACCATCATCATGATCGCGTGGGGAAGAGAGCGGCCACCGAGCGTGATGAGCTCCACGACCTCGTCGAAGGAGGCCGAGTCGCTCGCGCCCGGGGTCACGATCGGGAAGAGATCTCGCAGCTCGCCGAGCACTTCGTTGTCGAGCTGCGACTGCCGAGCGCGCATCCAGTTGCGGTTGCCCTGCACCGTGTTGATCTCGCCGTTGTGCGCCATCATGCGGAACGGCTGAGCGAGCGGCCACGAGGGGAAGGTGTTGGTCGAGTACCGCGAGTGCACGAGCGCGAGCTTCGACGCGAAGCGCTCGTCGCTCAAGTCAGGGTAGAACGGCTCCAGCTGCAGCGTGGTCACCATCCCCTTGTAGACCAGGGTGCGGCACGACAGCGACGGGAAGTACGAGCCGAGTTCACGCTCGGCGCGCTTGCGCAGGCGGAAGGCCTGCCGGTCGAGAGCGATGCCCTCGAGCGGGCGACCGGTGTCGTCCTCCCGGGCGGACTGCAGAAACAGCTGCTCGAAGGAGGGCATGGCCGCGCGAGCCAGGTTGCCAATGTGGTCGGCGCTGACCGGCACCTCACGCCAGCCCAGGACGGTCAGCCCCTCGTCGTCGGCCAGCCGCTCGATCGCTGCCTTCTCGGTAGCGCGCTCGTCGTCATCGGTCGGCAGGAACGCCATGCCGACGACGTAGGAGCCCAGGCTCGGCAACGCGAAGGGCACGACGCCGCGCAGAAAGGCATCCGGGATCTGGGTGAGGATGCCCGCGCCGTCGCCGGTGCCAGCGTCCGAGCCGATCGCTCCGCGGTGCTCGAGGTTGCGCAGCGCATCCAGCGCCGCCTGAATGATGTCGTGGCCGGCCGTGCCGCGAAGGGTCGCGACCATGGCGAGCCCGCAGGCGTCGTGCTCACGGGCCGGGTCGTACAGGCCCTGAGCCTGGGGCACGCTCGAGAAGCGCTGATAGGGAGAGGCTGAAGCCATGGAAGAACCGTCCTCACGGTGACACTGGAGGCGTACGGGACGTCGCTGGCCCGAAAGGAAGTGGGTGCTGGGCGTGGTGGGCCCTTCGGTCGGTCGTGGTGGCGCTCGACAGGCTACTGCTGGACGGGCGACCCGCTTGTGGCGGCGGTCGCACCGGTGCGTGCACTGGAGTCAGAGGCATCATCGCTCTCGTCATCCGAGTCGCTGTGCACGTCGGCCGAGTCTACCCCAGCACTCTGATCCCACTCCCGGCCCGGCTGATAGGGAGAGGGCTCCACACCGTGGTGGCGCCGTCGCTGCACGAGAACGATGATGATCCCCAGGAGAACAGCACCCCAGGCGGCCCAGACGTTGACCCGGACTCCTAGGAACAGCTCGCTCGGGTCGAGTCGGATCGTCTCGAAAACGCTGCGGCCCACGCCATACCAGATCAGGTAACCGCCCAGCAGCTTGCCCCACTGCACCCGGAGGCGGGCATCCAGCAGAAGGAGCACCGCCACGCCAGCGAGGTTCCAGAGGATCTCGTACAGGAACGTGGGGTGGAAGAGCGTGTCGTCGGGCAGTCCCACCGGAATCGCACCGTTGGGGCGGTCGATCTCGAGGCCCCAGGGAAGGTTCGTGGGAAGTCCGAAGAGCTCCTGGTTGAACCAGTTGCCGAGGCGCCCGAAGGCTTGCGCCAGCAGCAGGCCGGGCGCCAGCGCGTCGGCGAAGGCCCAGAACCGAATCCCGGTCACCCGGCACCCGATCCACGCACCCACGGCGCCGCCGAGCAGCGCGCCGAAGATGGCCATGCCGCCTTCCCACACGTACAGGGTTCTCAGCAGGTCGGCACCCTCGAAGAAGTAGTCGTTGGGGTGGGTGATCACGTGGTAGATACGGCCCCCGACGATGCCGAGCGGCACCGCGAACAGGGCGATGTCGAGCACGATCCACGGCTCGGCACCGCGGCGCGTCAGGCGGTAGTGCGTGAGCAGCACGGCGGCGACGATACCGGCGAGAATGCAGAGCGCGTACGCGTAGATGTTGATGTCGAAGCTGAACCAGCCAAGGCCGAGATCGCGCAGCCACTGACCAAGGTTGAACACCTGCCATTCGGGGCTGGGGCTCGGAATGCTCAAGGGGAGGGTCACGGTGAGAGTTACCTTTCTGGCCGTGGGGCGTCGATCAGCCTAGTGTCGTCGGGCGCAAGTAGCGAAGTCAGTTCGCGCCCGCCGCGAGCTCGGTAGCAGCTGCCCCGACCGCCCGCACGCCGCCCTCTGCCAGAGCAGAGACGAGACGCGACCCGACGATGGCGCCGTCAGCGTACGTCAGAACGTCGCGCACCTGGTCAGCGGTCGAGATGCCAAGCCCCACGCAGGCTGACGTCGATCCCGCCTCGCGCAGCCGCGCGACAACGCCGCGAGCAGCCCGGTCGACATCCGCACGCGCACCCGTGATGCCCATGGTGGAGACGGCGTACACGAAGCCGCGACTGGCCTCCACCGCCCGCTGAAGCCGTGCTTCGCTGGAGGACGGCGCCGCGAGGAACACGCGATCCAGCGCAAGCTCGTCCGAAACATGCACCCAATCCTCGGCCTCATCTGGAATGAGATCGGGGGTGATGAGGCCCGCGCCACCCACGTCGCGCAGCGACTGCGCGAAACGTTCGACGCCGTACTGCACCACCGGGTTCCAGTAGGTCATGACAAGCACGGGAGCATCAACGCGGGCGCGCACCTGTTCAATCGCGGTGAAGCCATCGCGCAGTCGGAACCCCGAGGCCAGAGCCGTCTGCGTCGCCTCCTGGATCGCGGCGCCGTCCATGACCGGGTCGCTGTACGGCAGGCCCAGCTCCAGGATGTCGACCCCGTTCTCCACGAGGGCCACCGCAGCGTCGATGCTCGTCTCCAGGGTAGGAAAACCGACCGGCAGATAGCCAATGAGGGCCCCCGACCCGGCGTCCACGCGCGACGCGATGGTCGCTGCGACCGCACTCGCCGTCATGATGCGCTCTCCCCTGGCGGCGGCGTCATGGAGGCCGCGGCATCCAGCAGGCCGAAGTAGCGCGCAGCGGTCTCCATGTCTTTGTCGCCGCGACCGCTCAGGGAGACGAGCACCGTGCCCTCCGGGCCCAGCTCGTGCCCGAGCTCGAGGGCGCTGTGCAGGGCGTGCGCCGTCTCGATGGCGGGGATGATGCCCTCGGTGCGGCTCAACAAGCGCAGAGCATCCATCGCCTCGCCGTCGGTCACCGGCCGATACTCGGCGCGGCCGATCTCGTGCAGCCAGGCGTGCTCCGGCCCGACACCGGGGTAGTCGAGACCGGCTGAAATCGAGTGCGACTCCATCGTCTGACCGTCGTCGTCCTGCAGCATCATGCTTCGAGCACCGTGCAACACACCGGGCCGGCCCTTGCTCATGGTCGCCGCGTGGTGGAGCGTCTCGACGCCGTCCCCAGCCGCCTCACTGCCGACCAGGCGAACGCTCTCGTCGTCGAGGAAGGCGTGAAAGATGCCCATGGCGTTGCTGCCGCCGCCCACGCACGCCACGACCGCGTCCGGCAGCGCACCCGTCAGCTCGAGCACCTGCTGGCGAGCCTCGGTGCCGATGACCGCGTGGAAGTCGCGGACCATCGTGGGGAACGGGTGCGGGCCCGCCACCGTGCCGAGCAAGTAGTGCGTCGACTCGACGTTCGCGACCCAGTCGCGCAACGCCTCGTTGATGGCATCCTTGAGCGTGCGCGAGCCCACCGTGACCGGAACGACGGTGGCCCCGAGCAGGTTCATGCGGGCGACGTTGAGCGCCTGCCGCTCCGTGTCGACTTCGCCCATGTACACGACACACTCGAGACCGAACAGGGCTGCCGCGGTCGCACTCGCGACGCCGTGCTGACCCGCACCCGTCTCGGCGATGATGCGGGACTTGCCGAGGCGCTTGGCGAGCAGCGCCTGTCCGAGCACGTTGTTGATCTTGTGGCTGCCCGTGTGGTTGAGGTCCTCGCGCTTGAGGATGATGCGCGCCCCACCCGCATGCTGGGCGAACCGACGCGCTTCGGTGATGATCGAGGGGCGACCGGTGTACGTGCGGTGCAGCTCGGCGAGCTCGGCCCCGAAGGCGGGGTCGACCCGGGCGGCCTGATACGCCTCGTCGAGCTCGTCGAGTGCGGCGATGAGCGATTCCGGCACGAAGCGCCCGCCGAAAGAACCGAAGTAGGGCCCGACCTGTTCGCGCAGACTCATGTGACCGCCAAGAATTTGTGGAGGGTGGCGACGGGGTCGCCACCGGTGACCAGTGCCTCGCCGACGAGAACCACGTCGGCTCCCGAGCGACGGTAGTGCTCGACGTCTGCGATTCCGCTGACTGCCGACTCGGCGATGCGGACAACCCCCTCCGGGATGCTCGGCGCGAGCCTGCCGAAGAGGTCGCGGTCGAGCTCGAATGTGCTGAGATCCCGCGCATTGACACCGATCACCTGCGCCCCGAGGTCCACCGCTCGCCGCACCTCGTGGGCATCATGGGTCTCGACCAGGGGCGTCATGCCGAGTTCGAGGATCAGTGCGTGCAACTGGGCGAGCACGGAGTCGTCGAGGGCCGCGACGATGAGCAGAACCAGATCGGCGCCGGCCGCCCGCGCCTCGAGCACCTGATAGGGCTCGGCGATGAAGTCTTTGCGCAGCACGGGGATGTCGACGGCCGCGCGCACTGCCACCAGATCATCGAGACTGCCGCCGAAGCGGCGCTCCTCGGTGAGCACGCTCACCGCCGCGGCGCCGCCGGCGGCGTATGCCCGCGCGAGGTCAGCGGGGTCGGGAATCTCGGCCAGCGGACCCCGTGACGGGCTCGCCCGCTTCACCTCGGCGATGACCTTCACCGTCGGTCCGCGACGCAGTGCGCTGAGCGCGTCGAGAGCGGGCGCAGCGGCCAACGCCGCCGACTCGACCGCGGTGATCGGCCGCGTCTCTCGCCGCCGGGCGGCGTCTTCGAGAGCGCCCGCGACGAGTCCCTCCAGCACTTAGGTGCGCGCCTTCGACATGTAGCGCGGGCCCTTGACTCCGTAGCCCATCTTGGCGAGCACACCGCCGAGGATCCAGCCGAAGAGCACGAGACCCGCACTCGCCCAGACCACCCACGCAATCTCGAAGAAGAACGCGATCGTGCCGATCGTGAACCCCACGAGCATGATGGTGACGGCGATCCACGCGGCAGGTGAGTGGCCGTGGCCGGGCTCGGAATGGTCGTTCATGTCTCTCCATCGCGTTGGGTGTGGGTGCCCCCTCAGTCTACCGTGCTGTCGGGTCGCGCCCATCGCTGAGAGCGTCCCACGCTCCGATGGTGTCATCGGCGTCAGGGGCGGCGGTCGCGTTGGTGCGCTCGAAGCGCTGTGTCCGCCGGGGCCACCACCGCGCGGTGATCGCGATGAGCAGCCCGACGACGGTACTGAGGATGCCGACCACGACCGCGACGACAGGCCACGCCGTCAGCTCTGCCGTTTCGACCAGAGCCCGCACGGAATCCGCGCCCTCCACCCCGGTGAGGGCCGTGACGCCCGCTGCGGCCGCGATCACGGGATCACCGATGGCGCGGGCGCTCACCACGATCGCCAGAATGCCCAGCACGCTGAGCAGGGCGCCGAGGAGGGCGCGCCACCACGCAGACACGATCGCCAGAGCCGCCGTCAGAGCGAGCGAGGCGATCGCCAGGGCGGGCAGAACGACAGCAGCACCGTCCCCCGACACCTCCACGCTCAGCTCGCTCTCGAGCGTGAGATCGACCCACGGTTGCGACCAGGCGACGAACAGAGCGATCGCGAGCAGGGGCGGTGTGAGCAGCGCGGCTGCTCGCACGCCGCTGGCGCGCCGGGCATCCTTACTGGCCACGGGAGACCTCCTGGAGCGCGTTCGCGATGGCGACCGCGCGCAACGGCGCCGCGGCCTTTGCGAGGGTCTCCTGAAACTCGGCCTCGGGCTGTGAGTCAGCGACAAGTCCCGCTCCGGCCTGGACGCGGGCCACCCCGTCGGCGAGGAACGCGGTACGGATGGCGATAGCGAGGTCGGTATCGCCCGAGAAGGCGATGTAGCCCACCACTCCCCCGTACACTCCGCGCCGGGCGGGTTCCAGCTCGTCGATGATCTCCAGCGCCCTCGGCTTGGGGGCGCCGCTCAGCGTGCCCGCCGGGAAGGTGGCGCGGAACACATCAATGGGCGACGCATGTGGGCGCAGATCGCCCTCCACGCTCGACACCAGATGCATGATGTGGCTGAAGCGCTCGACCTGCATGAACTCGGTCACCTCCACGGTTCCCGCACCGCACACCTTCGACAGATCGTTGCGAGCTAGGTCGACGAGCATGAGGTGCTCTGCCTGCTCCTTGCGGTCCGCGAGAAGTTCGTCAGCGAGCTCACCATCGAGCTCTGGAGTCTCGCCGCGGGGCCGCGAACCGGCGATCGGATGCATGTACACGCGCTCCCCCGTCACCTTGACGAGGGCCTCCGGAGATGAACCGACGATCGCGTACGGATCGCCCTCGGCAGTGCGCAGGTTCAGAACATACATGTACGGCGACGGGTTGAGGGCGCGCAGCACCCGGTACACCTCGAGCGGACTCGCCGTGAGTTCGTGGTCGAAGCGTTGGCCGACGACCACCTGGAAGACATCGCCGTCGCGGATGAAGCGCTTCGCGCGGTCCACCGCGGCCAGGTACTCCGCCGGAGTCGAGCGGTGGTGTGGCTCGGGGCTCGCGTCGAGATCGATGCGCGCCACCTCGGGTTCTGCCGGGCGCACCATGGCGCGCTCCAGCACGTCGAGACGAGCCTGCGCGTCGGCCCACAGGTCGTCCTCGGTCGACTCGCCGTCGTTGAGGGCGCTGACCACCAGAGACACCGTGCCCTGACGGTGATCCATGACGAGAAGTTCAGCGACGAAGGCGAGGGCCAGTTCGGGGCACGGGAAATCGCGGGGAGGGGAATCCGGTAGGTGCTCGACCTGGCGCACCGCGTCCCAGCCGATGAATCCCACGAGCCCCCCGGTGAGGGGTGGGTGCTCGGCCTCGTGAGGGGACCGCCACCGCGCATAGAGCGCATCGAGGGCCCGCAGGGATGCCCGTGGTGCGGTGCCGCCGAAAGCGCGCTCCTCGGGCAGTCCGTCGGCGATCCACGCCGTCTCGCCCTCCTGCTCAGTGAGCACGCCGAAGGAGCGCACCCCGATGAACGAGTAGCGAGACCAGATGCCGCCCTGCTCGGCGGACTCGAGCAGGAAGCTGCCCGCGCGCCCCTCCGCGAGCGAGCGGTAGAGACCCACCGGCGTGAGCGCATCCGCGAACAGGGTGCGAATGACGGGAACCACGCGCGACCGAGCGCACTGCGCGGCGAAGGCCTCGCGTGTCGTGTCGGCATGCCCCTTCACGATGCGGCTCCCTGGACAGGATCCAGCGGATCCACGTCGAAGCACGAGTGCGCGCCGGTGTGACAGGCGGCGCCGACTTGGTGCACGCGCACGAGGAGCGTATCGGCATCGCAGTCGAGGGCAGCCGAGCGCACCAGCTGCTGATGTCCGCTCGTGTCGCCCTTGCGCCAGTACTCCTGCCGCGAGCGGCTCCAGAAGGTCACACGACCCTCGGTGAGGGTGCGGCGCACGGCCTCATCGTCCATCCACCCGAGCATGAGCACGGTGCCCGTCGCGTCCTCCTGGATCACTGCGGGCACCAGGCCGGTAGCGTCGAAGCGGATGCGCTCGATCACGGCGGCAGTCTCGGCACGGTCGTGGCTCATCGCACCATCATCCCCTCTGCACGCAGCACCTGCTTGACGTCGCCCACGGTGAGCTGCGCGGTGTGGAATACGCTCGCCGCCAGCACCGCGTCAGCCCCCGCCCGCAGAGGCGGGGCAAAGTGCTCGAGTGCGCCCGCTCCGCCCGACGCGATGACCGGCACCGTGGCGAGCGCGCTCATCGCACTCGTCAACTCGAGATCGAAGCCCTGCTTCGTGCCGTCGGCATCGATCGAGTTCACGAGGAGCTCGCCCGCGCCACGGTCGATCGCCTCGCGCGCCCACTCCAGGGCGTCCAGCATCGTGCGCTCGCGACCACCATGGGTGGTGACGACGAAGCCGCTGGGAGTGCTCTCATCGCGCGTGACGTCGAGAGAGAGTACGCACACCTGGGATCCGAAGCGCCACGCGATCTCGTCGATGAGGGCGGGCCGCGCGATCGCCGCGCTGTTGACCCCGATCTTGTCGGCGCCGTGCGCGAGCAGTCGGGCGACATCCTCGACACTGCGCACACCACCACCCACGGTGAGGGGAATGAAGACCTGCTCAGCGGTCTCGCGTACGACGTCGTACATCGTGTCGCGATTGTCGACGGTCGCCGTGACGTCGAGGAACGTGATCTCGTCAGCGCCCTGCTCGAAATAGCGTCGCGCGAGCTCGATCGGGTCGCCGGCGTCCCGCAGACCTTGGAACTTGACGCCCTTCACGACGCGGCCTGCGGCCACGTCGAGGCACGGGATGACGCGCACCGCGAGCGTCATGACAGGCACTCCCCCATCAGATACGGGCCGCGTGGATGGGGCTCACGAGGATCGCCCGTGCGCCCAGTTCGTACAACTCGTCCATGACCTGATTGGTGTCGTTTCTCGGGACCATCGCCCGCACAGCGACCCAGTCGCGGTCGGCGAGATCACTCACGGTCGGCGACTCGAGCCCGGGCGTGATGGCCTGGGCCCGCTCCAGCAACTCGCGCGGAAGGTCGTAGTCCATGAGCACGTACTGCCGGGCGACGAGCACGCCCTGAAGCCGACGCTGAAGGGTCGCGATCCCGGGACGGTCGGGCTGGGCGCTGATGAGTACCGCGGTGGATTCGAGGATGACCGGCCCGACGATCTCGAGACCCTGCGCACGCAGCGTGGATCCGGTCGACACGACGTCGGCGACGGCGTCCGCGACCCCCAATCGCACGGCGGACTCCACGGCGCCGTCAAGCCGGATGAGCTCCGAGCGCACGTCGTGCCGCTGCAGGAAGTCCTCCACCAGTGCCGGATAGCTGGTGGCAATGCGCTTGCCGCTCAAGTCCTCGAGCGAGGCGATCTCGCCGGGCTCGGCCGCGAAGCGAAAGGTCGAGTGCCCGAAGTCGAGGCTGGAGATCTCGACGGCGGCGGAGCGCGAGTCGAGCAGCAGATCGCGGCCCGTGATGCCGACATCCAGTGCGCCGGAGCCGACGTAGGTCGCGATGTCTCGCGGCCGCAGGTAGAAGAACTCAACGCCATTGCGTGGATCCGCCACCGTGAGGGCGCGAGGGTCCCGCCGGCCCGCGTAGCCCGCCTCGTGCAGCATCTCGACGGCGGTCTCGGACAGCGAGCCCTTGTTGGGCACCGCAATTCTCAGCATCAGTTCGTTCGCTTCCGTGGTCGCCTCGCGGCGGGGTTGTGCGGGCGCGTGTTCACAGGTTCCGGTAGACGTCGTCCAGGGTGAGACCCTTCGCGATCAGGAGCACCTGCAGGTGGTAGAGCAATTGGGAGATCTCGAGGGCGGTCGCCTCGTCAGACTCATGCTCGGCCGCCATCCACACCTCGGCGGCCTCCTCGACGATCTTCTTGCCGATCGCGTGAACGCCAGCGTCCAATTCGGCCACCGTCCCCGAGCCGTCCGGGCGCGACGCCGCCTTGTGGCTCAGTTCGTCGAAGAGCGCCTCGAAAGTCTTCACGCCCGTAAGGCTACCGGGCGTCGGCCGCGTGATCGCCCTAGGAGACGCCGAGCAGGTCGATGACGAACACGAGGGTCTTTCCCGACAGGCGATGACCGCCCCCGGCGGGACCGTAGGCGAGCTGAGGCGGGCAGACCAGCTGACGGCGACCGCCCACTTTCATGCCGGGGATGCCCTGCTGCCACCCGGCGATGAGGCTACCGAGGGGAAAGTTGATGGAGGAGCCGCGATTCCAGGAGGCATCGAACTCGTCGCCCGTCTCGAACTCGACGCCCACGTAGTGCACGTCGACCGTCGAGCCGGGCGCGGCGTCGGCTCCGTCGCCGACGACGAGGTCGGTGATGACGAGCTCCTGGGGCGCGGGGCCCTCGATGACGTCGATCTCGGGCTTGGTCTTGTCGGTCATGACTCTATCCAACCAGAGTGCGACAGCACCGCGCTCCGCACTCAGCCTGCGTGCAGGTGCTCAGCAGCGGCGCGACGCAGGTCGTCGATGGCTGCCTCCACGGAGTCAGCGCCGTACACGCTCGAACCGGCCACGAAGGTGTCCGCCCCGGCTTCCGCGGCGATTCCAATCGTCTCCACCGTGATACCGCCGTCCACCTGCAGCCACACATCCCCACCGTGGCGGGCCACGGCGTGCCGCAGCAGGCGCAGCTTCGGCATCGTCTCGGGCATGAAGGACTGCCCGCCGAACCCCGGCTCCACGGTCATGACGAGAAATTGATCGAACTCCGACACCAGTTCGAGATAGGGCTCAATGGGGGTTCCCGGCTTCACGGCGAGCCCGGCACGCGCACCGCGCTGCCGCAGAGCGCGTGCCGTCGCACGAACGTCGACGGCCGCCTCGGCGTGAAAAGTCACCGAAAAGGCCCCGAGTTCGGCGTAGCCGGGAGCCCATCGGTCGGCGTCGGAGATCATCAGGTGCACATCGAGCGGAATCGGCGAGACCGCTTGCAAACCCTCGACCATGCGCGGGCCGAAGGTCAGGTTCGGCACGAAATGGTTGTCCATGACATCAACATGCACAAGGTCGGCGGTACGGATGCGCTCGACCTCGTTCTGCAGGTTCACGAAGTCCGCAGACAGGATGCTCGGATTGATGCGCACGGCCACAAGCCCACAGTAGCGAGATGCGGTGTCAGCCGCCCTCGACTCGGCCGAGAAGCTGAATGAACATGGCGTCCGTCCCGTGCCGATGAGGCCACAGCTGCACCGCGCCTCCCCCTGCCGCCGCATCGAGGGGTATCAGACTCACGTCATCGAGAAGCGCCGGGGTGTCCAGCCTCGTGATGCGCGGGTGCTGCTGCAGTGCCCGATTGACGACCTCAGTGGTTTCGGCCGGGTGCGGAGAGCAGGTCACGTACGCGAGAACACCGCCGGGAGCCAGCGCCGCGAGCGCCGAAGTCAGAAGCTCGTGCTGCAGTGTTGCCAGAGCAGGAACATCCCGCGCACTCTTGCGCCAGCGCGCCTCGGGACGCCGTCGCAGGGCACCGAGCCCCGTGCACGGTGCATCCAGCAGAATGCGGTCGTACGCTTCATGCGCGTTCCTGCCGAGCTCGCGGCCGTCGCCGAGCCGAACCGTCACCGCATCGTCGACCGGTACCACTGCGCGGCGCACCAGCTCGACTCGCGTCGGCACGATCTCCATCGCGAGTAGCTCGGCGCCCGCACGCTGGGCCTCTGCACCGAGCAGAGCGGCCTTGCCACCGGGCCCCGCGCAGATGTCGAGCCAGCTCTCCCCCGCAGCGATCGGACGGGCGCGCGTGAGGGCGAGTGCGGCCAGTTGGGATCCTTCATCCTGCACCCGCACGGTTCCCTGCCGGATGTCAGGGTCATCGCCGGGGTCACCGGAGGGCGCGCGCAGGCCAGCGGGCGAGAACACAGTGCGCTCCACGCCTTCGCGGTGCAGGCGCTCGTCGGCGATGCCGGGCAGGGCCACGAGCGTCACCCGAGGAGCCACGTTGTCGGCGGCGAGCAGCGCGGAAAGCTCGCCAACCCTGCCCTCTCGCTCGAGGGCGGCGTGCAGAGCCGTGACGACCCAGAGCGGGTGGGCATGCTCGATCGCCAGACGCTCGAGCCGATCATCGACTCCGGAAAGGAGGCGCTGCGTCCACTCCTCGTCTGGGCGTTCGGACACCCGGCGCAGCACCGCGTTCACGAAGCCTTTCGCCCGGCCGAGCCGAAGAGCGGTCGCCAGACGCACCGATTCGTCGACCGCGGCGTGCGGCGGCGTCTGCATGCCCAGCAGCTGGTGCGCTCCCAGTCGGAGAAGGTCGAGAACGGGGGGATCGATCGACGTCACTTCTCGACCCGCGACGCGCGCGAGGATGGCATCGTAGTGACCTCGTCGGCGCAGCGTTCCGTAGCAGAGCTCGGTCGCGAAGCCGGCGTCCGCCCCCCGGAGCCCTGCACGACGGAGGCGGCCGGGCAGGAGGAGGTTCGCGTAGGCATCCTGCGTCGAGACGGCGTGGATGACGTCGAACGCGATGCGGCGGGGTGTGAGGCTCACGAGAACCGAGGCGCACGTGCGCCCCACCCGCGGGCCCAGTCCGCGGCCCGCATCGCCTGCTTGCCCGCTGGCTGCACACGGTCGAGCTCGAGTGCACCCGTCGCCGTGCCGACCAGCACTCGGTGCCCGCTCACCTGTAGCTCGCCCGGTTTCATCGGCACGGCGTCGTCGGCGGCGGCGAGCTCCCATAGCTTGACCACGAGGCCGTCATCCGTCTGCGTCCATGCCCCCGGTTCGGGAGTGACCCCGCGCCAGCGCGCCAGCACGACCGAGGCGTCCTGCCACCAGTCGAGGCGGCCGTCCTCTCGCCCCAGCTTGGGCGCGAACGTGACGTCACCCTGCTGCGGGTGTGCCCGCACGTCTCCTCGCGCAAGAGAATCCACCACCGACCCCACAAGCGCTGCTCCGCTCTCACTGAGGCGGGTCAGCAGCTCGCCCGCCGTCACGTGCCCGCCGACAGTCTCTCGATGCTGGGCGTACCAGTCGCCGTCATCCATCCCCGGCGTGAGCTGAAACACCGTGGCACCCGTCTGGTCGTCGCCCGCGATGAGGGCGTGCTGCACGGGTGCCGCTCCTCGCCAGCGCGGCAGTAGTGAGAAGTGCAGATTGATCCACCCCAGACGCGGCCATGACAGCACCGGCTCGCGCAGCAGTGCTCCGTAGGCCACGATCACTCCCAGATCGACCGTCTCGGCGAGCAACTCGCGCTCGATCTCCTGCGGCCGAGCCGACTCGCGCACCGCAATACCCAGTTCGAGCGCAGCCTGTGCCACCGGCGTGGGCGTCATGACGCGACGGCGCCCGACCGGGGCTGCGGGACGCGTGATGACGCTGCGTACCGTATGTGGTCCGGCCGCGAGCGCGCGCAGGGTCGGCACAGCGGCACTCGGGCTACCCGCGAACACGAGACTCAAGGGGGTCATGCGTCAATTCTTCCGGACTCGAGGGCGGGCAGCCCGCCCGACGCCCGCGCGCGGCTTGCCAGGGGGTCGTCGAAGGGCTCGGAGTCATCGACGCGCACGCGCAGCAACGGCATCCTGCGTCGCGTCGCGCGCCCCGGCAACGGGCGAGGGCGCCTCGTGGCGCTGGCGATGAGCTCGGCGCGCAGTCGCTCGGCGACCGCGGCCCCGTGGGAATAGTCGAAGCGCAGGATCGCGCGCACCCGCTGCTCGTCGAGAGCGACCGGTCCCAGAACATCAACACCCGCAAGCTCGGTCACCGACCCTGCCGCCCGCGCAACGGCATCAGGTTCTCCAGTGAGCACGGCGACCCGCACGGCGGGCGGGAACCGCAGAGCACGACGGTCGGAGAGCTCTGCCGCCACCACCTGCTCGGGCCTGCCCAGGGCGAGGGCGGTCGCGACCGCTCCCCCGACTCCCACGAGCAGCACGGGAGCCTCCGGGGCGGCGAGGGCGGCCGCATTGAGCCACCATCGCAGGCAGTCTTCCACCACGCGCAGACTCTCGCGGGCGAGCATCTGCTCGCCGTCCAGCAACAGCACGGCCGCGTAGCCGCCGGCAACCAGGGGCTCCGCGCCTCTCGTAGCGACCACGAGGGTGCGCCCGCGAGGGATGCTCTGCACGGGGTTGCTCCCGTCGGCGACGATGACACGTGCGCCCGGGAAGGCTCGCCCCAGCTCCTCTGCGGTGCGGACGGTGCCCCGCCCGACCGTGCGCCAGCGGGTGCTCTCGCATCGCCCACACCGCCAGTCCACGGCCAGGGCTCCGCACCACTGGCAGGAGGGCGTCGCGCCCTCCGAGCGCTGGGCGAGCGGCCCCTGGCATCGTCGGCACCGCGCGGTCTCACCGCACTCGGTGCACGCAAGGCGCGGGGCGTATCCCGGTCGCGCGACCTGCACGAGCACCGGCCCACGCTGGAGAGCCTGCGACGCGGTCTGCCAGGCGCTGGAGGGAATGCGCGCGCGCTGAGCCCGCGGCTCTGACCCCAGCTGATGCGCGGTCGGCGTGATCCTGCGACGGGCGCCGGTCACGGGCACGAGCTCTCGCAACCACTCGAGCTCGAGCAGGCGCTGCACGTCGGCCGTCGGGGTGTGCGAGGCGAAGACGAGGGCGCAGTGCGCCTGCTCCTGACGCAGCAGCGCCAGATCGCGCGTGTGGATGCCGGGGGCGTGCTGTTCGACATGCAGCGGGTCGCCGTCGTCCCACACGGCAATGAGCCCGAGCGCGTGCGCGGGTGCGGTCACCGCGGTGCGCGTACCGAGAACCAGCACAGGACGCCGTTCGAGGCAGCGCAGAAACCCGCGATATCGATCGGGATTCGACTGCCCGGCGTCAACCCGAGCGATCTGCTCACCCGCCACGAGCCGCTGAGCGGCACGCTCGACGTGCGCCACATCGCGATAGTCGGGCACGCTGATGATCGCGCTACGGCCCTGCGCGAGCGTGGCAGCTGCCAGCTCTGCGAGGGTCTGCGCGAAGGCCGGCACCCACTCCCCCGTGTTCAGTGCGACAGGCCGGGGTCGCGAGCGCAGGTAGGCACGCTGGCCGGCTCCCCGCGGGGTCTGCGGGGAGAGCAGCGTGCGGCACTGCTCCGCGTCGAAGTCGGTGATGGTCGGCGCCGCCGGCAGAGCAGGATGCGGAGCCTCGTTCGCCAGCCAGGCCTTCTCGACCCGCACCATGCGGGGCGGCACGGCCAGACGTACGAGGTCACTCGCCGTTCCGGCCGCGCGATCGGCCGCCCGCCGAACAAGTAGCCAGACCTCCGGGTCGAGAACGGGCACAGCGGAGACGACCTGCTCAAGGTCGTGCACAGCGCCGTCGTAGTCGACGCTGTCGGTCAGCTCCACCACGTAGCCGCGAGCGGTGCGCCCGGCACTGCGCAACGGCACGATCACGCGCGCGCCCACGACAGCGTCCTGGGTCAGGGCGTCAGGAATCCGGTAGTCGAACAGTCGATCGAGTTGCGGCAGCGGCGAATCCAATAGCACCCGTGCGATCGACGGCACCGCCATTGCTAGAGCCCGGCGGCGGCCCGGAGCGCGTCCGCGCGATCGCGCTTCTCCCAGGTGAAGTCGGGCAGCTCACGCCCGAAGTGCCCGTAGGTCGCCGTCTGTCCGTAGATCGGGCGCAGTAGGTCGAGATCCCGGATGATCGCGCCCGGTCGCAGATCGAACACCTCTCGAATCGACGCAATGATCGTCTCGTCGTCGACGACGCCGGTGCCGAAGGTCTCGACGTAGAGCCCAACAGGTGAGGCTGTGCCGATCGCGTACGCCACCTGCACCTCCAGGCGTTCAGCGAGGCCAGCGGCGACAGCGTTCTTCGCGACCCAGCGCATCGCGTAGGCCGCCGAGCGGTCGACCTTCGACGGGTCCTTGCCGCTGAACGCGCCGCCCCCGTGTCGGGCGGCTCCCCCGTAGGTGTCGACAATGATCTTGCGCCCGGTGAGCCCGGCATCGCCCTGAGGGCCGCCGATCTCGAAGCGCCCGGTCGGGTTGATGAGAATGCGCGGCTCGGCATCGGCGAAGCCATTCTGCGCGAGAACCGGTCGGATGACGTGCTGCTCGACCTCGGCACGCAGCTGCTCGGTCGACACCGAGGGCGCGTGTTGAGTGGAAAGCACGACGGTTTCGATCGTGCGCGGCACAACGCCGTCGTACCCGACGGTGACCTGCGTCTTGCCGTCGGGCGCGAGGTAGTCGAGCTCGCCGGAGCGGCGCACTGACGCGAGTCGCTCTGCCAGGCGATGGGAGAGCCAGATCGGCAACGGCATGAGGGCCGCGGTCTCGGTGGTCGCGTAGCCGAACATGAGGCCCTGGTCGCCGGCTCCCTGCCGGTCGTCCGCGTCGACACTGTTGCCCTCGCGGGTCTCGAATGCCGTGTCGACGCCCTGCGCGATGTCGGGCGACTGCTCGCCGATGGAGATCGACACGCCGCAGGAGCGACCGTCGAACCAGACGTCAGACGAGGTGTAGCCGATGTCGGTCACGGTCTTGCGAACGATGCCGGGGATGTCCACGTAGCCCGAGGTGCTGACCTCGCCCGCGACGTGCACGAGCCCCGTGGTCACGAGGGTCTCCACGGCGACCCGCGAGTGCGGGTCTTCCGCCAGGAGCGCGTCCAGAATGGCGTCGGAGACCTGGTCGCAGATCTTGTCCGGATGCCCTTCCGTGACCGATTCGGAGGTGAACAGTCGCAACTGACTCATGCGGCGCGGATCCCATCGTGTCGAAGGCGGTATCGGGAGGGCGGGTGGTCGATGCGGAACGCCCGCTCAGGCGATGACATCGAGGATACGGTGCGCGACCGACACCTTGTCGCCCGCCGAGCGTGCGAGCACCTCTCCCCCACCGTCCAGGATGACGACGGTGTTCCCGTCGGTGCCGAAGCCCTGCTGCCAACCGACCCGATTGACCACGAGTACGTCCACGCCCTTGCGCGCGGCTTTCGCGGCGCCGAGGGTGAGCAGAGCATCCTCATCGGTCTCTGTCTCGGCGGCGAAGCCCACCATGCGCTGCCCCGGACTGCGTTGCTGGGCGAGACCCGCGAGGATGTCGGAGGTGCGCTCGAGGTCCAGGGTCAAACCCGCTTCGGAATCGTCCTTCTTGATCTTCCCCTCCGACACGGTGCGGGGGCGGAAGTCGGCGACGGCGGCAGCCATGATGATGGTGTCGTGCTGCAAGGCGTGGGCTCGCATGGCTGCCTCGAGCTCGCGCGCCGTGCTGACAACCGTGACGGGGATACCGGGTGGGGCGGGCACCTCGAGGTGCGCCGCGACGAGCGTGACGTGCGCACCGCGCGCGCGCGCGGCCTCAGCGAGGGCGACGCCCTGCTTGCCGCTCGACCGATTTCCGAGGAAGCGCACCGGGTCCAGCGGCTCCCGCGTGCCTCCTGCTGAGATGAGCACGCGCCGACCCGCGAAATCTTGCGGACGCAGCAGGCCCCGTGCCTGCGCGACGATCTCATCGGGCTCCGCCATGCGCCCCGGCCCCACATCGGAACCCGTCAGCTGACCACTCGCCGGCCCCACGATGGTGACCCCGCGGGACACCAGAGTGGCGACGTTCGCCTGGGTCGCCGGGTGCTCCCACATCTCTGTGTGCATCGCGGGCGCGACGACTAGAGGCGCGGTGCTGGCGAGCACCGTGGTGCCGAGCAGATCGCCCGCGAGACCGGACGCGAGGCTCGCGAGAGCGTTCGCGGTCGCGGGCGCGACGACGATGAGGTCGGCGCTCTGGCCGAGCGCGACGTGGCGCACCTCGGCGACACCTTCGAACAGATCGGTGTGCACCGGGTTGCGACTGATGGCCTCCAGAGTGGGGCGGCCGACGAAGCGGAGCGCGCTCTCGGTAGCAATGACGTGCACGTCATGGCCCGCGAGAACGAGCCCGCGCACCACGCCCACCGCCTTGTACGCGGCGATCCCGCCCGTGATGCCGACGACGATCCGGCGTCGCGGCTCCGCGGCGGCACTCGATTCCGCCACCGCGGACTCCCTAGTCGGTAAGACGGGTGAGGACGAGCTTGTCCTCGTTGATCTCGTGCAGCGCGACCGACAGCGGCTTGTCGTCGACGGTCGAGTCGACCAACGGGCCGACGTTGTCGAACAGGCTGCCCTCGTGCAGATCGGCGTAGTAATCGTTGATCTGGCGGGCGCGCTTCGCGGCGAAAATCACGAGCTGGTACTTCGAGTCGACCTTGGAGAGCAGGTCGTCGATGGGCGGCTCGATGATGCCGGAGTTCTTGTCGGCCATGGGTGCTCCTGGTCTATCGATGTGGTCGGCGCCGAGACCGGCGCAGCCTCCGGGAGCCTCCCGTCAGGGATGCTCGCGGGCGAGGTCGTCGTGTCAGCGGGGCTCTGCGCCGCCGGGCACTGCGAGCAAGTCTACGACCTCTCGGGCCGCGCGCGGCACATCATCGTTCACGATGAGCACATCGAACTCGTTCTGGGCCGCCAGCTCGACCTTCGCCGTCTCGAGTCGACGAGCCTGTTCGACCGTGGTCTCGGTGCCGCGCCCCACGAGTCGACGCACCAGCTCGTCCCAGCTGGGGGGCAGCAGGAACACGAGCACAGCATCCGGCATGGCCGCGCGCACCTGCCGAGCGCCCTGGAGATCGATCTCGAGAAGCACGCTGCGACCCGCCGCGAGCGTCGCTTCGACCGGAGGTCGCGGCGTTCCGTACCGCGAGAGGTTGTGCACGGTCGCCCACTCAAGGAAGTCGCCACGGGCGATCATCGCGTCGAACTCGGCGTCGTCGATGAAGTAGTAGTGCACGCCCTCCTGCTCACCGGGCCGTGGTGGCCGCGTCGTGGCCGACACGCTCAGGAGTACCTCCGGGTAATGCTCGCGGATGAAGCTCGACACTGTTCCCTTGCCAACCGCCGTGGGCCCGGCGAGGACGACCAGACGACCGCGGCCCGACTCTGCGCCGCGACCCCTCAGGTACTCGCGCAACCGCACGCGCTGGCGGGGCCCGAGCCCGCCGACGCGCTTCACCTCGGAGATTCCGAGGCCGGCAAGCACCCCGGCCACACGCGCGGGGCCGAGACCGGGCAGAGACTGCAGAAGCTCGGGGACCCGCAGGCCGGCCTCGGCCGAACTCGCGTCGCGCCACGCGACCTCGGCGACATCGAGCGGTGTGCGCCGGCCTTCGCGCACGGCCAGCTTCACTGCCGCACGGGCACGACGAGCCTGCACGGCCGCACGCGAGGCCGCGGTGCGGTCGACCTCCGGCATGTCCGTCATGCCTCGAGATCCCGTCGATGAGCGTCGAGAGCCGCCGCGATTCCCTCCGGCCCAGCACCCAGCACGCTGCGGGAGACGGACGGGATGACGGAGTCTGCGGCGACGCCGTAGAGGTCGCGCAGGTCGCCGAGTCGGCCGCCCTGGAACCCGAAACCCGGAGCCAGCACCGGCGTGTGAGCGAGCAGAACCGGGTCGATGCCGGTCGACGCGAGAGGTTCGGTCGCCCCGATGACGACCCCGAGCATCCCCCAGCCTGCAGCAGCCGCATTGCGCACCGCCACATCGCGCGCCAGCTGGCCGGCGACCGTGCGCCCGGTTCCCGTGATCGACTGCTGCACCTCGCGCGCCTCCGGGTTCGACGTGGCGGTCAAGATGAAGACACCGCGACCGTGCTCGCGCGCGAGATCCATGACAGGAGCCGCGGAATCCAGGCCCTGATAGGCGACGACCGTGAGAGCGTCCGCCGCGAGGGGGGATGCCGGGTCGAGCCACGCCGCACCGTAGGCGGCCATCGTCGACCCGATGTCACCGCGCTTGGCATCAGCGATGACGACAAACCCGCCGTCGCGCGCGCGCTGCATGACCTCTTCGAGCACCGCGTAGCCGGCGGCGCCGAATCGCTCGTAGAACGCGACCTGAGGCTTCACCACTCCCACGCGGCCCTGTGCGGCGTCGAGAGCGCGGAGGGCGAGATCGCGCGCTCCGGCCGGAGTGTCGGGCAAACCCCACGTCTCGAGCAGCGCAGAGTGCGGGTCGAGGCCCAGACACAGCCGGCCGTGGGTGTCGACAGCGATCCGCAGTCGGTCACCGAACATCGTCATCGTCGGGCCCGGCGCGCCAACGCGTAGTCCTGCAAGCTCGTCACCGATACGGGCTCGCCGGCGCTTTCCAGTGAGGCGACCGCCGCTCCGACCTGCGCGATCGTCGTGAACAGGGGTTTGTCAGCGGCGACGGTGGCGGTGCGGATCTCAAAGCCATCGGCGCGCGCGGTGCGCCCACTGGGCGTGTTGATCACGACGTCGACCTGACCATCGTTGATGAGCTCTACGATCGACGGTTCGGCACCCTCTGGGTCTGTCACGCCCTCGAAGTACTTGCGCACGACGCGCGCGGGAACGCCGTAGCGAGCCAGCACCTCCGCGGTGCCCTGCGTGGCCCAGATCGTGAAGCCGAGCTGCGTCATGCGCAGGATCGGCAGAATGACACTGCGCTTGTCGCGATCGGCCACCGAGACGAAGACGACGCCCGTGTCGGGAAGCCCACCGTAGGCGGCATCCTGGCTCTTGGCGAAGGCACGCGGAAAGTCGCGATCGATTCCCATGACCTCGCCGGTCGACCGCATCTCCGGTCCGAGCACGGAATCAACGATGCGACCCTCCGTCGTGCGGAAGCGCTTGAACGGCAGCACGGCCTCCTTGACCGCGATCGGGGAGTCCATGGGAACGTGCGAGCCGTCCTGCGCGGGCAGCAGGCCGCTCTCGACGAGCTGCCGGATGCTCGATCCCGCCATAAGCAACGACGCGGCCTTGGCGAGCGGAATGTCGAGGGCCTTGGAGACGAAGGGCACCGTGCGCGACGCTCGTGGGTTGGCTTCGAGCACGTACAGCACACCCTGCCCGATGGCGAACTGCACGTTGATAAGGCCCTGCACGCCGATGCCGTCGGCGATACGTCTCGTAGCCTCGACAACACGATCGATCACATCGCGGCCCAGAGTGACGGGCGGGAGCGTGCACGCCGAATCGCCGGAATGAATCCCGGCCTCCTCAATGTGCTCCATGATGCCGCCGACGTAGAGCTCGGTGCCGTCGTACAGGGCGTCGACATCGATCTCCACAGCGTCGTCGAGGAAGCGATCGACGAGGAGGGGCTGGGCGGGCCCGATGATCGCTTGATCCTGCACCCGGTCGAAGTAGTCGAGCAGGGAGGGGCTGTCGTACACGATCTCCATGCCCCGCCCGCCGAGCACGAAGCTCGGGCGCACGAGCACCGGATAGCCGATCTCCTCCGCGACGACGACGGCCGAGGACGCGTCGATCGCCGTGCCATTGCGGGGCGCGTGCAGTTCGGCCGCGTCGAGGATGCGCGAGAAGGCACCGCGTTCTTCAGCGAGGTCGATGGCGTCCGGGCTCGTGCCGAGAATCGGCACGCCTGCGTCCGCGAGGCCGTGCGCAAGACCCAGCGCCGTCTGCCCGCCCAGTTGCACGATAACTCCCACGAGCTCACCCGACTGCGACTCGGCATGGATGATCTCGAGCACGTCCTCCAGGGTCAGCGGCTCGAAGTACAACCGATCGGAGGTGTCGTAGTCGGTCGAGACCGTCTCGGGGTTGCAGTTGATCATGATCGTCTCGAAGCCCGCGTCGCGCAGAGCGAAGCTCGCGTGCACGCAGCTGTAGTCGAACTCGATGCCCTGACCGATGCGGTTCGGGCCCGAGCCGAGAATGACGACCTTGCGGGCGTCGCTCGGTGCCACCTCGGTCTCGAGGTCGTAGCTGGAGTAGTGGTAGGGCGTGAGGGCGGGAAATTCGCCGCCGCACGTGTCCACCGTCTTGAACACGGGGCGCAGACCCGCCGCGTGGCGCTGCGCGCGCACCGCCGTCTCGGTCGAGCCCCGCAGCGCCGCGAGTTGCGCGTCGCTGAAGCCGTGATCCTTCGCGTGCCGCAACAGATCCTCCGTCAGTGCGGGGGCGACCGCGATCTCGTCCGCGATCTCGTTGATGAGCACCATCTGATCGAGGAACCAGGGGTCGATGCCGGTCGATGCGAACGCCTCCTCCACCGTGGCCCCCGCGCGCAACGCCTGCTGCACCGTCACGATGCGTCCGTCCGTGGGGCGCGCGGCGATCGCCAGGAGTTCTGCCGCATCGCCGGGCTCGCCCTCCCAGTGGAACGAGCTGCCGCGCTTCTCGAGGCTACGCAAAGCCTTCTGCAGGGCGGTCGTGTAGTTGCGCCCGATCGCCATCGCCTCGCCGACCGACTTCATGGTGGTCGTCAGTGTCGTGTCTGCACCGGGGAACTTCTCGAACGCGAAGCGCGGGACCTTGACCACGACGTAGTCGAGGGTCGGCTCGAAGCTCGCCGGCGTGACCTTCGTGATGTCGTTGGGAATCTCGTCGAGGCGGTACCCAATCGCGAGCTTCGCCGCGATCTTCGCGATCGGGAACCCCGTCGCCTTCGAGGCGAGGGCGCTCGAGCGCGACACGCGCGGGTTCATCTCGATGACGATGAGGCGACCGGTCGCGGGATCCACGGCGAACTGCACGTTGCAGCCGCCCGTATCGACGCCGACGTCGCGGATGATCTGCAGGCCGACATCGCGCATGTTCTGGTACTCGCGGTCGGTGAGCGTGAGAGCAGGCGCCACCGTGATCGAGTCCCCGGTGTGCACCCCCACGGGGTCGACATTCTCGATGGAGCATACGACGACGGTGTTGTCCGCGTGGTCGCGCATGAGCTCGAGCTCGTACTCCTTCCAGCCGAGGATCGACTCCTCCAGCAGCACCTCCGTCGTCGGCGACTGGTGCAGCCCGTCGGCGACCATGCGCACGAGCTCTTCGCGTGTGTACGCAAAGCCCGAGCCGAGGCCGCCCATCGTGAAGGAGGGCCGGATGACGAGCGGATAGCCGAGATCCTCCGCGAAGTCGACCGCCTGGTCGACCGTGCGCGCGATGTGGCTGCGCGCGACATCCGCACCCGCCGCGATCACCAGATCCTTGAACAGCTGGCGATCCTCTGCCTTGTGGATCGCGTCGAACGACGCACCGATGAGTTCGACGCTGTACTTCTCGAGAATCCCCTTCTCGTGCAGCGCGATGGCCGCGTTGAGCGCCGTCTGACCTCCGAGGGTGGGGAGCACAGCATCCGGTCGCTCTTTCGCGATGATCGCCTCGATGACCTCGGAGGTGATTGGCTCGACGTAGGTCGCGTCGGCGAAATCGGGATCGGTCATGATCGTCGCGGGGTTCGAGTTGACGAGAATGACCCGGATGCCCTCCTCGCGCAGCACGCGGCAGGCCTGGGTGCCCGAGTAGTCGAACTCGCACGCCTGCCCGATCACGATCGGCCCGGAGCCGATGACGAGGACGCTGCGGATGTCGTCGCGCTTGGGCATTACTGGGGTGCTCCGCTCTGGTTGCTCTGAGCTGTGGTCTGCGCCGCGAGCACGAGCTCGCGAAACCGGTCGAACAGGTAGGTCGAGTCGTGCGGGCCAGCGGCCGCCTCGGGGTGGTACTGCACCGAGAACGCGGGGATGTCCAGGGCTCTCAGCCCCTCGACGACGTCGTCGTTGAGGCCGATGTGGCTGACCTCGACGCGCCCGAAGCCCGCGGGGCTCTCCACGACGCCCTCGCGCGGCGCGTCGACCGCGAAGCCGTGGTTGTGGGCCGTGATCTCGATGCGGCCCGTTGCTCGATCGAGCACCGGCTGGTTTATGCCACGGTGACCGAACGGCAGCTTGTAGGTGCCGAACCCGAGAGCGCGGCCGAGCAGCTGATTGCCGAAGCAGATGCCGAAGAAGGGAAGCCCCTCACGGAGCACCCCCTGCAGGAGCTCCACGTGCGCGTCGCTGGCCGCCGGATCACCGGGGCCGTTGGAGTAGAACACCGCCGCGGGCGTGAGGGCGAGCAGCTGCTCGAGGGTCGTGGACTGGGGAAGCACGTGCACCTCGAAGCCGCGCGCCGCGAGCTGCCGCAGCGTGGAGTCCTTCACCCCGAGGTCGAGCACAGCCAGACGGCCGAGGGGCTCGCCCTGCGCGGCCATCACCGTGGCTTCGGCGACCGAGACGTCGCTCGAGAGGTTGCGGCCGAGCATCGATTCCTGGTCGCGCACGAGGGCGAGTAGCTCCTCAGGCTCGCGGTCGGCATCCGGCCCGGAGAAGATGCCCGCCCGCATGACACCCACATCGCGCAGCCGCCGCGTGAGGGCCCGCGTGTCGATGCCGCTGATGCCGACAACGCCGTTCGCCACCAAGTCGTCATCGAGACTGCGCGTGGCCCGGTGATTCGAGACGACGCGCGAGGGATCACGCACGACGAAGCCGTCGACCCAGATGCGGCGCGACTCGACATCCTCATCGTTCATGCCCGTGTTACCGATGTGCGGGGCGGTCATCACGACGATTTGCCCGGCGTAGCTGGGGTCGGTCAGGGTCTCCTGATAGCCGCTCATACCGGTCGCGAAGACCGCCTCACCGAGGGTCATGCCGACGGCGCCGTACGCACGGCCGCGGTACTGGGTGCCGTCTTCGAGCACGAGAACGGCGGTAGGGATGCTCACGAAAGGCTTCCTTCAGGGTTTGTTGGGGCGAGGAGGGACTGCACGGCGGTGAGCAGCTCAGCACTGCGCTCGGCGCTGAGGCGCAGATAGCTGTCGAGGGCGACGTCGTCGAGCAGCCAATCGAGTACGACGAGCCCGCCCGGCTCGACGACGCGGTCGATCGCCCAGGTCGCACGCCCGATGCCGTGCACACGGTCGCGCGCGATGAATACCGGGTCGGATCCGCGGAGCGCGAGCACAACACCCTCCGGATGCACGCCCACCTCGCCGCGGGCCCGAAACCCCAACCCGTGCACGGCGACACGATCCAGCTGGTCGCCCGCTCGGGTCGTCGCGACGTAGAGAGCCTCACCGCGCCAGAGGGCGTCACCCAGCTCGCTGGGGACAGTCGAGGGCAGGGGAAGAGCCGACTGCGAGCGAGTACGACGTCGCCACCCCAGCAGCATGAGGGCGAGTAGCCCGAGCAGCACAACCACGATGATCGCGGCGGGGAGAAGTCTCTCCATATCAGGCCTCCACGCTGTCAGAGCGCAAGGACGCCGGGTCGACCAGGTTGCCGTCGCGCACCGTGAGAGTGCCCGCGTGGATCGTCGTCACGACGGTGCCGGGCAGCTCACGGCCGGTGTAGGGGGTGTTGGCGCTGCGGCCACGCAGGTCAGCGGGCGACCAGGAGCGCCGAGCCTGCGGGTCGACGAGCGTGAGGTGCGCGGGCGAGCCGACCTCGAGCGGTGCCTCGTAGCCGGTGAGCTGACCGATGCGGGCCGGAGTGCGCGAGAGCACCCGCGCGACATCCTCCCACGTCAGCAGGCCCGTCTCGATCATGCTGTGCTGCAGGACGCTGAGAGCAGACTCGAGACCGACCATCCCGAACGCGGCCTCCGCCCACGCGCACTCCTTGGCCTCGGAGGGGTGGGGCGCGTGATCGGTGGCGACGATGTCGATCGTGCCGTCGGCGAGTGCAGCGCGCAGCGCGGCGACATCCTCCTCGCGCCGCAGCGGGGGGTTCACCTTGAAGTGCGCGTCGTAGCCGCGGGCGAGGTCCTCCGTGAGCAGCAGGTGGTGCGGGGTCACCTCGGCGGTGACCGCGATACCGCGCGCCTTAGCCCAGCGCACGATGTCGACAGACCCCGCCGTGGAGACGTGACAGATGTGCAGGCGCGCCCCGACGTGCTCGGCCAGAAGCACGTCGCGGGCGATGATCGCCTCCTCCGCGACAGCGGGCCAGCCGGCGAGCCCGAGCTCACCCGAGAGTGCACCCTCGTTCATCTGGGCGCCCTCCGTCAGGCGAGGCTCCTGAGCGTGCTGCGCGATGACCCCGCCGAACGAGGCGACGTACTCGAGCGCGCGACGCATGAGGAGGGGATCCGCGACGCACAGACCGTCGTCGCTGAAGACCCGCACCGCGGCCCGCGAGTGCGCCATCGCGCCGATTTCCGCGAGACGCTCGCCCGCGAGACCCACGGTCACCGCACCAATGGGGCGCACGGTCGCGTACCCGTGCTCAGCGCCCAGACGGGCAACCTGTTCGACCACGCCCGCCGTGTCCGCGACCGGCGAGGTGTTCGCCATCGCGTGCACGGCGGTGAAGCCGCCGGCGGCAGCAGCGCGGGTTCCGGTGAGCACCGTCTCGCTCGCTTCACCGCCCGGCTCGCGCAGATGGGTGTGCAGGTCGACCAGGCCGGGCAGCGCCACCAGCCCGTCAGCGTCGATGAGCGTCTCCCCACGCTCGTGGGTGAGAGACCCGCGCGCAACGATGACGCCGTCGCGAATCCTGAGGTCACCGCGATCCTCGCCCAGGGCGGTCGCCGCGCGCACGAGAATGCTGGTCACGATTCCTCCTGCGATTCTCCGGCCACGAGCAGATAGAGCACGGCCATGCGGACGAAGACCCCGTTCGTCACCTGATCGAGCACCGTTGAGGCGGCGGAGTCGGCGGCGACGGACGAGATCTCGAGCCCCCGGTTCATCGGACCGGGGTGCATCACCATCGTATCGGGGCCCAGACGTGCCGCCCGCTCCGCGGTGAGCCCCCACTCACGGGCGTACTCGCGCTCGGAGGGGAAGAAGGCATCGTGCATGCGCTCGCTCTGGATGCGCAGCATCATGACCGCATCGGGAGCGAGCGCGAGAGCGGCGTCGAGGCTCTCATGCACCGTCACGGGCCAGGTAGCCACGCCGGTCGGCAGGAGCGTGCGCGGCGCGACGAGGTGCACGTGGGCGCCGAGAGCGGCGAGCAACCAGACGTTGGAACGAGCGACGCGCGAGTGCAGGATGTCACCCACGATGACGACGGTGAGACCCGCGAGGTCTCGGCCCCGAGCATCCTCACCGAATCGACGGGCTCGCAGCGTATAGGCGTCGAGTAGGGCCTGTGTGGGGTGCTCGTGCGTGCCGTCGCCCGCATTGACGATGGTCGCATCGATCCAGCCCGCATGAGCGAGCAGGTGCGCCGCGCCGGACACCCCATGGCGCACAACGATCGCGTCGGCACCCATCGCCGCCAGGGTCTGCGAAGTGTCCTTGAGGCTCTCCCCCTTCGACACGCTCGACCCTTTCGCGCTGAAGGTGATGACGTCGGCGCTCAGCCGCTTGGCCGCGGACTCGAACGAGAGCCGCGTGCGCGTGGAGTCTTCGAAGAACAGGTTGACCACGGTCTTGCCCCGCAGGGTCGGCAGCTTGCGCACCGTGCGATCTGCCGTGCGCGACATTTCTTCCGCGACGTCGAGGATGCGCACGGCCGCCTCGCGGTCGAGATCGCGGGTACTGAGCAGGTGCTTCACGGCTCGATCACGACCTCATCAGCACCGTCGAACTCGTCGAGCCGCACATACACGCGCTCGCTCGTCGACGACGGCAGGTTCTTGCCGACGTAGTCGGCGCGGATCGGTAGCTCGCGATGCCCGCGGTCGACAAGCACCGCGAGCCGAACCGCGCGCGGGCGCCCGTGATCGGCGAGGGCATCGAGTGCTGCGCGGATGGTGCGACCGGAGTACAGCACGTCGTCCACGAGCACGACGATCGCGTCATCGATGCCCTCCGGCGGAATGCGCGTCGGCGCTGGCGTGCGCGTGGGGGTGCGGCCGAGATCATCGCGATATAGCGTGATGTCGAGCGCGCCGTGGCGTGAGACACCGGGCTCGATCTCGTCGACAATCGTGTGCAGGCGCGTGGCGAGCGCCACACCCCGTGTCGGGATGCCGAGAAAGACCAGCCGGCCCTCGCCGCGCCGGGCTTCGAGAACCTCGTGGGCAATGCGGCGCAGAGCGCGGGTGATGTCAGGGCTGTGCAGCACAGGTCGTGCGACCACCGTGACCTCCTTCCCCGCCTCACAGGACGGTTCTTAAAGGACGTCGAACGGCGTCAGTCTAGCGGCCCTAGCCCCAGCGCTTGAGCAGGGCGCGCTCGACGATGCCGATGAGCGCGTCTGAGGTCTTGCCGAGAATCGCGAGCAGGATGATCGCGAGGAAGATGCGGTCGACACGCCCGTTGTACTGCGAGTCGGTCAGCAGAAATCCGAGCCCCATGGAGGATGCGATCAACTCGGCGGCGACGAGGAAGAGCCACGCCTGCGCGAGCGCGAGGCGCAGCCCCGAAACGACGGAGGGCACGACGGCCGGCAGCTGCACGGTCGTGAGCAGGCGCCCGGGGCCAAGCCCGAAGGCACGGCCGGCCTCGACGAGCTGGGGGTCGACATGGCGCAGCGCTCCCGCGACGGTGGTGAAGACCGGGAATGCGGCTCCGATCGCGATGAGGGTGATTTTGGACTCTTCGAAGAGGCCCAGGTAGATGATGAGCAGCGGCACCCAGGCGAGCGACGGGACAGCGCGCAGAGCGCCCAGCATGGGGCTCAGCAGCTGAGAGGCGACCCGCGACAACCCGACGAGCGCACCCAGCGCGAGCCCGACGGTCGCGCCGATCGCGAAGCCGAGGAGGACCCTCTGGAGCGAGATGAAGATGTAGGTGCTCAGAAGCCCGTTCTCGGCGAGCTCAACCCCTGCGAGTACGACCTCTTCGGGCGAGGGCAGGATCACGGAGGAGATGTCGGTGAAGGTCGTCGCCGACCACCAGCCCGCGACGAGGATGCCCGGCAGCAGCAGGCCCAGAAGGATCGTGGTCACCCGGGGTCGACCCGAGAGCCCGTCGTCCGCTGCCCTTCCCGCCGCCGAGAACCCGAAGGAGTCGGCCCAGCCGAAGAGCGAGGCGGCACGGCGCGGGGCCGCTGCCCGCTTCTCGCTCGAGGAACGGGCGGCGGCGGGAAGGCTGGCGACTCCGCGTTCGTCGAAGCTCATGCTCAGCCGATCGAGCTCGGGTCAGCCGCCTGGACGAAGTCCGGGTGGAACAGCGAGTCGAGAGCGTCGTCGATGAGCTGCTGATTCGAGACGTCGCCGCTCTCGACGAAGATCGGACCGATCACGGCGAGCACGGCGCGGTGCTCCTCGCCCGGTACGGGGTCGATGTCGATCACCGTGCGCTCGATCGTGGCCTCGGCGATGGCGAGCTCGATGCCCGCGACCTCGGCGAGGATCTCCGCGGTCTCGTCGGGGTTCTCGAGCGCCCACGCACGCGCTCGCTCGTACGCGTTCACGATGAGCTGGGTGAGATCCGGGTGGTTGTCGATGAAATCTTCCGTCGCGTTGAGGAAGCCGTACGAGTTGAACGCCACGTTGTCGTAGATGATCTCGGCTGCGCCGTTGTAGACCGAGGTCGACAGCAGCGGGTCAAGCCCGGCCCACGCGTCCACCGCACCCGTCTCGAGGGCGCCCCGACCATCCGCGTGCTGCAGGTTCTGCAACGTGATGTCCTCGAGCGAGAGCCCCGCCTCGGCGAGGGCTTGCAGCAGGAAGAAGTACGGGTCAGTGCCCTTCGTCGCGGCAACGTTGCGACCCACCAGGTCGGTCACCTCGTCGATGTCGGAGCCCGTCGACACCAGGAGCGCTGACCAGTTCGGCTGCGTGTAGACGTCGATGACCTGAATGGGGCTGCCGTTCGAGCGAGCGAGGAGCGCGGCCGAGCCGGCCGTCGAGCCGACGTCGAGTGCGTTGGCGCGCAGTCCCTCGTTGGCCTTGTTCGACCCAGCGGACTGCACCCAGGTCACCGTGACCTCGTCGCCAAGCTCACTCTCGAGCCAGCCCTGATCTTTGATGATGAGGCTCAGCGGGTTGTAGGTCGCGAAGTCCACCGTGAGGGTGTCCTTCGACCATGTCGACCCCTCGGCAGGCGTCGCGGCGGTGGTTCCCTCGCCGGCGACGCAGCCGGTCATGGCCATGGCCGCCGCGGCGAGCGTCGCGGTGAGCACGGTGACGCGGGTGCGGATGGTCATGATGGCCTTTCGGTTGGTGGTCGGTCGACCGGTGACGGTGGCGGTGGCGGTGGAACAGTTAGGAGTCGTGATGGCTGGGAACGCCGAGTGCGTCGAGTAGTTCAGCGCGTAGCCGCGCGAGAACGGCGGATGCCCGATCGCGCGGGCGCGATCCGGGAACGTCGATCACGCGCGCAATCGTGGCGCCGGGACGATCAAAACGGGTTCCCAGCAGCACCACGCGGTCCGCGAGGGCGAGCGCTTCTTCGACGTCGTGTGTCACGAGAACGATCGTGGCCGGCTCGGCTCGGTGGATATCGACGAGCAGGTCCTGCATCGTGAGCCGCGTGAGGGCGTCGAGAGCTCCGAATGGCTCGTCGAGCAGCAGTACGCCCGGGCCTCGGGCGAGCGCTCGAGCGAGAGACACGCGCTGCGCCATGCCTCCCGAGATCGCACGAGGCTTGAGGTCTGCGGCGTCGGTCAGCTGAACGAGGTCGAGCAGTTCACTGACCCGATGTGCACCCTGACGGCGATCTACCGACCGGGGAAGACCGATCTCGATGTTGCGACGCACGGAGCGCCACGGCAATAGTCGGGGTTCTTGAAACGCGACCGCGCAGCGCTGATCCGCAGGCGCGATGGGCGCGTGCGCGATCGTCAGCGAACCGGCACTCGGGCGATCGAGCCCGCTGATCTGCCGCAGGAGGGTGGATTTACCGCACCCCGAGGGTCCGAGCAGGGCGACGATCTCTCCGGGCGCGATGCGCAGTTCGATGTCGCGCAGCACGATGCGGTCGTCGTCGCCACGGACGCCAGGAAAGATTCGGCCCACTCCATGCAGGGCCACCGGCATTGCCGGGGACTCTGTAGCGGTCGCGCGCGCGCTCAAGGACATTCCGCCACCGTAGAAGCGGTGTGCGATCACCCCCAAACCGCGGGGACACAGTGCGACACGGACTGCAACAGAACGTCACACTGGCAAGCCCCATCGGGCTGGTCTCGTCAGACGATGGCTTTGGCGATGGGGACGGGAACTCCCGAGATCACCCGGTGGCGCACCGAGCCAGAGATCTGATCGACGATGACCGTGACGACGATGATGACCGTCAGGGTGATGCCGATGCGCTCCCAGTCGCGCCGCTCGAAGACCTGGGCGAGCAGCGAGCCGACACCTCCGGCGCCGAGGATGCCGAGGATCGCACTCGCGCGAATGTTGATCTCGAAGCGGTACAGCCAGAAGGCGATGACCTCCGGCAGGATCTGCGGCGTCACGGCCCAGCGGAGCGTCTGCAACGTACTGGCCCCTGTGGAGCGCGTCGCCTCCCCCGGCCCGGTGGGCACCGCTTCGATAGCCTCGCTGGTGAGCTTGCCGAGTGTGCCTATCGACCCGACCCCGATCGCGAGAGCTCCGGCCAGCGGCCCCAGCCCGAAGATCGGCAGCATGATCGCGATGGCGAGCACGAGCTCGGGCACGGCCCGGATAATATTGAGGATCTGCCGGGTGACGATGACGACGCCCCTCGGTGCGACGTTCGACGCGGCCAGGAAGCCGACCGGGAAGGAGAAGATGGCGCCGAACACGGTGCCGATCCACGCGATCTGCAGCGACTCGAACATGAGCCCGATCGCGTCGCTCCAGTACCGGCTGTAGGGCTCGCTGAACGGGTTCTGCACGACACCCTCGATCATGAGGCCGCCGTAGTTGACCGAGAGCGCGGGCACCTCCAGCAGGCGATCCCACTTCGCTTCCACAAGCACTATGCAGACAATCACGAGAACGAGCACGGCGAGCTGGGTGATCGTGTAGCGCAGCCGGCTCGGCGCGCTCGGTCGCGGAGGCGCTCCTCGGCGAGGGGCAGGCGTCGGGCGGGCGGGAACGGTCATGTGAGCCTCCGTCGAAGGGACTGCGAGAGGAGGTCGATGAGAAAGACGACGATGATGAGCAAGACGACGATCGCCGACACGTTCGAATAGTTGAAGCGTGCGAACTCGACACTGATCGACGACCCGATGCCACCACCGCCGACTATGCCGATCACCACGGAAGCGCGAATGTTGAGCTCGAAGACGTAGAGGCAGTACGAGAGGTAGTTGGGCAGAATCATCGGCACGACGGCGAAGCGCGCACGCTGGAGCGCGGATGCTCCCGTCGCGTCAGCTGCCTCGAGCGGTCCGCGATCGACGGCGTCGATGGTCTCTGAGGTGAGCTTGGCGATGATGCCGATGTTGAACATGATGAGCGCGAGGATGCCCGCGAGCGAGCCGGCTCCCACGAGCGCGAAGAACAGCAGCCCGTAGCCGACATCGGGCAGTGAGCGGACGACGGAGAGGAAGGTCTTGGAGGCCCGGTAGAGAATCGGGTTCGCCGTCGTGACGCGCGATGCGAGCAGCGACATCCCGAGCCCGATCGCGCAGCCGACGAGGGTCGCGATGACGGCGATGGACAGGGTCTCGATGAACGGGCCGATGGTGCGGCCGATGTAGGACCAGTTCGGCGCGAGGAACTCTTGAATGATGAACCAGCCGCGACCCCAGTCCGTCCACAGCGGCGAAAGGTCGAAGTCGATGCCGAGGCCGGCCCAGATCGAGATCGCAATGACGGCAACCACGCCCAGATAGACGCCGGGGTTGGGTCTCGGGCGCCCCGGCCGCGTCGTCGCGGTGCGCGAAGGGAGCGTCGTGGTCACGCGCGGGTCGCCTCGGTCGCCCCGTCGGCGGCTGCCGCGTCCGCGCGTGCCGACGCCTCATCAGCCCCCCGCTGGGCCTCGGCCTCTTCTTCGAGAGCAATCTCGTCGTCGGTGAGGATGTCCTCCGCCGTGAGTGAGCGACCATAGATCTGCTCGAAGACCGCGTCATCCGCCTCGGCAGGCGGGCCGTCGAACACGACGCGCCCGTCGCGCATGCCGATGATGCGGTCGGCATACCGGCGGGCGAGGTCGAGAAAGTGCAGGTTGACGATCGTTGTGATGCCCAGCTCGTCATTGATGCGCTCGAGGTCGCGCATGACCATGTGAGCGGTCGGTGGGTCCAGCGAGGCGACGGGCTCGTCGGCGAGAATCACAGTGGGATCCTGCGCGAGAACACGGGCAATCGCGACGCGCTGCTGCTGACCGCCCGAGAGCTGGGAGGCCCGAACATAGGCCTTCTCGACGATGCCGACGCGCTCGAGCGCCTGGAAGGCCTTCTCGCGGTCAGCCGGACGGAAGTACCCGATGAGAGAGAGGAGCAGTGGCGTGGCGTGCAGTCGGCCGACGAGGACGTTCTGCAGCACGCTGATGCGGCCGACGAGATTGAAGGATTGGAAAATCATGCCGACGCGTGACCGTAGCCGGCGCAAGTGGGCGGGCTTGGCGCCATCGACGTGTACGCCATCAACGAGAAGCTCACCGCCCGTGACGGGCACGAGCCCGTTGATGGAGCGGACGAGGGTCGACTTCCCCGCACCCGAGAGACCCACGACGACGACGAACTCCCCTGGTGTGATGTCGAGGGTGACGCTGTCGAGACCCACTGTGCCGGTGGGGTACGTCACGGTCACGTCGCGGAAGGAGATCACGAGGCTGCTTTCGTCGGAGCTGGTGAGGCGCGGGCGGATGCACGAGGGGGCCGGGGCATCGCCCCGACCCCCTCGACGGTACTACTCGCCGAAGTTGGCTTCGACCTGGCGCGCGGCGTCGAGCGCGTCGAGGTCGGCCGGAACCAGGCCGTCGATGCTGTAGACGGCCTGCATCGCGGCAAGGCCCTCCTCAGTCTCGATAATGGCCAGGAACGCCTCCGTGATCATGTTCTGCACCTCCTGCGACAGGCTGCTGCTGAGCGCGACGCCGTCGTTCGGGATGTTGGTGGACCAGGCGAACACGACGACGTCCTCACCGACGGTGGGGAGCTCCTCGACAACGTTGCCGCGGGCGTCGTTGAAGCTCACGCCGACGCTCGCGTCGCCGCGGGCGACGGAGAGCACCGAGTTCGGGTGACCACCGGCGAAGAACGAGCCGCTCAGCGCGAAGGGGTCGAGCCCGGCCTCTTCGAGCTGCGTTGCCGGGTAGTAGTAGCCCGACGCCGAGCCCTCATCGACGAACGAGATGGCCTCGTCCTGCGTGATGTTCGCCAAGGCGCTCTCGCCGACGGGGCCAGCCTCGGCCGAGTCGGTGCCATTGCAGAACGAGAAGCCGTCCTCGTCCACGACGACCTCGGTCTCGCAGAAGCGGTCGGGGTCATTGGTGAACCACTGCGTGACATAGGTGCTCGAGCCGAAGCGCACCGACTGCAGCACCGGGATCGCACCGGCCTGGTCGGCGGCCTGGACGAGCGCGATCGGGCCGAACATGCCGATCTGCGCCTGGTCGGACTGCATGGCGACGACGAGAGCGTTGTAGCTGTCGGTCACCTCGGCACGCACGGGAATGCCGAGCTCCTCGCTCAGCAGGTCGCCGAGCACCTCGGCGTCGAGCACGAGCTGGTCGACCTCCTGCGAGGGAACGAGGCCGAGCACGAGCTCCTCCGGCATCTCGCTCGAGGCGCCATCCTCGGCGGGCTCCTCCGCGGTGGGGGCGCAGGCGGCCAGGCCGAGCGCAAGCACCGATGCGGCGGCGATGGCCCCCCAGCGGCGGTTGGTGTTCTTCACAATGGACTCCTCTTGGTGTGGGATGAAGGCGCGATGACACCGCGTGGGCGCCGCCGCAGAATGACCGTATGTCGTGGTCGGGGTCTGCGGCTCCCGACAGCGCGCATCGCGAGGGAAATTTACGCGGTGTTCACGCGACGGTCGTCGGCGGGGTGCGCCAATGAGCAACGGAGCCGTACAGATCTTCGATGCGGGACGCGCGAAAGCCCGGTCGCGCCTCCGGTTGGGGGTGACGCTCGATGAGCACGGTGGTCGCCGCGGCGCTGACGGGTTCGAGATCGTTGCGCCAGATGTCACCGATCGACAGCGCGCGGGGCCAGCGTTGCAGGTCGAGGTCCCCACCGGCCTGGGCGAGTGCTCGCAGGCCCTCGGGCTTGCGCGCGTCGCCGATGATCGACTCGAGATGGGCGCCCAGACCCAGAGTGCCGACGAGGCGTTCGGTGCCGAGCTGCGGCGCGTTCGTGACCAGCACGCGATGCCACCCGGAGAAACCCTGCAGGAACTGCTCGACGCCGTGCGGGGTGGTCACCGGCACCTCACTGGAATCCACGATGAGCCGCGACCTCGCGTAGGCGGCGCTGCGTCCCGGCGCATCGAGCCCGCGCTCCTGCGCCCATCGGGCGACCGCGCTGTAGCCGTCTGGGCTCTCACCGAACTCATGATGTGGTGCGCCGTCGAGGAAGGCCGCGAGGGGGGCAAGGATGCTCGTCTCCGGCTCTGACAGAGCCCGCGCAACTTCCGACGCGTACGCCAGAACAGGGCCATCGCCCAGGCACAGCGTGCCATCGAAGTCGA